>JAESGM010000047.1_pt1 | contig 409472 bp, 378 predicted proteins | sample 9269721 | NCBI WGS metagenome assembly JAESGM01 (sample SAMN15720920, study PRJNA650825) | algae metagenome | isolation source: Komarekiella atlantica HA4396-MV6 and co-occurring heterotrophs from... | place: USA: Theobald House, Kauai, HI | collected 2009-07-29
TGTTCGCAGGGCGGTTATCCGTGAGCGAACATGGCGCGCAAGACGAACGGCGCTGAAGCGTACGGCAAAACCGTGTGGTCCTGGCACCCGTGGCTGGTGTCAAGCCGGTGAAGGTTTGCGAAGCCCGACCGGGCTTCAAGAGCCGCTAATTCGCCGGCGATGGAGGCAAGAGGAATTCGTCTCCAGGGAGAGCGCGCCATAAGCCGTAGAACCACTGCGCAGGAAAAATAAAAAGTCCCATGGAGTTCTATGGAGCCGTATGGACTCTGCAAACTATTGATCAGCCGGACAATATCCCCATAACGTGTCATTGGCCTCCATAGGCCTTCACAGACACGATCGCGACACTTCGCGGGAACGGGACACGAGATGGCACGGAAGGTCAGCTTCAGCGCACTGGAAAGCCGCAGCGCACGATTGCGTTTAAAAGTTCGCCGAAGGCCCTACAGCGGCCCGTCATTGGCGCGCGGCATCTCGCTGATGTACCGCCGCAACGGAACCAACGGCAGTTGGGTGTTGAAGGCCAGCGACGGACACGGTGCATACTGGACCAAGGCCTTCGCGCTGGCCGACGATTTCGAGGATGCCGATGCCAAGAGCGTGCTGAACTTCTATCAGGCGCAGGATCAAGCCAAGAAGCTGGCGCGCGGTGATGACGGCGGTACCGATGGCGCGCCGATCACCGTGGATAGCGCGCTCAAGGCCTACAGGCGCGATCTGGAAGCCCGGGAGGCCAAACCCTATAATGCCGACTGGCCGCGGCTACACCTCACCAGCGTGCTGCTGAGCAAGCCCGTGGCACTGCTGACGAACGGCGAACTGAAGAACTGGCGCGATGGCCTGCTTGGCACCTTGGCGCCAGCCACGATCAATCGCCTCGGTGGCTGCCTGTGCGCCGCACTGGAACAGGCGGCGCAATCCGACAAGCGCATTCAAAACCGGGATGCTTGGCGAACCGGCCTTGCTGGTTTGCCTAATGCGCAAGCCGCGCGCAACCTTGTACTGTCTGACGACAAGGTGCTCGCGTTTGTTGCCGCCGCCTACGCACTTGACCATCAACTGGGTCTGTTGACCGATACGCTGGCGGTCACCGGCGCACGTCCCAGTCAAGCCGTCCGCCTGCGGGTCGAGGATCTGCACGATCACCCGCTGCGGCCGAAGTTGATGATGCCGAAGTCGGCCAAAGGCGGCGGCAGAAATCGCAGTGCGAAGAAGGCCGAGCGCTATAGCGTGCCGATCACCCGAACGTTAGCCCTGACATTGAAGGCGACGGCGAAGGGCCGCGCTGGCGACGCACCGCTTCTGCTGCAAAGAGATAGCAGGCCTTGGGACGCGAATCCCGGCCAGAATTATCATCGGCAAATCGACAACATCGTCACCGGCATCGGTCTCGACCCCGCCGATGTGACGATGTACTGCCTGCGGCACTCCAGCATGGTCCGAATGCTGCTGCGAAACGTGCCGATCAGGCTGGTGGCGTCGCTGCACAACACCAGCGTCGCCATGATCGAAAAGCATTATTCAAAGTACATCACCGACCATAGCGACGACATCTCTCGGAAGGCGCTACTGGAACAAGAATCGCAGTTCGGCAGACACGTGGTGGCAGTCGCGTCATAAGCCGGCTTAAAACAGTTTCTCTGGCGTAAGCCTCAAAGGACTGGAACCTCAGTGTCTAACCCCACAGAAAGCTTCCATTTCACCGATGCGCAATGGGAGGCTATTCGCTCCGTGCGCAAAAGCTGGCCCGACCACATCGACTTGGTAAGATTTCGCAACGAAATCGAGGAAGCGGGGACGGAGGCACGACAGCTGCGTCTTACTAGGTTGTCTCTGGGACCACCGGTAAAAATCAGGAACAGCTTGAGAAAGGTGCTGCGATTACGACGCGAACTCCAAGCTGCCATGAACGCGCTGCCAGAGCCTATTCGACGAAGCAGCCCGGATCCCGATCTCGACGAGCAGGAGCGGCGGCTACAAAGCTGGCTCGAACGCTATGAAGCGATCACCGGACCGGGCTTTCGCGGCCGCAAAAACCCGATTCGTGTTTGGCTTGAGATCCGTCTCCTTGCGCGCTGGATCGTTTTTAATGACGGAGATATCAGAGATCTTTCGTTTTCACGGAAACTCGACGGTACACCCTGCGGCCCCTTGATTGAGTTCCTCACGTTAACGCTCACTGCCATCCTCGATACCGCACCTGGGCCTGATGGTATCGCAAAGATCATCGATCAGCACCGGAAAGGCCTGACCTTACCGGATCGAATCTAGGTGCTCGTTTAATCCGCCAACTACCGCGCGTCCACCCTGTCCGCCAAAGTGCTCCAAATAGCCTTATGGAGTCGGAGGGCAAAGCATGGCGCGCGCCGTAGTTGCCGGTCGTAAGCCGATCCAAGTCGCCGAAGCCGATCGCGCTGACGCCTATAGTATCGGCGAATTTTGCTCGCGTCATCGCATCAGCCCGCAGCTTTTCTACAAGTTGAAGCCGCACGGCCTGATGCCCGCGACATTCAACGTAGGTACTCGCGTGCTGATCTCACGCGAGGCTGCCGCTGAGTGGCGCCGCGAGCGCGAAAATGCCGCGCGGTAGCGAAGCAGGTACGGGATGCATGCCGCGGCCCGTCGGGGATCCTGAAGGCTGCATGGCCGTCAAGTACGACCACCATTCGGCGAGCTCGAGCAACCTTTTTTGCGCCAGCCCAGCCATGTGGGTGGCGGAGAAATTGCTCGGCCTCAGGCGACCGGTGGGGGCGCCGGCGCACCGCGGCATTGCAGTCGAGGATGGCGTCATGCATGGCCTCCTGACACCTGACGCATCACCGGCGGAATGCGTCAGGGTTGCCGTCATCAAATTCGATACACTCATGGCGTTGTCGCCCGACGTCCGCCGTGAGCGGTATCGCGAAACGATCTCCGACATGGTTAGCCACGCGCTGGCGGAATTGCGCCCCTACGGTGTGCCCTCGGCCGTGCAGGGCCGCGTTGAGTGGAAGCCGGATGGTCTGCACCTGCCCGTCATTGGTTATTTCGATTTCCAGTGGGCGAAGCATGGAATCATCGTGGATCTGAAGACCACTGAAAAGTTGCCGCCGCAGATCAAAATTTCTCACGCGAGGCAGGCCGCCCTCTACGCGTCATCCGACAACATGACGGCGCGGCTCACCTACGTTACGCCGAAGAAATGCGAAACCTATGAACTGGAAAATATCCGCGAGCATCGCGAAGCGCTCCGCCAGATCGCGATGAGGATCGAAAATTTCCTCGCGCTCTCAGACGATCCGGAGTTTTTCAAATCCATCACGGTCCCCGACCTCGAAAGTTTGTATTGGAGCGGACCGGCAAGGCAACTCGCCCACGAGCACTGGCAAATCTAAATTCCCGCGGAGATAGGGGAGTGGGCAACTGCTTCGGCCCTAATCGAAGCAACACAGGAGATTGTAAAATGCAGAATGTTCTTGGTTTCTCCACGACACCGCCCGAAGGCGGGAACTTCACACCGATTATCAAGTATGACTCACGCTCCGGCCGGCTGTTCAGGATGGATCGCGTCGAGAACAACGGTAATTTTGGGAACCATGCTGTCGACATCACGCAATCGTTCAAGGCAATTGTCGATTTCGAGAACATGGAAACCGGCTATGTGCTGTTCGCTCCCGGTATTGCGCCGGACTTCAAGATGGTGCGGATCGGCAACGAGTTTCCCGATCGTCCGAGCGACAAGCACAAGCACGGCGTCAGGTTAATGAGCAAGCTCGCGAAGGACTGCAGCGGAGACAAGCCCATCCGCGAAATGGCCGGAACGTCTAAGTCGTTCCTCGCGGGCGTCGAAGCTGTATATACGCGGTATCTGGCGGAGAAGGACGATCATCCCGGCAAGTTGCCGATCATCGTCTTGGAAAAGACGACGCCCGTCAAATCCGGAACTGGTGAGCATTCCTCGACTAATTATCAGCCGACGTTCAAGATCGTCGGATGGGCACCGCGTGGCGATCTGGGTGGCGTTGCACCGTCTGACGGCGGCCCGTCTTCTACCGGGTCGACGCGGGTCGGTGCACCGAAAGCAGACGATATCGTCAATGCTGACGACTTCTAGTGCTGTGAGGCCAGGAAGGTTGCACCCGACCTGGCCCGGCACCACTGAGGTTTCTCGCGATGTGAACTCCCGAGCAACGCACATAAGTGCGCTTTGGCAAATAAAGTTCACGAAGTGCAATTGCTCGGAGGGAGGGCCCATGATGGGACCCGCTTCCATTCCCGAATTTGATCCGGATTTCGCCAGCCCGGCGGAATGGGCTGCCATGTACCGCGCCTGCGGCCTGCAGGTGATTCCCTGCTTTGCTCCATCTGAGGTGACGAGGGGAGGATCGTGGAAGCGACCGAGGCTCTCGGAGTGGGCGGAATTTCAGGGCGGTCTGGTTCCGGATGCGGTGTTTGCGCGATGGTATGGCCCTGCTGGCGAGCATGCGGCCCGCGACAACATGGGCATGTTGACCGGTCGGGCGAGCGGCAATGTCTTTGTCATCGACTTGGACGACCAGAAGGGGCCTGCGGCCGATGGTTGGTGGCGCGGTATCCTCGCCGTCGAGAACAACGGTATTGAGCCGGAGACGTGTTGGCAGCAGACCGGCGGGGGCGGCCGGCAAATCCTGTTTCGGGCCCGTCCCGACTGGCACGCGCCGACCAATCGGACGCCGGTGGGGGTGGATATACGAGGGCAGGGCGGATTTGCTGTACTGCCCGCGTCCTTGCACGAGAGCGGGCGCCGATACGGATGGGCCCCCGGCTGCGCGCCCTACGAGATCGAGATCGCTTTGGCGCCGGAATGGCTGCTGGCTGCCGTAGATGCGCTGGTGGTCCAGCACGGTGGTGACCAAGGGGGACGGCGCGCCGAGCGCACAGCATCTGCGGGCGGCGAGTATGACGCCTTTGGGCATCAGCGCGATGGGCGCGAATGGAAGATGACCCGGCTGATCTACGCCGCCGTGGTCGATTGGTACCGAGAGTGTCCAATCAAGCCCGGCGAGTCCGAGCAAAGGGCGAAGGCACTTGAAAAGTACCTGATCTACGAAAGCGTCGTTGTCAGCCGCCTGACCTATCCGAACAAGACCAAGGCTGAATTGCTGGAACAGGAAGGGCGCGGATGGACGCTGTTCTGGCAGAAGTGGCAGGCCCTAATGAGGAGGTGGGAAGGCAGGGTGGCGGAGAAGGCTTGCAAGCCGAAACCTACTCCCAGCGGGTTTGAGGCAGTCTTAAACGAATCCAAGCTTGATGTCGGCCAGCCGCTACCGCTTCTATTAAGTGCGGACCAGTTCGTGGCGGGCTTTATGCCGCCGGCCTATCTGATCGACGGCATCTTGCAACGTGGCTACCTGTACAGCCTGACGGCACGTACAGGGCACGGAAAAACGGCGGTGGCGATGTATGTCGCGCAGGCGATAGCTCGCGGCGTACCCATGCACGGCAACGACGTCAAGCAAGGAACGGTCCTGCTGCTGGCTGGCGAGAACCCGGACGACATCAGGGCTCGGTTCCTGGTCCTGGCCGATACCTACGGGTTCAAGGCGGAAGACCTCAAGATGCAGTTTGTCGCCGGGGTAATCGACATTTCCGCCAAGATGCCGGAGATCAGGGCGGAAGCCGAAAAGATCGGCGACCTTGTCCTGGTCATCGTAGATACCGGAGCGGCCTACTTTCCGGGCGATGAAAGCAACAGCAATTCTCAGCAGGGGGCGTATGCCCGGCTGCTACGGCAACTGACCTTCCTGCCCGGCAAACCTGCGGTGCTGGTCAATTGTCACCCGGTCAAGAACGCCTCTCGTGACAACCTTCTGCCGATGGGCGGCAGCGCCTTTCTGAACGAGGTTGACGGGAACCTAACGCTTTGGTCGACGGCTGAGCGGCAGACCACCCTGCATTGGCAGGGCAAGTTCCGGGGACCGGAGTTTGAGCCGATAACGTTCGAACTGGAAATCGCCGATAGCAGCAGAGTGATCGATGCCGCTGGCCGCCTGATGCCATCCGTTGTCGCCAAGCCAGTCTCCGAGATGAAGCTGCAAATGGAAGAGGGCAGGCAGGAGAGCGACGAGAACATGGTTATGCGCGCAATTGCCGCCAGCCGGAATAGTTCGATTGCCAACCTTGCCATTGGTTGCGGGTTCGTCGGCGCAACCGGCAAGGCACAAAAATCCAAGGTGTTCGCCATATGTGGCCGGCTGGTCGACGAGAAGCTGCTGGAGCGTCGCGGCAACAAGTACCGGATCACAACAAAGGGCAAGCGGGAGATTGGCTGGAAAGACGATGACGAGTGACTTTTTGCCTGAACGATTGCCTTGAACGACAAGGGAGTGAAAAACAGGCCGTTCGTTTGCGCTGAACGATGGCCAGAACGATGGAAGAATTTGGATTCAACCCATTGAATTTTCATCGTTCACGCCTGAACGGCTTGCCGATGAACGCTCCACGCCAGTGGAGGAGCGTTCGTTCGGAGCGCTAGCGTAGCGTTAGCGTCCGGCAATTTGGAGACGGGTGGCCTGCGCCCAAGGAGGCAAGGAGTCGAAAGATGGGCAAGCGATCCGACTTCGAAAGACGTGAGGCTGACTTCTACCCGACGCCACGGGCAGCGGTGGTGCCGCTCATTCCGTACCTTCGCGGAATCCACAGCTTTGCCGAGCCCTGCGCTGGCGACGGCGCGTTGGTGCTGCATCTCGAAGGATTCGGCCTGCGCTGTGTCTACGCTGGTGACATCCGAGCCAACCAAGATGCGCTTGCGTTAGACAAATACGGCGCGGCCGACGCGATCATCACTAACCCCCCCTATACCCGCGACCTGATGCACAGGTTGATCGCGCACTTTCAGCGCATTTTGCCCACTTGGCTGTTGTTGGACTCGGATTGGGCCTCGACCCGGCAGGCAGCGCCGTTCTTGGCCTCATGCTCGGACATCGTGGCGATCGGCCGCGTCAAATGGATCGAGGGTTCGAAGTATACCGGCAAGGACAACCACGCTTGGTATAGGTTTGATATCAGGCACAAGTGCGGACCGGTCTTCCACGGGCGCGATCAGGGCGCGATGATCCCTTCACGGCGCACGGAAGTCTGCGAGCAATGCCGCAAGATCTACCAACCGCGACGATCCAGTTCCCGTTTCTGTTCGCAGAATTGCAGGCAACGCGCTCATCGCCACAAGCTTAGCGTGACGTCTAGCGTGACACCCGCGCTCTCGGTTTCCTCGGAGCTATTCCGCTATGTCCGGCATGCGGATGTTGTGAGATTCACAGCAGCCGGTTGGGAGCCGCTGCCAGCGCTCGATGGGACACACCACGGTGAATACTCGGTGCTGATGCGCCGGCGACCTGAACCTGCGTAAGTCAAAGTGCGCGCGTCATCGTCGGCTAGACCGCTTCTATGGGCACGCTAGAGGGAGCGCAGAATGACAACCACCAATTTGTATGCTTTGCTCGAAATGCGAGATGAGCCTGATTGCCGTTTTGTCGCGGCGTGGCTCATCAGAGCGGCAGAAGCTCAGACCCTTTGGTCGGAGATACTGGATAGTCCGGACAGTGCGCGACATGTTCAGTTGCTCTATGCGGATGGAACTCCTGAACTCGCTGCCGCCTCGCTCGAAATCCTAGGTGAGCTTGAGTATCATTTTCATGTGGTTTCGCTCAACCTCTATCCAGACGACAGCGGCTTGTTTTGCCGCGAGTTTGGTCTTCTCGTGCGGCTGGGCTTCTTTATACTCGACGGGCAAAGCTATCGGGTGGCCGTGCCAGACCAAATGGTGCTTGAGACCGTTATGGAGGCGGCTATGGAGCTGTTATCGACGGTGGGCGATGCGGGGGGCGGCATCGATGTGATCCAGCCCGAGCGCCAGTTGGTTACCTTATCGTCTGCGGAAGCTAACGCCTGGCGATCAAAGCTATTTGCGATGCGGCGATTTGATTCCGATAGTCATCGCGTTGGACGACCGCAGTGACCTGTCTCAATGCTTGTAGTTTCGGTGCCATCTTCGACCTAATATCAGCTAGATATAGATACCGAAACGGAGTCGGATCTATGGGAAGGCCGATCGGAAGTGTGAATAGGGAAAAGCCGTTCAACGACGCGCTCCGGATTGCGCTCCGAAATCGTCCGCTCGCCTTGCGCAGGGTTGCGGACCAGCTACTCGACAAGGCGGAGGCGGGCAATCTTGCCTACATTCACGAGCTCATCGATCGCCTGGATGGGAAGCCCGCGCAAGTCGTTGATCGTCGAGATGTGGCAATTGAGGAACTGAGCGACGCCGAGCTCTATCGCATTGCGGCTGGACGCGCACACGAACCCGAGATGTTGCTGATCCCGCCCACGAAAGTTAGGTCAATTGAACCGGGATAAGGCGCGGCTCGATCCGCTTAAGAAGCCTGATTACTTGCGTGGCCTGCCAGGTGCCGCCTCTGGCTGTGAAGATCCGTCGTTCATTTAAGATTGCGGAAATACGCTTGGCGGGAAGATCGCGTAGCGGTTCAACAATGGGCCGAAATTGCTCGGCGTTCATATCGGCTTCCTCCTGTCGCGCTCTCCCGATGGCGGCATTGCCAAGCTTCTGACCACGCGCTTTGGCTGCTGCAAGGGCTTCCCTGGTGCGCTGCGCGATGCGCTCGCGTTCTTTCTCAGCGACAGCAGCGTGAATGTGCAGCATGAACGGATCTACATCTGGACCTAGTTCGGTGACGATGAACGGAATGCGTTGCACCATCAGGCCGCTGATGAAGTGAACGTCGCGGCTCAGCCGGTCCAGCTTGGCGATGATAATTGGGGCGGATCGCTTCCTATCGCCTTTGCCGAGCTTGCGGGCGTGCTTCATGGCAGCCGCGAGTTTAGGCCGGCGCTCCAACGCATCCGCACCCTTGCCGGTCTCTACCTCGCGATATTCGGTCTCGATCGTGTAACCGTGCTGTGCACAGAAGTGTTTGATGGCGGCTTGTTGCGCCTCGAGGCCGAGACCACTGCGGCCCTGCTTGAGTTTTGAAACGCGGATGTAGGAAATGGCGGGGCGCATGGAATTTTTTTCCTCCTAGAATTTACACCTGATCGAACGTTCATATGTAAACCGCTTCTGATTTCTATGGCCAGCGATTTGCGGTCACGTAATCGATCTCGGCCCAGCGGCCTTGGCGCAGCGGCTGTCGAGCATGCCTCGGCGTTGGTAAGCAAAAGCATGGTGACCTCTACGGGGGGAGGGAAAAAATACCCGGACAAGCATGCTTAAATTTTAGAATGTGCCCCGATTATGAAAGTCTGAATTTCGGAATCCAAGAGCGGCGCTGTCGCAAGGGCAATTGAAAGGCGAACTCGAGCTGGCCGGCCGCCGGTCCTCTCGCAATTTATCGCATTGATCTAAACCGTCAGGCGTTGAGGCAGGGCGGGCGCCGGCTCATCAATTTTGCCTTCTGCCTCGATAGGCCGCAGAGGCGCATCATGAGGCTTCTGACGCGGTCCAGATCTGGGCTGTATGCATCCGCCGTTTGGCGCGGGCGATGGGGTGGGGAGGCCCCGGGGGCGATATGTCGGCACCGCCTTGGAACTCTAGTACCGTTACTGCCCCCGAGTCCGGCTTTGATCCCGCGAGCGCCTGCTCGTTGAAGTTAGAAAGTCACGCGCCCGGGGCGAAGGGAGTGGCTCAACCCAGGAATTGCATTAATTTAGCGCGCACGAATTCCGCCCGACCGCGGGGCCATGGTGGGCTTAATGGCATGCATGTAACGGGTCAGGTGTTCGCAGAAGGTGACAGCGTAAGGAGGAAGCGGCCGGCGCCTGTCCCATTGAATTGCAACGCGTTCTCGAATGAACTTGCCATTATGCGTAATTCGCGCAACCCGCACTTTGTAGCGATCAGTTCGCTGAAGTGATGGAACGATCGCCACTCCCTGCCCAGCCTCGGCCAAGGTCAACAGTGTGTGTGATGCGCGGCTTTCGAGCATGATTCTGGGATGGACTTTCGCAAGGCAGCAGGCTGCGTCGAATAGGCGACGGACAGAGTAGCCTGACGGCAACAGGAGGGGGTGCGAAGCAAGGTTCTCAATGGTTATGACTCCGGCTCTGCCGAGTTCGATGGATGCGGCACCGACCGCCAACACGTCAGCAGATTGAAGTACGCGCGTGTCGAACCGCGGATCATCACCTGGATCAATTCTGATGCCGAAGTGGGCTTCACCCCGCTCGAGCAGGGCGGGCTGCTCAGGTCCAAGGGCCTCCGTCAATTCGACACGTATCTGGGGAAAGCTATGGGCATGTCGCGGTAAAAACCCGGAGAGCACGCTCTCGATCGTGTGCGGCGGCGCCAGTACCTTGAGCACCCCCGTGTTTCCGCGCCGAAGCAGGTCTGCCCGCTCGCGCACGCTGTGCAGGTCGTTCAGAACGCGCCGACAATCCACGAGCAGTTGTTTGCCCTCAGCAGTTAAAATCAAGCGCCGTCCTACACGCTCAAAGAGACGAAGGCCGAGTTCTTGCTGAAGATCGCTGATTTGCCGAGACAGAGCAGGCTGCCCGATGCGCAGCTGGACTGCTGCTTTTGACACGGTGCCCAACTCGGCTACCGAGACAAAGGTTTTCAGGCGCCTGAGATCCATGTCCCAATTTATTCCCTGTCAGCATGGTTCTTTAGTACAATTATGCATTGGACGGCCAGGCATTGCACTGACAATGTTCGTACAAAAATAAAAAATCAGCGCCGAAAGGAGCTCCGATCCCAGCGCGACCGCAGCGGGAAGGAGAAAGCGCCTCGGCACTGGGGCTAATCGCCCCTTGGAGAGCGCCCCAGCAGCACCGCGTTATTTGTTGGGCGTGGCGTTTCATCTGCTTATTGACGCGAAACACAAGCTAGGGAGAGAGCCGATGCAGATAATGCAGCTTCTGTTCGTTAGCCTGGCATGCGCCGCTGCTTTAGCGACGTCCGCGCAAGCGCACTATCCCGATCGCACCATAAAGATCATTGTCCCACAGGCTCCAGGCAGTGCCACCGACAATGGTGCACGCATTCTAGCGCAGGAGCTGTCAAAGGACCTCGGTCAGTCTGTTATCATTGAGAACCGGCCAGGCGGCGCTTTCATCATCGGCAACGACGCGGTTGCGAAGGCGCAGCCCGACGGGTACACCCTGCTGTTCGGCAGTATCGGTGCGTTCGCGATTGCGCAGCACATGATCGCTAAAGCGCCCTACGATATCGAGCGCGACTTCCAGCCTATTGCGCTAGTCACGACGGGCCACCTCCTGCTTGCGGTTGCGCCCGCGCTACCGATCCGCAGCGTTGCCGAACTCATAGAGTATGCCAAGAAGAATCCCAGCAAGCTTTCAAACGCGTCATCAGGGAGCGGTTCGCCCGGCCACGTTAGCGGCGAGCTGTTCAAATTCATGAGCGGCACCGAAGTCGTGCACATACCCTACAAAGGGGGTAACGCAGCCATCACGGATCTGATTGCCGGTCGCGTCGATCTGATGTTCGAAAGCCTCACGTCCATTGCACCGCATGCGCGGCAGAAGGCTATCCGGGCACTGGCAGTCACCGGTTCGAAGCGTTCGGCCGGGTTCCCGGAACTGCCGACGATCGCTGAGGCCGGCGTTCCCGGCTATGAGGCGCCCATATGGTTCGGCGTCGCGGCACCAGCCGGAACGCCTCGCCCAATAGTCGATAAGCTCAACGCCGCTATCAACCGCGCGGTCCAATCCGACTTCTTTAAAGAACGTTATGAACAAATTGGTGACGATCCGGCAGGCGGAACGCCGGAAGAGTTCGCAGCCCTCATCAAGAAGGAATCTGCAAAATGGGCAGACGTCGTGAGGCGCTCCGGTGCGAAACTGGACTAAGTTTCCGCCGAAACGACAGGAAATAAAAGCAATGCCCACGACCTTTGTGACGCGCGGTCCAGAGGCTTATGACACTTACATGGGACGCTGGAGCAAACGACTTGCTCCAGCTTTCCTTGACTTCGCGGAGCTCATCGATGGTGGTCACATTCTGGAGGTTGGTTGCGGCACCGGAAGCTTGACCTTCGAAATTGCTGCCCGTTGCAAAGCCAAGTCAATCGTTGCTTTGGACTACGAGCCCGAATTCGTGCAGTTCGTAAAGAGTAGAGTGGGAGCAGCGTCGATCAGTGTAAGGCAGGGCGACGCTGTGGCGTTGCCATACGCGTCGGCTAACTTCGATATGGCCTTGTCTCTTTTGGTGCTTCATTTTGTGCCAGACGCCACCAAGGCGATTTCTGAGATGTTTCGCGTAGTACGGCCTGGCGGCGTCGTTGCCGCAGCAGTTTGGGACACGTTTGGCGGAATGCCCAGCAGGCGAATGTTCTGGGATACGGTTGCGGCGATTTATCCGGCGGCGGAGCAGCGAAGGTCCGATGTACTAGTCCGTCCGATGACACAACCCCATGAGTTGCAGACCGCTTTCCTGCATGCTGGCCTCTCGGATGTGGCTACGACACTACTGACCATTCGTATGGATTTCGAGAACTTCGAGGACTTTTGGATCCCGGCCATTTTCGGCCAAGGCACCCACAGCGAGTTCATCACTGGTTTGCCCACGTCGACACAGCGTCAAATCGAGTCGAGCGTCAGGGCAGCTTATCTTGCGGGGCGTCCGGATGGCCCCCGCAGTTTCGCAAGTAGTGCCTGGGCGGTTCGAGGAATGGTAATGTGATGACGAGTGCACCTGCGATTGGGCGCGGCGGTGGGGTGGGGGAGACCGGGGCGGTGATGCGGGATTGAACCGCCTTGGGACTTCAATACCGGTTATTGCCCCGAGTTTTTGCGAGAGCAATCCTCAGGATGTGATTGGAGTCTGCGATTTGGACTGGACTTTGGCAAGTCTGAGCACTTCCGATGATAACCCAAAGCGATAGGCCGACCTCGGTCCCGCAGAGTGGACCCTTGCGATAATTTTGCGTTGATCGCAGGAGATGGAGACTCCGGCTGCGTCGGCAGGACCGACTATGCATAGGACGCAATTAAGGCGTAACGCTGCTTCAGACCCGTCCGTTGACCGCCAGCAACGCGCCGGTAACGGCGCTGGCGGCGTCGCTCGCCAAGAAGAGGATGACGTCGGCCACTTCCTTCGGCGCGATCCATTTGGCAGGATCAGCCTTCGGCATGCTGGCGCGGTTTGCCGCGGTGTCGATGATCGAGGGCAGCACCGCATTAACGGTGATCTTACCCTTCAACTCGGCAGCTAGTGACTCTGTCAGCTTGTGCACACCGGCCTTCGACGCCGCATAAGCACCCATGCCAGAGACGGCCTGCAGGGCGCCCATGGCACCGATATTGACGATGCGGCCCGCTTGCGCGTTGAGAAGATGCGGGATCGCCGCGCGCGAGGCATTCAGCGCGGTCTCGACATTGAGAGCATACATGCGCTGCCAAGTTCTGAGATCGCCGTCGGCAATGGTCTCGAAGGTAAATCCGCCGGCAATATTGATCAACGCGTCGATTGCGCCAAAATGCGCGGCGGCGGAATCGATCGACTTTTTCGCCTGTGCCGCATCGGTCAGGTCGACACGGCCGAGTTCGATCCGTTGGACTGTTGCCACGAGCTGCGACGCAGCATGATCGATACCGGCGACTCGCGCGCCAAGCGAAAGGGCTTCCTCGGCGACCACCTTGCCAAGCGCGCCCAACGCGCCGGTGATGACTACGACTTTATCCTTCATGGTGCTCTCCGTGCGAATCAGAATGAATCGAGGTGGCAGTCACTATGGACAGCGGATACCTCAAAATGTGTACCGCCTGGCTGAGATCGACCGCGATGATACAGGGATGAATGCTGATGAAGCTCAGCATCTGCTCAGGCTACCGGCGCACATCATTGGCGCGATCTGCCACAGTCACTCATCACGTCTTCCACTTGATCATCGTCTGTAGGATGCTCATCGGGCGACCAGCGTAGGGCGGCTGAAATAGCATTTGGATCGGGGAGAGAGGGCCCTGATAGAAGACGGGGCGCAATTTTGAAAAAGTATTGAAGCCCTCGCGCGCATGGTAATGGCCCATGCCGCTTGCGCCGATCCCGCCGAATGGCAGGTCATGCTGGCCGACATGCAGGAGAGCTTCATTGACCGATACGCCACCCGACATCACCCGCGAGATGTAAAAGTCGCTCAGCTCCGCATTGTGAGTGAATGGGTAGATTGCCAGCGGGCGGTCGTGACTATTGATGTAGTCGGCGACCTCCTGCCGATCTGAATACGTCTTGATCGGCAAGATAGGGCCAAAGATTTCGCGCTGCATGACGATCATGTCTTCTGTCGGATTTAGCACCAGATGCGGCGGAAATTTGCGGCGCTTGACGTCCGTCTCCTGCTGTTCCGCGAGATTTATCACGACTGCGCCCTTCGAGCGGGCATCCTCCAGTGTCGCCTGCAGCCGCGTAAAAGCCCGTTCATCGATGATCGACGTGTAGTCCTGACCGTTGATGTCCGGGAAGCGTTCGGCAAACAGTCGCCAGCAGTGGCGAACGAACTCGTCCTCACTCCCCTTGGGCAGAAACATGTAGTCGACATTCGTACAGATCTGACCGGCATTGAACATCTTCACCCAGAGAATGCGCTCTGCCGCTGTCTTGACGGGGAAGTCAGGCCCGACAATCGCCGGCGCCTTACCGCCAAGTTCGAGCGTGACAGGGGTGAGGTTGCGCGCGGCGTTGGCCATGACCGCGCGACCGGTGGCGCCGGACCCCGTGAACAGCAGGTGGTCGAAGGACAATGACGAGAATGCTGGTCCTCGCCCGCCGCCGTCCTCAAGGAAGGCGAGTTTCTCGATCGGAAAATACTTTGGCGAGACCCGCATGAGAACTTGGGTGAGCGCTTTTGAATTTTCTGACATCTTGACCATCGCACGATTGCCGGCGGCAAGAATTGCGGCGAGCGGGCAGAAGCTGAGGTTGAGCGGAAAATTCCAGGGAACGATGACCCCGACGACGCCGAGCGGCTGCGGGATGACACGGTTGCGCGCGAGCGGGTAGGTCATGAAGTCGACGTGCCTGCGCTGTGGTTTCATCCACTTCTTCAAGTTCTTTCTGGCGTCGGCGATTGTTTCTAGGACTACGAAATACTCGGCGAACAGCGTCTCGAATTCGGACCGGTTGCCATAGTCGGCGTTGATCGCTGCGACCAACTCGTCCTTGTTGTCCTTCAGGAGCTGGGCGAGGGCTTTCAGGTCAGCAATGCGCTGATCGTACGACGGCTCGGGCGCCGCCAAATACGCTGCCCGCTGCTTATCGAAGCAGGACTGCAGTTCAGCGGCAATGTCGATCGAACGAGGATTCACAAGCACGTTCATGATGTTTGCTTTCTCTCGGGGTTTCGCGTGCCCTCCAAGTGAGGGGGCGCTGACCGTGACTGGACCAACTCTAAATCATTGCATGGCTTGCGTTCGCATGAACTGGGCTCGGCCTCTCATCCATGATCCGCTTGATGGCGTGAGCGCAACGCCCGCACCGGGCGCTGCATCCGAGGCAGGCATACACCTCGCTCATACAGGGCAGTCGCGCCTCTTTTGCGACGACCGACCGTACCTGATGGTCGCTAAACACATTGCAAGAACAAACGATCATCGTTTTCTCCTGAGGTAACTGGCACGTCTAACCTGGCGCGGTCGTTCATGCGGCCTCCTGTTTGGTTTCGGTCGGCAGGTCGGCTTCGGAAAAACCATAGCCGCCGGGGCGCAGCGCCGAATGCTCGCGCTTGGAGTGCACCAGCGGGTAGAACATCTGCGTCGTCCAGCGCTCCGGGCCAAACAGGACGTCGTCTTGCAGGCCGACCTTGGCGGGATATTTGCGCGTGATATGCGCCGTGCCGAACAGCACGTCCCAGAAGAACAGCAGATTGCCGAAGTTACCCTTGTAGTGGCCGACGCCGTCTTCGTTGGTGAGCGCGTGGTGCGCCTGGTGCGTGGCCGGCGTGGAGATGGTGCGCTCCAGCACCCACATCAGCGGATGCAGCGCGCGGATGCGGTACAGCGGCGCATCCCACGCCCAGGCGCAGTGCGCGCCCAAGATGACCGCCAGCTTGATCACCAGGTACGTCGCGTAGACCGGGCCGAAACCAAGGTACACCGCCACCCCGCCGATCCACAGGCCCGGCATCATCAGGTAGTAAAAGAAGTTGTTGCGGTAGGTAATGCGCACGCTCATGTAGGCCGCGCTGTGATGCGCGCGATGTAGCGGCCACAGCAGAGGCGTGTGCGAGGCGCGGTGCCAGAGGTACTGCGTGAGGTCATCGCCGATAAGCAACAGGCCGGCCATGGCCCACCACGGCAGGTTGGCCCAGGCGTTGTGCTGCGCCGGCATGAGCCAGCTGCACAGCGCGTTGCTGCCCAGCAGTGCGATCGGCTGGGTGATGGCGAGCAGGCTGACGAACATCAGCACCTCCAGCCAAGTGTCGTTGGCTGTCGCGTTGCCTTGCACGGTGGCTTGGTATCGCCGGGTGACGAACTCCATGGCGGCAAAGCCCAGGATGCAGGCGCCGATCAGGAGATATTGCAGTTGCGAGCTCATATGGGTGGTCTCCTACCGCTTTGATGTTTTGGATTGCGGACCGACCTAATGGATGGCATCTGATGCGTCCAATGCATAATGTTCATCGGACTAATGCATAGAAGGTAATGCCATGAACCTCCGTCGCCTGAACCACGTCGTCGCCCTTGCTGACACGCTGCACTTCGCCCGCGCCGCCGAAGCCGCCCACCTGAGCCAGCCGGCCTTCAGCCGCAGCATCCAGGCCATCGAAAGCGACCTGGGTGTTCGTCTGTTCGACCGCGACGTCGGCGATGTCCGCCCCACCCGCGCCGGGAAATTCGTCATTGAGCGGGCGCGTAAGCTGCTGTTCGAGGCACGTTGCCTCCAGCGCGACGTGGATCTCTACCGCGACAGCCAGCTCGGCGACACGCCCTTCGGTGTCGGGCCGCTGCTGACGGCTACCCTGATGCCACGCGCGCTTGTCGCGCTGCGCCGCCAGCACCCGCAGTTGACGCTGCGCATGGAGGTCGGCAACTGGGCGCAGTTGCTGGAGAGCCTGCGTATCGAAAACATCGATTTCTTTGCCGCCGATGTGCGCGACATGCCCAGGGATGCCGCGCTGGACATCCAGCTGATTGGAGGACAGCCGGCCTACCTGTATGTGCGGGCTGGCCATCCGCTGGCCGGGCGCGAGTACACGCTGCAGGAAGTCTGGGCGTACGGTCTCGCGGTACCGAAGCTGCTGAGTCCCTCAAAGGTGGAGCTGGCCGCACTGCTGGGCCTGCCTGAGGGCCAGGAGGCGACGATTGCGCTCGAGTGCGACAACTACGGCATACTCAAGGCGGTCGCGCTCACCACGGATACAGTTCTGGGTGCGACGAACGCGGCGGTGAGAGAGGAGCTGAAATCCGGCGCGCTCGTCCGGCTTGTCGTACATGGCTGGCTGTCGCCGCCGTCGAGCACGGGCATCGTGTGTTTAAGAGGTAGAACCTCGTCGCCAGCAGCCAAGGCAGCTATTGCAGCGATTGTGCAGGCTGCGGGCGAGATCAACGTGTAGCTGCCTTGCAGGACGCGACGACTTTGATGGAGGCTTGTTGCGCTTCAAGGCCGAGCCACTTCGACCTTGCTTCGGTTTCGAAACGCGAATGTAGGCAACGGCAGGGTGCATGGAACTCCGGCTTTGATTTTTCTAGCCAGCGAATTGCGATCGCGTGATCGAAGCCTTCTACGCTCACGTGATGCAGGACTTCTTGGCGCAGCTGTCGAGTATGTCCGGCGTTCGTAGGCCAAAGCATGCTTCTGTGACCTCGGCGGGGAGGGGAAAATTACTCGGAAAGCACGCTTTCGATTTTGAAACGATTGTCCAGATTGAGGGCGGACCGGACGTTAGCTAGTGTGAGCAAAATCAGGGTAATGACCCACACCGTGGCTTTTACGTTCGTTTGGGGTGGCCTTTCTCTCGCTAAGACTAATGTTAGCACAGAGGATGTCATGAGATTGATTAAGCGTCTTTTGCGACGTCTGTTAATTCTTGGGTTAGGCATATTTTGCGTCTGGTTGATTGTCTTTGTCATCTTTGAAACCGCGGACCGCAGGTTACCTTGGATCTTCGCTGTCAGTATTACGTATGGGATCGCCGCGTATATTGTCCTGCCGCGTGCCATCCGCTGGGGTCTCAAGATCCTTCAGCGCAAACGCGTACCGAGCTACACAATTACGGGCGACGGATTGCCAGGAGATCCTGTCAACGTTGCCCTCGTGGGGACACTCCAGCAGCTTCGATCGGCGTTTGCGACGCTCGGCTGGTCTGAAGCAGATCGACTGGGTGTGGCAAGCTCATGGGGTATGGTGCGAGCCTTCATATTTAACTCGCCGTACCCTACCGCGCCGTTCAGCACCCTTTATCTCTTCGGACGTGGCCAAGACATCGGCTTCCAGAAAGCAATCGATAACAGCCCCAGGAAGCGCCATCACATACGATTTTGGGCCTTGAGCATAACGCGAGCAGAAGACACCTGGGGCGCGGCAGGATTCTGGCAGAACACGGAACGACCGCCAGACAATGAGCGCGTTCTGTGGGTCGGAGCTGGCACGAGAGACACCGGTCTATCCTTAACTCGGCTCACATTTCAGATCACTCACGCCACGGATTCGGATACGAACGCCGAGCGCGACCTTATCATCGCCGAGTTGACGAGAAGTCGAGCCATCGAGGCTGTGAAAGTATATAAGTCAGGTGAAAATCTACGCGCCGAACGCGTCAACCACTACGTTACCGATGGTGAAATTGCACTGGCGTGTTTAGTCATTACCGACCCGCCAAACCGATAATCAGGTTGGGGCACCAGAGTTCAAGTCAACGGCGGGCCCTGACCGCGCGGAAGGATGGGGGCCAGAATAAACTGATGCGCTGCCATTCAGTGCACAAAAAAATGGAGACAGATCTCCCGGCACGTGAAGGAGATTAGCGCAATTGCATGTTTCTATTAGCACCTTTTCAGGAATGGCAGCTCAAAAAAGCCGACGCTTGCCACAGGGGATTTCAAGCCGAGCAATAGCAACGCGACCTTTTTCCTGGAGCATTGCCCCAAAGGGCTATGGGCATCTGCGGGTCATTTTGACTAGGCTAGCCTGACAGCCACCTAATAGCACGCCGGAGCGTCAGCGTGCGGCTAAGCTGTCCCGGCTTGGACGGATTGAGCCACTGTGCTGAAAGGCCAAAGGAAACGTAATTCAACGATCAAATGGAGCAAACCAATTATGCGAATTACTTCACTGATCATGGCTGCCGCATTGGGATGGGTGGCTGCAGCGTCGCCGGCATTTGCCCAAAACGCTCCTCAATGCGTCGTATCAGGATCTGCGCCGGCAGGCTGGGGCTTCAACTCAATAGGCTATATCGAGATCGCCTCGGGCGGGAGCTGCATGTTTTCCGTCAACATTACTGGAGAGATTTTGAGTTCGAGCGTTTCCCAAAATCCGGCGCACGGCAGCCTGCGGCAGCTGGATGCATCGTCCTTTGTGTACACATCGCAGGCGGGATATAGAGGTCGAGATACCTTCGCCGTTCAGGCAACTGGCAAAAGCCAGACAAGTTCTGGCACGTCGGTAATCACCATGAATGCGACCCTCCAATAGGTTGCGTCCTTCATCAATCGGAGCGTCTGTTACAGGTGCGACGCAATCAACGATCAAATGATTGCCCAACTTTCACAGGCCGTTGATCAAATGAAGGGCGGCGCCCCCATCGGGGGGGGGCCGGTCTCGCTTGTGATGTCGTCCTAAGTGATGGCACCCGATATCGAGCCCGGGTTGCGCGGCCGAGGCGTGGGTCGATGGCCGTTAACTTCAGGAAGTACGAGGACTGAACATCAAGCATAGCGTCGGTTCGCTTTATCGCACTGGGCGCAGCGCATTGCAGATGCATCAGGAGACAATCAGGGCCGCGCGCGCGCGGACGGGGGAGGGAGCAGCCTCGGGGCGGTGGTGCGCGTCAAGTACCGCTACAGGTTACTCCCGCATATTCTAGCTTGCCTTCGGTGGACGGGGATAGAAAAGCCGGTAACGCGGCCAGTGCGGACGGATGTCGTCATCGCGCCCTTTATCAGTTCACACAACACGATCAGTGCGTCGCACCCGAACCGCCGGCCGCCGGCCGTGTACGGCCCGGCTGCGCCCGTCTGTGTCCCAATCGCGACACTGCAATTGAAAAAGCGAGGTTTGTTGCTTTTCGAACCGACAGGTCAATTGCGCTCCAATTCAATGCTGTGGCGCGATTCAGTCCGGGAGACAGGCTGGTGGGTGGGGAGAGCCAATAGAATGGATCGGTCGACTATTGCCGACGTTCCGCGCGACAAATATGTCGAGCGATGCAAGCAACGAGCCTTCGATTATCTCGACCGAGGCGACCTCAGAAAAGCGGTCGCCTCATTCGTCAACAATATGAATGCCCGTCCCGATTGCGAGTTGCCCCACCACTTGGCGGCGCTTGGCGATTTGCTGCTCATGAAGAACGATGCGCTCGGCTGGAAGGCGCTGATCGAAGAGTTTAGGTGATGATTTCGGCCTAGCTACGTGGCCGAAGCAGCGGGTCACGCTTCGATCAATTGCAGGTCCTGCCGCCGCACCTACGGGCGCGGAGGATCGGCAGCTATATGCGGTGAGGGCTTCGGCCAAGAGGACATCGAACCGGGCCCACCTATCACCGAGCGGCGTTCATTTAATCACTTCGCCAGCAAGCGATATAAGCGTCGGCGGGACCGTCAGACCAAGAACTTTCGCTGTCTTCAGATTGATGACGAACTCGAATTTTGACGGCTGGATGATTGGAAGCTCGGAAGGGCTTTCGCCCTTGAGAATGAGGCCTGTGTAGGTCCCGAGCAAACGATAGACATTGGGGAAGCTAGTTCCGTAGCTCATCAGCCCGCCAGCTTCTGCCCAATCACGTTGCGGATAGGCCGCCGGCAGCCCAGCACGCTTGGCTAAGGTGGCGATTTGGTCGCGCCGGCTTTGCAAGAAAATGTCGCCGCCGACATACAGCGCATCGGCATGTGCACCGCCGATATCTCCAAAGGCGACCTCAATCTCGTGGCTGCTGCTGGCACTAAAGGCCATTATTTCCAGTCCCAAGTCATTCGCAGCGGAGGCTACCTCGCGCAACGTAGCCGCCATAGTAGCGGTGTCGGAAGGATTGAGGAGCACGGCTACACGTGCCCTCTTGGGCAGAAGCTTGCTTAACAACTCGAGTCGCTTCCCGTGTGGTTCAACAGCGAAATAATTGATGCCGGTCGCATTGCCGCCCGGCCTGGCGGGACTGGCGACAAGGTCGAGCTTTACCGGATCATGCGCAACGGCAAAGACGACAGGGATTGTCCTTGTTGCAGCCTTGGCGATAGTCGCCACTCGCGATCCACCTGATGCAACGAGGACAGTAACAGGTTTGCTGACCAGGTCCGCTGCCAATTTCGGCAGCCTGTCGAACTGCTCATGACCCCACGCATACGCGATCGAGACGTTCTCGTTCTCGACGAAGCCCATGTCCTTCAAGCCGCGATGAAACCCGGCGATCTGATTTGAGAACAAACCGGGCAGGGATCTCGGGTCCAAAAAGCCGATTACGGGCGTCGCCGCAGGTTGCGCACGCACAAGCCGCGGCCACGCCGCGACCGCACCACCCATTAAGCTAAAGAACTCCCGCCGCCGCATTGGACGCCTTCTGAGTTTCAATGGGAGCGAAAGTAGTTTTCACGGCGTATCCAATTGGTCGAATATGGTCTTTTAAGATCGATTGCGTCTTTTGTCAGACAACGCAACGCACGCGGGGGCCACTGGGTGACCGCTCGCATCCAGTGTCACCGACAGCGAAACTGGCGTGCGCCTGCTTAGTACGGATAGTACCCGCCGGGGCAAATATAGTTGCCGTAGGCGTCGTAGCCGCAGCCACCGCGATAGTATGCCCCCGCGGCAGCCGCGCCCAGCGCAGCCGCGCCCACTGCCGCGGCACCGACACCGTAGCCGCGGTAGCCGTAGCCGCGATAGCCGTAGCGCCCGCCGCGCACAGCGACAGCACCGCCCCGGTATCCCCGAACTGCGACCGCACCGCCGCGATAACCTCCCGCTCGAACAGCACCGCCGTGGAAACCTCCAGCGCGCATGCCACCACCACGGCCGCCGCGAGCAAACGCGTCGTCGGGAGTAAAGGTGACCAACAGCATGGCTGCGGCTGCCGAAGCGATGAGAACTTGACGCAACATCTTGCGTACTCCTTCTTAAATGGGCGCCGCCGGCGACAACGAACCCCGCGGTCTGTCCGAAGCCTCGCGCTCAGGAGCTTTGCTCCCTTGACCTAAATCAAACAAATCTCACGTTCATATACGTGAACGATGCTCAAGGACTCACTTCATCTGACCTGTGCAGATTACACCTGTGGACAGTGTTGAGTTAGATCAATAACATCCCCACGCACATTCGCCCAAATGAAGTGCAAATCATCTTGGGCGGGAAGATTGTGACGCGGGACGAAACACAAGCAGCGAAAGCACAATAAGGGTCCGGACGAGTCCGGTAAGGACGGCAAAATAGGCCGCAAGCAATTCGAGGCTGAACTTACTAAGCTTCAGGTCGAACCAACCCGGTTGCAAACTTGGGTGTTAAGGGGGCTCGCCTTATTTGGGTTCGAGGGTCGGGATACGGCGGGCAAGGGTGGCGTAATCAGCCGGATCACTGCAACAGCCCGCGTGCACGTGGCCTTGCCTGCCTCCTCTGACCGCGAGAAGACCCACGTCTACATCTAACGCTTCGGTGCGGCTCTGGAGGGACTACACGCGGCCTACCAGCGCGTTCCGTCGCAAACAGCCGGACAGGCATCGCATGATCGAGGCCACACATACGCCATGGGCGCCCCGGCACATCGTCCGGGCTGATGACAAGCGGATTTTAGAACTGCTTCTAATGCGGGCTTGATGGCTGAAACCGTGGCTATACGGGAGCATCAACTAAATTGCGTCTAAGTTCGCAGACCTATGCTATAGGGCAACAACCGGGCGGCACGGGTAACGGGAAAAAAACGCTGCCGGATCATATGGACGGCGCTGGCGTATTCTCGGAAAGATGGGCGATGGCATTGGCGTAGCACTTCATCAACTAGTTCCTTCGGATTGGTGCGGTGGCTTCCGTCCTCCTCCAACACTAGATGGCGCAGCGTCAGCATGCGCAAGCCCACCGAGATGGCGTAGTCGCGGTCGACGCTGGGGATGTAGACATCGGCGCCCCAGTGCTCAAGGGAGCCAAGCAGGACCGACGCGCCCTGGTTGATGTCGAGAAGGGATACTGGAGTGCCGCCAGCCTCCAGCATCGCGGTCGACACAAGAGACCGGCAGTGCTGGAATGAATCGACCGACTGCTTGCATCAGTCTGTTTCCTAGTCTTTCGGTCTCGCCACGGCGCGCGTCAGGCGACAACAGACGAAAATCGATTCCGGCTTCCGTGACGTACTTTCGCAGAGATACGGGCTGGCCGATACTGACGCAGTATAGCCGAAGCGATCCCATTCGCCGCGTATTGCCATCCAGAGTGATTGAACAAGTGCTGCATGAACGCCATTGGATTGAAACCAAACACTGGCGTCTTGCCGGGCATGGTATCGGCGGCTGAGGTAAGCATGCGGTCCTACAGCACGCGGTCGTAATTAAGCGCGACTGGAATGAACACGATATCGCGAGGCCACAAGGGATTGAAACCAGAAACCATGTAGCCTAGGAGCCCAAACTTAGGCGGGCGCAGGCGGCCGTCACGGCTCAGGCCGCCCTCAAGAAAGATTGCCTGCGTGACGCCCGCCGACCTTGCCATGTGCACATAGCGCGCTAGTACCTTGCGATAGAGCGCCTCGCGAGAACGCCTGTTGATGAAATATCCCCCCATCGATTTGATCAGTTCGCGCAAACCACAGACTGGTGCCCATTCCCCCAGCTGAGCGCCGACGATGCCGCCGCGAGATAGGTCACCAGACGTAATCCATGTTGGAGCAGTGATTTATCACAAAGATAACGGAAGATGACGAGTCGACCGCCGCGAGCGCCTCGTCGTTGCGATAACCGATGCGGATGGGACAGAGCATCTGCGAAACACGCGGGCGACGCGAGTACCGATGCGGAAGTAAGCGTAGGCGCTGAACGACGGCACGATGTCGCTGGCGTAACGCTTCACGTTCTCCATCACGACTTCGCGCGGCACGCGATTCCCTCGCGTACTCGTTGGCAACATGCAGTACCGCGCGGTCGAACACCAGACGATCGATTTGCACTTGGCGCTCAGTGAGCTTGAACGGCTGGATAAAAACTTTAAGGCGAGCGTTCAGCTCTTTGATCGCGCGGTTCGCGCGCCGCCGTACTGCCCAGCGCACGCTCGGCACGGATGCGATCCACTACAGCCCACATCGTCAACAAAGTTAGAAGGCCGCCCAGAGCGGCGGAGCAATTTATGTCGCTATGTCAAATCCCATTTGGCCAATCAGGCTGCGCATCCGTGTGGATCAACTTATCAACAGATAGTCACCAGCACTAAAGAATGCGGCCGGGCGGCCTATATTGAAAACCGCCCGAGCCAGAAGGATCGTGTATGCTGGGCATTGCGGATAGCGTGCAAGCCCTTCGAGCATTGACACAGATCAATGAAGCAGTCCTGTTCTAATATTGATGTTGGAACACCATTGGGAGGGCGATATGAAAATTCACCGGGTACTTCAAGCCACTGGCCTAGCTCTGTTGCTGCTGACAGGTTTAACAAGTGCTTCGTTCGCTGATTCCGGCACGGTGACTGTCGTATTTACCAAGGGCGGATTTATCGTTGATGTCGGTGGTGGCCAGGGGGTACTGACTTTTCGCGGCAAGAGATATCCCTTCACGGTTTCTGGCATGAGCCTTGGCCTCTCGATCGGTGCATCCACCAGCAAGTTTGCGGGCAAGGCATTGAACTTACAGAGGCCAAGCGATCTGGCGGGCAGCTATGCTGTAGTCGGCGCGGGCGGCGCGATCGCCGCCGGAGCCGGAAGTACGCAATTGCGGAACGCGAACGGGGTCATCCTGCGACTCAGTGGCGCCCGGGTGGGCGCGGAAGTCTCGGCCGCCGTGGGCGGTGTAACAATCACAATGCAATAGAGACAGAGCTGCCGCCCCCGTCACGAGCGCTCATATCTGTTGTTCGGCTTATTTCACCGAAAATCAGCGACATGTTGCCTGTTGGCACCTATCGGATCGCCTAAGCAGTCTGACGATGTTCGCTCACCGGATAGGCTTTGAAGGGCGCGCGAGCGCCGAAGAGAGGCCGGTGGTGGGAGTGACGATCAGTCTGATTCTCAGGCAAGAACGAGATAGTTCGAAGATTTCACGGGTGCCCCGAAATGGACTTTGCTAAGGAATGCGGGTTGAGCGAGGTCAAGGCGTGTCTCGCGACGGGATCAAGAATTCTTGGGTAGACGCCATGCAACCTTTGCTGACGGAAATCCGGCAGACCCCGTTGTTCTGGAGGCTGATCTCAGTGCCTGCCGTGCTAATAGCCCAGGCGGGGGCGCCGCATTCGCACACCTTGTTGTTTGTGCCGCGAGGTATTTGCTTGCCGAGTTCGAGGTCATAGTCGGTGTGCAAGCTGGACCGACGAGCTGGAGCGGACGGAGGAACAGAATCAGGAGATGCAGTCTACGATTTTACCAGCCAGCGCCACGATCCTCGCATCCCGTTCAATGGCTACACAATCCAATCGTGAGCCGCATGGTGATTGGCGTGCCCTAAGAGATCAAGCTGCGCGGCTGAAAGATTATTCGCGTCGACATCCTGGACTGGCGCCGGCCCCATGTGTGCGGCAGCATACCGATTATCTCCATGTTCTTTCCCGCTTCCATGAGCCAGTTGCTGTAGGTCAAGAATGTCTGAAGAAGCATTGTCGGCGCCATTCTTGAAATGAAAAGAATCGTCAAGTTCGCTGCCAACTCCTGTTTTGGCCTGACTGCCGTCGTCTGCGGAAGTCCTGTCCTTTCCTCTAGCTCTAACTTCCAATGCTGAATCTGCGCCGTGAACATAATTCACGGACGCTGTTTGTAGATCGTGCTGCGGTTTGCTAGCTGAATCCTCTGCCTGTAAATCATGCTTAGCGTATTGCTTGTCGGCCGCGGAGCTCTGTTTAACAGTGTGCAAATCGCGGTGTGCCTGCCCGGGATTTAAATCCTCTCCAGGGGCTTCATGCTTGGCGTGCCCCTTAGCGGCTCCAGGGCTGTTGTCGGAATCACGCAGGGCCTTCTGCACCTGCCCGGGATTTAAATCGTCTCCGGGGGCTTCATGCTTGGCGTGCCCCTTAGCGGCCCCAGAGCCGCCCTCGGGAGCATGCAACTGCGATTGACCATGACTAGACCCGTTATCCCGGCCAGCGTGGGTTGTGTCACGCTGCCCGGTTTCGTTCGCGGCGGCCGCGACGACGTTAATGGTGCCGGAACCTTGGGAAATAGTGTTCCCTCGGCTGCTGCCGCTGTCCTCCGCGTCGATATCGCCAATATAAAGTTCGCTGCCGTCTCCGGCGATCGTATCGCCTTTGGCGAACTCGAATGCTGACGACGCATCGTACACTGCAGCAGCGGGTGAGGCTGGGCCTTCGAAATCTGAGGAACTGGGAGCTTCGACCGCTGCCAGTCCCTTGGCGTAGTTTGCGGTAGATGAAGTGAAGACATCAACCAAGCCATCGCCAAAATCGAATGCTTGCGCGGCGTGGGCGGCGCCATCGAGCTCATGAATGAAAGCCCCGAAAGCCGCAATTATGAAAGTGCTGTAGCTGCTCAAATTCGGCCTCAGCGCGTTGAGTGCTGCTTGCACCAATGAACCCGCGGCAATCTCGGCACCGGGATCGACCAGTTTGCCCGTCGACGTTGGCGTGCCAGTTGCCGCGCCGGCGCCGCCGCGATCCTTACTCGCGGCTCTGGCCGGGGTGCCAACTAATTCTGTTCCCTTCCGGCTGATTTTGATGGTGACGAACTCCGCAGAGCCGTTTGCGGACATAACCATGAAACTTTCGGTCGCGGTGTGGCTGGCGTGGACTCCATCCTCCAACGTGGCGATGATCGCAGCTGCCAGGATACTCATCGCGCCGTAACGGCGCGACAGCACGAGCTTGGCGAATTCCATCCGGTTGCTGATTCCGAGCTTCTGCCGCGCGTGGTCAAGGTGGATTCGAACGATGTCGGGGGAGACACCGAGCACCCGAGCAATCTCACTGTCTGACAAGCCTTCGGCGACGAGATCCATGATCGTCCGCTCGTTGACGGTCAGAAGCGCCAGAGCGTTATTGCCGAACGAGCCCACACCATTGGCTTGGTTCCCGACCTTCGTCAGGTCGGACCCTGGTTTTTCCCGCCTCAAGGACTGCAAGAGCGCTTCCGGTTTGGCGCTCATCGGAATCGCGCCGCAAGCACCGGTCGCCATTGTCCTGGCAAGGTCGGCGCAGGCGACAGTTGCAGTAAAGAACACCAGCCGGGAGGATAGGCCTTCGTCGTCCATGACGGCGAGAATGTCGGAAGCGGTTACGTCGGTGAACTCGTCCTCCAGCAGCACCACGTCGGGCGTCAACCTGCGAATGGCGGCAAGGCAACTCGTTCCATCGAGACAGCACGCAACCACTTCGAAATCCGGCTGCGCTCCGAATAGCGATACAAAACCGTGCAGCACAATGGGACGTCGATCCGCTATCACCAGTCGAACGCGACGCATGGGCTTCCTTCGCTAGGCCTCGCAATACATGAGAGGGGCTCATGGTTCCGCAGAGCTAACTCCACTCGGCCGATCGCGTTCCTAATTCGTCATAATGGGTCTCATGCCGGCGACTATTTCAACCGATGGGATCGATCAGCCCGTCGCCGCAGCTCCGTACGATCCGCCCTGACTCGCCGTTCGCAGCGGTCGTACCGCTCCAAGTCGCGCAAGCGTGCTTTCAGCTCTGCTTCTAGTTCCCGGAGGTGTTTGCTGGTGATCCCGCTCGGGTATTCACTTTGCAGTCTACGGCAGCGATTCAATTGCTCTTCGAGTGCCAATTTATCCTGTGGAAAGTCCATAATTTAAAGAATCACAAGAGCAGGAAAAGTTCATCGGGGCTGCCGTCTTCCCTTGTTACGGAGACCTCTACTTCTTCGTCCCGGCCCAGCAGCTGCCCATGCGCATTGCTCCCGAGGTGGCTATTCTAATTCAATTTGCCGACTGCGAAATGCAAGGTCCACGGGGCAACGCGCCAGAGTATGGCCACGCGCCGAACGGTATTTTGGTATGCCTGCCAGTTTAGAAGGTATTATCTATGGGGGAAGCTTGGCTGCCTGATTTCACCCAGGCTTTACCACTTGCCCGCAGCGTCTCTAATTACAGCCGCGTGGGTGTAATCATGGCACAGGTGAAAAAGCAGCTCGAGGTCTGGCGAAAGCCGCGCCGGAGAGTAATCGAAATCGGAGTAGTCCGGTACGGCGAGCACTCGGTGGCGTGCGTTCTTCGGAATTTTTCGGATACCGGCGCGGCCTTAGATGTCGGCGTAAAAGACTTCGTTCCCGACCGGTTCACCTTGATTATTATCCCCAGAAAGAAAATAGTTTCCTGCAATGTGATTTGGCGCAAGGGGGCGCGCATCGGCGTGTCCTTCTGCTGATCGGCGTCAATGTTCCAAGAACGAAGAAGATCGCTGCGAAAGAGTGTTCAACAAACGGCCTATGTCTTTTACATGGAGCACCCGCAACACCATCACCAACATATCCGCTAAGGGCGGGTTGTCTGCCGTGATCTTGGCGGGCCTCAACGCGATCAACTGGCTGCGCTTATATGCATAGCGGCGAACCTACCGAACAGTTCTTCCACCGCATGTAGCGGTCGAGTTCGTGCACCGGTGTCGTCTTCGGCCGGCGGATAATGTCCAGGGCGACCGTCCGATGCGTCTTGCAGCCGAGACAGCAAACCTCGAGGTAGCCATAGCCAGCATTCAACCCGTCGCCGATCGTTGGCGACGGTGGTGCTGGCCGCGGAAGCCGAGCATGCGGGCGCTCCACGCTTCGCATGCCAAGCGATCAGCATTCTTTCGGGCCATCGCAGCCTGTTCGCCTTGGCCTTGACGGTCGAGCCGAAAAGGTACTCGCGAGATTTGGTCGTCATGGGCGAAAGTCTGCCGACCCGCAGCGTCGCAAGGAAACCGCTACCTGTTGCGCAAGTGGCGTGTCCCGGTACCATCTGCCGGTCAAGGCTGAACGAAAGGCCTGAGTGGCAGTTCCAGGCCACACGTAGGGCTGCGCGACTTCAGTGGTCCTCTGCTCGCCGGGCATTGAGGCTTTCATTAACCGAATGCTGGTAGGGCTGAACTGGGGTGAGGCTAATCCCGTAGTATTGCGTACGGAAGCCCGCCGACTGACCCCGGCGGGCTTTCGATTTCATTCCGAACAACGTCGTCTCCAATGAGCGGACGCGAACAACGAAAACAGCACCGCGTCGCATTTGAGCGCGGCTATCCCGTGAACATCATGGCCATTGACGGGACATGGCGACGGAGCTGCACGATGGAGGACGTTTCAGAGGGCGGTGCCAGACTGACGGTGGTTGACGGCTCGGTGCAAGGTCTTACACTAAAGGAATTCTTCCTGCTGCTTTCGTCGACCGGCTTGGCTTACCGCCGCTGCGAACTGGCATGGGTGAATGGTGATCAGCTCGGCATCTATTTTTTGAGGCAATCGCACGGGAAGGGAAAAGCCAGCCAAAAGGCCAGCGTGATCTCAACCTGAGGGTCTATCTATTGAGGTCTACTCTCTCTCTCTATGCAAATAGGTCCGACCCTCCTGCTCGATGCGGACGTAGGTCCCGCTTTCATTGACAGCCTGCCGCGCTCGATGGCGAACGCGAGGCTCGTCGAATGCCCCGTCGCCCTGCCGCTAATCAGGAAAGGCGCGTTGATCTTCTCAATGTAGATGCGGCCGTGTTTGGGCCGAAGGCGCGGGCGTGCTCCATTAGGCGGCGCGGCTTTTTCGGGATCGGCATAGGGGGTTGGTCGATCGGCATCTTCATCGGATACTCTTCGTTGCGGTCGCGCAGCGCTGATCTCTCCCGGTGGAGCCGAGACAGCCGCCGGCGGACCTTTCCCGCAGCGGCGGGCATCGGTGTACCGATGGCAGGGCCGATGCTGCTGGTCTTGAAGCCAGCCTTCCATCCTCACAGGCCATCATGAGGTTTGTGCTTCAGGCCGCCTCATGCTGCAGCCAGGTGCTTTGCAGTTCGACCGCAGGCATCGGCTTGCCGAAGAAATATCCCTGTCCCTCTTCGCAGCCCATGCTCGCGAGCAGGTCGGCGGTGGCGCCGTTCTCGATGCCCTCCGCAATCACCGACAGCCCGAGTTGCTTGCCCAGCGCGATGGTCGACGAGACGATGGCGGCATCGTCGGAATCGGTCAGCACGTCGCGCACGAAGGAGCGGTCGATCTTGAGGCCGTCGAGCGGAAATTTCTTCAGGTAGCTCAAGCTCGCATAACCGGTGCCGAAATCGTCGAACACCAGGCGGACGCCGAGCTTCTGGATGCGCAGGAACGTGTCGAGCACGCGCTGCTCGTCCTTGAGCAGGATGTCCTCGGTGACCTCGAGCTCGATCAGCCCCGGCGTGACGCCGGTCTCCGCAAGCACCTCCGCCACCGTCCTGGCGAGATCGCCGGACTGCAGTTGCGATGGCGACAGGTTGATGCCGACGCGCAGGGGATGACCGGCGAGTTCCCACGCACGCGCCTGCTGGCACGCGGTCCGCAAGACCCAATTGGCGATCCGGTCCGAAATGCCCGAGGTGTTGACGACGGGCATGAACTCGCCCGGCGGGACCAGGCCGCGCACCGGGTGGCGCCAGCGGATCAACGCTTCGGCGCCCACGAGCCTGGTGTTGCCGAGAAGAACCTGCGGCTGGAAGAACAACTCGAACTCGCCGCGCTCGACGGCGTGCGCCAGCTCCGTCTCCAGCGTAAGCCGCGCCTCGAGCTCCTGCCGGATCGAATTTTCGAACGCGACATAGCCGCCGCGCTTGATCGCCTTGGCGCGATAGAAGGCAATGTGGCTGTTGCTGAGCAATTCATCCGCGGTACGGCCGCCGGCGGGAAATACTGCAGCGCCAATGGAAACCTTGACGCGGTGCGGCCGCGAGGCCGCCAGCACCGGCTCGTCGAAGGCACGACGGACGCGCTCGGCGAGCGCGGCCACGCTTTCGGCCATATCCGCGCAGCAGAACGCGATGGCGAACTCGTCGCCGGAAAGACGGGCGACGAGCGCGGTGGTGCCGACATGCAGCTTCAGCCGCTCGGCCACCGCGCGCAGCACCAGATCGCCGTTGGCGTGACCCAGCATATCGTTGATCTGCTGAAATCCGTCGAGGCCGACGACGAGGAGGGCGACCTCGCCGCGTTCGATTTCGGCGCGGGCGATCATGGCGGCGAGCCTGGCGTCCAGCGTGTAGCGGTTGGCGAGCCCCGTCAGCGTGTCGTGCTCGGCGAGATAACGGATCTTTTCCGCCTCACGCTTGCGTTCCGAAATGTCGCGCAGGATCGCGCCGTATTGATAGCCTTCGGTGCCCTGCCAGCCCGAGAAGCTGGCTTCCACCGGAAACACTTCGCCATTGCTGCGCCGGCCGTCGAACTCGATGACGGCACCGGGCGAGCGCCGGGCGGCATCGCTGATCGACAACGCGTTACTGCCCGCGGCGCAGATCGCCTCGAACGGCTTTCCGATCATGTCCTCGGCGCGATAGCCGAACATCGCGGCGGCGCCGGTGTTCCACACCGTGATCGAATAGTTGGAGTCGGTGCAGATCAGGCCGTCGCCGAGCGACATTGCGATGCGCTGGAAGCGGCTCTCGGCGACCCGGCCTAGCAAGGCGCGGATGTTGATCTCGTCGAGCGCGACGACGGCGATGTAGGCGAGGATCGCGATGTGGAGTGTCGAGGTATCGAATGCCAGCGGATAGCTGGCCTGCAGCACGAAGCCGGCCGCCTCGATGACTAGCGCGGACAGAGCGAGCATGCCTGCGCGCTTGCCGGCGGAGGAGCGGCGCCAGGTCAGTATCATCGCCAGCGCGAGCAGGATCAGGCCGGCAGCCGTCACGGCGGCGGAGGTAAAGTGCAGCACGCGGTGCTGCAAGATCGATTCTGACGCCAATGCCTGCAGCACCGGTCCGGCAAGGATGCCGCCATTGGGTACGCTGAAGCGGTCACCGAGTTCGAGCGCCGTGCCGCCGATGATGACCTTCTTGCCTTTCAGCCGCTTCATCGTCGCCTGGTCGCCGCGCAGTACGTCGACGTAGGAGACTTTCGGAATCGTCGCGGGGCGGATGCCGAAGTCGATGAGGAACGATGGCTGCCTGGCGTCGAACTGTCCGGCAAGCACCGCGCCCATCGAGGGCAGAAATTCGGAGTCGAGCTTCTGGCCGAAGCTGTAGCGACGGACCAGTCCGTCCGGTTCGATGGTGACGTTGACGACCGCCGTCCATGCTTGGTCGCGGAACTCCGGCAGCGGGCGATTGTAATGGGTGGCGCCGTCGGAGCCGGGCTGCTTGAAGGCCGGCAGTATGGTCGATCCGCCGGACCCGCGCAGTGCTTCGGAGAACGCCCGATCGGAAGCAGGATCCGAAGGCGTATCGAAATCGACGTCGAATGCGACGTCGTTGATGTCAGCGGCATCGAGTTGCCGCAGCAACTCGGCATGGAGCCGGCGCGGCCAAGGCCAGACGCCGATTTTCTCGATCGAGCGCGCGTCGATCGCGATCACGACGACATCGCCGGTTGCTGCGCGCAACTGCCACGCAAAACGCAAATCGACCAGAGTGTTGCGCAGCGCGCTGGGCCAGTTCGTCAGCAGCGCGATCGCCAGCACGGCCGCGACCAGAATATGTGGCCGATAGTTTCTCACCTTTTCCCCCGTCCCCGTGAGGCGAATTCAGGCCGTCGCGTGCTCTCCGCTAGCGGTTGCGGCCAAATGCATTGCCGTTGCCGTTGCCAAGCCCAAGGGCCAAGCCGCGCCCGCTACCCTGGCCGTTACCGTGACCGCCGTTACCGTTCCCAATCCCGAGAGCGAGACCATTCCCGCCGATGCGAACGCTCAGTCCGTTGCCGTTCCCATTCCCAACCCCCAAGGCGAGACCATTCCCGTTACCGCCGGCATTTCCGCCCCCCACGGATACACCTGCCGAAACACCACCGCCTGAGTTGCCACCCGAATTGCCAACAGCGCCAGAGCCATTGCCCCCGCCATTACCGTTCCCGTTATTGCTGTTACCGTTATTGCTGTTCGCGCTGTTGCCGTTTCCGCTTCCGCCATTGCCGTTACCATTGTTTACGCTGCCCGATGATCCGGACTCTGTGGAGGACCAGGCGGTGAAATCACGATGGGCAGCGCTGCGTGCGCCCGCGACGACACCGGAACTACGCGCAAGGCCATGGGTGACGCGTTGTACGTTTACCCGGACCTCACCAAGCGTGGACGAAATTCGGATTACGCCGTGGTTGGCACCGGCAAGGACGTTGCGAGGTTGCTGCAACGCCGCGGAGCCAGCCTTGTTGGGGGCGGAGAGGCCATTGCGCGGGACGGGCACGCGATCAATCGTGGAAGCGCGCGGCTGGCCTTGCTGGATCGGCGCAAGTGAACCCGAACCGCCAAGCGAAAGTCCCGCCTTGCCGCTTGAAAATGCGGTGGCATGCTGGCCGGGCATGACCTGCGCAATTTGGCCGGTTTTGAAATCGGCCACCTCGACCTGACCGCGGACGACGTCGACCTTGGCGCCCGCGGAACTCACCGTGACGCGAAACTGCGTGCCCTTCACGACGGCGGCAAGATAAGGCGTTTCGACCTCGAAATGCTTGACGTTCTTTTTTTCGACCTCGAGCAGGATGGACCCGGCCTGCTGTTTGATGATCGTCGAAAGGCCGTCTTTCTTCTCCGAGGGGATGCCGATCACGGAATTCGGCGCGATCAGGATACTCTCCTCGCCGCGCACGAGCAGAACGCGGCCATTGCTGCCGGTGCTAATCGTTTCCCCCGGCTTTAGCACCTCATCGGATTTCACCGAGGCTTGCTGTACGCCTGGCGTCCCAAACCACACTTCGCCGGACGCCTTTTTTACTGACCAGACGCCGTCTTCGGCAGCAGAGGCGCTTGAAGCAAGAAGCAACGCAAATGCGGCACTAGCAACACGCAAAATTCTCTGGCGACGCATGACAACTCCCTCAGCTGAACTCTTGACGCTAAGCCGAAAGTTTCAAGATTGAGTGAGTGCTCGCTGCTACTTTGACGCGCGCTGTTAACGGTTCATTAACTATAAAAAATCTATGAAAAATCATGGGGGTAAGCATCAATCAGCAACAAACGAGTTCCTCAAAATGGAACCGGGGAACGCGGGCGCTTGCAGTTCTATTTGTTCTCTTCGCGACGTCTGCTCAGGCACAGCAGGGTAGCCAGCCCGGAGTTGATGTCCGTCAGTTGGAACGTCGCTTCGAGGAACAGGATTCTAGTCAGAACGCCGATGGCTCGCGTGGCGTCGCAGTGCCAAGCATATCTCGGTCGGAGCCGTTAAGTGATCCAACGCCGCTGTTTGTGCTGCGCAAACTTTCGCTAACTGGTGGGCAGACGATCGCGTCGGAGCGGCTTGCCGCGGCCTGGCAGCCCTTCATTGGAAAGAAGGTGTCGCAGGCCGATCTCGTGACGATCGCAACGGACATCGGCAAGGCCTATCGCGCCGCAGGCTTTCATCTCAGTCGTGCCATTGTGCCGCCGCAGGATATCGCGAACGGCTCGCTTCGGATCCAGGTCATTGAAGGCGCCATCACCGAAGTTGTGCTAAAAGGCGATGGGGCCGGGCAGTTCGGCATACGCGCGCTGCTCGACCCGGTCATCGCCGAGCAGCCCTCGCGGCTGACGACGCTCGAGCGCCAGTTGATGCTGATCAATGCAAGGCCGGGCGTGCGGATCACCGACACACGCCTTGACGAGATCGGCGCGTCGAGCGGACATTTCCGTCTCGTTCTCTCGGTCCAGACCTGGCACGTCTATGCCTTTGCCGGCCTCGACAATCTCGGCTCGACTGCGGTCGGGCCGTGGCAGGGCTACGCGACGGCGGCCTACAATTCCATGATCGCGCCGGGCGACACGCTGGCGCTCAATCTCGCCACCACTCCGGGCGATCCGCGCCAGCTGCGCTTTGCGCGGTTGTCCTACGATACCCCGGTCGGGGTCGACGGCCTGCGCATCGGCGCCTCCGGCCTCTACAGCGAGGTGTGGCCGGGCGACTGGCGGCGTCGCTTTGCCGACAACACCACGACCGAAGCGTTCGAAATGCGCGCCAGCATCGCGCCGGTGCAGTTGCAGAAGCAAAGCCTGACGCTGACGATGGCTGCAGGTTTCTCCAACGCGGCGGAAAGCGACGTCTTCGGGCCGATCTACCGCGACGCTATCCGCATCATCAGCCTGAATGCCGACTATCGTCTGCAGGACAATCTTGGCGGCACCAACTTTCTCACCGTGAACTGGCGGCAGGGCCTTGACGTCCTCGGCGCCTCCGACAAGAGCGATCCCTGGGTTTCGGTGTGGGGGGCTTCGCCAAATTTCTCGGCGCTGAACTTCTGGTTCACGCGTTATCAGACCATCACCGACGCGTTTTCGCTGAAGCTTGCATCCGCCGGCCAGGTCGCCTCCGGTCCGATGTACCTGTCGCAGCAATTCTATCTCGGCGGGCTCGCCTTCGGGCGCGGTTATGGCGCCGCCGTGATCAGCGGCGACAACGGCATTGCCGGCTCGCTCGAGCTTCGCTACGACTGGAAGCTCAACTATCAGTACTGGACCGGCGTGCAACTCTACAGCTTCGTCGACAGCGGCCTGGCCTGGTGGGACGGCCTGCGACCGTCCGACGGCACGGCGCTCACCTCGGCGGGCGGCGGCGTGCGACTCTTCCTCCGCGGCGACCTGCAGGCCGATCTCGGCGTCGCCGTACCGCTCGGCTACCGTGAGCCGGACAATTGGTGGCGTCGCCCGCGTTTCCTGTTCACGCTGTCGAATGCGTTCCGACTCTGCCCCGAGCGGGCCGCGACCCGATGTCCCTGAATCTCGTTCATCAACCGGGTAGGCCTGACGCTCTCAGCGCACTCAATTGCCGCCTGCCACCGTTGATGCTCCTCAACAGAAGCGGGTCTGTCGGGAGGATCGGAGAAGTGTCTGCACCTCGTTGATGCTGCCGAGCGCAGAAGCGAAAAGCTACTCGGCGTCCATCGACTTGTGAATCGACTAGCCTCCTATCTTTTCCTGGCGAGGCAGCGCGCTTATTCACTGCTCTCGTGAGAAATCCGAAGCTTTCATTGAATGGAGCTCCCTTCGACCGGACCTCAATGGCCATGGAATGGTCTGCGGGGTTCGGCCACCTCATGGACAGCTCCTTGACCGTGTGCGTCAGATATTCCACGGTCTCAATCTGAACCTCGATGATGTCAATCAGATCCATGCCTTCGTTGTCCTGAATGAAAGGTCGCCGTCCCGCAAATCGAAATAATAATAGGGCATGAGACACGCGTGCGAGTGCCAACCCGGAAACTCATATTTCATACGCTTCTGCGCAAATGCCTGCGAACGATAAGAAATCGAAGCTTACCAGTGCTTTTCGGTCGACGATTGCGATATCCGCCGAGCGCGATCGCCTCACAACACTGGTCTCAATAATCGCCTCTGCGGTGAACCGATGCTGCTCGGTCTCCAACCAAAAATATCGCCCGCCAAGTGAAAAGCGCCCGATTTGTCGGCGACCATCGGATAGCAACTTGTAAGTTCGTACCGCACCTGTCTTGACCTGATAGACGTACTCGGCGGCTGCATTCTGCCGGTAGATTGATTCCCCCTTCTTCTAGGTGAACTCCTCCACGTGATTGGGGCATTCGACTCCCAATGCCAAATTGAGAAAGCGGGTTTTGGGGATCGCCTTGAATGATGCGGTCAAGCATTCTGCCCTCCGAAATACGTGAGAGCCGCGCCGATTTCCAAGTTGTCAAGATCGTAGGTTACATTCCAAAGGACAATGCGCAACGCGTTTCATCCGCGCCTCCTTGCAAACGCCTCTAGTTGCTGGGCGCTGCGGCCTTCCAAACCCTTTCGCATTCCATATCCCAATGTCGAGAACGGCGATGGCACAATTTGCATATTGGTCATTTTTCGTCGCCCGCCGTTGTGCAGTTGCATCAGTTGGCACATACTCGCAAATGGAGGTGAGTGCTGGGTGCGTTCGCGGCGTCTTTTATCGGCTTGAGCATTTTGTGGTCGCTATTGACGACAGCGCCCCTCGTAGTTGCGCATTTCTATCTGTGAGGGTCCGTAGCGATATGAACTGCACAATGTCCTGCCGCGATCGCGACACCCGCGCCTGACCTCAACTTTCGATACCGAAGCGAAAGCCAAAGATTGTGCTCGTGCCAAGCTTCGGGATGGTCGGATCGTCTTTGCTGGGACAATTAATCCCGTTGTCCCACAACAGTTGTGGCCTCGGACGAAGTTGCGGCATGCGGGGCTGACGAAACGGATTCTTGAGATCAAACGAGAGCGCTTTGTTTGGTTCGCTACATCTCGCGCCAGACGTGCAACAACGCTTCCCGGAAGCCGCCCACGAAATGATTCGATACATCAGGCGGCAAGATGCGGGCGACATCGTCGAACGAGCCGCCGACCAGCGTGGCAAGGTCGTGCGCCGAGGTGTGCTCGGCCCAGAGCCGTCCCGCTTCCAAGCCACGCTGGCGTTCGCCTTCCTCGTCCATTCGCACACCGAAATTGGGGCCGCCCCGACGCGGGAGGAGTTCGAGACCGCGTCGGGGACCGCGCTCACCGCCGATCAGGGTGGAAGGGGAGCTAGGGGAATCGGCGTGCGCGCATTCTAATAAAAACACAACCTTGGCGATGGCGATAGTGCAGTTTGTGCCAATCTGACGAGGACCACGCGGTCCGCAGGATCATCGTTCGTGAATCTCGAACATAAGCCGAACCTGCATCACCGGTCCATTCTCCTCGCGGACGTTGATTGACATGAGGTGAGCTGCAGTCACCATCGCCGCTTCGGTCGCCTCTCTCTTCACATCTTCTCTGGCCATATCGGCCAGCGCACGTACAGTCTCAGTCTGCACTGACCGCAAATCTCGGCATTCGATTCCTTCGTCGGCCGAGTGAGCAATGAAGCCGAGGGTGCAAGATGTAAACGCCGTAAGATCGTGATCCATGACGTGCAGATGCAGGCTCTGCAAATCCGGGATTTCACCGGGGATGTGGAGCGAGATGATCTGTCGCTGTCCGTCAAACGTGTTCTTGGAGCGAAACGCAAACCCGTCCGCAAGAAGGCAGCATTCCGCGGGTCGATCACCTTCCCGAACAATCGGATGGTGCGCCTCTAGACGCTGACTGCGAATAGGGAGGTCAAGTAAGGCCCTAATGTCCTCACCATCGAGGTGGTTACCAACCGCCAGTTTTGTAATGAGGGAGCTTGCCAAGGGTCCGGTCATGAGCTTTCTCCCGATAGGGGCGCAAGCCGAACGCCCTTTTTTATACGCGCGGCCCCGCATGCAGGCGGGAGCGCAATACTCTCAGCCACCGACGCCCTAATGATCGTTGTCGATGATGCAAGCCAATCATTGGGCCGACAATCGGTTCCTATTTTATGCGGGCATCACGGTGAGAGACGCCGGTATGTCCGTCATCGAGGACATTGCGGCCGCTTTGACCCATTAGGGGTGCAAACAAATTCACCATGGAGGGTTTACCGCTATATTCGGCCCCACCCAACTTGGCACAATCTAAGTATTGCCTGCTTTTCCTCATGAAATACTTGCAGTTGCATCCATTGACGTACACCCGCGACTGGATGTCTAATGTGACAAGCAAAGTCGCAGTGCGTGGTGGTTGATCGTGTCCAAATGGGAATGGCTGAAGCTAATCTGCTTGAGCTTATTGTGGTCGCTTGTAACGACCGCCCCGTTCGTAGTTGCGCTGTTCTATTTATAGATCGTTGCATCAGGTGGGTAATGCCGGCCACTTGGTACGTGACTGTTGAGGTGAAGCCGGGCGTCCTACCGCGACCGCGCCACCCGCGCCTGACCTCTACCTTCGAAACCGAAGCGGAGGCGAAATGCTTTGCCGGCGCTAAGCTCAAAGAGGGACTAATCGTCTTTGCCGGCACCATCAATCCTCTTACGCCGCGACGGACTGTGCTATCGCAAGACATTCCGGCGTGGGTAATCGAACGTAAGTAATAGCAGGAGCCGATCGCTTCGTTTGTCAGATGTCACAACGATTCCAGCCGGCCCAGTTCGATAGTTAGATGTCGAAAATCGTCGGTCTTAAGATCGCTATGAAGCGACCTGCTTGCCACAGGTGGGCGAGCCCGCGCCGAGAGGAAAGTTGTTCCGCCTGTCGAAGGGCATCCGCGTCATCGACGCAAGATAAGTCTATGCGTTCGATCACACAGTCATCAGGCCCCATGATGTAGATGCTGTATTGTTGCATCCTGGTCGCCGGTTGCCACAAGTTCCCATGGCCGGAAACCAATGGTCGGCGCTGACGAGTGTTCCTAAGTTCCGGCCGCTATACGCTGGCGGAGGTAGGGAGCGGTTGCTTATCGAATATGGAACACAAATATCGCTACGAGAGAAAACAGTAACATCGACGCCGCTGTAGCGGTCGCAAAGACGGTAGCATAGTTAGGCGCGGGATTTCGGAAGCCAAATCGTTGGATCAGGTAACCGGCAAGTAGCCAAGTGGCGAGGCCGACACCGAGTATCGTACCGTTGACCGCTGCTTCCAACACTTCTTCGTACATACCTATCCTCCATCAATCATTCGCCGAAATTTTGAACTCGGCGAAGGGATTGATGTCGGTTCGGTTTTTAACCGTCGCGCTCGGCTTTTCGAAAAGTGTGGCGCGGGCGCATCACATCACGCCAGCAAGTCCGCGCCCGCCTGCGTGAACTTCACATACGTCCCGCTTTCGTGCATCTCGATCCAGCCTTGTGCAATCGCATAGGCGAGTCCCGCGTGGTGCTCTGCTGCTGTTGCCTTGTCGCCAAACAGAAACGGCGCGTTGATCTTCTCGATAAAGATGCGGCCGTCCTGTTTTTGCTCAAAGGCGAGGGCGTGCTGCATCAGCCGACGGGCGGCTTTCTCGGGATCGGCGTAGGGGCGATCGGTCGTAAGTTTCATTGCAGGCCCGGCATTCAGTGTTCAGTAACGCGCGTCTTGTAGAGCGGTCCCCGCCAATTTGTAAAACCGTATGGGCTTTCCAACCACTTATGCACCGTCTTCTTGCAGTTCTTGCAGGTGTAGTGGCCGGCCGCGCTCGGCGTCCTTTGCTGGATGGCGACGTAAATTGCCTCACAAGAGCGGCAGGTGAAATAGACAGGGAAACTGTCGGGCGTGGCCATATGCGACCGATGCGGCAAGTGGAAATTGATAAAATATCCCGGCATTAAGCCAACGATGACGGCACATGGCAAGAGGGTGCTCACACTGCCGCCTTGTCTTCCTTGTCGGCGCCACGCAGCATCCAGACAGTCTCGCTCCTCCGGCATCAAGATAATCGGCATCGCCTTCGGATGGATTGCTCGACAACCGCGTTTGGCGATGTCGTGAGAAACCCGTAGATTTTGTGCGGTCGCGGTATCGGCTTCGACTTGGTGCCACGATCTCCTTGAACCAAGTCAGATACCGGCGAACGCCATCTAGCCGAACGTGCCTAATCGTTTCACGAACGGCCGCTTTCTTTGGTGGAGCGGTCCCAACGCGGTTGGTTCTCAGCGTCGGCGTGTGACCCCAATCGGGGGTTCGGAGCGACTGCCGCCTGATGCGGTGTTTTCACGCGTTCAGGAAGTGACCTCCGGTTTCCATTTTGTTCCCATAGCTCGGCGGCTACTAGTTCGAAGTCGCCGAAAGTCGCTGCCACTCGCGCTCGGTTGGATGTAGTATGCGCCCTTGGGCCAGGGGGACCTGCGATGTTGGCGGCGTTCGGTGCAGTCCTGTTTTGCGCGTCTGTCGCGCTACTGTGGTTCATTCGACCAAGGAAAGGTCGGGAACATAGATTGCTTGCAATGCCCGTTCTACAAACCGTGATACCCATAGGAATCGTTGCGGGCCTTGCCCTCGGGTTTGCGTTGATTCTCGCTGGCATTTTAAGATAACCATCGACTATCGAGGGTAGCAGCAGGCGGGGTGCTAAATGGCTTACTTTTCGACTAAACAAGACGGCATCGAACGTGGGAGTAAGATAGCCGCTGACATCGCCTGCGCCGTGCTTCTGTTGACATTCGCCGTCGTGTTCTTCGGCTGGATCTGGGGCGCGCTAGGGTTTCTCGCGCTCGAAGCTGCGCTGATCGGGGTCGATTACCTCGTGCCCGATGGAGACGACGTAGCAGGCGTCGTGAGGTAAGGACCTGCCTCAGTTGACGGGCTCTTTCTCTATGTGCGGACTCTTCGCCTATTGGCTCTAAGCCGACGTGCTATCCAGGATCGGGGTTTGTCCGCTCTGAAGAGCATGCGGACATTCACTCCGCTAATCACGCTCCCCCGGCCACCACGTCGATGCCGGATCATCGGTTGAAATCTTCTTCTGCCGGAGCGCTACCAGATGGCTCCGCTTGAACGGCCGCCCCTGAAGCCGTGAGCATTCCTTGCAGCGCATGTATCGCTCCAGTTCATGGATCGGCATCGTCTTCGGCCGCCGGACGATATTCAGCGCGACGGTCTGATGCGTCTTGCACCCTAGGCATTTGACTTCGAGATAGCCAAACCCGGCATTGATCGCGTCGCCCAGCGCAGGCGACGGCTGTGCCGGTCCCTGAAAGCCGAGCATGCGTTTGTTCCAGGCTTCACATGCAAGACGGTCGGCGGCCTTGCGCGCTTCCAGAGCCTTTTCGGCGGCAGCCCGCACCGACGCGCCGTAGATGCTTTCGCGTGACTTGGTCGTCATACCCCATCTAAGCGGGTCGCCAACGCGGACGCAAATACGCCCATTAGTCGTCGCTGGCGGGTTTGAAACCACTGCGTATCGTTGTGGATAACCGATGACTTTCCTATCTCTGTCGCATGCCCAACTCCTCTTATCAGCCCTGCATCCCGACCCGTGGCACCAAGGTACCCGACCGACCGGAATGGATTCACGAAGTCAAGCATGACGGCTACCGCATGATCGTGCAGCGCGAAGGCAAATGGGTGCGGCTGTTCACTCGCAACGGCCATGACTGGACTGATCGCTATCCGGAGATCGCGGCGGCGGCGTTGCGTATTCGCTCAAGCTCGTTCGTGCTGGACGGCGAGGCGGTACTGCTGGGCGTCGATGGCCGCTCCGATTTCAACGGACTGCATTCGCGGAAATACGACGACGAAGTGCAGTTCTATGCCTTCGACATCCTCGCCAGCGACGGCGACGACCTGCGCAAGCTGCCGCTGAGCATGCGCAAAAGCAATCTGGCGCGGCTATTGGCCCGCCGCGTCGATGGCATCCACATCGCGCCCTATGAGCAAGGCGAGATCGGCCCCGAGCTGTTTCGGGCTGCCTGCGCGCATGGTCTGGAGGGGCTGGTGTCGAAGCACCGCGACAGTATCTATCGGGCCGGCCGGTTCGATCGTTGGATCAAGGTCAAGAACCGGCAGCACGCGGCGTTCAGCCGGGTGATGGAGACGCTCTAGGAATTTGGCCTGCGGCCAAAGATGCGAAGAATTTTGGCCATCGGTCGCGCAGGCGCTGCTTCGGGGCGATGTCGCCGGATTGCATTCAGCACCGCTGTCCGTGCCAGTAGCGTAGGCGCGTCGGTTTCGGTGGCCAGCCTTAGCGCTTCCGTTGCAATTTGGCATTCGGCGGAGGCTTGTTCGGCCGTTGAGAATTCGGCGATGTATGAGGCGGCATCGCGCAGGGTATGCAGTTCGCGGCTATCCCTGAGAATGATCGGCTCAGAAAAGCGCTTGAACCACGGCATCAGTCTGGGCTCCGATGAATTCGACACCGCACGTATTGCCATCTCGCCAGATCACGCGGCAGTGCTTCGTCGTCCTGAAGCCATCCAGCGATATATCGAACATGAAGGCGGCGGTGTGATGAGTGGTCGAATACAGCGTCGCCCCGTCATCGGCAAAATCCACCACAACGCAGGGGTGGCAGCCGCGAATGCCATCGACGCACACCAGTGCCAGCCGGTTCATTTCAAGGGCGCGACGCTCACACATCGGACCATCCCCAAAGTATCGCAATGGTGGTAATGGCGAAGCCGGTACAACCTAGCAGACTGGGCCGATCGCACACTGAGAAGCTTGCTGACTGGTTAACGCGCCCCCCGAGATTTTGCGGCGGCGACAGGAGTCGTCAAACGGTCATCGACAGCCGGCGGCTCTCGCGAAATCAGTTCAAGCTCACGATGCCCTTTCAACGTCAGCACCATAACGCAGCGCCCGTTCTTGATCGGACCGTTCTCGATCAGGTGCTCGCGTGCGAGTGCCCAGAGTGCGATGCTGCCGATCCCTGGACTGGTCAGGACGCTGCTTCGATACAAGAATTTGCGGATCACCTTGCCGGCTTTGGCCGCCAATAGCGCGCGCCGTTGCGCTGCACTGAGGCGAGATCAATCGGAAGACTTACGCTGCATTCCCAACCATTCCAGCGGCGCATCAACCTGCGCTGAGTGGTCAGAATGCCGGTTCTGCTCAGGGTCAGCTAGAGGGTGGGAGTTTCGCTATATGAACGCGCTAGTTATGGTGCGGAACGCTACTTCCTGTCTTTCTTCGCTCTTAGCTTGCGATCCATCTCGTCGAGCATCCGTGTCATTTCACGACCCAGCGCTGACTTCATGGTATACAATTGGTCGTCGGCCGTAAGTGGCTCCTCGTCGTCGAGCGGCGTTTCGTATGCAGTATCGGGGTCACGCCGATCACGGAGTGCTCCGTAGACCCTCCTGAGCCATTGCCAAAGGGCGTGCTCTATGTACGGGGCAGCGCGCCCTTCGGGTCGGCCGAGCGCCAAAATTGTGAACGCTCTAATCAGAACGTAAAACGCCCAGGTTTGGGGTCCTTCTCTTCAGAAGGCGCGTATTGACTGATAATCGCATCGATGATTTCGCGCTTCGTCCATGGTAACTCAAATGGCTTCTGCGTCATTTACCCTCATCTTTGATGAAGGAGGTATATCACTCCGAAGGTTCGATCGCTGGGTCAAGGTGAAGAACGGGCAGCACGCGGCTTATAGTTGACAAGCACCACCGATGTATACGAGCGAGGCTAAGCCGATAGTTGGTCAGCCGTTTCTTTTGCCGCATCAAACACGTTCGTCACCGTATCGCCCGGCAGCTGCAAGCGGAGTGACCCGTCTACCGCGATAGAAAGATCGATGTCGTACAGACTTCCTCGTGGGGCGGCGAGAACCAGCGAGGCCATTGGGATCGCGTTTCCTGGTGCGGGAAACCAGACGTGGCAGCATACGTAGTCATACGAAAAATCAACGTGACCTATTCTGGTAAGATCGTCGTCGCGCACCGGCCTCAAGAGTGATGGCACGAGCTGGAGCTTATTGCGGGTCAGTCGCTTTACTGAGTTATTTTCACCGGCTTCATATTCGGCCGATCGCAGCATCAACAGGTCTTCAAAGTAGCGGGCAAAATAAAATCTGGGCTGGAAATCAAGCTTTCCATCACAACCGCGCCAAGACCAGAATGTATGCAAAACATTGTCGAGCTTTTCCAAGCGGCTTGAGTGCATAGAAAAGCTCGCCGTTTCAAACGCGCCACCCCAGCGTTCATCGATACTTTGACCGGTCGTAAGCTCTTGGTTCAAGAGTGTGCCCAGCACCGCCAGTGCCGTCCAAGGGTCGTTTGCTGCTGATGGAAGCGGTGGCGCGTTCTGCCGCAGCATCTGTGTGAACGTTCGCGCGCCACTACCGGCAGTTTGAACGGCCCCAAAACCTGTGATGTTTTCAGTATTCGCGTTGAGACCGAAGACTTGAGCACTGATCTGATTGCCCTTGACGGCCCGAAGCAGGCAGCCGACCAGGCTTAGCCCCTTGATACGATCCGGATCGATTGCCGATAGCTCTTCGTCCACGTCAGCGAGCGTGATGTCAGGTTTCTTGGCAAGCTCGCTTAGCACCTTCAATGCGCGTTCCGCCTGACTAGCGTCATTCGCAGACCACGCAACGGCAAGGCGACCTTCAAACACATGAAGCTTCTGGCACAAGTCAACTCGGAACGGCCGTCCCTTTGCGGCCAGCAAGCTGTTTATCTCTCCAATCAGGGGCAGCTCGCACTCGACTCCGATGATATGCGGGTTGAAAAGATCATCGCTTGAAATAAGAGCGTCAGCGATCAGGAATGGCGCGCCACCCAACGTAATCCGCGCCACAAGCGTCACCGGCGTTATCTCCAACCTTCTGCGCCCGAAGTTCTCCACAGCGCTCTATAGGCGTCAATATGTCTCGCCCCAGCTATTCCGCCACAGATCGCGACACAAATAGGGACACAGCGGATACACGTCGTTGAATCATAATCGCTTTTTGCGCTGATTAGTCCCCCTGCGCAGGGAATGCCGGGATGCTCCGACTGTACCTGTATGCTCGTGTGCGTGTTCTTCGCACTTATTGCACACGAGACCGCGGGTGCAGCAAGCACCCGGCGTTCCCTGCGCCCTCTCTTCGGGCGAAACGAACTTGCATTCCCCGGGCGTTGCCGCCGCGGGCATGCGGACGCACGTCATCTCGGCTGTTTGAAATGTGAGCGAGGCGCTCTCCACGTCATGGCGCGAGACGCAGCGTCGACGCAATCCAGCCTTCTCAACTGGCTTGATGCGTCCACCGCAGCTTCAGCTCACGTAACGCCCCGCGTCCGTCTAATGCTCGGTTCCGCGCGAACACCGCAAGCGCGCGGCCAGTAGCCGCGCCTTGTCGAGCGGTCCCGTCCAATTCGTGAAACTGTATTGGCTGCCCCACCACTGGTGTACCGTCTTCCTGCAGCTTTTGCAGGCGAAGCGGCTGGTCGCGACGCTCGGCCTCGGTCTCTGCGTGGCGTGGTAGACCGCCTTGCAAGACAGGCAACTGAAATAGACGCGCAGTGAAGTCTGGTTCGTCATGGGGTGACCGCAGTTCACTCAAAAAGACTACGCACGCGTGGATCGACAGTCACGTTGTGCCGCGATGACTTCCTTCAGCCCGGCCGTCATCTCCCGCATCTCTTCTGCCATTCGGACGACAGCCAGAAGGGTGGCGATCAGTTCGCGGTTGTCCGCGTCGAGCAGAAGTTTTTCGATGCGCTTTCGATCTTCGTCCATTTGGCGCGTACGACTGTTCTGCAGATAAAGCCGGCCGAAACGTCTAGATGAAAGCGCGCTGCGCATCTTGTGACTTCGCGCCAATTGTTTGTGAACGCGCGCCAACCATCGCGCATGCGTGCACGCAGCTTGCGTTACAAAACGGTAAGCCCGCTCGGTTCATTTCAAAACATTAATTCCCCCGTCAGCATCGCGTAATGCGGGAAACGGCATCTAGAGCGGCGTGCAGCTTTGCGCTCACTCATCATCCTGGAGATTTTCTGCAATGGACCAACGTAACCTTGTTTCTCATGGGCAGCGGACGCGTTCGCTGTTCTCGGCACGAAAAGTGGCACTGATGGCATCGGTCGTGACCGGGCTTGCGGTGTACGGCCTGAGCGCATCGCCCGATCGCATCGATGTTCTTGGCAGCGCGGCGCATGCGCAATCCGCCAGTGCGGTATCCGCCAGCCAGCCCACAGGCTTTGCCGATGTGGTGGAGCGGGTGAAGCCTTCGGTGATTTCGGTCAAGGTCACGATGAAGGACAGGGTTGCTGATGCCAGCAACAAGGACGACGGCGACGAGCAGGGTTCGCCGATGGAGCGCTTCTTCAAGCAGTTCGGCGGCCCGAACGGAGAATTCAGGCAGTTCGGTGGTCCGAAAGGCGAATTCGAGAATCCCGGTCGTAACCGCCGGCATGGCGCGATGGGGCAGGGCTCCGGCTTCTTCATTTCCGCCGATGGATTCGCCGTGACCAATAACCACGTCGTTGAAGGTGCCGACAAGGTCGAGGTCACAACGGACGGCGGCAAGACCTTCACCGCGAAGGTCGTTGGCACCGATCCTCGTACCGACCTCGCCCTGATCAAGGTCGAAGGCGGTTCGGATTTCCCGTTTGCCAAGCTTTCGGCGGGCAAGGCCAGGATCGGCGATTGGGTGCTGGCAGTCGGCAACCCGTTCGGCCTCGGTGGCACGGTTACCGCAGGCATCGTCTCGGCCAACGGCCGTGACATCGGCAGCGGCCCCTACGACGATTTCATCCAGATCGACGCGCCCGTCAACAAGGGCAATTCGGGCGGCCCGACCTTCAACATGCAGGGCGAAGTCGTCGGCGTGAACACCGCGATCTATTCGCCGTCCGGCGGCAGCGTCGGCATCGCGTTCTCGATTCCCGCCAACACGGTCAAGAGCGTGGTCGCGCAGCTCAAGGACAAGGGCAACGTCAGCCGCGGCTGGATCGGTGTTCAGGTCCAGCCGGTGACCCAGGACATCGCCGACGGCATGGGCCTGAAGCAGGCGCAGGGCGCGCTGGTGGCCGATCCGCAGAAGGACGGACCGGCAGCAAAGGCCGGCGTCGAGGCGGGTGACGTCATCACCGCTGTCAATGGCGAGCCGGTCAAGGATGCGCGTGAACTCGCACGCGTCATCGGCGGCCTCGCGCCCGGCAGCACCGTCAAGCTGGACGTTCTGCAAAAGGGCAAGAGCAAGGTCGTCAGCATGACGCTCGGCAAACTGCCGAACGACAAGCAGGCCAAGGCCGACATCGATGGCGACGGCAAGTCAGCGCAGGGTACCGACGTTCCGCGTCTGGGTCTCACGCTGGCACCCGCCGACAAGGCGGACGGCAAGGACGGCGTCGTCATCGCCAAGGTCGAACCGAAAAGCGCGGCGGCCGATCGCGGCGTCAAGAGGGGCGACGTGATCCTCGAGGTTGCCGGAAAGAACGTTGCGAAACCCGGTGACGTTGCTGACGCGCTTGAAGCTGCCCGTAGCGACAAGAAGAGCAGCGTGCTGATGCGGCTTCGTTCCGGCGACGCGTCGCGTTATGTCGCCCTGCCGCTGGCAAACAGCTAACGCAACTCGGCTGGCAGCGGCTGCTTCGTCGCTGCCAGCCATTTTTGTTTTGCCGTGCGTCGCGTTCGGAATTTTTCGGAAATCGCGGATCACAGATGGCCAATAGCAGCAATTTCAATTCTGCCATGCGCTCGGATCTGGGACAGGCATGGGCCAACGCCTGGCATCTCTGGCGGGTCATCATCCCAAGACGATCGATCACCGGCCGGCTGGTCTGGGGCTTGGTATGGCGGCGGAACCACGGGGGACACTGGATCTACAAGAAGTTCGTCGAGTACTCGTACCCGGACGATGATCGGAAATCGATCTCCTGAGATCGAGACTGCTTGATACGGAACTGTCAGCGTTGCGCTCGTGCGAGACCGGCGGCCCGGATACCGACAGTCGTTTGACAAGGTCGCCGAGCTATTTTGCGGCCGGTAACACCGGCACAGCGATTACTGCATGCGTGTCGCGGATCTGCGCACCGGCTTTCTTGCGACGCCCACCGTCTGACCGCTGTCCGGCACCACATACCCCTGGCTGAAGCGGCGCTGATAGTCGCCCGTGTACGGATTGCCCGGACCCTTGTTCTGGCAGTTGGCGTTCGGATAGAAAAACGCGCAATAGCCGGGTTCGGAGATAACCTGTTGCGCCACGGCAGAGGTCGTCGCGGATGCCGAGATCAGTGCCAACGCAGTTGCTGTGCCAAGAAGTCTGTAGATCGCCATCGGATTCCTCCCTGTGAAGGTCCCGAAACAAACAACCCCGTCAGCCCAGGCTGCATTCCGCATGGCGCAGGTCACACCGGCGTTACCGCCGGGTCGTTACTTCGGCGGTGCCACCGTCGCGCTGGTCTGCGGCTTCTTGTTTTTCTCGGCCTGCTTTTTCGCGGCTTTCTTGGGAGCAGGCGGAGGCGGAGCCGCCGCCTCCTCAGGTTCGCTCTCGGGAGAGGGGGCAACGGCGCCCGGCGTCGCTGGTCCGATGCTGTTGCAGTCCGAATTCGGATAGAACTGGGCACAATAGCCGGGTTCGGGATTGGCGGCCTGCGCCCGTGCCTGGTCCGCCACACCAGCAGACATCGCGGTGATGGCACATACGATAATCCATCGGAACATTGTTCTCTTCTTTCTTTTCTGAGTCTGCAGCGGCGTCTAAGCGTCGGCGCGATAATGTCCGGACTTGCCGCCGATCTTCTCGATGAGATGAATGCCTTCGATGCGAACGCCGCGCTCGACCGCCTTGATCATGTCGTAGATCGTCAGGCAGGCGACCGATACGGCCGTCAGTGCCTCCATCTCGACGCCGGTCGGCCCGTTGACTTTCACGGTCGCGCGGACGACGCAGCCGGGAAGTTTCCGGTCGGGGGCAATGTCGAGTGTGACCTTCGACAGCGCCAGGGGATGGCACAGCGGAATGAGTTCCGAAGTGCGCTTCGCCGCCATGATGCCGGCGATGCGGGCGGCGCCGAGCACGTCGCCCTTTTTGGCGTTGCCGGAGACGATCAAATCCAGCGTCGCCTTGGCCATCACGACGCGTCCCTCGGCCACCGCCGTGCGCTCGGTGGCGTCCTTGGCCGACACGTCGACCATCCGCGCTTCGCCCGATGCATCGATATGGGTGAGGGCGGCGGCGCCTTTGGAGGCGTTCTCCTTGCGAGACTTGCTTTTGGAACCCTTGAGCGCCATTGGCTAGCGGGTCCCGGTCGCGCGCGACGGCTCGGTGCGCGTCAGCAGTGCGCGGGTCGCGGCGGTGACGTCGGCCTGCCGCATCAGGCTCTCGCCGACCAGGAAGGTCGACATGCCGACGCGTTCGAGCCGGGCGAGATCGGCAGGGGTAAAGATGCCGCTTTCGCCGACCATCAGCCGGTCGCGCGGGATCAGCGGCGCCAGCGTCTCGCTGGTTTCCAGCGTGGTCTCGAAAGTCCTCAAGTTGCGATTGTTGACGCCGATCATCGGCGAACGAAGCTTTAGGGCGCGATCGAGTTCGGCGGCGTCGTGGATTTCGATCAGCACGTCCATCCCGAGTGCGATCGTCGCGTCCTCGATGTCTTTTGCGGCGGCATCGTCGAGCGCGGCCATGATGATCAGGATGCAGTCGGCGCCATGGGCGCGGGCTTCCACCACTTGGTAGGTATCGAACATGAAGTCCTTGCGCAGCACCGGCAGGCTGGTTGCCGCACGCGCCGCGACCATGAAGTCGAGATGGCCCTGGAACGAGGGCGTATCGGTCAGGACCGACAGGCATGCCGCGCCGCCGGCCTCGTACGCCTTTGCAAGTACCGGCGGATCGAAGTCCGCGCGGATCAGCCCCTTCGACGGCGAGGCCTTCTTCACTTCCGCGATCAGCGCGTAGTCGCCGCGCGCAAGCTTTTCACGGATCGCGCGCACGAAGCCGCGTGGTGGCGATGCTTCCTTGGCGCGGGCCTCGATATCGGAAAGCGGGTGCGCCCGCTTGGCGGCGGCGATTTCCTCGCGCTTGTAGGTCTCGATCTTCTTCAGGATATCGGACATCTCTGGCGCCCTTTAAATCAGCCGCGCGAGACCGCGATCAGGTGCTTCAACCGTGCCGCCGCAGCGCCACTGTCGAGCGAATGGGTCCCCAGCGCCACGCCTTCCTTCAAGTCCTTGGCGCATCCGGCCACGATCAGCGCCGCCGCGGCGTTCAGCAGCGCGACATCGCGATAGGCGCCGGGCTTGCCGTTGAGCACGTTTTGCAGCGCGACCGCGTTGGCATCGGCGTCGCCGCCCTTGAGCGCGTCGCCATCGACGCGCGTGAGCCCCGCATCCTCCGGCGTCACTTCGAAGGTGCTGATCTTGCCGCTGTCGAGGCTTGCGACAAAGCTCGGGCCGGTGAGGGTGATCTCGTCGAGCCCGTCCGACCCGTGCACCACCCAGACCGATTCCGAACCGAGGTTCTTCAGCACCTGCGCCAGCGGCTGCACCCAGTGCCGCGAGAACACGCCGACCATCTGGCGCTTGACGCCGGCCGGGTTGGAGAGCGGTCCGAGCAGATTGAAGATCGTGCGGGTGGCGAGTTCGACCCGGGTTGGGCCGACATTTTTCATGGCGGGATGATGCGTCGGTGCAAACATGAAGCCGATGCCAGCCTCGGCCACGCAGCGGCCGACCTGGTCCGGCGTGAGGTCGATCTTGACGCCGAGTGAGGCCAGCACGTCGGCCGCGCCCGAGCGCGAAGACAGCGCGCGGTTGCCGTGCTTGGCGACAGGGACACCGGCGCCGGCGACGATGAAGGCGGCACACGTCGACACGTTGACCGAACCGGAGCCGTCGCCGCCGGTGCCGACCACGTCGACGGCGTCTGCCGGCGCCTTGACCCGCAGCATCTTGCTGCGCATCGCCGACACCGCGCCGGTGATCTCGTCGACCGTCTCGCCGCGCACGCGCAGTGCCATCAGCAGACCGCCCATCTGCGAGGGCGTAGCCTCGCCGGACATCATGGCGTCGAAGGCCGAGGCTGCCTCTTCGCGCGACAGCGTCGCGCCGGTGGCGACTTTTCCGATGATGGATTTGAGGTCGTTCATCGCGTGCCTTCAGGATTGGGTGTCTTCTTTGCGCATCACCGGCGGGCCGGCACGAGGCTTGCCCGCCTGATTATGCTCAATTGTTAGCGCCCGTCACCTGTGCGAAGGCGGCCTGGTTGATGGTGGTGCCGATCTCGGCTTCGATCTTGTTCACATACTGCGCGATCTGCTCCTCGGTGATCCCGCGCTGCAGCGTGTCCTTGAGCTTCTTCAGTTCGTCCGAGGCGGTCTCGACCGGCGGCACGGTCACGTCAGTGACGCGGTACACGATCCATTCGCTGCCGCCGGCGCCGGGGGTCTGACCGACGCCGTCCTTGGCGGTCCGGAAAGCGGCAGTCACGGCGGCGGACGGCACGTTGGGTAGCGAGGCATCGCGGCGGAAGCCGGCCGCCGTCTCGACCTTCGCGCCAGCCGCAGCGGCGACGTCAGCAAGGCTGCCGCCTTGCTCGAGCTTCTGCACCATCTCGGTGGCCTTGGCGCGCAGCCGGCTCGATATCTGGTCCTCGCGCCATTTCGCCTCGACCTGGCTGCGGACTTCATCGAGCGTGCGTTCGCGCGAGGGCGTGATGCCGAGTACGTCATACCAGACATAGCCGCCGGCGAACGAAATCGGGTCGTTGTCGACGCCGACATCGCTGTTGAAGGCCTGCGACACCACGTCGAGGCCGCGCGGAATGCCGGCAACGGGCTGGCCGTCGGGCAGGCGGCCGGAGCGGTCGACAGCGTCGATCGTCACCGCAGTCAGGCCAATCTTCTGGGCCGCCTCGACCACGTTGGCGCCACCGCTGCGCTCGTCCTCCATCTTGTTCTGCATCTCCGTGACCTTGGCGCGGGCGCGTTCGGTCGCGAGTTCCTTCTTCACCTGTGCCGCCACGCTTTCAAACGTCGGCGTCGTGCCCGGCTCGATCTTGCCGATCTTCACCAGCGCGACGCCGAAGCGGCCTTGCACCGGCTGGCTGACTTCGCCTGACGGTAGCGAAAACGCAGCATCGGCGATCGCCGGGTCGATGATCGCGCTCTTTGCGATCAGGCCGAGGTCGACGTCGGAAAGGTTGAGATTGCGCTCCTTGGCGAGGTCGTCGAACGAAGTTCCCGACGTGATGCGGCCGCGCGCGGCCTGCGCTTCGCCCTCGTTGGGGAAGACGATCTGCGAAACCTCGCGCTTCTCGGGCGTGCCGAGCTTTTCCCGGTTCTGTTCAAAGACCTTCCTGGCGTCCTCGTCGGTGACTTCGGTCCACTTGCCGATTTCTTCCGGAGTGATCGCGACAAACGCGATCTTGCGATACTCGGGCGCGCGAAACTGGGTCTTGTGGTCCTCGAAGAACGCCGCCAGCGCCTCGGGCGACGGCGGATCGATCGTGCCGGCCTGCGCGGCGTCGAGCTTGACGAATTCGATCGAGCGCTGCTCGTTCTGGTAACGGATGAGCGCATCGAGCAATACTTTCGACGGCTCGACGCCGGCGGAGACGGTGCCGACAATCTGCCGCCGCAGCCCGACGCGGCGCTGCTCGGCGAGATAGCGCTGCTCGGTGTAGCCGAACTGCCGGATCGTGGCCTGGAAGCGCGCAGGGTCGAAACCGCCGCCGAGCCCCTTGAAGTTGGGATCGCTGTAGATCAGCCGCATGGTTTCTTCCTGCGACTGGGCGAGCCCCATGCGCCGTGCTTCCTCGTCGAGGGCGGCTTCGGCGATGGTCTGCTGCAATACCTGCCGGTCGAGCCCGAACGCTCGCGCCTGTTCAGACGTCAGCGGACGGCCAAAGCTGCGGCCGAGCTGCTGCAGCTTGTCGGTGTAAATCTGGCGGAACTGCTCCGTCGAAATCTCGGTGCTGCCAATTTTTGCCAGCGACGACTGGCCGAATCCCTTGAAGATGTCGGCGATGCCCCAGACGGCGAAACTGACAATCAAAACGCCCATCACGACGGCCATGACAATCTTGCCGAGCCAGTTTGATGAGGCTTTCCGAATTCCTCGAAGCATTGGTCCAACTTGTTTTTAAGGAGAGGGAACCGGCTCGTGCCCAGGGGAATTCGATTCTCAGATCGATTTCCGCAACAGGACGTCACCGAGTTGAAAATGCATCATAAAGTGGCGGCAGCCCCCTCGCAACCTCACCCGTGGGGCGAATTGAAGCGGTTCACGGCCGAGGGATCGCCGGGCCGGTATCTGGAACTGGCGGCTCGGCTCTGCTAGCCCATTCTCCAAGCCTCAAAGTCTTCCAATTGCAGGAAAATCGATATGACCCACGCCATTCGGCCGCTGATCGCCGGAAACTGGAAAATGAACGGCCTGAAGTCCGCCCTGGGTGAATTCGAGGCAATGATTGCCGGGGCTGGGGCGTTGGCCGGAAAGGCCGACCTGCTGGTATGCCCCCCGGCCACCCTGATTGCCGGATTCGCCGAGCGGGCGCGGGGGACAAAACTCGCCGTCGGCGCCCAGGACTGCCACCCAAAGGCCTCCGGTGCCCATACCGGCGACCTCTCGCCGGAAATGCTGGCGGATGCCGGCGCTGGCGCCATCATTGTCGGCCATTCCGAGCGCCGCGCCGATCATGGCGAGACCGATGCGCTGGTCCGGCAGAAGGCCGAGGCCGCCTGGCGGGCTGGTCTGGTTGCCATCGTCTGCATCGGCGAGACCCAGAAGCAGCGCGATGCCGGACAGACGCTCGATATCTGCGGCGCACAGCTTGCGGGATCTTTGCCCGACGGTTCGACTTCGGCCAATCTGGTGGTGGCCTATGAGCCGGTCTGGGCGATCGGGACCGGCCTGACGCCGACCGCCGGCGACGTCGAGCAGGTGCATCGCTTTATCCGCGGCGTTCTCACCGATCGGTTCAAGGCCGAGGGCGGCAAGATCCGCATTCTCTACGGCGGCTCGGTAAAGCCCTCCAATGCCAGGGAGTTGATGGCGGTCGCCAATGTGAATGGCGCGCTGGTCGGCGGCGCCAGCCTGAAGGCGGCGGACTTCCTCGCGATCGCGGAGGGCTGCTAGCTCAGGCCGGCACGCCTTCACGCAAGCGCTTCCAGTAGATCAATGTGCCGGTGAGGCCGCCGTGCGGCTTCAGTGCGTAGTCGGGAATCAAGCCGGTCAGCTTGAACCCCATTCGCTCATAGAGCCCGGCCGCACCCTCGTCCTCGGCGGTGTCCAGCACCAAGAGCCAGCGGTCATGCGCGCTCGCGATCCGCTCGGCCTCGCGCAACAAGTCCGTGGCGATGCCGCGATGCCGGTGGCTTAGACGCGTCATCATTTTCGCGATCTCGGCGCGATGCGGTTGGTTTGGTGGCAGATTGAGCAGAAGCGTCACGGTCGCGATGAGGTCTTCGCCGTCGAAGGCGCCGAGAATGACTCGCTCGCCACGATCGGCGGCAGCAAGTGCATCGCGCCAAAAAGTTTCGGCGGACGGCAAGGGAAGCGGGTGCATGAAGCTGACCGAGCCGCCATTCGCGACGGTTTCGATCAGCATGTCGCTGAGCGCAGCGCAGATATCCGGCGCGGATTTCAGTGCCTTGATCTGGATGTCACTCATGAATTGTCAGCTCCGTGCCAGCGCAACGACGTAAGTGCATGGCGCGTTGGATTCGTTGGCGAAGGTGACCTCTGCCGGCGGACCGAAGCCGAGGCAGTCGCCGGTGCCGAGTTCGTGGCGCTCACCGCCTTCGGTGATCACGAGCGCGCCCGCCAGCACCCAGAGCGCTTGACGGATGTGGGCGTAGGATGATGTCGGCAGCGTCACGCGCTGTTTTGGCGGCATCTCGACCTTGATGATTTCGACGGGATGGTCGGGACGCACGAACACCTGGCGGCGCAGGTAGCCGGTTTCGGGATCGCGCCACAGGGGTTGTTCAGCGGCGCGCGACACGCGTCCGCTCTGGCTTTCCGCGCGCAGCATCAGGCCCGCCAAGGTGAGATCGAACGCGCTCGCGAGTCGCACCAGTACCACCGCGGTTGGGCTGACTTCGGCGCGCTCGATCTTGCTGATCGTGGCCTTGGAAACCCCGGAACGTTCGGCCAGATCAGCCAGCGACCAGCCGCGGCTGTCGCGTTCGAGGCGCAAGCGGTTCGCGAGCCGGGCGCTCAGGTCGTCTACAATAGTATCCATTTGTCTATTATATGAGAAATTGAAGCCGTGGCAAGATCGAATGTGATTGCGGGCTGGAAGCCGGATGGCCTTGCCACCGATGCTGCGGCAATTATCTCCGGGGCAGCGGTTGGGGGTGACAATGCCCTGTCCGATCGTGTAACACCGCGCAACTTCAGGAAAACCCGCAAGCTCAATGGTGCAGCCGAAGCCCGGCGCTCTCGGCTTGTGACGGAAGGTTGGATATGCAGACCGTCATTATCGTCGTTCACCTCATGATCGTCGCCGTGCTGATCGGCGCCGTGCTGCTGCAGAAGTCCGAAGGCGGCGGTCTTGGCATGGGCGGCGGCGCCGGCTTCATGTCGAGCCGCGGTACCGCCAACCTGCTGACACGCACGACCGCCATTCTGGCGGGGCTTTTCTTCGTGACCAGCATGGTGCTGGCCTGGCTGGCCGGCGCCAATCGCACGCCGACCTCGATCATCGGTACGCCTCCGGCATCGCAGTCGCAGCCCGGCGGCGCGACGCCGGTTACGCCGCCGACCTCCGGCGGCGTTCTGGACACGCTGAAAAAGGTCGACGAGCAGCAGGGCCAGCCGGCGGCGCCTTCGGCCCCGCAGGCGCCGCGTTCGCAATAAAGCAGGGTGGCTATGCAGGACGGGCACTACCGTCCTGCATCAGAACTTCCCATCAATGCTCTGATTTCGCTGTAAATTTCACGTCACCCACAGCCTGCCACAATGTTCGCGTGAGCGAACGATTCGTTTTGGCGAATCGGGGCAGTGGCCTTAAAGGTAGGCTCCCATGGCGCGGTACATATTCATCACCGGCGGCGTGGTTTCTTCGCTCGGAAAGGGTCTGGCTTCAGCGGCACTCGGTGCCCTGCTGCAGGCTCGCGGGTACAAGGTCCGTCTCCGAAAACTCGACCCCTATCTCAACCTCGATCCCGGAACGATGTCGCCGTATCAGCACGGCGAAGTGTTCGTGACCGACGACGGCGCCGAGACCGATCTCGATCTCGGCCATTACGAGCGCTTCACCGGGCGTCCGGCCACCAAGGCCGACAACATCACGACCGGGCGCATCTATCAGGACATCATCAGCAAGGAACGCCGCGGCGATTACCTCGGTGCTACCATTCAGGTCGTTCCGCACGTCACCAACGCGATCAAGGAATTCGTGCTCTCGGGCAACGACGAGTACGATTTCGTGCTGGTCGAGATCGGCGGCACCGTCGGCGACATCGAAGGCCTGCCGTTCTTCGAGGCCATCCGTCAGCTCAAGAACGAACTGCCGCGCGATCACGCGGTCTACATTCATTTGACGCTGCTGCCGTTCATCCCGAGCGCGGGCGAGTTGAAGACCAAACCGACCCAGCACTCGGTCAAGGAACTGCGCTCGATCGGTATCCAGCCGGATATCCTGCTGTGCCGCACCGACCGTGAAATTCCGAAGGAAGAGCGGCGCAAGCTCGGCCTTTTCTGCAACGTGCGCGAAAGCGCCGTGATCGAGGCGAGGGACGTCGACAACATCTACGCCGTGCCGGAGGCCTATCACGCCGCCGGCCTTGACGACGAGGTGCTGGCCGCGTTCGGCATCGCGCCGAAAATTCCGCCGGCGCTGCAGAGCTGGAACGTCATCAACGAACGCGTGCGCAATCCTGAAGGCGCGGTGACCATTGCCATCGTCGGCAAGTACACCGGCATGAAGGACGCTTACAAATCGCTGATCGAGGCGCTGTCGCATGGCGGCATTGCCAACAAGGTGAAGGTCAATCTCGACTGGATCGAAAGCGAAGTGTTCGAGAACGAGGATCCGGCGCCGTTCCTCGAACACGTCAACGGCATCCTGGTGCCCGGCGGCTTCGGACAGCGCGGCGCCGAAGGCAAGATCCGCGCGGCGCAATTCGCGCGCGTGCGCGACGTGCCGTATTTCGGCATCTGCTTCGGCATGCAGATGGCGGTGATCGAGGCCGCGCGCAATCTCGTCGGCATCGAGGAAGCCAACTCCACCGAGTTCGGCCCGACCAAGGAGCCGCTGGTCGGCCTGATGACGGAATGGCTGCGCGGCAACGAGTTGGAGAAGCGGTCGCAGGCCGGCGATCTCGGCGGCACCATGCGGCTTGGCGCCTATCCAGCGGCGCTGAAGCGCGGCAGCCGGGTGTCGGAAGTCTATGGCGGCGCAACCGAGATTTCAGAGCGTCACCGCCATCGCTATGAGGTCAACACCGCCTACAAGGACCGGCTCGAACAGCACGGCCTGCGCTTCTCCGGCCTGTCGCCCGACGGCGTGCTGCCGGAGATCGTCGAATACGAAGACCATCCCTGGTTCATCGGCGTCCAATTCCATCCCGAGCTGAAGTCGCGGCCGTTCGAACCGCATCCGCTGTTTGCGTCGTTCATTCAGGCCGCGGTGGTGCAGAGCCGGTTGGTGTAGTTTTCTTTACCCGCCCCTTGAGGGGGCGGGTCGGCTTGCGTTCGCGAAGCGAATGCAAGTCGGGGTGGGGTGATCTCTCCACGCGGGCACTGTTGGACGTGGAGAGACCGTCACCCCACCTCGCCGCGCGCTTTGCGCGCGTCGATCCTCCCCCTCCAGGGGAGGATGAAGTGAGTGCCGCCTTTGACGAACGCGTCAATTGTTGCGACAAACCGCTCCCGTGACCTGCAAGAGCAATAATCCAGGGAGTGACGTTGATGATCATGGAAATGCGCGTTTACCGCTGTCTGCCGGGCCGCCTGCCGGCGCTGATGAAGCGCTTCGATACGCTGACGCTGAAATTGTGGGACAAGCACGGCATCAAGCAGGCCGGCTTCTTCACCACGCTGATCGGCACCTCCAATCAGGAACTGACCTACTTCGTCGCCTGGGACTCGCTGGCCGATCGCGAGAAGAAGTGGACCGCATTTCAGTCCGACCCCGACTGGATCGCCGGCCGCGCCAAGAGCGAGGAAGACGGCCAGATCATCGACAACATCGTCAGCCAGTTGCTGGTGCCGACCGCGTTCTCCGCGGTGAAATAACAGGCAGTGCAACCCTGTTATTCCGGGGCTGATTGGGGTTGATCCTGATGGTGCGGACCGGCATGGTCCGCACCGGGTACGAAGGAAAATCCCTTGAGCGCGAACCTCAATGCATCGCCGGTTGTCTCGGTCGGCAAGGTCAAGTTCGGCAACGATCTGCCGATTTCGGTCATTGCCGGACCCTGCCAGCTCGAAAGCCGGGCGCACGCGCTCGAGGTGGCGGGCGCGCTGAAAGAGATCGCGGATCGATTGAAGATCGGTCTCGTCTACAAGACCTCCTTCGACAAGGCCAACCGCACCTCGGGTTCGGCCGCGCGCGGCATCGGCCTGGCGCAGGCGTTACCGATCTTTGCGGAGATCCGTTCGTCCCTCGGATTGCCTGTCCTGACCGACGTCCACGAGGCCGCGCAATGCGCTGACGTCGCGCAGGCGGTAGATGTGTTGCAGATCCCGGCTTTCCTGTGCCGTCAGACCGACCTTCTGCTCGCGGCTGCCGCAACCGGCAAGGCCGTCAACGTCAAGAAGGGCCAGTTTCTCGCACCTTGGGAAATGAAGAACGTCGTCAACAAGATCACCGGCGGCGGCAATCCCAACGTCCTGCTGACCGAGCGTGGCGCCTCGTTCGGCTACAACACGCTGGTCTCGGACATGCGCGCGCTGCCGATCATGGCGCAGACCGGCGCGCCCGTGATCTTCGATGCCACTCATTCGGTGCAGCAGCCGGGCGGGCAGGGCACGTCTTCCGGCGGCCAGCGCGAGTTCGTGCCGGTACTGGCGCGCGCCGCGGTCGCGGTCGGCGTTGCCGGAGTATTCATCGAGACCCATCCCGATCCTGATCGCGCGCCGTCGGACGGCCCCAACATGGTGCCGCTGCGTGAGTTCGAAGCCTTGCTGAAAACCCTGATGGAGTTCGACGCGCTCGCCAAGCGCACGATCAAGAATCCGGCGCGCCCATGATGCCGGTATCGCCGTGACCGCATCGAGCCGCATGCCGCCGGCGCTCAACATCATTGCGCTCGCGACGTTTTCGGCAGCCCTCTCCGCCCGCGCACTCGATCCGGTGCTGCCGCACGTGGCCGAAGATTTTTCGGTCAGCATCGCCACCGCCGCCGGTTTCGCCGCAGCCTTCGCGTTCACCTTTGCCATCATCCAGCCAGTGCTCGGCGCCTTCGCCGATATGTTCGGCAAGGCGAGGCTGATGATCGTGGCGCTGGCGCTGCTCGGTCTCGCCAACATTCTGGGCGCGATGGCGACGTCGTTCCCGCTGCTGTTTGCCAGCCGCATCCTGGCTGGCATCGGCTCGGGCGGCGTGTTTCCGATCGCGCTCGGACTGACCAGTGATCTCGTCGGGCCCGAGAAGCGGCAGATCGCGATGGGGCGCACGCTGGCAGGCGCCATGACCGGGAATCTGCTCGGCGCTACAGTGTCCGGGCTGATCGGAGACTTTCTTGGCTGGCGCGGCGTGCTCGCCGTGCTGGGCCTGATTGTCATGCTGGCCTCGATCGTGGTGGCCGTCGGATTTCGCGGCGCGGCGCTGACGCGTCCGCCGCGGACCAGCCTGTCGGGCCTCAAGCAAGGCTATCGTACGATCTTTGCCAATCCGAACGCGCGCATTTGCTACTCGGCGGTTTTCATCGAGGGCTGCTGTGTGCTCGGACTGTTTCCGTTCATCGCAGCCTTCCTGTTCGAACTCGGCGAAACCTCGCTTTCGATCGCCGGTATCGTGATTGCGGGATTCGCCGTGGGCGGTCTGATCTATACCATGACGGTATCGCGGTTCCTGCCGCGGATCGGCGTCAACGGCATGATGATCGGAGGAGCGACGCTGGTCGGTGTGCAGCTCATCGCAGTGGCGATGGGACCGGAATGGAGACTGCAAACGCTCAGCCTGATCTTCATGGGCTGGGGCTTCTACATGATCCATGGCAGCCTGCAGGTCTTCGCCAGCGAATTGTCGGCGGAAGCGCGCGCGACCGCGGTATCGCTGCACGCGTTCTTCTTCTTCATGGGCCAGACCATCGGCCCGATCGCCTATGGCTTCGGGATCGAGCACGCCGGCAAGGTGCCGACCTTGCTGACGGCGGGCGTCATCATGATCGCGCTGGGCATCGTCTGCGCCAAACTGTTGCGTCAGACCCGGCCGGCGGATGCGGCGGTGACGTAGAAGTAGCGTCTGATATGGCGGCCAGCGTCAGCATGACGCACATCTGGCGGATGTGTCCGGCTGCACAGGACCGAGGGCAGGCGGCCGCCGATGGCATGCGGATTGCTTCAATTCTCGCCATTTAGATGGTGATGATGTGGACGCCCAAGTTAGCCGCCCGGCCAAAACCAGTTTCGCCCCCGTAAACACCGGCTATGCCAACGAGCCGCCGCTGCAGCGATTTCTCAGCGCATGCTACGAGGAGTTCAAATCGGATGTCTCGGGCGCGGTCGCCGATTACATCCCGGAGCTGAAGCGCGCCAACCCCGCGCATTTCGGCGTCGGTCTCGTGACCATCGATGGCCATGTCTATGAGGTTGGCGATAGCCGGGTACCGTTCACCATCCAGTCGGTCTCCAAGGCCTTCGTCTTTGCGCTCGCGCTCGACATGGTCGGCGAGGAACGCGTGGCGGCGGCGATCGGGGTCGAGCCGAGCGGGGAGGCGTTCAATTCGATCCGGCTGACCAACGACAACCGCCCGTTCAACCCGATGGTCAATGCCGGCGCGATCGCCTGTTCCGGGCTGATCCATCAGGCCGCCGGCGCTTCCGCATTCGAGCGCATTCGCGAGAAGCTCGGCCTGTTCGCCGGGCGGGAGCTTGACGTCGATGACGCCGTGCACGCCTCGGAGACACTCACCGGCAACCGCAACCGCGCCATCGCCTGGCTGCTGCGCAATTACCTGGTGCTGCAGGATGACGTCGATGCCGTGCTCGATACTTATTTCCGGCAATGCGCCATACTGGTCACCGCGCGCGATCTCGCGGTGATGGCCGCGACGCTCGCCAATCGCGGCGTCAACCCGGTGACGGGCGTCCAGGTCATCTCGCCCAACATCGTCGCCCGCACGCTCTCGGTCATGACCAGTTCGGGCATGTACGACTATGCGGGGGAGTGGATCTATCGCGTCGGCATTCCCGCCAAGAGCGGCGTCGGCGGCGGCATCGTCGCAGCACTTCCCTCGCAACTGGGGCTAGGTACCTTCTCGCCGTGCCTCGACAGCCATGGCAACAGCGTTCGAGGCCTGAAAGTGTGCGAGGCCCTGTCGGGGCGCTTCGACCTGCACATGCTCAACCGTAGCGGCGACGTCCGTACCTGCATCATTGCCGACTACGACATTTTCGGCATCTCGTCGCGCCGCAGCCGGCAGCCGCATGAGCAGCAGATTCTAGACGACCGCCATAGCGACATCCGGGTGATCGAACTGGTCGGCGCGCTGAATTTCGCGACGATCGATTATGTAACGCGGCGGCTGGCCGGCGAGCCGCCGAAGGCGCCGCTCCTGATCCTCGACTTCCGGCGGGTGCCGGACCTGACCGCGGCCGGCGCACAGCTTCTCGGCGAGAACCTCGCAATGCTCGGCAACGCCGGCATCACGGCGATTCTGACCGGGGTGGAGGCAACGTCCCCCGTGTGGACGTCGATCCGGGAGCGCACGGCCGAGCCGCAGCGGTTGCGGCGCTTCGCGCTGCTTGATGAAGCGATCGAATGGGCGGAGGACCAGGTTATCTACCGGTATGGCGGTTTCACTTCATCCAAGGAAACCAGCCATCTCGGCGAACAGGCATTGCTGGCAGACCTCGAGCCGGAGGAAATCGCGGCGCTGGCTGAGCTCTCGACCACGCGACGCTATCAGGCCGGCCAGCGCATCGTCTGCGCCGGCGAGCCCGCCAATTCGCTGTTCTTCCTGCAGAGCGGGATGGTCAGCGTAAAACTGCCGAGCGGGGTGCGGCTGGCCTCGCTCGGGCCCGGCATGGAATTCGGCGAGATGGCCATCATCGAGCAGTACCGCAGCGCCGACGTGTGGGCCGACACGCCGGTGACGTGCCTCGAACTGCCGCTCGACAGTTTTGATGACTATCGCCGGCTGCACCCGCAGATCGCGATGAAGATCATGCGGAATCTATCCGGCCTGCTGGCGCGGCGCCTGATCCTCGCGAACGCCAAGGTCGACCTGCTCAGTGCATATTAAGTGCGGCCGATCAACCCCGCCCGCGATAGGGCGCGACGCCCTGGTCGGGGATCCACATGCCCTTCGGCAACCGGCCGGTCTGCCAGAACACGTCGATCGGTATGCCGCCGCGCGGATACCAGTAGCCGCCGATCCGGAGCCATTTCGGCTTCACCTCGGCGGCGATCCGCTTGCCGATCATGACCGTGCAATCCTCGTGAAAGGCGCCGTGATTACGGAAGCTTGCGACGTAGAGTTTCAGCGATTTGGATTCCAGCAGCCACTGGCCCGGCACGTAGTCGATCACCAGATGCGCGAAATCCGGCTGGCCGGTCACCGGGCATAGCGAGGTGAACTCCGGTGCGGTGAAGCGCACTACGTAATTGGTGCCGGCTTGCGGATTGGGTACGCGGTCGAGCTTTGCCTTTTCCGGCGTATCCGGCCACTCCACGGCGCGACCGAGCTGCAGGGATTTTTTGGCCATCATGATTGTCCTTTGCGACGGCTGACATGACCGGAAGCGGTGCGACCGTCAACTAGGGGCCGATCCGGCGAGCGCAGTTCCGGGAAACTTGCGGTGATTCATTGCCTTACCCCCGCTTGTAAACGTGAAGCTTTTGACGCCGGGGTCAACTTTTGGGCAGTTAACCTTGTCGCTGAGGAGCCCTTCGGAAACGGCCGCAGCCCAAGCGTTCACATTTGCCTGCGCCCCGTGTAAGACGCCCCCAAACCTGACCGACCCCTCCCAGGAAAGTGCAAGACATGACCGCCATCGTCGACATCATTGGCCGTGAAATCCTCGATAGCCGTGGCAATCCCACGGTCGAAGTTGATGTGGTGCTGGAAGATGGCTCGGTCGGCCGTGCGGCCGTGCCCTCGGGGGCCTCGACCGGCGCGCATGAGGCGGTTGAACTGCGGGACGGCGACAAGAAGCGCTATCTCGGCAAGGGCGTGCAGAAGGCGGTCGAGGCCGTCAACGGCGAAATCTACGAGGCGCTGGCCGATCAGGCGGTCGAGGAGCAGGTCCAGATCGACCAGATCATGATCGAACTCGACGGCACGCCGAACAAGAGCCGGCTCGGCGCCAACGCCATCCTCGGCGTCTCGCTCGCCTGCGCCAAGGCGGCGGCGGAATCCTTCGACATGCCGCTCTATCGCTATGTCGGCGGCACCTCGGCGAGGACGCTGCCGGTGCCGATGATGAACATCATCAATGGCGGCGCGCATGCCGACAACCCGATCGACTTCCAGGAATTCATGATCCTGCCGGTGGGGGCTGCGAGCTTCGCGGAAGCGCTGCGCTGCGGTTCGGAGATCTTCCACACGCTCCGCGGCGAACTGAAGAAGGCCGGACACAATACCAATGTTGGCGACGAGGGCGGCTTTGCGCCGAATCTGCCGGCGGCGGACGCTGCGCTTGATTTCGTGGTGAGTGCCATCGGCAAGGCCGGCTACAAGGCCGGCGCCGACGTCATGCTCGGGCTCGATTGCGCGGCGACCGAGTTCTTCAAGGACGACGCCTACGTCTATGGCGGTGAGAACAAGACCCGCTCGCGCTCGGAGCAGGCGAAGTATCTCGCCGATCTCGTCTCGCGCTATCCGATCGTCACCATCGAGGACGGCATGTCCGAGGACGACATGGACGGCTGGAAGGAATTGACGGACCTGATCGGCAAGAAGTGCCAGCTCGTCGGCGACGACCTGTTCGTCACCAACGTCACGCGCCTTGGCGATGGCATCAAGGCCGGCCGCGCCAACTCGATCCTGATCAAGGTCAACCAGATCGGCACGCTGACGGAGACGCTGGCTGCCGTCGAGCTGGCGCACAAATACGGCTACACCTCGGTCATATCGCACCGCTCCGGCGAGACGGAAGACTCCACCATCGCCGATCTCGCGGTCGCCACCAATTGCGGCCAGATCAAAACCGGATCGCTGGCGCGCTCCGACCGCACCGCCAAGTACAATCAGCTCCTGCGCATCGAGGAGCAGCTCGGCGCGCAGGCGATCTACGCAGGCAAGGCGGTGTTCAAAGCGCTGGCGTAACGCAACGGCGCAACCAGATAGAACAGACACAAAACGGGAGGATTGCGATGAGTGACGGCAAGAGCGGTCTGCAACTGCGTTCGCTGCTCAAGAAGAGCGGCGAACTCGAACTGTCGCTGGTGGAAGTGCCTACGCCCGAGCCGGCCGATGACGAGGTCGTGGTCCGGGTCGAGGCCACGCCGATCAACCCGTCGGATCTCGGGCTTCTGATCGGTCCGGCCGACATGTCGACCGCAAAGGTCACGGGCAGCAAGGAGGCGCCGGTGATCACGGCAAAGATGCCGGATGCCGCCATGCGGATGATGGCGGCGCGGCTCGACCAGTCGCTCCCCGTGGGCAACGAGGGCGCCGGCACCGTGATCAGGACCGGCGCTTCGGATGCGGCCAAGGCGCTGATGGGCAAGACGGTCTCGATGATCGGCGGCGCCATGTACACGCAGTACCGCACCATCAAGGCGCGCGACGTCATGGAACTTCCCGCCGGCACGACGGCTGCGGACGGCGCATCGTGGTTCGTCAATCCGCTGACTGCGCTCGGCATGACCGAGACGATGCGGCGCGAAAATCACAAGGCGCTGGTGCACACCGCGGCCGCCTCGAATCTCGGGCAGATGCTCAACAAGATCTGCATCAAGGACGGCATCGGCCTCGTCAACATCGTGCGCAGCAAGGAGCAGGCCGATATCCTGCGCAAGATCGGCGCGAAATATGTCGTCGATTCCACTTCGCCGACCTTCATGGACGATCTCACCAACGCGCTGGTGGAAACCGGTGCCACAATTGCGTTCGACGCCATCGGCGGCGGCAAGCTGGCAAGCCAGATCCTCACCTGCATGGAGGCCGCGGCCAACAAGACCGCCAAGGAATACAGCCGCTACGGCTCGAACGTGTACAAGCAGGTCTACATCTACGGCAGCCTCGACAACCGTCCGACCGAATTGAACCGGGCGTTCGGCCTGACCTGGGGCGTCGGCGGCTGGCTCCTGACGCCGTTCCTGCAGAAGATCGGCCCGGCCGAAATCGGCAAACTGCGCCAGCGTGTCGCGTCCGAGCTGAAGACCACCTTTGCCAGCCACTACACGCGGGTAGTGTCGCTGCCGGAGACGCTGCAACTCGACAACATCGCGGCCTTCAACAAAAGGTCCACGGGCGAGAAATTCCTGATCAATCCGAGCAAGGCTTGAACCGTCGGGTTCGGGCGTTTGTTCCGTAGCGAAGCCGACAGGCCGCCCGAAAGAGGCGGCCTGTTCCGTTCGTAGCCATGACCCATAAATGATCCATGCACTTGCATCGTTCTTTTAATCCAGCTTAAGTTCAACCCGGCGCTTTTGCTTCAAAAGGGATATCCAATGGCCACCCACACCATCGTCACGATCGTCGGCTCGCTCCGCAAGGAAAGCTTCTCGCTCAAGGTCGCCAATGCACTCGCAAAACTGGCGCCGCCATCGCTGAAGCTCGACGTCACGACGCTGCACGGGATTTCCTTTTTCAGCCAGGATCTGGAAGCGGCCCCGCCGGCTGACTGGCTGGCGTTCCGCGAAAAACTGCAGAAGTCGAACGGCGTGCTGTTCGTGACGCCGGAATACAACCGCTCGATCCCGGGCGTCCTGAAGAACGCCATCGACGTCGCCTCGCGGCCCTATGGCAAGAGCTCGTTCCTCGGCAAGCCGATCGGTATCGTCGGCAACGCACCCGGCGCGCTCGGCGGCGTCAACGCGGTCAAGCATCTGCAGAACATCCTGCCGGGCATTGCCGGGCCGATCATGGGACAGCCCGAAATCTACCTGAATGCCATCGGCGAAGCCTTCGACGACAAGGGCCAGCTCACGAAAGAGCCGGTTCAAAAGCTGCTGCAGCAGTACCTGGATGCGTTCGCGGCGTTCGTTGAGAAGCAGAACGGGTAGGACGACGTCCCATCGCCGTCATTGCGAGGAGCGAAAGCGACGACTTGTCCGCGTAGCTCGAGCGAAGGCGGAAGCAATCCATAGGGCGGCGAGTGAAGACTTTCGTCATTCCGGGGCGTGCGCAGCACGAGCCCGGAATCCATTTCGCCTCGCAAATTGGTGGACAGATGGATTCCGGGCTCGCGACTTCGTCGCGCCCCGGAACGACGGGGGGTGTTCTCCTTCGTTAGCATTCCATTAACCCGGCCGTCGCATCTTGGCCGCATGGTCTCTCGCACCCGACTGAAATCGCTGCTTACCGGGCTCGCCCTCTACACCGTGGCTGCGCTGATGGTCGGCTATTTCAGCGTCAACGCCTACACCGGCAAATACGGGTTGAACGCGCGGCAGGAACTCGATCAGGAGATCATCGCGCTGACCTCCGAACTGGCGCGGCTGAAGCGGGAGCGGGCGCAGGGCGAGGAGCGCGTCTCGCTGCTCCGCTCGGACCGGGTCGACCCCGATATGCTGGACGAACGCGCGCGCTTCCAGCTCGACTACGCCAATCCGCGGGATCTGATCCGCACCCTGAAGCCGAACTAGTTTGCAGTCCGGTGTCTAGACGTCGTCGCTGCGGCATGACGTCCGGACCTGATCTGCAAATTTCAAAAAACCGCAAAATCGGTTTCGAAAATGTCGCGCTGCGCTGCACTGCGGCATAGCATTCTTTTCTTCAACGCATGCAATCCTTTCACGGCGGTTTGAGTTGGGATAGAGAGGATTGAACGTCTCTCGCATCCGGATTTGCCATGGCCGTACCCAAGAAAAGCGTCGACAAGGAAGCAGGGCAGAAGGCAAGCGGATCGCCACCGGAGTTCACCAAAGCCCAGGAGCTGGCCGCGCTCCGGGACATGCTGCTGATCCGGCGCTTTGAAGAGAAGGCCGGCCAGCTCTACGGCATGGGCGCCATCGGCGGCTTCTGCCATCTCTACATCGGCCAGGAAGCCGTCGTGGTCGGGATGCAGATGGCGCTGAAGAAGGGCGACCAGGTCATAACCGGGTACCGCGATCACGGCCATATGCTGGCCTGCGGGATGGAAGCCAACGGCGTGATGGCCGAACTCACCGGACGCCGCGGCGGCTATTCCAAGGGCAAGGGCGGCTCCATGCACATGTTCAGCATGGAGAAGAATTTCTTCGGCGGCCACGGCATCGTCGGCGCCCAGGTCTCGCTTGGCACTGGTCTCGCCTTCGCCAACCGCTACCGCGGCAATGATTTTGTCAGCGTCGCCTATTTCGGCGACGGCGCCTCCAACCAGGGGCAGGTCTACGAGAGCTTCAACATGGCGGAGCTGTGGAAGCTCCCGGTGATCTACGTGATCGAGAACAACCGTTACGCCATGGGCACCTCGGTGACGCGTTCCTCGGCGCAGACCGATTTTTCCAAGCGCGGCATCTCCTTCAACATTCCGGGCAAGCAGGTCGACGGCATGGACGTCCGCGCCGTCAAGGCCGCCGGCGACGAGGCGGTCGCGTGGTGTCGCGGCGGCAACGGCCCGTTCATCCTGGAGATGCAGACCTACCGCTACCGCGGCCATTCGATGTCCGATCCGGCCAAGTACCGGACCCGCGAGGAGGTCGAGAAGATCCGCACCGATCAGGACCCGATCGAGCAGGTCCGCAACCGCCTGCTGGCGGCCAAGGTCAGCGAGCAGGAATTGAAGGCCATCGACGCCGAGGTGCGCGAGATCGTCAATGCATCGGCGGATTTCGCCCAGCGCGATCCCGAACCCGACGCTTCCGAACTCTGGACCGACGTCTACCGCTAGGTTCAAGCCGCACGCTAACAACCAGGGCATGGTCAGGAAACGTGGAAGCTGGTTTTCCCAAGAAAGATCATGCTCAAACAACGAGATTGAATCATGGTGCGATCTCTCTGATCGCGCCACGATTTGACTGACGATTTCGGGAGCGAATATGCCCATTCAAGTATTGATGCCTGCGCTTTCGCCCACCATGGAAAAGGGCAACCTGGCGAAGTGGCTGAAGAAGGAAGGCGAGCCGATCAAGTCGGGCGATGTCATCGCCGAGATCGAGACCGACAAGGCGACGATGGAAGTCGAGGCGACCGACGAGGGCACGCTCGGAAAGATCCTGATCCCCGAAGGCACCGCCGACGTCGCGGTCAACACGCCGATCGCGACCATTCTGGCTGACGGCGAAAGCGCCGCCGATCTCGGCAAGGCGCCAGCGGCGGCGCCGCCTCCCAGCGTGCAAAAGGAAGTCGAGGAATCCCGCTCTCCGGTGGGCGAGGGCAAGCCGATGATCTCGGCGCCGCCGGTCCAGCCCGGCACGGCGCCGGTTGCCGAGCCCGACCCGGAAGTCCCTGAAGGCACCGAGATGATCACCCAGACGATCCGCGAAGCCCTGCGCGATGCGATGGCGGAGGAGATGCGCCGTGACGGCGACGTGTTCATCATGGGCGAGGAAGTCGCCGAATATCAGGGCGCCTACAAGGTGACGCAGGGCCTGCTGCAGGAGTTCGGCGCCCGCCGCGTGATCGATACCCCGATCACCGAGCACGGTTTTGCCGGCGTCGGCGTGGGCGCGGCGATGTCCGGGCTGAAGCCGATCGTCGAATTCATGACCTTCAACTTCGCCATGCAGGCGATCGACCAGATCATCAATTCTGCGGCCAAGACGCTGTACATGTCGGGCGGCCAGATGGGCTGTTCGATCGTGTTCCGCGGGCCGAACGGCGCCGCCGCCCGCGTCGCCGCCCAGCACAGCCAGGACTATTCGGCGTGGTACTCGCAGATTCCGGGGCTGAAGGTGATCGCACCGTTCTCGGCCGCCGATTACAAGGGGTTGTTGAAGGCCGCGATCCGCGATCCCAACCCGGTGATCTTCCTCGAAAACGAGGTGCTGTACGGCCACACCGGCGAGGTGCCGAAGCTCGACGACTACGTGATCCCGATCGGCAAGGCGCGGATCGTGCGGACGGGCAAGGACGTCACGCTGATCTCGTGGTCGAACGGCATGACCTACGCGCTGAAGGCCGCCGATGAACTCGCCAAGGAAGGCATCGAGGCCGAGGTGATCGACCTGCGCACGCTGCGCCCGATGGATACCGAAACCATCATCGCTTCCGTGAAGAAGACCGGCCGCGCGGTGACGGTGGAGGAGGGCTGGCAGCAGAGCGGCGTCGGCGCCGAGATCGCCGCCCGCATCATGGAGCACGCCTTCGACTACCTCGACGCGCCGGTGGCGCGCGTCTCCGGCAAGGACGTGCCGATGCCCTATGCCGCCAATCTCGAGAAGCTCGCATTGCCCAATGTGGCCGAGGTGGTCGCGGCCGCCAAGGCCGTTTCCTATCGGTAAGCCCAAGAAAAGCTCAGGAAAAGTCCAGGTAAAGCTCATGGCCGGTCCCAACGAACAGCCGCTGCCGCCTGACGTCATCGGCCGCGAGGATGCCACCGAAGTTCTGCGCGCGTTCGTGGTCGATGGCGGGCTCTCGATCGCCTTCCAGCGCGCGTTCGAAGAACCTGAGATGTGGGGCATGCTGCTGGTCGATATCGCGCGCCACGCTGCCCGCGCCTATGCGCGCGAGAGCGGCTACACCGAAGACGAAGCGCTGTCGCGCATCGTCGAAATGTTCGAAGCCGAGATCAACCGGCCGACCGATATGGGCTCCACCACCCCCCGGTCGCAACAAGGTCACTGACAATGCCGATCAACATTTTGATGCCCGCGCTGTCGCCCACGATGGAAAAGGGCAACCTTGCCAAGTGGCTCAAGAAAGAGGGCGACAAGGTCAAGTCGGGCGACGTGATCGCGGAGATCGAGACCGACAAGGCGACGATGGAAGTCGAGGCCGTCGACGAGGGCACGATCGCGAAGATCCTGGTGCCCGAAGGCACGCAGGACGTTCCGGTCAACGACGTCATCGCCGTCATGGCCGGCGACGGCGAGGATGTGAAGGCCGCTGGAGCCGGCTCTGCTCCGGCGCCGAAAGCGGCCGAAGCCCCAGCGGCGAAGCCGGCGGCCGCACCGCCGCCTCAAGCCGCTCCCGCACCAAAGCCCGCAGCAACCGGGCCGACGCAGGCTGCCGCGCCGCAGGCGGCGGCTTCCGCGGCGCAAGCCAACGGTCACGCCCGCGTCTTCTCGTCTCCGCTGGCACGTCGTCTCGCCAAGGAAGCCGGCATCGAACTGACGCGGATCAACGGTTCGGGCCCGCACGGCCGCATCGTCGCCCGCGACGTCGAGGAAGCGAAGTCCGGCAAGGGCCTGAAGGCGCCGGCCGCGGCCCCCGGTGCACCGCCTGCGATCGCGCCGGCGATGTCGGACAAGCAGATTCTTGCGCTGTTCGAGGAAGGTTCCTACGAGATCGTGCCGCATGACGGCATGCGTCGCACCATCGCGCAGCGCCTGACGGCGGCCACGCAGAGCGTCCCCACCTTCTATCTCACCATCGACTGTGACATCGGCCGTCTGCTCGATGCGCGCGAGCAGATCAATGCTGCCGCGCCGAAGGACAAGGAGAAGAAGCCGCTCTACAAGCTCTCGGTCAACGACTTCGTCATCAAGGCGCTCGCGGTCGCGCTGCAGCAGGTGCCGGACTGCAATGTCAGCTGGACCGAGGCCGGCATGGTCAAGCACAAGCATTCCGACGTCGGCGTCGCCGTCGCCATGCCCGGCGGGCTGATCACGCCGATCATCCGCAACGCCGAGAGCAAGTCGCTGTCGACCATTTCCAACGAGATGAAGGACCTGGCGGCCCGCGCGCGGACACGAAAACTCAAGCCGCAGGAATATCAGGGCGGCACGTCGTCGGTTTCCAACCTCGGCATGTTCGGCATCAGCCACTTCACCGCGGTCATCAACCCGCCGCAGTCGACCATCCTCGCGGTCGGCGCCAGCGAGGAACGGGCGGTGGTGCGCAACGGCAAGATCGAGGCCGCCCACATCATGAGCGTGACGCTGTCCTGCGATCACCGCGCCATCGACGGCGCGCTCGGCGCCGAACTGATCGGGGCATTCAGGCGGCTGATCGAAAATCCCGTGATGATGATGGTGTAGTAGTCAATGGCCGATACATCCTTCGACGTCATCATCATCGGCTCCGGCCCCGGCGGCTACGTCACCGCGATCCGCGCGGCCCAGCTCGGGTTCAAGACCGCGATCGTCGAAAAATCCTACCTCGGCGGCATCTGCCTGAACTGGGGCTGCATCCCGACCAAGGCGCTGCTGCGCTCCGCCGAAATCTACCACTACATGCAGCACGCCAAGGATTACGGGCTTTCCGCCGAGAACGTCTCGTTCGATCCGAAAGCTGTCGTTCAGCGCTCGCGCGGCGTCTCGAAACGCCTCAATGACGGCGTCGGCTTCCTGATGAAGAAGAACAAGGTGACGGTGATCTGGGGCGAGGCATCGATCGACGCGCCCGGCAAGGTTACCGTGAAGAAGTCCGCCGTCGAAGCGCCGAAGGGCGCGCTGGGCGAGGGCGCCTACCAGGCCAAGCACATCATCCTCGCCACCGGCGCGCGGCCGCGCGTGCTGCCGGGGCTCGAGCCCGACAAGAAGCTGGTCTGGACCTACTTTGAGGCGATGGTGCCGGAGCGGATGCCGAAATCGCTGCTGGTGGTAGGCTCCGGTGCGATCGGCATCGAGTTCGCGTCGTTCTTCCACACCATGGGCGCCGACGTCACCGTGGTCGAGGTCCTGCCGCAGATCCTGCCCGTCGAGGACGCCGAGATCGCTGGGCTGGCGCGAAAGCGGTTCGAGAAGCAGGGCATCAAGATCCTCTCGAACACCAAGGTGACGAAACTGGAGAAGAAGGCCGACAGCGTCGTCGCCACCATCGACGACGGCAAGAAGCCGCAGACGGTCGAGTTCGAGCGGGTGATCTCGGCGGTCGGCGTGGTCGGCAACATCGAAGGCCTTGGCCTGGAGAAACTCGGCGTCAAGACCGACCGCGGCTGCGTCGTGATCGACGGCTACGGCAAGACCAACGTCCCCGGCATCTACGCCATCGGCGACGTCGCCGGTCCCCCGATGCTGGCGCACAAGGCCGAACATGAAGGCGTGGTCTGCATCGAGGCCATCAAGGGGCTGCACCCGCACGCCCTGGACAAGAATCTCATTCCCGGCTGCACCTACTGCCATCCGCAGGTTGCCTCCGTTGGATTGACCGAAGCGAAGGCGAAAGAAGGCGGCCGCGAGATCCGCGTCGGCCGCTTCCCGTTCGTCGGCAACGGCAAGGCGATCGCGCTCGGCGAGGACCAGGGCCTGGTCAAGGTGATCTTCGACAAGAAGACCGGGCAGTTGCTTGGCGCCCACATGATCGGCGCCGAAGTGACCGAACTGATCCAGGGCTACGTGGTCGCGATGAACCTCGAGACCACCGAGGAAGAATTGATGCACACGGTATTCCCGCATCCGACCTTGTCGGAGATGATGAAGGAAGCCGTGCTGGACGCCTATGGCCGTGTGTTGAATATCTAACCTAGTCCCCAACCGTCATGCGCGGACTTGACCCGCGCATCCATCCGCTTCACGAAAGTCTTGCGAAGGAGATGGATTGCCGGGTCAAGCCTGGCAATGACAAGCAAAGCAGAAAGAACAGTTGTGAAGGACAACGACAATCTCACCATCGAGCGTCCGACATTCGTGACCCATCTCGAATGCGCGATGGAAGGCGATCACTACCCAGCCGACCAGATCCACAACCTCTCCAAGGCCGGCAAGCCGCTTCTGGTGCGCTACGACCTTGCGGGCGTGAAGAAGGCGCTGACCAAGGACGCGCTGGCGCAACGGCCCGCCGACATGTGGCGCTACCGCGAGATGCTGCCGGTGAGAAAGGTCACCGATATCGTCAGCCTCGGCGAGGTGACCACACCGCTCATTCGGTTGCCGAAGCTCGCCAAGAAACTCGGCGGCGGCGAGATTATCGTGAAGGACGAGGGACGCCTTCCCACCGGCTCGTTCAAGGCCCGCGGCCTCGTCATGGCGGTGTCGATGGGCAAGGCGCTCGGCATCAGGCACATGGCGATGCCGACCAACGGCAATGCCGGCGCAGCGCTGGCGGCCTATGCGACCTCCTGCGGCATCAAGACCACGATCTTCTGCCCGGCCGATACGCCCGAGGTGAACGTCAGCGAGATCGAGCTGCAGGGCGCCACGGTCTATCGCGTCAACGGCCTGATCGACGATTGCGGCAAGATCGTCGGCGAGGGCAAAGCCAAGGCCGGCTGGTTCGACACCTCGACCCTGAAAGAGCCGTACCGCATCGAAGGCAAGAAGACGATGGGGCTGGAACTCGCCGAACAGCTCGGCTGGGACGTGCCCGACGTGATCTTCTATCCGACCGGCGGCGGCACCGGCCTGATCGGCATGTGGAAGGCGTTTGCCGAACTGGAAGCCATCGGCTTCATCGGCTCGAAGCGGCCGCGGATGGTGGCCGTGCAGGCAACGGGCTGCGCGCCGATGGTGCGTGCTTTTGAAGCAGGCACCGAGCACGCTCCGCGCTGGGAGGATGCCCACACCATCGCGTCCGGCATTCGCGTGCCGCAGGCGGTAGGGGATTTTCTGATCCTGCGCGCCGTCCGCGAGAGCAAGGGATTTGCGATTGCGGTCTCGGATGAGAAGATTTCTGCTGCGCTCAACGAAGTCGCGCGCGAGGAGGGGCTGCTGCTGTGTCCGGAGGGGGCCGCGACCTACGCCGCCTACCAGCAGAGCCTCGCCGATGGCCGCGTGACGAAAAACGACCGCGTGATGCTGTTCAATTGCGCCACGGGGCTTAAATATCCATTGCCGCCGGTCACGCGCACGCTCGATCGTCACCAGCCGATCGACTACGCGAAACTGTAGCGGCCGTCGTTGCGGGCGAGGCGAAGCAATCCAGCTCGCTCCGACGGAAGTACGGATTGCTTCCGCCTTCGCTTCCAGCTACGGCGGACGGGTCGTCGCTCCACTCCTCACGATAACGATGAGGAGGGAGCTTAAAGGGAGGGTGTAATGCGCAAGGCACTTTGGGCTGCGTTGACGATGTTGGCTCTGGTCAGTCCCGCAGCCGCGCAAAACTTCCCCTCGCGACCCATCACCATCATCGTGCCGTTCGCTGCCGGCGGTCCCTCGGATGCTATGGCGCGGATTCTTGCCGAGCGCATGAAGACGACGCTCGGCGAAACCGTGCTGGTCGAGAACGTGACAGGGGCGGGCGGTTCGGTCGGCGTCGGCCGCGCGGTGCGGTCCCCACCTGACGGCTACACGATCAGCTTTGGCCATCTCGGCACCCATGTCGCCAATGGCGCGGTGTACAACAAGCTCGGCTACGACCTCGTCGCCGATCTCCAGCCGGTAGCGCTGCTGCCGAGCAACCCGATGATCATCGTCAGCAAGAACGCGGTGCCGGCGAAATCGCTGAAGGAATTTCTGGACTGGTTGAAGGCACAACCGTCGGCGCCGACGGCCGGCACCGCGGGCGCCGGCTCCGGCAGCCACATCGCCGGGCTCTATCTGGAAAACATCACCGGCATCAAGCTGCAATATGTTCCCTATCGCGGCACCGGCCCCGCGATGAACGATCTCGTCGCCGGCCAGATCGACCTGATCGTCGACCAGACCTCGAACTCGATTCAGCAGGTGCGCGCGGGCAACATCCGCGCCTACGCCATCACCGACAGCAAGCGCGTCGAATCCGCCTCAGACATTCCGACTGTGGACGAGGCGGGGCTGCCCGGGTTCCACATGACGCTGTGGTCCGGCCTCTGGGTGCCCAAGGATACGCCGAAAGACGTTGTCGCGAAGCTGAACGCCGCGACCGTCGAGGCGCTGAACGATCCTGCCGTGCGCAAGCAGTTCGAAAACCTGGGCTTGCAGATGCCGCCGAAGGACAAGCTCACGCCGGATGCGCTGGGCGCCTGGCAGAAGGCCGAGATCGCCAAATGGTGGCCGATGATCAAGGCCGCCAACGTCAAGGTGGATTAGAGCCGGAGGTCATCGCTTCCCGGAGCTTCGGTTCTGATTGAATCAGAACCGAAGCTCCAGATTCTTGTTTTGACGCGTTTTCTTCGCGAACCGGTATCCACTTCGCTTGAAAACGCTCTGGTCGCGCGGGACTGCGGGTCGTTGACCTGTGTCAAGCTGGATGCCGGGCGGCACCGAACATTTTTGTTTGCCGTTCGTTGAGTATTGGAGCGATAATCCGCACCAACCGGCTCTCTGGCACCACAACGACCAGCATAAGGAGCCGTCCGGGAGGCCCACATGACGAGCTCACCATCCCCTGATGGCACCTCGGCCTATCTCGAGAGCCTGATGCGTGCCGGCCAGCAGTCGATAAAGCAATTCGACGACGCGATGGCCAGCGCCATGGGCATCGAGAGCAAGCCTCCCGCGCGTGAGCCGTGGCCGTTCGCCTTCACGACGAACATGCAGCGGCAATTGTGGTCTCCGGTCATCGACTTCTGGAAAGGCTTCCTCAGCGAACCATCTGCGGACGGTTCCCGGCGGTCGGCTCTGGAAAGACGTTTCCAGGACGAGGCCTGGCAACACTCGCCATATTACGAGCTTGTCAAGAAATCCTACCTTGCTACGTCAAAACAACTGGCCGAGTTCGTCGACGAAGCCCAGGTCGACGAAAAGTCAAAGCTGCAGTTGCGCTTCTACGCGCGGCAATTCATCGATGCGATGAGTCCGTCCAATTTTCCCGCAACCAATCCGGAAGTCATTCGAACGGCGATCCAGACACGTTCGGGAAGCCTGGTGGCCGGGATGCAGAACCTGATCGAGGATCTGCAGAAGGGGCGTATCACCCGGGTCGATGAATCCGCCTTCGAGGTCGGCCGCAATCTGGCGGTAACGCCGGGATCGATTGTCTTTGAGAACGAGCTGATTCAGCTCATCCAATACACCCCGCAGACGGCGGAGGTCGAGAAGACGCCGCTTCTGATCGTGCCGCCCTGCATCAACAAATACTACCTGCTCGATCTGGGCGCGGGAAATTCGTTTGTCGAGTATGCCGTCGCGCAGGGGCATCAGGTCTTCCTCATTTCCTGGCGGAGCGCCGTGCCGGAAATCCAGCAACTGACCTGGGACGACTACCTGAACCTCGGGGTACTCAAGAGCATCGAGGTGGTGCGCGACATCGCCAAGGTCGATCAGGTTCATGCGCTCGGCTTCTGCGTCGGTGGTACCATCCTCAGCTGTGCCGCAGGCGTGCTTGCCGCGCGCGGCGAGGAAAGCAAGCTCACGACGATCACGCTTCTGACGACGATGGTGGACTTCTCCGATACCGGGGAAATCGGCCTGCTGATCGACGCGAATTCGTTGGCCGTGCGCGAAGCGACGATCGGGATGGGCGGCATTCTGCCGGGCAAGGAACTGGCGTTCACCTTCGGAACCCTGCGCGCCAACGATCTGATCTGGCGCTATGTGGTCGAAAGTTACCTGAAGGGCGCGCCCCCCGACGCGTTCGATTTGCTTTACTGGGATTCCGACAGCGTCAGCCTGCCGGGGCCGATGTACTGCTGGTACGCGCGCAACGCCTATGTCGAGAACAAGATCAAGGATCCCGGCGCGACCACGCAATGCGGCGAACGGATCGATCTATCGAAGGTGAAAGTGCCGCTCTTCATCCTGGCCTCGCGCGAGGACCACATCGTGCCGTGGCGCAGCGCGTTTCGCTCCAAGGACATCATGGGAAAAGATGCGCGCTTCGTGCTCGCCGCCAGCGGCCACGTGGCGGGCGTGATCAACCCGCCGGCCAAGAAGAAGCGGAATTACTGGGTCAACGATGATCTGAGCAGCGATGCGGACAACTGGCTCGAGCGCGCCGAGCAGAAGCCGGGAAGCTGGTGGCCGGACTGGGATGGCTGGATGAAAGCCCATTCCAGCGGCACGGTTCCGGCGCCGAAGCAATTGGGCAACGCGACATTTCCTGTGATCGAGCCCGCGCCCGGCCGGTACGTCAAGCAGAAGTCAAACTAGGCGTCGCTGTCTGCGCGCGTCAAAAAAATGCAAGGGCCGGGAGCCGGCCCTTGCAAGGTGATTGTGTCAGCAAGCGAGTTGAGCGCTGGTTCGCTTAAGCGTAGGTGGCCATGTTCGCCATTGCGGTCATTTCGTTGTGGTGGCCGCCGTCGGTTCCGCCGCCGGCCAGCACGCCGTCGTCTTCCAGTTGGAAGTGGACGCCCTCGGCGAGCGAGTCGACTCTCTCGTAGGCGCCGTACACGGTCTGGTCGGTGGTGATGTCGCTCGCGCGCACCAGGTTGCCATAGACCGTGATGGTCCCGAGCAGATCCTCGTCATGAGCGCCGGCATTGCCCTGCTGGCTGATGACGGTGATCACGCTGTAGTCGTTCCTGCCGTCGCCATTGCTGTCCTTGTGCTCGATCGACTTGACCTCGCCGGTATGTGCCGAGATTTCGATCTTGTCGCCCTGGCTGCGGTTGAAGTCGCGGATCACGTCGTTGCCGAATCCGTCGACCCAGTGGTCGTGGGTGGCGTTGTTTTCGCCGGTGACGCCGACCCAGTCGATTGTGCCGTCGTCATTGACGTGCTTGGCGACGATTTCGTCCTTGGCGTTGACCTGGAGTTCGAAGCGGAACGTGTCGGCGCCACGGCCGCCCGTCATCGTATCGTTGACCGCCTTGAACGCCGCGGTTTCTTCCGCGAAGATCTGGGTCGTGCCGTCCTGGGCCGCGACCATTTCGCCGGCATCCGAGCGGCTCAGCAGGGTGTCGTTGCCGGTGCCGCCATCCATACGGTCGGCGCCGAAGCCGCCAACCAGAAGATCGGCGCCGGAGCCGCCGTTCAGATTGTCGTTGCCCGAACCACCCCAGACCTTGTCGTCACCGGAGCCGGAGTTGAGCGTGTCGTTACCTGCCATGCCGGCGATCGTGTCGGCACTGCCGCCGGAGAACAGGACATTGTTGGCCGTTGACCCGTTCAGATGGTCATGGCCGGAGCCGCCTCCCGTAAACTGGGCGAAGAAGTCTTCGAAGCGGTCGTTGTTGAACAAGCTGCTCAGGTTGAATCTTGGCATTATTAAACCTCTTACTCAGACCTCACAGACTAAACGTCTCACCGCTGAGTTTTGGGAATCGTTGGTGATGCGCGCGGGTGAGACGTGAGGTGTGACCCTTCACCCGCGCTGCAAGAAAAAACAGCAAAAGGGGCCCGGGGCTGGACAAGCGCGCGGCGGTTTTGCGCGGGGCAGGGGCACTTCTGTGACGCGTAAGGCGAACGTTTGATCCGTGCGTCAACGCATCCGCCGCATTTCGCCGGCGAACAAACTGCATGCGATAATTCGCGTACGGCATTGTTCGTATTGTTCTATCGCGAGATATGACAGGTTCGCGCCGCGTCGAACGTGACGGAGGTGGTGTCGTCGCGTGACGGAAACGCGCGCAAAAAGTGCGCGTCGCACAGAAATGACGCGATTGCCTTCAGAACAGTTTTGATGTCAGGCGCCGTAACCTGCAGCAGTTTGCGCGATCATTGGCATGTGTTCGACGACGAGGCTTCTGCGAATCGCATCGCTCTGCCGAACGCGATTCGTCTTCGGTCCGTGCGCATTGATTCCCGCACGCCAGCACGGTGACGAGCAAGGAGCGAGGTGATCGCCGTTGGGTTGTGTCTCGCCCGGCGCTATCGGCACTCCAGCGCCTCCCGGCCGGCGTCAGCTAGCGGTCTCCCTCGCCATAAGGTCTAAAGATGGTTGCCTCGGCGCCACGAATGTTGCGTGGTCGCAACAGTGCCTGAACATTTGGCCGTTTCTGCCCCCGGTTTGTACTCACGCCGCTTTTTAGCCACACCCCTCCGTGAAATCATTCTAATCGTTGCTGATGGCCACAGTGCTCCGAGAACACCAAGGGAACTGCTTCTTTCCCTTGGCCGTTGAAGAGAAGGCTGGGGAAACAGGTTCTCGGATGGACGCGAAGACCGACATCAAGAAGAGGTTGCCGAGCCGTCACGTGACGGAGGGGCCGGAGCGTGCGCCCCATCGGTCCTACCTCTACGCGATGGGCCTGACCACCCAGCAGATCCACCAGCCGTTCGTCGGCGTGGCGTCGTGCTGGAACGAGGCCGCCCCCTGCAACATCTCGCTGATGCGCCAGGCGCAGGCGGTCAAGAAGGGGGTTGCGGCCGCCGGCGGCACCCCGCGCGAGTTCTGCACCATCACGGTCACCGACGGCATCGCCATGGGCCATGACGGCATGCGCTCGTCGCTGCCGTCCCGCGAGTGCATCGCCGATTCGGTCGAACTGACTGTGCGTGGCCATGCTTACGACGCGCTGGTGGGGCTCGCCGGATGCGACAAGTCGCTGCCGGGCATGATGATGGCGATGGTCCGGCTCAACGTGCCCTCGATTTTCATCTATGGCGGCTCGATCCTGCCTGGCACTTTCCGTGGCCAGCAGGTCACCGTGCAGGACATGTTCGAGGCCGTCGGCAAGCACTCGGTCGGCGAAATGTCGGACGAGGATCTCGACGAAATCGAGCGTGTGGCGTGCCCCTCCGCTGGCGCGTGCGGTGCACAATTCACCGCCAACACCATGGCCACGGTGTCCGAGGCGATCGGGCTGGCGCTGCCCTATTCCGCCGGCGCGCCGGCGCCCTACGAGATCCGCGATTCGTTCTGCGCCGCTGCCGGCGAGAAGGTGCTGGAACTGATCTCGGCCAACATCCGGCCGCGGGACATCGTCACCCGCAAGGCGCTGGAAAATGCTGCGGCCGTCGTTGCAGCATCGGGCGGGTCGACCAATGCTGCACTGCACCTGCCGGCGATCGCCCATGAGTGCGGTATCAAGTTTGACTTATTCGACGTGGCCGAAATCTTCAAAAAGACACCATATGTCGCGGATTTGAAGCCGGGGGGCCGTTATGTTGCCAAAGACATGTTTGAAGTTGGTGGCATACCGCTTCTGATGAAGACGCTGCTCGACAATGGCCACCTGCACGGAGATTGCCTGACCGTCACGGGCCGTACGATCGCTGAAAACCTCAAGAGCGTTAAATGGAATCCGCACCAGGATGTCGTGCGGTCCGCCGACAAGCCGATCACCGTCACCGGCGGTGTGGTCGGCCTGAAGGGTAATCTCGCTCCGGAGGGTGCGATCGTGAAGGTCGCGGGAATGTCGAAGCTGAAATTTACTGGTCCTGCGCGCTGCTTCGACCGCGAGGAAGATGCCTTCGAGTCGGTTCAGAAGAAGACCTACAAGGAAGGCGAGGTCATCGTGATCCGCTATGAGGGGCCGCGCGGCGGTCCCGGCATGCGGGAAATGCTTTCCACGACAGCGGCGCTGACCGGGCAGGGCATGGGCGGCAAGGTCGCCCTGATCACCGACGGCCGGTTTTCGGGCGCCACCCGCGGGTTCTGCATCGGCCATGTCGGGCCGGAGGCTGCGGTGGGCGGACCGATCGGCCTGTTGCAGGACGGTGACATTATCGAGATCGACGCCGAGGCCGGCACTCTTAACGTAAAATTGACCGATTCCGAACTCGCCGAACGTAAAACCAAATGGACGCCTCGAGAGACTAACCACACGTCGGGTGCGCTGTGGAAATATGCCCAACAAGTTGGGCCGGCGGTGGCTGGGGCTGTAACCCATCCGGGCGGTGCGCACGAAAGACAATGCTATGCGGACATCTAGGCGTATCATTCTTGCGTTGATGTTGGGCGCCGCGCCGGTGGCGGGTCCCGTGTATGCGTTTGACGGTGCGCCGGCCAAGTCGGATGCACCGATTCCCGGTATCAACCAGCCTGCCGGGCAGGCTATGAAGAAGACGGCCGTTCCGCCGGCGACCGCTGCGGCGGCTGCCGCGACCGCGGCTGCCGAGCCTTCCTTGACGTCGCTGCAATACGCGGCCGAGGGCGGCCACCCGGTGGCGCAGTGGAAACTGGGGCGGATGTACGCCAATGGCGATGGCGTCATCCAGGACGACCTGCGCGCCTTCGAATATTTCAGCCGCATCGCCAACCAGCATGCCGAGGACAGCCCGTCGGCGCCGCAGGCCTCGATCGTCGCCAACGCCTTCGTGGCGCTGGGCCGCTACTACCTCAACGGCATTCCCAACTCCAAGATCAAGGCTGATTCCGACCGGGCGCGGGAGATGTTCTCCTATGCCGCGTCCTATTTCGGCAACGCCGACGCGCAGTACGATCTGGCGCGGCTCTATCTGAAGACGCCGGACGCTTCGCGGGACGATTTCCGCTATGGCGCCCGCTGGCTTGGTCTGGCCGCCCAGAAGGGCCAGCACCAGGCGCAGGCGATGCTCGGCCAGATGCTGTTCAACGGCGACCGGATGCCGCCGCAGCGCGCCCGCGGCCTGATGTGGCTGACGCTGGCCCGCGACAGCGCCGCGCCCGACGAGGCCTGGATTCGCGAAAGTTACAACCGCGCGATCGCCAAGGCGAACGACGAGGACCGCGCCATGGCGCTGCAGATGCTCGAGCACTGGGTGCAGGGCAAGAAGGACTGAACGCAGTCGATCGGGGAGGGTGGGCACGCTACGCTTTGCTCACCCTCCGGCTTAAGCCTTCTCCAGGTCGAAATCCGCCCACACCGGCACGTGGTCCGACGGCTTCTCCCAGGTGCGCACGTAGCTGTCCACGCCCACATTCGTCAGGCGATCGCTGGCCTGCGGCGACAGCAGCAGGTGGTCGATCCGGATGCCCCAGTTCTTTTGCCAGGCGCCAGCCTGATAGTCCCAGAACGTGTACTGGCCCGGGGCGTCGGTGACGGCGCGCAGCGCATCCGTCAGCCCGAGACCGAGCAGGGACTGGAATGCCTCCCGGGTCTCCGGCTTGAACAGCGCGTCATTGGCCCAGGCGGCGGGGTTGTAGACATCGGCGGCCGCGGGAATCACATTGTAGTCGCCCGCGAGCACCAGGGGCTCTTCCGCCTTGAGGCGCTCTTTCGCGTAGTCACGAAGCCGTGACATCCATTTGAGCTTATAGGGATATTTGTCGGTGTCCGGCGGATTGCCATTGGGCAGATAGAGGCAGGCGATCCGCATCACGCCATGCTTGAGCGTGACGACCCCCTCGAGGAACCGGGCGTGGGCGTCCTCGTCGTCGCCGGCCAGCCCCGATTTGGTCTCGTCGAACGGCAGTTTTGAGAGCAGGGCAACGCCGTTGAAGGTCTTCTGGCCGTGGGTGACGACGTTATAGCCGAGTGACTCGATCTCCAGCCTCGGGAACGCCTCGTCCACGCATTTGATTTCCTGCAGGCAGACGACGTCCGGCGAGCAGTCCCTGAGCCAGGTCAGGAGGTGGTCGAGCCGTTGCCGGATCGAGTTAACGTTCCACGTAGCGACACGCATCAAATGCTTCCGGAATTGTAACTACACATTTTGCCCTTGAGTGGCATACCATGTGCATCGTGGCTGTGGTAACCGTTTAGAAATAAGGCGCAAAAGTCGCCGTCAAGGGGCTGTACGAGCTATCCCGTCCTTTGAGGACGGCGAGCGTGAAAAACCATGAAGAAACGTAGCTTGATCCTCGTCCTCGGCGCCATTGCCATCCTTGCGGCAGCCGGATTTGTCACGCGTACCTCGTGGATGGGTGGATCAACCAATGCCCAGGGGCCGCAGCGCCCGCGGACGGTTTCGGTCGAGCTGGCCAAGGCGGAGCGCAGGTCCATGCCTGTCGACGTCGATGCCAACGGAACGGTCACGCCGATTTCCAGCGTGGCGCTGAAATCGCGGCTGGAAACCACGATTATCGCCGTGCATTTTGAAGACGGCGCCAAGGTCAATGAAGGCGATCTGCTGTTCACGCTCGACAGCCGCCAGATCGATGCCCAGATCGAGCAGGCCGAGGGGGTCCTGGCCAGGGATCAAGCGCAGCTCGAAGGCGCGCAGCGCGACCTCCGTCGCTTCACCGATCTCGTAGGCAAGGGCGCAACCACGCAGGTCAATGTCGACAATGCCCGGACGCAATCCGATATCCTGGCCGGCTCCATCAAGGCCAACCAGGCTGCGCTCGAAAATCTGAAGGTTCAGAAGAGCTACACCATGATCCGCGCGCCGTTTTCCGGCCGGATCAGCGTGGCCAACGTGAAGGTTGGAAATTTCGTGCGCCCGGCCGATACGACGCCGCTCGCCGTCATCAACCAGATGGCGCCGGTCTATGTCACCTTCGCGGTTCCGCAGCGCGTGCTGGTGGATCTGCGCGAGTCGATGGCCAAGGGGGTGTCCAGCGTCACCGCGACCATCCCGGGCCATCAGCGTTTCGAGACCGGCAAGGTCGCGATGGTCGAAAACACCGTGGACGCCACGACCGGCATGGTCACCGTGCGCGGCATCATGGACAACAAGAACGAGAGCTTGTGGCCGGGAACCCTGGTCGCGACCAAGCTCGTCATCCGCAACGAAGATTCGATCGTGGTGCCGACGGTCGCGGTGCAGCGCAGCCAGAGCGGCAACTTCGTCTTCGTGGTCAAGGACGGTGTCGCCAAGGTCCAACCGGTCAAAGTCGACCGTACCTCGCATGGCCTGTCGGTGATTTCAGAAGGACTGGCCGGCGACGAAAGCGTCGTGGTCGACGGGCAGTTGCTGCTGTCCGACGGAACGCGGGTCGAGCCGCGCACCAAGAAGGCCGGGGCATAGCCGATGACCCTGTCCGAACTCTGCATCCGCCGGCCGGTCATGACGACGCTGATCACGGCGTCGATCATCGCGTTCGGCATTTTCGGCTTCCGCCTGCTGCCGGTGTCGGCGCTGCCGCGGGTCGACTTCCCGACGATCGCCGTGACCGCGACCTTGCCGGGCGCGAGCGCAGACACCATGGCCTCGTCGGTGGCCGGCGTGATCGAGCGCCAGCTCTCGACGATCGCCGGCATCTCGTCGATGTCATCGAACTCCTCGCAGGGCACCAGCCAGATCACCATCCAGTTCGATCTCAATCGCAACATCGATTCCGCCGCGCTCGATGTGCAGACCGCGCTGACGATCGCGCAACGGCGGTTGCCGATCGAGATGCGGATTCCGCCCAGTTTCCGCAAGGTGAATCCGGCCGAGTTCCCGGTACTGTTTGTGGTACTCAACTCGTCCACGCTGCCGCTGTCGGCGGTCAACGAATATGCCGAGATCACCATCGGCCAGACACTGTCGCAGATTCCGGGCGTGGCCCAGGTCAGCGTCTACGGCGCACAGAAGTTCGCCATCCGCGTCCAGGCCGATCCGGAAGCTGCGGCGGCACGCGGGCTTTCGCTCGAGGACATCCGCGCAGCGGTTTCCGCCGCCAATTCGTCGACCCCGGTCGGCACCTTGAACGGACCGAAACAGGACGTCGCGCTGCAAGCCTCCGGCCAGATGGACAAGGCGATGGACTATCGCCAGATCGTGGTGGCCTGGCGCAACGGCTCTCCGGTCAAGCTCGAGGAGGTCGCACGGATCTATGACAGTGTCGAGAACGAGCGGATCGCAAGCTGGCTGAATGGCGACCGTTCCATCGTGCTCGGCATCCAGAAGCAGCCGGACGCCAACACGGTGGCGGTGGTCGATTCCATTCTCGCCAAACTGCCGGTGTTGCGGGCGCAGATCCCGCCGTCGGTCTCGATCAACGTGCTGATGGACCGTTCGATATCGATTCGCCAGGCGGTGGCGGACGTCGAGGAAACGCTGCTGATCGCGATCGGGCTGGTCATTCTGGTGATCTTCCTGTTCCTGCGCTCGGCTTCGGCGACCTTCATTCCGGCGCTGGCGGTGCCGATCTCGCTGTTCGGCACCTGTGCGGTGATGTACGCGCTCGACTATTCCATCAACAACATGACGCTGCTGGCGCTGACGTTATCCGTCGGCTTCGTGGTCGACGACGCCATCGTCATGCTGGAAAATATCGTCCGCCATATCGAGCACGGCATGCGGCCGTTCGAGGCGGCGCTGAAGGGCGCCCGCGAGATCGGCTTTACCATCATCTCGATCACCTTCTCGCTGATCGCCGTGTTCATCCCTGTGCTGCTGATGGGCGGCATCGTCGGCCGCGTGTTCCGCGAGTTCGCGGTCACCATATCGGTCGCTATCCTGGTTTCCGGATTCGTGTCGCTGACGCTGACGCCGATGCTGTGCGCGCGTCTTCTGCGGGCGCATGATGCGACCAAGCGGCCGAATATCGTGTTCCGCGCCTTCGAGGCGATGTTCGAGTCGTGGCTTCGGGCCTACGAATGGACGCTCGACTGGGTGCTGGCCCGAAAATTCCTGATGCTGATGGTGACGCTGGCCACCCTCGGCGGGACGGTGTACCTCTACATGATCGTGCCGAAGGGCTTCTTTCCGCAGGAGGACACCGGCTTCCTGATCGGCGTGACCGAAGCTGCCACCGACACCTCCTTCGACGCGATGAAGGAGCGGCAGCAGGCGCTGGTCGACGTGCTGAAATCCGATCCCGCCATCGAATACATAAATTCGACCGTCGGCGCCGGCGGACCGAATACCACGGCGAATTACGGACGGCTGTTCATTGCGCTGAAGCCGAAGAAAGAGCGCGACAGCCTCAACAAGATCATCACGCGGCTGCGCGCCCAGGCGCGCCAGATTCCGGGAATGCAGGCTTTCTTTCAGCCGATCCAGAATCTCAACATCGGCGGCCGGATTTCCAAGAGCCAGTATCAGTATGTGATGCAGAGCGGCGACACCGAATCGCTGTACCGGATCGCGCCCGAGATGCGCGACAAGATCGAGAAGCTGCCGGGCTTGCTCGACGTCACCACCGACCTCTACATCAAGAATCCGCAAATGACGATCGATATCGACCGCGAGAAGGCCGCGGTCTACGGCGTCACCGTCGACCAGGTTCGCAACCAGCTCTACAACGCGTATGGCGGACGCCAGGTCGGCACCATCTACATGCCGTCGAACGACTACCAGATCATCCTGGAAGTGCAGCCGCAGTTCCGGGCCGATCCGTCCGATCTGTCCAAGATCTACATGAAGACCCAGAACAACCAGACGATCCCGCTGTCGGCGGTGGCCAAGCTGGTTCCGTCGGTCGGTCCGCTGCAGATCAACCATCAGGCGCAGCAGCCGGCGGTGACGATCTCGTTCAACCTCGTGCCCGGCCATTCGCTGGGCTACGCGGTCGACGAGATCACCAAGCTGGAGCAGAACTCGAACCTGCCGGCGACGATCGCGACCGGCTTCTCCGGTACCGCGCAGGTGTTCCAGGATTCGCTGCGCGGGCAGGGCGTCCTGATCCTCGCGGCGGTATTCGCGGCCTTCGTCATTCTCGGCATCCTCTACGAGAGCTTCATCCACCCGATCACCATCATCTCCGGCCTGCCGTCGGCCGGCATTGGCGCAATCCTGACGCTGATGGCGTTTGGGATGGAACTGTCCGTGATCGCGATGATCGGCATCGTGATGCTGGTTGGCATCGTCAAGAAGAACGCCATCATGATGGTGGACTTCGCGCTGGAGCGGCGCCGGGTCGGATTGAGCGCCGAGCACGCGATCCGCGAGGCGGCGTTGTTGCGCTTCCGCCCGATCATGATGACGACGTTTGCGGCGATCTTCGGCACCCTGCCGATTGCGCTCGGCGCCGGCGCCGGCGCCGAATTGCGCCAGCCGCTCGGCGTCGCCGTGGTCGGTGGCCTGTGCCTGTCGCAACTGCTGACGCTCTACATCACACCGGTCGTCTATATTTATCTCGATCGCATCGACCGGCGCCTGAAGCGCAAGCTCGAGCCGCAGCTCGAAGAAACCGAGGGCGAGCGGCCTCACGTCGTAGCGGCCGAATGATGATGGCCGGCCGCTTCGTATCCATCTGGCGATGCATGGCCGTGGTGGTCGCGCTCGCGTGCATGGTGGGCGCGGCGGATCGGGCGAGGGCCGACGAGCCGATCGAGATCTTCGATGCCCATATGCACTACAATTGGGAGCCGAAGCCGTTCTACAGCGTCGAGGAGGTCCTGGCGCTGTTCAAGAAACACCGCGTCACCGGCATCCTCGCTACCAGCCGTCCCAACACCGGGACGCATGCGCTGATGGAAGCAAAGCCGCCGGGGCTGCAAATCGTCCCCTTCATCCGGCCCTATCGCGTGCGCGCCGACATCCAGACCTGGTTTGGCGATCCCTTCATCTTCGATCTGGTCAAGGACGAGTTCAAGCGCGGCTACTACCGCGGCATTGGCGAATTCCACATCTCGGGCAGGGCGGCGGAGAACGAGTGGGTGAAGAAGACCGTCGACTTCGCCGTCGACAACGATCTCTATCTGCACGCCCATGCCGATGACGTCGCCGTCGAAATCCTGATGCGGCACAATCCGCGCGCGCGCATCATCTGGGCCCATACCGGTTTCGGGCTCTCGACCGAGCGCGTCGCCGAGATGCTGGCAAAATACCCAAAGCTCTGGGGCGAACTCTCCTACCGCAGCGGCATCACCGAGGGCGGCGGAAAGCTGTCGGCGGAATGGCGCGCGCTGTTCGAACGCTATCCCGATCGCTTCCTGATCGGCTCCGACACCTGGGTCAACCAGCGCTGGGAGAGCTACGGCGAGATCATGGCCGGCTACCGCGCCTGGCTAGGACAACTGCCGCCGAAGACCGCCGCGCAGATCGCCCACGGCAACGCTCGGGCGCTGTTTGGCAGCGAGCGCTGAGTACGTGTTCGGCAGGTCGGCTCAATAACTCCCACGTCATGGACAGCATTTCCTGCGCGACTGGCCAGGGAAGATTGAGTCGCGGCGCTCGCAATATGCAGTCCGGACGACCACTCAGGCGGCATACCCCATTGACATAGATCAATGGGGCCATTCGCCTCGCATGCGGGATGAAACCACACATTGGGAGGGCGTCATGAAAATTCACAGGATGACTCAGACCGCTGCCGTATCCCTGTTGCTGCTGACGGGTTTTGCAGGGGCATGCTTCGCTGATACCGGGACGGTGAGTGTCGTATTTACCAAGGGCGGATTTATCGTCGATGTCGGCGGTGGCCAGGGGATACTGACTTTTCGCGGCAAGAGATATCCCTTCACGGTTTCGGGAATGAGCGTGGGCCTTTCGATCGGTGCATCCACCAGCAAGTTTGCGGGTAGGGCATTCAACCTGCAGAGGCCAAGCGATCTGGCGGGCAGCTATGCCGTCGTCGGCGCCGGAGGTGCGATCGCCGCCGGAGCTGGAAGTACGCAGTTGCAGAACGCGAACGGTGTCATTCTGCAGCTCAGTGGCGCCCGGGTGGGCGCAGAACTGTCGGCCGCCGTCGGCGGTGTAACGATCACAATGCGATAAGCTTTGGGGATTGGTTCAGAGTGCGTCCCTGGCGATCAGGGCCGCAATCGCGAAATCTACCAGACGTCATCACCCGCATGAGGGTGAGATCCAGTCCAGAGACGTGACGATTGAACTGATACGCTGCGGCGTACCGGATGCCCACATCCGCAGGTATGATCGCGATTGGGCGAACCAAATCCGCTCTCACACCTCAGATCGAAAAACTCGTCCCGCAGCCGCAGGATGCTGTCGCGTTCGGGTTCACCACCCGGAACGAGGCGCCGATCAGGTCGTCGACGAAATCCACTTCCGAACCGGCCAGAAACGGCACCGAGGCTGGATCGACCAGCACCACGGCGCCCTCGCGGGCGATCACCAGGTCGTCCTCGGCCTTGGCGTGGTCGACGTCGAATTTGTACTGGAAGCCGGAGCAGCCGCCGCCCTCGACGGAGATGCGCAGCATGGCGCCGTCGCCTTCGCTCTTGAGAATTTCGCCGATCCGGCGGGCGGCCCGCTCGCTGACGGTGATGGCAGTGGTCATTGGCATGCTCTCCGGGCCGTCATACCCAATTCATTTGGTATGGTCGGCCATACTTGGTATGGCCCGTCAGACATAGTTAAGTGCGTAATCCCGTGGAATCAAATGGATAAGGACTAAAAAATCGTGTCGGTCGGAATGGCTGCCCCCCGCGCGCTCTATGCCTGCGACCCCGATTCCAGCCGGGGGAGGCTGTTTGCCGAGCCGCCGAGCAAGACCCGCAGCCCGTTCCGGCGGGATTGTGACCGGGTGATCCATTCCACCGCGTTCCGGCGCCTGAAGCATAAAACTCAAGTATTTGTGTTCCACGAAGGAGATCATTACCGCACCCGGCTGACCCATTCGCTTGAGGTCGCGCAGATCGCCCGCGCGCTGGCCCGCCAGCTCGGGCTCGACGAGGACCTCACCGAGACGCTGGCGCTGGCCCATGACGTCGGCCACCCGCCGTTCGGCCATGCCGGCGAGCGGGCGCTCGACAAATGCCTCAAGGCCCATGGCGGCTTCGACCACAACGCGCAGGCGTTGCGGGTGATTACTTCGCTGGAGCACCGTTATCCCGAGTTCGACGGGCTGAACCTGACCTGGGAAACGCTCGAAGGCATCGTCAAACACAACGGCCCGCTGGCCGAGCGTAGCGGGGCGCCCGTCGGGCCGTACCGCGATAACGGGATCCCCGTCGGCATTTCCGACTTCAACCAAAGGTTTGACCTGGAACTATGGAGCTACGCTTCGCTGGAAGCGCAGGTTGCAGCCTTTGCCGACGACATCGCCTATGACGCCCACGATATCGACGACGGCCTGCGGGCCGGCCTGTTTGGCATCGACGACCTCAAGTCGATGCCGCTGACTGAAGCGATCATCAAGGAAATCGATCGGCATTATCCAGCGCTTGACGATGCCAGGCGCGGCGCGGAACTCGTGCGCGAACTGATTTCCTACCTGATCGGCGCCGTCATGGCGGAGACGGGCAAGCGCCTTGCCGCCGCAAAGCCGCAATCGGCCCACGACGTCCGCCGCCACCATCAGCCGCTGGTCGCGTTCTCGCCTGAAGTCGCGGGGGAGGAGGCCGGGATCAAGGCGTTCCTGAAACAGCATATGTACCGCCACGTCAGGGTGATGCGCGTGATGGGCGAAGCGGAGGCGATCCTGTTCGACCTGTTCGCGCGCTACCAGGCCTCGCCCGGGGACCTGCCGGCCGAATGGGTCGAGGGGTCGGAACGCGAAAGCGAGGGCGAGAGGGCCCGCCGGATCGGTAATTTCATCGCCGGGATGACCGACCGTTTTGCCCTGATGGAGCACCAAAGGCTTTTTGACTCGACCCCGGATTTGCGTTAGGCGGCGCCCATGTCCGACAAGTCAGCTTCACAACACCTGTTTGCCGATGTGCTCGCGCGCGTGCATGCAATCTGCGCGGGCCTGGCGGCCGAGGGGCGGTGGCCCGCCGGCATCGATTTCTCCCGCGTCGTGGTCGAGCCGCCGCGCGATGCGACCCATGGCGACATGGCGACGAACGCCGCGATGGTGCTCGCCAAGGACGCCAAAGTGAAGCCGCGCGATCTCGCCGACAGCATCGCCGAAAAGCTGCGCGCCGACGATCTGGTCGCCTCGGTCGATGTCGCCGGCCCCGGCTTCATCAACCTCACCCTCAAGCCCCAGGTCTGGGCCGACGAACTGCGCACCGTGCTGCGCGAAAGCGTGGCCTACGGCAAAAGCGCCATCGGCCACGGCGCCAAGGTCAACGTCGAATATGTCTCGGCCAATCCGACCGGTCCGATGCATGTCGGCCATTGCCGCGGCGCGGTGTTCGGCGATGCGCTGGGCAGCCTGTTGCAGTTCGCAGGATTCGACGTCACCCGCGAATATTACATCAACGACGCCGGCGCCCAGGTCGACGTGCTCGCGCGCTCGGCGTTCCTGCGCTATCGCGAGGCGCTCGGAGAGAGCATCGGCGAAATTCCGGAAGGGCTGTATCCCGGCGACTATCTCGTGCCGGTCGGGCAGGCGCTGGCTGCCGAGCATGGCGACAAGCTCAGGGCGATGGCTGAAAGCGCGTGGCTGCCGATCGTCCGCGACAAGTCCATCGCCATGATGATGGACATGATCAAGGGCGATCTCGCGGCGCTGAACATCAAGCACGACGTGTTTTTCTCGGAGCGGTCGCTGGTCGAGACCGGCAACAACAAGGTCACCGAGACCATCGATTTCCTGCGTTCCAAGGGCGATATCTATGAGGGCCGCCTGCCGCCGCCGAAGGGCAAGCCGGTGGAGGATTACGAGGATCGGATACAAACCCTGTTCCGCGCCACCGCCTATGGCGACGACGTCGACCGTCCACTGATCAAGTCGGACGGCGGCTACACGTATTTCGCTTCCGACATCGCCTATCACAAGAACAAGGTCGATCGCGGATTTCTCGACATGATCGATGTGTTCGGCGCCGATCACGGCGGTTACATCAAGCGCATGCAGGCGGCGGTGAAGGGCATCAGCGGCGGCAAGGCTGCGCTCGACGTCAAGGTCGTGCAGCTCGTCCGACTGTTGCGCAACGGCGAGCAGGTGCGAATGTCGAAACGCTCCGGCGATTTCGTCACGCTGCGCGAAGTCGTGGACGAAGTCGGTTCAGACGCCGTGCGGTTCATGATGCTGTTCCGCAAGAACGACGCCGTGCTCGATTTCGATCTCGCCAAGGTGCTCGAGCAGTCGAAGGACAATCCCGTCTTCTACGTGCAGTACGGTCACGCCCGCGGCCACTCGATCTTCAAGAACGCCCGCGAGATGTTGCCCGACCTGCCGGAGGACGATGCCGCCCGGGCGGCCTGGCTGGGGGATGCCCCGGTGGAGCGGTTGACCGATCCGGCCGAATTGGACCTATTGAAGCGGCTGGCGCTCTATCCCCGGATGCTCGAGGCGGCGGCAACCGCACACGAACCACACCGAATCGCATTTTATCTATATGATTTGGCCAGTGAATTTCACGCGTTATGGACCAAGGGGCGCGATTTGCCCTATTTACGCTTCATTATGACTAATGATGCAGTGATTACGAGGGCGCGTTTGGCAATGGTTCAGGGCGTCGTCTCGGTTCTGGCATCGGGCTTAGCCGTTCTCGGCGTCCAAGCCCCGACCGAGATGCGGTAGGCAGGGGCGAAGGCCCTCACGAATGGGGGTTCGTGGGGTATCTGGCAGGGGCCAATTCGCTCGTCATGGTTCGTTGACATGGCGGGTTGGCGCTGTCCCGAAGGGGATGCATCATCACGATGGCTGAACGATATCAGGAACGACCTTATCTCGGCGCCGACTACGATCGCGGCGATCCTCACGGTGCAGGCCGTGGCGAGAGCGATCCGTTGGCTGAACTGGCAAGGCTGATCGGACAAGCAGACCCGGCTGCGGCTGCTGCCAGGCAGGCTCCGCATCCGCTGCAGTCGCGCGCGAATATTCGTCCGCAATACTCCGCGCCCGAGCAATATGATCTGCCCGACGAAGCTGACAGCGCGCCGCCGAGCCCGCCGTCATGGATGCAGCGCGGGCGGCATGAGCCGGCGCCGCCGCCGCCTCTGCCGCCGCAGGATTACGACGACGAGCCGGAATATCAGCCGGCGCCGGTACATCCGCTGCATCGCTACGGCTCCCAGCAATCACAGCCGCAGGCGCATGAGCAGGACTATTACGAGCAGCCGCAATTTGCCGCCGAGCCGCAGCAGGATTCGTCGCGTTACGATCAGGATTCGTCGCGTTACGACGATGCGCTCTACGGACGGATCGAAGCCGGCGATCAGGGCTATCAGCGCGATCCGGCCTATCCGGACGATCCGTACGCCTATCAGAACGATGGCTACGAGGAAGAAGAGCCCGCGCCGAAGAAGCGCTCGAGCGGATTGATGACGGTCGCCGCCGTGCTGGCGCTGGCCGTGGTGGGGACGGGCGCGGCCTTTGCCTACCGCACCTTTGTCGGTTCGCCCCGCAGCGGCGAGCCGCCGATCATCAAGGCTGACAACAGTCCGACCAAGGTGGTGCCGGCCCAGTCCGAAATTGCCTCGAAGACACCTGATCGCTTGCCGTCGGGCGACGGCGGCGAGAAGCTGGTGTCGCGCGAGGAAACCCCTGTTGACGTCAATTCCAGGTCCGGCGGGCCGCGCGTGGTATTTCCGCCGCTCAATCCGAACAGCAACCCGCCGCAGGTTGCGAGTGTTTCTCCGAACGGAGCGGCACTGGCGACGGCAGCCAACGGGATCATGCCGAATAGCGAGCCGCGCAAGGTCAGAACTCTCGCGGTGAAGGGCGACGCGGCCGAGAACGGCGGCGTTCCCACGGGTGCTACGGCTGCTCCGGCACGACCGGGTCCGACGACGCGGTCCGTTGCGGCGCCGGCGACCGTGCCAGCCGCTGCGGCCCCTCAGGCCGCCCCGGGCTCCCGCAACCCGGCGTCGGCCAACGCCAGCGCGAATACGCCGATGTCGCTGGCACCGCAGTCAGGCCAGGCCCCCGATCCCGCGCCGACCCGCATGGCCGCGACCAATCCGACCCAGGCAGCGCCCGCGGCAAGCAGCGGTGGTTATCTGGTTCAGGTGTCCTCGCAGAAGAACGAGGCTGACGCGCAGGCATCCTTCCGGGCGCTGCAGGGTAAGTTCCCGAACGTGCTGGGATCGAAATCGCCGGTCATCAAGCGTGCCGATCTCGGCGAAAAGGGCGTGTACTATCGCGCCATGGTCGGTCCTTTCGGGTCGCCGGACGAGGCTTCGCAGTTCTGCGGCAGCCTGAAATCTGCCGGCGGACAGTGCGTCGTCCAAAGGAATTAACGGCGGTTTCCTTGACCGCGGGGCTGTGAGGGGCCTAATCGGCCCCCATGAGCAGCCGCGCATTCATCACGGGCGTATCGGGACTTGAATTGAGCGCCGCGGAGCGCGAATTCATCCGTGGCGAACGGCCGTGGGGCTTCATCCTTTTCAAACGTAACGTCGAGACGGCGGATCAAGTTACTTCGCTGGTTCAGGAATTACGGAATTGCGTTGGCGAGGCGGACGCGCCGGTCCTGATCGACCAGGAGGGCGGCCGGGTGGCGCGGCTGGGGCCGCCGCACTGGCCGGTCTACCCGCCCGGTGCCACGTTCGGCGCGCTGTACGACCATGAGCCGGAGTTGGGCCTGCAGGCCGCCCGGCTGAGCTCACGCCTGATCGCGGCCGACCTGAACGACCTCGGCATCAACGTCGACTGCCTGCCGCTGGCGGATGTCCCGGTAGCCGGCGCCGATGCCGTGATCGGCAATCGCGCCTACGGAACGGAACCCGCCAAGGTCGCGGCAATCGCCCGGGCGGTCACCGAGGGGTTGGAGCAGGGTGGCGTCCTGCCTGTCCTGAAGCACATTCCCGGCCACGGAAGGGCCACCGCCGACAGCCATTTCCGGCTGCCGACCGTCGATACGCCGCGCGAAGAGCTGGAACGGACCGATTTCGCCGCCTTCCGACCGCTGGCGGACCTGCCGATGGCGATGACCGCGCATGTTGTGTTTAGCGCGCTGGACCCCGCCCAACCGGCGACGACATCTGCGACAATCATCCGGCAGGTGATTCGCGGCGAAATTGGGTTCCAGGGTTTGTTGATGAGTGATGACGTCTCCATGAATGCGCTGGCGGGATCGATCGCCGAGCGCACACGCGCCATCGTTCAAGCTGGCTGCGACATGATTCTGCATTGTAACGGCAAGCTCGACGAAATGCGCGATGTCGCGCGCGAGACACCGGAACTGACGGGTGAGGCTCTGCAGCGCGCCCGTCGGGCGCTGGCCTCGCGAAAGCCGCCGGAGCCGCTCGATCGGCTGGCGGCACGGGCCGAACTGGATGCGTTGCTGGATCGGATAGGAACGGCATGACCGCGGAAATTCTATCGTTTGAAACCGGCCGGCCTGCGCCCGCCGAAGCGACCGACGGCGAGCCGGCGCTGGTTGTCGACGTCGAGGGTTATGAAGGCCCGCTCGACCTGCTGCTCACATTGGCGCGCCAGCAGAAGGTCGATCTCGCCAAGATTTCAATCCTGGCGCTGGCCGACCAGTATCTGAACTTCATCGAAGCCGCGCGAAAAATCCGCCTCGAACTGGCGGCCGATTACCTCGTGATGGCGGCCTGGCTCGCCTACCTGAAATCGCGGCTGCTGCTGCCCGAACCGCCGACGCCGGACGGACCGAGCGCGGAAGAAATGGCGACCGCGCTCGCCAACCGGCTGCGCCGGCTCGAGGCCATTCGCGAAGCCGCCAACAGGCTGATGAACCGGCCGCAGTTCCAGCGCGATATTTTCCCGCGCGGCAATCCGGAATCGATCGCCGAAATCCGTCATCCGAAGTTCACCGCGACACTGTTCGACTTGCTGAACGCCTATGCGGCGCAGCGGCAGCAGCGCGTGCTGGCGACCGTGCATCTGGCCAGGCGAACGGTGTGGTCGCTGGCCGAAGCGCGGGCGTCGCTGGAGCGGCTGGTCGGCATGGCCGAGTCCGAGGACTGGAGCTGCCTCGACGACTACCTGCTCAGCTACATCGTCGATCCCACGCAAAGAGCCACGGTGTTCGCGTCGAGCTTTGCCGCGGCCCTTGAACTGGTGCGGGAAGGCGAGATGGAGCTGAACCAGAAAGAGGCGTTCGCGCCGCTGTATTTTCGTAAGCGTCCGCCACAGGCGTCCGGGGCGATGTCCGCGCCGGATCTGTCGGTCGAGTAAGTGGAAGGAGACCCAGCGATGGCAAGTCTGGCGGAAAAGCGCATGGAAGAAGCCGAGGATCATCGTCCCGCCGACGAGACCACTGAGCCCGTGGCGCGGCCCGAAGAATTGCGGCTGCTCGAGGCGCTGCTGTTTGCCTCGGCCGAGCCGATCGACACGGCGACGCTGGCCAAGCGCATGCCCGATGGCGTCGACGTCAAGGAGGCCTTGGCGCAATTACAGGCGGAATACGCCCCGCGCGGCGTCAATCTCGTCCGTGTCGCCAACAAATGGACTTTCCGCACCGCCGGCGACCTGTCGTGGCTGATGACGCGGGAAAGCACCGAGACGCGGCGGCTGTCGCGCGCGGCTATCGAGGTGCTTGCGATCATCGCCTATCACCAGCCGGTGACGCGCGCCGAGATCGAGGAAATCCGCGGCGTGATCACGTCAAAGGGAACGCTCGATGTGCTGCTGGAAACCGGGTGGATTCGCCCCCGCGGTCGCCGCAAGACGCCGGGCCGGCCGCTGACATTCGGTACGACGGAAGGTTTCCTTTCGCAGTTCAGCCTGGAGGCGCTGGGCGACTTGCCGGGTCTGGAAGAGCTGAAGGGTACGGGGCTGCTGGATTCGCGGCTGCCGTCCGGATTCAGCGTGCCGACGCCGTCGGACGATGTGGCGCTGCGCGAAGACGAAGACCCGCTGGATGCCGGCGACAGCCTGGAACTGCTGTTGGCGCCCGCCGCGGAGCCCGAAGAGGCCACGGAAGCTGGTTCCGAAGCTTCGCCGGCCGTTCCGCCCGACGGGGTTAATGATAGCAATAATACGTAGCCGCGACAGCGATTTGCCGCGGCAGGGGTCCTTGTTTTTGACACCACCCGGGCCTACCTTCCGCCAAAGCTTGGCCGGCTTCCGGCCGTCTCTTTTTGGAGGGTTGCAGGATGGGTTCGCTTAGCATTTGGCACTGGATCGTCGTGATCGCAGTGGTCCTGCTGTTGTTCGGTCGCGGCAAGATTTCGGACCTGATGGGCGATGTCGCGCAGGGCATCAAGTCCTTCAAGAAGGGCTTGCAGGACGACGACAAGGCACCCGAGAAGCCCGCTGAACCGGTGAAAACCATCGATCACAACACGACACCGGCGCCGACGGCGTCCCGGACGGATGTCGGTAGCAAGGCTGTCTAGACGGACATCCCGGCCCAGGCATCGGTTGAAACGCCGATTGAGAAAAGGCGCGACCAGCCCCAGATCTTGCTAGATAAGGATCTGGGCGCAGTGTATCGCGCGAGCGGATGAATTCATGTTGGACATCGGGTGGAGCGAACTGGTCGTCATCGCGGTTGTCGCGCTGATCGCCATCGGCCCGAAAGAGCTGCCGGGCGTGCTCCGCATGGTGGGGCAATGGATGGGCAAGGCGCGCAAGATGGCGTCCGAATTCCAGGGCCAGTTCCAGGAAGCCATGCGCGAGGCCGAAATGGCCGACCTCAAGAAGAGCTTTGACGAGGTCAAGGACATCGCAACCGGCGTCTCCCCGGGCAACGTGATGACCTCTCTGCAAAAGGACGTCAACGACGCCCTTCAGATCGGCGATATCGATAAGCCGGCTGCGGACAAGTCCATCGATGCGCAGGTGGCGGGAGCGGTAGGCGAACCGATCGTTCCGACCACGCCCGCCGCGCCGACCCCGGAGACCTTCGTCGAAGCGGAGGCGCATCCTGTTGCCTCGGAGCCGCTCGTCATCACACGTGAAGCGCAGGCTGTGGCGCAGGATACCGCACCGGTCGCTCCCGACATTCTCAAGGACGCCAAAGCGTCATGACCATCGAGGACATTGAGGCCAGCAAAGCGCCGCTGATGGATCACCTGATCGAGCTGCGTTCGCGGCTGATCAAGGCGTTGCTCGGCTTTGGCATTGCCTTCATCGTCTGCTTCTTCTTCGCCAAGCAGATCTACAACGTGCTGGTCTGGCCGTTCGTCTGGGTCGCGGGCGCCGAGAACTCGAAATTCATCTACACGGCGCTGCTGGAATATTTCCTGACGCAGCTAAAGCTAGCGCTGTTCGGCGCCGCCTTCATCTCGTTCCCGATCGTGGCCACGCAGATCTATAAATTCGTGGCGCCGGGCCTCTACAAGCACGAGCGCGGCGCGTTCCTGCCGTATCTGATCGCAACCCCGTTCTTCTTCGCGCTCGGCTCGCTGCTGGTCTATTTCGTGGTGCTGCCGATGCTGGTGCGGTTCTCGCTCGGCATGCAGCAGATGGGCGGCGACGAGACCGCGCAGATCCAGCTGCTGCCCAAGGTCGGCGAATATCTGTCGCTGATGATGTCGCTGATCTTCGCCTTCGGCGTCGCGTTCCAGCTGCCGGTGATCCTGACGCTGCTGGGCCGGATCGGCATCGTCAACGCCAAGATGCTGCGCGAGAAGCGCCGGTATTTCATCGTCGGGGCCTTCGTCATCGCCGCCGTTCTGACGCCGCCCGACGTCATCAGCCAGGCCTCGCTCGCGATCCCGCTGATGGCCTTGTATGAGGGCGCGATCATCGCGGTTCAGATGGTGGAAAAGCGCGCCGCCGCCGCGCAGGCCGCGGCCACGCCCCCCTCCGCCAGTCCGCCCCCGGCCGCCAATCCAGCCGAGTAGGGCCTTCTCGTCCCCACATCGGGCGTCATTCCCCGCGAAAGCGGGGAATCCAGTACGCCGAGGCCTCTCGATTCCATGGCCGCTGCTCTGGAATACTGGATCACCCGCTTTCGCGGGTGATGACCGGTGTGGTACTGGGGGCGCGCCCTTTTAGGCACGATTCAGGAACGGCTTATGCACGACATCAAATCGATCCGCGACAACCCGCAGGCCTTTGACGCCGGCTTGAAGCGCCGCGGGCTGGCGCCGTTGTCGGCATCGCTGCTGGCAATCGACGAGAAGCGCCGTGCCGCGATCCTGGCCTCGGAGCAGGCGCAGGCGCGCCGCAACGCGGCATCGAAGGAAATCGGTGAGGCCAAGAAGGCCAAGGATGACGCGCGCGCCAACAAGCTGATGGCCGAGGTCGCCGAGCTCAAGACCACGATGCCGGAGCTCGAACTCGCGGCAAAGGCGGCGGATGACGAGCTGGCGCGCGAACTGTCGGCGATCCCGAACCTGCCGCTCGACGATGTACCTGATGGCGCAGACGAACACGGCAACGTGCAGCGCCAAGTGTACGGCAAGAAGCGCGACTATGCCTTCGCGCCGAAGCCGCATGACGATCTCGGCGGCGCGCTCGGCTACATGGATTTCGAGGCAGCCGCGAAACTCAGCGGCGCGCGCTTTGTCGTGCTGAAAAAAGGCCTCGCACGGCTGGAGCGGGCGATCGGACAGTTCATGCTCGACCTCCACACCAACGAGCACGGCTACGCCGAGATCAATCCGCCGCTCCTGGTGCGGAACGACGTGATGTTCGGCACGGGGCAGTTGCCGAAATTCGAGGATGACCAGTTCTGGGCGATCAAGGGCGAACTGCTCGCGGCTCCCGACGGACGATTGCAGACCGAGCGTCTTGGCCTCATTCCCACCGCCGAGGTGTCGCTGACAAATCTCGTTCGTGAATCCATCGTCGATGAAAAAGAGCTGCCGATGCGCTTGACCGCATTGACGCCATGCTTTCGCGCCGAAGCGGGCGCAGCCGGGCGGGATACCCGCGGCATGATCCGCCAGCATCAGTTCACCAAGGTCGAACTGGTCTCGATCGCAACGCCGGAGACCAGCCGCGACGAGCACGAGCGCATGCTGTCCTGCGCCGAGGAAGTCTTGCGCCGGCTCGACCTGCATTACCGCGTGATGACGCTGTGCTCGGGCGATATGGGCTTTTCGGCGCAGAAGACCTACGACATCGAGGTGTGGATGCCGGGGCAGGGCGAAGGCGGCGCCTATCGCGAGATTTCGAGCTGCTCGGTGTGCGGCGATTTCCAGGCCCGGCGCATGGATGCGCGCTCGCGCGGGCCCGATGGCAAGCCACGCTTCGTGCACACGCTGAACGGTTCGGGCACCGCGGTCGGCCGCGCGCTCATTGCCGTCATGGAGAACTACCAGCAGGAAGACGGTTCAATCGCGGTGCCTGCGGTGCTGCAGCCCTACATGGGCGGGCTCAAGGTGATCGAACGCGTCAAATAGCAGAAAGCAGAAATGGCGTTGCATCGCGACATCCATTGGATCGGCAGGCAATGGGCTGTCACCGGCCACGGGATGCAATTGATCGACCAGAAGCTGCAGGGATTTTTCGACATCGAGATCGCGCGACTGTGGGACGAGAGCCACATCGCAACCATGCACGCCAAGCAATGGCTGAATGCTGCCGACTTCGACAAGGGGCTGGCCGTTGCGCGGGCGCGGTTTCCGCAATCGATGCTTCCCGTGACGCCATTGCCGGAAGCGGTGCCGACGCCAGTGGTCGAACCGATTGCGTCGCTTCCGCCGGTTGTGACGCCGGAAGCGCCAATGCGAGCTGTGACGCCGCCACCGCCGGAGCCTGTTTCACCGCCAGCGGTATTTGCGGCGCCCAAACCCGTCGAGCCGCAGGAGGACAAGCCCGCGGATTTGCACCTGCGGTTCAACGGCAACGCCAAATTCCTTCGCCCCTGGCGGGTCTGGATGAAGCGAAAGCCATAGGGAAAATGCGCCGGTTTGCCTCGGCGGCCGTAGCCGGTTAAGACGACTCCCCACGGTTAAAGCGGCCTCCATAACGAACAAAAGGCATTTTTACGGATGCGCATCCTCTGCACCAATGACGACGGCATCCACGCTCCGGGTCTCAAGATCATCGAGGAGATCGCCCGTGCGTTGTCCGACGACGTCTGGGTCGTGGCGCCGGAGCTCGATCAATCCGGCGTCTCGCACTCGCTGTCGCTCAACGATCCGTTGCGCCTGCGCGAAGTCGGCCCGCGCCATTTCGCGGTGCGGGGCACCCCGACCGACTGTGTGATCATGGGTTCGCGCCACATCATGGGAGAGAAGGGCCCGGATCTCGTGCTGTCCGGCGTCAACAGGGGGCGCAACGTCGCCGAGGACGTCGTCTACTCCGGTACCATTGCGGGCGCACTCGAGGGCACGATCCTCGGCATTCCGTCGTTCGCACTGAGCCAGGAATTTTCCATCGAGACCCGCCACGCGCCGCTGTGGGACACAGCGCTGAAGTTCGGTCCGGATATCCTGCGCAAGGTGATCGACGCCGGCGTGCCGAAGAACACCGTGATCAACGTCAACTTTCCCGCCTGCACGCCGGATCAGGTCCAGGGCGTCCGCGTGACGCGGCAGGGCAAGCGCAATCTCGGCTTCCTGAAGATCGACAAGCGCCACGACGGCCGCGGCAACCCCTATTTCTGGATCGGCTTTGAGCGTGCCGCGATGATGGATCCGCCGGCCGAAGGCACCGATCTCGCCGCGCTCGCGGCCCGCTACGTTTCGGTGACGCCGCTGCGGCTCGATCGCACCGATGAGGTGTTTTCGGTCGCGCTGACGACGACGTTGAAGTAGGCAAGCTCATTCCGGTTCAGCAGCCTCGTCATGCCCGCGAAGGCGGGCATCCAGTACGCCGTGGCTTATCGGCTCTATCGCTACTGTCTCTGGAATACTGGATCACCCGCCTTCGCGGGTGATGACGGGTAGTTTGGTGATCTGCCTAAGCCGGCGCGCTCTTCAGCGTGGACGTGATGACCTGCGCGAGCGTTTCCAGCTGAAACGGCTTCTGCAGCGAGGGGCGGTCGCGATATTCCTCGGGCAGGCCGGAGGAGCCGTAGCCGGTCGCGAAGATAAACGGACGGTTGCGCGCCTTGATCAACTCGGCCACTGGCGTAATCACCTTGCCGTTGACGTTGACGTCGAGGATGGCGAGATCGAATTCGGTCGATTGCGCGAGCTTGACCGCTTCGCCGATTTCGCCGGCCTCCGCGGCAACGCTGTAGCCCAGCTCTTCCAGCATGTCGGCAACCATCATCCGGATCATGACTTCGTCTTCGACGAGAAACACAGAACAGCCCGCGGGCCGTGTCGCTACCATGATGGAATCCTTGCCTTTCCGTGCGTCAAGGTTCGCAAAAAACAACCGCTGGTGCAACGGCGAGATGGGTGGGCATGCCTCCAAGGTTAAAGACAGCCTGCGACGATTTTGCCGTCCCCTAACGCCGGAGGGCGGCAATTGTTCCCGGACCAGGAACCAGAATTTTGAGGAAATTCTTCCTTAAATCCATGGACGCTATTATGAAATGAGGGATCGGCGGCGAGCTCCGCCATGAGATCGCAATGTCGCAAGAACCGCCCGAAAAGATGATGTTTCAGCTCACCCTGCGGCGGCGGGGGATCAGCGACCAGGCTGTGCTGCGGGCCATGGAAGAGGTGCCGCGCGAGGCGTTCGTAGCGGCGGTCGATCGTGGCCATGCCTACCGCGACAGCGCGCTCGGCATTTCCTGCGGGCAGACCATCAGCCAGCCCTTTGTGGTCGCCTACATGACCGAGCAACTGCAGCTGAAGAAGGAGCACAAGGTCCTCGAAATCGGCACCGGCTCCGGCTATCAGGCCGCGGTCCTGTCGCGGCTGTGCAGGCATGTCCTGACCATCGAACGCTACCGCACGCTGGCGGATGAAGCGCGCGCCCGGCTCGAGAAGCTCGACTATCACAACATCGAGGTGATGTACGGCGATGGCTTCGACGTACCGGTAGGCGCCGGCGATTTCGACCGCATCATCGTGACGGCGGCGATGGAGCAGATCCCCGACAAGCTGCTCGAGCGGCTGGTGCCCGGCGGCATCCTGATCGCGCCCGTCGGCCCGCATCACGGCACGCAGACGCTGGTCCGCGTGGTCAGGACCGACAGCGGTTTCGATCGCAAGGAGCTGGTCGATGTCCGCTTCGTGCCGGCGCTGCCGGGTATCGCGCGCGAGCTGTAGAAATTGCAGATTGGCGGTTCCCGCCAACGTCTTATTCCCAGGGTTAAGCGGTTATTTACTCGCGACGTGTTTACTCAAAACAGTATTTTGTTGCGTACGAGTGAGTAACCATGTCCCGCATCGCCGAGTTGCTTCGCTCGCGTCGGGTGCCGCAGGTCGCGGTGCTGACGCTGATGTCGGTTGGCTTTGCCGGCTGCAGCGCCGATATGCAGACGCGCCTTTCCGACACCTCCTTTTCCAACCCCTTTGCTTCGCAGCCTGAATCGACCGGTTCAGTGCGGGCGCCTGCGCCCGTCGCCGAGCGCCGTGAGCTGCCGCAATATTCGCGGCCGCCGGCGCAGGCTCCGCAATTCCAGTCCCAGTCGTTGCCGCCGCCCGCGGTTGCGGCGCCACCCGCTTATCCTGCCAGTGCTGGCGGCGTGTCGGGAGGAGGGCGCGGGATTTCGTCCTACGCGCCGCCGCAGCGTCCGGCGATTGAAACCACGGCCACGGTGCCGCCGCGCTCGGTTGCTGCCGCCCGTCCGTCCAGCCATGGCGGCACGACGATCATCGTCGGCACCAGCGATACGCTCGATATCCTCGCCAAGCGCTACAACGTGTCGAGCGCTGCGATCCTGCAGGCCAACGGCTACAAGGGGCCGCGCACGCTGTCGCCCGGTCAGCAACTCGTCATTCCGCCGCGCCAGGCGGTTGCGGCTGCGCCCGCGCCGGCTGTTGCGCGGCCGGCCAGCAAGCCTGTCGCTGCCGCAGCGGCGTCATCGAGCGTCCACATCGTCAATCGCGGCGACACGTTGATGAGCATCGCGCGCCGCAACCAGGTGCCGGTCTCCGAATTGGCCAGGGCTAACCATCTCGACCAGTCCGCCACGCTCAGCCTTGGCATGAAGCTCACGGTGCCGGCTCCGAAATCCGCATCCGCCGCGCCGGCACCGGTCGCTGCTGCGCCCGCGCAGCCGGCCGCAGTGGTTGCCGCGCCCGCAACAAGGATGGCAGCCGCTGGTGGGCCGCCGCAGAGCGCGCGGCTGGCTTCTGCCACGACCAACGTCGTGGAAGAAAAGCCCGTCGCCGAGGCTGCGCCGGCCAAGCCCAGCGAAGCCACCGGTGCGCTGCCGACCTTCCGCTGGCCGGTGCGCGGCAAGGTGATCACGAGCTACGGCGCCAAGACCAATGGCAAGTCGAATGACGGCATCAACCTGGCGGTGCCGGAAGGCACGCCGGTGAAGGCGGCGGAAGACGGCGTCGTCGCCTATTCCGGAAATGAATTGAAGGGTTACGGCAATCTCGTTCTGGTTCGGCACTCCAACGGTTACGTCACCGCATATGCCCATGCGAGTGAACTGCTGGTAAAGCGCGGGGACACGATCAAGCGCGGCCAGATCATTGCCAAATCGGGTCAATCGGGTGAGGTGGGGTCGCCGCAACTCCACTTCGAAATCCGCAAGGGATCGTCACCGGTTGACCCGCTGCAATTCCTCAACGGGGCGTGATCCTCTCTGCGCACAGCGGCGCCGTCGACCCACCCAAAACTATCGTCGCATGGCCTTGTGCGCAATTGCGCACTGGGACCGGGCGATCCAGCATTCCAGAGCATCGCGATTGAGCCGTGAAGCCGCGGCGTACTGGTTCCCCCGCCTTCGCGGGGGATGACGCGCGGGGAGCGTGGCGACTTCTGAGCGCCTACTTCCCCGCCAGCCTCACGCCCAGCCGGCCCGCCAGCTCCTGCGTGAATTGCCAGGCGACGCGGCCGGAACGGGAGCCGCGGGTGGTCGACCATTCGAGCGCCTCGCGCTCGAGTTCGTCGTCGGCGATCCTGATGCCGAAATGGCCGCAATAGCCGCGCACCATCGCCAGATATTCATCCTGGCTGCAGCGATGGAAGCCGAGCCAGAGACCGAAACGATCCGACAGCGATACTTTCTCCTCGACCGCCTCGCCCGGGTTGATAGCGGTCGAGCGCTCGTTCTCGATCATCTCGCGCGCCAACAGGTGCCGGCGGTTGGAGGTGGCGTAGAGGATGACGTTGTCGGGGCGTCCCTCGATGCCGCCTTCCAGCACCGCCTTGAGCGACTTGTAGGAGGCGTCGTTGCCGTCGAAGGAGAGGTCGTCGCAAAACACGATGAAGCGGAAATCGGAGTTGCGCAGCAGGTCCATCAGGCCGGGCAGGCTCTCGATGTCCTCGCGGTGAATCTCGATCAGCTTCAGCCGGTCGGCAGGCTTGCGATCGACGTTGATGTTGGCATGGGTCGCCTTCACCAGCGACGACTTCCCCATGCCGCGGGCGCCCCAGAGCAGCGCGTTGTTGGCCGGCAGGCCGTCCGCAAAGCGCTCGGTGTTCTCGATCAGGATATCCCGCATCCGGTCGATGCCCTTGAGCAGCCCGAGGTCTACGCGGCTGACGCGCGGCACCGGCGCCAGGCGCCCGTCGGGGTGCCAGACAAAGGCGTCGGCGGCGTCGAACGAGTCGCTCGCCCCGCCCGCCGGAGAGGCTGCCGAAAGGTGGCTGGCGATGGCTTCCAGCGCGGTTGCGATGCGCTCGGCGGCGGCGTCCCCGGGGACTTTTGCCGGACGTTTTGTCGCGGTTTTCGGGCGCCTGACTGTGGCTGCTTTGGAGGTGGCGCGAGGCGCTGTTTTCTTTGATTTTTTCGACATTTTCTCAGTTCCTGACCGCGCAGCCTTATCGGGCCTTGGAACGTCCCGCAAGCGGCCTAAATGAGGGGGCTGGCCACGTTGCAATTGGGCCCGCCGCCGCTATAGTCCGCGCGAATTTGCCCGAACCGGCGACGTGCCCAAGCCGCTATGCCCAGGCATGGCCGGTTCTTTCCCGTCTGACGAGGATTGTTCGAATGCTGATTACCCCTGCGTACGCCCAGGCTGCAGCCGGCGGCGATGCCAACAGCATGTTGATGTCGCTGCTGCCGTTCGCGCTGATCTTCGTGATCATGTACTTCCTGATTCTGCGCCCGCAGCAGAAGAAGGTGAGAGATCACCAGGAACTCGTGAAGAACATCCGCCGCGGCGACACGGTGATCACCTCCGGCGGCCTCGTCGGCAAGGTCACCAAGGTGGTCGACGACGACCAGATCGAGTTCGAGATTTCGGACGGCGTCCGCGTGCGGCAGATGCGGCAGATGATTTCCGGCGTCCGCACCAAGGGCGAGCCGGCGAAGGAGAAAGCTGAGAGCGCCAAGGACGAGACGTCCGCGAGCTGAGTTTTCCGCGCCGCGTGTGGCGGCGCATTTCCTGGATCTGACGGGTCTACTCGATGTTGTATGCTACGCGGTGGAAGGTGCTGGCGATCGTTCTGACCACGCTCGTCATCTGCCTGTTCGCTGTTCCGAATTTCTTCCCCGAGGCCAAGGTCAAGACCTGGCCGGTCTGGGCGCAGCGCCACATCGTGCTGGGTCTCGACCTGCAGGGCGGCTCCTACCTGCTGCTCGAGGTCGATTCCAACTACGTGAAGAAGGAAAAGCTCGATCAGGTGCGCGACGAGGTCCGCCGCGTGCTGCGTGATGCCAAGATCGGCTATACCGGCCTGGCGGTGCGCGGAGAGGCCGTCGAGGTCCGCGTCAAGGAGGGCGACCAGCAGGCGGCTCTCACCAAATTGCGCGAGCTGTCGCAGCCGCTCGGCGGCCTGCTCGGCTCCAGTGGACAGCGCAGCCTCGAAGTCGCGGACGCCGGCGGCGGCTTGTTCAAGCTTACGGTGCCGCAGGCCGCGATCACCGAGCGTATCCGGCAGACGATCGAACAGTCGATCCAGATCGTCGAGCGCCGCATCAACGAATTGGGCACGGTCGAGCCGCTGATCCAGCGGCAAGGCGTTGACCGCATTCTGGTGCAGGTGCCGGGATTGCAGGATCCGACCGATCTGAAGCGCATCCTTGGCCAGACCGCCAAGATGGAATTCCGCATGGTCGACTCCACCGTATCGCCGGATCAGGCCCAGTCGGGGCGGGTGCCGGCCGATTCGGAACTGTTGATGAGCGAGCAGACGCCGAAGGTTCCCTACGTCATCAAGCGTCAGGTGCTGGTGTCCGGCAGCGACCTGACCGATGCGCAGCCGGCCTTCGATCAACGCACCAATGAGCCGATCGTGAACTTCAAGTTCAACAGTTCGGGCTCGCGCAAATTCGCGCAGGCGACGACGGAGAATGTCGGCCAACCCTTTGCCATCGTACTAGACGGCAAGGTGATTTCCGCGCCCGTGATCCGCGAACCGATCACCGGCGGCCAGGGCCAGATTTCCGGCAGCTTCACCGTGCAGGCGGCCAACGAACTGGCGCTGTTGATGCGCGCCGGCGCGCTGCCGGCGCCGCTGACCGTGATCGAGGAGCGCACCGTCGGTCCGGGTCTCGGCCAGGACTCGATCGAGAAGGGCAAGCTCGCCGCCTATATCGGCTCGATCATGGTCGTCGTGTTCATGCTGCTGACCTACCGTCTGTTCGGCGTGTTCGCCAACATCGCGGTCGCCATCAACGTCGCCATGATCTTCGGTATCCTGTCGCTGCTCAATGCCACGCTGACGCTGCCCGGCATCGCCGGCGTGGTGCTGACCGTCGGTATCGCCGTCGACTCCAACGTGCTGATCTACGAGCGCATCCGTGAGGAACTGCGCGGTGGGCGCAACGCGATCTCGGCGATCGACGCCGGATTCAGGCGGGCGCTGGCGACCATTCTCGACTCCAACATTACCACTTTCATCGCTGCCGCGGTGCTGTTCTACATCGGCACCGGACCGGTCCGCGGTTTCGCCGTCACGCTCGGCATCGGCATCATCACCACGGTCTTTACGGCATTCACCCTCACCAGCCTGATCGTCGCCGGCTGGGTGCGGTGGAAGCGGCCGAAGACCGTGCCGATCTAGGAATCATTCGTGACTCAATACGTTCTCATTGCGCTTGGCATCCTGGTCGTCGCGCTGACCGTGGTCGCCGTGCTCGACCTGCTGCCGCCGCTGCGTATCGTCCCTGACGATACGCATTTCGATTTCACACGCTTTCGCCGCATCAGCTTCCCGATCTCGGCGGCGCTTTCGATCCTCGCGATCGTGCTGTTTTTCACCCACGGGCTGAATTTCGGTATCGATTTCAGGGGCGGCACGCTGCTGGAAGTTCAGGCCAAGTCGGGCACGGCCGACATCGGCGCGATGCGCGGCACGCTGAGCACGCTCGGGCTCGGCGACATCCAGTTGCAGCAGTTCGGCGGTCCGGCCAACGTGCTGATACGGGTGGCCGAGCAACCCGGCGGCGACGCTGCGCAGCAGGAGGCCGTGCAGAAGGTCCGCAGCGCGCTCGGCGATTCCGTGGAATACCGTCGCGTCGAAGTGGTGGGCCCGCGCGTATCAGGCGAGCTGCTCGCCTATGGCATGCTCGGCCTGATGCTGGCCATCTTCGGTATTCTTATCTATCTCTGGTTCCGGTTCGAATGGCAGTTCGCGCTCGGCGCCATGATCGCCAACGTCCACGATATCGTGCTGACGATCGGCTTCATGTCGATCTCGCAGGTCGATTTCGACCTCACCAGCATCGCGGCGCTGCTCACGATTCTCGGCTACTCCCTGAACGATACGGTGGTGATCTACGACCGCATCCGCGAAATGCTGCGGCGCTACAAGAAAATGCCGATGCCGCAACTGCTCAACGAATCGATCAATTCGACGCTGTCGCGCTCGATCATCACCCACGTCACCGTGACGCTGGCGCTATTGGCGCTGCTGCTGTTCGGCGGACACGCGATCCACAGCTTCACGGCCGTGATGATGTTCGGCGTCGTGCTGGTCGGCACCTACACCTCGATCTTCATCGCCGCGCCGATCCTGATCTATCTCGGCGTCGGTGAGCACCGCGAAGCGCCGGACGCACCCGCGAAGAAGTAGCGCACGGTCCGAAAAGCATGCCCTCGGGTTTGACCCGAGGGTGGGGACCGGTTTTCGGACAAGGATTATGTCCAAAATGACAACCAGTTCCTCGGACGCTCCGCATCTTCCGAGGTCGGCGCCGATCGAAGCCTACGGCAAGGGCGGCTTCGCCTTCGCCGAGATGTCGCATCGCGGCTCGCTGTTGTGCCTGCCGCACGGGATATGGGCCTGGCCGGTGACCAGGTTGGCGGAGATCGACGAATATTCGCTCGATCGCGTGTTCAAGGCCGCCAATTCCATCGATACGCTGATCGTCGGTACCGGCACGGACGTCTGGGTGGCGCCGCGGGGCTTGCGCGAGGCGCTGCGGGCGGTCCGGGTGGTGCTGGACCCGATGCAGACGGGGCCTGCGATCCGAACCTACAACATCATGCTGGGTGAGCGGCGGCGGGTCGCGGCGGCGCTGATCGCGGTGCCATGAGCGCGGGCGAGCCGTCGAAGGATTCCGCTGCGTTCTGCGCTGATTTGGTGCGCGCGCACGATTTCGCCCGCTACGCTTCGACGCTGTTCCTGCCGGCGATCCAGCGCCGGGCGTTGCTGGCCATCTACGCCTTCAACGCCGAGATATCGCGCGTGCGCGATCAGGTCAGCCAGCCGCTGCCGGGCGAAATCCGGATGCAGTGGTGGACCGACATGCTGGAAGGCATGCGTCACGGCGAAGTCGAGGGCAATCCGGTCGCGGTGGAATTGCTGCAGGTGATCGGCGATTTTCGCCTGCCGGTCGCGCCGCTGGCGCGCCTGATCGAGGAGCACCAGTTCGACCTCTACAACGATCCGATGCCGTCGATGGCGGCGCTGGAAGGATATGTCACCGACACCTCGTCGGCGCTGCTGTCGCTCGGCGCGCGGATGGCGGCGCCACCCTCGGAAGCTGCCGACCATCTCGCGCGCCATGCCGGCCTCGCGCAGGGCATGGCGCAGGTGATCGCCGCGCTGCCGCTCGATGCCGCCAGGCGCCAGCTGTTCCTGCCGCTGCAACTGCTGCAGCAACACGGTAGCGGGATCGAGGAGGTATTTTCGGGCAAGCCGACACCGGGGACGCGCGCGGCGATCGGCCAATTGATCGACGAGGCGCAAAAGCACCTTGCGACCGCATTCGATCTGCTCGCGCACGTGCCGCCGCAGGTGCGGCCGGTATTTCTGCCGCTCGCGCTGGTCCGCCGCGACCTGCAGCGGTTTTCCCGCGCCGATGCCGATTTCTTCATGCCGCAGACGACATCGCGGCTGCGGATACTTTGGACGCTGTGGCGGGCGTCGCGATCGCGGGAGTTTGGCGGGTAGGACGCTATCGCGAATTCAACTCGCTGCTCTCGAAGTTGAACCGGTCGCGCAGATTCTTCCGGCTCTCCAGAATGTCCTTCATGAAGGTCCGGTCGACCTCGTTGGTGATCAGCGGCTCGATCAGGTCGAGCTGGTTCATGGCGACGAGCTGCAGGATCTCCGTGCGCGGGTTGCCGGCGGCATCGCGGGGCAGGGCATGCACCACCTGGATATGCTCTGGCGGCCTGACGCCCCTGGCTGACGATAGCGCGCTACGCAACTGCTTCTCCAGTGCGACCTCATCGGCCTCGACAAAGGCATAGAGCCCGACACCGGTCTTGCGGTCGGCGAACGCCACGATGGCGGTGTCGCGCACTTCGGGGTTTTTCCGGATCAGTTCAATCAATACGGGCGCGTCATTGACCAGCCGCCGGCCACCGCCCTCGCGATCGGTGAAGTTGAACAGGCCGCGGGTAATGGCCTTGTAGACCTTCTTGCCGGTCATCAACCAAATGCTTGCGACAAACGATTTGCGCGCGAGGATCTTGCGCTCCATCGGCGTCAGCGCGCTGGCTGCGTAGCTGCGCTTGTGTTTGAGCAGATGGCGCAGGTCCTCGTAGGCTGCGATCCGGAACAGCCGGCTGCGGGTCTTGAAGCAGGCGGCGAGTTGAAAATCGGTCAGATAGGCCCGGCCGTCGCTGCCACGGAGCCAGTTCTGCTCCTTGGCAAGGTCATTGTGGCAGATGCCGGCGCGGTGCAGTTTGCGCAGGGCGAGCTTGGCGGAGCGGAAATAGGCGAGATCGCCGTGGGGCTTTGCCAGGTGCAGCGCGACGCCGTCGATGAAGCCGCGCACCAGCGCCTGCCGGCCGGCCCACAGCAGTTTCGGCCCGACGTCGAGATCGCGCGCCAGCGCCAGCGCGCGGCGCTCGCGGGCGAACAGGTGGCGCGCCAGCGGATAGGACCACACCGGCACCTGGTCGAGCCGGCGCAGCACCGCGTCGACCTCGCCGTTCTCGTCGCGGAAACGGCCGCGTTCGACCGTCGAGAACACGTCGCGCTTCAACAGCACGCCTTCGCGCCAGCGCGCCGACAGGATGGCGGCATCGTCCTTGGGCAAGCTCATGATGTTACGCCGCGGCCGCTACACGAAGACGATCGGCGATCCAGCGATCGAGATCGGCGAGCGCCCGGGCGCTGAGCGCCTGCTTCTTGGCGACCGTCTTCTCGTTGCCGCGCAGCCGCGTTCCGTCCGGCTTCCTGGTAGGCACGTTGGCAAGCGGCGGGAACAGGCCGAAATTGATGTTCATCGGCTGGAACGAGCGCGTTCCGGCCTCGATGGTCTCGATGTGGCCGCCGGTGATGTGGCCGAGCAGCGATCCGAGCGCCGTGGTGACGGGCGGCGGTTCGAGCGTCTGTCCCCGCGCATTGGCCGCGGCATAGAGACCGGCGATCAGGCCGATGCTGGCGGATTCGACATAGCCCTCGCAGCCTGTCATCTGCCCGGCAAAGCGCAGCCGAGGCTGCGCGCGCAGACGCAACTGCCCGTCCAGCAGCTTCGGCGAGTTCAGGAAGGTATTGCGATGGAGACCGCCCAAGCGGGCGAACTCGGCCTTCTCGAGCCCGGGAATGGTGCGGAATACGCGCTGCTGCGCGCCGTAGTTCAGCTTGGTCTGGAAGCCGACCATGTTGTAGAGCGTGCCGAGCTTGTTATCCTGGCGCAGCTGCACGATCGCGTAGGCCTTGACGGTCGGGTTGTGAGGATTGGTCAGCCCGACCGGTTTCATCGGCCCGTGGCGCAGGGTTTCCGGACCGCGTTCGGCCATCACTTCGACCGGCAGGCAGCCGTCGAAATAGGGCGTGTTGGTCTCCCAGTCCCTGAAATCGACCTTCTCGCCGGCCAGCAGCGCGGCGACGAAGCCATCATACTGCTCCTTCGTCATCGGACAGTTGATGTAGTCGGCGCCGGTGCCGCCGGGCCCGATCTTGTCGTAGCGCGACTGAAACCACGCCACCGACATGTCGATGGAATCCTTGTGCACGATCGGCGCGATCGCATCGAAGAACGCCAGCGCGTTCTCGTCGGTCAGTTCGCGAATGGCGTCTGCCAGCGGCGCCGAGGTGAGCGGGCCGGTCGCGACGATGACGTTGTCCCATTCGGCCGGCGGCAGGCCGGCGATCTCGCTTCTCGCGATCTCGATCAGCGGATGGTCGTGCAGCGCCTTGCTGACGGCAGCGGAAAACCCGTCGCGGTCGACTGCCAGCGCCCCGCCGGCGGGCACCTGGTTGGCATCGGCGGCGCGCATGATCAGCGAGCCCAGCCGGCGCATCTCGGCGTGCAGCAGGCCAACGGCGTTGTTGGCGGCGTCGTCCGAGCGGAATGAGTTCGAACAGACGAGTTCGGCCAGACCTTCGGTGCGGTGCGCCTCGGTCATCCGGACAGGGCGCATCTCGTGGAGAACGACGCGGACGCCGGTATTGGCGATCTGCCAGGCGGCTTCCGAGCCGGCGAGGCCGCCGCCAACCACGTGGACGGTATCAGTCTTGGGAGTGCTGGAAATCATGCGCGCAGGGTTAGCGCGTTTTCACACAAAGCGCACCTGCGAAGGCGTTATCGAGCGGCGCAACGATGCCGGATTTGGTCCGTGCTTCGATACCCGTTGCCTGGTAGGGCGCGTCGAACGCCTCAGGCTGGAACGACAACGCCCGCAGCGAGGCGGGCGTGATCCGTTCAACGGCGGCTGATCCGGGATCAGCCGTTATAGGCACCGCTGGCAACGCGCGGAATGTCCGAACGATCGAGGCCGATATCGGCCAGTTCGCGATCGCTGAGCTGGGACAGTTCGCTGACATTGCGCTGATAATCCCGGAAAGCCTGGATCATGCGGATGAGCGAGAGAAGCATGGTAGTCTCCTTGAAGTTACGATTCAGCCTTTGGAGGCGACCTCATCGTTGAAATGAATATAGCTTAGATTCCGCAGTGCAGAAGTTCCAATGCTGCGATGCAGCTAAACGTCCAATGCATGGCTGAAGTAAGGGCCGATTAACATTTCGGCATAGCCGTCCAATCGGTCGGCAGGGGAACCCTGGCAACGTCGCGGGTAGGTACTTAAAGCCTTTAAATATCGAGGCTACTGCGTTCGCAGCGTAGCGTTACCAGTCGGCTAAAATGATCGTTAAGACGGCTGGGAAGCCCGTCGATTCCGGCTAAAATGTGCTTCAGAGCGTCGAATTTTGGAATTTTCTTATGCACTGGTGGCATGCGAATCGCGACATAATTATGAATATATAATCATTCTTTTAGCTGAGGTATGGCCGGCTGCACGTAAGAGGGCCCGTCGGCTTGAGATCGGCCCTTCAGGTTCGAAAGTCAGGGAGCGCGCGAAAGCTGGGTGGCGAAATAGCCGATCGTCCTGGCGTAGACCTCGCTCTTGTTCCACTCCTTGATCGCAGCGAAGTTGGCGCTGCCGGGCTCCCAGTCCTTGCCCTTTTGCCAGCCATGGCCGGCTAAGAAGTTCGCGGTCGAGGCCAGCACGTCCGGCGCGCTGCGCAGGAGATCGCGGCGTCCATTGCCGTCGAAATCGACCGCGAACTTGATGTAGGACGACGGCATGAACTGGGTCTGGCCGATTTCACCGGCCCAGGCGCCGCGCAATTCCTGGGGCGCGACATCGCCGCGCTCGACGATGCGAAGCGCGTCCATCAGTTCGGCCTTGAACATCTCGGTGCGGCGGCAATCGTAGGCGAGGGTCGCCAGTGCGCGCATGGTCGGGAATTTTCCGATGTTGACGCCGTAGTCGGTTTCCAGCCCCCAGATCGCCACCAGCACTTCGCCTGGAACGCCATAGGCCTGTTCGATACGCGCGAGTACCGAACCGTATTGCTTGAGCATGTTGGCGCCACGCGTCAGCCGCGGCGGCACCATGCGGCCGGAAAACTCCTCGAAACTTTGCGTAAAGACCTTTTGCGACTGGTCGCGGGCCAGCACGCTCTTGTCGAAGCTGACGCCGGCAAGGCTCGCCTGAATGGCGGAGGCCGAGATCCCCTTGGCGGCGGCTTCCTTCTTGAAGTCCTCAAGCCACGCGTCGAACGAGCCGGTGCCGCACGGCGCAGCGAACGAGGGCGCTGCGACGCTCAGCAACGCCGCACCCAGCATCAACGCGCAGATCGAATGGCGAGAGGTCATCGTGTCGTTTGCTCCAGGATCGGTAACCAATCGACAATGGTGTCGAAACCGCACCGAATGTTCGAAGCAAGCGCGGCCAAAACAAGATCTGCGCATCACGTCTGCGAATGCAGTGCCGTCAGCACGGTCAACTCGCCGTTAACTTGCCGTGATGGCGCTCATCGCATGATCCCAATCGTGGACCGCCGGTCGCTGTCGACCGGCGGTCTTTGGAGTCGTACTTCCGCCCGCTACTTTTGCCGCCACGGGAACAGGTTGGCGGGGAAATCGGCAGCGGGCTTGCGATCGCGGTGCGGGCGGGGCGCATGTGGCCGCGGATTGAGTTCCGGTTCGATCGTTAGTCGATAGAGATGCCAGGTGGCGTGGCCGAGCAGCGGAATGACGATGGCGAGGCCGAGGAAGAACGGCAACGATCCCGCCACCAGCAGCACTGCGACGATCAATCCCCAGGCGGCCATCGGCACGGGGTTTCGCGCTACCGCGCGCAGCGAGGTCACCATCGCATCGCCGGCGCCGGCATGGCGGTCCAGCATCATCGGGAACGACACCACGCTGATGCAGAGTGCGACGAGGGCGAACAGGAAGCCGACACCGCAGCCGACGAGGATGAGCCACCATCCCTGACGCGTCGTCAGCACACGCGTGGCGAAATCGGACATGCCGCTCGCGCCTTCGTAACCGAACGCGGCAATGTAAATCGCCTGTGCGGTCGCCACCCAGGTCACGAACAGCGCCAGCAGCAGCGCGCCCAGGCCGAGCATGGCGCCGAACGACGGTGAGCGCAGCACTTCGAGAGCATCCCATGCGGTCGGCTGTTCGCCGCGCTCGCGGCGGCTGCTCAATTCATAGAGGCCGATCGCTGCGAACGGACCGAGCAGGGCAAAACCGGCGGCGAGCGGAAACAGCAGCGGCAAAATGGAGTAGCCGAGTACGGCACGTGCCAGCACCAGTCCGAGCACGGGATAGATGATGCACAGGATGATGGCGTGACTCGGTACGGCCTTGAAGTCTTCCCAGCCGCGCCGCAGCGCTTCATTGAGATCGGTGAGGTCTATGGTTCGGATGACCGGCGGGCCGGCGGTGTCCGGTCCGCTCGGCGCCATCGATGTTACATTGCCGTGATAGGTGGCCATGGTCGCTGCTCCCTCGCGGTCGCATCGAGCGCCAAACGAAAGACGCGCATGCGCCGTTTCATAAAACGATCACGATCAGGCCAGACGCGAAACTGATGGAACTGGCCATGTCGCGAACTGAACCGTGAGCGTACTCCCAAACAAGGGCAAACGCACTCACGCTTCGGTGAATGTTACATTGGCAAGTCACATTGGGCTGGCTAAACTCGTTAACGATACCGGCGTGGTGCTGCCGGTCAAACAGTGCCGCCAAAGACTCTAACCATCTTCAAGTCACCCCATCTTCTGTACATTGGGAGCGAACGATGAGCATTTTCGGTAAAATCATGGGCGCAATTTTCGGCACCAAGGCGGATGCCGCACCGGCCGGTGGCGGCGCGGCTGCGGGCGCTGGATCGTCCGGTGGGTCTGCGGGCGGCGGGTCGGCGGCCGCTCCGGCCGCGACTGTCGACGTCGCGCCGATCCTGGACAAGGCGGTTGCCGCCAAGGGCGAGAAGCTGGCGTGGCGCACCTCGATCGTCGACCTGATGAAAGCGCTCGACATCGATTCCAGCTTTGCTGCGCGCAAGGAGCTGGCGAAGGAGCTTGGCTATACCGGCGACAGCAACGATTCCGCCAGCATGAACATCTGGCTGCACAAGCAGGTCATGACCAAGCTCGCGGCCAATGGCGGAGTACTGCCGCCCGATCTCAAGAACTGACGTTTCGTCAGGTTTCGATCGGCAAGGCCCGCGGCGACGCGGGCTTTTTCACGCCGTCAGATCGGCAAACTCCGGATTTTTGCGCAGATAGTCGACGACGAAGCCGCAGCCGGCGATGACCTTGCGTCCATCGGCGCGGATCAATTCGAGCGCGCCCTTGACAAGTTCCGAGGCAATGCCGCGGCCGCGCAAGGCGCGCGGCGTTTCGGTGTGGGTAATGATGACCGCCGTCGGAGTAACGCGATAGTTCGCGAACGCCACCGCGCCTTCGACGTCGAGTTCGAAGCGGTTCTGAGTCTTGTTGTCGCGAACGTCAGCCATATGGATAATTCCTTGTGATCTACCGCTCCATGTAGGGGCCTGAGCCGGGCGATGCAAACACGGTCAGGGGGCGGGAACCTGTTTGCCGGGAGATCGAATGGGCTTCGCGCCCCACAACAAGTCGTCCGTCGAACAGGCCGTACGCGCAATATCGTGAGCGGTGGATCTTGCGGCCGGAGATAATGTTCCTAGGTCTTTTCCAAGACATACGCCTCCGATGCGGCCTGACCTGGTTCGATGTCGGAAATGTCGTGTTTGCGGGCCGCTGACGTATGCCTCTTTGCAAGGGAGGTTTCACCATGTCGGACTTTCGCTTTTTCCGTACGCATCGAACATGGGAGGACTGGCTGGGCATGCTGCTCGGCGTGGCGATCGTGGTTTCGCCGTGGTTCCCGTTCTCCAGCGTTGACGTCATCGACTCCGAACGCAGCACCATGATCCTCAATACGTTCGTGGTCGGCATGCTCATCTTCGGGCTGGCCCAGCTCGAATATGTCGCGCTGCAGCGTTGGGAAGAGGTGGGACAGATCGTGCTTGGCCTCTGGCTGATCGCGTCGCCCTTCATCTTCGGCTATTCCGGCGACGAGATGCTTCGCATGTGGCATATCGCGCTCGGCGGATTTGCCGTTCTCCTCGGTGCGCTGCAGCTTTGGCAGGATTGGCGGTTGAGCGATCAGGAACTGGCCAATCACTCGCAATAGCCCATTGGCGCTGACCTGCGCGGGCAGGCCAGCGCTGACTTCTGCTAATATTTGAGGGAGGCGGCGAGCATGCCGCGGACGGACCATGGCCTGCCGTCAGCGGTGCCCTTGATGTCGTCAATTTTCCATTCGCCGGCGTCGCGAACGAAGTCGTAACGCATGGTCTGGTCCGTCGGCTTGGGTCGCGGGCCCTGGTGGCCTTCGATCGTGACGGCGATCGTCGCCTTGTCGGCGTCCTGCTTTTCCGCGATCACCTTGAACGATTTGACGTCGGGATCCTGCGAGTTGGTGACGGGATCGAAATCGATCGGCCCGACCTCGCCCTTGCGCGTGCGGGCGTCCGCCTTGGCCCAGAGTGCGGCGAGCGATTTCGACAGATATTTGCTTCGCGCTATCTTGTTCCCGACCACGAAGTTGCCGCCGCCGTCGCCCTTGCCCTGGGCCGCGCGGGTGTAGATCCCGGTGATGATGCCTCCGGGATCGTCACCCGGGCGCGCAAACGCCTGATGCGGCGAAATGACCGGCAGCAGGCTGGCTGCGCCCGACAAAATCAGCATGCGACGGGTGACCATGGAAGTCTCTCGGCCGTGGGTGGGTGTGGACTGGAAAGCGCTGCTGGATCATGGTGATGGATAGTGCGCCGCCAGACTATCAGGCGGTGGACTTTCTGATATCGTCGGAATGAGGTGTTTGATGGCTTTTTTGCGAACCGCAATGGTGGAGCGGCTGTGACCGAGGCTGTAACGAATGCTGTCCCGCGCGGCGGGCTGGCGCGGATGTCGCGCCGGGTGATGAATCTCGCGCATATGCTGACCCAGAATGCCCGCCGCCACGGCGGCCGGACCGGCTTCATCTGGGGCGACAGGTCCTGGACCTGGCGCGAGATCGACGGCCACGTTTCGGCGCTCGCAGCGGCCTTGGCGGCGCGAGGCGTCGTCAAGGGCGACCGAATCCTGGTCCATTCCAAGAATGGCGACGAGATGTTCTGGTCGATGTTCGCGGCGTTTCGATTGGGCGCGGTCTGGGTGCCCACCAATTTTCGCCTGATGCCGGACGAGGTCGCCTATCTCGCCGCCGCCTCCGGCGCGAAGGCGTTCCTGTGCCATGGCGATTTCCCCGAACACGCCGCGGCGGCTGTAAATCCCGCGCTTGAATTCATCTGGCGGATTGGCGAGGGCAGTTTCGGCGAGAGGTCGGTGAGCGGGGCGATCGCCGATAACGCCGGCGCCAGGGTTGAAAATGTCGCGGTCGATTATGACGATCCCTGCTGGTTCTTCTTCACTTCCGGCACCACAGGACGCTCCAAGGCGGCGGTACTGACCCACGGGCAGATGGCGTTTGTCATTACCAACCATCTCGCCGACCTCACGCCAGGCACGACAGAGACCGACGCCTCGCTGGTGGTTGCGCCGCTGTCGCACGGCGCCGGCGTGCACCAGCTGATGCAGACCGCGCGCGGCGCGCCGACGATTCTGTTGCCGACCGAGAAGTTCGACATCGCCGAGGCATTCCGCCTGATCGAGACGCACCGAGTCAGCAACATGTTCACCGTGCCGACCATTTTGAAGATGATGGTCGAGCATCCCGCCGTCGACAAATACGATCACTCCTCGCTGCGCTTCGTGATCTATGCCGGCGCGCCGATGTACCGCGAGGACCAGAAGGCGGCGCTCAACAAGCTCGGCAAGGTGCTGGTGCAGTATTTCGGTCTCGGCGAGGTGACCGGCAACATTACGGTGATGCCGGCCAGTCTGCACGATATGGAAGACAGCCCGCACGCCCGCATCGGCACCTGCGGTTTCGAGCGCACCGGCATGCAGGTCTCGATCCAGGGCGACGACGGGCGCGAGCTGAAACCGTTCGAGACCGGCGAGATCTGCGTCATCGGGCCCGCCGTCTTCGCCGGCTACTACGACAACCCCGAGGCCAACGCGAAGGCGTTCCGCGATGGCTGGTTCCGCACCGGCGACCTCGGCCATATGGACGAGGAGGGGTTCGTCTACATCACCGGCCGCGCCTCGGACATGTACATCTCCGGTGGCTCGAACATCTATCCGCGCGAGGTCGAGGAGAAGATTCTCACGCATCCCGCGATCGGCGAGGTCGCGGTGCTCGGCGTGCCCGACCCGTTCTGGGGCGAAGTCGGCGTTGCCGTCTGCGTCGCGCGCGAGGGCGCCGGCGCTGTCAGCGAAGCGGAACTGGCGGCGTTCCTCGCGCCGAAGGTGCCACGTTACAAGATGCCAAAACGCTTCTTCTTCTGGGAGGCGCTGCCGAAATCCGGCTACGGCAAGATTCCGAAGCGGCTGGTGCGTGACGAACTCGAGGCGCGCGGTCTGCTGGAACTCGTCGCGAAGTCGACGGGTAGCTGATGCGCAGCATTGCCCAGCCCGGCGCCGCGGTGCCGGAGCGTATCCAATGGGTCGAGGCGCGGGGCCGTGCGTTTTCGTTCACGCTTGCCGCGGGACTGCCGCTGCTGGAGGCCGCGCGCCGCGGGTTTGCGGAAGCAGGCTTTGCCGGCGGCGTGCTGAACATGCGGAGAGGGGCTCTCGGACCCTTTGCCTATGTGATGCCGGCGCTGTCGAAGACCGGCGCCAACGCCGCGTTCTACAGCGACACCTTCCGGCCCGCGGGCATCACGCGTCTCGAGCTCGGGGCCATGACGCTCGGCGAGCGCGACGGCGCGCCGTTCTTCCATTGCCACGGGCTATGGACCGAGACCGATGGCAATCTCCACGGCGGTCACATCCTCCCCGAGGAGAGCATTGCCGCCGAATCGTTCGAGGTGGATGCGTACGGGATCGATGGCGCCATGTTCGTTGCCGAGCCTGATGCCGAGACCAATTTCAAGCTGTTCGGGCCGGTGGCCCGCGCGGTCTCGGACGCTGACACCACAAGCCGCGCCTTTGCGCTGCGGCTGCGGCCGAATCAGGATTTCGCCGGCGCGCTGGAGAGCTTCTGCCGGCAGCACGGCATCCTGCGCGCGCGGATTCACGGCGGCGTGGGCTCTACCATCGGCGCGCAGTTTTCCGACGGCCGCAGCGTTGAGCCGTTCGCGACCGAACTTGCGATCAAGGCAGGTGCGATCGCGCCCGGCGCCGACGGGACGCTGCACGCGGAGCTCGATATCGCGCTGGTCGATTATCTCGGCGGCATCGCCGAAGGCACGCTCGTGCGCGGCGACAATCCGGTACTGATGACGATGGAGCTGGTGCTCGAGGTGGTGTGAGACCGCCGTGGCTTGTGCGAGCGAAGGCGCTACTGCGCCGCGCTCAGCGGCCCGCCATCGTCAGGAATATCGTCCGGGACGGTGGGTGCGCGTCGATCATCATCGGGCGTGTCATCGCGCGTTCCGCCGGCTTTGGCCCACGCGAGCGCTTGCTGCCTTCGCAACAAAGGGTCACCCGCTTTCGCGGGCAACCCTCGTTGGAACTGGATCGGAATCATGCGGCTCGCGGAGCCGTTTCACCGGAAGTGATAGTTCACGCCGACCTTGATGGTGTGAAAGTCGATGTTGGTCGAATCGAGCGGGAGGCCACCGAAATTATAGGTCTCGCCGCCGAGGCTGGTGTACATGTACTCGGCCTTGGCAGACCAGCTCGGCGTGAACAGATATTCGAGACCGCCACCGACCGTATAGCCGGAATGCGTGTGGCTATCCGTAAACGATGCGCCGATCAGGGGTACTGAAAGGGTGGACTTGTTGTTGGCCCAGGCATAACCGCCCTTGGCGTAGAGCAGCAGCGCGTCCATCGCGAAGCCGGCACGGCCGGTTACGCTTCCGAGGGCATTGATCTTGGAATCCAGCGTGACCAGCAAGCCACCGCCCTGGTCCTCAGTAAAGCTGTCGCTGATGCTGCCCCCGGCAGCATCGACTTCGATGCCGAATACGAACTGGCTGCCGGGAAACTGCCAGTTGTAGCCGATCGTGCCGCCGCCAAAACCGCCGCTGCCTTCGCTATCGCCGCTTCCCCAGCCATAGCCGCCCATCGCGCCGATATAGAAGCCGGACCAGTTATATGCCGGGGACACCATCGGCGGCGGCGGAGGGGCCTTGTACGGCCGCGCTTGCATGTCTGCCGCCGAAGCCGCGGTCGCGGTCGAAAGCAGAGCAGCAGCTAAAACTAGTCGATTCATAATTGTAATCCCCATAAGTTGAACCATCGAGTAGCACGTGGCCCCATGGCAAACTGATCGCACCCGCGAGGGTGACGCATCGTTGAAGGTGAGCGGTGATTGCGCCCCGAGAGAGTCGTCTGCGAGCGACGTTGCGCGGATATTCGAACTACGCTCGCCATTAACCATACGTTTTGTACGGCGGCGAAAATTGGACCGAAGCGCGACGGGCCATTGGCGCGCTCAGGTTGGTATTTCGACAGCGATGCGGCGGTTCGCGTGACCAGTATGCGACGAGAAACTGACATCGATGGCATGGTCTGCCACATGGTGTGTCAGTGCGTCGGCAGATGGTGGCATGACTCACGTGATCGATCAGGGTGATGGCGCTTCGCGGTGCTATCCTGGATTGCGCTACGATCCGCATCCATGCTTTGAATGCGATGTTGTTCCCTTTGGACCTCGTCCCATGGCCTCACGACGAAACAAGCCAATCAACCTGCCGGCGCCGTATCTCAAGCGCATCTGGCTCGAGCCTTCGCGCATCACCGATCGCGAGGCCTATCCGTTCTGCCTGCCGCTGCTGCGCGATGATTTCGAACTGAATTTCGATCGCGCGATCACCATCATCGTCGGCGAGAACGGCACCGGAAAATCCACGCTGCTCGAAGGCATCGCCGTGCTCGCGGGCTATGACGAAGCGGGCGGCGGTAAGGGCTACATGCCGGTCGATCATTCCAGGGCGCTTGAGAAAATGGGCGGAACGCTGTCGAAGGCGCTTCGCGCGAGCTGGCTGCCAAAGATCACCAACGGCTGGTTCTTTCGCGCCGAGAGCTTCTTTACGGTCGCTCGGTATCTCGATGAAGCCGCCATCGGCACGCCTGGTCCGCCGCCGCCAGACTTTCTCTCGCACTCCCACGGCGAGGGCTTCTTGCGCTTCTTCGAGGAGCGTTGTCAGCGGCAAGGTATCTTCATCTTCGACGAACCGGAATCCGCGCTCTCTCCCTCGCGCCAGATCGAATTCCTGAAGCTGATGCGGCGGATGGAAAACATCGGCCATTGCCAGATCATCATGGCTACGCATTCACCGATGCTGATGGCCTTCCCGAACGCCACGCTGCTGCGGCTGACCAAATACGGGCTGGAGCCGGTCACGGTAAAGGACACCGATCACTACAAGGTCATGCGCGAGTTCTGCGAGGACCCGAGGGGCTTTGTGGAAGCTGCGATGGAGGAGTGAAGGGCGCAGTGCCGCAGGACGGGTAGAGCGAAGCGAAACCCATCATCTCTCCATGCAACGAATTGATGGGGTTCGCTTCGCTCTACCCATCCTGCGCGTCCTACGAAATGCCTACGTCCGCGGCCAGCTCGAGCCGATCTGATGCCGCGTTGAATTCTCGCACGTAGCGTCAACCGTGCCGGCTTTGGTTGTGCTATGATTTCAATGGAACAAGGGAACACAGGAGGTCAACATGCCTCATACCCTGGTGCCCAGTGACCGCGTCGAGCATGTCAGCGTCTACGGACGCGACGGCAAAAGGCTCGGTTCGATCGAACGCCTGATGCTCGACAAGGCCAGCGGCACGGTCGCCTACGCCGTCATCAAGACCGGAGGGCTGCTCGGCATCCATCATCATTGTCCGATCCGGTGGGACGCACTCCGCTTCGATCCTGCGCGACAGGTCTACCAGACCGAAATGACGCTGGATGACCTGCGCGCAGGTCCGTCCGAACTCGATGACGGCACCTTCGACTGGGGCGACCGCTCGCGACCGCATCCGCATTATTGGACGGTGTAGCGAGTTGGCCACAGGCGTAGCCTGTCGCCGCGGCGTGACGTCCATGAGTGGACATGCAAACAAAAAGCCCCGGAAAACCGGGGCTCAGTTTGCTGGAGTGTAGTTGTCCGTCGCCGACCGGTTCGGGACAATTACGTTGGCTGCTCATTTGAAGTGATAGTTGATGCCAATTTTGACGGAGTTGAATTCGGCGGTACCGGAATCGAAGACGAAGCCAGCCAGATTATAGCTCTGGCTATCGAGGTGCGTGAACATGTATTCGGCCTTTGCGGACCAGTTCGGCGCGAACATGTACTCGATGCCGCCACCGATGGTGTATCCCGAATGAACATGGCTGTCCGAATCGGTAGCGCCGAGCGCGGAAACGGACAGCTTGTTGTTGGCCCAGGCGTAGCCGCCCTTGGCGTAGAACAGCGCTGCATTCGCAGCGACACCAACGCGGCCGGTAACGCTTCCAAGTGCGTTGATCTTGTCTTCCGCAGTGAATAGCACGTTGCCGAAAACGGCAGCCGCGCTGTCCTTGATGCTGGCGCCGGCGGCATCGACCTCGATACCGAACACGAACTGGCTGCCCGGGATCTGCCAGTTGTATCCGATCGTGCCACCCCCGAAACCGCCGCCATCTTCGCTGTCAAAGGCATAGCCGCCCATCGCGCCGATATAGAAGCCGGACCAGTTGATCGCCGGAGAAAGCGGCGGCGCCTTGGTGTAGGGCCGCGCCGCGAGATCAGCGGCCGAGGCTGCGGTCATCAGCGAAACGAGAGCCGCGCCTGCGAGAAGTAGTGTCCTCATTACTTATCCCCTGTAGTTGAGGACATGGAAGAACCATCTTGCAGCCCGGCTTACAAGCCTCGCGCCATAGGGGGGTACCGTTTTGGCCAAAGCTGCGACAGAAGTGCCACACCCAAGAACCGCATAAGTTGAATTGTGCGCGCAGGAGTTGATCTGCCCTCAGGGGGTATTTGTCCGCCGCGTTGGGGCTGCAGCGCCTACTCCGCCGCCTCGCTCGCGCTGCTGCTCTTCCTCGGCTTCCCGCCCGCTTTCTTCAATACCGGAGCCAGAAACTTACCCGTGTAACTCCTTGGCGCCTTCACGATGTCCTCCGGCGGACCCCAAGCGACGATTTCGCCGCCGCCGTCGCCGCCTTCGGGGCCGAGGTCGATGACCCAGTCGGCGGTCTTGATGACTTCGAGGTTGTGCTCGATCACGACCACCGTGTTGCCCTGCGAGACCAGCTCGTGCAGCACTTCCAGCAGTTTTGCTACGTCGTGGAAATGAAGGCCGGTGGTCGGTTCGTCGAGGATGTAGAGCGTGCGTCCGGTCGCGCGCTTTGACAATTCCTTGGCGAGCTTGACGCGCTGCGCCTCGCCGCCGGACAGCGTCGTCGCCTGCTGGCCGACATGGATGTAGTCCAGGCCGACGCGGTGCAGCGTCTTGAACGTCTCGCGGACGCGGGGCACGGCCTTGAAGAATTCGGCGGCTTCTTCCACCGTCATGTCGAGCACGTCGGCGATGCTCTTGCCCTTGAACAGGACTTCGAGCGTCTCGCGGTTGTAGCGCTTGCCCTTGCAGGTGTCGCAGGTGACGTAGACGTCGGGCAGGAAGTGCATTTCGATCTTGATGACGCCGTCACCCTGGCAGGCCTCGCAGCGGCCGCCCTTCACGTTGAACGAGAACCGCCCGGGCTCGTAGCCGCGCGCCTTGGCCTCGGGCAGGCCGGCGAACCATTCGCGGATCGGCGTGAAGGCGCCGGTATAGGTCGCCGGGTTGGAACGCGGGGTGCGGCCGATCGGCGACTGGTCGATGTCGATGATCTTGTCGATATGCTCCAGCCCCTCGATGCGGTCATGGGGTGCTGCGCCTTCGCTGGCGTTGTTCAGCTTGCGGGCGATCGCCTTGTAGAGGGTATCGATCAGCAGCGTCGACTTGCCGCCGCCGGACACGCCGGTGACGCAGGTGAACAGCCCGAGCGGGATCTCCGCCGAGACGTTCTTCAGGTTATTGCCGCGGGCGTTGACGACCTTGATGGTGCGGCGGTGGTTCGGCGGCTTGCGCTCGGGGATCGCCACCGACAATTCGCCGGTGAGGTATTTGCCCGTCAGCGACTTCGGGTTCTTCATGATCTCGGCGGGCGTGCCCTGCGCCACGATGTGGCCACCGTGCATGCCGGCGCCGGGGCCGATGTCGAGCACGTAATCGGCGAGGCGGATCGCGTCCTCGTCATGCTCGACCACGATCACGGTATTGCCGAGGTCGCGCAGCCGCTTCAGCGTCTCCAGCAGCCGCGCGTTGTCGCGCTGGTGCAGGCCGATCGAGGGCTCGTCCAGCACGTAGAGCACGCCGGTGAGGCCCGAACCGATCTGGGAGGCGAGGCGGATGCGCTGGCTTTCGCCGCCGCTCAATGTGCCTGACGAACGCGAAAGCGTGAGGTAGTTGAGGCCGACGTCGAGCAAGAACGACAGCCGCTCGCGGATCTCCTTCAGCACGCGGGTGGCGATCTCGTTCTGCTGCGCGTTCAGCGCCTTCGGCACGGTCTCGAACCACTCGCCGGCGCGAAGCACCGACATCTCCGAGATCTCGCCGATATGCTTGCCGCCGATCTTGACGCACAGCGCCTCGGGCTTGAGTCGATGACCGTTGCAGCCCGCGCAGGGAACGTCGGAGAAATATTTTGCCAGCTCCTCGCGCGCCCACTCGCTCTCGGTCTCGCGGTAGCGGCGCTCGAGGTTGGTGATGACGCCCTCGAACGGCTTCTTGGTGTCGTAGGAACGGACGCCGTCCTCGTAGGAGAACTTGATTTCGTCGTCGCCGGAGCCGTGCAGCAGCGCGGCTTGCGTCTTCTTCGACAGGTCCTTCCACTTGGTATCGAGCGTGAACTTGTAGAATTTTCCGAGCGCGGTCAGCGTCTGGATGTAATAGGGCGAGGACGATTTCGCCCATGGCGCGATCGCGCCTTTGCGTAGCGTCAGCTCCTTGTCTGGAATGACGAGGTCTTCATCGATGTGCTGCTCGACGCCGAGGCCGCCGCAGGCAGGACACGCGCCGTAGGGGTTGTTGAACGAGAACAGCCGCGGCTCGATCTCGGGGATCGTGAACCCTGAAACCGGGCAGGCGAACTTTTCCGAGAACAGAATCCGTTCCGGCCCGCTCTTGTCGTGAATCTTGGCTGTCTTCTTGTCGGACTTCTTTTCCTCCGCCGCAGCCGGGGCGTCGGCGTATTCGATCACTGCGAGTCCCTCGGCGAGCTTCAGCGCGGTCTCAAAGCTTTCGGCGAGACGCTGGCCGATGTCGGGGCGGACCACGATGCGGTCGACGACGACATCGATGTCGTGCGGGAATTTCTTGTCCAGCGTCGGTGCTTCGGACAGTTCATAGAACGCGCCGTCGATCTTGACGCGTTGAAAGCCCTTCTTGAGCCATTCGGCGAGCTCTTTCTTGTACTCGCCCTTGCGACCGCGCACGACCGGTGCCAGCAGGTAGAGCCGCGTCCCCTCCGGCAGCGCCAGCACGCGGTCGACCATTTGCGACACGATCTGGCTTTCAATCGGCAACCCCGTCGCCGGCGAATAGGGAACGCCGACGCGCGCCCACAACAGGCGCATGTAGTCGTAGATCTCGGTCACGGTGCCGACGGTGGAGCGCGGGTTCTTCGACGTCGTCTTCTGTTCGATCGAGATCGCGGGAGAGAGGCCGTCGATCTGGTCGACATCAGGCTTCTGCATCATCTCCAGGAACTGGCGCGCGTAGGCCGACAGCGACTCGACGTAACGGCGCTGGCCCTCGGCATAGATCGTGTCGAACGCGAGCGAGGACTTGCCGGAGCCGGAGAGGCCGGTGAACACGACGAGCTTGTCGCGCGGAATTTCGAGATCGACGTTCTTGAGATTGTGTTCGCGCGCGCCGCGAATGGTTATCGCGCGCGATGCCGAGCCGGCGTTAGGTTGGCGCTTCGCCCTGAGCACTTCATCCATCTCGGCATTTCCAGGCACGCGAGAGACGCGCCACGTTGGGCGCGCATCGCCGGGCAAAGGCCGGGATCAGGCGCCGATGATTGAAAGTCGGAACATAGGAAGAACGATGAAGGATTTCCAGTGCCGTGCGGGAATCATCAACGGATTGTTTGCGCCGCTGGGAGTTATGGCAGCAGCCGTCAGCAGTTCCGATCGAGCCAGGCGCGCAAGATGAAGCGTCCGTTCCCATCGAGTAGCCAAACAAAAAGGCCGGCGCGAGGCCGGCCTTTCGGTATTCCGATTGGTGGAAGCGAAGATCAGTACTTCGCGATAACCGGGCCACCCCAGCGATAGTTGACGCGCACGGTCACGAGATCGACGTCCTGGCCGATGTTGTCGACGCGCGAGAGTGCACCGACCGGCAGGAAGGCGCCCGTCGACGTCATCGTGATGTTGCGGTTGCCCATGAACAGATGGTCGTATTCGACTGCCATCGACCAGTTCGGAGTGAAGCCGAATTCAACACCGACGCCGACGACTCCGCCCCAGCGGGTTTCGCTTGCGGTATCGAATCTGGTTCCGGCGGGAACGCCGAGCACGGTCGTGTTGGTGATGCCGTCATACTTGTCGTCGGTCACGGCCGCGCCGCCCTTCACGTAGAGCAGGGCATTGTTCCAGGCATAACCGATCTGGCCCGTGAACAGGCCAAACGCCTGGATCGTGGAACGGTTGTCGGTCCCGCCGAACACCAGGCTGGTGTTCCTTCCGCTCAGGTCAGCCCAGTTTCCCTGCGCTTCCAGGCCGAAGACCCAAGTGCTGGCCTGCCAGCGATAGCCGATCTGGCCACCGGCCACGCCGCCGCTCGCATCGTGACAGCCTTCGCCCAGTGCGGGAGCAACGATGGCGCCGGCATTGTTGTTGACATCCCAGCATTTGCGGCCCGAACCCCAGCCACCATTGGCGCCGACGTAGAAGCCGCTCCAGTCATACATGGCAGCGATCATCGGAGGGGGCGCTTTGGCATAGGGGCGCGCTGCCATGTCAGCGGCCGCCGCGGGGGCGGCAAATGCGACGAGAGCAACCGTGCCGAGCAGGTACTTCTTCATGAACTGTCTCCAGCGCTTGTCCGCTTCTCGTTGGTCTCGAAGCGTTTCCGATGGTGACGCGAGCGCCGCGTCGATGATCAATCAATACAGTGATTCAACCGGGAATACCGTCTCCTGGATGCAACACTCGCGATCGTAATGCATGTTCGTAAGCTAATGATTTAATTACCATATCTGGCCGCCCGCGCCGGAGTTGGCGGATTCCATCCGGGTTCCGTTGCGATTCCGGGGCGCTCGCAAAAGTTGTGGAATGGGTTGTTCCCGCCGGCGTCTGGAACAAAGTTGGAACATCTGGGTCCGCGATGCTATATGTGGATAACCGCAGGGAGCGCTAAGTCGGCGGGGCCTGCGAGCGTATAGGGTCGTCCCGGATGTCCGAAAGCGGGCGCGAAGGCGGATCAGGCGACAGGTCAGGAAGCGAAGGCGGCCCGCGATCGCGGGCGGACCAGTGATCTTGCCTGTAATTTTAAGTGGAGAGCGGCGATGGCGGGAAGCGTGAACAAGGTGATTCTGGTCGGTAACCTCGGCAAGGATCCTGAAATCCGGCGGACACAGGACGGGCGGCCGATCGCGAATCTGAGCATCGCCACCTCGGACACCTGGCGCGACAAGAACACCGGCGAGCGCAAGGAAAAGACCGAGTGGCATCGCGTCGTCATCTTCTCGGAACCGCTTTGCAAGATCGTCGAGCAGTATCTGAAGAAGGGCGCCAAGGTCTACATCGAGGGCGCGCTGCAGACCCGCAAATACACCGACCAGAGCGGCGTCGAGAAGTACTCGACCGAAGTCGTGCTGCAGGGCTTCAACTCGGTGCTCACCATGCTGGACGGCCGCGGTGGCGGTGGTGGCGGCAACTTCGGCTCCGATGATTCCGGCAGTGACTTCGGCTCCGGCGGACCAGTCAGCTCCGCGCCGCGGCGGCCCGTGGCGGCCGGCGGCGGTCGCAACAGCGACATGGACGACGACATTCCGTTCTAAGGCGCGCGTTCCGGTGCGAGAGGATCTGGAGCGCGCACCATGAGCCTCGCACCGTTGCTGGACGCCCCCGGGACGATCCCGCTGCATGCCTTCGCTGCGATGGCGGCGTTTGCGTTGGGGATCGTGCAGTTCGCGGCACCGAAAGGGACGTTGCCACACCGGACCATCGGCTGGATCTGGGTGTTGCTGATGTTCGCAGTCGCGATCAGCTCGTTCTGGATTCATGAGATCCGCCTGGTCGGGCCATTCAGCCCCATTCATCTGCTTTCTATCTTTGCGCCAATCATGCTGGTACTGGCGGTGCTGCATGCCCGCCGGCACAATGTCAGCGCGCACAGGAAGGCGATGATTTCGATTTTCTTCGGCGCGCTCGTCGTCGCCGGGGCGTTCACCTTCATGCCCGGGCGGATCATGCACGCGGTGGTTTTCGGCAATTAGGCCAAAGCCTGAAACGTCGCGTTGTTGGCCACCATTTTCCGGCCCCGAAACGCCGGTTCCGGAGGGGCTCCCAGGGAGGGCTTAAGCTTCCCTTAAGTCCATGAAAAAACGAGCAGAAAAACAGCCGGTCCGGGGCGCTTCGGGGTGGTTTTCGGACCCCCGATGGGCTATATGATTCTTAGCCAGAATTGACCGGATTTCCCCTTGTCTGACCCTGAAGATAACACCCCCGGCGAGCCGCCGGAGCCGTCCGATATTCGTCCCGTTTCCATCCTCGACGAGATGAAGCGCTCCTACCTCGATTACGCCATGAGCGTGATCGTGGCGCGGGCGCTGCCGGATGCGCGCGACGGATTGAAGCCCGTGCATCGGCGCATCCTGTATTCGATGTACGAGCAGGGGCACACGCCCGACAAGAAATACGTGAAATCCGCGCGCGTCGTCGGTGACGTGATCGGTAAATATCATCCGCACGGCGACCAGTCGATTTACGACGCGATGGTGCGAATGGCGCAGGATTTCTCCATGCGCGTGCCGCTGATCGACGGCCAGGGCAATTTCGGCTCGGTCGATGGCGATCCGCCGGCGGCTTATCGATACACCGAAGCCCGTCTGACGCGATCGGCGCTGGAAGTTCTCGGCGACATCGACAAGGACACCGTCGAGTTCCAGCCGAACTACGACAACTCCGAGAAGGAGCCGTCGGTTCTGCCGGCGAAATTCCCGAACCTTCTCGTCAACGGCGCCGGCGGCATTGCGGTCGGCATGGCGACCAATATCCCGCCACACAATCTCGGCGAAGTGATCGATGCCTGCGTGGCGCTGATCGACGACCCCGCGCTCGGCATCGACGACATCATCAACATCATCCCGGGGCCGGATTTCCCGACCGGCGGTATCATCCTCGGACGTCAGGGCATCCGCTCGGCCTATCACCTCGGCCGCGGCTCGATCGTGATGCGCGGCAAGGTCACGATCGACACCATCCGCAAGGACCGCGAAGCGATCATCATCTCCGAAATTCCCTACCAGGTGAACAAGGCGACGATGGTCGAGCGCATCGCCGAGCTGGTGCGCGAAAAGAAGATCGAAGGCGTGGCCGATCTGCGCGACGAATCCGACCGCGACGGTTTTCGCGTGGTTGTCGAGCTGAAGCGCGAAGCGGTGGCTGATGTCGTGCTCAATCAGCTCTACCGTTTCACGCCGCTGCAGACCAACTTCCCTGCCAACATGCTGGCGCTGGACCAGGGTCGTCCGCAGACGATGAACCTGAAGGACCTGCTGACGCTGTTCATCGCGTTCCGCGAGCAGGTGATCACGCGCCGAACCAAATTCCTGCTCAACAAGGCCCGCGACCGCGCCCACATCCTGGTCGGTCTGGCGATTGCCGTTGCCAACATCGACGAGATCATTCGCGTCATCCGTACCTCGCCCGATCCGAACACTGCACGCGACACCTTGATGTCGCGCGACTGGCCGGCGCGCGAAGTGGAAGCGATGATTACGCTGATCGACGATCCCCGTCACCGGATGGCGCCCGACGGCACCGCGCGGCTGTCGCTGGAACAGGCCAAGGCGATCCTCGACCTCCGTCTGCAGCGGCTGACGGCACTCGGCCGCGAGGAAATTTCGGAAGAGCTCGACAAGCTTGCGGTGGAGATCGCCGACTATCTCGAGATCCTGCGGTCTCGCGCGCGCGTGCAGGCGATCGTCAAGGCCGAACTGGCCGAAGTGAAGACCAAGTTCGCCACCCCGCGCAAAACCGTCATCGTCGAGCAGGAAGGCGAGGTCGAGGACGAGGACCTGATCCAGCGCGAGGACATGGTGGTCACGGTCTCGCACGCCGGCTACGTCAAGCGCGTGCCGCTGTCGACTTATCGCGCGCAGCGCCGCGGCGGCAAGGGCCGGGCAGGGATGCAGACCCGCGACGAGGATTTCGTCAGCCGGCTGTTCGTGGCTTCGACCCATACCCCGGTGCTGTTCTTCTCCTCGCGCGGCCAGGTCTACAAGGAAAAGGTCTGGCGGCTGCCGATGGCGGCTCCCAATGCGCGCGGCAAGGCGATGATCAATATCCTGCCGCTGGAGCAGGGCGAGCGCATCACCACCATCATGCCGCTGCCGGAGGATGAGTCCTCCTGGGCCAATCTCGACGTGATGTTCGCCACGACCGGCGGCACCGTCCGCCGCAACAAGCTGTCCGACTTCGTCGATGTCCGCCGCTCCGGCATCATCGCCATGAAGCTCGGCGAGGGCGAGGCGATCGTCGACGTGCAGATCTGCACCGAGAATGACGACGTGCTGCTCACGGCCGCCGGCGGCCAGTGCATCCGCTTCCCCGTCACCGACGTGCGCGTCTTCACCGGCCGCACCTCGATGGGCGTGCGCGGCATTGCGCTTGCTGAGAACGATACGCTGATTTCGCTGGCGATCCTCAGGCATGTCGAGGCGACCTCGGACGAGCGGTCGGCCTACTTCAAGATGCGCCGCGCCGTCGCCGGCGAAGTCGCCGCGGAAGAACCCGCGGATGCCGACGGCGAGGAGACCACGGGCTCGCTGCAGCTTTCGCAGGAGCGCTACGCCGAAATGTCGGCGCAGGAGCAGGTGGTGCTCACCGTCTCCGTCAACGGCTACGGCAAGCGCACCTCGTCCTACGAGTACCGAACCACCGGCCGCGGCGGCAAAGGCATCGTCGCGATGTCCGTCAACAACCGCAACGGCAAGCTGGTGGCCTCGTTCCCGGTCGAGCACAGCGACCAGATCATGCTGGTGACAGACAAGGGTCAGCTGATCCGCTGCCCCGTCGAGGACATCCGCATTGCCGGCCGTTCGACGCAGGGCGTCATCGTGTTCAACACCGCCGATGACGAGCACGTGGTCTCGGTCGAGCACATCACGGAAGAGGAAAACGGCGAGAACGGCAACGGCGGGTAGGGCGGCAGCCCGAACCGCGCCGTCCGGATCCGTCGCTTGACTAATGCCTGAATCAGAAAGGTCCCCGGGGGGCATCCCGAGGACCTCGACCAGAGCAATCTGGAGGCAAAAAGCGTTATCGTCCTTATGGCGTGCGGTCGGCGGTAACCAGGCGCACTTCCTTGACCGTGGACTGGGAGCCGGCGGTGCGGAGGCAGGAAGCCTCGAAGTTCGGCCAGGACTGCTGCGAGCAATCCTTGACGGTCTTGATTTCCAGCCGGTCGCCCTTGGCAAGCGCCTGCGGCACACTGGCTGCGACTTCCGGGGCAAAGCCCGGGAGCACGGTCAGCGCGGCGGCGATGAATGCGGCAGCAGCGATGGCGGAAATAGCCTTGATCATGACGGTCCCCAATCATGGGCCTTCGCGGCCCCGTCGTTTCGTTGGTGGTGTTCTAGCCAGTGCAAGTTTCCGGCTGTCTTCGCCGGGACAGAAAACGATTTCGTCCGCGCCCGTTTTTGTTTCGTCGGCCATTGGCTGACGAAACAATCCCGGCTCGCCATGGGATATGCCCGGAGCCCGGTAGTGGTTCGCTGGCCGATCCAAAATAAAAGGCGGTAGCGGTGGGGAACCCGATCCGGCTTGCCGGGCCGCCCGGGGCGGGGTAGAGGGGTCGTATGCCCCGTATCGCGCTCTATCCCGGCTCATTCGACCCCGTCACCAACGGCCACCTGGACGTGGTCCAGAACGCCGTCAGCCTGTGCGACCGCCTGATCGTTGCGATCGGCGTCCACCCCGGCAAGAAGCCGCTGTTCTCGACCGAAGAGCGGCTGGACATGGTGCGAGCGGTATTCGCACCCATCGCTGCCAAGGCCGGCTGCGCGTTCGACGCGACCACCTACGACAACCTGACGGTCACCGCAGCCCAGAAGGCCGGCGCCACCATCATGATCCGGGGCCTGCGCGACGGCACCGACCTCGACTACGAGATGCAGATCGCGGGCATGAACGAGACCATGGCGCCTGAGGTGCACACCGTGTTCCTGCCGGCCTCGGTCGCCGTCCGCCCGATCACCGCCACACTGGTACGCCAAATCGCTGCCATGGGCGGCGATGTATCGGCGTTCGTTCCGCCATCGGTTGCTGCCAGCCTGAAGACGAAATTCGCGGGCTGACGCGTTTCTGCGCGACTTCAAACGATTTCCTGCTTTCACATGACCGGAGTTTTCATGATCCGAATTCTCGCACTCGTCGCCGCGCTCGTCTGCGCCGTGCCCGCGATCGCCCAGCCGCTTCCCGCCAATCTCGACAAGGCGAACGCGATCGTGATCGACACCACCAAGGGCCGTATCGTGATCAAGCTCAGGCCCGACCTCGCGCCGCAGCACGCCGAGCGCCTCAAGCAGCTCGCGCGCGAGGGTTATTACAACAACGTGCCGTTCCACCGCGTGATGGACGGCTTCATGGCGCAGACCGGCGACGGACAGAACTTCAACGGCACCGGCGGTTCGAAACTTCCGAACCTCAAGCAGGAATTCTCCAACGTGCCGTTCAAGCGCGGTATCGTCGGCATGGCCCGCCGCGGCGACAGCGTCGACAGCGCCAATTCGCAGTTCTTCATCATGTTTGCGGACGGCTCGAGCCTCAATGGCCAGTACACCGTGATCGGCGAGGTCGTGTCCGGCATGGATGTGGTCGACAAGCTGAAGAAGGCGCCTCCGGGCTCGCCCGGCGGTCAGGTCACCGATCCCGACAAGATGGTCAAGGTGCAAGTCGCATCCGACGTCAAGTGAGGTCATGGCGACGCCGCGCAGCAAGCCATTCCACTGGTTTGCCGCGGCGCTGCTGTGGCTTGCGTTCGGCGTGCCGGCATCGGCGCAGCCCGAACAACTCGACACCATCAAGGATGTGTTTGCAAAACTGCATTCGTGCTGGAGGCCGCCTCCGACGTCTCGGGCCAACCCGATGGACATCACGGTCATCGTCAGCTTCAACCGCCAGGGGGCCATCCTGGGCCGGCCCAGGATCACCTATGAGTCCGAAAGCGCCAGCGACGACGACCGGCTGGCATACCGGACGGCCGTCATGGAAACATTGCAACGCTGTACGCCGTTGCCATTTTCCGAGGGACTGGGAGGAGCGGTCGCCGGCCGACCTTTCGCGGTTCCTTTCAGAACCCGTAAACGTCCACCCCAACCAGAAGAGAAAAGAGCATGGCTGATACAGAGAATACTTTGATCCTTGAAACCACCCAGGGCCCCGTCACCATCGAGATGCGTCCCGACCTGGCGCCGGGCCACGTCGCCCGGATCAAGGAACTGGTGCGCGAGGGCTTCTACGACGGTATCGTGTTCCATCGCGTGATCGAGGGTTTCATGGCGCAGACCGGCTGCCCGCAGGGCACCGGCACCGGCGGTTCCGGCAAGAAGCTGAAGGCCGAGTTCAACAAGGAACCGCATGTCCGCGGCACCACCTCGATGGCCCGCGCCGCGAGCCCGGATTCCGGCGACAGCCAGTTCTTCATCTGCTTCGACGATGCCTCCTTCCTCAACGGCCAGTACACCGTCTGGGGCAAGGTCACCGAGGGCATGGAGAACGTCGACAAGATCAAGCGCGGCGAGCCGGTGCAGAACCCCGACAAGATCGTCAAGGCGCGCATGGCCGCAGACGCGGCGTAATCGCCCTCCGTCATTCCGGGGCGATGCGTAAGCATCGAACCCGGAATCTCGAGATTCCGGGTTCACGCTTCGCGTGCCCCGGAATGACGCCAAGTGAGGCGCACCGGGGCCATGCGCACCGATCTGTTCGACTTCGAACTCCCGCCTGCGAGCATCGCGCTGCGACCCGCGAGCCCGCGTGATTCCGCGCGGATGCTGGTTGTGCAGCCCGATGGCGTGCTGCGCGACCGCACCATCGGCGACCTGCCGCAATGGCTGGAGCCCGGCGACCAGCTCGTCGTCAACGACACCAAGGTCATTGCCGCCCAGCTCAAGGGCCGCCGCATCGGCCGCGAGACCGAGCCGAAGATCGAGGCGACGCTGATCAAGCGGCTGGACGGCTCGCGCTGGCAGGCGCTGGTGAAGCCCGCAAAAAAACTTGTTCCTGGCGACATCGTTCGTTTCGGCAATGAAGGCAAGGTCTGCCTGCTCGGCCATCTCGACGCCGAGGTCGAAGGCAAGGGCGCCGACGGCGAGGTGACGCTGTCGTTCTCGTTCCATGGACCGGCGCTTGACCAGGCCATCGCGGATCTTGGCACCCCGCCGCTGCCGCCCTATATCGCGTCGAAGCGTACGCCCGACGACCAGGACGCCGCCGACTACCAGACCATGTTCGCCGCCAACGAGGGTGCCGTCGCGGCCCCGACCGCGGGGCTGCATTTCACGCCGCAACTCGAGGCGGCGCTGCGCGGCCGCGGCGTCGACCTGCATCGCCTGACCCTGCATGTCGGGGCAGGGACGTTCCTGCCGGTCAAGGCCGAGGAGACAACCGAACACCTGATGCATGCCGAGTGGGGCTCCATTTCAGCAGCAACCGCCGACGCGCTGAACGCCGCGCGCGCCAAGGGCGGCCGCATCGTCGCGGTCGGCACGACCTCGTTGCGGCTGCTCGAAAGCGCCACGACAGAAGACGGCAGGATCCTGCCGTTCGATGCGGAAACGTCGATCTTCATCACGCCGGGCTATCGCTTCCGCGCGGTCGATATCCTCCTGACGAATTTTCATCTGCCGCGCTCGACGCTGTTCATGCTGGTGTCGGCCTTCTCCGGGCTCGACACCATGAAGCACGCCTATGCGCATGCGATCAGCAAGGGATATCGCTTCTATTCGTATGGCGATGCGTGCTTGCTGTTTCGCGGACAGCACTGAGGAAACGCGGTCGCTGCCGCACAGACAATCGTCGGCATCCTGAAAGAAACCCGCCTGACCAGGCGGGTCAAGTTTCAGGAGGAACGCGCTCAGGGAGAGAGCGCAGAGGCATCTCACTGCGATTCTGCTGTTGCGGCCAAGATCGTAGAACTACCGGCATCTGCCAGGGTGGGCAAAGCGAAGCGTGCCCACCCTGCATTTCGCGTATTTTATCTCACGCCATCACCCTCTGCGGCAGCAGTTCGGCGATCTGGATCGCGTTCAGCGCGGCGCCCTTGAGAAGCTGGTCCGCCGATACGAACATCGAGATCGAACGGCCCGAGGGATCGCTGAGGTCCTTGCGGATGCGGCCGACCAGCACGTCGTCCTGGCCCGATGCATCGATCGGCATCGGGAAGTAGTTCTTCGCGCGGTCGTCGACGATCTTGACGCCGGGTGCGTTCGAGAGGATCGCGCGCACGTCGGCTTCAGTGATCGGCTTCTCGCATTCGAAGGTGATCGCCTCGCAATGCGCGCGCAGCACCGGCACGCGCACGCAGGTGACGCCGATGGCGATCTGCTCGTCCTCGAAGATCTTGCGCGTCTCCTTGATGACCTTGGTCTCCTCGTCGTTGTAGCCGGTCTCGGGATCGATCGCCGTGTTGTGGCTGAAGACGTTGAAGGCGTAAGGCAGCGGGATCACCTTGGGCGTGAACGGCCGCCCGTCGAGATAGGCGCGGGTCGATTCCACCAGCTCTTCCATCGCCGCAGCGCCCGCACCGCTTGCCGCCTGGTAGGTCGAGACGATCATGCGCTTGATGCGGTTCTGCCTATGGATCGGCCACAGCGGCACCAGTGCCGTGATCGCCGAGCAGTTCGGATTGGCGATGATGCCCTTGTGGTCACGGATGCGGCCGGCGTTAATCTCCGGGATCACCAGCGGCACGTTCGGATCCATCCGGAACGCCGAGGAATTGTCGACCACGACCGCGCCGGCCTTCACCGCAGCGGGAGCGAACTTGCGGGAGATGCCGCCGCCGGCCGAGAACAGCGCGATATCGACGCCCTCGAACGACCGCTCGGTGAGTTCCTCGATCGCGATCTTCTCGCCGCGGAAGTCGATGGTCCTGCCGGCCGAGCGGGCACTCGCCAGCGCCTTCAGCTTGCGGACCGGGAAGTTGCGCTTGTCCATGGTGGCGATGAATTCGGCACCCACGGCGCCGGTTACGCCGACGATGGCAACAACGGGTTGGTAGCTCACGGGTCTGTCCTCTTGGTTGAATGCTGCAGGCAATAAAAAAGCCCCGGTCCTTTTCAGGCGGGGCTTCGGTTCGGATGTTGCGATCGTTCGACTACGCGCGCACGGCTCCCGAGCCCCCGGAGGGTGCTTTGGTTTTCGCGGTGGTTTTGGTCGAGGTCGAGATCATGGCGCGGACTTATGCGGCAGGCTGGTGCTGCCGTCAACGGGTTTGGGCGGAAAATCGGTCGAAACCGGGTTGAACCGGGTGGCTTTGTCACGCCATAAGCTCCCGCATGAGCCTTCCCAACCATTTCGAACTGCTTGCCACCGACGGGGCCGCCCGCACGGGCCGCCTGATTACGCCGCACGGCGTGGTGCGGACGCCAACCTTCATGCCGGTCGGGACGGCCGGCGCCATGAAGGGCATGCACTGGCGCGAGGTGCGCGATGCCGGCGCCGATATCGTGCTCGGCAATACCTATCACCTGATGCTGCGGCCGGGGGCGGAGCGGATCGCCGCGCTTGGCGGCTTGCAGACCTTCACCGGCTGGAGAGGACCGATGCTGACGGACTCCGGCGGCTTCCAGGTGATGTCGCTGTCGGACCTTCGCAAGGTAAGCGAGAAGGCCGTGACCTTCCGATCGCATATCGACGGCGCCAAGGTCGAACTGTCGCCGGAGCGGTCGATCGAGGTGCAGCGGCTGCTCGGCGCTGACATCGCGATGCAGATGGACGAGTGCGTGCGGTTGCCGGCGGAACGCGATGATATCGAACGCGCGATGCGGTTGTCGCTGCGTTGGGCGGAGCGCAGCAAGCGCGCGTTCGAGACCGCGCCTGACGGCTACATGCTGTTCGGCATCGTGCAGGGCGGCGACATTCCGGAGATGCGCCAAACAAGCGCGCGCGAACTGGTCGAGATCGGCTTCCACGGTTACGCGATCGGCGGGCTTGCGGTCGGCGAACCGCAGGCGGTGATGCTTGCGATGATCGAGGAAAGCGCGCCGGCATTGCCGGCGGATCGCCCGCGCTACCTGATGGGCGTCGGCACGCCGGAGGATCTGCTCGAGGCGGTGGCGCGCGGCATCGACATGTTCGACTGCGTGATGCCGACCCGCAACGGGCGGCACGGCATGGCGTTCACGCGCTTCGGCCAGATCAATCTGCGCAACGCACGCCACGCCGACGACCCGCGGCCGCTAGACGAGGAGAGTGACTGGCCATCGACCCGCGACATTTCTCGCGCCTATCTGCATCATCTGGTTCGGTCGGGAGAGACGCTGGGCGCGATGCTGCTGTCAGAAATCAACGTCGCCTATTATCAGCGACTGATGCAGGGCATGCGCGAGGCGATCGCCGGCGGCACGTTCGAGACGTTCCAAAAGCAAACGCGCGCCGGTTGGGCGCGCGGGGATATTTCACCGAGATAGATCTCAGTTGCAGGCGAACCTTTTCACCGAATGCTTGGTCACGAAGCCGTAACCGCAGGTGTCGCAGGTCCAGAGATAGGTGATGGCGTGATCGCTCAGATAGGCTGAAGCTTCTGCGGCCACCATGGTATCGGCACAAACCGGGCAGTCCGGTAGATCACAGCCGCGTGGGTCCGGCCTCGATGCGACGGTCGACAGGATTTCAGCAACAGCTGGCATCGTTGACCTCCTTGCGATCTCAATGTGTTGCGATTGGAACGTGCCTCAGCCCACGACCAAAGTATAAACAGAATTGTTTGACGTTGTCGCAACACAAATGCGTTCGTTGAAAGATTCTTGATGGGTTTCGATTTTGCAATGCAGCGAATGTTCGTTGACGACGTTTCCGCCTTGCGCAGCGGTGCGAGTGCCTCCTAAGTAGAAAAAAGCCGCCAATTCCCTTCACAGGTTCGTAACAGGAGTGTCGAGATGGATGCGTCGTCCGCCACAGGTGCCGTGCACCGTCCAGGCCGAGGCCGGGTTTTCGACTCCATCGTCGACGCGATCGGCGATACGCCGATCGTTCGTCTGCGCAAATTGCCTCAAATGCATGGTGTTAGCGCAACCATCCTGGCCAAGCTCGAATACTTCAATCCCGCGGCAAGCGTGAAGGATCGCATCGGTGCCGCGATGGTGATCGCGATGGAGAAGGCCGGCGTGATCAATGCGGATACCGTGCTGATCGAACCGACCTCCGGCAATACCGGGATTGCGCTGGCGTTCGTCGCGGCGTCGCGCGGCTACCGGTTGAAACTGGTGATGCCGGAATCGATGTCTATCGAGCGGCGCAAGATGCTGGCCTTCCTTGGCGCCGAGATCGTCCTGACACCGGCGGCCCAAGGGATGAAAGGCTCGATCGCGACCGCCGAGGAACTGGTGCGCACCACGCCCAACGCCGTCATGCCGCAGCAATTCAAGAACCTCGCCAACCCGGAAATTCACCGCCGCACGACAGCTGAGGAGATCTGGAACGACACCGGCGGCAACATCGATTTCTTCGTTGCCGGCGTCGGAACCGGCGGCACCATCACGGGCGTCGGACAGGTGCTTAAGCCGCGCAAGCCTTCGTTGCGGGTGGTGGCGGTGGAGCCCGAGGAAAGCCCGGTGTTGTCAGGAGGGCAGCACACGCCGCACAAGATCCAGGGCATCGGCGCCGGCTTTGTTCCCGATATTCTGGATCGGTCGGTCATCGACGAGATCGTCAAGGTCAACGGTCCGGCCGCGATCGAGATGTCGCGCGCGCTGGCACGCAACGAAGGTATCCCGGGCGGCATTTCCTCCGGCGCTGCGATCGCGGCGGCGCTCGAGATCGGAAAGCGCCCTGAGAGCGCTGGCAAGACCATTCTCGCCATCGTGCCGTCATTCTCCGAGCGCTACCTCTCTACCGCCCTGTTTGAAGGAATATAGCGATGGCGGACCAGCCGAGGCGGCCGAGAACCCTGAACGATGCGCGCACCGAGGCCGAAGCGGCGTTCAAGCGTACCACCACCAAGGCTCCGGAAGCGCCGCCGAAGCCGCTCCGGCTTCCGGGGGTGAGGGAACTGGTGTCGCTGCGCATCGATCAGGATGTACTGGAATATTTCCAGGAGGGGGGTCCGGGCTGGCAGGACCGTATCAACGAGGCGCTGCGACGGGCCGCGGGTAAATAGAACCCGGCCGTCGCGATGCAGTTTTGCCCTGCCTGTTTCCGGCGGATCGCACCGGCTGCCGGGTTGGCGCTTGCCATCTGCCTGGCACGTGAGACGGCGGCCGACGTGGTGCCGTTCCAATGCGCCATCTTGCCTGGTGAGGAGATCGCCAGCATCTCGATGACGAATTCGCTGGCGAGCGATGCGTCGTGCATCGTGACGTGCAGATTCTCGACCACCAGGTACGACAACAATCCGCAGATCACCTGCGCCAAGGCGGTGCCCGCGGGCAAGGAAGTCGAGATGTGTCGGCTGACCTCGGGCGGCGACAAATACGTCAGGCTGCTGGAGGGGCAGGCGGACTGCCTGAAACTGTCGGAATGAAACAACAGGAATGAAAAAGCCCGGGGATGATCCCGGGCTTTTGAAGTCTCGCATATGTGCGGCTGCTAGCGCAGCATGCCGCCCATGACACCGCCGATGAAGCGGCCGGCGCCGGCCGGATCGGGCCCGGGGGCATATTGCTGCCGCGGCGGGGGCGGGGCCTGCTGGTACTGGACCTGGGGCTGCGCCTGCTGGCTGGTGGTGCGGCGCTTGGGGCGATCCTCCTCGGCGCTAGCCGTCGGTGCGGCCGCCACGGCCTCCGTCAGCAGCGCCTTGTACTGCAGCTTGTTGAGATAGCCGCTCTGGGGATAGCCGCGGGCGGCCTGCCAGCGCGTGATCACGGCCCGGGTCGGTGGATCGAACAGGCCGGTGAGCTTGGTGTCGAAGCCGAGCCCGGTAAGGCGCCGCTGCACGTCGCGACGCTTGTTCTTGTCGAGGCCGATCTGGTCCTCGGTGGTCTGGTTGGCTTCGTCCTTGAAGGTCGCAGGATCGATGCCCTTGGTCAGGTTGCGGGTAGCAGTGGCATCCTTCGCGCCGCTCTCAATCGCGGCGATCCGCGACAATGCCAGCGAGCGGAACTGACCGTTCGGGTAGCTGCTCAGATAGGCATTGAGTTCCTCGGTCTTGTTGGAATCCTTGATCGAGCGCCAGAACTCAAGTTCGACGTCCGAGGACTTCGCACCGGTCGCGGCCGGCGCTACCGCCGCCACGGCACCGGGGGCCGGCGCGCCATTCAGGTAGACCGCGCCGATCAGGTTGGTGTGGCCCCAGGGAAGCTGGCCCTTGTTGGTTTCCTCGTTGACCTGGGCGCGGACCTTGGTCATAGCCTGCTGGATCTCCATGCCAGGCTGGGTGAGGTTGGCGAGCAGCGCCCGGGTGAACGGGCTGTTGTTGCCTTCCTGGCCGTCGAGCGCGGTCTGTCCCGGGCCGGTCGCGAACGCGATCAGGGTCCCTTCGCCCGACTTCATTTCGGCCAGGCCGGTCTGCACGTTGACGCTGCGGGTGGCGGCGTTCGACTTGATCTTCGCCGCGAACGGGTTGTCGCGGCAGGCATCGAGGAACACCAGCTTGACCTTGGCATCGCCCATGGTCTGCTCGAGGGTGAGGTCGATATTGATCGCCGCGCCCAGCTTGACGTCCATTTCGGATTTGATGTCAGCGTCGATCGGCAACAGATAATTGGTTCCGCTAATGGCGATGCCGTGGCCGGCGTAGAAGAACAAGGCGACGTCGGCGCCCTGCGCCTTCTTGCCGAAGTCGAGCAGCCGCTCGGTCATCTTGTCGCGCGTGAGGTTCGATCCTTCGACCACTTCGAAGCCGACGTTGCGGAGCGCTGCGGCCATGGCCTTGGCGTCAACCGACGGATTCGGGAGTGGAGCGACATTCTTGTAGGTTCCGTTGCCGACCACGAAGGCGACGCGTTTCTCGGCCTGGGCGGCGCCGGCCGTAAAGGCCATGCAGATCACGGACAGAATCAGGGCTGGGTAGCGCATCATCAGGAAAATCCCCCTGCAGAATCGAAAAGAGTTTTTGGCTATAACGCTCGGCGCAGACTACACAAAAAATCCACCCCCCGCGCCACTAAAAAGGCCGTGAATCGGCCATTTCCCGCCGACCGTTACCCTCAGGGCACGCGTTGTCGCGTGATCCAGATCACAGCCGCACAAATAAGAATCAGGTTGGCGCGCGGGCGGGCGACGGGGGCGCCGATCGCAGGTTCAGGAGATTGCCGAGGAGGATCAGCCCGGCGCCGAGCACCGTGAAAAGGTCCAGCCGTTCCGAATAGATCAGCCAGCCGGCGGCGGCCGTCAGCGGAACCCGCAGGAAGTCCATCGGGATCACCACCGTGGCGTCGGCATGCAGCATGGCGCGCGCCATGCAGTAATGGGAGAACGTGCCGCAAAACGCGATCACAACGACCCACCCCCAGATATGGTTCGGCGGCCACGTCCAGACGTACAGTGCGGGCAGGAAGCCCGCGGCCGATTGCACCACCAGCATCCAGAACAGGATCGCAAGGGTATGTTCGGTACGGGTCAGCGACTTGACCATGGTGACCGAAATGCCGAACCCGACGGCGGCCGCGAGCGCGATCAGTTGTCCGGGATTGACCTCGCCGGTGGCGGGCCGAACGATGATGACGACGCCGACGATTCCGAGCACGATCGCGGCGATCTTCCAGACCGTCATTCGTTCGCCGAGAAACATCGCAGCCAGGATCGCGGTCCATATCGGCATCGTGAATTCGATCGCCACCACCTGGCCGATCGGGATCAACGTCAGCGCGAAGAACCAGCCGAGCTGGGCGCCGTAGTGGATGAGGTTGCGCGCGACATGCTGCGGCAGGCGCTGCGTCTTCACCACGTTGAATCCGCCCTTGGCGCGGATCAGCGGATACAGCATCAGGAACCCGAGGACCGAACGCACTTCCATCAGCTGGAACACGTTCATCTCGCGCACCGCCTCGCGGCCGGCGATGGCGATGATCAGCATCAAGGCGAGCCAGCCGGCCATCCACAGCGCGGCCAGGGATATCGATGGCGTGCGGTCCATGTTCCGGGAGCGGAGCCGAGCAGTTGCGGGGAAGCCGGTATCGGCGAGGGCGGCACGATTTGCAACGCGCAAATGTGCCGACGCAGCGATGCGCCGGCCCTCGCGTCGCAGTGCCGCAATTTCGCTGTGGGAGTGGCGTTCAGATCGATGCTAAGGGATCTGTCATTCCGGACGTCGCCCAGCGGCGATCCGGAATCTCGAGATTCCGGGTCTGGTCCTTCGGACCATCCCGGAATGACAAGAAGGAATTCAGGGAGGAACTTACATGCGTATCTTGCAACCGGCCGAATGGTCGAAACCCCGCGGCTTTTCGCACGGCGTCGAGGTCGATGGTCCCGGCAAATGGATCGTGCTTGCCGGCCAGACCGGCGGCGACGAAAAGGGCGACTATTCACCTGACATGGCAAGCCAGGTCGGCACGGCGCTGAAGCGCATCATGAAATTGCTGGCTGAAGCCGGCGCGGGACCCGAACACATCGTCCGCCTGACCTGGTACCTGACCAGCCGCAGCGAATACGCTGAAGCGGGCGCAGGTATCGGCGCGGCCTGGAAGGAGACACTGGGGCGCAACTTCCCGCCCTCGACCTTGCTCTATATCGCGGGGCTGGTCGATGACAGGGCCAAGGTCGAAATCGAAGTCACCGCCTTCGTGCCCAAGAGCTGAATCCTGAACGGCATGCGCGCCGGGGCGCGCATCAGAAGCAGAAGGACATTCTCGCCCATGACCACCCATCGATCGACTTCAGCAGACTTCGTGACGGCGTTCGCGACCGGCTGGCCCGAGCAGCAGCCCGATATCATGGTGCTGTCGCTGACCACGCACAGAGGCGTGCAGGATTTCGCGTTCAACAAGGAGCAGGCCCTGCTGATCGCCAAAACCATCAAGGAAACCGCGGCGAAACTGGAAAAGCCCGCGACCAGCTGATCGCGGCCCCGCACGTGCGGGGCGCGCGCTGCAGCCTACTTCGACAGCGAAATATTGGCGGCCCGGAACTGGCTGTCGGCCCTCATGGCGATCGCCTGCTTGTTGCCGGCGGTCCTCAGCGAGATGCTCGAGTTGAAGCCGGCGGCGCTGGCGACCACCTGGAAGCTGCCGCTGGCGCCGCGGCCCTGGATGGTGCCGCCGACATTGCGGCTGGACTCGCTCCAGGTGCCGGAGACTTCGCCGCCCTGGGCGACGACGTCGGCCTGCAGGTTGAACTTGTAGGCGTCACTGGCGCAGGTGAGGACCATCTCCATGTTGGGTCCGCGAACCTTGTAGGTGGCGCGGCAGCGGATGCGCTCGCTGGAGCCGTCGTCGAGCGTCACCGTGCCGCCACCGTGCCAGTTGCCGGCCATTCCGGCAAAGGCGCTCGGCTCGGCGTAGGCCGCCGTTGTGGCGAATCCAGTCATGAAAAACGCGACGGCTGCGAATGCGAGCCGCCGCGTCCGGGCGAAGAGTCTCGATGTCTGGTCTGGCTTACTGACGGGATGCTTCCCAACGACCGCTACATGCGACACCAGCTGAAGCGCCATTCCATTTCCCCGATCCGGAGTTGCCACTGAGTTGTCCGTTCGCATATGCACCGTTGATTGAGACTTTCACAAGCCCCCCGCTGCCAACGCTGCCGGTAACCGGACCGCCCGAAATCTTGCCGTCGGTGACGTTCACCGTCGAGGTGGTCTGCGCGTCGCAGCTGCCGTTCTTGGTGACGACGGTTACTTGCCAAAGCCCGTCATAGGGCGACTGGGCGGAAGCCGGAGCGGCTGCAAGAGCCGCGGCGGAGGCAACAAACGAAGCAAACAAAAGGCCGCTGATGCGATTGGCGCGCATGGATCAAGTCCCTGAATTGTGTGTGATGGCGTGCCTTATCTGGTCACAATGTGGCCAAACTGGGGTTTGCCGCAGCACAGCGAAATGTTCCTGTGAACTCAAACACATCAAGGTGAATCCGGTTCCAAGCCGGGGAACATGAAAATGGCATGAAACGGCGCTGATTCGATAGCAGAAGTGGGTATCAAGGTATAATAGTAGAGGTCAGTGCTTGGCGTCGGACAGGCTCGGGGCCTTTGTGGCGAATTCTTCATCCTGGGGCGTGGCCGGAAGGCTGCCATGGGCCTTGGCGTGATAGATCACGTCGGCGAGCAGCTTCTGGCCGAGCGGGGCCAGTGCACGCTCCCACAGCTCGCGGGCGGTCTCGCCCTTTTTGACGAAGACCCATTCCTGCGCCGCGATCGCACCGGCATCCATCCGGTCGGCGAGGTGATAGACGGTGCCGCCGGCGATCGGATCGCCTTCCTTGATGGTCCATTCGACTGCGGCGATGCCGCGGTGCCGGGGCAGTAGCGAGGGGTGATAGCCGATACCGCCGAGTTTGGAAGCGGCCAACGCCTCCTTGGTGACGCGGGCATGGCTGTGCGCGGTGACGATCAGGTCGGTATTGGGCGCGATCTCCGAGGCAACCACCCGCTTCGGATCCGCCTGCACGACGACCTCGATCCCGGCGGCGCGCCCGGTGGCGGCCAGGCGGTCCTCGCCATCGTGGACGACGATCCGGACGATATCCACCCCGTGTTGGCGCAGTGTGTTGAACGTCGTCACGCCGAAATGGCGGGAGCCGACCAGGGTGATTCGCATATGTTCCGTCCGTCGTAATTCAGGTCGCTATGCCGATAGCACACCATAGCGGGCGGTTTCGCCGCCGGATTTCGTGCTTTCGGGTTATCAACAGGACGGCCGATGTGGGGGAGTTGGCGGTCGGCCCTGGCGGAGCGGGCGCCCGTTACCGTGAGAGGGGTCACATCGGCAGGCGCGACGCCGGGCTAGGGTGCCGGGCTGGGTGGGCAGCCAAGGGACTTACTTCCATGAAGCGTTTTCTGATCTTCGCAGGTATCGCGCCGCCGCTCGGCTTCATCGTCGCGTTCTGGGTGATGCTGCAGATTGCCAACTGGTTCGCCGGCAGCGGGAGCACGTTCGATGTCGCGCAGGTCTTGATGCTGCCGATGATCTATCTGGTCGGTTTGCTGCCGGCGCTGGTGGTCGCGTGGTTCGATCATGTCCTGTCGGCGCGCAATCTCCCGCACCGGGTGCCGCTGACGGCGCTGTTCGGTTACGCGATCAGTTACCTGCCGCTGATCGGCGCGCCCTGGATGGGGTTCGTTCACGGTCCGTATGTGGTGCTGTTCGGCCTGATCGGCGCCGTGCCGGCTGCGCTATGTTCGTGGCTGGCCACCGTGGAGCGGAACGCCGTCAGCGCTTGACCGCTGTTTCACCAGGCCAGAATTCGCAGATCAGGCTTGTTGTAGTTCGTAATCGCCAGCGGAGCCGGCTGCGACCGTTGCTCCGCCGCCTGCTGGAGCAGCTCCCGCAGGTCTGCGTTGCACTGCTTCATCTGGTTGCGCAGTTCGCGCCGGGCAAAGGCAGTGAGGGAGATGTCGGCAAGCTGCCGCCAGGCCTCGCGCAACCATTGCTGCATCGCGCGGATGTCGGAATCAAGAATCTCAGGCTGGTTCATTCGCCGAAATCTCAAGACGAGGTTGCGTCTTGATTAGGTCTGATTCCTTAACGGACTCCTACTGCACGGGAGCTGCCCATAGAAGATGAAGCGCGACCTGCAATATGGGGAACGCGCGTCCTACATGACCGTTGCATGGTGAGCCCTCGGAGAGAACCCGATGACCCGCATTTCGACGCTTATCCTGTTTGCTGCGCTTGCCCTGTTCGCCCCGGTAACGGCATTCGCACAGCTGGTGCCACCGGCCGGCTCGGCCGGCGCCGGCAATTCGGCGATTTCAGGCATACCGTTCGGCCCCGCCAATCCCCGCGTGCTCTCCGATCCCAGCGGTATAGGCAACGCCTCGAGCATGCCGCCGCTCACACCGAACCGCCCGGCACCGCCGACCACCTATGGTGCGGTCGATACGGTTTCGCCGCGGGCGCGTGTGGTGACGCCGCCCTATGCCGGCGCCTCGCAGCGGATCGTCGGCCCGCGCAAGGCGCAGTCGCGAAAGCCACCGGCGCGGAAGCGCAGCCGCCCGGAGGTGAGCTCGTTCACGGGGATTTGCCGCGGCTGTTAGCTCACGGCGCCCGTTCGCGTGCGGGATTTCCGTCCGTGATCAGACTGCGGATCAGGTCCCACGCGCCGGCTCCGACCCGCCGCGCTCCGGCCACCGTCAGGTGGTTGACGTCCCAATAGAACCACAGCCCGTTCACGTCTATCGGGCAATCGGCGTCGCAAAGATACTTTTCCGGAAACAGGATTCGCACCTGATCGCGGTGGCGCTGCTGCACGTCGAGAAGCATTGCGTTGAAATCCCTGTTCCTGGCCTCCACCTGCTGCGGCGAAATCGCGGGGCAGGGTTTGGTCGGCGCATGCCAGAGCGGGCCAGGCTCGAACCGCGTCATCTGGCTGCGGCAACCCGGTTCGACTCCCGGCGCGATGATCAGGAATTTCCTGCCGCTGGCGCCGAGATCGCGGATGGTGTCCTCGATGCCGTCGCGCCAGACCTCGATCGATGAAGCGCGGGAAGAGTTACCGTTGAGCTCGCTGTGCAGCGCGGAGCCATAGGTCAACCAGGATTGGCTGATAACGAGCGGCAGATTGTTCTTTCTGATCGCATCGAGATACCTGTCGCGCTGGATTTTGCATTTGGCGGTGCCGTCGAATCCGGTTCTGACAATGCCGGCGAGCATCGGGCAGCCTTCCTCGGTATAGGCTTCGCCGCGCACGCCCGCGTCCCTGGCGACAGGGTCGACCGCCGCGACATACTGCGCGGCAAAGGAGTCGCCGATCAACTGCACGCCGACCGGTTGGTTGACGGCGCCGAACGCACATTTCGATTGCTGGCTGCGGCTGCAAGGCCAGAACCCGAACCGCTGCAGATCCGCGACCTCGCGCGCCTCCGGCGACAGGCGCCACGGCCAGCCGTCCTGCCGGTTGGCAATGAACGACACCGATGCAATGGCGACGATGGCGGCGCCGGCGTAACCCGCGACCGAAACCAGCGACGACTTCCGCGCCCGAAACGGCGTCTCGACGGTGCGGTACATCAGTTCGGACAGCGCGAGAGCGAGCGCGAACACGAACAGTTTCGGGCCGACCGCATGAGCGGCATCGCCGAGGATATACGCCGCGTAGACGATCAGCGGCCAGTGCACGAGGTAGAGCGAGTAGGAGATCAGCCCGATCCGCACCGCCACCGGATTGGTCAGCAGGCGCGCGAGCGGGTGCGATGGACCCGCCCAGATCAGGCACGCGGTACCCAGGCAGGGGATCATCGCATTCACGCCCGGAAACGCCGTGGTGCTGTCAAAGAACACGACGGACCAGGCGATCAGGGCAAAGCCGGTAACCGCGAGCAGCAGGGGCATCGCGCTGAAGCGCAGCTGCCACCGCTCGGCAAAGATGACGAGCGCGCCGATCGCGAATTCGCAGGCGCGAAACATTGGCAGATAGAACGCGGCGGCCGGATCGGTCCCGAGCTTCATTTGCGCGGCGATGAGCGAAGCGGCGCCGATACCAAGGATGAGCAGCGGCAGGCCTTTGCCAGCCAGCCTGTGCCCCAGCAGGATGAAGGCCGGCCACACCAGGTAGAACTGTTCCTCGACGGCCAGCGACCAGAAGTGCAGGACCGGGCTCGGATCGACCGCCTTGGCGAAATAATCGTGGCTGCCGCGCCAGAAGTAGAAATTCGACACCGAGCCGACCGTTGCCACGACATCCTGGGCGAGGGCCTTGAAGTGCCCCGGCGAAAACCACAACGCGCCGATCAGGAGCGTGCCGACGATGGTGACGATGCCGGCCGGCGCCAGCCTGCGGATCCGACGCTCGTAGAAGCGGGCCATCGAAAAGCTGCCGCTCTCTACGTCGGTCAGCACGATGCGCGAGATCAGGTACCCGGAGATCACGAAGAAGATGTCGACGCCGACGAAGCCGCCGCCGAATGGCGGCACTTCGAGGTGGTACAGAAACACGCTGAGCACAGCGATCGCGCGCAAGCCGTCGATGTCAGGACGGTTCGGAAATCTCGAACTCGCTTTCATGCCAGCCGGACTACCCGTGTTGCCTTACCGCCGTTGCTGGCGCTCCGGGGAGTCATGGGAGATTGATCGGGCGCCTTTTGGGCAACGGGATCCGTCCCGCGATCGGCGGCTCTTCGGCGAAGGCCAATGCCCGCGTGTCCGGTGCACGCCGCAGGATGGCCGCAGCCGCTTCCCGGAAGGCCGCGGCTGCTTGCTCCTCTTCCGCACTCGGGCGCGGATCGACCACAGCCAACGGCCTCGTTTCAGGGCGCGGCGAACCGGACGCGATCGGCTGCGATCGCTGATCGGCCTTGATCTGCAAGGGAGCCTGCGCTGGCGGTGTCACGACATAGGTAATGCACCCGGCTACCGCTGCAGCGACCAGAACCGAAGGAACTGCGAAGTGCAACGAGATCATTACTGGCTCATCTAACCGGAACCGTTGCCGAGAATCACCAGACAGCAAAATAACAGCAAATCGTCCCAGGCGCTTTGGAATCGTTTTGACTGTGCAAGGTGCCGGCCTCTTACTCGGGTCATTGCCCGGAAGAACCCATGTTTGAAGCCATTGCGGCATTCCTGATCGTTCTCAGCGTCGGCGTCCTTGTCGCGCACGCCCTCGATGCTTTCCGGTCGTGAGGGGACGTCGCCTGGACGACAACCACCGCGCAGGCAAGCCTGCGCGCAGCGACGCCTTCGCTGCAGCGTTCGGAACGTTCGGCTGGTGCTAGGCCAGGTGGGAGCGGGGTGTTTGGTCGTACGCCCAGCGAAAGTCCTTGGGAAGGGAATTCGCCACGCTCTCCAGATTTGATTGCTCTTCGTTCAGGCGCTTTTCGACGAACTGGCGCTCGAGTTCGGTCAGACTGGTCTGCAGCAGGTTGCGATAGCGTTGAATGTTGCTCCGATGCGCCCGCAAGCGAGCCAACTGTCGATCGATCATCTGTCGTCATCCTCTGACGGGTAAATTCCCATTTTTCAAAGACACGGCGCCATGTGCCTTCGCTCGGAGTGACCGCCAAAACGCCGGGCGCGCATCTTCGAAAAAGTCGCCCGGCCTGATCTCAATGACTTTGCTTCAAATCAATTTCTATCCAATTGAATCCGGCTGGTCCCGGGTCGAAAGAACTGCGTTCGTCCATGGATGATTTGAGCTGATGGGTCTTGAAGACGGCAACGCCTCCGCTGCAATCCATCTTCTCGACCGTTGCCGGCGCGCGGTATCGCCGAGCGGGTATCTGTCGGTCGCCAGTGTCTTCTGCACTCCAGCGTCTGACCATGGTTATTCCCCTGATGGGGCCACCAGCAAAATCATCGCCTGGGCCGGCAGGCTAACCAGTGCGATAGGCATCCAGCGCGTGGGCGGCGAAGATCGCGAGGCTGACCACCGCGAGAATGGCAGCGGAAGTTTCAATCATGGCTGTGCCTCCCGCTGACCCATCGAGGCGAGGTACCGGGTGCACGACTGCGTCCAGATCAGATCGAAGATAAACTGCATGTTGGCCATCCCCTGCTTGCTGCGGCGGGACGATATGCAGCCGTTTGTTTCAGGATGTTTTCGTGGGCCTGGGAAAATGGTTTCGTCCCGGAAAAATACGCCGCCGGTATTGAAATACGTTGCACCGGCGGCGCTTGATCCAAACCGGGCCACTGAAATGCCCGGCGGGCTGTCAGGAGCAATGCGTATGCCAGTATTTTCCGGCGGGATGATCTGGCAGTTCGTGCTGAGGCGCCGGCAGCACGGGGAGGGACGAGGCGGGTCAACAGCTGCGGGCTCAGCGGGGCCGCCCGCCGCGCGGTAAATTGGACGGCCCCCACCAGCCACTTTGCAATGCCCCTGACTCCCAACAAAACAAAGGGCGGCAGCCAGCTGGCCGGATTGGAGCAAAAGAGTTTTACAGGTGAATGACGCGCAGCGGAGGCCGCCGCCAGACCGTCAGTCCACGGTGTTGAAATACCGGACGGCGAACTCGATCCGCCCGTCGGGAAGCTGACGCCAGTTCTCGACCGTCGATGTCACGCCATCGCGGGGGATCTGGTCGATCACCTCGCGGGCCTTGCGGCGGGCCGCGTCGATCGGCAAGCGAAACGTCTGCAGGGGCTGCGCGGCCGAAATGCGCACCGCCAGATCGCGGGGAAGAACCATATCGAGCCTCCGAGGTGCAACAGGCGATCGTGAGCCCCTGTTGACGGCAACATGCAATTGCGGGTTCAAGCTTGTCCCCATTGTCCACCGTGCTGCCGCGGCGCGATATTTCGCGCATCGGCAAGCGCCGGTTACGGGGTGTGCGACACGGTAGCGGGCTGCCGGATCATGTCATCGAGATCGGGCACGATTGACGGGGCCAGTTGGCGATCCTGGTCGGCAAGCCGGTCGATGAGGATCTGAAGCCGGGCCGGCAATTCGGCTGCATCCGGACGAAGCATGATCTGCAGGCGCTCGCCGATCTCGTCACAGATCGCACGGCAGTGCAGGCCGTCGATTTGCAGTTGGTTTGTAAGGCTCATCGTCTCCCCCCGCCCTTTGATTGCGGAGACAATAAGCGTCAAATTTTAAGGGACGGAGCTCGCTTTCCGCTGCATTTTCGCAGTCGACGCAACCCCGCATTAACGATGCGCCCCATGGTGCGCGCCGACCAACGCCCGTCGCTCAGTAAACCTTTCTATGCCGTCGATTGCCGGCAGCCTCCCGGGCGCCCGCGAAATACGGATTGACGATGCACTGCGCCGGGCGACCCGATGCAGATACGTTGCATTGAGGCAGCGACGTGTATCGGCATTCGTAATAGCTGATCCGGCCGTAGACGTGCAGGCAGACCGGATAGGCCGGGTCGTAGGTCTGGGCGCTCGCCGGCATCATCGGGACGATCCCGATCGCTGCATCCGCCAGGGCCAAAATGCGCATCCGAGTCTCCTTGCATTCCAGATTTCAACGGCGCGCTTCGGCTGCTGTCGAGGCCGTGCACCCCGCGCCGATCCCGGCTAAATATCCGCAATCCTACGGAGCCGGTGCGTCACTGAAACTTAATGCGTGCCGCCTTTAATGACCATGTTTCATCACCCAGGAAATATTGCGAGCCCGGCCGGTTGCCGGGCTTTTTGTTGTGGGCGGCCGATGCCCGGCGGATGGCGGCGGGATTGCCGGTAACTATCTGGCACACTGCCTGATTTTCGAGCGGCTGCGCGGTTGACCGGGAAAACTTGGTAGGTCTATGGTGGTGAGCATGACCAAATCACTGTCACCGTTGCAGCGGGACATATTGGCCGTTCTGGAGCAGTGGCCGACCTTTGAGGCCGCCGAACAGATGGCCCCCGGAAGTGTGAAGGATTGGGCGCTGCCGCGCGATATCATTCGCGGGCTGGGAAGGCCGAAGACGCGCGCCACCCAGGCAACGATATCCCGCGCGCTGCTTCGTTTGCACGAAAAGGGTCTTGTCGCGCGCGCCTCCCACGAACTGGCCGACGTCGGAAAGGCATTCCACTATCTGCGGATCACCGACCCGGTGAATGCCGGCGCAGGCAATGACGGTCCCACGATGATACTGGGCGCCGCGCGACGCCACATCAAACACGCATCACCGGCACGATAGCCGCCGGCCGGCGTCTTTCCCTGCCGAATCTTTGCGCATTCTTTTGCAGTGCACGCGCACACAATCGCCCCAAATCGATACACAACTGCAGATATCACGGATACGTGAAACGGGATCGTCACGTGGAAATCATGACCTGGCTGCAGATCTGGCTGATCGTAAACGCGCTCTTTGTCGCCTGGCGAGTGCTGGCGATCTCGGCGGAAGCGAAAACTCACGATCAATTCATGCGCAGGGATGCTGCGGGACACCCGCAACTGCTTTCTCAGGAAGCCGTTCGGCGTCGGCCGCAACACTGAAGCATCATCTGGCCGACATCCGCTTCGCGCGAAACGCCTCGAGTCCCGGAACGCGCGACACCCGCCGTCTGTGAGGACCGTCGTCCACTGACGTCGGCCCTTATTCGTGAGACAGTCTACCGCAATTGAGCTTGCGGGCTTTTCTCCTGGCTTGGGATGCTTGCAGTCGGCGCGTCCTCGTCGAACGTCTTCCGCGGTCCGGAATAGTCGAGGTCCATGCCGTTCACCTGGCAGGAAAGCGTGCTGATTCCCGTGGTCAGGCTGAAGCCGTTGGCGCGCGGAACCTGCAACGTCGAGAACTTGTAGAATACGCCGAAGGCGCGTTGATTGCCGCCGACGGGGATGCTCCCCAATTGAAGCGTCAGCTTCGTGACGCTGGAGGCGCCGCCCGATCCGGGACAATTGAACGAGCAACCCTTCCCGCTAGGGCAGGAATACTGCCACTCGAACGTGACGTCCGATGCGCCTGGCGCGTCTTGCGAGCGCTTTCCATCCTGAGCGCTTGCCGACTGTCCCAGAGCGCTGCCAACAAGCAGGATCGAGCCCAAAACCAACGCGGGCAGATTTTTGGATACTCTATGCATGCGGGTACTCGAATTTCTGGATACGCTATGCCTACGGGTACTCGAAAAAGCCGTCCTGTTCCAGCCCAAGCTTGTTAATTGACGCCATCGGGCCGCTGCTCGACGCATGTGCGAAGGCCGTCAGGCACGGCCGATTCCGCGTTTCCGCAATGCAGCATAGCGCTGCGTGGACCAGTCTCGCTCCCGCTTTCTCAAATTGGCGGACTCGCCGCGGTCGAAAGTGTCCGCGATGTCTCCGAACACCCGTCCACCATGCCTCCGGCCAGTTTTCGGAGGCGGCATGTTCAGCCGGGAGGCACGACCATGCGCTGAATATTGGTGCCCAGCCACAGTGCGGATGCGATCGTGATGACCGTACCGATCACGAGGATCATCAGGTCGATGGTGAGCCAACGGGGGATGCGCTTCGCAGGTTTCGTCATGGCCTGGACCCTCCGCGAGCCGACATTGTCCGACGGACCCGTGTGGGGTGCTGTGATCTGCTTCACGCGAACCGGGAAAAAATGGCAATTCGGCTGGCTCCGGCGCCGGCCACGGCTTCAAGTCGGCGTGAGAGGTGAAACAGTTCACATCTGAAAATCCCGAATGGATCTAGGCCCTTCGCGACACCCGATCCCGGGAGAAGGACGATGCAAATTCTCGATAGCCGTACAGCCATCACCGTCGCGATCGGTCTTTTCACGGCAGTTGCCGTTGCGACCGCGGGTATCGGCTATGTCGAGCAGTCGTCGGACGCAGCCCTGGCCGAATTCATCCGCGCAGCCAGTGAGCCGGCATCCGAGCACGCTCAACCCGTTGCCAAAGGCAAAACGGGTTGCCCCGTGGGCAAGCGAGAACTGCCGACCCAATTGATCCCGTTCCTCTAGGGATCGAACCTGAGCCGCTGCCGGCAAGCGCCACGCGCCGCGTTGTCTCGAGCGAAGACGTCGGCTGGGCCCGCCCGGCGGCATGGCCGACGAAAGCGATGCGTGGAGTCGCCGCTGTTCTCCAGCGGCGGCCTTTTCATGCAAGGTGCGTCCCGTCGCCTGCTTGCGCCGCCATTCTCTTGACGCGATTGGGGAGGGTAGTTGCGTCCACAGCCTGGGGGGAAAGTCGAAACAGAACCAGGAGGGGAGCGATGAAAACGGCAAAAGCGGAAATTACGTTCTGGCTACTCGGCGTAACCGCCGTGGTGTTGGCCACATGGCAATTTGCCCTGATGGTCACCGGCTGAGGCGCGGCGCGTCCGAACGCAAGGGGATGAGCTTGGGAGCTTTGCGGTCGCGCAGAAGGCCGTGACCAAGCGGCCTCCTGATTAAAACGGCCCCGGTGCAGAGCACACCAAGGCCGCCAACCCAAAAGGGTTTTCTTCCGGCTTTGGGGGCAGTGGGGGATACCGGAAGCCTGGAATCGACTCTTTCGATCGATGCATGTTCCCGGTCCGCGTCTTCACGAACTAGCGGCCGGGAGATGGCTCAGCCCGAACAGCGCCGCAGCAGACCACGCCCAAGGATTTGACGACCCGGGATTCTCGGACTGAGCGGCAGCCGTGGTCCGGCAGCCAGTCCACGACGAACGCAGCTTTACCGGCCGTGGTGCCGCGAGCCCCGATGCCGCGCGAACGCCAGCGGGCGCGGTTCGGGCGACCGCAAGAGCCGCAGGAAGCGAAGCGGCTTGAAATACAGGGTCGCGACAATCGCCATGTTGAGCGCAAACCAGCCGCCCAGCAGCCAAAGAACAATACTCATGACAAACTCCCAATACAGGAACGCCGGGAGGTGGATCGAGTTCCGCCCTCTTGATGTGAGGGAAACGAGCGGATTCATTGGCCGTCCAGCGGCTTTTTGGCGTTTCTTTCGCCATAAATTGGACGGGGCCGCCCCCGGGGTGAAGGCGTCTGCTCTCAGGTTTGCGCGGCTGGCAGCGATAGCCAAGTGAATTCGGATCTTCAGCCCGATGACGTTGCGCTAACGAGTCGATCTATTGGCGAGCGTCTGACGAGATGAAGTCGCGCGTAGCGTCTATGCGCTGCGGTGGGCGACCGGGAGGCGGAGTAGTCGGTTCGTCTCCGTCTTCATGACAAAACACCGACAGCCAGCGGTCCCGTTGCAGGCTGGCCGCAAGCTCGAAGTTTTGATCCCGCGCGATGCTGATGCCTGGTTCGAATGGGCCAGGCTGCATCGGGAGGGCCGCGCCGTGGTCTATGAAAGGTATGGGGACGGTTACGAAAGCCCGGCCTGGAGCGAACCGCTTCTGGGGAAAAGCGTGGCGTCAGCTTTTCTTCACAAGACGCTTAGAAGAATGGCACGGATGCCGCGTCTAAGCGATCAAGTGCTCTGCACGACGAAATCGAGAAGCTTGCCGACGCCATTCGCTCCGTCCCGATTGAAAACCCAGATGCACTGCGCGCCAAGGCGTTGGTAGCCATCCTTGATTGTTGGCCGATCCAGGCCTCTTCGAGGACCTTCCACTTCGGGATTGACGGAAGCCATTGGTCTCTCTTCGACGCGCTACTCAGCCCAACGGGTCTCCAAGGTCTGTTCTTCTCGATCGAGGACTGATTAGAGGCCGCCGCGTCCTAACGCATCGAGGCCCGCCGGTTCAAGCTTGCGGGCCTCACACGTCGGAACTATCGTTTCCAGGCCGGATTATCCGCGCGGGGCGGGCAGTGGTGGAGCGGCCGCCATCGCCGTCCTTTTTCAAGTCATGGGAGAACTGAGCATGAAGAAGGCGATACTTGTCGGTCTTGCGATCCTCGCTGTCTCCACTTCCGGCGCTTTGGCCAAGAAAGCGTCGAAGCCCAAAGCACCTGCCGCCGCAACGGCCGCGACGGCCACCACGACGGCTGCCGCAGCTCCGTTCATGGTGACGCCTGTTAGCGCCAAGGACCGCGAAATGTATGAGAAAAACCAACGCGACTCCGGCATGAAGAAGAAGTAGAGAGACAAGCTGTTCCAGCGCACGCCTATTCCGCCTACATCAGGCCCGCCGACTCACTGGCGGGCCTTATTCGTTCTCGCTGCGCTATTCCGTCTCCGAGAAACTACTGATCGCACAATTCACGATCGGCAACCTAACGGGATCAATCAGGGAACGCATCCGGAAGCCGCTGGCTGGCCTTTTAACGAACCCTCCAACCGTTCCTTAATCGCCGGCCGATAGAATTCGATCAACTGCGGCGAGACATCCCCGCAGGAAGTAATGCGTAAAGGCCGTCGCTGATCTCAACCCAGCGGCGGCTTTTTTGTGCCGGCGAGTTCATGCTGGCGGGTCTTTCGATTGGCACAATCTGCACTGGCGAATTACCAAAGTTTCCCGGATGATTGCGTCGTGGCTTGGGGCCAACTGGAAATTGCGTTCAGTGTCGTACATGGAATGGGTCAAAGTGATCGGGACCTCTCTTCTGATCTCATCTGCACTGACGGCAGCTATGTTCGCTCCATGGGTGCTGTTCGAGTGAGGCAATGGGAACGACCCCGACCCGCTGGGTAGAGAAGGCCGGGGTCGCCATTCCAATGCGCCAAGAGACGGATCAAGCCCATGGCGCTCCCAAAGAACGCTTCCGAGCCCTGCCGGTTCGCGACTGACGGTCCCTTGCCATAGGAACGGCGGGCTGTCGGTCGCGTTCGAGACCAAGCCTTGGGTACGCCGGACCTGCCCCTTGGGACAATAGAGCTGCCGTTTTCTCGCCGGTAGGATTTCCCGATGGGCAGGAAGTCAAGCAAGGATCCACTAGCTTCGCTGGGCCCAACGCCCTGCGTGAAGTTTCAACGGTCAACCTTTGAAGTGGCCGCCGACGGACAATCAATCACCTTCCTGCCCTGCGGCATCAGAAGTTATCATCGCCCGGACGTCCAAGAGCGGTTCTGTTATTACTGCAATCGCCTCATCAAAAAGAAGGCTGATTAGCGTTCAACGATCTCTCTTCAGCGTGTGCCTGCCCCAATGATGTTTCTTGGCGTCCGGATTAAACTTTAGGACGACATTGCGGTTCAGCGCTTTCATGAATGCGATGCGGGCCAACATCGTCGGGCCGTTTCGTGCCACCAGCATCAACGCCTCGATCGCGACTTGCCACTGCGCCAGTCCCGATTCCTCTTCGGGCAGGGCGGTGATGTAGTCGGCGGCATCTCGCAGGGTGTGGAGTACCCTTCCATCCGGAAGGAGTATCGGGACTGCAAACGTGCGCTGCCAGTCGGCCATAGCTGGCAAGCTTAATGTCGTTCCACCTTTGTCTGGAACACCGGATAAATACTGTTCTCTCTACCCCTTAAGCTGAAGTTTGAGGGGCCCATCGCCGCCTTATCGAACAGCGGCCGGACATCATCGCCCCATGGGGCGGCATCCACGACCAACGAGTGCGAGCATTTGAAGTCGGCGCAATAGATGATCAGCCGGTGAGGGCCGTTGTCCGATCGCATCTCACCGAGGGTGAGTTTTTGGCTTCGCTGCATTCCCGATTTTTGCCATGAATCGAAATCAGCCTGCACTAGCCATTCGGCGGGTGAACCGTGGTGGTGAAGGCCCGGCGTATGTCGTCCGGAAGCGTTGTGCGTCGGGCCATCTTAGTTGGGACCCCAAACCGCATAAAGCAGCACAACGGTGACGGCGAGAGCCATCAAGGTATTCCAGACCGCAGGTGAAGGTCTGTACGCCATTTGCTCTTAATGGAGCCGGCAACGAAGTGTTCCTGTTAGTCTGTCGGAAACCAGATCCGCTCCACCAATCTGCTTGCGGCAAGAATGATTGCGACCACAGCGGCACCAGCAGCAAAGAGAGTGTCCGGATGACTCAATAGATCTGTCATGACCGGCTGCCTCCGGCCAGTGTGCACACCGTGTGCATAAGAAAAAAACCAGTCCCTTTTAAGAACCGGTTTTGTCGATCTTGATATGTATTGGTGAGCGCGGAGGGACTCGAACCCTCGACCCCATGATTAAAAGTCACGTGCTCTACCGCCTGAGCTACGCGCTCACTTGCCGCGCTGTGTAGGGGGCGGGCCCCTGCGGGTCAATAGCGGACGGCGCCAAATGTATTGCGAGACCGTCCCGAATTTCCCTTGTGCGGCTAACGGTTAGTCCGGCTTCTTCACGCCGGGCCAACCGCTTTATTCCTGCCTTAGTTGACCTCCCGGCGAATTTCGGAGGCGACCGGCTGGGAGGGACTGCTGATCCCGGGCACGTTGACCGGGCGCAGCCCGATCAGTTCCGCGGTCCGCACCGCACTGTAGCGCCAGAAGGCAAAGGAATTGGTGCGGGAGTTTTCCAGAAGCGCGATCGCGACCGCGGCGAGGAACGGCAGGCTCTGCAGCACCAGGACGCCAGCGAAGATGTAGATCTCGCGCACTTCCTTGGTGCCGTTGGTCACGACCAGCACGGCGGCGCCGATCAAGAGCAGCGCGCCGATCACGGCTTCCCAGAACGCCTGGAACTCGATCGACATCCGCGACAGGCCGCCCTTGGAGGTGCGGGCGAACGGCAGATGCTCGGTGATCAGGCCCTGCGCCACCGCGCGCGACACCGTCCATTGCACGCTCATGGCGGCGATCATGGCGCCCATCATCTGGCCGGCCTTGATGTGCACGCGCAGGCGGTACAGCGCCAGGAAATGCACGATCGAGACGACGAAGGAGGCGATGATCGGCAGCGTCAGGATCTTGTCGGGAATGGCGATGTCGGCAAAGGCCACGATCGGCACCCAGATCAAATTGAGGATCGCGACCACCACGCCGAGGCTCTCGGCGCCGAGCCAGTTCAGCCAGCCGAGCGAGAACTCGCGGCGCTGGTCGGGCGTCAGCCGGCTGGCGCCGGGCAGGAAGCGCCGCCAGTGCTTCTTGACGATCTGGAAGCCGCCATAGGCCCAGCGGTGACGCTGCTTCTTGAACGCCTCGTAGGTGTCGGGCAGCAGGCCCTCGCCATAGCGGACATTGGTGTAGTGCGTCAGCCAGCCCTGCTGCTGGATGGTGAGACCGAGATCGGTGTCCTCGCAGATGGTGTCGCTGGACCAGCCGCCGGCCATGTCCATCGCCGAACGGCGGAGGAGACACATCGTGCCGTGCACGATGATCGCGTTTGCCTCGTTGCGCTGGACCATGCCGATGTCGAAGAAGCCGGCATATTCGCCGTTCATGATGTAGTGCATCAGCGAGCGATCGCCGTCGCGGTGTTCCTGCGGCGCCTGCACCAGGCCGACGCGCGGGTCGGCGAACACAGGCACCAGGTCCTTCAGCCAGTCCGGATGCACGACATAGTCGGCGTCGATGATGCCAATGATCTCGGCATCGGCTGCGGTACGATCCATCGCGATGCGCAGCGCGCCCGCCTTGAAGCCCTCGACCTTCTCGGCGTTGATGAACTTGAAGCGCTCGCCGAGCGCGCGGCAGTGGTCCTGGATCGGCTGCCAGAAATCCGGATCGGGCGTGTTGTTGATGATGCAGACGCACTCGAAGTTCGGATAGTCGAGCCGCGACACCGCATCCAGCGTCTGCTTCAGCATATCCACCGGTTCGAAATAGGCGGGGATGTGGATCGAGACCTTCGGGAAGGCGACGGCGTCGCCGATCGTGGCCGGCGCCATCGGCTCGGTGCTCTTCGCGATCAGGCGGCGCGGGCCGTGACCGAAGGCGATCGCAGCGATTTCGTCGATCCGCGCCATCGCGATCAGGATCAGCGGCACCAGCAGGATCAGGCCGAGCGTCATGGCGAAGGCGGAGCCGAACACGAAGTAATGCCCGGCCCAGTAGGCGAACACGGTGGCAGCCCAGGCGCCGACGCCGTTCGCCGCCACCGACAGCACCAGCGCCTGCATCACGGTCGGCCGGTCGAGGCGGAGGATCGGCAGCGACATCAGGATGCCGACGAGCAGCGCGATGGCGGCCAGCTTCCAGTAGTTCTCGGTGACGATCGGGCCGGTCCAGGAGAATTTTGGTTCGCGATTGGCGTCGAGAATGCCCCAATAGGGTCCGACGCCGCCTTCGAAGAATTTCCAGGGCTGATCGATCGCCTCGACGATGTTGTACTCCATGCCCATCGCTTCGGCGCGGGTGACGAAGTTGCGCAGCACGGCAGCCTGTTCGAACGTGCCGGGTTCGGCGTTCTTCAGGTTGTAGCCGGCGCTGGGCCAGCCGAATTCGGCGATGACGATGCGCTTGCCGGGGAATTTCTCGCGCAACAATCCGTAGAGGTAGACCGCCTGGTCGACCGCCTGCTTGTCGGTGAAGTTTTCCCAGTAGGGCAGCACGTGAGCGGCGACGAAATCGACCGAGGAGGCGAGCTCGGGATTGTCGCGCCAGATGTTCCAGATTTCACCCGTGGTGACGGGGACGTTGACCGACTTCTTCACCCGCTTGATCAGCTCGATCAGGTCTTCGACCTTCTGCTCGCCGCGGTAGATGGTTTCGTTGCCGACGACGATGCCGTTGACGTTGCTGTTGCGCTTGGCGAGGTTGATCGCCGCGTCGATCTCGCGCTCGTTGCGGTCGGTATTCTTGTCGATCCAGGCGCCGATGGTGACCTTGAGGCCGAACTCGGCCGCGATCGGCGGCACCAGTTCGACGCCGCCGGTCGAGGAGTAGAGGCGAATCGCGCGCGTCATCGTCGACAGCTTTTTCAGGTCGGCGCGGATCTTCTCGATCTGGGGAATGTTGTCGACGTCGGGATGGCCGCTGCCCTCGAACGGCGCGTAGGAGACGCTCGGCAGGATGCCGCGGAAATCGGGAGCCTCCTGCTTTTGCTGGAACAGGCCCCACAGCCCGGCATGAGCTGCGGTTACAAACAGCAGGACGGCGACGACGGCACGCATCGGGAGTTAAACCATACGGGGCTGCGATTTTAAGGAAGCGAGCCTGTCCCCTAGGCTCGACCGGCACTACGGCATGAAGAGGATAATCCTGCCGCGCGAATTCACAACTGGTATGACGCCATGACTTTTTTAAGGTCGGCTTTTTAAGGGCCGCTGGCAGCCAACGCCGGATAAATAGGATCGTTCCTGTGAACGTCTGCTGAATGCCGCGCGGCTATTTCGCCGCAGGCGCTTACTTTGCCGCGGGCGCTGGCGTGGCGGCGGCGGCCGGCGAGGGTGACGGCGCGGGCGCAGGTGCAGCGCCGGCAGGGGCGGGCGTGGCCGGCGCAGGGGTGGCCGCGGCGGCGGCCTGGGGCTGGGCGCCCGGATTGATCCAGCAGGCATGGATGCGGCTGGAGAGCGTCTCGGCGACCTTGGGATCGATCTGCCCGCCGAATCGGGTGAGGCAGCGGAAGGCGGCCTGGACGTGGCCGCCGGGGCAACCGAATCGGTCGTACAGGTCGAGATGGCGGAACGCGGTGTCGAGGTCGTCGCGCCACATCAGGCTGACGACGCGCCGGCCGAGCCAGACGCATTCGGGGTTGCCGGCCGGGCCGTTGATGGCCTGCGAGGCCTCGACGAATTCGTCGGTCTTGCGCTGGTTGTCCTTGCTGGCGTCGGCGGCATTGGCGGGGGGCTGCTTGGACTGCTCCTGCGGCGCCGGGCTTCCGCTCTGGGCCAGCGCTCCGCCCGATCCGATCAGGAAGGCCAGGCCCGCGATCAGGCCCGCAGCTGCGAAGTGGCGCAAAACCGAAACTCCAGACACCCGTCGACGCATACTTTCCCCGAATAGTTTCCACCCGCGCCGAGCGCGCGGCTGATGTGGTGGCAGGCTAGTTGCCGTCCAATTGGGTCTCCATTGCGGCGGAGACGTCACGCGATTCACATGCCGGGTATTTCGGATTTTGTCCAGCAAACTCACAACTTTATCGCGCCGTGGTAAAACTGCCGCAGGGTTGGCGCGGGAATAGGGGTATGCTGGAGCTTGGCAGATCGGCCATGAACGGCTAATCGACGGTCCCCGCCCGGAGGATGGAACTGATTTCTCTTCGTACGCCGCTGGCGCTTCTCCTGTCATCGCTAGGTATGATCGCGGCCCTTTGGTGGTGGATGGCCACGCCGATTACGCTGGCGCGCGCCCCGATCGATCCGAACGCAAAGCTGCAATGCGTCTCCTACGCGCCGTTCCGGGGGGCGCAGTCCCCTCTGGTGCCGACCACGCAGATCGCGCCCGAACAGATCGCCGAGGACCTGGCGCAGCTCGCCAAGATCACCGACTGCGTGCGGACCTATTCGATCGAGAACGGCCTCGACCAGGTTCCGGCGCTGGCCGCCAAGGTCGGGCTCAAGGTGATCCAGGGCATCTGGCTCTCCAGCAACCGGATCAAGAACCTCGCCCAGATCGCGATCGCGATCGAACTGGCCAAGGAGCATCCGGGCGTCATTACCGCGCTGGTGGTCGGCAACGAGGTGCTGCTGCGCGGCGAGATGACCGCCTCCGACCTTGCCGCCAACATCCGCTCGGTCAAGTCGCGGGTCACGGTGCCCGTGACCTATGCCGACGTCTGGGAATTCTGGCTGCGCAACCGCGAGATCTACGAGGCCGTCGACTTCGTCACCATCCATATCCTCCCGTACTGGGAGGACATGCCGGTGCGGGCCAAATTCGCCGCCGGCCATGTCGACGACATCCGCAAGCGGATGGCGGTGGCGTTTCCGGCCAAGGAAATCCTGATCGGCGAGACCGGATGGCCGAGCGCCGGGCGGATGCGCGAGGGCGCGCTGCCGTCGCGCACCAACCAGGCGCGCGTGGTGTCCGAGATCCTCGACCTCGCCAGGCGCGAAAAATTCCGGGTGAATTTGATCGAGGCCTACGACCAGCCGTGGAAGCGCCAGCTCGAGGGCACCGTCGGCGGCTATTGGGGCCTGATCGACGACCGCCATCGCGCGGTGAAATATCCGCCCGGCGAGCCGATCAGCAATTTCCCGCTGTGGAAATGGCAGATGGGCGCCGGCATGGCGCTGAGCGCCCTGGTGTTCCTGGCAGGCTTCATGGCGCAGCGCCGGCGGCCGTGGAAGCCGGGGCCCGCGGCGTGGATCGCGGTCGGCACGTCGGCCACCGTCGGCGGCATGCTGCTCGGGGTCGCCGTCGACAAGATGCTCTACGAGAGCTACGGCACCGGCGGCTGGCTGCAATGGGGCGCGCTGCTGGCCGCCGGCATTGCTTCACCGCTGCTCTGTGCGCACACCGCGATGGTCGGCCGGCCGCTGCCGACATTCCTCGATCTGCTGGGGCCGCGCGAGGGCCGAAAGCTGACGCCGCTGACGGCGCTGCTCGCCGTGGTGCTTGCCGTCACGACGTTGCTGGCGGCGCAGACCGCGCTCGGCTTCGCGTTCGATCCGCGCTACCGCGATTTCCCGTTCGCATCGCTAACCATGGCGGTGGTGCCGTTCGCGGCGCTGATGCTGCTCAACCGGCCGAAAGAGGGTGTGCGTCCGATCGCCGAATCCACTTTTGCCGGCCTGCTCGTGGTCGCCGCGCTGTTCATGGGATTCAACGAGGGCAACCACAACTGGCAGTCGATGTGGACCTGCGCGATCTATCTCTTGCTGGCGCTTACGCTGTGGCGGGCGCGGGCCGTGCAAATCCCAAAATAAGCAGCCCGATCGCCAGCCCCGACAGCACGATGTTGTAGAGCACGATCCCCAATCCGGCCGCGACCAGTCCGACCGTCAACGTCACGATCGACGGCCGCATGACGTGAAGCGTCGCCACGATCAGGGCTGCGATGCCGAACACCGAATTCTTGAACAGATAGGTGGCGAGTGCGCGCGACTTGCACAGCATGGTCTGCAGGCCGGCGTCGCAGGCCAGCGCCACGGTCGAGAACTCAACCGCGAGATAGCGCAGATAGAGCGCATAGCCGACGGTCACGAAGCCGACCACCAGCAGAAACTGGACCTGATAGGGCGTCAGCCGGAACGGAGTTTTTTTCATCTCACCTGTATGATCGGGATTGGGCGCGGGGACAAGAGGCAGCGGACGCGCGAGGTGTCAAAGGAAGCCCGCAACACATTGCACTTCAAGAGATTATTGCGAAGTCCGCCGGTTGAAGAAAGACGTGAGCGTGGACGGGTTTTCCGGTTTGGCCGGCTCCTCGGCGACGGGAGCCGCGGGCGGCGCCACCGCGGCCCGCTTGGCGGGGGCGCGCCGCTGCTGCGCGGTCGGTGGCTTACTGGCCGCCGCGGCCGGCTGATCTTCAGGCCCAAGCGACAGCCGCTGGCCGTCGTAGATCGCGGTCTCGCAATGCCGCTTGTTTTCGGTCAGGACGGCACAGATCTTTGCGGCGGCGCCGGCGTCGTTCAACGGACCCGCCACCAGCCTGAGCTGCATGCCGAGCCCGTTGGTGCCTTCCTTCACGACGATGATCGGGTGCAGCGTCGTCAGCGGCGCGTTCGATCTCGATTTCAGCAGGCCACGCCACAGCGCGCGCAGGCCGTTCACCGAATTGGCGGTCCCGACATCGACGCCGAACTCGGTTCGACGCAGTGCGATCTTCGGCGCGCCGGAGCCGTCGTCGTCGTCCGATGGCGCCGACGCCACGACTTCCGGGATCGGGCTCACGACGATGCCGTTCAGGGATCTGGTCGGCTCGGCCAGCTTTGCGGCGGCCGGGTCGGGTGGGGCCATGATCGATTTCGAGGCCATCAGCGGCGTCGCCGGCGACGGCTTTGCCAACTCGGACCTGTCGGCCTTTCCGCTATCGGCTTTGGCAGTTTCGGATTTGGACGTCTCGGTCTTGGATGTCTCGGTCCTGGACGTCTCGGTCCTGGCAGCTTCGATCCTGGCGCCTTCGATCTTGGCGAGGTCGGTTCTGGCGCCTTCGCCCCTGGCGCCTTCCGTCTTCGCAGCCTCGGTCTTCGACGAGTCCCTGGCCACGGACGACACCGTCGGGCCTGGTTCCGCCGCCGGCTTGTCGGGACCGGCATGGGTGGTTCCGACCGGCGCGACGGCCGGGGCAGGCGGGCCTTGAATGGCCTGCGGCTCTGCGGTGGCCGTCAAAGCTTGTGCGGAACCCTGGCGCGCGATGGCGCCGGTGACGGACTCCAGCCCCTGTTCCAGGCCGGTGACGCGGGCATACAGCCGGTCGCGGTCATTGTTCAGGGTTTCGATCGCGGCGGCGAGGCGCCGCGCCTCGTTGTGGGTTTCCCTTGTCACCGACTGGAACTGCTGCGCCTGCCGGGTCAGGTCGGCGGCGGCCATCTGATCGCGCTTGAAGCCGAGCGACGACTGGTTGGCCATCACGGCCAGCACCACCGCGCCGGTCGCCGCAAAGCCCCACGACCCGATCCGCCACAGCGCACGGCGATCCAGCCCTTCCTCGTCGGCCAGGAAGCCGCCGAGCAGGCCGCCGGAATCATCCGGCTCGAAGCCACCCCCATGGTCTGAATTCCTGGCCAAAGCGCCCCCGGCCCTCCTTCAGGCCCGCCGAATCACCCACCAAACACTAACAGGAAAAGCCCGCCTAACTCTGATCCGGAGGCTGACGGGGCGGCGAATCGGTATCATCTCCGGGGGAAAACAATTAAAGACGGCCGGCACTATCAGCCGTGTACTTCCAAAGGAGCAGAATGACCGCCCGATCCAGCCTGACTGTTGTGCTTGCGGCCGGCGAGGGCACCCGCATGCGCTCCTCGCTGCCGAAGGTTTTGCACCCCGTCGCCGGTCAGCCGCTCTTGGCGCATGTGCTGCAGGCCGCACCCGACGGCGAGGGCGCCGCGCTCGCGGTGGTGGTCGGGCCGGACCACAAGGCGGTTGCCGACGAGGTCAGGCGGGTGCGGCCGGATGCGGCGACGTTCGTCCAGGCCGAGCGGCTCGGTACCGCGCATGCCGTGCTGGCGGCACGGGAGGCGATCGCGCGCGGCGCGGACGATCTCCTGGTGGCGTTCGGTGACACGCCGCTGATTTCGGCCAAAACCTTTGCGCGGCTGCGTGCGCCGCTGGAGAAGGGCGCGGCGCTCGCGGTGCTCGGCTTCCGCGCCGCCGATCCTGCCGGCTACGGCCGGCTGCTGCTCGAAGGCGACCGTCTGGTGGCGATCCGCGAACATGCCGACGCGACTACTGAGGAGCGCAAGGTCACGCTCTGCAATGCCGGCGTGATGGCGTTCGAGGGCGCCCGCGCGCTCGAAATCCTCGACAAAATCGGAAACGCCAACAGCAAGAACGAATACTATCTGGTCGATGCCGTCGCCATCGTCAGGGAAATGGGATTGGAGGCCGTCGTGATCGAAACCAGCGAGGACGAAGTGCGCGGGATCAACACCAAGGCCCAGCTCGCCGAAGCCGAAGCCGTGATGCAGGCGCGGCTGCGCAGGGCAGCGCTCGAAGCCGGCGTGACGCTGATCTCGCCCGACACGGTCTATCTCGCAACTGATACGAAGTTCGGCAAGGACGTCACCATCGAGCCGTTCGTGGTGATCGGCCCCGGCGTCACCATCGGCGACGGCGCGGTGATCCATTCCTTCTCGCACATCGTGCAGGCATCGATCGGCAACAAGGTCTCGATCGGCCCCTATGCGCGCCTGCGGCCGGGCACCGCGCTCGGCGACGGCGCCAAGATCGGCAACTTCGTCGAGACCAAGGCCGCGACCATCGAGGCCGGCGCCAAGGTCAATCACCTCTCCTATGTCGGCGACGCCCATGTCGGCGCCAACGCCAATCTCGGCGCGGGCACCATCACCTGCAACTACGACGGCTTCTCCAAGCACAAGACGCTGATCGGCGAGGGCGCCTTCGTCGGCACCAACTCCTCGCTGGTGGCGCCGGTGAAGATCGGCAAGGGCGCCTATATCGGCTCGGGCTCGGTCATCACCAAGGACGTGCCCGACGACGCGATGGCGGTGGAGCGCAGCCAGCAGACCACGCGCGAGAACGGGGCGAAGCGGTACCGCGAGCTGAAAACGCGAGCGAAGGCGCCGAAAGAGGGCTGACCAGCACCAGCTCTCTCCGCATTATTGCGAACGCAAATAAAACCGGGATTTGGGACGCTGCGCACATCTCAGGGATTCCCTGCCTAAGGGGAATTCACCCTAGTGGTTTATGCTGGCGCCAGATAACGCGTAGCCCAAGGAATTTTCTGTATTTGTCGGCAATTTGTTCCGGACGCGCTTTGGCGCGGGCGGTTTCGCTCGGCCATGGAGGAAGCTGCATGCTTCATCAGGATTCATTGGTCGATCAGACCGTTCTGTTCGCGACCTTTCGCTTATGAGCGCGCCTCAGGCGTGAGGCAGCGCGCCTGGCCCGATCCGCATCACAACGGAGCACTCGTTCGATCATGAAGCGGATTCTCATCGCTGACGACCACGATACCGTGCGGGCCGGTTTGCGTGCCATTCTCGAAGGACGCATGGGCTGGGAAGTCGTGGCCGAGGCCCGCAATGGCCGCGAAGCCGCGTCGGCTGCTGTTGAGACTTGTCCCGACGTTGCCGTCCTTGATTACTCGATGCCGCTGATGACCGGTGTGGAAGTTGCGCGATGCATCAGGGAGCATCAGCTGCCGACCGAGATATTGATCTTCACCGTGCACGATTCGAATGCGGTTGCGCGGCAGGCGTTCGAGGCGGGTGCCCGGGCCTTTTTGCTGAAATCCGATGCGAGCAAGATGCTGCTGGCCGCCGTGGAGTCGTTGATCCTTCACAAGCCGTTCTACGCCGGTCCCCATTCCAGCGAAGCCAGGAATGCGGTGAACGGGAAGGGCGATGTGAACGAGGTGCTTTCGCCCCGGGAGAAGACGATCGTCAAACTGGTCGCGGAAGGACACAGCAACAAGGGCGTCAGCGCGATCCTGAACCTCAGCATCAAGACGACGGAGACTCATCGGGCCGCCGCCATGCGCAAGCTCAACGTGAACTCGACCGCGGGCCTTGTTCGATACGCCGTTCGTGCAAAGCTCGTGGAGGCGTGAAGTAGTATCGCGTTACAGGCATCGGCGCGGCCATTGTGACCAGCGGGACACGGGCGGGCGGATGTCGCATCTTGGGCTTGCCAAAAGTGGAACCAGGGAGTTGGATCGATCCTGCAGTGCAAAATGCGCCTGTTTGTGAATCGATTTCATGGACGCCGTACGTTTCTCCACGCGGGAATTGCCGAAGTCGCGTCAGCTCGAGGCCTGGCGCGACTGGTACGCCGGTAGTTTCGAGGTAGGCCCCCTCGACGCCTCCGATCGCGGCTTTGCCGGCGAGAGCGAAGTGTGGAAGCTCGATGGCATGGCCCTCGTCAGCGTGTCGGCGCCGCCGTTGCGCGCCATGCGAACGAAGTCGCTGATCAGGCGCGATCCGACCGACCACTGGGTGATCACGATCGGCAAGCGCGCCGCAACCGGCCTGATGCTGGAAAGCGACCAGACACTGGTACCGGCCGGAATGCCGTTCGTCCTGTCATTGGGCGAATTTTCGGCCAATCAGCGCGATCTCGACGACCGGCTTCAGCTGAACATCGCGCGGGATAAATTTGCCGCGCTCGTGCCGGCGCTCGACGCCGCGCGGGGCCGCATCGTGAATACGCCGCTTGGCGGCATGCTCGCCGAATACATCAGGCTGCTGGAACGCCAGCTGCCGGGTCTGAGCGACGAAGACGCGCACGGTCTCCCGCAAGCGGTCGCCGCGATGGTTGCCGCATGCATTGCACCGTCCGTTGACCGCGTGACGACGGCGCACGAGCAGATCGGCGCCACGCTCAAGGAGAAGGCGCGACGCTGCATCCAGCGCAATCTGCGCTCGCCCCATCTCGGGGCGACCATGCTGTGCCGTGAACTCGGAATGTCCAGATCGAGCCTCTACCGCTTGCTGGAATCCGAAGGTGGCGTGGAACGATACATCCAGTATCACCGCATGGCGGAAAGCTTCGCGCAACTGAGTGACCCCTCCAACACGCAGCCGATCGTCGTCATCGCCGACGAACTGGGAATGCACGATCCCTCTTCGTTCAGCCGTGCCTTCCGCCGGCAGTTCGGCATCAGCCCGATCGACGTGCGCGAGGCCGCGCGCGCCGGTGTCGCGCCTTCGCTCGCGCCAGTGCGGCGGGATACATGGGGCGGTGTCGGCGGACTGCTGGCTCGGCTTTAGGGCTTCGGCGTTGGCACCGCGACTGCGAGTGCACGATCCCGTAGGATGGATGGAGCGACTTCCGGGGCTTGATTATTCCCGCATAACGCTGCGCTCATGCGGGCTATGTGCTGCGGCCGCAGCGGCTTAATCCGATCGACGGTTGCTGGAGTAATGCTTAGAGTGCAATTTCACCGTGGTTCAGGTTACGGGTCCGCACCATGAGCAACGCCAAACACTGGTTCTTCCAACTAGGTACGCAGTACTACGTTACAGGCCGCTATGCTTTTTTTGCGTATTCGAATCCAGTTGCTGGCAACTTACTGCACCACGCCGTCGAGATGTTCCTAAAGGGGGAGCTTTCAAAAACAATACCTCTTGAGAGACTGAAGTACGATCTCCGGCACAATCTGCTCAGGATTTGGGATGAAATCAAAAAGGTTGCTCCGACTCTGACAGCGTTCGATGAAGTGGTCGCCAAACTGCAAAAATTCGAAGACATCAGATACCCGGATAAGATCCTGAGCGACGGAATGAGCTCATACATCGGCATTACGTTTCTCGATGGGAGCAGTCTGACGGTTGACCACAGCACGGGCATGTCGCCAGAAACACCTCAATATAAGCTACAGCTAGAAGAGATCGACGAGTTGGTCGCGGCAATTTTTGAAATTGCGCACTGTCGTCTGTCAGAATACTTGCCTCGGTTTGCAGAGGCGGAAAAAAGTTTCGTTTATCGAGAGAATCGGTACTTCAGGCCCAGCGATTGTCGTTAGCGCCGAGCTCGGCCATTTCGAAGAAGGCATGATACAGATGCGCGCAGTCCCGTATAGGATAGGTGGAGCGACATCCGGGGTTCGACCCATCCCGCATATCGCTGCGCTCACGCGGGCTACTTGCTGCCGCGTCTCAAAACGCCTCAGGCCAGCGGCGTGCACTGTGTAAGACCCGCAGGACCTGGATTGTGTTGCCGACCAGACGGTACGGCACGATGTATGGCGTCCTCGGGATGACGAACTCACGTGTCCCTGGAACTCGACCCGGCCGCTCGATTTCGGGGCTATTGGGAAGTAAGGTCTCGACATTGCGTACGATATGCAGCGCAACGCGTTGCGCTGCTGCGGGGATCGTCCTGCGCGATGTAAGCCCGCAACGCCGCGAGGTCGGTAATTGCCTCTGGCGACCAGACCGGGTTCATGAACTCTTGGGCGCCGGCTTCTCGTTCGCGCTTCCCCAGGAAGCGACCCAATCCTTAACCTGGTCATGCGCAATCCCATCGCCGCGATCGAGCGAGGCGATGGCGCGCTTGATACCGGCCACCTGCCATTCATTGAGTTCGAGATATTCGTTGATAGCCTCGGCGGCGAGAAAGGAACGGCTGCGACCCGTGCTCTTGGCCAGTCGCTCCAGCCGTTTCTTCACGCCCGTATCGACGCGCACCGTGAAGGTTGTCGACTTCATGAGAGACCTCTGTAAGTGATTGTGTAGAATATACGGACGTCGAGGGCGCACAATCGAGACCTCATGGGCTTCCCGCGGCCAATGCGATCAATTGTCTTTCTTGCTGCGCCTTCAGCCGAATTTCCCGAACCAAATCAACCTGATCCTACCTGTCCAGCCCCATCCGAAAAAACATTCCGCTATCGCCGTCGGGCAAATCACCGCTATCCTTTCGGCCATCCACCCCGGCAAGAGGGGCGTATCGCGATCGTCACGGACGCGGGGTTGGATGCGGTGGACGCAGCGGCGTCGGGCGCGATGGTGGTCGCAGGGCGGGTTCTCCCGTGAGTGATCGAGCGTTGCGCAGACGACCGGCGCTTTAAGGGCCTTCGCCGGGATTTCGGTCGGCATCGCCGATCGGCGTTTTGACGAGAGGTCGCTGCGTACGGCGAAGTCGTGTGGTTCTGGCATCCGTGGCTGATGTCAAGCCAGCGGAGATGCGTCGGCCCGACCGGGCTTGGACAAATCTCAATCCGCTGGTGACGGTGGCAAAAGGAATTCGTCGCCGGGAAGAGCACGAAGTAAGCCGTAAAACCATTGCGCAGGGAATGCCGGAGTGCCTCCGCTGAACCTGTATGCTCGTGTGCGCTTCCATCTCCCCATTGCACACGGGACCGCGGGTGCAGCGTGCATCCGGCATTCCCTGCTCCCTCTCTTTAGGGAGTGAACGAAGGTCAGGCCTCGGGCAGATAATGCCGCGAGATCGCGGAGTCGTATTTCGTGCCCCTCATGGTGAGGAGGCGCGCCAGCGCCGTCTCGAACCATGCGGCCTCGCTGGTGCGTGTGGCCATCCTTCGAGACGCTTGCTGCGCAAGCTCCTCAGGATGAGGGGAGAGAATCCGGCGGGCCGAGGGGGACTAATCCCTGGTTTCCTAAACCGCTAAAATTTTCGCCTAAGACTGTCGCAATCCGCAATAAATATTGAGTATCTGTGGATGCGCGAATTTCGTTAAGAGTGGCGCGGGTTGCGACGCTGTTCGTCGATTTGGGGATTTGAACCGCATGTGCGGCATTGTCGGCATTTTGGGACGCGCTCCGGTCGCGGAGCAGTTGGTGGACTCACTCAAGCGCCTCGAATATCGCGGCTATGATTCCGCCGGCGTCGCCACGCTGGAAGGCGATCACCTCGCGCGCCGCCGCGCCGAGGGCAAGCTGAAGAACCTGGAAAAGCGGCTCGATGCCGAACCGCTGCAGGGCCATATCGGCATCGGGCACACCCGCTGGGCCACCCACGGCAAGCCGACCGAGAACAACGCGCATCCGCACGCCACCGATCGCGTCGCGGTGGTCCACAACGGCATCATCGAGAATTTTCGCGAGCTGCGCCAACGGCTCGAAAAGCAGGGCGCGGTGTTCAAGACCGAGACCGACACCGAGATCGTCGTGCATCTCGTCGACAGCTTTTTGCAGAAGGGCGTCAGTCCGGTCGAGGCGGTGAGGGCGGCGCTGTCGGAACTGCGCGGTGCGTTCGCGCTCGGATTCATCTTCGCCGGCGACGACGACCTGATGATCGGCGCCCGCAACGGGCCGCCGCTGGCGATCGGTCACGGCCAGGGCGAAATGTATCTGGGATCGGACGCGATCGCGCTTGGGCCGTTCACCGATACCATCAGCTATCTCGAAGATGGCGACTGGGTGGTGCTGACGCGCAAGGGCGCGACCATCTACGACAAGAACAACACCATCGTTAAGCGCGACGCGATCAAGCACACCGCTTCGACCTCGCTGGTCGACAAGGCCAACTATCGCCACTTCATGGCCAAGGAAATCCACGAGCAGCCGGAAGTGGTCGGCCACACGCTGGCCCGCTACGTCGACATGGCGAGCGAGCAGGTGATGCTGCCGGCGCCGCTGCCGTTCGACTTCAAGGATATCCAGCGGATCTCGATCACGGCCTGCGGCACCGCGAGCTATGCCGGCTATGTCGCAAAATACTGGTTCGAGCGGCTGGCGCGCGTTCCGGTCGAACTCGATGTCGCCTCGGAATTCCGCTACCGCGAGGCGCCGCTGCGCAAGGGCGATCTGGCGATCTTCATTTCGCAATCCGGCGAAACCGCCGATACGCTGGCCGCGCTGCGCTACGCCAAGGCGGAAGGCGTGCACACGCTGGCCGTGGTCAACGTGCCGACCTCGACGATCGCGCGCGAGAGCGAGACCGTGCTGCAGACGCTGGCGGGTCCCGAGATCGGCGTGGCCTCGACGAAAGCCTTCACCTGCCAACTCATGGTGCTGGCGTCGCTGGCGGTCGCGGCCGGCAAGGCGAGGGGCGAATTGTCCGACGAGGACGAGAGCAAGCTCGTCCATGGCCTGGTCGAAATCCCGCGCCTGATGGCGGAGGCGCTGAAATCCGAGCCGCAGATCGAGAAGCTGGCGCGTGACCTCTCCAAGTCAAAGGACGTGCTCTATCTCGGCCGCGGCACCAGCTATCCGCTGGCGCTGGAAGGCGCGCTGAAGCTGAAGGAAATCTCCTACATCCATGCCGAGGGCTATGCCGCCGGCGAACTCAAGCACGGGCCGATCGCGCTGATCGACGAGAACATGCCGGTCGTGGTGATCGCGCCGCATGACCGGGTGTTCGAAAAAACCGTCTCCAACATGCAGGAAGTCGCCGCCCGCGGCGGCAACATCATCCTGATGACCGACGCCAAGGGGGCGGCGGAAGCGACCATCGAATCGCTGGTCACGATCGTGCTGCCGGACATGGCGGCAACCTTCAGCCCGCTGGTCTATGCGGTGCCGGTGCAGCTATTGGCCTATCATACCGCCGTCGTCATGGGCACCGACGTCGATCAGCCGCGAAATCTCGCCAAATCGGTAACGGTCGAATAGTCAAGCCCGTCTGTTGTCACGCCGGGTCTTCAAAAACCTGCTAGGATGGCTTAGCTGGCTGAGGTGCGATCCGATCGCGCCCGAATGTCGTGTCCGGCTGTCCTGACCTGGAACCCGAATGAACCGCGAAGACCTGCCTCCGACCGCGCCTCCGGATGACCCCCTGCCGGAGGAGTCCCATACCGGGCTTATGGGTCGTTTCCGGAACTATTTTCTGACCGGGCTGATTGTCGCAGGGCCGGTCGCGATCACGCTGTATTTGACCTGGTGGTTCGTGAACTGGGTCGACAGCATCGTCCGCCCCTTCGTGCCCTATGCCTACCGGCCGGAGACCTACCTGCCGTTCGGGCTGCCCGGCTCGGGGCTGATCGTCGCTGTCGTGGCGCTGACGCTGCTCGGTTTCCTCGCCGCCAATTTGATCGGCCGCACGCTGGTCGATCTCGGCGAAAGGCTGCTCGGCCGGATGCCGGTGGTGCGCGCCATCTATCGCGGGCTGAAGCAGGTGTTCGAGACGCTGTTCTCGGGCAAGGGATCGAGCTTCCGCAAGGTCGGCCTGGTCGAGTTTCCCTCGCCGGGCATGTGGTCGATCGTGCTGATCTCGCAGTCGCCGAGCGTGAACATCGCGGCCAAACTGCCAGGCGAGGAGGAGCACATCTCGGTGTTCCTGCCCTGCGCGCCGAACCCGACCACGGGATTCTTTTTCTATGTGCCGAAGAGCAAGATCATCGAAGTCGACATGTCAACCGAGGACGCGGCGACCCTGATCATGTCCGCCGGCGTGGTGCAGCCCGGCTCCGACCCGCAGAAGCGCAACGCCGCACTGGCCGGCATGGCCAACGCCGCACGCGTCGCGAATTCGCCCGCCGCGTTGCAGCCGGCGCCCGTGAAAGTGAAGGCGGAGTGAGAGAGACTGTCATTCCGGGGCGCGCGACGCGCGAACCCGGAATCTCGAGATTCCGGGTCTGGTCCTTCGGACCATCCCGGAATGACGTGGACAAATTCATCCCGCCCCAATCAGCGGTACGGCTTCATCCCGCTCATACAGATACAGCAAACACCGTAGCGCCTCGCCGCGCTCGCCCTTCAGCTTCGGATTGTCTTTCATGATCCGCAGCGCCTCGTCGCGGGCCTGCGTGATCAGTTGCGCGTGGACGTCGGAACGCGCAATCCGATAGCCGGGCAGGCCGCTCTGGCGGATGCCGAGCACGTCGCCTTCGCCGCGCAGCTTGAGGTCCTCCTCGGCAATCCGAAAGCCGTCGGTGGTCTCGCGGATCACCTTCAGCCGCGCCGCCGACATCTCGCCGAGCGGCTCCCTGTAGAGCAGCAGGCACGTCGACGCCTCCGAGCCGCGGCCGATGCGGCCGCGGAGCTGGTGCAATTGCGCCAGCCCAAACCGCTCGGCATTCTCGATCACCATGATGGTCGCGGCGGGGACATCGACGCCGACCTCGACCACGGTGGTCGCCACCAGGAGGTTGATTTCGTGGGCAGCGAATTGCGCCATCACGCGATCTTTGTCCGTACCCTTCATCTGCCCGTGAACGAGACCGACCCTGTCGCCAAAGCGTTCGCGCAGCTTTTCGAACCGCTCGGTGGCGTTGGTGAGGTGCTCGATGCCTTCGGCCTCGGACTCCTCGACCAGCGGGCAGATCCAGTACACCAGCTTGCCCGCCTTCAGCGCGCGGCCGACCGCATCCACGACATCATCCAGCCTGCTGGCTGGAACGGTACGGGTGTCGATCGGCTGCCGGCCCGCGGGTTTCTCGCGCAATTCGGAGACGTCCATGTCGCCAAAGTAAGTCAGCACCAGCGTGCGCGGGATCGGCGTTGCGCTCAGCACCAGCACGTCGACGGCTTCGCCCTTGTTGGTCAGCGCCAGCCGCTCGCGGACGCCGAACCGATGCTGTTCGTCGACCACCGCCAGCGCCAGCGCCTTGAAGATCACGTCGTCCTGGATCAGCGCGTGGGTGCCGACGAGGAAATCGATCTCGCCGGCTTCCAGCCGCGCCAGAATCTCGCGCCGCTCCTTGCCCTTCTCGCGGCCCGTGAGGATCGCCACCCGGAGCCCGGCGCGCTCAGCCAGCGGCGTGATGGTCTTGATGTGCTGGCGGGCCAGGATTTCGGTGGGCGCCATCAGCGCCGCCTGCTTGCCGGCCTCGGTGACCGCAGCCGCGGCGAGCAGCGCCACGACCGTCTTGCCGGAGCCGACATCGCCCTGCAGCAGCCGCAGCATCCGCACCGGCTGGCGCAGATCCTCGGTGATGGCGGCAACCGCCTCGCGTTGCGAGGCCGTCAGCGCATAGGGCAGCGCGTCGATGATCCTGTGGCGCAGTTGGCCGTCGCCGGCGTGTCGGTCGCCGGCCGGGCGTCGCAACTGTGCGCGCACAAGCGCCAGCGCCAGCTGTCCGGCGAGCAACTCGTCAAACGCCAGCCGCGACCAGAACGGGCCATCGGGCAGAATATCCGTGAGTTCGACCGGGACATGAACGCGATTGAGCGCTTCACGGATCGGCGGAAAGCTGCAGCGGCGAATGACCTCCGGGCTGATCCATTCGGGCAAGTCCGGCAGCTTCAGCAGCGCCTGCGCAATGGCCCGTCGCAGCGAACCGAGTGCCAGCCCCTCCGTGAGGGGATACACCGGATCGATGCCCGACAATTTGGAGAACGCCGCCTCGTCGACGACACGGTCTGGATGCACGATCTGCGGAATGCCGTCGTATATCTGCAGTGTGCCCGAGACGTAGCGTTTCTCGCCCACCGGCAGCAATTTCTCGACATAGCCGGGCTTGGCCCGGAAGAACGTCAGCACCACGTCGCCGGTATCATCAGAGGCATAGACGAGGTAGGGCGCGCGCGAGTTGCGCGGCGGCGGCGGCCGGTGGCGATCGACCGTGACCTCCAGCGTCACCACGGTTCCCTGCACGGCCTCGCGAATTTTCGGCCGTGCGCGGCGGTCGATCACGCTTGCCGGCAGATGCAGCAGCAGATCGACCAGCCGCGGCGTCTCATCGCGGCCGAGCAGGTAGCGCAGCAGCTTGTCCTGCTTCGGCCCGACGCCGGGCAGGCTCGTGACCGGCGCAAACAGCGGATTGAGCAGGGTGGGGCGCATCAGTCTCCCGTCGCACACAAGTCGTCATGCGCGGGCTTGACCCGCGCATCCATCTTGAAAAGAGGATGGATTGCCGGGTCAAGCCCGGCAATGACGAGACAGTTGATAATCGCGAACACAAAGGGCTGACATCTGCGATCCCTGTCGCTATATCAACCCCGCCCGGCACGTCCGGGCTTTTGGCGTTCGGATGGATTGGCGAAAATGACGGGAACGACACGATCAAGCGACGGCCTCGATGACCGTCGCAAGCGACTCTTGTTCCGCTCCTGGCATCGCGGCACCCGTGAGATGGACCTGATCCTCGGGCGCTTTGCGGATGCCGAGATATTGGATCTGCGCGATGGCGAACTGGATCAATTCGAGCGCCTGCTCGAGCTTCCCGATCCCGATCTTTATGCCGCGGTGATCGGCGACAAGCCGCTCGCGCCGGAACATGCGACCGCGCTGTTCGACCGGATCAAGGCGTTTCGCGCCGTGGATCACGACGCATGAAGTCGCCGGTCAAATCTCCCGCCGCGCTGCTTGCACCCGGGCGCGCGCTGACCTTTGCCAATGTCGCGGAGGGCGCGGAGGGGCTGGTCGTCGCCGACCTGGCGCGGGCGGTCGCGGCCAAACCTAAGCCGCCGGCGGTGAGCCTTGCAGTGGTATGCCGCGACGGGTCGCGCATGCAGCAACTCGCGCGGGCGCTGGAGTTCTTCGCGCCGGATCTGCCGGTCATGCAATTCCCGGCCTGGGATTGTCAGCCCTACGACAGGGTGTCGCCGCATGGCGGCGTGCTGGCGCAACGCCTGACCACGCTGGCGCGGCTTTCGCGCCTCAAGGGCAGCGACAAGCCGCTGATCGTGCTGACGACGGTCAACGCCATCGTCCAGCGCGTGCCGGCCCGCGAGGTCGTGGCGGCGCAGGCGTTGTCGGTTGCGCCAGGCCATGTCGTGCCAATGGACTCGATCGTCGCCTGGCTGGAGCACAATGGCTACAACCGCTCCTCGACCGTGCGCGAGCCCGGCGAGTACGCCGTGCGCGGCGGCATCCTCGACCTGTTTCCGGCCGGCCTCGACCAGCCGGTGCGGTTCGACTTCTTCGGTGACAGCCTGGAATCGATCCGTACCTTCGATGCGGAAACCCAGCGCACGCTGCTCGACATGCGCGCTCTCGATCTGGTTCCGGTCTCGGAATTTCAGCTCGTCACCGAAACCATCCGCCGCTTTCGCATGGGCTATGTCGCGACCTTCGGCGCGCCGGAGCGCGACGACCTGCTCTACGAAGCCGTCAGCGAAGGCCGCCGCCATCCCGGCATGGAGCATTGGCTGCCGCTGTTTCAGGAGCGGATGGACACGCTGTTCGACTATCTCGACGGCGCGCCGGTCGCGATCGAACCGCAGTGCGAGGATGCCGCCCGCGAGCGCTTCAAGCAAATCGCCGACTATTACGAGGCAAGGCGCGAAGCGCTGGAACATCCAGGCTCCGGCGCGATCTACAAGCCGTTGCCGCCGGACCGGCTCTATCTGACCGAACAGGAATGGACGACGCGGCTGAACGAAGCTGCATTGGCGCGGCTGACGCCATTTGCGATGCCGGATGACGGCACCGATGTGTTCGATGCCGGCGCGCGGCAGGGGCGCAACTTCACGCCCGAGCGTGCCGATACGTCGGTCAACGTGTTCGAGGCCGTAGTGGCGCATGTGCTGGCGCTGCAGGCGAAGCGCAAGAAGGTGGTGATCGCGCTGTGGAGCGAAGGCTCGCGCGACCGCATGAGTAGCATGCTGCGGGATCACAAGCTTGCCAACCTCACCAGCGTCAACGCATGGCGGACGGTACAGGCGACCCCGCGCAACGAGGCCATGCTGGCGGTCGTCGGCATGGAAAGCGGTTTCGAGACCGACGAATTCGCCGTCATCAGCGAGCATGACATTCTCGGCGACCGCCTGGTGCGGCCGCGCAAGGCAAGCCGCAAGCTCGACAACTTCATCTCCGAAGTCACCAGCCTTTCGACCGGCGATCTCGTGGTCCATGTCGAGCACGGCATTGGACGTTTTGTCGGCCTGCAGACGATCGAGGTCGGCGGCGCGCCGCATGACTGCCTTGAACTGCACTATGCCGCCGAGACAAAGCTGTTCCTGCCGGTCGAAAACATCGAACTGCTGTCGCGCTACGGCTCCGATCACGCCAATGTCGAACTCGATCGGCTCGGCGGCGGCGGCTGGCAGGCGCGCAAGGCCAAGCTCAAGAACCGCATCCGCGAGATCGCGGGCGAACTGATCAAGATCGCGGCCGAACGACATCTGCACGAAGCGCCAAAAATGCCGGTGCAGCCACACGTCTATGACGAGTTCTGCGCGCGCTTCCCCTACGAGGAGACCGAGGACCAGTTAGGGGCGATCACGTCCACGCTGAAGGACCTCGAAAGCGGCCGGCCGATGGACCGGCTGATCTGCGGCGACGTCGGCTTCGGCAAGACCGAGGTGGCGCTACGCGCGGCGTTTGCGGTCGCGCTCGATGGCAAGCAGGTCGCGGTCGTGGTGCCGACGACACTCCTGGCCCGTCAGCACAGCAAGAACTTTGCCGAACGCTTTCGAGGCTTCCCGGTCAATGTCGCGCAAGCGTCGCGCTTGATCCCCGCGAAGGAACTGACCCAGGTCAAGAAGGGGCTGACCGACGGCAGCGTCGATATCGTGGTCGGCACGCATGCGCTGCTCGGCAAGTCGATCAAGTTCAGGGATCTGGGACTTCTGATCGTCGACGAGGAGCAGCACTTTGGCGTCAGCCACAAGGAGCGGTTGAAGCAATTGCGTGCGCAGGTGCATGTGCTGACGCTCAGCGCCACGCCGATCCCGCGGACGCTGCAGCTCGCGCTGACCGGCGTGCGCGATCTGTCGATCATCGCCTCGCCGCCGGTCGACCGGCTGGCGGTGCGGACGTTTGTGGCGCCGCATGACCCGCTGATGATCCGCGAGGCATTGCTGCGCGAACGCTATCGCGGCGGACAGGCGTTCTATGTGGTGCCGCGGATCGAAGATCTCGCCAGCGTCAAGGATTTCCTCGACAAGAATGTGCCGGAGATGAAGGTCGCGGTCGCACACGGCCAGATGCCTCCGACCGTGATCGAAGACATCATGTCGGCGTTTTACGACGGCAAGTACGACATCCTGCTGTCGACCACGATCATCGAGTCCGGTCTCGATATTCCGACCGCCAACACGCTGATCGTGCACCGCGCCGACATGTTCGGACTGGCGCAGCTCTATCAGTTGCGCGGCCGGGTCGGGCGTTCCAAGCTGCGCGCCTATGCGCTGTTCACGCTGCCCGCGCAGCAGAAGATCACCGCGCAGGCCGAACGGCGGCTCAAGGTGCTGCAGTCGCTGGAAACGCTGGGGGCGGGCTTCCAGCTGGCGTCGCACGATCTCGACATCCGCGGCGCCGGCAATCTCCTCGGCGAGGAGCAATCCGGCCACATCAAGGAAGTCGGCTTCGAGCTCTATCAATCGATGCTGGAAGAGGCGATCCTCAACCTCAAGGCCGGCGTCGCGGAGCCCGCCGCCGACCGCTGGTCGCCGCAGATCACCATCGGCATGCCGGTGCTGATCCCGGAGGATTACGTCAACGACCTCGCGGTTCGGCTATCGCTCTATCGAAGGCTCGCCGATCTCGAGACCGACGAGGAGATCGACAATTTTGCCGCCGAGATGCGGGACCGCTTTGGCGTGCTGCCCGACGAAGTCCGCTATCTCTTCAAGGTTGCCGCGATCAAGGCCTATTGCCGTCGCGCCAATGTCGAGAAGGTCGATGCCGGACCGAAGGGCGCGGTGATTACGTTCCGCGAGAACAAGTTCGCGCAGCCGGACCGGCTGGTCTACTTCATCCGCCAGCACGGCCAGGCCGCGAAGGTGCGGCCCGACATGAAGGTAGTGTTCCTGCAGGAATGGAAAACGCCGGAAGAGCGTCTGATGGGCACGACCGAGATCCTGCGGCAGCTCGCCAATCTGGCCGAGAACAAGAAGGCGGCGTAGCGCGGGGCAATCACGATGCGGCGCGTTGCGCGTCGTCCTCGAGCCGCGCGCTTATCGATTTTACGGAATCGTTCGGCAGCAGCGTTGCGACCGTAACCGTCGGTTCCGCGCGTGCCTCGCGCTTGCCATGGCTGGTATGGCGCATCACGCTCGACAGCCGCCGTGCGATGACGTGAGCCGTCTTCAGATCGCACTCGGCAAAGGCGACAACGACCGAGCCATCCTCAAGTGCTGCGCCGAAATCCATTTGCCGCATCAGGCGGCTGATGATCCGCGCGCCATCGAATTGCGCGCGGGGATGTTGCGGATCGAAGGCAAAGCGCGCAACCGACAATCCCCCACCGCGCTGCTGCGTCTGATAGATGGCGCTGGCAAAATCGCGATCGAAGGCTTCGGGCGTTAGCAGCCCGGTTCGGGCGTCGATCAGGCCTTCGGCGTCGATCGCCTTCAGGGTCCGGCTCAGTTGCGCTTCGAAGGCGTGCTGGCGGACCAGCGGCAACGCGGCTGCCGCCACGTGCGCGGGGTCGCCCGAGATCATCTCAAGGTTCGGCAGATCGTAGGCAGGCAGCAGATCGGAGCCGGTCACCACGACGGGAAGATGGCGGAACCGGGCATCTTCAGCCAACACAGTCAGGAAGGCGTCGACCACGCGCGAGCCAAAACCCTCTGCGACCACGATGCCATCGATATCGCGCGTGTTGAGGTGCTTCGCCGCGGCTTCGATCGAAAGCGCGCCGACGACGCCGGTGCATTCCCCGAGCGCGACCGACAGGGCTGGGTAGGCGCTGCCGCGACCGATCAGCAGGACGGTGGCGTCACGCGCGGCATTGATTTGCGAGAGCATCATCGGCGCCGACGGCACCAGCCGGCGCATGACGGTGGCATGCAGCGTTCTGACCCGAAGGGCGGCGCGCAAGCGGGCCACAAGCCGGTCGGAGCGGGCCGGGCTCTGAAATAGCGGGATCGCATTGTCGGGGAGCGGGATCTGTGGATCGATCGCAATCAGCGGCAGATATGGTTGGCGCTTGGCAATCGTTGCTGCCAGTGCCGCAAGTCCGGCCTCATCGACGTCTGACGTCGCAACCAGCACGGCGGCGGGCTGCATCTGCTCGACGGCGCGGAAGGCATCCATCGATGCGGTTTCGACGATTGGAAACAGCTTGGCGACGTCGAGCGGGGATGCGAAGGACGGCTTCCTTGCGTTTGATACGATGAGGATCGGACCTTGCTGGGACATCAGGTTACTCGGATCGTCGCTTCTGGAGTCCGCGATCCTAGTTTGCCCGACTTAATGCAGCGTCAACGTCACGGAGTGCTCAGGGGGTGTTGCTCCGGTCGCGAAAGGCTTCCACCATCAACGGGTTAAGGCCGAGTTCGGTCAGCGCGTCGCGGGCGCGCGCGTTGTCTGCGGCGCGGCCTGCGAGCCGGTGGCCGCTCAGCCGGTCGGGCAACGCCGTCAGCAGCGCCCCCTGGCCGAGCCGCCGCGCCCACTCCTGCAGGTCCTGCCCCAGAAAGCGGTAGCCGCCGACGGCCATGATCCCAGAGGGAGGAGCGGTGATATTGATCGCGCGTGTCGTGCGATCGAGCCGTGCGGCATAATCCGTGTCGACGTAGTCGCGCGGCTGCGCTGCGATCAGCGAGTCGCTCGGCGGCGGAGGCGGCGCGTAGGCGGCGACCGGCACCATCGGCCCGCGCAGTCCCAGGGTGCCGCGCGGCGTCAGCAGGATTTCGCCCGATATCGAGGATCCCGGCATCTCGCGCGGCGCGCCATGAGGGCCTTGCTTGATCAGGGCCGGCGAGCCGTCTTCGGCGATCCGGCGTGCGCCGAACAGGCCGGCTTCGCCGAACAGGTACACATCGGTGAGTGTCGCCGGCTGCGCCGACCAGCACGCGCTGGCAGTGACCTGTTCGGGCGTGCGCCACAGGCCGATGACGTTCCGCAAGCTCGGCAGGCGGCCTGCAAGGTCGAGTTCGTCCAGCCGCAGCGCCAGTTGCGCTGGCGCAATCAGCGTGTCGCACTTCACCTCGTTGATCTGCTGTTCGAGCACCTCGTCGTCGAACGGGTGGTGCAGCACCAGCGTGCCGCCGGACAATAGCCATACCGAAAGCGAGGAGGCGAGGCCGGCAAACGACATCGGCGAGAAGGCCGACAGAACGGTCGCGCCCTGTGGCACGTCGCTTTCGAGCGATATCGCAAGGCCGCCGGCGATCAGGCCGAGATGGGCGCGCGGAACGGGACGGAAACCGTCCGCCGTCATGTCGAACGAGATCAACGCCGCCTTGCGGCCGTCCTCGATGACGGCGCGCGCGATCAGGGATTCCCGGAAGATGGCGTTGTCGAGCGAGGCCATCCCCTCGGGCAGGTCGCTGCCGAAGCCGCAGACATGGCGGATCGAGAACGCTTCGGCTGCGGCATTCATGGCGAGATCCGAATAGACGACGCCATCGACCTTGCTCGACGTCACGATCGCCCGCGCCGCGGTGCGGTTCAGCGCCATGGTCAGTTCCGACTGCCGCCAGAGCAGCGGCAGTACCGCGACCACGAGGCCGGCACGGAAGGCGGCGAGGATCGTGAGCGCGAATTCAATCGTGTTCGGCAGTTGAACCGCGATCACGGAATTCGACGGCAATCCGGATTCGACGAAGTGCGCGGCCAGCGACGAAATCATGCGGTCGGCCTGCGCGTAGGTAAGTCGCTTCGGCGGCTGTCCCGTCACACGCTGCTTGTTGGGAGGATCCACCAGCGCCAGTGCGTCCGGCTGCCGTGCCAGGATGCGTTTGAACAACGTATCGAGCGTTGGCGAAGCGGTGGGCTGGGTCACGGCGCTATTTCAGTTCTGTCACGAGGGTCGGATCAGTTGATCAATCACTCTACCAAATTACGCTATCTACCTACTTTGATTGCACTTCCGGTCTATGCCACAACGTCTCCGGCAGATAGCCCGTCAACGCCGTCGCTGCAGGTCGTTCTATCCGATTCCATCGCGCAATCCATTGCTCCTGCACGTTAAACACCGGGATAGCATAGAAACCCGACATCAGCACGCGATCCAGGGCCCGTACTGTGGAAACAAACGGTGGATGTTCGCGCGCTTCCAGCAGCGCTGCGATCAGGGCGTCGATGGCCGGCTCTTTCGCTCCCATGTAATTTCGTGTGCCGGGGATGTCGGCGGCCTGGCTGCCCCAATAAAAGGATTGCTCATTGCCGGGAGACAGCGACTGGTCCCAGCGATTTTGCAGCATGTCGAACTCATATCCGAGCCGGCGCTGGTCGAACTGAACGGGATCGACCGCGCGCACGCCGGCTTCGATCCCCGCGCGCTTGAGGTCGCGCTGATAGGCGAGCGCGATCCGCTCCTGGTCGCGCGTGGTCACCAGGATTTCGAAGGTGAGCGGCGTCTTCGTGGAGCGTTGCCGCAGTACGGTCCCGTCGAGGTCGTAGCCCGCCGCCGACAGCAAGGCGAGCGCGCTGCGCAGCGCGGCGCGATCGCGGCCAGATCCATCGGTAACAGGTAGCCGGTAGGTACCGTTGAGAATATCCGGCTGAACCTGTTCGCTGAATGGTTTCAGAAGCTCGCGCTCGCGTTCGTCAGCAGGACGGGTGTAGGCCGACAACTCGGAGCCGGCAAAGAAGCCCGCCGAGCGCGCATAGAGCCCGAAAAAGTAATTGCGGTTGATCCACTCGAAATCGAACAGCAGCGTCAGCGCCTGCCGAACGCGGATGTCGGCAAACACCGGACGCCGCGTGTTGAACACGAGGAATTCGGAGGGCTGCGGCATTCCGGTCCTGATGGTCTCGCGGATCAATTCGCCGCTGCGTGCGGCTGGAAAATCGTAACCGTCGTGCCAGCGCAGCGGCTCCTGTTCGACACGGAAATCATAGAGCCCGCGCTTGAATGCCTCGAACTGCCCGTTGGACTCGCGATAGAAGTCGAGCCTGACTTCATCGAAGTTCCACAACCCCCGGTTCACCGGCAGGTCGCGGCCCCAATAGTCAGGGTTGCGTGTCAGGGTGACGCTTGCCCCGGGTTTGACCGCCGTGACGCGATAGGGGCCGGAACCGAGCGGTCCGGTCATCGTGGTTTCCTCGAAGGTCGCGGGATCGACGCCGTGGCGCGGCAACACCGGCATCAGGCCGAGGATCAGCGGCAGTTCCCGGTCGTTGGCGCCGCCGAAATCGAACCGTACAGTAAGCGGGTCGATGGCTTCGGCCTTGGCGACCTTGGAATAATACTGGCGGTGATTGGGGCGGCCCTGGTCGCGCAGCAGCGCCCACGAAAACAGCACGTCATCCGCGGTGACCTCCTTGCCGTCCGCGAAGCGGGCGCGGGGATTGAGACGGAAGGTGACATAGGTTCGCGCGTCGTCGGTCTCGACGCTGCTGGCGAGCAGGCCGTACAGCGTGAAGGCCTCGTCATTGCCGCGCGCCATCAGGCTCTCGACCACATAGCCTCTGATCTGCTGAACGGCGAGGCCACGGACGATCAGCGGATTGAGGCTGTCAAAGGTTCCGAGCAGCCCCCAGGCCAGCCGTCCTCCCTTCGGCGCATCCGGGTTGGCGTAGGGCATGTGGGTGAAGTCGGCGGTCAAAGCAGGCGCGCCGTGCATCGCGATGGCATAACTTTCGGCGGCCTGCGCGGGACGGTCGACCGCTGCGGCCCACGCAGCCAGCACAAGTGCAGCACCGGCCCGTGCCCCCTGCAAGAGGCGCCGGCGGATACGCCCGGAGACAGGCATTGGCGGCGGCTGATTTGATTCGAAAATACTCACCGCCAAGCTTTATCACAGCCGCCGACAATCGCTCGTAGCGGACGTCAAAGATGCCTGTCGGCATTGATCTTTTCGTCGGTGGCTGTATTGAAGGCGGGCGATTGAATCCGGGTCGGAACGGCTGTCACGTATCCGCCTCAATTGCCAAGGACACAGCCGCGCAAACGGCTAGGTTTCGGTGCCTGTAGCGGTTTCGGGTGCTCCCGTTCAGAAAGGGTTTTCCGCAATGAATTTCCGTATCTTGGCCGCTTCGGTCCGGCCGCGTGGGCGGGGTTTCACCGTGCTGGCGGCGTCGGCGCTGTCGGCAGGTTTGATCGCTTCAGGCGCCATGGCCCAGCAGCCCGCGCCTGGGGCTCCCAAAACTGCGCAGGCGCCCGCGCCCGGGGCACCGAAGGCTGCGCCCAAGGCCGCCCCGAAGGCCCCCGCCGGCGCACCGGCCGCGCCGGCAGCTGGCGCCGCTCCCGCCGCCCAGCCTCCGGAGCAGCAGGTTCAGTTGATCTACGCCCCCTGGACCAAGTTCTGTCTGAAGGGGCAGGAAGCCAACGCCAAGCAGGTTTGCTTCACCGGCAAGGACGGCCGCATCGAGTCGGGCCAGCCGGTCATCGCTGCCGTGATCATCGAGCCGGAAGGCGAGCCGAAGAAGATCCTGCGTGTGACGCTGCCCCTCGGCATGCAACTCGTTCACGGAACCCGGGTCATCGTCGACAGCAATGCGCCGCAGCAGAGCCCCTATGTCATTTGCTTCCAGAATGGCTGCATGTCTGACTATGAAGCCACGCCCGAGCTGATCGCCAACTTGAAGAAGGGCCAGAACCTCGTTGTTCAGGCGATCAATTCCAACGGTGCGCCGCTGACGCTGCCGCTGCCGCTGGCCGGCGAATTCGCCAAGGCCTATGACGGCCCGCCGACCGATCCGAAGGTATTCGAGGAAAACCAGAAGAAGCTGCAGGAAGAACTGCAGAAGCGGGCGGAAGAGCAGCGGAAGAAGCTCGAGGCCGCCGGCGTGCCCGGTGCCGCCAATCCGGCTGCGAAGTAAGCCTCGAGCCATCAGACAAAACAAAAGGCGCCCGGAAGGGCGCCTTTTTTGTTGCCGGAAGAATGCTGGAGCCCGAGGCAGGCTTTCGCTCGAAAACGCTCTAATTCAGCGACGGATTGCGCGGGCGATAGCCGCCGGACTTGTCCTTCACGAAAATCTCCGCCACCTGCGAATGCCGGATCGGTTCGCCGGAATCGTCGGGGAGGAGGTTCTGCTCGGAGACGTAGGCGACGTATTCGGAGTCGGAGTTCTCCGCAAGCAGATGATAAAACGGCTGATCCTTGTGCGGTCGAACCTCCTCGGGGATCGACAACCACCATTCCTCGGTATTGTTGAATACCGGATCGATGTCGAAAATCACGCCACGGAATGAGAACACCCGGTGGCGGACGATCTGCCCGATCTGGAATTTAGCGGTACGCGCTTTGATCATGTCCGTCGAATAGACCATGATTGTGGCCGATGCTAGGGGCATTAGGTCGAATTAACCTTTGGAAGTATTGACCGATTCTTATGCCATGGGCCCGAAATCATTGATGAAAAGACCCTTCCTCGATGGCTGATATCCTCAATCTCGCGCTCCCCTATTTTGGCCTGATCTTCATTGGCTTCGCCTGTGGCAAGACCCGGGGATTGCCGGAATCGGGTCTGGCCTGGATGAATTTCTTCCTGCTGTATGTTTCGCTGCCGGCGTTGCTGTTCCGCATCATGTCGGAGACGCCGTTCTCCGAACTGAACAATCCGCCGTTCCTGATCGCAACCACGCTGGCGACCGTCAGCGCCTTCGTCCTCGCGATGGTGGCGGGCCGCATCTTCGGCGAACTGTCGCTGCGCAAGGCCACCATGGCGGGCCTTGCCGGCGCTTACGGCAATATCGGCTATATGGGGCCCGGGCTGGCGCTGGCGGTGCTTGGCACCAAGGCTGCGGCGCCGACCGCGCTGATCTTCTGCTGCGACAGCATTTTCCTGTTCACGATCGTGCCGCTGCTGATGGCGCTGACCGATCGCGAGCATCGGTCCTTCCTGCACGCGGTCGGCATTGCCGCGCGGCAGATCGTGCTGAACCCGCTCATCATGTCGGCTGTTCTGGGCGCCCTGGTTGCGGCCCTCCACATTCCGTTGCCGACGGCGCTCGACCGGACGCTGCTGTTTCTCCAGAACGCCGCGGCGCCGACGGCATTGTTCGTGCTGGGCGTCACCGTGGCGTTGCGTCCGTTCGATCGGGTGCCGTGGGAAGTGCCCGGCGTGATCGCGATCAAGCTGTTGATCCACCCGCTTATCGTATTCGGATTGATGCTGCTGTTCGGGCCGTTCGCACAGCCCTGGGCGGCAACTGCCGTCTTGATGGCAGCGCTACCTCCGGCGCTGAACGTGTTCGTGATCGCCCGCCAGAACAACACCTGGATCGAGCCGGCGTCAGTGGCCGTCCTGATCGGCACCTTCGCATCCGTGGTCACGCTGACCACCGTCATGTGGTTCATCCAGAGTGGGCGGCTGGCGTTTCCGTAACGTGCCGGACCGTTCTACCTGTAAAAGAACCAATTGCCGATGTGTTCCACAAGTAGTACAGTTGTGGTCATACTCTAACGTATTCTTTGGTTGCTGCGCGCTTGCCGGGCTTTTTGGCCCGAGCACTTTAATCTCTGACAAAATATCTCTGAACAGAACCGGGAGGGGTTTATGGCCAAGCGATTGTCGCGCCGTGCGATCCGTGAGCCGTCTGGAACTGCGCCGCGCCTTGGCGCCGTGGTGCGTTTCACACCGCAGGCGACCCGAACTGGAATCAAGCAACTGGAAGGAAGCGGATTTCGCGTTGCGTCTTCGAAGGATTTCCGTTCGGCCGCCGCGGTGCCCAATGACTTCGATGGCGCCGACGTGCAGTATTTTGAGCGTTTCGGCATTGCGATCGTCAGGCGGGACGGCGAACGGTTGAGGCCCATGGTCGAAAAGGCCATGCAGCAGAAGACAGTCAGCAGTGTCCGGCCGGAGCGGACATATCGCGCTCTCGGTGCGGCGACGACGAGCCGACCCGACATCGCGCCGCCCGCGTCATTCGCCGGAATAGCGAACCTCGATCCCGACTATCTGCGGGGCTATCGCGACGGCATCAGCGAACTGGTCGATCGTCTGCTCGGCAGCGAGCAGGCAGAGAGCGTGAGAAAGGTAGCCCGGATCGACGAGACGACTTCCACCTGGGGACTGCAAGCGACCAAGGTCATTGGCAGCAGCCTGACAGGGGCCGGCATCAAGGTTGCAGTACTCGACACCGGTTTCGACCATACCCACCAGGATTTCGTCGGTCGGATCATCACCAAGAAGCTGTTCGCCAGCAACAGCACCGAGGACGATGTGCATGGCCACGGCACGCATTGTATCGGCACCGCCTGCGGCCCGTTGCGTCCAACGACCGGCCCACGCTACGGCATCGCTTATGAGTCGGAAATCTACGCCGGAAAAGTGCTGGGCGACGATGGCTTCGGCACCGATCGCTCGATCATCGCCGGCATGGATTGGGCGCTCGATGAGCGCTGCCATGTCATTTCGATGTCGTTAGGCGCCGCGACCCAGCTGGGGGACCAGCCCAACGACGACTACGAGCAGATCGGGAAGGTCTGTCTTGATGCGGGAACACTGGTGGTCGCTGCTGCGGGTAACGAGAGCACACGTCCACAGCGGATCAAGCCCATCGGTTCGCCGGCGAACGCGTCCACGTTCATGGCGGTCGGGGCCGTGGATAGCGCCCTGCAGACCGCCTCGTTCTCCTGCGGCGGTCTGAACCCCAACCAGGAAGTAGACATTGCCGCCCCTGGCGTTGCCATACTTTCCTGCTTACCTGGAAATAACTATGATCGCTGGGATGGAACCAGCATGGCGACACCGCACGTCAGTGGCGTTGCAGCCTTGCTGGCTCAGTCCAATGATACGTTCCGAGGCTGGGCCTTGTGGGCGCGCGTGCTGCAATTGGCGAGCCGGCTGCAACTTCCGGCCCGCGATGTTGGCAAAGGACTGCTCCAGGCGCCACCTTCGTGAGAGGCAACGGGTGATGAATGGCGGAAAAGGTCGATGTCACGATCCGAATAGAGGAATCGGACAAGGATCGCATGGACGAGATTGTTGAAGCTCTCAAAGGGGGCGGACTGGACCGTGTCGAGAGCCACAAGCGCTTCATGATCGTGAACGGCAGTGTGAATGCCGACGCCCTTGATGCCCTCCGCCGCGTCAAGGGTGTGGCATCTGTTCGCAAGGACAGTACCTACAAGACCCAAACACGTTAAAGCCTGGTGCTGGTCAGCGGGCCGGATCCGCTCGATCGCTCTGGCTATCACGCCTCCACGTCGGCGCCAGTCCCTCGCGCATCGCGAGCCGCCGCAGCGGGCCGAACGAGCCGAGCAAATGCATCCCGGCCGCGCGCAGCGACTGCATCGGCAGGAAATCGCTGAGCAGCGAACGATTGGCGACATCGATCGCAATCAGACGGCTCGCGACGTCGGAGCTGCGGGCGGATTGATAGCGCGCCAGCACCGCCGGCGAGCCGGGATCTTCGCCGAGTGAGATCGCATTGCCCGCGATTTCGGCGATGTCGGCGGCGTCGCGCAATCCCATATTGAGACCCTGCGCGCCGATCGGCGGCACGACATGTGCGGATTCCCCGACCAGCGCGACACGGTGGCTGGCGAATTGTGCAGGGCGCTCGATCGTCAGGGGAAACAGGTTGCGACCGGCCTCGACGCGCACACGGCCGAGAATGGAGTGCGATTGCCTCTCAGCGGCCTCCGACAATTCGTCGTCGCCAAGCGACATCAGCCGCTCGGCCTCTTTGGCCGTCGAAACCCACACCACGCTGCAGCGATTGCCGGGCAGGGGAACGAACACGCAGGGTCCGTGCGGCGTATGAAACTCGGTGGAGATGCTGTTGTGCGGCCGCGAATGGGTGATGTTGAACGTCAGCGCCGACTGGTGCAGGTCGCGGCGGCTGACGTCGATTCCGGCCGCCTCGCGGGACGGCGATTGCCGGCCATCGGCGCCGATCACCAACCGCGCGGCAAGGTGCTGGCCCTTTCCGGTAGTAATGGCCACGCGCGCATCCTGCGGATCGATCGTCGCCGCCTCATCGTCAAACCGGGTCAGGTTCGACAACTCCGCGGCACGCGCTTCGAGCGCGACCATCAGCGAGCGGTTGTCGATGTTGTAGCCGAATTGCTCAAGCCCGATTTCATCCGAGGAGAACCGTACTTCGGGCGCGCGGATCAGCCGGCCGGTGTCGTCGACGAGGCGCATGGTCCGCAGTTCGGCGGCCTGTTCGCGGCAGCGCCGCCAGACGTCCAGCCGTTCGAGCAGGTCGACGGAAGCCCCCAGCAGGGCCGTGGTGCGGTTGTCGGCGTAGGGCACACGGCGGGCGAGCAGGGCGGTGCTTGCGCCGCTCGCGGCGAGTGCGATGGCCGCGGTCAATCCAGCCGGCCCCCCGCCCACCACGATGGTGTCATAAACTTGCGATGCATCGTTCATATCAGGACAATTGACGTTCGGAGCGGCGTTTTCAAGCCACCAACCCGGCGAAATGTTTCCCTCGGTTCGCGCGGCGGAACGCCGCAACAGCGGATATGCAAATCAGGTCGATTCCTGATAGCACTGCCGGAGCGATGAACCAGATGAGTCCGCCAGTTTCCGCCTCGCCGACGAACGGGGCCCGAACCGCAGCATTCGCCGTGCATATCCTGACGGCGATGGGTGCGGGTGTCGCGCTGCTGGCCATGCTGGAGGCCGTGCGCGAGCACTGGGCCAACATGTTCGGCTGGCTTGGCGTCGCCCTCGTCATCGACGCGATCGACGGCCCGCTGGCGCGGAGGCTCGACGTCGTGCGGCTGCAGCCGAACTGGTCGGGCGAGGTGCTCGATCTCGTCGTCGATTTCCTGACCTACGTCTTCGTTCCCGCCTATGCGATCACCGCAAGCGGGCTGCTGCTCCCCTTGGCCGCACCTCTGCTCGGCATCGGCATCATGGTGTCGGGCGCGCTCTATTTCGCCGACCGGCGCATGAAGGCGTCGGACAATCATTTCCGCGGCTTTCCCGCGCTATGGAACGTGGCAGCGTTTTATTTGTTCTTGCTGCACCTGCCGCCCGCGCTTTCCAGCCTCGGCATCGCCATCCTGATCGCGGCGACGTTCGCGTCGTTTCATGTGGTGCATCCGATCCGGGTGGTGCGGCTGCGCTGGCTGACGCTGTGGCTGATGGCCATCGGAGCCGTGCTTGCGATCTACACGCTCGTCCGCGACTTCGACGTGGGCGCCCCGATCGTCGTCGGGCTCTGCGCTATCGCTATCTACACGATAGGAAGTGACACCGTGATCCGCTGGATAAAGTCGTTCAAGGCATGATGGAATTATTGACCAGCCCGGAAGCCTGGGCAGCGCTGCTGACTTTGACGGCGCTCGAAATCGTGCTCGGCATCGACAACGTCATCTTCATCTCGGTGATCGTCTCGCGCCTCCCGGAGCGGCAGGCGAAGAAGGCACGGCAGATCGGGTTAGCGCTGGCGCTGGTATTCCGCATCATGCTGCTCAGCGTGCTGGTGTGGCTGATCGGCCTGACCCAGCCCGTGATCACGTTGAGGGATTTCGCCTTTTCATGGCGCGATATCATCCTGATCGGCGGCGGCATGTTCCTCATCGCAAAGGCTGTTCATGAAATTCACGGCGAGGTGGAAGCGCGCGAGGCGGAGAACGACGAACAGCCGAAGGCCAACGCGTTTTTCTGGGTGATCCTGCAGATCATCGTCGTCGATCTGGTGTTCTCGCTGGATTCGATCATCACCGCGATCGGCATGGCGCAGGATATCGAGATCATGGTCGCAGCCGTCGTGATCGCCTGTATCGTCATGTACGTGTCGTCGGGGCCGGTTTCCCGGTTCGTCGCGGAGCATCCGACCACCAAGATGCTGGCGCTGGCGTTCCTGGTGCTGATCGGGGTGGCGCTGGTGGCGGACGGATTCAAATTCCACATCCCGCGCGGCTACATCTACTTTGCCATGCTGTTCGCGGCGGCGGTTGAACTCTTCAATGTGCTCGCCCGGCGCAACCGCCGGAAGGCTGCGAGGTAGCCCGGTTTGGGCCGGGCGAGTTGACAAGGCTGCGGCGATAGCCTTGGTTTCGCCTGCAAGGTGGGTGCTTCAGGAAACCCCGAGGGAGAAACCGTCATGACCAAGGCTGTGCGCGTGCACAAGGTGGGGGGTCCGGAAGCCCTGGTGTATGAGAGCGTGGACGTGCCGGCGCCGGGTCCGGGCGAGGTTCGCATCCGCCAGCATGCCGTCGGCCTGAACTTCATCGATGTCTACTTCCGCACCGGCCTCTACAAAGCGCCGGAACTGCCGTTCATCGCCGGCAACGAAGCCGCGGGCGAGGTCCTGGCCGTCGGCCCGGGCGTGACCAATTTTCACCCCGGCGATCGCGTCGCCTATTATTTCAACCTCGGCGGCTATGCCGGCGAACGGGTGATCCCGGCGGACAAGCTGGTCAAGCTGCCCGATCACATCACCTACGAGCAGGGCGCCGTCCTGATGCTCAAGGGGCTTACCGTCTGGTACCTGCTGCACAAGACCTTCAAGGTCGAGCCCGGCCACCGCGTATTGATCCACGCCGCCGCCGGCGGCATCGGTCTCCTGGCCTGCCAATGGGCGAGGGCGCTCGGCGCCCGCGTGATCGGTACCGTCGGCTCCAAGGCAAAAGCCGACCTCGCGCTCGCCAATGGCTGCGACCACGTCATCCTCTATAACGAGGAAGATTTCGTGACGCGGGTGAAGCAGATCAGCCGCAACGAACTCTGCGACGTGGTCTACGACGGCGTCGGCAAGACCACGTTCCCGGGCTCGCTGTCGTGCCTGCGGCCGCGCGGCCTGTTCGTGAGCTTTGGCAACGCCTCCGGCCCCGTGCCGCCATTCGCGCTCGCCGAACTCAACAATCACGGCTCGCTGTTCGCGACACGGCCAAAGCTCAACGACTATGTCTCCACTCGCAAGGAACTGCTCGAAGGCGCCGACACGCTGTTCGCCGCCGTGATCAACGGCAAGCTGCACGTGCCGATCAACCACGCCTATGCGCTGAAGGATGCCGCCAAGGCGCATACCGAGTTGGAGAGCAGGGCGACCACGGGGGCTGCTATTTTAAGGCCGTAGAGTTATCCCCCGTCATTCCGGGGCGATGCGAAGCATCGAACCCGGAATCCCGAGATTCCGGGTCTGGTGCTGGCGCACCATCCCGGAATGACGACGACAAACGACTACGCCACTCTCCTCGCCGCACCGGCCTTGACCAAAATCGCGTCGAGGCAATCGATCATCAGCGAGATCTCCTCCCGCGTCACGTTGAGCGCCGGCATGAAGCGCAGCGCGTCCGGCTGCGGCGAGTTGATGAGGACGCCGTCCGCAAGCGCCTCGGCGACGATCGCAGCGCCAATTGGCAGTTTCAGGTCCAGCGCCAGCAGCAGGCCCCGGCCACGCACTTCGCCGAGGCCGTGCCGCGCGGACAGCTTCTGCAGTTCGCTCTCCAGAAACAGGCCGGCGTCGGTGGCCGCTTTCAGGAATTGCGGCTGACTGACATGGTCGAGCACCGCAAGACCGGCCGCGCACATCAGGGGATTGCCGTTGAAGGTGCCGCCCTGGTCGCCGTGTTCGAAGCACGACGCATGGTCGGTCGCCAGCAGCGCCGCCAGCGGCACGCCGCCGCCGATGCCCTTGCCGAGCGTCATGATGTCGGGCTCGATCCCCGCATGCTCGTAATGAAACAGCTTGCCGGTGCGGCCCATGCCGGTCTGAATCTCGTCGACGATCAGCAGCAGGCCGTGCTCTTCGGTTAGCGCGCGCAACTCCACGAGGAACTGATCGGTCGCGGGCCAAACGCCGGCTTCGCCCTGAATCGGCTCCAGCATCACGGCGACCGTGTTGTCCGAGATCAGCGCCTTCACTGAATCGAGGTCGTTGAGCTTGGCCTTCTTGAAGCCGGACACTTTGGGCTCGAACAGCGGTTCGAACGCCTTCTTTCCCGAGGCCGACATGGTTGCGAGCGTGCGGCCGTGAAAGCCGCCTTCGAAGGTGATGATCTCGAACGCACCGTTCTTGTGTTTCGTGCCGTACTTGCGCGCGAGCTTGATGGCGCCTTCATTGGCTTCCGCGCCGGAATTGGCGAAGAACACCTGATCGAAGCAGCTCTTCTCGACCAGCGCTTGCGCCAGCTTCAGGCTGGGACCGTTGTAGAACGCCGGGCTCGGCGTCAGCAAAAGCTTCGCCTGCGCTGCAAGCGCTTCCGCGACAACCGGCGGCGAATGGCCGAGGCAGTTGACGGCCCAGCCCTGCATGAAATCGAGATAGCGCTTGCCGGAATCATCCCAGAGATAGGCGCCTTCGCCGCGAACGAACACGGCCTGCGGGCGGGCGGTGATGTTCATCAGCGCGGCGAACGGATGGGCAGCATGGGTCATGTCGATCTCCTCTGGGTTTTGGTGAAGGGGCAGGCCGAAACGCAAGAAGGCCGCACTTTTGAGGGTGCGGCCTTCTCGAAAACTCGGCTGAAACTAGCTGATCAGCGTTGTCGTCGGACATGGCGCGCCCCATCATCGTCGCGGGAGCGACGACGCAGGCAGGCGCGGCGGATGGTCCGGTTCAGTTTCATGGCGCAGGGCCATACAGCCTGATGGCAGGCCGTGTCAAGCGGCGCAGGTCGTCAGAACCCCGAGACGCTGCCGTGCAGGTCATACTGATCGGCGCGCTCGATCTTCGCGGTGACGATTTCGCCGACCTTGAGCGGCCGGCGGCTGGAGAGGTAGACCGAGCCGTCGATCTGCGGCGCGTCGGCCTTTGAACGGCCCTTCGCAACCGTTGGCCCGACCTCGTCGATGATGATCTGCTGCCGGGTACCAACCTTGCGCTTGAGGCGGCGTGCCGAGATCTTCTGCTGCCGCGCCATCAGCGCATTCCAGCGTTCCTGCTTGATCTCGTCAGGCACGACATTGCCGATCGCGTTGGAAGGCGCGCCCGCTACCGGCTCGTATTTGAAGCAACCGAGACGATCGATCTCGGCTTCTTCCAGCCAGTCGAGCAGATAGGCAAAATCGGAATCGGTTTCGCCGGGGAAGCCGACGATGAAGGTCGAGCGCAGCGTCAGGTCGGGGCATTGCTCGCGCCACGCCTTAATCCGCGCCAGCGTCTTTTCCTGCGCGGCGGGACGCTTCATCGCCTTCAGCACGTCAGGGCTCGCATGCTGGAACGGGATATCAAGGTAGGGCAGGATCTTGCCCTCGGTCATCAGGCCGATGACCTCGTCGACATGCGGATAGGGGTAGACATACTGCAACCGCACCCATGCGCCGAGGTCGCCGAGTTCTTTCGCAAGGTCGAAGAATTTCGCGCGGACCTGACGGTCCTTCCAAGGGCTGTCGGCATATTTGATATCGACGCCGTAGGCCGAAGTGTCCTGCGAAATGACCAGCAATTCCTTGACGCCGGCAGCAACGAGCTTTTCTGCCTCGCGCAGCACGTCATTGGCCGGGCGCGAGACCAAATCGCCGCGCAGCTTTGGAATGATGCAGAAGCTGCAGCGGTTATTGCAGCCTTCGGAAATCTTCAAATACGCGTAGTGCCGCGGCGTCAGCTTGACGCCCTGCGGCGGCACCAGATCGAGGTGGGGATTGTGGACCGGCGGCAGCGCCCGATGCACGGCCTCGAGCACGCTCTCATATTGCTGCGGACCCGTGATGGACAACACGCCGGGATAGGCCGCTTCGATCTGCTCGGGCTCAGCGCCCATGCAGCCGGTGACGATCACCTTGCCGTTTTCGGCCATCGCCTCGCCGATGGCGCCGAGCGATTCCTGCTTGGCGCTGTCGAGGAAGCCGCAGGTGTTGACGATGACGATGTCGGCGCCATCGTGCTTGCGCGCCAGCTCATAGCCTTCGGCGCGCAGCCGCGTGATGATGCGTTCGGAATCGACCAGCGCCTTGGGGCACCCGAGCGAAACAAAGCTGACTTTGGGCGCGGCGGCCTGTTGCATGTCTAAATCTGCCTGATTGATCGGCACGAACTAGTCCCAATTGCCCACAATTACAAGGCTTTGCGCGGCGGTCTTCCGTGCTATGGATGCCCCGCCGGGCCAAGAGTTGATCGATGAGCGCTGAATCGTCGCCGAAAATCGTCATTGTCGACGAAAGCCCGATCCGGGCCGCGATCCTGGAGGAGGGATTGCGGGAGGCCGGTTTTACCGGCGTCGTGCATATCAGCGAAATGCAGAGCCTGCTGGCGCGGATCTACGCGCTGGATCCCGATGTGATCCTGATCGATCTGGAAAACCCCAGCCGTGACGTGCTGGAACAGATGTTCCAGGTCAGCCGCGCGGTGCGGCGGCCGATTGCCATGTTCGTCGACCAGAGCGATGCGGCCTCGATCCAGGCCTCCGTCGAGGCCGGCGTTTCCGCCTATATCGTCGACGGGCTGAAGAAGGAGCGGATCAAGCCGATCCTCGACCTCTGTATCTCCCGCTTCAACGCCTTTTCGAAATTGCAGGATGAGCTCGATCGCACCAAATCCGCGCTGGAGCAACGCAAGGTGATCGACCGCGCCAAGGGGATCTTGATGAAGGTGAAGGGCCTCACCGAAGAAGAGGCCTATGTCCTGATGCGCTCCACGGCGATGCGCGAAAAGAAGAAGATCGGCGAGATCGCGCAGTCGATCCTGACCGCCTCGGAGCTGCTGAAATGAGTACACCGCTGCATATCGGCTTCATTCCGCTGGTCGACGCCGCCGCACTCATCATCGCCGTCGACAAGGGGTTTGCGAAGGCCGAAGGGCTCGACGTCACGCTGGTGCGGGAAGTGTCGTGGTCGAACGTTCGCGACAAGCTCAACATCGGCATGTTCGACGCGGCGCATCTGCTGGCGCCGGTGGCGATCGCCTCCAGCCTCGGGCTCGGGCACGTCAAGGTGCCGATCGTTGCGCCGTTCAATCTCGGCCTCAACGGCAACGCGATCACGGTATCGCCGGCGCTTCACGCCGAGATCATGGCCGAGCTCGAGGGCAATGCCATCGATCCCATGGCGACGGCACAGGCGCTGGCGCGCGTCGTTGCCAACAGGCGCAAGAGTGGCGCGGAGCCGCTGACCTTCGGGATGACGTTTCCGTTCTCGACGCACAACTACCAGCTGCGGTTCTGGATGGCGGCCGGCGGGGTCGATCCCGACGAGGACGTGCGGCTGGTGGTGCTGCCGCCGCCCTACATGGTGGACAGCCTCGCCAACGGCCATGTCGATGCGTTCTGCGTCGGCGCGCCCTGGAATTCGGTCGCGGTCGATCTCGGCGTCGGCCACATCCTGCACTTCGTCTCCGACATCCTGGTGCGGGCGGCAGAAAAGGTTCTCGCCGTCCGGCAAAGCTGGTCGGAAAAGAACCCGGAGGTGCTGGCGGCCTTGATCCGGGCGGCATCCCACGCCGCCGAATTCATCGAGGATCCAGGCAACCGCGCAGAGACCGCGCATGTCCTGGCGCGGCCGGACCGGATCGGCGTCGGCGCCGAGGTGATCCAGCGCACCCTCGATGGCCGGCTGAAGGTTTCGCCAGACGGCCAGCGGCGCGAGAGCGGCCGCTATCTCCTGGTCGGGCGCGAGGGCGCGGCCCGGCCTGATCCGGCGCAGGCCGCCTGGCTCTACGCGCAGATGGTGCGGTGGGGACAGACAGCAATGCGGCCGGAGGCGCTGCGGACCGCCATGGGGATATTCCGGCCGGACCTCTACGACGCTGCCATGGGGCAGCGGGACGCGCCGTCAGGCGCATCCACTGCCATCGGAGCCTTTGCTGGACCCGCCTTTGACCCGGGCGACATCGCCGGCCACCTTGCGGCCTTCAAGATCGGTCATTGGAAGCCCTGAAGAAATCTTGGGCACGGTGATCTGTCGCTCATTTTTTGAGCGGAATGCCCGCTGAGCAACTGTGAAGCCAGCTTCATAGTTTGGAACTCATCTTCGGAACCACCTGAAACATAACGATAATCTTTCAGAATCGGTCTGGCACGCAACTTGTATGTTGCAGTGCAGCCAGCCGCCGTAGCCGTCTGCTGGTCTACGTCCAAGATGGATTTCCGCAGCAACGAAGCTGGTCGGGACCGCTAAATCCAGGCTCGGCTCACGAGGTCACGCCGGGGTGCCAGGCGGTCACATTAAACCTCGTTGACGCCACCACGCGTGGCCGCAGGAGCTTCGTCGCGCCCATGAAGATCGAGACGCTTACAGTCGATTTTACCGACGAGCAGAAACGCTACCTCGAAGGCTTTACCACCGGGCTGCAGATCAGCCGGGTAGGACGCGGGCTCGGCGGTAGTGCGAAGGGGAATACTGAACCAACCGGACCGGATGCCGCGCATATCAAGGCGCAGGACAAGGTTACGGCATCCGGCAAAAAGCTCGTCGACCAGGAAAAATTCAAGCGCGAGGAGCATCCGTTCGATGCCTATCCACGGCTGAAGCAGCAGGCGCTCGACGACGCCCCGCCTAACCCTGCGGATAATTTCCGTTGGCGCTATTACGGGCTATTTTACGTTGCGCCAGCGCAGGACTCCTACATGTGCCGGCTGCGGATCCCGAACGGGATCATGAAGCACTGGCAGTTCGCTGGCCTCGCCGATCTCATCGAAAAACTGTGCGGGCCGTTCTGCCATGTCACCACGCGTGCCAATCTGCAGGTGCGCGAGATTCCGCCGAAGCACGCGGTGGCGCTGATCGAAGGCATCCAGGATCTCGGCCTGTGCTCGCGCGGCACCGGCGCGGACAACATCCGCAACGTCACGGGCACGCCGACGGCCGGGATCGATCCGCAGGAACTGCTCGACACCCGCGACTATGCGCGCGAGTGGCACTACCACATCCTCAACGATCGTTCGCTGTACGGGCTGCCGCGCAAGTTCAACGTCGCCTTCGATGGCGCCGGCAAGATCGCGGTGCTGGAAGACACCAACGACATCGCGTTCTCCGCAGTGGAGGTGAAGGACGGCTTTGGCGCCGAGCCCGGCGTCTGGTTTCGTCTCGGGCTCGGCGGCATCACCGGGCACGGGGATTTTGCCCGGTATGGCGACATCATCATCAAGCCGGCGGATGCGACGAAGGTGTCGGACGCCATCGTCCGTGTCTTCATCGATCTCGGCGACCGCACCAACCGCAACAAGGCGCGGCTGAAATACGTGCTCGATGGCATGGGGCACGACAGGTTTCTCGCTCTCGTCGAGGAGCGGCTCGGAAAACCGTTCACCCGCGTGCCGCCGGAGGCGATGCTGCCGCGGCCGGCGTTCGACCGCATGGCGCATATCGGCGTGCACAAGCAGAAGCAGGAGGGACTGAACTGGATCGGCGTCTCGCTGCCGCTCGGAAAAGTCACCTGCGATCAGATGCGCGGGCTCGCCACGATCGCGCAGGATCTTGGCGACGGCGATATCCGGTTGACCGTGTGGCAGAACCTGCTGATCCCGGGTGTGGCCGACAAGAACGTGAACCTTGCGATCGCTGCGATCCAGAAGATCGGCCTCGCTGTCGAAGCCTCGCAAATCCGCGCCGGGCTGATTGCCTGCACCGGCAACGCCGGATGCCGGTTTGCGGCGTCGAATACCAAGCGCCATGCGGCCGAGATCGGTGACTGGTGCGAACCGCGCGTCGATATGGATACGCCGCTCAATATCCACGTTACTGGTTGCCACCATTCCTGCGCGCAGCATTACATCAGCGACATCGGCCTGATCGCGGCGAAGGTGGATGTCGGCGAGGATGTCGATCCGGTCGAGGGCTATCATCTGTTCACCGGCGGCGGCTTCGGTCCGGACGCCGATGTCGGGCAGGAAGTCTATCACGACCTCAAGGCGGAGGACGCGCCGAGGACGGTCGAGCGGTTGCTGAAGGCCTACCTTGCGCACCGTTCCTCGCCGCAAGAAACCTTCCTGGCCTTTGCGCGCCGCCATGACGGCGAGACGCTGCGCAAACTCGCTGAAGCCCAGGTGTCCTCATGAACCAGATCACGCCGCCGCCGAAGATCGAGATCATTCCCTCGAGCGCGCCATTCTCCGAGGCGCAGCGCTCATGGCTCAACGGCTTCTTTGCAGGTCTGCTGTCGGATGCACCGACGCCGCTGTCGGCGGAGCAGGGCGCGGCCGTCATGCAAGGCGCTGGAGGCGACGGCGATGATGGCGAGGCGCCGTGGCATGACCAGACCATGCCGATGGCCGAGCGAATGAAGCTTGCCGAAGGCCGCCCGCTGAGGCGGCGCATGATGGCGGCGATGGCGCAGCAGGATTGCGGCCAGTGCGGCTACGACTGCCACAACTATTCGGAAGCGATCGCGACCAAGAGCGAAGCCCGCCTCAACCTCTGCGTCCCCGGCGGCAAGGAAACCGCGCGGATGCTGAAATCGCTCTACGAGGAGATCGACAAGGTGCCGGCTCCTGCATCGGCCCCCGCGGCCGCGCCGTCTGCGCCTGCCGTGGTCGCGGAGCCTGGACGCTCGCGCGACAATCCGATCGCCGCAACCTTCCTGTCGCGCCGGCTCCTGAACAAGGAGGGTTCGGAGAAGGAGACCTGGCACATCGAGTTCGATCTCTCCGGTTGCGGGCTCGACTATGTCGTCGGCGATTCCTTCGGCATCTTCGCCCGAAACGACCTTGGCCTGGTGGACCAGATCATCGCACTGCTCGGCGCGTCGCACACCACTGACGTGAACGGCAAGACGCTGCGCGAGGTCCTGATCGAAGACGTGTCGCTGTCGCCAGCGCCGGATTCCTTGTTCGAACTGATCTCCTTCATTACCGGCGGCGCGCAGCGCGAGAAGGCGAGGGCGCTGGCGCAGGGCGAGGATCCCGATGGCGACGCGGCGACACTCGACGTGATGGCCGTATTGCAAAAGTTTTCCGGTGTGCGTCCGCACCCGGAGGCCTTTGTCGAAGCGCTCGAACCGCTGCAGCCGCGGCTCTACTCGATCTCGTCGTCGCACAACGCGACGCCCGGAAAACTGTCGCTGACGGTGGATTGCGTGCGCTACGTGATCAACAAGCGCAAGCGACTCGGGCTGGCGTCCACCTTCCTCGCCGAGCGCATCAACCCTGGCGATCAGTTGAAGGTCTATGTGCAGAAGGCCCACGGCTTCGCGTTGCCGGCCGATCCCAAAACGCCGATCATCATGATCGGACCCGGCACCGGCGTGGCGCCGTTCCGCGCGTTCCTGCTCGATCGCCGCGCCACCGGCGCGCCCGGCAAGAACTGGCTGTTCTTCGGCCATCAGCGCAGCGACTGCGATTTCTTCTATGCCGACGAGCTCAATGCGCTGAAAACGTCAGGATTGCTGACGCGGCTATCGCTGGCGTGGTCGCGCGACGGCGACAAGAAGTTCTACGTGCAGGACCGCATGCGCGAGGTCGGCCGCGAGTTATGGACCTGGTTGGCCGAAGGCGCCAACATCTACATTTGCGGCGATGCCAAGCGGATGGCCAAGGACGTTGAGCGCGCCTTGGTCGATATCGTCGCCCAGTTCGGCGCCCGGACCACCGACGAAGCCGTCAGTTTTGTCGGCGAACTGAAGAAACAGGGTCGGTTCCAGCAGGACGTTTACTGATTCCGGTTCCCACTGGCTCAAATCGGCCCGAATAAAATTCTCGGGTGCAGCCGGCGAGGGAGAATTTTCCACTCGAAATGGAGTCCGCCGGAGCGCAGGTATCGCTATTTCGGTGGATACCTTGCATCGGAGCGCGAACGATATTCCATATGTGGCCCATGCTGCGTTGGAGATCGGCCATGCGCGAACTATCGGCGGAAGCCCGCCTGCACCTTTACGCACGTTCGGTGTCCCGCCGTTCCGGCACCGGCTATACCGCTGCGCTCTACAGTGCGCTGGCGCTCATAGCGGCCGTCGTGTTCGGCACGCTGTCGGTTCACCCCTTCTGAGTTTGCGCCTCACTTGCCAAGCGTGTTCTTGTAGATCGCCCCGTCCTTCATGATGACCTTGAAGTTGCTGGCGGGGTCGGCGATCAGGTTGATGTTGTCCAGCGGATTGCCGTCGACCAGCAGCAGATCGGCGAGCGCGCCCTGTTCCACGACGCCGAGTTTCCCCGGGTAGGGATTGCGCTTGCCGGATAGTTGCAGCAGTTCGGCGTTGGTCGATGTCGCCATGGCCAGCGTTTCGGCGGGCGTGTACCACCGGGTCAGGGAAGCCAGAATGGCGCCCTGCTTTTGCGCCAGCGCGCGCGAGAACAGCACGTCGGTGCCCCATGCCGTCTTGATCTTGTACTTCTTCGCCAACTCGTAGGACCTGGCGATGCCGGGCCAGACCTCATCCGCCTTGGCGCGCTGGACGGAACCCACCGGAAAGCCCAGCTTCAATTCGTCGGGCAGCGGCTGCATGCTGAGCCAGATGCCCTTCTCGGCGATCAGCTTTGCCGTTGCGTCGTCCATCAGAAAACCGTGTTCGATGCACTTCACGCCCGCCGCAATCGCGCCGCGGATTGCGGCCGACGTAAAGGCGTGCGCCGCGACGTAGGTGCCCCAGTTTTCGGCCGCTTCGACAGCGGCACGCAGTTCGGGCTCGGTGAAGGTGGTCACGTCAATCGGACTGAACGGTGACGACACGCCGCCGCCCGCAGTCAGCTTGACCTGCGAGGCGCCCTGCATGAGCTGTTCGCGTGCCCGTACGCGCACTTCGTCGGGGCTGTCAGCCACGATGGCGCCACCGATTACCTCCATGCGCGTCAGCATACCGCCGATCGTCCGCGGCAGATCGGTCAGCTGCCGGAAATCGCCGTGTCCGCTGGTGATCGTGATCATGGCGCCTGACGGATAGATCCGCGGGCCCTTGACGATGCCGTCATCGATAGCGCGCTTGAGGCCGAACACCGGCCCGCCGACGTCGCGGACAGTAGTGAAGCCGCGCATCAGCGTGTCGGTAGCTTCCTCGCCGGCCACGAGATTGTTGTAGCCGACATCGCCGAACGCCTGCTGCGGCGTCACGCGCGCGAGCATCGCGTGCCAGTGTGCGTCGATCAGGCCCGGCATCAGGGTGCGGCCGCCGCCGTCGACGATCGTCGTGGTAGCGCTTCGATCAGTCGCGATAGGGGTCCGGGAAATCGTTTCGATCAGGTTGCCGCGAACCAGCACGTTGGTCGGCTCGGACAGCGATGTGCCCCGGCCGTCGAATATCCTGACATTGTTGAAAAGCGTGACCGCGCCGCCGGCTTGCTGGGCCTGGGCCGCAGTGGTTGAAAAAATCAGCGCGCAGACCAGTACCGCCGACAGCAAGTGTCGGAAAGACGTAGCGACCATCCAATCCTCCAACTCATTTATCTACGCACTAACTCACTTTGAACGGCGCAACCGCGATCCCGGCATCCTTCAATGCCTGACGTACCCCGCGCGCGATATCGACTGCGCCCGGCGTGTCGCCGTGAATGCAGACCGTGTCAGTGCGCATCTTGATCACCTTGCCGGTGACCGAGACCACGGCGCCGTCCTGCACCATCCGCACCACGCGGTCGGCAATCGCTTTCGCATCATGCAGCACCGCGCCCGGCTTCTTCCGCGACACCAGCGAGCCGGTGTCTTCGTAGGCACGGTCGGCGAACACCTCGTGCACCATCGGCAGGTTGGCGGCTTCGCCGGCGTCTACCAGCTTTGAATTGGCGAGCACCACAAAGATCAGATTGGGATCCACCGCCTTGATGGCGTTGGCGATCGCCCGCGCCGTCATGTCGTCCTCGCAGGCGACGTTGGAAATGGCGCCATGGGCCTTGACGTGGGTGACCTTGTAGCCGGCCGCGGTCGCGATCGCCTGCAGCGCACCGATCTGGTAGGCGACCAGGTTTTCGATCTCGGAAGATGTCAGTCCCGGCACCGGGCGCCGGCCGAAGCCGTGCAGGTCGCGATAGCCGGGGTGAGCGCCGACGCTGACGCCGCGCGCTTTCGCAAGCTCGACGGTACGGCGCATGATGTCGGCGTCACCGGCGTGAAAGCCGCAGGCAACGTTCACCGAGGTCGCGAGCTCGATCATCGCAGCGTCATTGCCCATCTCCCATGCGCCAAACCCTTCGCCGAGATCGCAATTGAGATCGATGGTTGTCATGACGTTGCTCCGCTTCTTGTGGATTCTTGACCTTCAGTCCGGCCCCGATACGTCGGCCGCCACTGCGTGCCAGGTTCCGGCATCGACCGCGTTGACGGCGTGGCCGGCGACGTTGGCATCGTGCAGCGCGTCGACGTTGAGATCAACGCTTTGGATATCGCGCAGCCGGTCGGGCAGGGTGCGCAGCAATTGTGCGAATTTGCAGGCCTCCTCTTGCGCTTCTGCCATGCTGACGGCCTTGAAGCGAAAGGGGCGCCCGGCCTGGATTTGCGCGAACCGGCCGAAGTCGGCGGAGATCACGGTTGCAAGCTTGGGATAGCCGCCGCTGGTGCCGCGATCCGGCATCAGCACGATCGGCTGGCCATTGCCGGGGACCTGGATGCTGCCGTTGACGGTGCCGTCGGAAACGATGTTGTGGCCGTGGAGATGCTTGAGCACCGGGCCCTCGAGCCGGTAGCCCATGCGGTCGCTGGTCGGCGATACCTTCCATTCGCTGTCGAGGAACAGTTGTTTGGTCTCCTCGGCGAATTCGTCGTCCTGCGGACCCCATACCACCCGGATCGGGGCGTCGGTCGCCGCTGGCAGTTCGATACGCCGTTCCGCCACGCCGCCGGCGTCCCTGGTCTGCAATTCGTCGCCCGCCTGCAGCGGCCGCGGATAGGGGCTGCCGAGGCCCGCGCGGGCGTTGACGGCGAGGCTGCCGAACATGGGCTCGCCGGCGATGCCGCCTTCGATCGCGAGATAGCTGAACGCGCCGACGCGGGCAAAGCCGAGTGTCAGCGTCTCGCCGTCGGCAACCGTCGCCGAAGTATCTGACGCCACAGTGCGACCGGCGATATCGGCATTGCGCGTAGCGCCCGCCAGCGCGATGCGCACGGCGCCGTGGCGTGCGGTAAAGCTCGCGCCGAACGGACCGACCTCGACGGCCGCCGTGAACGGTTCGTTGCCGACCAGTGTATTCGCGGTCGCCAGCGCCAGCCGATCCATCGCGCCGCTGGGTACCAGGCCGTAGCGCTGCGAGCCCGGACGTCCGCCGTCCTGTACCGAACTGGCCGGGCCGATCGATGCAATGACGAGCTTGCTCATGCCGTGATCTGCTCGGCAATGAATTCGCCGGCCTCGGCGGCGCGATCCTGCTCGGCGAAGGTCCTGGCATCGACCGCTGTGAAGCTGACATTGTCGCCCGGTTCCAGCAGGAAGATCGGATCGCGATGCAACTGGTAGGTGCGGACTGCGGTGCGCCCCAGCAGGTGCCAGCCGCTCGGGCCGGCAAGACACTGAATGCCGGTCTGTACGCCGCCGATCGAGATCGTGCCGGCCGGCGTCAGCAGCCGCGGGTTCTGCCGCCGCGGCATGTGCAGGGACTTCTCCAGCCCGCTGAGATAGGACCAGCCGGGCGTGAAGCCGATCATCGCGACGCGATAGTCGCCGGCGGTGTGCCGCGCGACGATATCGTCAGGCGTGGTGTTGAGTGCCTTGGCAACGTCCTCGAGATCGATGCCGTGCTCGCCGCCATAGACCACCGGAACACGCCAGCGCCTGGATTTTGTTGTCGCGGGGACCGGCCGTTGCGCCAGAGCGAGGATCCGCTCGCTGAGCTTTTCGAAGCCAAGCTGCACGGGATCGTAATGCACCAGGAGCGAGCGATAGGTCGGCACGGTTTCGGTGACTCCCGTCACCGGCTCGGCCGACATGGCCCGGTCCAGCGCCAGCACCCGCCGGTTGGCGGCATCATCGATGTTGCGGCTGAATTCCACCGTGATGGCGCTGTCGCCACTCGGCAAAAGGCGGGGCGGGGATAATGGCGCGGCCATGACCTCGTAACTGTCTCGCAGCATGTGCTGGCCTGAACCTGTAGCTTGTTTTGCGGCCGAGTGGAATTCGCGAAATCGGCCAGCAAGTTCAATAAATTAATCTGCATTCGCTGATAAGGTGTTGTGATCGTGGTTCTTCTTGCAAGCCCTTGACGCGATGCCCGCGCCCCGCAAGATGCGCTACCTTATCGATCATCCCTCCGGAGCCTGCTGTCCAGATGTCCCTGCCCCCCGAAGCCATCGCAACCCTTTCCCACGTGTCCACGGCCACGATCACCACCGTTCTGCTGAAAAAGGGCCTGCGAAACATCTGGATGCGCGGCACCAAGCCGTTGCGGCCGGGACAGCCGCGGCTGGTCGGACCGGCGTTTACGCTGCGCTTCGTGCCGGCACGCGAGGACCTCGCGACGCCTGAATCCTGGTCGTCGCCGATCTCGACCCGCACCGCGATCGAAGCGATGCCGAAAGGCTGCATCGCCGTGGTCGACGCCATGGGCGAGACCGACGCGGGCATTTTCGGCGACATTCTCTGCGCGCGCATGGTCAAGCGCGGGGTCGCGGCGCTGATCACCGATGGCGTCGTGCGCGATATCGAGGGTGTGCTCGGCACCAATCTGCCGGTCTGGTGCGACGGGTTCGCGGCGCCGCCCTCGGTGGCCGGGCTGACCTTCGTCGGCTGGGGTGAGCCGATCGGCTGCGGCGGGGTTGCGGTGTTCCCGAACGACATCGTCGTCGCCGACCAGGACGGCGCGGTGCTGATCCCGCAGGCAATGCTCGAGCACGTGCTGGCCGAAGGGCCGGAACAGGAGCGGATGGAGGCCTGGATCGTCAACGAGGTGAACAACGGCGCGGCACTGCCCGGGCTCTACCCGATGAATGCCGAGACCAAGGCGCGCTACGCGGCTACCAAGAAATAACATCAACAAGCAGAGGTAACCCCATGGACGTGCATCTCGCGGGCTCCCGACCGACGCGCCGGGCGCCGGCTGAATATTTCACCGGCACCGTGTATCAGGATCCGATCATCGCGACGGATGCGCCCGCACGGCTGGTATCGACCCGTGTCTCTTTCGAGCCTGGCGCGCGCACCGCCTGGCACACCCATCCGCTTGGCCAGACGCTCTATGTCATTTCCGGGGTCGGGCGCGTGCAGGCCGTGGGTGGACCGATCCGCGAAATCCGCCCGGGCGACGTGGTCTGGATTCCTCCGGGCGAAAAGCACTGGCACGGCGCATCGCCAACCAACGGCATGACCCACATCGCCATGCAGGAAGCGCTCGACGGAAACTACGCGACCTGGATGGAGAAGGTCACCGACGCCGAGTACGCTGCGAAAGTCGGCTAGCTACATCCGCTGCGCGGTCCAGGTGCCCGAGCACAAGGCGGCGCGCCACGTACCCGAGCCAGACGTGCCGTTGAGCGTGCCGGAGCCGAAGGCGCGCTTCATTCCGGTCGCCAACGTCACGCGGATGGCGCCGGCCTCGGCGACGCGGCCGGATGCAGTCACTGCACTGGTGTTCGAGGCGACCTGGCCGTTGTTGATTTCGAGAGAGACGGATGCGCCGCTGTTGCAGGCGGCGTTCGACGACGTGATCTGAACATTCCAGTCGCCGTCGAACGATGCGGCTGCGGATGGTGTCGCGGTTGCCAGCGTTGCGAGCAGCGCAGCGGCGATGGCGGACTTATGGAAGTAGTTCATGGCGTGGCCCCGTTGTTTGGACACGCCCACTGTCTCACGGGGAACTCGGGGTGACTGTGACTGCTGTCACCCGCGAGTTGAGATGGAGACCAACACAAAATCGCCCGGCGATCGTGCCGGGCGATTGTCTCATCCGCGAAATCCTGGCTGTCAGTTGACGCGAGTCCAGGTCTGGCCGCCGCAGAACACGCCGCCGAAGGCGCAGCCCTGAACGCGCAGGCTGTCGGTGCCCTTCAGCGCGATGGTGGAATCATAGGTGCTGCCGCTGGTCGGATCGAGAATCCGGCCACTCCACTTGTCCTTGCCAGGCTTCATGTTGATCAGGACCTGCTCGCCGTTCTGGTTCGACTTCTTGTCGACCGAGTAGCCGCACAGATTGGGGCCACACTGTTCGATCCGCACTTTTCCTTCCTTCTCCTCCGTCAACCACACACCGAGCGGCGAGTTCGCGGGCGCAGGCGTTGAAGTTGCAGGAGCCGCGGCCTGCTTCTGCGGCGCGGGCGCGGGCTGCGGCGCGGCAACCGGAGCAGGCGCCGGTTCGACCGCCGGAGCCGCGCTCTGGGGCGAGGGCGCAGGGGCACTTGCGGGGGCGGTAGCCGCCGTTGTGGTCGATGTTTCACTCCGAGAAGCCGGGGCCGGCGCGGCTGGAGCCGGGACCGCCGGCGCGGGGGCAGCGGGAGCTGCAGCCTGTTCAGCAGGGGCCGGTGCCGCCGCCGGAGCAGTAGGTTCGGGTGCAGCCTGCGGGGCTGTCTTCGCCTGTTGCGGTGTCTTCTTGCCGCGGCGGTCAGGATCGCCTTCCTCGCCACGCGAGCTCTTGGCCTTCTTGCCGGTATTGTCGAAGACGCCGGGGATCGAAACGGTGCCACGGTCAGGATCGATGGTGATGGTGCGGCCGCCATAGTCGAACGTGTACTGGGCGTGCGCGGCGGTGCTCATCAACAAGAGCACGGCGATACCGAGACACTTCTTCATTGCGACCTCCTGAGCGGAATCCCCAAACCCCGAAACTACGCAGGGGCAGCTTCACGAAACGTGATCCAGATCACTTTCAAACTATAAGTCGTGTACGAACGGCTTTGGGTTCAAATCGATTGGGCTAGTTTAATTTGCGGTGCAAGGGCGGTCAATTTCCAGCCAAACATGTGCATGGGGAATGCGAATCGATCGCGCGGGTCCGATCGCAATAAATGTTCGCTTGAAGAAGTCTGGAGACGCTACGCCTCGGCGTTGTCCTTGAGGACCGGATTGGCGTCGGCGCGTCGGCCGGTCATCTCGCTCTTCAACTGCTCGAAACGCTGGCGCGCTGCGCTCTCGCGATCGTCGACAAGTTTGATCGCGGCGTCCCGATCAAGCGGCCCCGTCACGAGCGGACTTGAATTCTCGCCGATGGTCTCGTCGACATAGTAATCGCCATTGTCGAGGCGCACCGTCCATTTCAAACGGATCGCGGCCATCGGTCCGGGACCAATCTTCGAATACCCATGAGCCTCGATGGGCGCGTGACTAGCGGGGAGCGGTGGAGGGGTCGCGGGCCGTTGCTCCGTGACCGCAGGCTTGTGGGGTTCTCGCGAGGACTCGGAACGGTCGAGAATGCTTGCGATGGCCGCCAGCGCATGGTCGGTCGGGTCGCCTTGAGCCACGATTAAGCCTCCGGATCGAGTTCACTCTCCGGAATCGGTGTCCCACGCCGCCCGGTGTGCTTTCCTCAGTGCCGATAAGGCTTGGCTTTGTCAAATCTTGGCGTTTTTGCGGCGAAGTTACGCACAGACCGGAGGTAACTTGTTCTTCCAGGGCCGTGTCTGTTCGAGTTGGCCAGCCAGGCGAAACAGCGTGCCCTCGTCGCCGAGCCTGGCCGAGAACATCATGCCGAGCGGCAGGTCCGCTTTATTCCAGGCCAGCGGCACTGACATCGCGGGCTGGCCGGACATGTTGAACATGGCGGTCCCCGGCATATAGCGGCGCAGGATCGGCGCGATGTGCGACAGGTCCTTCGACATCGTGTCGAGTTCGCCGATCCGCAACGGGGGCGAGCAGAGCGTCGGACACAGGAACACGTCGCAGGTCTCGAAGAAGTTTGCGAGGCCGCGCGATATCTGGAAGGCCGCGAGTTGCGCGGCGACATAGTCGGTCGCGGTTGTCTTTTGCGCGTTGCTGGCGCTCGCGAGCGTCAATATTTCAAGATCGTTCTCCGTCGCGGCGCGGCCGAGCCTTTGTTCGATCAGCCGCACCGTCAGCGCCGTGTTGGCGCCGACGATCGTTGCCATCACGGCGGCCGGGTCGGCGGCGAGCGGAGGTGCGCGTTCCTCGACATGATGGCCGAGCCCTTCCAGCAGGCTTGCGATCTCGCGCACGGCGGCGGCGATTTCCGGATCGATGGCGTCGCCGTACGGCGACTTGTCTGTGAAGGCGATGCGGAGCCTGCCGGGATCGCGGCCGACTTCCTGCGAGAACGGCCGCTCCGGTGCGGGCGCCGCGTAGGGGCTCGACGGTTCGGACCCGTGGATCGCATCCATCATCACCGCGCTGTCGCGCACGCTGATGCTGACGACATGGCCGCAGGAGAAGCCGCCCCAGCCTTCGCCGCGATCGGGGCCGAGCGGATTGCGCGCCCGGCTCGGTTTCAGTCCGAACACGCCGGAGGCTGATGCAGGAATACGGATCGAGCCGCCGCCATCGCTGGCGTGCGCCACGGGAAGAATACGGGCGGCAACGGCCGCGGCGGCGCCGCCCGATGATCCGCCGGACGAATGGGCGAGATTCCAGGGATTGCGGGTCGATCCGAACAGACGCGACTCCGTCGTCGGCATCAGTCCGAATTCCGGACTGGAGCTCTTGCCGAAGATCGATACGCCGGCGTCGAGGAAGCGTTGCGCCAGCGTTCCCGTATGATCGGCAACGAACTCCTTCAGGATCGTCGCGCCCGACGTCGTTCGCGTGCCTTCCAAAAGATCAAGATCCTTCAGCAGGAACGGCACGCCGGTGAACGGACCGTCGGGCAGGCCACGCTCGATCTGGCGCTCGGCATAGTCGTAGTGCTTGACCACGACGGCGTTGATCTGCGGGTCGATCTTTGCGGTGCGGGCGATGGCCTCGTCGAGCAATTCACCGGCGGTGACCTTCTTGTCGCGGACGAGTTCGGCAAGGCCGACCGCGTCGTAGTTGCCGTACTCCCTGAAGGCCATGCGTGCACCTCATTTGCCGGCCGGCCGTTGGATCGGCCGCGCCATTTGTCGTTCACTCCCAGGAGCTCAGCCGAGGACGTCCTGATTGATTACGTTCTGGCGCAGGGGGGCGCCATCCAGCACGCTCAGAATGTTGCGGGCGGTCTGTTCGCTCATGCGGTCGACGGCTTCCACGGTGACACCAGCGACGTGCGGCGCCATGATGACGTTGGGAAGGGCGAGCAGCGCCTGACCGGCCGGCGGCGGCTCCTGTTCGAAGACGTCCAGCCCGGCACCGGCAAGCCGACCCGACACCAGCGCATCGTACAGCGCGGTTTCGACGACGATGCCGCCGCGTGCAGTGTTGACCAGATAGGCTTTGGGCTTCATCCGCTTCAGCCGATCGGCATTGAACATGCCGATCGTCTCCGGATTCTTCGGGCAATGGATGCTGACGAAGTCGGCGCGCGGTAACGCGGCGTCGAGATCGGTGACCGGTTCGCAGCCGGCGGCCTTGATGTCGGTGGCCGACTTGTAGGGATCGTAGATCAGGACGTTCATTTCCATCGCCAGGCAGCGCTTGGCGGTACGGCTGCCGATGCGGCCGAAGCCGACGATCAGGATCGTCTTGCCGAAGAGGTCAAACGGCAGCATGCCGAGCCTGTCCGGCCACTTGTTGTCCCTGACCAGCGAATGCATTTCAGTCGCGCGCTTGGCCAGCGTCAGCATCATGAAGACAGCGCATTCGGCGACCGAGGGCGAATTGGCCGTGCCTGCGACCATCAGCGGGACCTTGCGGCGGCTCAGGGCAGGGACGTCGACGGCGTCGAACCCGACCCCGATGCGGGTCACGACGAGCATGTCCTTGGAGGACTCGAGCTCGGGTTCGCCAAAGCGGGTGCCACCGAGAGCGACGCCGTGCACCGGCGCATGCTCCTTCAGCTTGGCGTTGAAATCCGCCTGCGAAATCATGTTGGGAAATTCGACGAGTTCGATGTCGTCCCGCGCGTTGAGCAGCGCGCGGCCCTGCTGCGACATCGATTCCGTGACGAGGATTTTCTTCTTGTTGGTAGCCATTTCCTGCCCTTGGTGACTTTGGCGCGTCGTCAGAGGACGACGCCGGTCACCTCGTTTAGCAGGTGCATATTATTGAGGTCCACAGCCAATCGGAGCGGGGCGCCATCCTGCGCGCCCGCATTGGGATTGACCCGGCCGCAGACCTGGGTGCCTTCCATCGGAAAATAGATCAGCGTCTCCATTCCCATCGGCTCGGTGACATCGAGCATCGCCTCAAAAGTCTCGACGCCGGCTTCAGGGTGCAGCTTGGCCTCGGTGATGTGCTCCGGCCTCAGCCCCAGCAGCAGCTTCTCCGTACGCGGAACGCCCTGATAGCGGGCAGCGCGGGCCGGCGGCAGCGGGAATGAAATGCGATCGGTCAGCCTGACATGCAGCTTGCCGCCGACATCCTCCAACCGGCTAGGAATGAAATTCATGGCCGGCGAGCCGATGAAGCTGGCGACAAACTTCGTCGCCGGCTTGTGGTAAAGCTCGTTCGGCGTTCCAATCTGCTCGATGCGCCCATGGTTCATCACCACGACGCGGTCGGCCAGCGTCATTGCCTCCACCTGGTCGTGGGTGACGTAGACCGTGGTGGTGCGGACCTTCTGGTGCACCTTCTTGATCTCGATCCGCATCTGCACGCGCAGCTTGGCGTCGAGATTGGACAGCGGTTCGTCGAACAGAAACACCTTGGGATTGCGAACGATGGCGCGGCCCATCGCAACGCGCTGGCGCTGACCGCCCGACAATTGCTTTGGCTTGCGGTCGACCAGCTCGGTGATATCGAGCATGCGCGCAGCCTCCTGGACCCGGCTCTTGATCTCGGCCTTGGGGTAACGCTTCAGCCGCAGCCCGAACGACATGTTTTCGGCGACCGTCATGTGCGGGTAGAGCGCGTAATTCTGAAACACCATCGCGATGTCGCGATCCTTGGGCGGGACGTCGTTGACGACGTCGCCGCCGATCATGATATCGCCGTCGGAAATGTCCTCCAGGCCCGCGATCATCCGCAGCGTGGTGGACTTGCCGCAGCCTGAAGGTCCAACCAGCACGACAAACTCATGGTCGGCGATGTCGAGATCGATGCCGCGCACCGCCTCGACGTCGTCGTAAAACTTGACAACCTTGCGCAACGTCACGTCTGCCATGAGATCAACCCTTTGTCGCACCGGCGGTCAGGCCGGCAATGTAATAATCCATCAGGAAAGCGTAGATGATGAGCGGAGGCGCCGCGCCGAGCAGAGCGCCGGTCATGATCTGTCCCCAGTTGAAGACGTCACCCTTGATCAGCGTGGTAATGATTCCGACCGGCATGACGAGCTGGTCGGTCGACGTCGTGAACACCAGCGGATAGAGGAACTGCGCCCAGGAGACCGTGAAGGCGAAGATCGTCGCCGCAATCAGACCGGGCAATGCGACCGGGATAAAAATGCGGGTCAGGGTCTGGAACCAGGACGCACCGTCGATGATGGCGGCCTCATCCAGCTCCTTCGGAATCGAGGCGAAATAGCCGATCATGATCCAGGTGCAGAACGGCACGGTCAGGGTCGGATAGAGAATGAGCAGCACGTACCATCTGTTGATGAGCTGGATCCCGGTCCAGTCGCCGATCACCGCGAACATCTTGAACAGCGGAATGAAGAGCAGCGTCTCGGGAATGAGGTAGGTCAGGAAAACTCCCGTCGCCAGCGTCACCGAGCCCCAGAATCGCATCCGCGCCAGCGCAAAGGCGGCAGGCACCGATATCAGCATGGTGATCGTGACAACGAAGATGGAGACGATCGCCGAGTTCCAGAAGAAACGCAGGAACTGGTTCGACGTAACGAGGCCGACATAATTCTCCAGCGTCGGGTTGAACACCCACCACGGATTGGTCGCCGCCGAAATCTCCGCGCTGCTCTTCAATGAAGTGATGAGCATGTAGATCGGCGGCGTGAGCGAGAAGATCGCAAAGATCACCAGGAAGAAATACGACCAGCGCAACGCCCAGGCGCGATCGCGGCTCATGCTGCCGTACTTCACCTTGCGGGTCGGTGCGGCCTTGTCGATTGTTACCGTTGTCATCAGGCTTCATTCCCGCGTTTATTGACGTCGCGCAGGATGAAGATCGCCGCGATCGCCAGGATAGGAACCATGAAGAGCGAAACGCTGGCGCCCAGCGGTATGTCGCTGCCTTCGATTCCGACACGGAATGCCCACGTCGCGAAGATGTGGGTGTGATCCAGCGGGCCGCCTGCGGTGAGGATGCGCACGATGTCGAAATTGGCGAAGGTGACGATCAGCGAGAACAGCGTCGTAATCGCGATGATGTTTCGCATCATCGGCAGCGTCACGTACCAGATCCGCTGCCACCAGTTGGCGCCGTCGATGGCGGCGGCTTCGTAGAGCTGATCGGGTACCGATTTCAGCGCCGCCAGATACATGATCATGAAGAACGGTGCGCCAACCCAAATGTTGACGAGGATGACCGAGAAGCGGGCCCACATCGGATCGCCGGTCCATGGGATCGGCCCGATGCCGAAGAAGGCGAGCGTATAGTTGAATGCGCTGTAGGAGGGATCGAACAGCCACAACCAGGCGAGCGTGCTCATCGCCGGCGGGATCACCCAGGGGACGAGCAGCATGCCGCGCCATTTGCGCTGACCCTTGGCGGGGATGTTGTGGACGAAATGCGCGATGATGAAGCCCAGCAGGGCCTTGAAGATGACGGCGGTGATCGCGAAAATGCAGGACTGCTTGACGACCATCCAGAACGTTTCGCGCTTGAAAAGGAACTCGAAGTTACTCAGTCCAATGAACCGCTGCATCGATTTGTTCAGCGTCGCCAGGTGCAGCGCGTAGAATGCCGGATAGATCACGAGCAGCGCGATCAGCAGGATCAGCGGCAACGTCATCAGGAACGCTACCGTTGACTTGCGCCTCAGCGCGTTGCGCAGACCGGAGCGTTTGCGTGCAGCTTGTGCGGTGGAGGCACGGTTCGGCTGCAATGCGACATCAGCCATGGTGCGTTTTCATCCCTGTCAGATTTTCTGTTGGCCTTGCCGACGTACGGTTGAATACGGAAATGGCGGCCCGCGATCGGCAGGCCGCCATCATCCGATGCGTCAGCTTCGCATGAAGCCTTCACACTCGCCTTCGGCCCAGGCGAGCGTCTTTTCCATCGCCTCGCCCTTCGCATAGCGCAGGCACATCTTGGTCAGGGTCGCCTGCGTGTAGATCTGTTGCGCGATCTTCGGCGGTGCGGGTGAAGCTGCGATTGAAAGCGTCTGATGGTTATGTGGGTTCGGATAGTGGTAGAGCGTGCCCTTCGGAGGCCCTTGCTCCTGCCAAACCTTCAGCGTGGTGAGCTTCTCGTAGCATGGCAGGTCGTAGCCGCCGCTGGCCACCACCATCTTCTCGATCGAATCGGGCTGTGAAAGGGCTCTCAGCACGCTCTTGGCCGCTTCCTTGTTCTTGGAGAACGACCAAGTGCCCCAGAAGTACGGCAGGTAAGGTGCGAAGCGGCCCTTGGGTCCGGCCGGGAAGCCGTGAGTCCAGCACTGCTCGGCAACCTGCGGCGCATCGCGCTTGGCGACCGCCCAGGCGCTCGGCGGGTTCATGATGAGCGCGCCTTTGCCGGAGACGAGCCACTTGTTGTTCGAAGCGTCGTCCCAGGCGCCGACATCAGGCGGCAGGAACGAAATCAGCTTCTTGTAGAACTCCAGCGCCTGGCGCACCGCGTCCGTCTTGACGGTGAGGTTGCCCTTCGCGTCGACGAGTGCTGCACCGAAAGCCTGGAAGAACGCGCCGGCAGAGTCGACATTGTCGCTGGTCTCGCCAAGTCCGATGCCGAAGGGGACGCCGGCCTTCTGGCAGGCCTCTGCGGCTTTCAGGAAGGTCTCGAGATTCCAGTTGTCGGCTTTGGGCGGGCCGCCTGCCGGATACATCGCCTGCACGTCGATGCCGGCATGCTGCTTCATCAGGTCGATGCGAGAGCAGGGGCCCTTGATCTGGCTGCCGACGCTGGCGGGCACCGCGAGCCATTTGCCGTTGGCCTGGCCCAGATACTTCACCGTACCATTCGGTTCACCGTTCTGCTTGATGAGGTCCGTCACCAGATCTGTCATGGGCTCGAGCAGTTCGGCCTGCGCATGCGGCCACCAGGTCGGCATGGCCAGAATGTCGTGTCCGGACTTCGCCTGCGCTTCGGCCGCGATGGTCAGCAGGTTCTTGTTGCCCTGGCTCGGAATGTAGTCGATCTGAACCTCGACCTTTTCCTTTTCGGCCCAGGCATTGACGATATCAGTCGAGGCCTTGTTCGCCCCGGGGACCCAGTGGTCCCAGAAGCCGATTGAAAGTTTGCCGGCGGCGTGGGCGCCGCGCACGTAAGGCGCGGTAATTAGTGCTGCTGATGTTAGCGCTGTCGCAGCAACAAATTGTCGGCGAGAAAGCTTCTTGCGAGACATGTGTTTCCTCTTTGCTGAGCCAGATTTTACTTATTATTTTTTGTCTCCGGCTGATGTCAGAGCGCGGGTGCGGCCTGCCAGCGGAGATTTAGTCAGTGGATCAGACCAGAATTGTTTGCGTCTGTCGAGAAAACACATCGGTGTTAGCCATTGGACTAACGTTGCGTTCAAATTCCGGACAACGGGCGCAATGATGCGGCATGTCCGAAACCCCGATCGTTTCGCGTCCATATTGCGTCGCACACTTGATCCGCCCGCGATGAAGGTGCGCGTTTGAGCCGCATGTCACGCGATGTGCGACGGCTGCGCAGGGAGGGTTTTCCCTGCCGTGACTGCGCGGCGCGCCGGTGGCAGGTTCGGGACGAAGACGATAGTTTGCAGCTGAAAGATTCCTTGGAGACCAAATTATGAACAGTCCTGAACGGATCGCTCCCGCGCGGTGGCGTCCGCGTTTCGTCCTCGGAGCCATCGCTGTACTGGCTCTTGGTCCCTCTCCAGCGGCGAACGCGCAGGGGCTGGTGCAGGGCGTTCAGCAAGGTGCACGTGAGGGTAACAAGGCGGCTGGTCCGGTCGGTGGCGTGCTGGGCGGCGCGATCGGCGGTGTGGTGGGTGTGGTCGGCGGCGTCGTCGGCGCAGTCACTGGAGGCGGCGGCGGTGGCGCTGGCAATAGCAGCAAGGGCGGACCGGCGCCGGCGGCGAAAGAGGCCAGGCAAGGCGAAGCTTCCAAACCGGGCGATGCCGCAAAGCAGGGTGAGGCTTCAAAGCAGGGGGACGCCTCGAAGGCCGCCAAGGGAGCCAAGGGCTCCAAGGCTACCAAGACCGCCAAGGCCGGGAAGCAGCAGCAACAGGCGGCAATCCTGACCCAAACCGGTGCACCGCAACTGACGGCCGAGCAGATCGTCGCCAACAGCGATGCCAATATCGAACGGATCAAGAAGGAGCTAAACCTGACGCCGGAGCAGGAAAAGCACTGGGCCGGCTTCAACAGTGCAATGCACTATCTCGGCAACAACGGCGCCGAGCGCCTCAATCTGCGGATCGCCCGCTCCAAGCGCGATCCGCCCGACGACATCATCGAGCAGATGCGCAATGAAGCCCAGTTTCTCAACGACCGTGCCGTCGATCAGCGCAATGTCGCTGACGCCGCCGAGCCGCTGTTTGCCAGCCTGGACGAGAAGCAGAGGGCGTTCTTCATTCAGGAAATGGTCAATCTGAGCCACGAGCGCGGGCTCGATTAGAGCGGTTTAAAGCGAAAGCCTGCCCCGGACCTGATCCGGGGTGGAATACGGTTCGCGTAAAGAAAACGCGTCAAAACAAGAATCCGGAGCCGCACGTGGAATAGCCGGGCACGCAGGCCCTGGGGTAGGTTTGAAGGCGCGGCACCCGGCTATCGTGCCGCAGCGGCGCGGCGTCTCCAATCGCCACGCAATGATGAAGAAAAGCCGGCGGGCTCGCGCCATACTGATGGCTGACTTGCGGCCTTGTCGGGAACTTTGTGCTTTGGTTGCCGGTGTTGCATTCCGACATCATGCAAAGTGACGAGGCTGCTGTTTCGCAGCCCCGGTTCAGGTCTTCCGACGTCAAGCCTTGGAAAAATTCAACTCCACGCCGACGCCGTCCGGATCATAGAGGAAGAACTGGGTATCGCCGGTGCGCGGTACGATGCTCTCCCGAAACTTGACGCCTTTCGATTGCAGGCGCTTGCGCATGCCGTCGATATCGGTCGCCGCAAAGGCGATGTGGTCGAGCCGTCCGGTGTCCTCGTATTTCTTCTCGGTGCCGCGCACCACGATGCCCTCGCGCGGCTGGCGCGTGCCCATCAGATGCACGGTTGCGGTGCCGCCCGAATAAAGCCAGTAGCCGGGGAAGTTGAGCGGCGGCCGGTCGCCGTTCTCCAGCCCCAGCACGTCGCAGTAGAAATCCTTGGCGCGTTCGAGGTCGGCGGGTTCGATGGTGTAATGCTGCAGTCCGCCAAGTCCCATGGCCATTCTCCCTAAACAAAGCTGAGGTCGGTATCGACGCCCATCATCCAGGCGCCGACAGTTTCGAAGTGCCGGAGCTGGCCCTGCAACTGCTGCGTCACGGTGTGGATGTCGCGGAAGCGTCGCTCCAGCGGATGGTTTTCGAAGATCGCGGTGGCGCCGGCGGCATTGTAGGCAAAGTCGACCGCCTCGCGTGCCTTGTGGATGGCATGCGTCGAGGCCATGCGGATGTTCATGCGTTGCGCAACCGTGATGGTATGGCCGGCGACAAGATCCTTCCAGATGTCGGCCATCGACTGCAGCACGTAGCCGCGCGCGGCGCGCAGATTGACCTCGGCCTGGGCGAGGTTGCTCTGGACCACCGCATTGTCCCGCAACGAACTCCTGGCGCCGCGCGGCACCTTGGTGCGCATCGTTTCGACGAAATTGTCGAGTGCGGTGCGGGCGATGCCGCAGGCAACGCCGGCAAATCCCACCTGATAGCAAGTGTGGTTGCTCATGCGGTAGAGTGGACCGGTTTCCCGGCATTCCCGGTCGAATTCGCGGGTGATCGAATGGTCGGCGCGAACGAAGAAATCGTTGAGGGCAAACTGGTCGCTGGCGGTGCCGCGCAAGCCCACGGTATTCCAGATGTCGGTCCATTCGACATCTTCGGCGCGCACCAGCATGGTGCGCTCGATCGTGGCGCCGTCGGCATCGTATCTCGGCGAGCCGTCGGCCGCGAAGATCGGGCAATGCGCGCCGAGCCAGGTCGCATGCCGGCCGCCCGAGGCAAAGGACCAGACGCCTGTAACCCGATAGCCGCCTTCGCATTCGACGGCACGGACCCGTGGACCGGGGCCCCAGGCCAACACCGCCCGCGGATCGCCGAAGATCGCCTGCGCAACGGGGAGATCGAGATAGGCCGCCGACATCGAGCAGCCCCCGGCCTGGCTGAGGCACCAGGCTGTCGAGGCGTCGGCCTTGGCGATGGTTTCGATCACGTGGAAGAAGGTGACCGGATCGGTTTCGATCCCGTTGGTCGAGCGCGGCAGCAGCAGGCGGAACAACTGGGCGTCGTGCAGTCGGTCGAGCAAAGCCTGTGGCAGCCGGCGCGCATCTTCGATGTCGTCGGAAGCTGCCGCGATCTCGGCGCGGAGCGCCTCAGCCCGGGCGATCACCGTCCGGTCACCCGCAAGGTCGACTGGAGCGTTCAAGACCGGTCCTGCCCTACGCTGGTGATCATGTCGTTTCCTCGGGGTGACTTTTCATTGTTGAGCGGGCGCATCAGCGCGTTTTGCCTCCGCGCGAGGCTAACGTGCTGCAGCGGTGAACGGCAAGCCCATGCCGGCGCGGAGCACGCTTGCGCAGAATCGATCCTGGTGCCGTCCATCCGGCCGCAAAAAGGATTGCCGGCGGGTGGAAAATCTGGTGGACCATCGGCCGGCCGGTGTTTCCGGATTATTCCGCGCATGCGCTGCAGTGCACGCGCCAAACATATTTGAGAGTTTTCCGCAAACTTCATCATTTGAGCGGGGCCTGACGGGATGGAAGAAAAGCGCAAATATCCGCGAACTGAAGTCGATGAGCCTGCCTACGTTTCGTCGGGCGGCTCGGTGATGCGCTGTGTGGTGCGGAACATCTCGCAGGAAGGGGCTGCGATCGATGTCGAGAATCCGGCCTTCGTTCCGCAACGCTTTCGCCTCGTCATGGCAAAGGATTCCTCAATCGTCCACGAATGCCGCGTTGCCTGGATCCAGAAGAACCGGGTGGGCCTGACTTTCGTCCAGCAGGAACCGTGAGGCCGCTCTAAGGGAGCGCGGCCGTTCACTCGATCCTCAGCTTCGCATCGCGCACCACCTTGCCCCACTTGTCCATCTCGAGCTTGATGCGCTCGCCGAACTGATCGGGCGTGTTGGCGACCGGCTTGAAGCCGAGCACCGTCAGCCGCTCTTTCACATCCGGCTGGGCAACGATTTTGGCGATCTCGCGATAAAGCTGGTCGACGATCTCTTTCGGCGTGCCGGCGGGCGCGACAATGCCCGTGAGCGTGTCCGCTTCCTGATCCTTCACACCCTGCTCGGCGAAGGTCGGGACGTCGGGCATCCCGGCGGCGCGCTCGGTCGAGGCCACGCCCAGCGCGCGCAACTGTCCGCTCTGTACCGCCGACAGGGCAGGCGGCAGCGCAGTGAAGGCAATCGGCGTATGCCCGCCAACCGTTGCCTGTATTGCCGGTCCGGCACCCGTGAAGGGCACGTGCACCAGGTCGAGCTTGAAGGCGAGCCGGAATAGCTCGCCGCCCAGATGCGGCGTCGAACCGATGCCGGGACCGGCAAAGCCGTACTTGCCGGGATTGTCGCGAACAAGCTGCACCAGTTCCGGCAATGTCTTGGCGGGTACCTGTGGATTGACCACCACGACGTTCGGCGAGACCGCGACCAGCGTCACGGGCGCAAAATCCTTCACCGGATCGTAGGGCACCTTGGCGTAGAGGCTGGGGTTAACGACGAAGCCGGTGCTGATCACCATGATGGTGTAGCCGTCCGGGGTGACGCGCGCGACCTGGCCGGCTGCGGTATTGCCGCCGGCGCCGCCGACGTTCTCGACGTAGAATTGCTGGCCAAGGTTATCGGAGAGCTTTTGCGCCACGATGCGCGCAACGGCGTCGGTCGGTCCGCCCGCGGGAAAGCCGACGACCACCCGCACCGGCTTGCCGGGATAGCTTTGCCCGGATGACGCGACGACACCGGATAGCAGCCACGCCGCTGCTAGTAATACGCGCAAAACGGCGGCCATGGCGTTTTCCCCGATGTGTTTTTGTTGGTGACATCATCGGCGAGGCTGCGGCGACGGGCAAGAGGCAAAGCGCGCCGCGCTGCGGAGGTTATTTGTTCAGCAGCGGCTTGATCCGTTCTTCAAATTCCTCGAACGACAACGCGCCCTGGATCCGCACGCCGTTGATGAAGAAGGTCGGCGTCGAGGTGACTTTCAGCACCTGCGCCGCATATTGCTGATCGGCGCTGAGCTTGTCGAACTGCGTCTGGTCCTTCTCGCAGGTCTCGACGTCCTCCACGCTCATCCCGTGCATCTTGCCGACATAGAACAACGTGTTCCTGGTCTGCGCCACCAGGCGGTCCTGCAGTTTGAAAAGGATTTCGACGGCGGCGAGATACTTTTCGGGATCGTCCTTGCCGATGCAACGCGCGAGTATCGAGGCCGCGGCCGCCTTGATGTCGAGGGGAAACTCCCGGAACACGAAGCGCACGTGGCCGGCATCGATATATTTCGTTCGCAGCATCGGAAAGACGTTCTGACCGAACGCCGCACAATGCGGGCAGGTCAGCGACGAATATTCGGTAATTGTCACCGGCGCCTTCTCGGACCCGATCGAAATCTCGGGCATGGACACCGGCCTTGCGACCGCAGCAGCAATGGCGGACTGCGCGACCGCGGGGCCCGCTAGCGGCGCGCACGTGAGGGCGAGAAGGGCTGCGAAGGCGATGTGGCGACAGATGTTCAACGTAGGCTCCGAAAGGACCGTCGGGAACTGGCGCGCTGCCAGCATCGCGAATGCCCGTAGTTTTACGGGGTCTGCCGGTCGATGGCGGCCAGACGAACCGATCGTGTTTGCTCTGGTTGCCGCGATCGGAGTTGACCGGACATTTACTGCAATACAATCATGGAGATGAGGAGAGGGGAAGTGCGGGGGAGCGAGTGCAAACAGATCCATTCATAGACGATATCTATGAAGCGGCAGTGGTTCCGGAGAAATGGCAGGCGATCCTCGATCGTTTAGCGATAATGGCGGATGCCGAAGGCACGTTGCTCTTTGCCGCATGCCCTGGTGAGCCCCGGTGGCTGGCGTCGGAGGCGATCCAGGACGCGATGAAAGCGTGGATCGCCAGCAAATGGTACCTCGATAATCCCCGCGGGCAGCGTCTTGTCCCGCGCGAGGATCCGAGGTTCTTGACGGACCTCGATGCGATGACGACCGAGGAGATCAACGCCTCGGACTTCTACACCGAATTGCTGCGGCCGCACGGTCTCGGCTGGTGCGTCGGGACGTCGATCCGCTCACCCGCCGGGGATACTCTCGTCTTCTCTATCGAAAAGGCCCACGAAAAAGGGCCGGTGCCCCGTGCGGTCGCCGAGCAACTCGATAGCCTGCGGCCGCATCTCGCCCGGGCATCGCTGCTTTCGGGACGCCTCGGGCTGGACCGGGCCAAATCAACGGTAGCAACGCTGGAAGCGATCGGCCTTCCGGCTGCGGCGCTGGCACCGGATGGCCGCGTGGTCTCGGCCAATGCCGGGTTTCTCGGCAGTGAGCCGCGCATCAGGATCGGTGCAAACAACGTGATCCAGTTCGCGTCCACTCCGGCGCAGCTTCTTCTGATGGAGGCCATCTCGAACTCAGGAATTGCGTCCGGCCGGATCGGAAAATCGATTCCAGTCCGGGCCGTGGGGGGAGAAGCCGCCTTTGTCGCGCACGTTGTGCCTCTAAGGGGCGGGGCCCTCGACGTTTTCACCGGCGCGCTGTCGATTGTTTTCACGACGTCGATGACACCGAGCGCAAGCCCTGCGCCGTCATTGCTGCAGGCGCTGTTCGATCTGACACCTGCCGAGGCACGAACTGCCGGCCAGATCACCGAAGGAAAATCGATCGAACAGATTTCGTTCGAGAGCGGAATTTCGCAGAATACGATTCGAACGCATCTGAAGTCGGTTTTCCAGAAAACCGGCGTGGAGCGGCAGGCCGAGCTCGTCAGTCTGCTCAGCATATCCTTGAGATGACCAGACGAATGCGTCCCTGACTTACCTTGTCGCTGGCCGCGCGCAATGGTTTGATGCCGCATGACGCCGCACTGCGTCAAAGCGGACCCGTGTCGTCTGCTCACCGACAAGCAAGAGGCTGCCATGACCAACCCCACGGCGCTGGCGAGAGAAACGCAGACGTTGGATGCCATGTTGCGTGCACGGGCCGCGCGAGTCGTTCCCGGCGGCATGTGGGGTCATCTGAACGCTGCAAGGCTACCGGAGGGCTATCCGCAGTTTTTTGCTTCAGCGGAAGGTTGCCGGGTGCGCGACGTCGACGGGCGCGAGTACATCGACTTCATGTGCAGCTGGGGGCCCGTGCTGCTGGGTCATGGGCATCCCGAAGTTCAGGCGGCGGCCGCGGCGCAGGCTGCGAGCGGGGATTGCCTCAACGGTCCCGGCGAAGTCATGGTGGAGCTTGCCGAGGATCTCGTCGCCATGGTGCCGCATGCGGACTGGGCGATGTTTCAAAAGAACGGCGGCGATGCGACCACGGGATGCGTGACGATCGCCCGTGCCGGCACGGGACGACGCAAGGTGCTCGTTGCGCGCGGCAGCTATCACGGCGCGCTGCCATGGTGTTCGCCGAGCGTTGCCGGGGTGACAACCGAGGACCGCGCGCATCTTCTGCATTTCGAATATAACGACGTCGAGAGTCTGCGGGCGGCAGTAAATGAGGCAGGCAAGGACCTCGCCGCGATCCTGGTAACGGCTTTTCGCCACGACATGGGACGCGATCTCGAATTGCCGACCCGGGAATTTGCACATGCCGCGCGCGCGGCGTGCGATGCCGCCGGCGCCGCGCTGATCATCGATGAAGTGCGGACCGGCCTGCGCCTTGATATCAGGGGAAGCTGGGAGCCGCTTGGTGTGCGTCCGGACCTGTGCGCCTGGAGCAAGGCGATCGCCAACGGTTATGCGCTGGCGGCTATCACGGGCAGTGATCGCTTCCGCGAAGCCGCCACCAAGGTGTTCATGACAGGTTCGTTCTGGTGCGGCGCGGTGGCGATGGCGGCTTCCCGCGCCACGCTCAGGATCGCGCGCGAGACCGACGTGCCCGGCCACCTGCGCGCGATGGGCATGCGGTTGCGCGATGGGCTGGCGTTGCTGGCGAACGAAAACGACATCGCGATCCGCCAGAGCGGCCCGCCGCAGATGCCGCTGATGCTGTTCGATGCCGACCCTGACGTATTGAAGGGGCGGACGTTCTGCTCCGCAGCGCTACGCCATGGCGCCTTCTTTCATCCACAGCACAACATGTTCCTGTCAGCGGCACATCAGGCCGGCGATATCGATGAGGCTCTGGAAGCGGCAGCGCATGGCTTCAAGGCCGTCCGTGACCTGAACAGCAGGCCCAAGCGCTAGCGATCCCCGAATTCCGCTAAATCCCGCGCTGGACCGCGCGCCCGACAGCAGGCTCAGCATCCGCCGATCGGCTCTCGTCCCGAACAATCGAGATTGCACTCCGAATCCCGGCATAACCAGACCCGGGTTTTGGTGGCGTTCGCATAGAAGCAGGCACCGACGCATTCCCGGCCCGTTGCGCGAAGTCTCATGAACGAGTTGGTTACACCGAGGATTCCATTCTGCACTTTCGCGGTGGTCTTCACGCGTCCGGCCTCCGGGACGGTGACCTCCACCTGCGCGTAAGCACTCGTCACAATCGACGTGCCGACCAGAGCCGAGATGAGAATAAGCGCCTTCATGCCATGGTCCCTGTGAGCAAAGGCTCATCTTGTACGTTCGCAGATGTGCGTCAACTTGACCAATTCATCGCTTTGGAGTTGCATCGTGTTGGGATGCTTCGGGCGCGACCATGGCCAAGACGATTACACTCAGCGCGGGCCTGACCTGGCCCAACGTCAAGAACGATTTCATCCTTCGACACGACGGGCTTGCGATCGGCCGCATACGGCTGGATGAGGGCACCTGGAGGTGGCAGGTCACCGTTCCCATGACGATGCCTCTCTGGACCAGCGGGACCGCGGATAGTCTCGAGGAATCAAAGAAGGCGTTCGCAGCCGCCTGGGGAAGGCTCTTGAGCGAAACCAGCGCGGAGCGTCTCGAACGCGCATGGGAACTGGTGCGTGCGGTGGACGCGCGGCAACAGCGGCGCGACGCCGCCAAAAACATCAGCGCGTAGCGTTTCGGTGCGTCCGCGAGCCGAAGATGTGTATTCTCGGCCGTGTCGACGGTGGACGCAGCGGCAGCGGAATTCAACCGAAAGGCCTGAAGGATCTTGATCGTGATCACGCCATTTGCCACTCTCAAGGACGGCATTATTCGACGTTTGAATCATTGATCGATTGCGAGGAAATCTCGATGCAACGCTCTGTGCTTGCGATGGCGGCGGCTGTCTTATCCGCAATTCTGCTTTCTGCCGGCACCGCCCAGGCCGGTCCGTATCCGTTCGGAGATGAGCCGTACCGGTTCAATTGGGGCTACGACCCCGCGGTTGCATCCGGCTGCCTGAAATGGAATTGGCAGTTGCATCAGTGGAACGACCACTGCCCACGATATGCTTATCCCAAGGCATTCATGCACCCACGCCCGCCGCGTGTGGTGTTGCGTACGAAGGGGTAGGGCGCACGCGAAAGTAGAGCGCCACTTCACCGCGTTTTCGAGCGAAAGCCTGCCCCGGACTAGATCCGGGGTGGATACCGGTCGAGAAGAAAACGCGCAAAAGAAATGCGAGAGCCCGGTTCTGAATTCAATCAGAACCGGGCTCTCGTTCGGGTCAGGAGCGCTGGATCGTGCAGGCGATTTGGCTGTGCTTTCCGAAGTTGAGCAGGGCGTTGTCGCGGAAGCCATCGAGCCATACGCCGCGGCCGGCATACCGATAGCCCACGCCCATCGGGATCATCCGAACGTGGGTGCCGCCGCGGTGGCCCGTATGCAGCGATGCGGTCACGACTTCGCCGACGACACTGACGGCAATCGGGCAAAGCGGATACTGCCTGCCGTTCTCGCAAGTGAAAACGATCTCTGTACAACTGCCGATTGAGCTGGGGCCCTTTGTTATCAAGCCCAGATCCGCTGCAGCAGCGGGGAGAGCGCCTCCCGCCATGAATCCCAACGAAGCTGCGGTCAAAACAGATCTAAAAAAAGCGACGCGCATAGCTGCCCCCAAAGTAACCTGCCCCTGGACGAAAACCCGGGGCAACAGATCAAAGATAGGTCCTAAGGTCAAACGCATCTTCCTGACTTCTTCGACTTGTCGATCGGAGTTGCTATTTGATCACGAAATGGCGGCGAAAGAAGCTGACCGAACAAACCGCCTCGCTCAATCGCCATCGACCGCACTCCTCGAGTAGCCGTTCAAGTAGCCAGCGCATCCCGTCGAATCGCCGCGTCAGATCTTCTGCTGTGTTCCGACGCCACTCACATTCACGGTGATCTTCTGGATTTCAGTGCGGCCGCCGGCATATTTCACTTCAATGGTCAGGAAGTCATTGCCGAGGAAATCTGCAGGCGCCTTATAGAAGGCGACGAAGCCTGGCACTTCGAGCGCAAGGCACGCCTTGTAGTTGGTGGCTTTCACCTTGCCGCTCTTGACCACGACCTTTCCGGAAGCCGGCGGGCTGACCAGCCGAATCGTCGGCAGTGGCCCGGATGTGCAGTCGGGCTGCACGTTGATATAGACGCCGATCTGGGTGTCCTTGTTTGGGACGGATTTGACCGTTCGTTCGACGACTCGGGATTGTTCCTGTGCACCCGTACTGGTTGTGAATCCGGCCAACACTAGCGCGATTGCAGAAATTAGTACCTTCATCGGGGCTCCTTCGCCCGCCGTCAAAGTTGGCGAAGCCGAGGCAAGTCGCTCATTTCAAAGCCTTTTTCAAGGCGCGCGGCAGTGGTTCGAATTTACCACAGACAGGTAAAAAGCACGAGTTAACCAATTGATTTTGTTGACCGTGGCTACGGTTAACAATAGCCTAATACGTCAAAAGTTTGGAATAATCTTTGCTATCTTGAACTAAACGCAAAGCAAATTTGGCGGAGTTCCCATACATGAACGCGCAGTTCCAGGTAGCGCAGCTTTCCGGTTCCACTACTTCTGGCAGCAGTGCTGCTCCGACCCGGATCTTCAGGCTGTCGAAGCCACTGGGCGATCAAGCGGTCGTCGTCAATCTTGGCTACGACCAAAAGGCCAAGGTCGATTTTTCGGCGATCGCGAACGAGAAGATCACGCTCGTCCACGTCGGCGACAAGCTGATCATCCTGTTCGACAACAAATCGACCGTGACCGTCGAGCCGTTCTTCGACTCGCGCCACGACGCCCTTGGAAACCTGTCCGTCGAAGTGGCGCCTGGACGCGAAGTCTCGGTCAACGAATTTGCCAGCCTGTTTCCGATCACGACCGACCAATCCGTTTTGCCGGCAGCCGGCGAGGGCGGAAACGCGCAGGGCAGCGGCGCGTATTTCAGCGACAGTGCCGTCGATCCGTTGGCAAGCCGCAATCCGCTTGATCTGCTCGGTCAGGAGGAGTTGGGCAATTTCAGGCTTACGCCGGAAACCTTCGCCGGGGTGCCGGATAATAATCTGGCCCCGTCGGGGAGTTTCACTATTTCAGGCGCCTTGCTCGTTCACGACGAGACGATTGGCGTTCAGCCGATGACCAACGACCAGGCGAATCCGCTACCTGCCGTCTTCCAGCAGGCCGGGCTGATCGGCTGGGCGGAGAGCGCCGCGCCAATCATCGCATCGGCGACATTTGACTTCGGCAGCAATGGTCCGGGATCGGTAGCCTACGTGCTGACCACCGCGGCGGGCGGCGCTTTCAACGGCGTCGATTCGGGGCTGCAAGCGACCGCAACCGGTAATCATATTTTCCTCTTCACAGAGGGACCTCTTGTTGTCGCGCGTGAAGGCAACGGCGCAACGCCCAATGCTGGCGGAGCCATCGCGTTCGAACTCTATCTCGATCCCGTCACGCTCAAGCTGAGCGTCGCGCAATACGAGGCCATCCAGCACAGCAACGCGCTCGATGCGAATGACAGGACCGATCTCGCGGACGTTGTTTTCGTTCAGCAAGTCGTCACGGACGGTCAGGGCATTGTTGTTACGGAAGTGTCGACCAGTCCGGTCGGCGTCGCGTTCGAGGATGATGGTCCTGCCATCCAGGTGACGGTGGCGGAATCGGATCGGGAAGGGCCTACGGGCCTTGAGACGTTGGTGCTCGACGAATCGACGGGCAACGACCCGCACGGTGTATTTCCGCACGGAACGGTTGACGATACCGGCTTTACGGCGCCGGATCCCACCGGCACCAACCCGATCGGCAGACTGGAGACTTCAGCGGGCGGCGAAGAACAGGGACAGGGCGCCCTGCAGGCACTGTTCAATGTCGTCAAGGATCCAGGAACTGACGGCGAGAAATCGACCGCATATCAATACAGCTTTACGCTCACTGGGGGCTCGGGCCCGTCGGGTAGTGTAGCCACCACGCTCGAGGTCACTGATCCGAACAACCTTTACTTCGACGACACGATCTATCTGTTCAAGGTCAGCGACACCGAAATCGTCGGTCACGTCGGCAACGATCCCAATGGCCCGATCGCGATCCGGATCACGCTTGTCAACGCCGACAGCCTGTCGGGCGGGCAACTCGTCGTCGAGCAGTACATGGCGATCGACCATGGCCAGGACGGCAACAATTTCGATTCCAGCAAGTGGCTCACGCTGCTCGGTGGTGGCGAGCAGGGGGCCACGAGCCTTGGCGTCACGCTGACAGCAACCATTACCGACGGAGACAACGACACGGCGACTTCCTCGGCGACGATACTGATCGCCGGGAACGGTGAATCCTCCAGCATCGTCTTCCAGGATGACGGCCCTGTGCTCGTCGGCGATAAGGTCGTGATTGCCGTCGTCGACGAAGACGGGTTGCCGGGTCACAATGTCGACTCCGGCCGTCCGGGCGAGGTCGCCGGGACGGGTTCGGCCATCGCCACCGGTTCGCTTGCCTCCCTCGTCGATTTTGGAACGGATGGAGCTGGCGCGAATGCCTTCCATCTGGCTACGCTGGTCGCGCCGGTTGACACCGGCCTGACCTCGAAGGGCGGCCATGTGCTCATCGTGTCGGACGGGACAACGCTGCACGGCTATGTCGAGTCCGGCAATGGATCCGGCTTCACTGCCGGCGACCGTGAAATTTTCACGCTGACGGTTGGGCCGGACGGCTCCTATACGTTCACGCTAAAGGACCAGGTCGATCACCCGACGCTGAACAACGCAGCCGGCGACAACAGCGAAAACCCGCTGGCGGCAACGCTGGATCTTTCGAGCTTCATCGTGGCGACCGACGGTGATGGTGACTTTGTCAACCTCGCCTCCGGCACGTTCAAGGTTGACGTGCAGGACGATATACCCATCCTGACCAGCGGCACGGTTTCTATCGTCGTCGACGAAGACGACATCAACACCCCCTGGTCGCAGGGGACGAGCCCGAGCGACGGCAGCGGCGACGGCTCGCTGACCGAAGGCTCGACCGGCGCGGCGATCGTGACCGGATCGCTTGCGGGACTGGTCTCCACAGGTGCCGATGAACCCGGCACGTTTGCGTTTTCAGCCGATGCAATCGCCCAATTGACCGCGCTCGGCCTGTTCTCCAAGCAGACGGCGCAGGGCGACGGACAGAACGGCAAGCCGTTGTTCTACCAGACCTCGTCGGGCGGACCGAACGAGATCGTCATCACGGGATACGAGCCGAACCCGAGCGGCAATCCGGTGTTGTCGCTGACCCTGAACACCGTGACCGGCGCGTACGAATTCCGCCTGTACGACGAATTGATCCATGTCGCCGGCGACGGCCAGAATACCGATCTGCGTTCGGGCCTTCCGATCGACGGAATCCAGGCCAGCGTTCCCAATATCGACTTCGGCTCCATCATCACCTTCACCGACAGGGATGGTGACCAGGTAACTCTGAGCGGCAAGTTCACGGTAACGGTCACCGACGACGTGCCGCAGGCCGATATCGATATCGGCCACGGTTCGGTCACGGTCGACGAAACGCCGGGCAACCAGGCGGACGACACGACCTCGAGCAGCGTCCGGAATCTGTTCGCCAATCTCGAAGCGACCTTTGTCGACGGCGTCCGTCTCGTCGGCGATGATCCCGACGTGGCGGGCGACAATAACGGCGGCAACTCCGGCAATGGCGCCATTGCATACGCGCACAGCGATTTTGCCGTGGTCGTCAACGATTCTGTCATCGGTTCGGATTCGCCTCCCTATCCGCATCAGTTCACGCTGAGCGTTACCAACGGCAACGGAACGCCTTCCGGCCTGTTCGTGACCGACGGAAGCCCGATCAATCTGTCGATGAAGGACGGCCTGGTCATCGGCACCGTCGTTGGCGGCCAGTTCGACGGCAAGGTCGCCTTTGCAATCGCGATCGGCGCGGACGGCGAGGTCAGCGTCGCGCAATATCTCTCGATCAAGCACGACGACCGCGGCGATTCGAACGAATCCAACGACAACGGCAGCAACAGCAACGACGCGTCGCCGGACGATCCGTCGACGATCCAGCAGACCCTGAATGGCAAGATCACCGCAACCTTGACGGTGACGGATTCGGACGGTGACCAGTCGTCGAATTCCGTCAATATCGGCAACCTCATTACCTTCCTCGATGACGGCCCGTCGGTTGACGTAAAGGTCGTCCACGACGCGCATCTCATCCACGACGAGACCCCGGGCATCGATGCTGCGGATGACGACGTGGCGGGTACGACGGCGTTTGCCGGATCCACACTTGCCTCCGTTTTCTCCGCCGTTGATACGCCGCGCGGCGATGATCCGCATGTCGCGGACAATCCGATCGGATATGCCCTTACCAGCGGAGCGGTCTTCTCCTTCAGCACGCAGAACTACGGTGCGGACGGCGCGGCAGCCGTCAAGCCGATCCAGTACGAACTGGTGCTGTCGTCGAACAACGTCCATTCCGGCCTCAAGACGACCGATGGTCGCGACATCCATTTGTTCAAGGAAGGCAATCTGATCGTCGGCCGGTACGAGGTCGGCGGCAACAACTCGCCGGACGGCAGCCCGGATGAAGTCGCAGCCTTCGCGATCTCGATCGATCCCGCCACCGGCCAGCTGGCGATGGTGCAGTACGTCTCGCTCGATCACCCCAATGACGGCAATCCGGATGATACCGTTCAGCTCGACGACGGCACGCTGTCGGTGAAGGCCACGCTGACGGATGGCGACGGCGACCCGGCCAGCGACACCGTCGACATTTCCTGCGTCATCCAGTTCGAGGACGATGGTCCGACCCTCGTCGGCAGCGCCACGCTGTCGATTGCAGTCGATGAGGACGGCCTGGCGACCGGTAACGCCGATGCGGGGCGTGCCGGAGAGACTCTGGGTACGGGGTCGGCTGTTGCCAGCGGCGCCGCTGGCGCTCTCAACGCGCTTGTCAATTTCGGCGCCGATGGCCCTGGTTCTGCAGCGTTTTCGCTCGCGGTTCAGAGTTCGCCGGTCAATACCGGCCTGGAGTCCAAGGGCGGCGACGTCTTCATCGTTTCCGACGGCACGACGCTCCGCGGCTACGTCAACCTTGGCGGAAATTCCGGCTACCAGGCCGGCACCGACCGCGAAGTATTCACGCTGACGGTCGGATCGAATGGATCCTATACGTTCACCCTCAAGGACCAGATCGATCATCCTTCGCTGAACGGTTGGAGCGGCGACAATGCCGAAAACCTGCTGTCAAGCTCGATCGATCTGTCGAAATACATCGTCGCCACCGATGGTGACGGCGACTCGGTGAAGCTCGGCAACGGCACCTTCGTCGTTCAGATCCGGGATGACATTCCGATCCAGACCAGCGGTTCGGTATCCGGTACCGTTGAAGAAGACGATCTGAACAACGCCTATTCGGTCGGTAACAACGAGGACGGTTCGAGCGGCAAGACGGTCGCTACCGGTTCGCTGACGTCGCTTGTCAAAGTCGGCGCAGACGAGAACGGGACGTTCGCCCTCGACAGCAACGGCATCACCGCCTTGCAGGGTCAGAACCTGACGTCTCACGGGACCACGCTGACCTACAGCATTTCGGGCGACACGCTCACCGCCAAGGCGGGCGCGCTCACCGTCTTCACGCTGCAGATCCAGTCCAACGGCAGCTATACGTTCACGCTGAAGGACCAGATCGACCATGCCGCCGGCAATGGCGAGAACACGCTCAGTATCAATCTCTCGTCGGTGGTCCGCTTCACCGATTACGACAGCGACAGCGTGACGCTGTCGGGCGGCTTCAGCATCATCGTGCAGGACGACGTTCCGACCACGGCCTCCAACACGCTCGTCACTGTCGACGAGGACGATCTGGCCGCCGGCAATCATGACGCGGCTGCCGGCGATGACGTGACCCCGGTTTCGCCGGTCACGGGTACGCTGCAGTTCTCGGTTGGGGCCGATAATCCCGCGACCGTAGGCTTTGCCTCGCTCAACGGCACGGCGGTTCTCAACACCAGCGGGATTGCGGTGACGGCCGCAGGCGTTGCGCTGGTGTATCTCTGGGATTCGTCAACCAACACGCTCTATGCCACGCCGGACGGAACGTCAGCGCATGCTGCGTTCCAGATCCAGGTCACGAACACGGCTACCGGCGCCTACAGCTTCTCGCTGCTGGGTCCGGTCGATCATCCCGGCCGTGACGCCGATGGGCTGAACAACGGTCCCGAGACGGCCTACGAAGACAATATCAATATCAATCTGACCTATACGGTCACTGATCGCGACGGCGACTTCAAAACCGGAACGTTGTCGGTTTCGATCGATGACGATGTGCCGATGGCGGTCAATGACGGGCCTGCAAGCGTTGTCGAGGACGGCCTGGGCGTGGTGTCCGGGAACGTGCTGACCAACGACGTCGCCGGGGCGGATCAGCCGAAGAGCTTCGTGTCGTGGTCCGGTGCGGACGCCTCGACGATTGCGGCGCTGAATTCCTATGGCGTGCTGACGCAGAACGGCGACGGAACGTGGAGCTATCAGCTCGACAACAGCCGAGCGGCGACGCAGGCGCTGACCTCGGCGAGCCACCTGAGCTTTACGTTGCACTACACGATGCAGGACGCGGACGGCGATCGGTCGTCAGCGACGCTGACGATCAAGATCGACGGTACGAACGATAGCGCTTCAGTGGTGACCGCCCAGGCGGCGGGACCGGATGCGACGGTTTATGAGGCCGGGTTGAACCCGAATGGTTCGAATGCGGCATCGACGTCGGAGACGACGGCCGGCAGCTTCACCATTTCGGCCACGGACGGCATCCAGAACATCGTGATTGGCGGCGTGACGTTCACGCTGGCGCAGATCCAGGCGTTCGGTGCAACCAACGGCGTGGTGAACACCGGCGAGGGCGTTCTGACGCTGACGAACTACAGCGGCACCAGCTTCGGTGGCACGGTGAGCTACAGCTACACGCTGTCGGCGACGATTGACAACGACAGCAAGGTTCCAACCGGCAACGACGCCGTCAGCGGTACTGGTTTCGACGACAGCGTCGCGCTGACGGTGAATGGCATCAGCGGCACGACGGCGGGCGACAATCTGGTGATCCGCGCGGTCGACGACGTGCCGACGGCGGTTGCCGGAGCCACGCTGACCGTGCTCGAGACCGATGGTGCCACCACCGGAATCAATCTGCTCGCCAACGACACCAGGGGGGCCGATGGCGCAACCTTGACGGCCGTCAACTTCGGGCTCGGTAGCGGGTTCCAGGACATTGCGGCCGTCGGGACGACCACGATCACGAACGTCAACGGAACCTATACGTTCCAGGCGAACGGCACATGGACGTTCGATCCCTCGGTGAATGCGAGCAACTCGAACACGACCGGAAACTTCACCTACCGGATCACCGACGGCGACGGCGACACCTCGACGGCGGCACAGGTGGTCAATATCACTAACGCCAATTCCATTCCGACCGCAGGTTCGAAGTTCCTCACCGTCGACGAGGACGGGTTGCCGAACGGCATTGCCGCCTCGCAACCCGGCGACGTCGCCGCCAGCTTCATCACGCTGTCCGGAACGCTGGGCCACAACTTCGGTCCCGACGGTCCGGCGGCCTCGGATCCGATCAATTTCTCGCCGATGGACAACGGATCGCACACGACTCCGGTCGGAATCTCGTCCGGCGGCGTGGCGCTGAAGTACTACTGGGATGACGCCGGTGACACGCTTTATGCGTCGACGAACACGACGTCGCTTGCGAATGCACAGTCCACCGCGGCCTTCAAGGTGGAGCTGAACACCGCGACCGGTGGCTTCACCTACACGCAGCTTAAGCCGGTCGACCATCCGGGCCACGATGCGGACGGTGCGAACAACGGGCCGGAGACTTCCTACGAGGACAACCTCGTCGTCAATCTCAGCTATCAGGTCAAGGATTCCAACGGCGATACAGCCACGGGAACGATATCGGTCACGATCAACGACGATTCTCCGGCCGCTGCGCCCATCGTGAAGACGGTGACCGAGGGGGCGTCCGACACCAATATCCTGCTGATCCTCGACCGTTCGGGAAGCATGGGGTTCGATTCGGGAGTTTCGGGCTATGCCACGCGCCTCGACCTGCTCAAGGCGGCCGCCAATCAGTTGCTCGACCAGTACGATGCCGCCGGCGACGTGCGGGTCCAGATCGTCAAGTTCAACGACAACGCACAGAAGCAGGGCAGCGTGTGGCTGTCGGTGGCGGATGCCAAGACCTACATCAACGGCCTGACTGCCGACGACGGCACCGACTATGACGATGCCACGGCGCTCGCGCCGGACGCGTTCGACGATCCGGGCAAGCTCACCACGCCCGGCGTGCGCAACGTCTCCTACTTCATTTCGGACGGGCAGCCGGAGCCGACCAGCGAGCAGGTGTCGGGCTCCGAGCTGACCGACTGGATCAACTTCGTCAACACCAACGACATCGTGTCCTACGCGATCGGCCTGGGCTCGTCCGCGCCGGATACCTATCTCGATCCGCTGGCCCATGACGGCCGCGGCACGGGCTCGGGCACCGATACCGATGCGTTGATCGTCACCGATCTCAACCAGCTGCAGTCGACGCTGGTCGGCACCGTCAATCCATCGATTTCCGGCTCGGTCATCGACGGCAGCATTCCGACATCGTTCGGCGCCGACGGCGGCTACGTGAAATCGATCGCCATCGACGGCAAGATCTATTCCTACAGCCCCACGAGCAACTCGATCACCGAGTTGGGCTCGGGCCAGAACGCCTACAGTTTCAATACCGCGACCCACAAGCTGACGATCACGTTCTCCGGCAGCGCCGGCGAAAGCTTCGTCATCGACCTCGACGACGGCACCTACGTCTACACGCCGCCGACCAATATCGCGGCCGACTTCAGCCGTCCGTTCACCTACACCCTGACGGACAACGATGGGGATACGGTGTCGTCCACGCTGACGATCAATATCGACAACGTGAACGGTGCGCCGGTTCTCGACGCCAACGCGTCACCGTTCCTCGTGGCGATCACCGAAGATGCGGTCGCGCCCTCCGGCGCGGTGGGCACGCTGGTCTCGTCGCTGGTGGACCTGACCGGTGGCGGCGGCATCAACAACGTGACGGACGCGGATGGTCCGGGTCTCGGCATCGCCATCACCGGCACCAACAGCGCCAATGGTATCTGGTTCTATTCGACCAACGGCGGAACGACCTGGACTGCGGTCGGTGCGGTCAGCAACAGCAGCGCACTGCTGCTCGAAGCCAACGGCGACACCCGGCTGTACTTCCAGCCGGCCGCCAACTTCAGCGGCACAGTCACGGACGGCATAACATTCCGCGCGTGGGATGAGACAACGGGCACCGCAGGCACGAAGGTGAATACCTCGACCAACGGCGGCAGCACCGCCTTCTCGAGCGCCACCGATACGGCCAGCGTCACCGTGAACGCGGCGAACGATGCGCCGACGATCATCGCACCGAATGGTGGAGCCGCGTTCAGCGTCTCGATCAACGAGAACACCACAGCGGTGACTGATATCGACGCCACCGATCCGGATGCCGGGCAGACCCTGACCTACTCGATCGTCAATACACCGGGAACGGACTTCAGCAGGTTCACGATCAATTCGTCGACAGGCGCGCTGAAGTTCACGTCTGCTCCGAACTTTGAGGCTCCCAACGATATCGGCGGAACCGACAACGACAATGTCTATTTTGTCACCGTCCAGGTCTCGGACGGCAACGGCGGTACCGACACGCAGAGCATTACGGTCACGGTCAACAATGTGAACGAGGTGACCGCGGTCAACGACATCATCCGGACCAACTTCGATGGCACCGCCTTCAATGTTCCGGAGTGGGCGCTGCTGCACAACGACACAACCGAAAGCGGAAGTTTGGACGTCACCGGCGTGTCTAATGAAGACAGCCTTGATGTGGCGAACCCGGCAGGCAACGTCGTTAGCATCGACGACGGAAGCAGCGCCAACGGCGGTTCGTTCGACTACACCGCTTCCAACGGCACGTCGACGGATACCGGTAGCGTCGAGGTGTTCAACAAGAACGGCGGCGGTGACGTCACCGGCACGGCGTCGAACGAGATCCTCGTTGGCGACGGCGATGGCGATACGTTCGACGGGAAGGGTGGCGTGGATATCGTGTTCGCCGGCGGCGGCACCGACACGATCGTCGCCGACCAGAACGACTATGTGATGGACGGTGGCGACGGCACGGATACGCTCCGCGTCGACGGCAATTTCACAAGTCAGGGCAACGCCCAGATCGTCAACGTCGAGAAGGTTGTGGTCAACGCCCCGGGATTGACGTTGAACCTTTCGAACCAGACCGAAGGCTTTTCAATCACGGCCAATGCGGGGGGCGGCACGATCATCGCCGGCACCGGCGGCGATACGGTGATGATCAACGCGGGCATCACGACCACGGCGTGGAGCATCGATCTTGGAATCGACAGTGCTGCAGACAAGATCGTCTTCAACCACACTTCGATGGGCGACACGCACAATACGGTTGCCACCGTTTCCCATTTCGCCGTGGCAAACGACAAGATCGCTGTGACGTTCAACGGTGCCGCGATTGCGAATGGGACGTTCACGAACATCAGCGCGGCGGATGCCGACAACCCGGGAGAAGTGATCGAGTTGACGGGTGCGTTTACCAGTCCGAACCTGACGCTGGACGGAAACGGAGCTGCCATCGAAACCGTCATCGCCAATGCGATCGATGACATCGCGGCTGGTACTTACACGGTCATCGTCTACTCGAACAATACGGCTGGCGCGGACGTGGGCATCTACACGATGAACGTGGGTTCCACGATCAGCGGTAGTGGATCGAATCTTGGTACCGGCAGCTTCACCCTTGAGCACGTCATGACGCTCACCGGTGTTGGTTTCGGAAATCTATCCGATGCCAACTTCGTGGCGACGGCCGACCCGATCGTGCTCGATCTCGGCCAGCATGGAATTTCGTTCACGTCGCTGGAGAACGGCGTCGGGTTCGACATCAACCACGACGGCGTCCAGGACCAGATTGCCTGGACTGCCAACGGTGAAGACGGCATCCTCGCGTTTGATCTCGACGGCTCCGGCAAGATCGAAGGCGGCAAGGAACTGTTCACGCCGAACTTCAACGGCGGCCAATTTGCCGACGGCATTGCGGCGCTTGCGAGCCTCGATGGCAACCATGACGGCGTGATCGACAGCCAGGATCAGGCTTTCGGCGACCTCGTGGTCTGGCAGGACGCCAACCACAACGGCGTCAGCGAGACCGGCGAACTGGCGACGCTCGGCGATCTCGGCGTCACCAGCATCAGCCTGAGCACGACGCCGGGCGGCGCGCCGATCGACGGCCAGCACATCGCGGGCACCGGCAGCTTCACTTATGCGGACGGCAGCACGGGCACCTTTGTCGAAGTGGATCTGGATGCCTCCCTTGGCACGGCATCTGCCCAGCCCGACAGCCATCCTGCGGAAGATCATGATCTGTCGGCATTCGCGGCGGTGGCGGCGGAGATCGATTACGGCGGTGGCGATATCGACCTCAGCGGGCTGCAACAGCCTGGGGCAGATCACGCTCCGGCGCCGCAGACGCAGGGGGCCGAAGCGGGGCATGCGGGCGTGGATGCCGGCGCGACGACGCCCGCTGCCATCACGATCATGCATGAGCAGGCCGCGCTTGCGATGCAACTGGCGGCGTCGTAACCGCCCGACGATTGAACGACAAATCCGCCGGCTGTAGCCGGCGGATTTTTTTATGCAGGATCGGGTACCTCTGCCGCTCGTTCGCTACGGGATGCAGACGAATGCCCCTGGGACGTAGCTATCTATTTTCGGGTGGGATCTGCCACGATCTTGACACGCTGGCTGACGCGCGCCTTGGGCTGGGCGTCGCGCCGCGGAATCCGAACCTGAAGCGGCTTTTCCAGTGCAGCTTGCGTTCCGACATCGGAATAACGGCCCTTGAACCTGTGCAGGCCGATATGTTCGATCTCGTGGGCGGTATTGACCCAGACCTCGCCGCCGCACGCATTCCAGCGATGACAGAATGAAAAATCCTCCGACAACAGCGCACCGTTGACCCGGACCGGCTCGAAGGCACGGATCAGCCGGTCGAGGTTGGCGGCGAGGGGAGAGTTGATCTTCGCCGCGGGATCACTGAGCGTCGGCATTTTCTCGAGCATGGTCGCGATTGCCGTACGAGCGATCAACAGCACACCCGCGCCACAGCCGTCGACCTGCATGAAACCCGCATGTGGACTGGCAATGCTCATGCCGCGCTTCTTGCGGACGATGTAATCGTGTCCCCGGGCAATTGCCCGCTTCGCCGGCTCGCCCGCCGCAGAGAGCTCGGCAACGCGCTCGAGGTTGATCTGCCGCTTCGGGTAGATGACGCCAACCACCGGTCGGCCGAAATCGACCATGTCCAGGACGAGCTCGGCCGGAAACCCCATGTCGGCATCGATGAATAGCAGATGCGTGGCGTCGGTCTTGTCGAACCAGCGGGTCAACAGAAAGTTGCGGCTCTCGGCAATGTCGGCATAGGCGATACTGGAGAAGGTCGAATCCCACTTGCGGCGCTGGAACGCCTTCATCAGCCGGAACAGGCTTTGCACGTAGGGTGTGTAGAAGACCTCGCCAAAGGCAGGAGTGGCAATGGTGATCTTTGTCAAACCGGCGCTCCGCTCGAACCGACACTTGCGTCGGTCATAACACCCTGCCGCCGGCCGGGAAACTGCGCGGGGAGAGTCACCGCGATTGGGCTCACATCAGCAAGGGCAGGCTGCCGGGCATCGAGGCGCCTTCCGCGACCGGCTCCGCGCCGGTCCATTCGAATGGCGGCCGCGCGCTGGCGGCAGCGGGGGCCGCCGCACGCTGACCGTCGGGCAGCGTACGCCTGGCGTAGGGCGCCGCGAACAGATGTACCCCGTCGTGATTGATGGCGAACAGGGGCGTGAAGCTCGAAGCGTTCGAATCTTCGATCAGTGGCGATTGCCGGTTGTCTAGGATCAGCCAGCGATCCTCGAGGCGCGCGGCCAGCACCGCATGATCCTGCCGGACGGCGCGGTCGCGCACCAGCAAGAGCTGCAGGTTTTCGCGAGCGAAACCGGCTTCCCGCAAGGCCACGTACTTGGCGATGGCGTAATCCTCGCAGTCGCCCCTGGCGGTAGCAAAGCTCGCAAGCGGCGCGCTCCATCGATCGGCTTCACCGTGCTGGCTGTAGTCGCTGACGTAACGGATCGCCATGTTGACAGCGCGATTGACCTCCTCGAGCCTGGCGCGCCCGGACTTGGCGTTGACCGCCCCGATCAGGCGCAGGAACTGGGCGGCGTGGAGCGGGCAGGATTCCGCATCGGTTCGGCACCGGCTCAGCGTTAGCTGCTCGCGCGCCATGTCGGTCTCGATGTTCCGCCATTTGCGCCAAAGCATCCCTTCCGGCGCGCGAAAGGTGAACAGGCCGAACGGCTCCTTGCCGACCGGCTTCGCCTCATTCAGCGCAGGCGGCGCATCCGTTGCGACATTCGCTGTTGTCCGCGCGGCCAGCCGGACCGCATCGGGACCGCGGCCGCGCTGACCGTCCACTTTTGCCAGAACGGCATTGATACTGAAAAACGTTGCAGGAGGCCGCGCCGGTTCGCGGTCCGGAGAAGGAGGCGTCGACTCCAGCGCCAGATCCAGGCTCGGCTCATCCGTGGCCATCACGCCGGATGAACCTGCGCTGACGCTGAAAGTGCAAACCAGAGCGGCAAGCCCGGACAAGCCGAGCTTCCGCAATCCGTGACGCGGTGTCATCGCGACGTCCCCATTCCAGGGAACGTCAGTCAACGTCTGAGCGTCGATCCGCGTTCCCACAACTGTTATCGGGACGCAGCTAACGGCAGCGCGGCTTAGACCGGGTTAAATCGGCTTAGCAATCAAAGGAATACAGAAAAAGCGGTCAACTACAGGTTGGCCGCATCGCTCCAAATCGCCCCAAATGGGGCGGCCAAAATTGACTCTTTGTTAAGCAGTCCGGTGCGCCTCAGCGCTCGCGCAGGGCTTCATCGCGCAGGCTGCGCGCGGGTTTGAGCAGATAATCCAGCACGGTCTTCTCGCCGGTCAGGATTTCGACCGTGGCGATCATGCCCGGAATGATCGGCAGCGAGTTCTTGGCGGTTCCCAGATGGTTCTTTTCGGTCCGAACCATCACGCGGTAAAAGGTCTCCTGGCGTTCGGTCTTGTCCGCCTTGTCGTCGACGATGGTATCGGCGCTGATGCGTTCCACCTTGCCCTTCAGGGAGCCGTAGACCGAGGAGTCGTAGGCGGAAAGCTTCACCACCGCGTCCTGGTTGGGGCGGATGAAGGCGATGTCCTGCGGCCGGATCCTGCCTTCTACCAGCAGGGAGTCGTCGAGAGGGATGATGTCCATCAGGTTCGCGCCGGGTTGCACCACCGCGCCGATGGTCGTGACGTTCAGCTTGTTGACGATCCCGTGCACGGGGGCTTTGAGGTCGGTTCGGCGCACGCGGTCCTGCGCGGACTTGATGTTTTCATCCAGCACGGCGAGGTCGGACTTCGACTTGGCGAGATCCTCGTTGGCTTGCGATTGAAAGGAGGCGAGCGTGTTCGCTATCTTCGATTGCGCCTCGGCGAGTTGCCCGCGCATTTCCGTGGCCTGACGGTCGAGCCGCAGCATTTCGATTTCGGGCACGACCTTCTGCTCGAACAGCCGGCGGGTGAGGGTGAGCTCGCGCTCGAGCAGCTTGAGGGTGCCGCTGAGCCGCGTGACCTGCTGGTTCAGCACGTCGACGTCCTGTGCCACTTTCTGCGCGCGCAGTTTGAACACGCTGGTCTCGGTGGCGACTGAGGCCGGCACCACCGTGTCGAGTTGATCGGGGAAGGTGACCTCGCTGCGTCCCTGCGCCTCCGCCTCGAGCCTTGCGACACGGGCTGCCATCGCGGCGCGCCGCTCCCTTATTTCACCGAACTCGGAAGCAAATTTGGTGTCGTCGATGCGCATCAGGGATTGCCCCTGCTGTACGATCGCACCCTCCTGGATGAGGATTTCTCCGACGATACCGCCTTCGAGGCTCTGCACCACCTGGGTTTGCCGCGAGGGCACGACGCGTCCGTTGCCGCGCTTGACCTCGTCCAGCACTGCGAAATGCGCCCACGTCAGGAACGCTACCAGCATGGCCAGGAACGTAATCAGCAGCATGCGGGAGGTCCGCGGGGTGCGTAGCGCAGCTGCGGCACGGACATCGTTTGCGAATGCAAAATCAGTTGGCGGCATTTGGCTTCTGCACCCGGGTTGCAACGCCGGCAAAGCTTTCGGCCGGAGCCGGGGCGGGCTTGCCCTGAAGGATCGCCATGACCTTGTCGCGCGGTCCGTCTGCGACCAGGCGGCCGTTGTCGAACAGCAGCAGCCGGTCGACCATGCCGAGCAGCGAGAGACGATGCGTCGAGATGATGATCGTCATCCGCTCGTCGCGCAGCGCCTTCAACCGTTCGAGGAATTCGTTTTCGCTGCGGACGTCGAAATGCGCGGTCGGCTCGTCGAGAAACAGCACCCGCGGCTTCCTGATAAGCACACGCGCCAGTCCGATCGCCTGCTTCTGGCCGCCGGAGAGGCTGCGACCTCCTTCGGAGATCGGCATGTCGTAGCCCATCGGATGGCCGGCGATGAAGCTTTCGACGCCGGCGAGCCGCGCGGCCTCGAGCACTTCCTCGTCGGTCGCGTGCGGCTTTCCGAGCGCGATGTTGTCGCGCAGCTTACCGAAGAACAGGTCGGTATCCTGCAAGGCAAATCCAATTCCTGTGCGCAGGTCGGACGGGTCGTACTGGCGGGAGTCGACGCCGTCGACCAGGATGCGGCCTTCCTGCGCTTCATAGAATCCAAGCAGGAGGCGACCCACCGTGGTCTTGCCTGAGCCGACGCGGCCGATGATGCCGATCTTTTCGCCCGCCTCGATCTTGAACGTGACCTTGTCCAGCGCCTTGCCCGGGGCGTTGGGATAGCTGAAACTGACATTCTCGAAGCTGATGCGTCCTTCGTTGATCTTGCGTGTAACGTAGGCCCGCTCGGGCGATCGCTCCCGCTCCAGCGACATGATGCGGTCGATTGACTTGAGCGACGCCAGGGTCTGGGTGCCGCGCGTGATGATCGAGGCAATGCCGGCGATCGGTCCCAGCACGCGGCCGGCAAGCATGTTGGCGGCAACGAGTGCGCCCACCGAGAGCTTGCCGTCGAGAATGAGAAACACGCCGATGATGACCATCAACAGGCTGGTTATCTGTTGAGCCGAACTGGCGCTGGTCAATGTCAGCGAGGACCAGAAGTGCACGTCTTCGCCCGATCTCGCCGTGGCTGCGACGGAACGCTCCCAGGCGGTCTGCATGCGGGCTTCCGAGCCGGTGGCGCGTACGGTCTCGAGACCCGAGAGGGATTCAACCAGCACGCCGTGACGCGCGGCGGATTCCGCCTGCAGCCGTTTCATCGCCCGATCGAGCGGCCGCTGCATGATGAAGCCGACCGCGATCATGACCGGCAGCATGATCAAAGGTATCCACGCCAGCGGCCCCGCGATCGTGAACAGCACGGCAAGGAACAGCATGGCGAACAAGAGATCGGTCGCCGACACGATGCTGCCGGAAGTGAAGAACTCGCGTACCGAGTCGAAGTCGCGCAACTGATTGGCGAGGATGCCGACCGAGGCCGGCCGCTGCGCCATCTTGACCGCCATGACGTGCTCGAAAATATTCGCCGCCAGCACGACATCCATCGTCTTGCCGGTGACATCGATCATGCGGCTCCGCACGGCCCGCAGCACGAAGTCGAATACGACCGCAATGCCCATGCCGACGGACAATGCAATGAGCGATGGAATGGCGCCGTTGGGAATGACCCGGTCGTACACGCTCATGGTGAACAGGGGCATCGCCAGCGCGAGAATGTTGATCAGGAGTGCCGCCAGCGCGATGTGCCCGTAGCTGCGCCAGTGGACCTTGACTACCGACCAGAACCAATGGTTGCGAGGCAGATCTCCGGCGGCAACGGCACGTGCATTGGCCTCGGCAGCGGCCCTCACCAGGAAAGTGTAGCCGGTATAGTCGGCGCTGAGTTCCTTGATGCTCACGACCTTCGAGGCATCATCCTGCTTCGTTGGATCCAGAACCTTGACGCTCTGATTAACCGTATCGATCCCGAGGAGTATCAGCGCCGTACCGGTGCGCATGACCAGGACCGCTGGAAGAACGATCGCGGGGATGTCGGCAATATCCCGCTTGATCGCCTCGGTCTCCAGTCCGGCCCGCCGGGCAGCCCGGTCGTACAAGGCCACCGAGAGCCGTCCATCGAGAATCGGAAGGCCGCCCAACAGAGCCTCCCTGCTCACGGCGCGGCCGTGATGGGCGGCCAGATAAGTCAGGGAAGCGGCGAGGGGGTCGGCGAGGGGATCGGACCTGGGCGTGCTGAGATCGGCAGGTCCAATGATCCTGTCCGACGCATCTTCAACTGGTTCAATTGGCCGGGCTTCAGCCTGCTTGGGGGTCCGCGAGAACAAAGCAAATGCCTCTGATCATGAACAAGTCCCGCCGAACCGGGGCGCGGCTAACAATTGTCAGAATATAGTAGTTCGCTTTGCCAAACACACGCCGGATTCAGCTATCCTGTCAGACAGTTAATACAGGAACCAGCGCCGTCGTCGCGCCGAGGCCTACTCACACAGGATAAACCTTAACGCGTTTATTTCCTGTTGGGGGGAAACGCCGACAGCAGCCAGTGTGGCTTGTCGTCATTCGCCGAAGCATACGACATCGAGGGCTGCACCGTCGGATCGACGTGGCTCGTGACCAGGTTTGGCGCCAGGCCGTTCTTCTGGGCGAACCACTCCGGCGCTCCGAGCATTCGCGCTACGGCCGATCCGCGATGCCAGCGGTCACTAAATGCGTCCCGCGGCTCGCTGGCAGCGGCATAGGCGAGGGGGGCAGCGGAAGGCGCAACGGCCGGAGTCGCGACCCGGAGCGGTTCAGAACCGGTCTGGGGCAGATTTACGCGAGGCGTGGGAAGCGTGTAGGCGGGCAGGCCGATCGGCATCAAATCGACCGGCGCAGCGTCCACCGGAGGTGGCGCCTTGAGGTATTCAAGCAAAGTGCCCATCGCCGCCAGCATCTGATAGTCGGCGAAAACGATGACGCCGCGCGACGACGTCAGCGAGACGGCGGCGTTGAAATACTGGTTCTGCGCATTCAGCAGATCGATCAACGAGCGCTGGCCGAGTTCGTATTCCTTGTCATAGGCCGCGATGGCTTTGCGATCCGCCTGCAATTGACGCGTTAAGGCTGCAACGCGCGTTGCCGTGACCGTACGCGCGGCCCAGGCCTTGTCGATCGACTCGAGCGCATCGCGCTGCAACCGCGCGTGACGCATGGTCGCTTCGGTATGGCGCTCGGCCATCTCGTTACGACGCCATGCATCCTGGCCGCCGCGGAAGATGTCCCAGGACATGACGACCTTGCCGCTATAGTCGTCATGCGTGACGCCCAGATACGGGTAGGTGTTGTCGGAGTGAGTAGCGCGGCCCTCCAGCGACAGGTTGGGGACAAAAGCGCCGTCGGTAACCTTGAAGGCATACTTGGCCGCGTCAACGTCCGATTGCGCCGCCCTGATCGTCGGATTGAAGCGAACGGCTACAGCCAACGCCTCATCCCTGGTGGTCGGCAATCCCGACAGGGGGGCCGGGAAGCGGAGATTGTGCGGCTCCAGTCCAACGACCCTGCGGTACTTGGCGCGACCCTCGTCGAGGCTCCTGCGGAATTCCGCCAACGTCGCGCGGGCGTTTTCGACCCGCTCCCGCGCCGTTTCCAGATCGCCTTCGCCCGCTCGTCCACCCGAAAAACGCGAATTGACGTTCGAGAATATCCTTTCATGGATGGCAACATTCTGCTGCCCAAGTTCGACGAGACGCAGATAGCGGACCACATCAACGTAAGCTTCCGCTGCATCCAGCGCGATCAGTTCGGTTCGCTCGCGGACCCGGAAGGCTGCCGCGTTGACCCTGGCCGACTGGCGCCAGATGTCATTGATCGATGCAAAGCCGTCAAACAACACCTGCCGTACGACGACCGACCCTTGAGATCCGTTGCGCCAACCGCCGGCTCCCGGCGCCGGTATTGGCGTGGCCGACGAACTCACAACCGCGGCGCTCTGGTCGAACTTCTCCGGACCGTACCGCGCCTCCAGACGAACCTGCGGCAGCAGTGTGCTTTGGGTCTGACGAAGCTCCGATTCCGTGGCGCGTCGATTCGCCGACGCCTCACCGACACCCGGGTTGGTCAGGGTGGCCTGTTTCAGCGCATCGTTGATGGAAAAAGGCTGAGCGGAAACAGCCGCAGTTGTGGCCAAGATGCTGGCGAACGCGAAAAATGCCGATTTCATCCTGGCCCTGCCCCGTATAACGCTTCGAAGAAACCGGGGTCATGCCGACCCCGGATCGCCCAATGTTTCAATTGAGTGTGTAGGCTAACAAATGGAACTCAAATCCCCTATGACATTTCAGTCACACATTCGCCCAACCTTCGACAGGCCACCAACGCAGTCCGTGGGTTTTACGGCCAAATGACCGTAATTCTGCCCATAAAAAAGTAGGAAAATACCAGCGCCAGCCATTGTTCGATTGCCCCAAGCCACTGATGCCCCTCCCATTTCAGGAGTATCATGATCCGCCCGAGAGCCAGATTGCAGCAGGTGCCTTAACGCGAAACTAAGTTTGGCGGAGCGCGAAAAAAAAGCGTCGCAGGCTGCCTTTATTCGAACAACCGCTAGTTATGACGACATAAAGATGCGCTTATTGCTATATTGATCGTAACGCATCATTCGTGAGTCGTTTTTTCGACGTCGCCGATCGAACGGCTTTTCTGCTTTCGGCTGCCGAGCCCTGCGGTCGTTCGCTGCACGGTTCTCCGCGCAGCCCGACATCGCCGCTGTCCTGGCCTTGCTGGATTTGGTTCGATCGGGACGTTAGTATTCCGGGCGAGGGCGCGCCTTTCCAGGAGGTTCGACCATGACACGGCTCCTTGTTTTCGCGATCACGCTTGTTGGTACGGGATTGCTGCTAAACTCTCCGGGACAAGCACAGCACTGGCGCTGTGAAGACCAGGCGGCGAATTGCCTGGGCAGATGCGCCGACAGGGCCGGAGGAGCAGGCGACTGGGGAGGCCATCAGAGCAAGTGTCTGCGCTGCGACTGGCGGCTCATCAAATGCGTGCGCAATGCGACCATGCGCCTGTCGCGCTATTAGTCAGCACGCAAGCGCCAGGGGCTCGGTTGTCCGCACGAGATTCTTCCAGACAAGGATGCATGGCGACAGAGGTCGAAGCCTCACGCCGCACGACCATCTGCACTTTTTTAACCGCTGCGCTGTACCGTCTCAGCAATCGCGGATCGCTCCCAAGGCCCGCGAGGACTTAGTAGCGTAACCGCGTAGGAAGCCCGTCGACTCAACCCGGCGGGCTTCTTTGGTTATGGGAACATTCTGAAGGCTTCGCAGTTGATTGAGCGGCGACGGAATCTTGCGAGGAGCGGGACAGTCCCGGCATCAGGCCATGCGGCGTAACGCCCGCGTGGCCTTTGTCTTGTGGAGGGCGGGGCCGCCTCGAGGGCACGAAGCGACCCCTGATCGCACAGTACGCAGGCCATACTGGGGGGCGGCCAATCTGCGCGACTGCGGCCACGCTAGGCTTGTTTGGGACGTCCGCAACGAAAGTCGCGCATTAAGCTTGATGTCCGCGATGGAGGTTAATTCTGGAACCGCCATCAGGCGCCATACGCCTGCTGGGCGAATGGACGACGCAGTCGATCCGAAGACCCCGACAAAAGCGAAAGCCCCGCCTTGGGGGAAGCGGGGCTTTCAATGTGGGCTTGCGAGGCTTGGGGGACCTCAGATGTGTGTCTGCCCGGCCGCAAAAAAGGTTCAACGGGGAGGAGAGGCCCGTAAAGGATTTTTGCTTCAGGCCGGGCGGGCCGCCGCTCGCAGCGAGCGCGTTATCAATCGCAATGGCCGCCAACCTTCCTAGTCGGTCCAAGTGCGCTCGCCGCACCGGCATTCGAACATGTGGATGACAGCGCCGGTGTCGGAAATCACCACCGCCCTGACATGCCGGAGTTTTTCATCGCAGAAGCGGCAGGTCTTGGTGGCCTGGTCCACGACGGTGGCAACCTTCTCGGCGCGAAATAGCTCCATGGCGCTCCCCCAGACGGCAAGGCAGGATAGGGAGCATTGGGGACGGGTAAAAGTGGTAATCCCTCGGCCGTTTGGGGCCAGTTTTGAGGCGGTGACCTAGAGTCCACACGGAATCAGCGCAGCGACGGGGCTGATCCGCATCGTCGAGCGTACTGACCCTCCGCAATATGGTAATAGTATCAGATCATTATCCGGAATTTTTGGCGGAAGGGGTGGGATTCGAACCCACGGTACCCTTGCAGGCACGCCGGTTTTCAAGACCGGTGCCTTAAACCACTCGGCCACCCTTCCGATGCAGCGACATCAAGCATCTGGTGGTCGGAAGATCAAGAACGGTCTGTGAACAGATCTTCTCGGGTCGAAGTATGAACATCGGGGCGGTGTGGACCATTGCAGCGCTCAATTCGACCTGAGGCTTGCCACGATCATCCGGCGCAGCTTTGGCCAGTTCCGGTCCTCGACCACCAGCCGGAATCCGAGATTTGCAGGCGGGACGCCGGCGGCGCAGCCGCCCGTGCGAGGGTCCCGGATAAAATCGGTCATATAGGTCCGGTGCGCGCCTTGCACGACGCGGACGCCGCAATTGGTATTGCTGACCTGAGCCGCTCCCGTCGGCTGCAGCGTCATCCGCAGGAAGCACGTGCTGGTCCATTCCCAGACGTTGCCGCCGACGTCGTTGATGCCGCTCTCGTTGCGGCCGAACGTGCCGATCGGTTGCGGATCAGTCGCGACAGGGCGCGCCCGGTTGGCTTCGGCCTCGTAACGCGCGATCCAGGCTTGTGCCGGATCGACCGGATCGGCCAGCGGAAGCGCTTCGTCGCGGGCTTTCTCGCCGGCGGCGAATACCCACTCCTCATCGGTCGGCAGTCGATGCACGACGCCCGTCCTGTTCGTGATCCAGTCGGCGTAGGCCGTTGCATCCCGCCAGCTCACGCCAACCATGGGACGATCCGCCGCTCCCGATTCATGGGGGATGCGAGGGCACGCGCCGTCATCGACGCAAAGCGCATACTCGCGCGATGTGACCTGGCTCGTCATGATCCTGACGCCGCCTGATATCAGCATGTTGCGCAGCGGCGCTTCCGCCGGCTTGCCGTTACGGGAAAAGTCGCCGGCCATCCGATACTGAAACGGTCTGGCTGGAATGGTGGTGATTCCGGCGTCGACGCTGCCATGATCAACGGGCGCCACCGTGAATGCGACAGGGCTCGCCAGGGCGGCGAGGGTGATCGCGATCTTGATTTTCATGGCGAATTGCATCGCCGGATTCCTTTGCAGTTGCGGCCTGCAGTTTGTCCTGCAGGCCGCAAGGGGATTACCTGGTCAGCACCACCGCGTCAGCCGCGCTGGACTTGCCGGGCAGGATCGGCCCGGGAGGCTTGACCTGCTTCATCAGATCGTTGTTCCACTCGCCTTCGACCTTGAAGTGCGCACTGGCGCCAAGCTCGACCGCCTCGATCAAATTATGATTGACGTAGGCGTAGATGCCGGGCTGCCTGAACGTATAGAGCGCAGCCCCCGCCGAACCGCCGCGGATGAACCAGGTCTCCAGATCCTTTTCCGGGGGGTTAATGAACTTGCCGGTCTCCCAGACGTAATCGCCATGACCGCCGATCAGATGCGGCCGCGAGTCGCGATTGGCCTGCGAATGCACGATCAGGACGGTTTCGCCGACCTTGGCGGTCATCGCGTTCTTGCCCGTCAGCGCGCCGACCTTGCCGTTGAACACGACATGCGTCGGGATCAGCTTGCGCATCACCTCCGTGGTGTCGGCGAAAGCTTCGCCGGGCGTGTCGTAGCTCTTGTATTTTCCGTTCGCATCCTTCGGCACGTAGAGATCGTTCTCGCCGATGTAGTAGACGCGGTCGTAACGCAGCGGCTTGCCCTCGCGATTTTTCAACCCGTCACGCGGCAGCACCATCACCGTGCCGTGCATGCCGGAGACGACGTGCCAGGGGATCATGCCTTCGGGCGCGCAGTGGTAGACGAACGTACCGGTACGCGTTGCCTTCCAGCGCAGCACGACCTGCTCGCCGGGGTTGACGTGGGTCAGCGCGCCGCCGCCCAACGCTCCGGTGGCGGAATGGAAGTCGATGTTGTGCGGCATCGTATTGGTATCGGGATTGACCAGCGTCACCTCGACGTAGTCGCCTTCATGAACCACCATCATCGGCGCAGGCATCGAGCCGTTGAACGTCATGGCCTGAAATTTGGTGCCGGCGTCGTCGATGACGACTTCCTTTTCCCTGATCGTCAATTTGAACTCGATGATCTTGGGACCTTCCTTTGTGGCCTGTTCGTGCGGGTGCACGAAGGGCGGCGCAACCAGTTCGACGGCCTGCCGCGGCAGCTTGAGATCGTCGGCGGCCAGTGCCGGGGCGGTGGCGACGAGAGCGGCGACGGCAGCGCCCAGCAATGCGGTACGGCGGGTAATCATGACACGATCCTTTCGGTGTCTGCTTTTGAAATCCGTGTCCCCCTTATGCGCCTGGTGCAGCAAGTGCTCTTTGCGCAAGAGCAACCTTCTTCCGGAATGCCGAATTGCTCCGCTGTTTGTCGCCGCACAACGAAGCGCGCCGTGACGCGCCTACACATGGCAGCATGAGGAAGCGCGCACTCACGTTGGACATGACGGTCGAGCAGGTGATGAACCGCTGGCCGGATTCCGTTCGGGTGTTTCTGGATTTCGGGATGGACTGCGTCGGTTGCCCGATCGCGGCATTTCACAGCGTCGAAGAAGCGGGCCGCGAACACGGCATCGACGCCCACGCCATTCTGCTGAAGCTGCGATCGGTGGCCGGCGGTGCCTAGCGTCGAACCGTCAATCCTTGCTGCGGCCTTCCGCCAGCCCGAACAGCTTGTGCGGCTCGCGCAGGACGATGCGCTGCCGTCCACCCTCGACCAAGCCTTGCTGCTCCCACGCGCTGAGAATTCGGCTCACGGTGTGCAAGGTGGTGCCGGTCATTTCGGCGACGTCCTGGCGGCTGATCGGGAAATCGATCTCGACGCCCCGTTCGACCTTTCGGCCGGCCTGTTTGGCGAGGCGCAGGAGCGCATGCGCGACGCGCTGCTCGACCTGTTCGCTGGACATCTCCAGGACACGGGCCTGGGTATCCTGCAATCGGTTGCCGACGGTCTGCAGCGCGCCGGCTGCCAGCGCCGGAAACTGTGCGATGAGTTGCGGCCACGCCTTTGAAGGCCAGCACAGTGCGACGCTGTCGACGACAGCGATGGCGGTCGCCGGGTATTCCCGCAGTCCCATGGCTTGCGCAACGCCGAACAGTTCGCCCGCCGACACATACCGAACCACGATCTGCTGTCCTTGCGGCGTCGTCTTCTCGACCCTCAGATGTCCGTGCAGCAACACGAAAAACGAGTGCGCTTCCGTGCCCTGGTCGAACACGCTGCTTTCCTTCGGATATCGGACCGACCGCGCTTCGCGCAAGAGCACATCGAGATCGCCTGGGCTGAATCCGGCGAACACGGGGACGTTGGCGACAATGGAACGGTCGAGGGAAGCCATCAAACTCTTCCGGATGCGTCCGCGAAACGGCGGGACAGGGGACTGCGGTCACCGGCCATTATACATCGCAAAAATCGATCGTGGGCTTGCGCTGCAGCAAACTATGTCTGGCGGTGAAGGATTAACAGTTTCCTTCATGGGGTCCGCTGGTGACCCAAACCGATCGACAGGAGACAGAAATGCGCAGGTGTTTGGTGGCGGCAGCGGTTGGCGTGGCCATGGCGATGGCCGGTGGCGCTTTGGCGGCCGAGGTCGAAGTCAAGATGCTCAACAGAGGGGCCGAGGGCCTGATGGTGTTCGAGCCTGCCCTGATCAAGGTCGCGCCCGGCGACACCGTCAAGTTCGTTTCGACCGACAAGAGCCACAATGCCGAGACCATCAAGGGTATGCTTCCGGACGGCGGGACGACCTTCGCAGGGAAGATGAACGAGGATGTCACCGTGAAATTCGACCAGGCCGGCATCTATGGCGTCAAATGCGCGCCGCACTACGCCATGGGCATGGTGGCCATGGTTGTGGTGGGGACCCCCGCCAATGAAGAGCAGGCAAAGGCGGTCCCCCAGGTCGGGAAGGCCAAGCAGGTATTCTCGGCGCTGTTCGAGAGGCTCGCCGCCAACAAGACGGCTGCGAAGTAGACAAGCCTCGAAAAGGAAGGGCGGCCATCCCGGCGGCTCTTCCGGGCTTTACCAGGGTCAAGGTCATGTCTGTCGCGCGTTTGAGGGATTACCGGGGGCCGGCGCTGTTCTCGTACGGCTTCCGGCCGTTCTTCTTCTTCGGGTCGATCTATGCCGGCGCCGCCATGCTGGTGTGGTTGCCGGCCTTCTTCGGGACGCTGCAACTGGGCACGGCGTTCGCGCCGCAAGACTGGCATGTTCACGAGATGCTGTTCGGATATATCGCCGCCGTCGTCGCCGGCTTCCTGCTGACGGCAGTGCCGAACTGGACCGGCAGGCTGCCGCTGCAGGGGCGACCGCTGGTGTTGCTGTTCTCGATCTGGGTTGCGGGACGAGTAGCGGTCAGCGTTTCGGCGTGGATCGGCTGGGGCCTGGCAGCGGCGATCGATTCGCTGTTTCTGATCGTGCTTGCGGCTGCTGCCGCGCGCGAGATCATTGCGGGCAGGAAGTGGGGCAACCTTCAGGTCGTCGTCATTGTCAGCCTGCTCGCCGCCGTAAACCTCGCGTTTCACCTCGAGGCGCATTTCGCCGGGCACGCTGAATACGCAGCGCATGGCGGTGTCGCCATGGTGATCGTCCTGATCGCGCTGATCGGCGGACGCATCATTCCGAGTTTCACCCGCAACTGGCTGGCGCGGCAGGGGCCGGGCAGGATGCCATCGCCGTTCGGCCGCTTCGATGCCGCGACGATGACCTTTACCGTGCTCGTGCTATTGCTCTGGCTGGCACGACCGCAGGACCGGACCACGGGCGTGCTGCTGATCGCCTGCGGGTTGATGCACATTGTTCGCCTGGTGCGCTGGACCGGCTACCGCACGTTCGCGGACCGGCTGGTGCTGATCCTGCACGTCGCCTATGCATTCATTCCGATTGGGTTCATCCTCGCCGCGCTCTCGGCGTTCGATCTGGTTGCGCCGAGCGCCGGCCTCCACGCATGGACGGGGGGCGCGATCGGCACCATGACGCTCGCGGTGATGAGCAGGGCCACGCTGGGTCATACCGGGCGGCGGCTGGAGGCATCGGCGGCGACGCACCTGATCTATGGATCGGTGCTCGTCGCTGCTCTGGCGAGGGTCTGCGCGGCGTTGGAAGTCGAGCATACCCAGGCGTTGCTGACTGTCGCCGGCATTGCCTGGGCTGCGGCATTTCTCGGATTTGCGGCCGCCTATTCGAGGGCGTTCTGCTCGGCGCGCCGCTTCTGATAAACTCTGAACCGGCCACGAACCAAGGCAGCGACGTCGCCGTCAGTTCGTTCGACTCCAAGTGTGCTTGCAGGGCGGGGATGAGTGGTTCGACGGGTTTGCAAACTCGCGATGGTCATCCGCTAGATGTACCACCTCGACGCAGTCGGCGTTCAGCCGCTCGTTGTCCACCAGCCGTTCCGCCAACACCAGCGCCTGCGATGGGCCGTCCGACTGGACGTCGACCTGGCGCTGGAGGCACTTGAAACTATGGCCGTCCGAATTCAGGAGATCCTTGTAGAAGGAAACGCGGTAAGTGTTCATCTTGCCCTCCGGTATCCGGGTCGCGTTTGCGCTCAGGCGTCCATGTCGGCCAGCCGCCGGCGATTGCGCAGCACGATTTGACGGGCGCTCGAAAACACCAGGACGCCCTGGTCGCTGAGTTGTGAAAGCGTGCGCGAGACAGTCTCCAACGTCAGCCCGAGATAGTCGCCGATGTCACGGCGACACATCGGCAGCGCCATCATGCCGGCCTTGGCGAGCCTGCGATCCATCTCCAGCAGGAAGGTGGCAACCTTTTCCATCGCGGTCTTGCGGCCGAGCAGCAGCATGTGATCTTCGGCATGCCGGAGTTCGCTGGCAGTCATGGTCCAGAGATTGTGGGCAACCTTCACATTCGAGCCCGCAGCGGCTTCGAGGTTGTGGCGCTTGACCAGCCGGACCGTGGTGTCGACGATGGCTTCGGCAGTCAATCGGTGGGCCGATCCGGAATCGAGGCCGAACACGTCGCCCGGCAGCAGGAAAGCGCCTATTTGGCGCCGCCCGTCATTGAGGAGCTTGTAGGTGCGAACGGCGCCACGGATCACCTGATAGACGTATTCAGAAGGCTCGCCTTCGCCGTAGATTTCCTCGTCCTTGCGGTAGGAATATTCGGTGGCGATCACACCTGCGCAGCTGGCGATCAGACCGAACTGGTCGATGGCGGGGGCAGCCTGGGGGCCGGGGCCGCGGAAGCCCTTGGCGGCCGGGACTGACGGGGTGGTGATCGACTGGGTGAGCATTGGCCATCTCCTCGATGTGGGATGGCTTTTGTGTAAGGGCGATTGCGGTAGCCCGATATTTCGGTCGATATCCTAAGGCCACCCCCTTACGGGATCATACGGAGTTGACCAGGGCCTGCTCGTCAGGGCTGGCCTGTCGCGTCCCGCGCATCGATCGCGTTTCGAACGCATTCGACCAGATTTTCCTCCAGATTGGGCTTCAACAGCACCTGGCGCACCCCGGCAGAACTGGCCTTGGCGGAGATGTTTTCGTCCGGATACCCCGTGATCATGACGATCGGGGTCGAGACGTCGAGGCGCCGCAACCGTTGGGCCAGTTCCAGCCCGTCGATGTCGGCCATCTTGTAGTCCACCACAAGGCAATCCGCCCGATGCCGGGTCGAGGAGCCGAGCAACGCCGATCCGCTGCGGAAGGTCCGGACGTCGAAGCCTTCGGTCTCCAGCAAAAATCGCAGGGATGTCCGGACGTCGTAGTCGTCATCGACGACGTAGATCATCGTTTTTCTCGGCGGGGAGCCTGTACCGCCTTCATTATCGGGGCTGTTTTGGGCAACAATCATCCGGACAAACTAGCCGGTTTGCTCTCCGCCGAATTGACTTGGCTCAATCTTCGACGAATCCCGCCCGGATCGCGAACCGGACCAGTTCGGAAAGGTTGCCGGCCTGCATCTTGGTCATGACGTTGGCCCGGTAGACCTCGACCGTGCGCGGGCTGATGTCATATTCCCTGGCGATCGTCTTGTTGGACTGCCCCGTCACCAGCCCCTGCATCACCTGGCGCTCGCGCTGGGTGAGGCTCGCCACCCGCGCCGCCATGTCAGCCGAGGCTGCATCACCTTTCGAGCCGTTTTGCTGCTCCGAGAGCGCGGTCTCGATCATTCCGATCAGCCGCTCATCCTCGAACGGCTTTTCGAGAAAATCGAGCGCGCCCAGTTTCATCGCTTCGACCGCCAGCGGCACGTCGCCATGCCCCGTCATGACAACCACGGGAAGCTTTCGCGCGCCCGCGTTTACCCTGCGCAATATCTCCATCCCGTCGATGCCGGGCATGCGCACGTCCGTCACCACGCAGCCGGGCTCCAGCCCTGCGAGTTCGTCCAGAAACACTTGCGCGGAATCGAAAACGCGCACGCGGAAACCGGCCGAGCCCAGCAGGAAATCCAGCGAATCCCGCATCGCCGGATCGTCGTCGATGACATAGACGTTCTTAACCTGCGACATCGATCAGATCCTTGGCGGGCGCAGCGGGCAGGGTGAAGCGGAACGTGGCGCCGCCGGATTCGTTCGTTTCAGCCCACATCCGGCCGCCATGGGTTTCGATGATGGTCCGGCTGATCGAAAGGCCGACACCCATGCCGGTTTCCTTGGTGGTGAAAAATGGCTGAAACAGGTTCGCAAGGTCATCGCCGGCGAACCCGGATCCGGTGTCCGAAACGGCTATTTCAATCATGTCGTCCGCGGCCCTGGCGTTGGAGGCTATCAATTCCCGATGCGTCGAAGGCGCCATTGCTTCCAGTGCATTGCGGAACAGGTTGACCAGGACCTGCTGAATCTGGACCCTGTCGGCAAGTACCAGATCGCAAGACGGGTCCAGGTTGAAGCGCAGGATCACGCCCTGTTCCCGGGCACCCGTCAACCCGAGCGCGCCGGCTTCTTCGACCATCTTCGAAAGGCTCTCGACGCGCTTTTCGGATGCATCACGCGCGACGAAATTGCGCAACCGCCGGATGATGTCGCCGGCACGGATCGCCTGTTCGGCGGCGCGATCGAGAGCCACCTCGATCTTCTGTGCATTCGCGTCGGTGCTGCCCGCCAGCAACCTTCGCGATCCCTTCATGTAGTTGCTGATCGCCGACAGCGGCTGGTTGAGTTCGTGGGCGAGGGCGGATGCCATCTCGCCCATGGCGCTGAGACGGGAGACGTGGACCAGTTCGGATTGCAGTTCCTGCAACCGCGCCTGGGTTTGCTGCTGCTCGGTGAGATCGCGGACGAAGCCTGTAAAATAAGGTTTCCCACCCGACTGCATCTCGCCGATCGTGAGATGCATCGGAAACGTGGTGCCGTCCTTGCGCATGCCGGTCACGATGCGGCCAATGCCGATGATGCGTCGTTCGCCGGTCTTGAGGTAGCGTTCAAGGTAGCCGTCATGGCGGCTGCGATCCGGCTCCGGCATCAGTTCGCTGATATTTCGTCCGATCGCCTCGGGTTCGGTGTAGCCGAACTGACGTTCGGCGGCGCTGGAAAAGAACTGGATGATGCCGTGCTCGTCGATCACGATCATCGCATCCGGGATCGTGTCCAGGATTGAGCGAAAATGCTTCTCGCGGATTCTGACGGCGTCCTCGAGGCGCTTCTCATGGTCGATATCGATCACGACGCCGCTGAGCCGCGCTGGTGCCCCGTTGGATCCGTTGACGACGGCGCCGAGTGCCCGCACCCAATGACCTTCCTCGGACCTGGGCAGTCGGTACTGCAGGTCGAAATTGCACCCGGTGCCGATCGACTGCTCCAGCGCTGTTGCCGTGCGCTCGCGATCGTGCGGATCAAGCAACGAGAGGAAAAATTCGTAATCGACGGGCGTACCGGATGAGACACCGAAAAGCGTTCGGGTGGTGCTGGACCAGTCCAGCTTCCGGGTTGAAAAATCGAGATCCCAGGTGCCGACGCCTGACCGCTCGGCCCCGCTGCGCACATTCTCGTCGAGCGGATCCTGATTCCGGAACGGTCGGTCGGCGTCAATCATGCTTCGCTTTCGAGAGCCTGCTTCCACATGCCAGATTATGCGTCCCATCCTGCACGCGAAAGCAGCCGGGACAAAAATTGCTATTAGCATCTACCATATTGAAATAGAACGAAATTGCACGAATTGCGGCGACGTGGCGCGCCGTCGCAAATGCCGCGCCGGTGCGACCGGAAGCCCTTGATCTAGGTCAGTTTCGATCCGCAACGGGTCGCTAGGATGCCATCTCATGGCCGAACGCTCGTTCGGCATTTCGCGCCAGGACGTGGAGCAGGCGATGGACTACAAAACTGTCATGGTAGGCTTGGCGCTGGACCGGCCGAACGATGCCTGCCTCAGGGTGGCCGGCGATCTCGGCGAACGGTTCGGCGCGCGCGTCGTCGGCGTTGCCGCCTCGGACCTCAGGCCGCCAATGTATTTCGCGGATGGTGATTTTGCACAGAAGCTGCTCGATGAGGAGACGGCCGCTGTCCATGCTCGGTTGTCGGAGCTCGAGGCTGAGTTTCGCGCCGCCGTCGGGAAGCGCGCCGCGTCGGTGGAATGGCGTTCGGCACGGGCGCTGCCGGTGCCGTACATGCTGCAGCAGGCGAGGGCCGCCGATATCATCGTGGTCGGCGCACGATCGGAAGCCATGGTCGATCCCTACGCGGCGCCGGATCCGAGCGATCTTTTGATGCAGGCCGGGCGCCCGCTCATCGTGGTGCCGCCAGCCGTGCAGTGGCTGGATTTGCGGAGCGTCCTGGTCGCCTGGAAGGACGTTCGCGAAGCGCGGCGAGCCGTTTTCGACGCGTTGCCGCTCCTGGCGGCCGCGAAGGAAGTCACGATCGCGGAGGTTCCCGAGCAAGACGCCGATCGCGCCGATGCGATGTCACGGGTTGCCGACGTGGCAGCGTGGCTGCGTAGCCACGGGATCGTTGCCCATACGAGCGTTCCCGAAGTCCCCGCGGACGTCAGCGAGCAACTCGAAAAGATCGCCGCCAACGTCAGCGCCGGTGCGGTGGTTGCCGGCGCCTATGGCCACTCGCGCTTCCGCGAATGGGTGCTGAGTGGCGTCACCCGCCATCTCGTTACCGAGTCGCGTCGCTGCGCATTGTTGTCGCGCTGAGGAATGGACGATGATGAGGGCTCGCCGTGCATAGATTTCTTGAAGCCACCACCGGGCAGTTCATGACGCACATGGTGAAGACGGTCGCCCGCGATACTTCCATGCGCGAACTGCAGAAAATGTTCGACGAGGATGGCTTCAACTATTATCCGGTCCGCGAGGGAGAGGACATCGTCGGCGTGGTGAGCAATTTCGACTTCCTGAAATGCTTCGCGTTCAATCCGGGCCGCATGGTTCCGGCCTACGACGACCTTCTCTCCCGGACGGTAGCAGACATCATGACGCCGGAGTTTATCTATGTCGATCCGGCGACCAAGCTGACACGGGTTCTGCAACTGATGGTCGACCACCGGATGAAGAGTGTCCCCGTGCTGGATGCCCAGCATCGACTGGTGGGGATCATCGCGCGCCAGGACATCATGCGCGCGCTCACGGACACCGCCCGGGCATGAGCCGCGGCGGCAGCGGCGCCATGGCCGTACGCCTAGCCGCTTTTGGCCATCTCGATATCTTCGGGCGATTGCAGATACATCCCCGACATGACGTCGACCCAGCTCAGATGGTCGTGAACCTTCCTCACGCCAGACACGTTTTCGGTGGCAACGATGGCCGCCTGCCGGGAATCCTCGTCGGTAATCACGCCACTGAGATGGACGATACCATCGCGCACGATGACACTGAGGCCGAACGGGCTCCAGTCGTGCTTCTCGAGCGCCTGGATGATGCGGCTGCGGATATGATCATCGTCGGCCGTCGGATCAGGAATTTCGCGGGCAAGGCTGGCAACCGCGTGGAGGAGGTTGGCGCGCGACACGATCCCCACCAGCTTGCCGTCGCGCATCACCGGCATGCGCTTGATGCCGTTGGCTTCCATCGTGTTGACGATTTCCTCCAGCGTCGCATCCTCGGCGATGGTGAGCGGATCGTGGGTCATGACCTCGGAGACCTTGCGGCCATGCTCCCGAACGTATTGGGTTGCGTCGGCGCCCATCAGAAAGGTGAGCCAGCGGCTGCGCTTACGCTGCGTGCCGATCTCGCCACGACGAATGAAATCGCCCTCCGAGACGATGCCGACCAGCTTGCCCGCCGCATCGACCACCGGAAGCCCACTGACATGGTGCTGCAGCATGGTGTTGGCAGCTTCGAGAATGGTGGCGTCCGGCCTGACGGTGACAACGGAGCGGGTCATAATCTGATGGGCGCGCATGGTGCGATCTCCTGTTCGACGTCGCGAAGCGGCGGAGTGCTCTGTGAAAGCAGCACCCCGCCGGTTTCGTTCAAGCCGCGGCTGACTTGATTTCGATCTGCTTGGTCTGCTTCGGTGCCGGCTTCTGCACGGTGACCTTCAGTACACCATTGGCGATCTCGGCCGAGATGTCCTCGACCTTGACGCCGGCGGGGAGTTCGACCGACCGCGAGAACGCGCCATAGCTGCGCTCGACCAGATGATAATCCTTGTTCTTCTCTTCGCGCTCGTTCTTCTTCTCGCCGCGGATGGTCAGAACGTTCTCGGCCATGTTGAGCTCGACGTCCTTCTTTTCCAGCCCCGGAAGTTCGGCCGTAATCTCGATCGCCTTGTCGGTTTCGCTGATATCCATGCTCGGCATCGTCGTCGTGGCGAGGCCGGGGATGTTGCGCGTAACGCCCTCGAACAGCCGGTCGATTTCCTGCTGCAGAAAAGAGAATGGGTTGGTGTCGCGGCGGGTGATGGCGCGCTGGGTTCCAACCGGAACCACTGATTTCGTATCCATGGAGTGCCTCCTGGTTAAAGCCGTACTGGCAACTACATGCTAAGAGATGGCGAACTCTGCCTGTTTGACGAGGATCAAACTTCCGCCACCACGTCTCAGTTAGGTTGCATGCGCCCGCTTGAGGACATTAGCCGAATGCACGCCATGGTCCTGCCAGCGCCTGGAGCGCCGCTCCGGTTCGAATCGCGGGAGGATCCGACGCCCGGGCCGGGCGACGTGCGCGTCAGGGTCAGCGCCTGCGGCGTATGCCGCACCGATCTGCATGTCGTCGACGGTGAGTTGCCCGAAATCGCTTATCCCATTGTTCCCGGGCACGAGGTGGTCGGCCGGGTGGACGCGCTTGGCGCCGGTGTGATGAACCCCAAGATCGGCGAACGGGTCGGCGTTCCCTGGCTCGGGTACACCTGCGGCGAATGCTCATATTGCCGTGGCGGCCAGGAGAATTTGTGCGACCGCCCGCGCTTCACCGGCTATACGCGCGACGGCGGCTTTGCGACGCATCTCGTCGCGGACGCCCGCTATTGCTTTCCGCTCGGCGAAGCCGGCGACGACGTCGCCATCGCACCTCTGCTCTGCGCAGGCCTGATCGGCTGGCGCTCGCTTGTCATGGCGGGCGACGGAAAGCATCTCGGCATTTTCGGCTTCGGCGCGGCCGGGCATATCGTGGCGCAGGTGGCCCGCTGGCAGGGCCGCTCGGTCTATGCATTCACACGCGCGGCCGACGTCGAGGCGCAGGATCTCGCGAAATCGCTGGGCGCCGAATGGACCGGGGCCGCGGAAGAGCAGCCGCCGGTTCCGCTCGATGCGGCCATCATCTATGCGCCGGTCGGCGCTCTCGTTCCGCTGGCGCTTCGCGCCGTGCGCAAGGGCGGACGGGTGGTCTGTGCCGGCATTCACATGTCCGACATCCCTTCGTTCCCCTACGAAATCCTCTGGGGGGAGCGGCAGTTGCTATCGGTCGCCAACCCGACGCGCCGCGACGGGATCGAATTCTTTGAAGTCGCTGCGCTGGCGGGCATCAAGACGCATACCTCTGTGTTTCCGCTGCGCGAGGCGAACGAAGTTCTTTCAAAGTTGCGCGCCGGCCGGATCACCGGCGCGGCCGTGTTGCAGCCATGACCGAACAACGCGCGGGCACCGCGGCGGCCGAACCCGACCAGCAGGCGGTGCTCGATTTTCTCGACGGCTCGAGCTTCGGTGAGTCAAAGGGCGGAAAGCGCATCGATACCCATGCCTCCATGGTATTTCTTGCCGGCGGTAGGGCGTTGAAGGTCAAGCGGGCCGTCCGGTTACCTTTCCTCGACTACTCGACGCTGGAAAAGCGAAAGCGCGCGTGCGAGGAGGAACTGAACGTCAATGCCGGCAACGCGCCGGAACTCTACCGCCGCGTCGTTGCCATTACGCGCAATTCTGATGGCAGGCTTGAGATCGACGGTTCCGGCACGCCGGTCGAATGGGCGGTCGAAATGGCGCGGTTCGACGAGGAGAAGTCGCTCGACCGTCTCGCAGCGTCAGGGACGGTCGATGCGTCGCTGGCGGTCGCCATCGCGGACGCGATTTTCCGGTCCCACGACAAGGCCCCGCGATCCGATGGCGCATCCTGGCTGGCCTCGATTCCAACCCTGATGGACCGCAATACAGCGAAGTTTCGGATGGTACGTGGAGTTGACGCCGCCGCCGTCGACCGGCTCGATGCCGCAAGCCGCGACTTTCTCGAAAGACATCGGGAACAGCTCGGCCGGCGGGCAGCGCAAGGCTTCGTGCGGCGTTGCCACGGCGATTTGCATCTCGCCAACATCGCGCTGGTGGAAGGCCGGCCACTGCTGTTCGACGCCATCGAGTTCGATCCCGTGATCGCGACCACGGATATTCTCTATGATCTTGCGTTTACGCTGATGGACCTGATCCACTTCAATCAGGGGGCGGCGGCAAACGTGGTGTTCAATCGCTATCTGGCGCAAGCAAAGGATCTAGAGTTCGACGGCCTCGGCCTGTTGCCGCTGTTCATGTCGTTGCGGGCAGCGATCCGGGCGCATGTACTGTTCACCAAGAGCGAGCAGGCAGAGGATGGCGAAGCGGCGCGACGGGACGCCTTCCGCTATTTCGATCTGGCCGCGCGCCTCATCGTGCCGACCCCGCCCATGCTGGTCGCAATCGGCGGTCTGTCGGGGACAGGAAAATCGGTGCTCGCACGTGGGCTCGCGGGTCTGATCGAGCCGCCGCCCGGCGCGCTCATTGTCCGCTCGGACGTCATTCGCAAGCAGCTTTTTGGGGTCGGTGAAACGACCAGGCTACCGGAGGCGGCCTATTCAGCCGATGTCACAGCAAGCGTGTATGATACGCTTTCGAATACCGCGGAGCGTGTTCTCGCCCAGGGCTGCTCGGTCGTGCTCGATGCGGCCTACCTGCGGGAGGCGGAGCGGGCGGGACTGGCCAGCCTGGCGCGCAAGCAGGGCGCGCGCTTCGTCGGCCTGTTCCTGATGGCCGATCTGGCAACCCGGCTGGCCCGGATCGGGGAACGCAAAGACGATGCGTCAGACGCAACCCGGGAAGTTGCCCTGATGCAGGAACACTTCACCATTGGCGCGGTGGATTGGCACATGATCGATGCCTCCGGTACACCCGAGCAGTCGCTGTCTTACGCCCGCGCACTACTGCCCAAGCCCGCCATGGTCGGTGGCGGTATCCCAACGCCTTGATACATCTCAATGTCCGGTCGACACCGGTTGCTATCGTTCGCCCAACGTCCTGAAATCGGAGGGAAAGGTGTCATGGTGGAGCTATCTGAACGGGCCGTACCCTATTCCGCCCAGTCAGTTGCCGACGGGGAGGCCGAAGCCAACAAATTGAACCAGAGCGCAATGGAGTTCCTGTTCGGCGCTCAGAGGATGCTGTTTGAGGAATTCATCTTCTTCACCGACGAAATGATGGAGCGAACGCGCACCGAAACGCAGCTTTTCACTGAGTTCGTGGCGAAGATGGCAGGCGCGCATTCCGTGAAGGACGTCAGGACGATGTGTGAGGAGTGCGGACAGCATCAGCTCGACTTCTTTCGTCGCGACTCCGAACGGCTGTTCAGGCATGGCGAGCGGATGATCGCCACCACTTCCAATCTGATCCACGGCCGCCGCTGAACCGATCGGCCACATAGCATGCAACCGAAATCGACACTGCCGACCGCGGAAGCGACCGTCTTGCCGCTTCGCCCCCGCGCCGCAGATCCGCGCGACCGGCAGCCTGGTGTCCCGAGCCAACAGCCGCCTGCGCCGGCAACGCAAGGCGCTCACGATGAGGCCTATCAGGCCGATCGCGCCTTTCATGCGATGCTGGCGCGTTTCACGGGCGGTATCTCCCCGGCGGCGTTGCTGATGGCCTATGCCGATTGGCTCTCGCATCTCGCCGCGGCGCCGCAGCGACAGATCGAGATTGCGCAGGATGCGCTGGTCGAAGCCAAGCGATTGCTTGACGCCGCGCAGAACGTCGATCCGACCGGGCAGGCGCCGTGGTCCCTGATCAAGCCGCAGCCACAGGACAGGCGTTTCGATCGGCCGGAGTGGGAACAGCCGCCGTTCAATCTGATGGCGCAGGCGTTTCTCCTTGGGCAGCAATGGTGGCACAATGCCACCACGGGCGTGCGCGGCGTGGCGAAACAGAACGAGGCAATCGTCGAGTTTTCGGTCCGGCAGATGCTGGACGTGCTGTCGCCCTCCAATTTTGCCGCGACTAATCCGGAGGTGCTGCGCAAGTCGTTCGAGACCGGAGGCAAGAATTTCGTACGAGGCTGGCAGAATTTCTGCAGCGACTGGATCCAGCTGCTGTCGGCAGGGCTTGCGCCGGTCAAGACCGGCGATTTCGTCGTGGGCCAAACCGTCGCGACCTCGCGCGGCAAGGTCGTGTTCCGAAACGATCTGATCGAACTGATCCAGTACTATCCGACCACCGCCAAGGTTCACCCGGAACCGATCCTGGTCGTGCCGGCCTGGATCATGAAGTACTACATCCTCGACCTCTCACCGCAGAACTCGCTGGTCCGGTATCTTACGGGTGAAGGCTTCACCGTCTTCATGATATCGTGGCGGAATCCGGACGCTGCCGACCGCGAGGTCAGCTTCGATGACTACCGAAAGCTGGGCGTCTCGGCTGCTCTCGACACGATTGGCGAGATCGTGCCCGATCGCCAGGTTCACGCACTGGGCTATTGCCTGGGCGGAACGCTGCTGTCGATTGCGGCCGCGACCATGGCGCGTGACGGCGACAACCGCCTGAAGTCGATCGACCTGCTTGCCGCGCAAACCGATTTTACCGAGGCCGGCGAACTAACGCTGTTCATCAACGAGAGCCAGGTGGCGTTCCTCGAGGACATGATGTGGGAACGTGGCGTGCTCGACACCACGCAGATGGCGGGCGCGTTCCAGTTGTTGCGCTCCAACGATCTGATCTGGTCGCGACTGACGCATGACTATCTGATGGGAGAGCGGACTGCGCGCAGCGACCTGATGGCCTGGAATGCGGATGCCACCCGCCTGCCGTACCGGATGCACTCGGAGTACCTTCGCAAACTGTTTCTCAACAACGACCTCGCCGGGGGCCGATACCTGGTCGAAGGCAAGCCGATTTCGCTGTCGGATATCCGTACGCCGATGTTCGTGGTCGGCACCGTTCGCGATCACGTCGCGCCGTGGAGATCCGTCTACAAGATCCACTATCAGGTCGATGCCGATGTGACCTTTGTACTCACCAGCGGCGGGCACAATGCGGGAATCGTGGCGCCTCCCGGCGAGCCTGGTCACTCCTATCGGATAAAGACCGAGGCGGAGCACGCCACCTATACCGGCCCTGACGAATGGCTCAGGACGGTGCCATCGGTCGATGGATCATGGTGGCGGGAGTGGACGAAGTGGCTGGCCGCGCGATCGGGCGATCTATCTGACCCGCCGCGTATGGGCCACAATGCCGACGAGGGCAATATGCCCGACGCGCCCGGCGATTACGTTCGTCACTGACTTCGTTCGAATCCGGGATCTGTCATCGCTCGGCGACGGTGCGCGACTATCATGCCGCGCCAAGAACACATTGCGTGGGATACCCTCGCAGGGACCGCGATCTACAGGGTATTGAGCACTGATGTCGACCTATCGCCTGAAAAACCTGCTTTCGCCGCGCTCCGTCGCGCTGATCGGCGCCAGCCCGCGCCATGGCTCGGTCGGCCGCGCCATTCTGGACAATATCCGCAAGGCGCAGTTCAAGGGCGAGTTCGGCCTCGTCAATCCGCGCTATCCCGAGATCGATGGTGTCGCAACCGTTGGCAGCCTTCAGGAACTGGCTTTTGCGCCTGAGCTGGTTGTCATTACCGCACCGGCCCGGTCGATCGCGGAACTCGTCGATGAGGCAGGCCGTCGCGGCGCCGCGGGTGCGGTCATCGTCAGCGCCGGCCTCGGGCATGGTCCCGGCTCGCTGGCAGATGCCACGGAACGCGCTGCACACAAATACGGCATGCGGCTGATCGGCCCCAATTGTCTCGGCATCATGATGCCCGGCGTCAGCCTCAACGCGAGCTTCTCCGCGCATATGCCGGCGGCTGGAAATCTCGCGCTGATCTCGCAGTCCGGCGCCATCGCCGCCGGCATGGTCGACTGGGCCGCGCAGCGTTCGGTCGGTTTTTCCGGAATTGTTTCGATCGGCGACCAGCTCGATGTCGACATCGCCGATCTGCTCGACTACTTCGCGCTCGACGAAAAGACCCGGGCCATCCTTCTCTATATCGAAGCCATCAAGGACGCGCGCAAGTTCATGTCGGCGGCACGCGCTGCTGCCAGGGTAAAGCCTGTCGTCGTCGTCAAGTCGGGCCGTCTGGCGCAAGGTGCCAAGGCCGCCGCGACCCACACCGGTGCGTTGGCAGGTGCGGACGCTGTCTATGATGCCGCATTCCGGCGCGCCGGCATGGTGCGGGTGTCCGATCTTCGCGAGCTTTTCGACTGCGCGGAAACGCTCGGGCGGGTGAAGTCGCTGCCGGGTAAACGGCTGGCGATCCTGACCAATGGCGGCGGGATCGGCGTGCTCGCCGTCGACCGGCTGGTTGAACTCGGAGGCATTCCCGCCGACATCTCGCCTGCGATCCATAAGAAGCTGGACGCGGTACTGCCCCCGACATGGTCGAAATCGAACCCGGTCGATATCATCGGCGACGCCGATCCCGCACGCTATGCCGCGGCACTCGAAGCGCTGCTCGCCGATCCTGACAACGACGCCGTGCTGGTCATGAATGTCCAGACGGCGATCGCGCGGGCCGATGAAATCGCCGCAGCCGTGACCGGCGTGGTCCAGAAGTACTGTGCCGAACGCCGCATCCGGCCCAAGCCAGTGCTCGCGGTCTGGGTCGGCGCGGATCAGTCGATCGGCGATCTCTTGAGCGGCGCCGGCATTCCCAACTACCAGACCGGTGGTGACGCCGTCCTCGGCTTCATGCATCTCGTTCGACACCATGAGGTGGTGGAGATACTGGCGCAGGTTCCGCCGGCCATGCCCGCCGATTTTGTCCCCGATACAGACACGGCGCGGCAGGTCGTTGCGGCAGCACTGGCGGATGGCCGCTCCTGGCTCGATCCGATCGAGGTCAAGCGGCTGCTCGATGCCTATGACATCGCCTTCGTGCCGACGTTCGCCGCCGCCGATGCCGAGCAGGCGGTTGCCCACGCCACCGAGCTGTTTGCCCGGGGCTCCACCGTCGTGCTCAAGATCATGTCGCGCGACATCGTGCACAAGTCCGATGTCGGGGGCGTCGTCCTCAACCTCACCAGCCCGGACGCTGTCCGCAAAGCGGCGAACGATATTCTCGCCCGGGCGAAGTCGCTGCGGCCGGACGCCCGGATCTCGGGCGTGATGGTGCAGGCGATGGTGGTGCGGGCCAAGACGCGTGAGCTCATTCTCGGGCTTGCCGACGACCCGACCTTCGGAACCGTGGTCGTGTTCGGCCGTGGCGGCACGGCGGTGGAAATCATCAACGACAAGTCACTGTCGCTTCCACCGCTGGACCTGCATCTGGCACGCCGGCTGATCGAACGCACCCGCGTCTCACGGTTGCTGCGCGCCTATCGCGACGTGCCGGCCGTGAAGCACGACGCGGTCGCGATGGTTCTTGTGAAACTCTCGCAAATGGCTGCCGACATTCCCGAAATCCGCGGGCTCGACATCAACCCGCTGCTTGCCGACGAAACGGGCGTACTCGCGGTGGATGCGCGCGTCGTGGTCGGGCACGCGGAGCGCAAGTTTCGCGGTTCAGGCCATGCCAATTTCGCCGTGCGGCCCTATCCCTCGCAATGGCAGCGCCACATCACGGTCAAGGACGGCTGGCGGGTGTTCGTTCGGCCGATCCGGCCCGAAGACGAGCCGCTGATCCATGAGATGCTCAAACACGTCACCATGCACGATCTGCGGCTGCGGTTCTTCGCACCGATGAAGCAATTCTCGCATGAGTTCGTCGCCCGTCTGACACAGCTCGACTATGCCCGCGCCATGGCCTTCGTAGCGTTCGACGAAGCCAGCAACGAACTGGTGGGCGTGGTCAGGATCCACTCCGACTCGATCTACGAAACCGGCGAATACGCCATCCTCCTGCGATCCGACCTCAAGGGCAGGGGACTCGGCTGGACGCTGATGCAGATGATCATCGAATATGCCAGGTCCGAGGGGTTGAAGACCATCTCGGGCGACGTGCTGTCCGAAAATACGGTCATGCTTGCGATGTGCCGCAACCTCGGATTCGAGGTCAAACCCGACCCGGTCGAGCATGAAATCTGCAATGTCCGGCTGACGCTCTAACGATCCTCCAGCGCGCGGCGCAACCGCCGGATGATGACGCCCCGCGCACGATCGTCGGCAGCGGCCTCGATGCGCTCGTTAATGTCGAGCACGAGCTTCGACATGTCGTTGTGCCAGTCGAGCTCAACGACGGCTTCCGGCGCCAGCCGTCGGCGGCGGCCGGCCTCGAGCGGCGCCGGTACGCTGGCTGACAGCTCGTAGATGTCGTCGAGCAGCGGCTGAAACACCCGGGACGCAGGGATGATGCGTTCGGAAACACGTCCGGCGAGGCCTGCGATGGCGGGTTCCTCGCCATGCACCAGAAACAGGCCGCGCCTGATCGGGCGGCGTTCGGCAATCCATCGTGCCAGCTCCGATCCGTCGGCATGTCCGGAATAGTCGTCGATGGTACGGATCGTCGCTGCAACCTTGATCTCGTTGCCCTGGATGCGGACGGCCTTGGCCCCGTCGACGAGAAAGCGGCCGAGCGTCCCCTGCGCCTGGAAGCCCACCAGCAGCACGGTGGCCCTCGCGTTCCACAGCCAGTTTCTGAGATGATGCCGGATGCGCCCCGCGTCGCACATCCCGCTTGCGGCGATGACGATATGGAATCCGGTCAGCTTGGCAATGGCCTTGCTTTCCTCGACGGTCTCGGTGAACCGCAGCAGCGACGAGTTCAACAGCCGCTGGACATCTACCTCGGGATCGAGACTTTCGGCGTGATTGCGGAAAACTTCGGTGGCGCGGATCGCCAGCGGCGAATCCAGGAAAATCGGGGCGCTGGGAATGTGGCCGTGTTCCATCAGGTCGACGAGGTCGACGAGGAGTTCCTGGGTGCGCTCGACGGCAAAGGCTGGAATCAGCAGCGCGCCCTTGCGGGTTGCCGCGTCACGGACCTCGCCGGCGAGACGCGCGCGACGCTCGGCCGGCGTCGTAGCCGGCCGCTCCCTGTCGCCGTAGGTTGCCTCGGAAATCACATAGTCAAAGCCGGAAGGAGCATCGGGATCCGGCTGCAGCAGTTTGGCGTCCGGGCCGATATCGCCGGATGCGAGAATACGAATCGACTTTTTGGATGCGGCTCCATCGGCGCACTCGATCTCGATCGAGGCGGAGCCGAGCAGATGGCCGGCGTTCCAGTAACGCGCACGAACGCCTGGAATCACGTCGAACCATTTCTCGTATTCGACCGGAGTGAACGATTGCATCGCGGCGATGGCGTCGGCCTGCGTGTAGATCGGGACGATCGCCTTGCGTCCGCGCGCGACATTGCGCCGGTTGAGCGTCAGCACCTCGGATTCCTGGATGCTTCCGGCGTCAGGCAACATGTAGGAACACAGATCGATGGTCCCGCGCGTTGCGTGGATTCGGCCGGCAAATCCATGACGGACGAGCTTCGGCAGCAGTCCGCTGTGGTCGATATGGGCATGCGTGAGCAACACGGCATCGATATCCGCCGGGTGGAATGGAAAGGCCGCGTAGTTCAGTTCCTTCAGCGTTTTTTGGCCCTGAAACAGCCCGCAATCGACCAGGAAACGTCCGGTGCGCGTTTCAAAGAGGTAGCAGGACCCCGTGACGGTGCGCGAAGCGCCGCAGAACCTGACGGTTACGCTCATCGAGAACTCTCCAAAGTGTCGGCACGCATCAATTCACTCTCAAGGGCATCAACGAAAAGTTCGTCCAGCGTGATGGCGTTTGTGGGATGAGGCACGCTGTGGGTCGAACGGATCGAGCGGATGCCTGCCGAGATCATGTCGCGGCAAACGTGTTCCGGAAACAACGCGTGCGTGACAACAGCATCGATCACCGTTGCGCCGGCTGTGGCGAGCGCTCTGGCGCAGGCGATCATCGTGCCGCCGGAGGAAACGATATCGTCCACGATCAGGGCAGGGCGGCCGGCAAGGCCGGCCCGGTTCTGAAAATCGACGGCCACGGAGCGGTCTCCGCGTCGGGTCTTTTGCGCAACGGTAAACGACAGCCGGAGCCGGCCGGCCAGTTGGCTGACCCAGGGCAGCGATTCCGCGTCCGGCCCTACCACGACCGTTGTCGGATCGACACCGGTCTTGTAGAGCGCGTCGGATATGGCCGGCATCGCCGAGAGATTGTCGGACCCGATGCCGGGAAACACGAGCCCGATGTCGGGAGTGCGATGCAGATGGGCGTCAACGGTAATGACGCGATCTACGCATCGCGCGAGGAAGGAGCCGACGACCTTCTGGCTGATCGCTTCGCCGTCATGGAAGGCCACATCCTGCCGCATGTAGCAGAGATACGGCGCCAGCAGCACCAGGCGCCTGGCGCCTCCGCGCCGCAGCGCTTCAGCCGCGAACATCAGCGCAATAAGCTTGTCGTTGGGGCGGTCGAGCGAGGCATAGATGATCGTGGTGGAAGATGCCGGTCCTACCGTCACCCGCGCTTCGCCGTCCGGGAAGGTGTGGATGGCGATCTCGTGAAACGGCACGCCGAGCCGGACCGCAAGCCTGCTGGCGTCGCGCGAGGACGACGGCAGGCCCTGGATGGCCACGCTCATACTCCAGTCTCGGCCGAGACGGCGTGCCGTCCGCCAATGGCGTAGCCGCTGTTGCGCCTGGCGGCAGCAACCGCCAGATCCAGTTCCGCCTGGTCGTAGGCATGGATTCGGTAGAGCGGCTGACCCTGCTCGACGCGATCGCCGTTCTTGCGGAATAATTTGATGCCGGCGCCCTTGTCGATCGGGGCACCTGCGGTTCGCGCCAGGCGGTTCAATTGCAGGCAGTCGATCTCGGAAATGACGCCGTCACCGCTAGCGCGGATGTCGAAAGCGAGTTTGCCGATGTCGTTGCGGCAGGTCGAGGGCCCCTGTGCGTCGATGATTTCCTGCATTTTCTTCAGGGCTGCGCCGCTGTCCAGCAATTGGCGCGCGCGTGCGTATCCGGCGCCGCCACGCAGTTGCGGGTCATACTCCAGAAGGTGTGCGGCGAGCCGCAGCGACTTTTCGCGCAGATCGGCCGGGGCACGCGCGTCGTTGGTCAGAACCGCCATGACATCGTCGGCCTCCAGGACCGGGCCGATGCCGCTGCCGATCGGCTGGCGGCCGTCGGTCGTGATCACCTCTACGGCGATGCCGAACTGATCGCCCACGAACTCGAACAACTTGCGCAGGCGCATCGCTTCGCCGGCATTGGCGAGCTTTGCGGTCGGACCGACCGGCAGGTCGATCAGCAGATGGGTCGAGCCGGCGGCGAGCTTCTTCGACATGATCGATGCCACCATCTGCTCGGGGGTATCGAGGCACAACGGGCGTTCGACGGAAATGAGAATATCATCGGCGGGCGACAGGTTGACGTGGCCGCCCCAGACCAGGCAACCGCGGCAGGCCGCGACGACCTCCTTCATCTCATCGACCGACACATCGACCCGGGCCAGCACTTCCATCGTATCGGCGGTGCCGGCCGGGGAGGTGATCGCCCGCGAGGATGTCTTGGGAATGGTGAGGCCATGGGCCGCGACGATCGGGACCACGATCATGGACGTGCGGTTTCCCGGAATTCCCCCGATGCAATGCTTGTCGACCACGACGGGGCTTGGCCACTTCAACTGTGTCCCGGCCACCGCCATGGCGTGAACCAAAGCGAGCATCTCGCGGCTGGTCACGAAGCTGGCCGAGCCGATCAGGAATGCGGCTATCTCCATGTCGGAATAACGATAGTGCGTGATGTCGCTGATGATGGCGTCGATTTCCGCCGGTTCGAAGGTGCGACCCTGGATCTTGCTCCGCACCGCGTCGAGGCTCTCGGGCGGTGCGGCGGGGCTGACGGTCACGAGACTGCCGGCCGGTTCGGCAAAGCGGCGGAAAGCCGGCTCGGAAAGCCCGATCTCGTCCGCAGCGACCAGGGCGTCGTCGTCCGTGATCAGAAGCGTGGCAAGCAGCACTTTCGAGCCACGCTGCAGTTCGACCCGGCTGAAGCCACGGAAGATCTCCGGCCGCAGCGCGCTCGAATGACGCGAGATCACCACGACGTTTTCGCGCCCGGTGTCGAGGCTGACCTGACGGACTTTCAACGGCGGGCGGGAATGATTCCCGTTGGAATTTTCGACCATCAGGACTCCCGCGGCTCGCCGAGAGCCGGAACCGTCGTCAATGCGAGAACAGGATCGGGAGCGGCGGCTTCGACAGCAGGCTCTTGGTGGCGCCGCCGAGGATGAACTGGCGCCATCGCGCATGCCCATAGGCGCCCATCACGAGCACGTCGACCTGATGCGACGCAGAATAGGCCTCGAGGACCTCGCCGATCCCCCGGTCTTTTGCGTCGACCTTGTCCAAAACCACGTCGATGCCGTGGCGCGCCAGGTTCTTCGCCAGTTCTTCGGCGGAATGCTTGGTGTCCAGCTTCTTCTCGTTGGTCACGGTGACGATGCGCACCTTTCTGGCCTTTTCGAGCAGCGGCATCGCATCGTTAACCGCACGCGCCGCCGTGCGGCTGAAATCCCAGGCGACCGCAACGGTTCCGAGTGCAAACGGACGCGGGCGAGGGGCCTCGGGCAAAACCAGGGTCGGGCGGCCAGAGCCGAATATCAGCGCTTCCGCATACCATTGGTCGTAGCTTTCCGGCACCGGGACGATGGTGAGGTCGCGAAGCCGCGCATATTCCACCAGCACGTCCGGTACGTCGTATGTCACACATTTTTCGAGATGGGTTTCGTGCGGTACACCGGCCTTGTCAGCGGCTGCGTCGAACGCGGCCAGCATGTCCTGAGCGCTCCTGCGGCTCTTTTCGGTCTCGCCCGCGATGATGCCGGGGACATTGGCGATCGAGCCCGAAAGGAAATGTCCGGGCACTTCCACGTGCACTTCGCACGCAACGGCGGCAAGATGAGCGCCCAGAGTTGCGGCGATCGAGACCGCCTCCTCGGCTACCGTGACCGGGGTCGGGTCGGGATAACTCGTCAGCGTCAGCAGAATATCCTTGAATGCCATGAGGCTCTCCTTTTCGAGACGCAATCTAGCGTCCCCCAGGCGTGCGCGTTTGATCCAGCGCAAGGGGGGCGATTGTCAAATCCGCGATTGCAGACCGTCGGATTGCAACCGCGGACGCAGCACCGGCTTGACGATTTCGAGGGCGACCAGCGCGATGACGCCCGCGCCGAGCGTCAGGGCGAGATCGTCGGCGTGCAGGGGCCCGAAGTTGAACAGCCTGTTTGCAAACGGCGAGAGCAACGTGAAAGCCAGCGTGGCGGTCACGGCGATCAGCACGCCGACCAGCGCCCGGTTCGGCCGGCGCAGCGCCGTCCACAGTGAAGCGCTGAAGGCGCGGTTCACCAGGATCAGGCTGACGATCACGACGACGAGCGAGAAGAATGTCAGCGCGCGCACTTCGGGCACCGGCATGTCCGACTGCAGCGCGAGGAGATAGACGGCGGCGACCACTGCAAAGGCCAGCGTTCCCTGCAGCAGGCTCCAGATGACCAGCGCCCGCGTGAACAGCGGCTCGTCTGGTGCACGGGGCGGACGGCGCATGACGTCGTCTTCCTCGGTTTCCGCCTCGAATACCAGCGAGCAGACGGGGTCGATGACCATCTCGAGAAAGGCGATATGGATTGGTCCGAACAAGATGGGAAGGCCGAACAGCAGCGGCAGCAGCGCCAGTCCGGCGATCGGGATGTGGACCGCAAAGATGAAGCTCATCGCCTTGCGCAAATTGTCGTAGATGCGGCGGCCGAGACGGATTGCCTTGACGATCGAGCCGAAATCGTCGTCGAGCAGCACGATGGCAGAGGCCTCGCGCGCAACATCCGTTCCGCGGCCGCCCATGGCGATGCCGATATGGGCTGCCTTCAACGAAGGCGCGTCGTTCACGCCATCGCCGGTCATCGCCACGATCTCGCCATTGCCCTTGTAGGCGCTGACGATGCGCAGCTTCTGCTCCGGCATGATCCGCGCGAAAATACTGGTTGTTTCAACCCGCTTCGCCAGTTCGACGTCACTCAATTTCTCGAGTTGCTCGCCGGTGATGGGAGTGCCGTGTTCGAGACCAGCTTGTTGCGCGATCGCCTTGGCGGTCGCTGGATAGTCGCCGGTGATCATGACAGCCTTGATGCCGGCGGACCGGCATTCCCGGACCGCCTCGACGACGCTGCCGCGGAGCGGATCAGCAAGACCGACCAGTCCCAGGAACTCGAACTTCAATTCGCGAGGCGTATCAGGCCAGTTCGTCCCCGCATGGGTAGCGTGGGCCACGCCCAGCACGCGCAGTCCATCCGATGCCATGGCGTCGATGGATCGCGTCAGCGCCGCGCGATCGGTGGCACCGAGCCGGCACAGGCCCGCAATCGCTTCGGGAGCGCCCTTGGCAGCGACGACATATTCCCGCCGATCGTCCGGTTGCCATATATGGGTTACCGCAAGGAGGTCGGGTCGAAGGCCGTAGGCGTGCACCAGTTTCCAGTTCGGATGCCGGTGCGAGGCCTCGGAACTGGCGAGGGCATGGAACGCCCGCTCCATCGGGTCGAACGGCTCCGGCGTACTCGCAAGCAGGCCAAACTCGCTGATGGTCCGGAACGCGGCAGGCATTTCCGTGCCGTTGAGTGGGTGAAAAGCCTGTCCATCCATCGTCCGCAGTTCGACGATCGTCATTCGGTTCTCGGTGAGGGTGCCCGTCTTGTCGGTGCACAGCACGGTGGCGGAGCCGAGCGTTTCGATTGCGGCTGCGCGCCGCGTCAGTACCCGCGCCAGTGAGATGCGCCAGGCGCCCATCGCCATGAAGACGGTCAAGACGACCGGAAACTCTTCCGGCAGCATCGACATGCCTAGCGCAATGCCTGCCAGCACCGCGTCGAGCCAGCCGCCACGCATGAAGCCATAAAGCAGAACCGCCAGCACGCTCACCCCGCCGCCGAAAATGGCAAACAGCCGGACGACACGCCGGGTTTGCGCCTGAAGACGCGGCGGTTCGGTTTCGAGCCCGGCCAGAGATTGACCGATCTTGCCGATCTCGCTGCGCGCGCCAATGGCGATCACCTCCGCCAGGCCCGAGCCTCGCTCCACGAGCGAACCGGAAAACACCTGCGGCAGGTCGTCGCCTCCCGGCCGACGAAGTTCTGACCCGTGACGGTCATCCCATGCGACCTTGCGCACGGGAACGGATTCGCCGGTCAGGGTCGATTCGTCGGCCTGCAGGTCATGGCACTGCAGGAGCACACCGTCGGCGGGGACGCGGTCACCCTCGGCAAGCACGATCAGGTCGCCCCGGACGACCTCGCGGCCGGCGATCCGCCGGCGCTTGCCGTCGCGAATAACGAGCGCACGGGGGCTCGTCAGATCGCGCAACGCCTCCAGAACGCGCTCGGTGCGGGTCTCCTGCACCACGGTGATCACGATCGACATCGTGGCGAAGACGACCAGGACGATCGCCTCCTTCAGGTCGCCGAGCGCCAGGTAAATAATGCCGCCGACGAGGAGCAGCGACAGCATCGGTTCGCGCAACACCTCGAGCGCGATCCGAAACGGCGTGCGCCGGTCGGGTTGGGGGAGCTCATTGTAGCCTTCGGCACGCAGCCGCGCCTGCGCGTCCGCCTCACCAAGGCCGGCAAACGGTCTCATCGCTCAAAGGTACGACACCGACGTCACCCGATAGGTGTGCATCTTGCCACGCTCGTTGATCGAGACATACTCGCCGACGGTGAAGCGCTCGTCCGCAAAGTGATAGCCGACGTCGTCGGGCTGGTTGGCTTCGCCGCCGTAATGAAAAGCCCAGCCGCCGCCTGGCCGGTGCACGAGATGACCATGCAGGTCCTGTTCGTCCGGACGCTGGCGCACGACCCGGCACGCTTCGCGATGTTCTCGCCAGACCTTGGCATCGATGCGGTCCTCAGCATCGAGCGGCGCCACGATGATGTAGGCCACCTCGGCATCGCCTTCGGGATGGCCAGGCTCGCGGGCCAGCGCCAGACGGAAATGCCGAAACTGCGGCGGCAGGGAAGCATTCAGGATCGGCTTCGGCTGGGTCTTGGACATTCGTTATGACTCCTTGGATTTGTAGACATCAAGCCGATGCCTCCGCCCTGATCAGTTCGGTTCAGCCGCCGCCGCGGCAGCCGAGGCCTTCGATCTCCTCAGGCTCCTGACGATCATCGTGATCAACGGCACCAGCACCGTCGGCAGCACGCTGTTGAGAGGATGATGGACCATGCCGGTGAACTGCATTTGCAGCGCGCGGGCCTCACCCTGCAGGGCGTCGACAGCCGAGCCGTGAATCTCGGTGGCAAGTTCGAGGTCACGGCCCGCAGGCGGCCTCCCGGCGATGACGAACAGCACCGCTGCGATCACGAAATTGACCACGCCCAGGATCGCAGCCGCCGGTATCGCACCCCAGACCTGCACCAGCGCGAAGTATGCTGACAATTCCAGCATCAAGAGGCCGAAGGCGGCAATCAGCGCGGCGAACGCCCGCAGGCCGAGGCCGACCAGCATATGCCGCATCCGGATCTCGGCAATGATGCGATCAGTGCGCCACAGCACGCGCAGTTGCTTGACGATATTCTCGCTATTCAAGTCAGTGCCTCCTCAACATGAAACCGATGGCGATCCCGAGCACAAAGGCCGACGCCAGAGCCACAACTGGCCGCTCGGCGATCATTTTCTCGACATGCTCTTCCTCAGAGCTCAAGGTCGCACCGAGTTCGCTGAGGCTGTCCTTGATCTGACCCGCCAACGCCTCGCCATGGCTCTTCGCCGCATGCAACATCTCGTCCGCAGGCGTGCTCAGAAGACGCGACATCTCGCGCTTGAGCGCATCCAGCTCGTTACCCAATTCGCTTGATCGGACCATGGCGCTCGTTCTTGTTACCTGTGTCTATCGAACTCTAGGGGAGGCGAGGGAACGATCATTTGATTTGCCTCAACCTTCGATGGCTCATTGCTGCCTTGAGGCAGGTCAACATGGTAGCTTCGCTAGCCCCCTAGAGAGGGCGCCATGCAACTGTGGGAACAAAGCCTTGACGATCACACCCCTGCTCACAGCCACGCCGTCGGGCGATACGCTCGAACTCCGTCCGGCTGGATCCTGGACCGCCGCGAATGCCGCCACGCTCGAACGGTTGTCCAACGACGTCGCGCCGCAGCTGGATCGGGCCGGCACCGTCAAGCTCGACATGGCCGGGTTGCGTGAACTGGATACGCTCGGCGCCTGGTTGCTGGAAAAAATGTCGCGGCGTGCGGCCTCCGTTGGCCACCGTGCCGAAGTCGTCGGCATCGCCGACAATTACACTGGCCTGATCGAGGAAGTCCGCCAGGTGAACCGGCGCACGCCGGCACCGGCACCGGCGCGCAATCCGGTCGTTGCGAAGCTCGGTGACATCGGCCGGGCCACCATCGGTTCCAGAGAGGACATAACGGCATTCCTGCAGATGCTGGGCGCGCTGTGCATCGCCATCCTGGGCGTCCTCCGCCGCCCGCGATCGCTGCGACTGACGTCGCTGACCTACCAGCTATACCGCGTCGGCTGGCAGGCGATACCGATCGTCGTGCTGATCACGTTCCTGATCGGCGCCATCATCGCGCAGCAGGGAATATTTCACTTCCGCAAGTTCGGCGCGGACTCCTATGTCGTCGACATGGTCGGCATCCTCGTCCTGCGCGAACTCGGCGTGCTGATCGTAGCGATCATGGTCGCCGGCCGTTCGGGTAGCGCCTACACCGCCGAACTCGGTTCGATGAAGATGCGCGAGGAAATCGACGCGCTATCCACCATGGGGCTGGATCCGATCGAAGTCCTGATGCTGCCGCGCATCCTTGCGCTTGTTTGCGCGCTGCCGATCCTGAGTTTCATCGGGTCGATGGCAGCACTCTACGGCGGCGGCCTCGTCGCCTGGTTCTACGGCGGCATGGCGCCGGCGATCTTCATTGCGCGGCTGCATGAAGCCGTCTCCGTGACCCATTTCCAGGTCGGCATCATCAAGGCGCCGTTCATGGCGCTGGTGATCGGCATCGTCGCCTGCAGCGAAGGCCTGCGGGTGAAGGGAAGCGCGGAGTCGCTCGGCAAGCAGACCACCACGTCGGTGGTCAAGTCGATCTTCCTGGTGATCGTGCTCGATGGGCTGTTCGCGGTGTTCTTTGCATCGATTGGAATGTAGCGATGCAGGAAGCTGAAAGCTCGGAACGGTTTGCCATTCGCGTGCGCGATCTCGTGGTTGGCTTCCGCCGCCACGTCGTGATTGACCATCTTGCGCTTGATGTGATCCGGGGCGAAATTCTCGGCCTGGTCGGCGCATCCGGCGGCGGCAAATCGGTGCTGATGCGGACCATCATCGGGCTGATCCCGCGCCAGGGCGGCGAGATCGAGGTGATGGGCTCGCCGATCAACCACAATCGCGCCACCCGAAGCGCGGCCGGCCGGTGGGGCATCCTGTTCCAGCAGGGCGCACTGTTTTCATCGCTCACGGTGCGGCAGAACATCCAGTTTCCCCTGCGCGAGAATCTCGTGCTTTCCGACGCGCTGATGGACGAGATCGCCACCGCCAAGCTCGAAATGGTCGGGCTCAAGGCGGAAGACGGCGACAAGTTTCCCTCTGAGCTGTCCGGCGGCATGACCAAACGTGTCGCGCTTGCGCGTGCGCTGGCGCTCGATCCCGCCATCGTGTTCCTCGACGAGCCGACCTCCGGGCTCGATCCGATCGCCGCCGGCGATTTCGATGCGCTGATCAAGACCTTGCAGAAAACGCTGGGGCTGACGGTGTTCATGGTGACCCATGATCTCGCCAGCCTCAACACCGTTTGCGACCGCGTCGCAGCATTGGCCGATGGCAAGATCGTGGCCATCGGTCCGATGCGCGAACTGCTTCAATCCGAGCATCCCTGGGTGCGGGCCTATTTCCATGGCAAGCGCTCCCAGATGCTGCAACCCAAAGCGAGTTGAAGACATGGAAACCCGCGCTCCCTACGCCGTCGTCGGCGCCTTCGTGCTGGCTGCCATCGCCGCCGTATTCGGCTTCATCTACTGGCTGCAGAACACCGGCGGGCTCGGTCCGCGCACCAGCTATAACGTGCAGTTCGAGGGCTCCGTGCCGGGATTATTGGTCGGCGCCGCCGTGCTGTTCAACGGCATCCGGGTCGGCGAGGTGACGACGCTCGGGCTCGCCCCCGATAATCCCCGTGCCGTCAACGCGACCATCTCCGTAGCATCGGTAACGCCGGTACGCGCCGACACCAAGGTCGGGCTGGAGTTTCAGGGATTGACCGGCGTTCCCGTGATCGCGCTCGAGGGCGGCTCGCCGGCGGCCAAAGCGGAAAAGGTGACGACGCTGGTTGCCGACCCCGGCGTGGGGCAGGGGATGACCCAGGCCGCACGCGATGCGTTACGGAAAGTCGATTCGGTGCTGAGCGAAAACTCCGGCGCCTTGAAGGACACCATCGGCAATTTCAGGGTGTTCTCGGAAGGCCTGGCGCGGAACACCGGCAAGCTCGACGGCATCGTTGCCGGCCTCGAGCGCATGACCGGCGTTACCAGCCCGCCGCCGAAGATCACCTACGATTTGAGCGCGCTGCAAAGTCCGGGGCCGGTGGGCAAGGTCATCAGCGTGCAATGGGCCATCCCGGAACCGACGGCGGTGGCGATGCTGGAGACGCAGCGCTTCCTGTTCGCACCGCCACAGGAGTATCCGGGATTCGCCGAGGCGATGTGGGCCGATGCGCTGCCTAAACTGATACAGGCGCGCCTGATCGAAAGTTTTGAGAACTACGATATTGTACACGCGCCGCTGCGGGCGGCGGATATAGGACAGACGGAATTCCAGTTGCTGGTTGACGTCAGACGGTTTCGAATCGCCATCGAATCCGGGCCTGTCGCGGAAATCGGCCTATCGGCGAGGATCGTCGACAAGAACGGCAAGGTCATCGCCTCGCGGCTGTTCGAGGCGAGCGAGAAATTTGCTTCCGTCGTTCCGGCCGAAGCGGTCGCTGCGTTCAGCACCGCCTTCGGCCGAATCGCGAAGGACGTCATCGCCTGGACGGCTCAGTCGTACCAGGCGAAATAGGCGAGGCGGATCTCGCATCGCCTGGGGGCTTTCACTTTTCGAGCGTCTTCAGATACGCGAGCAGGTCGCCAATCTGGCCAGGGTCGAGCTGAAACTCAGGCATGGTCGGATGGCCGGTCTGGATGCCCTCAGCCAGGGCTTCGGCCAGTGTTTCTACGGGGTAGCGCTTGTGCAGGGTCCGGAACGGCGGCGCGATCTTGAGCGGGCTCGGTGAAACCTTGTCGATCGCATGACACTTCGCGCAATTGTTGATGGCGAAGGTCTTGCCCCGCTGCTGTTGAGGCGAAGCCGCCATTGCTGGCGTCAGGGTGATCAGCGTAAGTGCCAGCGGCAATAGAATGCGTCCGGTCATTGCAGCACAGGTTTCCTTGGAATGCAGTTTGTCGGCCCCAAGCCGCACAATGGGGATCTAATCGTCGGCAAAGTTGATCTGGATCAACCAGCCGGCACAGGATTCGCTAGAATGAACTATATCTCCGGTTCCCAAGTTACCTCGTGGCCCGGAGATACGGCGGCCGGTGTGGCGCTCGAACGGGCAGAGGCAATGATACGAACCATCTCACCGAATCCCAGTCGCGCCAGTTTCGGCCGCTGTTCAGCCTGTGCCGTGCGTTCGCTGAGCATATGCGGCGCGCTCGACCAAAACGACCTGGCCGAGTTCGAGCGGATCAGCCGTCCCATTCAACTCAACCCCAATGAGTCGCTCTTTACCGCGGGCCAGGTCGCGCGTTCCGTCCACAATATAACCGCAGGCGTCGTACGACTGTACAAGTTGCTGCCGGACGGCCGTCGCCAGATCATAGGCTTTGCGCTGCCGGGCGATTTCCTCGGCACGGCCCCGTCCGATCGCTACAACTATTCGGCGGACGCCGTTGATTCCGTATCGGTGTGCCGTCTCTCGAGGGAATCGTTCACGCAGTTCATTGAACAGCGGCCGCACTTCCTGATTCGGATCAACGAGATTGCTTCCCGCGAGCTCATGCTGGCCCAGGAACAGATGCTGCTGCTCGGCCGGCGAACCGCGGAGGAGAAGGTTGCGTCGTTCCTCGTCGGCTGGCGAGAGCGCCTGGCGCATATCGGCGACATCAGGCAAACCATCGCGCTACCGATGAGCCGGCAGGATATCGCGGACTATCTGGGACTGACGATCGAAACCGTGAGCCGGACGCTGACGCGATTCGAACGCGAGAAGATGCTCATCATCGTCACCGGCGGCGTGCGCCTGCTGGATCCGACCCGGGCTGCGGCCATGGCGGCGGCGTAAAATTCCAGCACGGCAGCAATCAAAATTGACTCAGGTCAAAGCCCGAACGAGGGCGCGCCGGCATGTTCCCTCCATCACAGGAGGTCATTCCCATGCCTACAGAGTCGTTGGTCGTTTCCGTCTGCGTCGTCGCGATGTTCGTGGTTTTCGCCGCGGTGCTGGCCTGGGGTGACAAGCAGACCCGCCCCAAACAGTTGGCGCAGCAGGCCGACAGCAAGCGCCGGGCGTTCTGACGTCGGGCGCTCTCGCGGGGGCGCGGGCACCTCTGCAGGAGAAGATTGTGCCGTTGATATCAATTCACACCCGAGCGGCTGCCCGCCGGGTGAAGGCACTCGTCGCCAGGCTCAAGCGTCCGGCCGAGCCGATCGGCAAGAGCAGCGGGACTGAGCGAGAGGAAGTATCGGCGCCAACGCAGGTCGTCCTGCCGATTGGCCCCGTCTGTTGCTGAGCGCTCAGCGCCTGTCAGGCTCGGCCCTCCAGCCGTTTCCGCAAACAACCAGAATTTGACCTCGATCAATTCGGCTGTGGCGAAGCTGTGGTCATTGAGACCAGCATCTGCAGAAGAGATTCCCACGCATGACCCAAACTCAAACCGCAAAATCGATGTCGCATGGCGAAGCCGGTCTGACGCTGGTGTTCGGCCTATTGGCGCCGCTGTGCCTGTTCGCAGCAGCCAAGGCGCAGGACACCGCCTTCGCCTTTCACGCCTCGCTGGCAGCCGCCGCGAGCCTCTGGGCGGTGTTTGCGATCGTAAACCGGTATTTTGATCGCCCGGCATCGCTGCCTCCAGCGGAAATCAACGGCCGGCCCAACTACAATATGGGCCCGATCAAATTCGCCGCCGTGGCGTCGGTGTTCTGGGGCATTGCAGGATTTGCGGTCGGGCTGCTGATCGCCGCGCAACTCGCCTGGCCCGGGCTCAACTTCGATCTGCCATGGACCAGCTTTGGCCGGCTCCGGCCCTTGCATACGTCGGCTGTCATCTTTGCTTTCGGCGGCAACGTCCTGGTCGCGACCTCGTTCTATGTCGTTCAGAGAACCTGTCGCGCGCGTCTGGCGGGCGACCTCGCACCGTGGTTCGTCGTCATCGGCTACAATTTCTTCATCCTGGTCGCCGGCACCGGCTACCTGCTCGGGGTGACGCAGTCCAAGGAATATGCCGAGCCGGAGTGGTACGCCGACCTGTGGCTGACCATCGTCTGGGTGGTTTATCTGCTGGTCTTCCTGGTGACCCTCATCAAGCGCAAAGAACCGCACATCTTCGTCGCCAACTGGTTCTATCTCGCCTTCATCGTCACCATTGCCGTCCTTCATCTCGGCAATAATCCCTCGCTGCCGGTGTCGGTGTTCGGTTCGAAGTCCTACATCGCCTGGGCTGGCGTCCAGGATGCGATGTTCCAGTGGTGGTACGGACACAACGCGGTCGGCTTCTTCCTCACCGCCGGCTTCCTCGCCATCATGTACTACTTCATTCCGAAGCGCGCAGAGCGGCCGATCTATTCCTACCGGCTGTCGATCATCCACTTCTGGGCGATCATCTTCCTCTATATCTGGGCCGGTCCGCATCATCTCCACTACACCGCGCTGCCGGATTGGGCGCAGACCCTCGGCATGACCTTTTCCATCATGCTGTGGATGCCTTCCTGGGGTGGCATGATTAACGGCCTGATGACGCTGTCGGGCGCCTGGGACAAGCTGCGGACCGATCCTGTCCTGCGGATGCTGGTCGTGTCGGTTGCCTTCTACGGCATGGCCACGTTCGAAGGCCCGCTGATGTCGATCAAGGTGGTGAATTCGCTCAGCCACTACACCGACTGGACCATCGGCCACGTTCACGCCGGTGCGCTGGGCTGGGTCGGGTTCGTTTCCTTCGGCGCGCTGTACTGCCTGGTCCCCTGGCTGTGGGATCGCAAGGGGCTCTACAGCCTGAAACTGGTCAACTGGCACTTCTGGATCGCGACCATCGGCATCGTGCTCTACATCTCGGCGATGTGGGTGTCCGGAATCCTGCAGGGCCTGATGTGGCGCGCCTACACCTCGCTCGGCTTCCTCGAATATTCCTTCATCGAGACCGTGGAAGCGATGCATCCCTTCTACATCATCCGCGCCGCAGGCGGCGCGCTGTTCCTGATCGGGGCTTTGATCATGGCCTATAATCTCTGGATGACGGTGCGCGTCGGCGAGTCCGAAGTGCAGTCGCCCGTCGCTCTTCAGCCGGCGGAATGAGGAGCGCACCAATGTCTTTCTGGACACGGCACCAAATCTTCGAAAAGAACTCGATCGTCCTGGTGGCGGGGATCCTCGTGGTCATCGCCATCGGCGGCCTCGTCGAGATCACCCCGCTGTTCTATCTCAAGAGCACCATCGAGAAGGTCGACGGCATCAGGCCATACACCCCGCTCGAGCTTGCGGGCCGCAACATCTACGTTCGCGAGGGCTGCTATCTCTGCCATTCGCAGATGGTCCGGCCGCTCCGCGATGAGGTCGAGCGCTACGGCCATTATTCGCTCGCAGCCGAGAGCATGTACGACCATCCGTTCCAGTGGGGATCCAAGCGTACCGGTCCGGACCTCGCGCGTGTCGGCGGCAAGTATTCCGATGAATGGCACGTGACGCATCTGGCCAATCCGCGTGCGATCGTGCCGCAATCGGTCATGCCCGGCTATGCCTTCCTGTCCCGGACCGAAGTCGACGAGGCGACCGTCGCGGCGCACCTGCGCACCAACCGCAGCGTCGGCGTGCCTTATTCGGACGAGCAGGTCGCCAATGCCGTCGCCGATCTCAAGGCGCAGGCCGATCCCGACAGCGCCGGCGTCGACGCGTTCACCAAGCGCTATCCGAAAGCGGTCTCCCGCAACTTCGACAGCAAACCGGGAGCGCCCACGGAAATGGATGCGCTGGTCGCTTACCTGCAGATGCTCGGCACGCTGGTCGACTTCAAGCTCTACAACGAAAAAGCCAATCTTCGCTGAGAAGGCAGGACGATGAAAGCAATTCTCACAGCCCACAATATTGCGTCGGATTTCGTCACGTCGTTCTGGACGCCGGTCTTCGTCGGACTGTTCCTCGCCATCGTGGCCTACGCGTTCTGGCCGCGCAACAAGGCTGCCTTCGACGAGGCGGCAAAAATGCCGCTGCGCGAGGAGTGACGCGACCATGACCAAACACAGCGATATCGATCACGTTTCCGGAACGGCCACCACCGGTCACGAGTGGGACGGCATCAAGGAGCTCAACACGCCGCTGCCGCGCTGGTGGGTGATCACCTTCTACGCGACCATTCTCTGGTCGATCGGCTATTGGATCGTGTATCCGGCGTGGCCGCTGCTCTGGAGCCACACGACCGGAATATGGGATTATTCCACCCGCGCAGAGGTCGTCACCGAGCTCGCCAACCTCGAGAAGGTTCGCGGCGCCAAGATGGCGACGCTCGGCTCGGCCCCCTTGGCCGAGATCGCAAAGGATCCCGCCTTGCTGGCGCTGGCGCGTGCCAGCGGCAAGACGGTGTTCGGCGACAATTGCGCGCCATGCCACGGCACCGGTGGCGCCGGCGCCAAGGGTTATCCGAACCTGAACGACGACGAATGGCTCTGGGGCGGCAGCCTCGAGCAGATCATGCAGACGATCCAGTATGGCGCCCGCTCGGGCCATGCAAAGGCGCATGAGAGCGCCATGCTGGCGTTCGGCAAGGAGGGCGTCCTCAAGAAGGACCAGATCGTCACCGTCGCCAATTACGTCAGGTCGCTGTCGGGCCTGCCGACAAGTCCCGGGTACGACGCTGCGGCCGGTGCCAAGATCTTCGCGGATAACTGCACCTCGTGCCATGGCGACAACGGCAAGGGAAACCAGGAACTCGGCGCGCCCGATCTCACCGACAAGATCTGGCTCTACGGCTCGGACGAGGCGACGCTGGTCGAGACCATCGGCAATGGCCGCGCCGGCGTCATGCCCGCCTGGGTCGGGCGTCTTGATCCCTCCACGATCAAGGCGCTGACGGTCTACGTTCACTCGCTCGGCGGAGGAAAGTAGAGCGTTTTCCAGCGAAGTGGAAACCGGTTCGCGTCAAGAAAACGCGTCAAACGAGAATCTGGAGCCCCGTTCCGATTCAATCGGAACCGGGCTCCAGCCGCCGGAGAGGGCAATGCGCGGTCGAGTTTGAGGTGCATCAAACGCGTTTGCGGTGCGGGAGCTACAGTGAACTCCCGATGCGAGATCAATCCCAGCGATGAACAAGCCCGTTAAGCCGACCGAATTGCAGCTTGCCGACGATGGGCCGCTTTATGCGGCCCAGAAGAAGGTCTATCCGCAGAGCGTCTCCGGCACCTTCCGCCGCACCAAATGGGGCCTGATGGCGGTCTGCCTCGGGGTCTATTACCTGCTGCCGTTCGTGCGCTGGAATCGCGGACTGGGCGCGCCGGACCAGGCGGTGCTGGTCGACCTGCCGAACCGGCGCTTCTACTTCTTCTTCATCGAGCTGTGGCCGCAGGAAGTCTATTACTTCACCGGGCTGTTGATCATTGCGGCGCTGACGCTATTCCTGATGAACGCGGTCGGCGGTCGCATCTGGTGCGGCTATCTCTGCCCGCAGACGGTCTGGACCGACCTGTTCTATGCCGTAGAACGCTGGATCGAGGGTGACCGGCGCGAGCGCATGCGCAAGGATGCCGCCAAGGGCACCATGAAGCTCGAGCGTTTCGCCGAGCTTTTGCTGAAGCACTCGATCTGGCTGATGATCGCCTGGTGGACCGGCGGCGCCTGGGTGCTCTACTTCAACGACGCGCCGACGCTGGTGATGCAACTCATCACGTTCCAAGCGCCCGCCATCGCCTATATCTGGATCGGTATCCTGACCGCCACGACCTATGTCTTCGCCGGCTGGATGCGCGAGCAGGTCTGCGTCTACATGTGCCCGTGGCCACGCATCCAGGCCGCACTCACCGACGAATGGGCACTCAACGTCGCCTACAAATACGATCGCGGCGAGGCGCGCACATCGCTGAAGAAGGCGAACGAATTGCGCGCCCTTGGTCAGCCCGTCGGCGACTGCATCGATTGCTATCAATGCGTCGCCGTGTGCCCGACCGGCATCGACATCCGCGACGGATCGCAGCTCGACTGCATCCAGTGCGGCCTCTGCATCGACGCCTGCGATGCCGTAATGACCAAGATCGGCCGGGAAACCCGCCTGATCGGCTACGATAACGACATCAACATTCACCGCCGCGAAGAAGGCAAGCCGCCGATCTACCGCATCGTGCGGCCGCGTACCATCATCTACGCCGCCATGATCGCAGCCGTCGGCGCGATCATGCTCTATGCGCTGCTGACCCGGTCGCTGCTCGACATCAACGTGCTGCACGACCGCAATCCGGTCGCGGTCAAGCTGAGCGATGGATCGATCCGCAACGCCTACACGGTCCGCCTCCTGAACAAGCGCGGCTTCGACCGCGTCATCGCCATCGATGTCGATGGCCCCGCCAACGCCACGCTTCATGTGGTCGGAGCCGATTCGGTAACACAGGACCGGCCGATGATCGTGCTGGCGCGCGATACCACCACCGAGTTGCGGATCCTGGTGACGGCGCCGGCGGAGAACAATCCCGAGAAATCCATTCCCGTGCATTTTCGCGTCACCGATATCGGACTGGGCGAGGTCGCCTCCGCGACCGATCACTTCGTGTCGCCATGAGCAGGAGATTTCACATGGGCCGCCCCCGATCGCCGAAGCCTCTCACAGGGGGCAAGGTGCTTCTCATGCTGGTCGCGTTCTTCGGCGTCGTGATCGCGGTCAACGTGGTCATGATGCGCTTCGCGATCCAGACGCTGCCGGGCACCGAGGTCGACAGCGCCTACAGCGCCAGCCTGGCTTACGAGAAAGAGATCGCGACCGCCCGCGACCAGAGCGCGCGCAACTGGAAGGTCGATGCGCATGTTGCGCGCAGCGGGCAGGGCGGCGCGACGCTGGAGGTCGAGGCGCGCGACAAATTTGGCCGTCCGATGTCTGGCCTGAAATTCCACGGCCGGTTCGAGCGCCCGACCGACCGGCGGGCTGACCTTCCTGTCGCTCTCGCCGAAGTCGGGATCGGCATTTACCGCGGAAGCGCCGATGCCATCGCGCCCGGCCAATGGGATCTGGTGCTCGAAGGCGTTGCCGCAGGGCAGCGGCTGTTCCTGTCCAGGAACCGCGTGCTGTTGAATTAGGAAAATTGCACCATGCAGGCGACACGGGATTTCTCACATTATGTCCGGCATCTCGGATCCGGGCTGTCGCATATCGACCTGGCGGTAGAGGGCGTCAGTTGCGCCGGCTGCATGTCCAAGATCGAGCGCGGCCTTTCCGCGCTTCCGGACGTTACGCTGGCGCGCGTCAATCTGACCGACCGCCGCGTGGCGCTGGAGTGGAAGGAGGGATCGCTCGATCCGGCCCGCTTCATCGATCGTCTCGCGGAACTCGGCTACAAGGCCTATCCGTTCGAGCCGGTCCGGGCCGAGGCCATCGAAACGGAGCAGGCGAGCTTCCTGTTGCGTTGCCTCGGCGTCGCGGCCTTTGCCGCGATGAATGTGATGATGCTGTCGATCCCGGTCTGGTCCGGCAACGTCACCGACATGCTTCCGGAACAGCGCGATTTCTTCCACTGGCTGTCGGCGCTGATCGCGCTGCCCGCCGTCGCCTATTCAGGGCGGCCGTTCTTCGCATCGGCCTTTCGCGCGCTGCGGGCGCGCCGTACCAATATGGACGTTCCGATCAGCATCGGCATCGTGCTCGCGGTCGCGATGTCGGTGGTGGAAACCATCCACCATGCAGAGCATGCCTATTTCGACGCAGCCCTGATGCTGCTCGCCTTCCTGCTGGCCGGCCGCTACCTCGATCAGAGCATGCGCCGCAAGACGCGCGCGGTGGCCGGAAACCTGGCCGCGCTGAAAGCTGAAACCGCGACCAAATTCGTAGGTGCCGACGAAATCAGCGTCGTACCGATTGCTGCCGTCCAGCCGGGCGACATCGTCCTGTTGCGTCCCGGCGAGCGATCGGCGGTCGACGGCTCCGTGACCGAGGGGCAGTCCAAGATCGACCAGAGCCTGATCACGGGCGAAACCCTGCCGGTGAAGGCCGGGCCGGGCACCGCCGTCTATGCGGGAACGCTCAACCTGTCGGGGGCGCTGCGGGTGCGGGTGGCGGCGGCGTCCGAAGGCACGCTGTTGGCGGAGATCAGCCGGCTGCTCGACAACGCCGTGCAGGCGCGCTCCCGGTACGTCCAACTCGCCGATAGGGCATCGCGGCTCTATGCGCCCGTCGTGCATGCGGCGGCGCTGCTGACCATGCTGGGCTGGGTGGCTTACGGCGCGAGCTGGCACGATGCCATCATCACCGCGATCGCGGTACTCATCATCACCTGCCCATGCGCGCTGGGGCTGGCGATACCGGCGGTGCAGACCGTGGCATCCGGCGCCATGTTCCGCACCGGTGTGCTGCTCAATTCCGGCGACGCCATCGAGCGAATGGCCGCCGTTGACCGCGTGGTGTTCGACAAGACGGGAACGCTGACGCTGCCGGAGCTCGATGTCACGAATGTCGCTGACGTTCCGCGAGAGGTGTTCGAACTCGCCGGACGGCTTGCGCTGGCGAGCCATCATCCCGTGGCTGCTGCGGTAGCGCGGGCGGCCGGGGCCAGGACGCCGCTGTCCGGGATCGAAGAGGTGGCAGGCGAGGGCGTGCGCGGCTTCGTCAAGGGACAGGAAATCAGGTTGGGCAGGCCGTCGTTCTGCGGTGCGGACAAGATCGCCAACGAGATTCTTGCCCAGGATCCCGAAGCTTCTGTCGTCGCCTTCCGTCACGGCGAGACGCGGAATGTCTTCGCGGTACGGCAACGTCTGCGCCGCGATGCAGCCGATGCGATTTCACTCCTCCAGAAGGCCGGAATTGAAGTCGAGATATTGTCCGGGGATCGCGAGCCCGCCGTGCGCCATGCGGCGCAATCGCTCGGAATTCACGAGTGGCGCGCGGGCGTCACGCCGGCGGACAAGATCGCGCGCATCGAGGAACTGAAGCGGCAGGGCGCCAGGGTCCTGATGGTGGGCGATGGCATGAACGACGCGCCGGCGCTGGCCGCCGCGCATGTCTCGATGTCGCCCGTCAGCGCCACCCATCTGAGCCAGGCCACCGCCGACCTGGTTTTCCTCGGCGATCGCCTCGCGCCCGTGGTCACCGCGATCGGCTTTTCCCGCAAGGCGCTGGGTCTGATGCGGCAAAACCTGTGGCTGGCCGCCGGCTACAATCTCTTTGCCGTGCCGCTGGCGATCGCCGGCCTGGCAACGCCGCTGGTCGCGGCGGTAGCGATGTCGGGCTCATCCTTGCTTGTGATCCTGAACGCGTTGCGCGCGCACCGCGGGGCGAAAGGATTCGGCTGATGGAAGTCCTGGTGTTCCTCGTGCCTCTGGCACTCATCCTCGGCGGCCTCGGCCTGATGGGCTTTCTCTGGTCGCTCAAGAACGGCCAGTACGACGACCTCGAGGGTGCCGGGTGGCGGGCAATTGCCGACGAAGAACCAAACCCCGAACGATGACAGGTCTGCCCTGTCTTTGACACGGAAGCTCGGCTGGTTGCACGGCGAGCGGGCCAATAGCGCGGGAACGGGTTTCTTCTTTCATCCGCGGGGCAGGGCCAGCCGGCAGGCGAACAATTCCCATCGTTTGCGCTTCGACAAAGAAGCCGATGGCACAGCGGTGCAGTTTCTCCAACGCCGACCCAAGGACGGTATCCCTCGCGTGGCGCAATCCACCAGAATGAGGGGAGGAGCAATTGAACGGAGCGGCCCTTTCCCGCTGGACGATGTCGTATTTCGCGGCCGCACTGCTATCGCTGCTTGCTGCGGAAGCGATGATGTCGGCAGGGTTTGGCTTTCCCGCCGAAGCCATCAGGGCTCCAGCAACCCTGGTCGTGGTTCACCTCGTCACGATCGGCTGGCTCAGTCTCACCATGTGCGGCGCGCTCGGCCAGTTCATTCCCGTCCTGACCGAACGGCCGCTGCATAGCGACCGGTTGCCGCTGCCAGCGCTGGCGTTGCTGGCGAGCGGGATGGCCGCGCTCATGCTGGGTTTTCTTCGGCTGGACGGACGCGTTCCGATGGAACTTCCGTTCCTGTCCGTCGCGGCGCTGTTGCTCGGTACGGGTTTCGCGCTCGTCATCTGGAATCTCGCGCGCACGCTGTGGAGCGCACGTCCGCTGGCCCTGCCAGCCCGGTTCGTGGCGATGGGACTTGCGGCGGTCGGCATTGCCGCAGCGCTCGGGATGATCTTCGCGCTGGTTCTCGACCAGGCGGTGACCGGAAGGGTGCCGGTCCGGATACATTCGGGTGCGTTGCCGATCCACATCATTGCGGGGCTCGGCGGATGGCTGACAGTAACCACGATGGGCGTCAGCTATCGCCTGCTGGCGATGTTCATGCTGGCGCCCGACATCGACGACAGGCGCAGCCAGCTCACCCTCTGGGCGGCCTCGGTTGCCCTCGGCATCGCGGTGGCAGGCGGGTTCGCCGCCGCCCTCGCAGAAAAGTCGCTCGCTACCGTACTGGCGGCGGCCCTGGTGCTGGCGGCCTTGGCGCTCATGCTGTACGGGCGCGATGTCCTGCAACTTTATCGTTCGCGACGGCGCCGCAGCCTCGAGCTGAATAGCCGCATCGGAACGATCGCTCTGGCAAACCTCGCGCTCTCGGCGCTGCTCTGCGTCGCGCTGGCGGCGCTTGGGCGGTTTTCAGAGTACGTCGGCGCGGTGGTTTTCCTGTTCGTGTTCGGCTGGCTTTCGGGCTTCATGCTCGCCCAGATGTACAAAATCGTTGCGTTCCTGACCTGGCTGGAAGTGTATGGCCCGGTCCTCGGCAAGGCGCCGACGCCGCGCGTCCAGGACCTGGTTGCGGAACGGCCGGCAATGCGCTGGTTCATGCTGTTCTTTGCCGGCGTATGGTGCGCAACCGGGGCGCTGCTGGCCGGCAGCCCGCCTTCGTTCCGGATCGCGGTACTCGCAATGACCGCTGCGACCGGCGGCATTGTCCTGGAAATGATGAAGAGCCGCCGGCTTTCGCATGTGCCCGTCGCCCTGCGGCTTCCGGCAAGCGCCTTGCGGCCAATGCTCTTGATCGCGGCAACCAGACAACCCCAAGGGAGATAGCCATGACGGCAGAGTTCATTGACGTCGATGTGAGGCCGATCCTGCGTGCCGGCGGTGAGCCGTTCAGCGTGATCATGCAGGCCGTCGAAGGGCTGGAGCCCGGTCAGGGCATACGGCTGCTTGCAACCTTCAAGCCGATCCCGCTGTTCGGCGTGCTGGGATCGAGAGGCTTCAGTCACGAAGCCATCGAACTGGATGGCGGCGAGTGGGAGGTGCTGTTCCGTCCCGAACAAGCCAGTCTGCCCCCACCGCCGATCGTTCCGGGCGCAGATGCTTCCGCATGGCCGGCCCCCTCGATTGAGCTCGACAACCGCGATCTCGATCCCCCCGAGCCGATGGCCAGGATCCTGGAAGCGGTCGAACGCATGAAGGCCGGGGAGGTGCTGTCCGCGCTGTTGTTGCGCGAGCCGCGTTTTCTGTTCCCGGAGCTTGCCAGACGCGGCCATCAGTGGCGCGGCGGCTTCGATGCCGGGCGGACGACCTACGAGATCTCGATCCGGGTTGGTTCCGCGAAGGAGGCCAGAGGATGACCACGCAACTTGTCGAAAAGATCAGGGACGCCTTGCGCAACGTGATCGATCCCGAGCTTGGCTACAATGTCGTCGATCTCGGGTTCATCTACGATATCGAAGTGGAGGAGGGGGGCGTCGTGCGCATTGCCATGACGACGACCACGCCGGGCTGTCCGGCCACCGGCTATCTCAGGAAAGGCGTCGCCAACAGCGCCTGGGGCGTACCCGATGTCGAGTTCGTTGACGTCCGGATCACCTTCGAACCGGCGTGGAAGCCGGAAATGATGACGGCGCAGGCCCGGCACGATCTCGGATTTGCCGCTTGCCACTGAACTAAAATGCCCCGCATGCCGGATGCCGGCGATGGCGGGGCAGTCTAGGAGAAAACGGCGAGATCGCCGAATGATGATGCAGGACAGCCTTGTCAGGCATCATGTGCCACAACAATTCATCCATTTCGGCACGCCCGCATTGACGTGCATCAAATGCTCACCCGTCAGGCGGAATGCCTGGGGAGCCGGCCGTCAGCGAGCTAACAGGAAGGGCGGCGGGGCAAGGCGCCCCAAAAACACCCGGGAAGGCAACCATCCCGACATCAGCGCCGCAAGCGGCGATCGATCTAGCCGAATGCAAAGGCAAGCAGGCTCGAACACAGGAGCGCGAGGCTGACCGTCGTCAGGACCAGGAATCCGTTGGAGACAGTGTCGTGGTTACGCATGATACACCTACCACTTCGATGCTCGTCCGAATTTATTAAATCTTTCCGAATCCCCCGGCCGGAACCACGAGTAAAACTTTCAGCCAGAGAATCGGGTGAGCCACCCGAGCCTTTGGCCGGAAAAGGCTCACGCCCTGTAACGATACCCTTCAAATGCGTGGGCAAGAAAAATGCCGGCGCTCACCAGGGCCATCACCGCTGTAACTGTCTCAATCATCGTACCAATCCTTTGCGCCCCCGCACGACCACAGAACGACTGCAGCGCTGCACAGTCAAAAAGATTCGGAAGTTGAAATCGAAGATCGGGGGGGAGTGATGATTTGATGCAACAGATTTGCTGAATGGCCACAAAGTCTTCTCAAACAACGCACCATCTACCGGCAATCGGCGGCTGCACTCCCGTAGTTCGCCGGATATCTCGGGCTACGATTGATTTACCAAGTCGGCGCGGAGATGCGTCGCACGAATGCCCACCCCATTTCCGCCGCGTTCGGGTTGCGATATCTTCATGCGGTGATGCGGTGGTGGGCCGCGTCGCAAAGTAACGCGCACTGGCCTCGACGTAGGCACGCGGCCGTTGGAATGGTAGTTGGGGCGAATGGGGATTCGACGGTCAGAATCGATTGTCCGTGGCACGCGCGGCATTGCTGCGGTGGCCACGTGTCTCGTCCTCGCGAATTGCGCTTCCTCCGAAAAGTTCGCCGGCCGCGTCGATCCCAAATACGGCGTATCCTCCAGCCCGCGCGTGGTGGCCTTCGGGGAACCCGTGCCGAAGGGCGGCGGCACCTACCGAATCGGCAAGCCCTACACCGTCGCCGGCCGGGTCTACGTGCCGGAAGACGATCCCAACTATCGCGCCGAGGGGATGGCCTCCTGGTATGGCGATGATTTCCACGGCCGGCTGACCGCCAACGGCGAGGTCTTCGATATGACAGCGCTAACGGCGGCGCATCCGACCTTGCCGATCCCGAGCTACGCCCGCGTCACCAACGTCCGGAACGGCAAGTCGTTGATTGTCCGGGTCAATGACCGCGGCCCGTATCACGGCAACCGGCTCATCGACGTCTCCAACAAGGCGGCGGAACTGCTTGACTTCAAGGTCAATGGCGTCGCCAAGGTCCGTGTGGAGTACGTCGGTCGTGCGCCGCTCGAAGGCTCCGACGACCGCCAGTTGCTGGCGACCCTGCGGACCGGGGAGCCCGCGCCGTCGCCGTCCACTGTCCGGGTCGCCTCGGCCCGGCCGTTCGTGCCCGAGATGACTTCGTCCGCGGGCCGAATCCGCGGTGAGGTCCCGATGCCGGAAGGCCGCCCATACAGCCTCGGCAACACCACGGCCGATCACGCCTCGATCAACGCGACCTCGGAAATGTCGGCTTCGAGCCGTTCGCGCGGCCGTTCGGTCGAAAACGCGCGGGCTGTCTCCTATGAAAGCAATCCGGGCCATATGGCCCCGAGCGCGGCCTACCTTCCGGTGAACCCGCGGGGCCCGAGCGAGGTGCTCAGCGGGCGAGGGCTGTACTAGCTCTTGAGGAAGGCGATCAGGGCGGCGTTGACCTCGTCCGGCCGCTCCTGCTGAATCCAGTGGCCGGCGCCGTCGACGATGAGCTTCTGCCTCAGGTTGGGCAGCACGCGCTCCATCTCCTTGACCTGTTTGGCGCCGATCAGGCCCGTAATCACGCCATCGTTCGAGCCCGCGACGAACAGCGACGGCTGGTGGATCTGCGCGCCCTGCCATGGTGCGGTCAGTTCCCAGTTCCGATCGATATTGCGGTACCAGTTGAGCCCGCCGCGAAAGCCGGACTTGCCGTAGATCTCGGCGAAAGTGGCGATGTCGGCCTCGGTCAGCCAGCCCGGTAGCGGCCGATGCGGGTCGGCACCGGCAAGGAAGCCCTTGCCCTCCTGGACGAACTGGTGCGCGGATGGGTCGGAGAACCCGCGTCCGCCCAGGATGATTCGCATCGTCGCCGCGACGTCGCGCTCGAACTCGGCTTCCGCCACCCCGGGCGTTTGAAAGTACTGCCAGTAGAAGTTGGTGATGCCGTTGTTCTTCAGGGTTTCGAGCGGCAGGCCACGCCCGCGGAACGGCGGCGGCACGCTGAGCCCGGCCACCCGGGTGAAGACATCCGGCCGGAACATCGCCGCGTGCCAGGCGACCGGCGCGCCCCAATCATGCCCGACAATGACCGCCTGCTTCTCGCCGAGCGCCGCCACCAGCGCGACCATGTCGCCGACATTGTGGAACAGGGTATAGGCGCCGATATCGGCAGGTGCGCTGGTCCGGCCGAAGCCGCGCATGTCAGGGGCAACGACGCGGAAGCCGGCGTCCGCGATCGCAGGAATCTGGTGCCGCCAGGAGTAGGACAGTTCGGGCCAGCCATGGCAGAGCAGGACGAGCGGACCCTGACCCTGTTCGAGCAGGAAGAACTCGATTCCATTGGCGGAAATGGTGCGTGAAGTTGGCATCGCGTTTCCGCCCTGTTTTTAAGTATTTTTGTGAGAGATTGCAGCGTCGGCACGATACGTAGGTTCGCGTTGCGCCGCAATCCGATCGACACGGCGACGAGCCCAAAACCTGTGTTGTTTGCGCTACTTCCAGCTGTTACAAGACGCAGATTCAGGACATCGCCGATGGCAGCCGAGACCCCCGTTTCCCGCAAGACTGAAGCCGCGGCTGTCATCCCGTGGCGCAGCCTGATCGCGGGCACGCTGGCCCTCGCCGTCGCCTGGGGCGGGGTCGTCTATGCCGCCAACAACAGCGTCCAGGGGGCCAAGAAGGACGACGGCGGCTTTGACGGGGACGCCCCCACCGCCATTCTGATCGAGGGTTCCAGCGGCAGCGTGCTGTTCGAGAAGAACGCCGACGAACTTCGCGCGCCCTCCAGCATGCTGAAGCTGATGACGGTCGAAGTAGTCTTCAACGCCCTCAAGGAGGGCACGGTCAAACTGACCGACGAGTACCGCATCAGCGAGAACGCCTGGCGCAAGGGCGGCGCGCCGGCCGGCGGCTCGACCATGTTTGCTGCCCTCAACAGCAAGGTATCGGTGGACGACCTGCTGCGCGGCGCCATCATCCAGAGCGGCAACGATTCCTGCATTGCCCTGGCCGAAGGCATGGCCGGCAACGAACGGATCTTTGCCGCCGACTTCCTGACCAAGCGCGCCCGCGAGCTCGGTATGACGAAGTCGACCTTCGGCAATTCCAACGGACTGCCGGATCCGGCCAACAAGATGACGGTGCGGGAACTGTCCAAACTCGCCCGCCACCTGATCCTGACTTATCCCGATATGTACAAATTGTTCGGGGAGCGGGAATTCACCTGGAACAAGATCCGCCAGCAGAACCGCAATCCGCTGCTGAACACGCTCAATGGCGCCGACGGCCTGAAGACCGGTTTCACCAAGGAGGGCGGCTACGGCATGGTCGGCTCCGCCGTGCAAAACGACACGCGACTGATCGTCGTGATCAATGGCCTCGAGGATGCGGACGATCGGGCCTCCGAGGCCAAAAAGATGCTGGAATGGGGTTTTCGCAATTTCGAAACGCGGACGCTGTTAGCGGCCAACCAGATGGTCGGCTACGCCAAGGTGTTCGGCGGCGACAGCCGTTCGGTCAAGCTTTCCAGCCCCGAACCGATCAAGGTGATGGTGCCCAAGAATGGCAACGAAAAGCTGATCGCCCGCATCGTCTACAAGGGGCCCGTGGCCGCGCCGGTGAAAGCCGGCCAGGCCGTCGGCGTCGTCAAGGTATGGCGCGGCGCCAATGTGGCCGTCGAAGCCCCGGTTTATGCGGCCGAGGCGGTCGGCACCGGCTCGACGGTACGCCGCGCCATCGACGGCGCCAGCGAACTCGTCATCGGCATGTTCCGCGCGGGCGCAGAGAAGCTCTGACCATGGCCGACACAGCGCCGAACCGGACTTCCGGGCGCGGGAAGTTCATCTCGTTTGAAGGCGGCGAGGGTTCTGGAAAGTCCACGCAGATCAGGAATCTCGCGGACCGTCTTGCCGCGGAAAGGTTGCGCGCGATCGTGACGCGGGAACCCGGAGGCTCGCCGGGTGCTGAAATCATCCGGCATCTGGTGCTGTCGGGTATGGGCAAGCTGCTTGGAGCCGAGGCCGAGACGCTGCTGTTCGCCGCGGCGCGCGACGACCATGTGCGTACGGTGATCCAGCCCGCGCTTAGCCAGGGGACATGGGTACTGTGCGACCGCTTCTTCGATTCGACCCGCGCCTACCAGGGCAGGCTGGGGCAGGTCTCGCCTGACGTTCTCAACGCCATGCAGCGGGTCACGATCGGCGATCTCAAGCCGGACCTGACCATCATTCTGGATATTCCCGTCGAGATCGGCCTGAAGCGAGCTGCCGCCCGCCGCGGCGGTGGCGTGGCCGATCGTTTCGAGGCCGAAGACATTCAATTCCATCAGGATCTCCGCGACGCCTACAAGCAGATCGCCGCCGAGGATCCGCAGCGCTGCGTCCTCATCGATGCCGATGCCGATGCCGACACGGTCGCGGCTCTCATCTGGAGCGCCGTGCGCGAACATCTGTTGGCCACACCGACGAGGGCCAGCTCGGCATGAGCGCCCGCAAAACCGAACCCGAGATGGCGGTCAGGCATCCCCGCGAAACGGCCGATCTGTTCGGCCATGGCGAGGCGGAAGCGGCGTTGCTGAACGCCTACCGCAGCGGGCGGATACCGCATGCCTGGCTGATCGGCGGCCCGCAGGGCATCGGCAAGGCGACGCTGGCCTATCGCATGGCGCGGTTCGTGCTTGCCCATGCGGATCCCATGAAGCCTGCTGTGCAGCGTGCCGAAACGCTGGCGCTCGATCCCAATGATCCCGTCGCGCGACAGGTCGCGGCCAGCGCCCATGGCGGGCTGTTGGTACTCGAGCGCGGGCTCAACGATCGTGGCGTGCTGCGCACCGTCATCACCGTCGACGAGACGCGGGAGACGATTTCATTTTTCGGCTCGACCGCGGCGGTGGACGGCTGGCGGGTCTGCATCGTCGATACCGTTGACGAACTCAACCCGAACGCCGCCAATGCGCTGCTGAAAATTCTCGAAGAGCCGCCGCAACGATCGTTGTTTTTGCTCGTCAGTCACTCGCCGGCACGGGCGTTGCCGACGATCCTGTCCCGTTGTCGAAAATTGCCGCTGCGGCCACTCGCCACCAGCGACGTAATCCGCGCGGCGGCGCGCGCCACCGATATCGCATCCGATGATCCAGCCCTGGCGGAAGCGGCCGATGCGTCGGAGGGAAGTGTATCGCGCGCGCTGACCTTGATGGGTGGGGACGCGCTCAAGCTGCAGCAGCGGACCGCGGCATTGCTGGCTAGCCTGCCGCAGGTCGATCCGCGCGAACTGCACGCGCTGGGCGACGCGCTCGGCACCAGCGATCGCGTGGCGCTGGCCGCCTTCATCGACGGCATTGACCGCTGGATTGGCGAAAAGCTGCGCACCGACGATGCCAACGCGAACCTTCCCCGCCTTGCACGGCTGGCGGAGGTATGGGAAAAGATCGTCCGCGCCGCGCGCGACACAGAATCGTACAATCTGGAGCGAAAACCGCTGGTTTTCTCGGTGTTCGGGATGCTCGCGGAAGCAACACGGTAACGCTCCGCCCGACATCAATCCCGACAATCGCTTGGGTCAAAAGGAATTCATCGTGGCGACGGCTGCAAGGAAAGCTTCGAAAAAGCGCAAGGCGAAGAAGGCGGCCAAGTCGCCGGCCGGCGCCAGCAAGAAGGCCGCGGCGAAAAAGCGCGCGGCCAAGAGCAAGCGCGTCGTGAAGAAGGCCCGCAAAGCTTCGAAGACGGTTGCAAAAAAGGCCGCGAAGAAGCCGGCCAGAAAAAAGACTACAAAGAAAGTCGCAGCAAAATCTGCCAGGAAGGCTGCAAAAAAGGCGACCGGGAAACCAGCGAAGAAAGCCGCGTCGAAGAAGCGCGCCATCGCGCCGCGCACGGAGCCACAAGTAGAAACCTTGCCAGCGGCGGAGATTGGGGAAGCCGTTTCGGCGTCCGCGCCGACCCCCGCCGAGGCGAAACCGGCGACGGCTGCAGAGCGCAACACCTACTTCATCACCACCGCGATCGCCTATCCGAACGGCGTACCGCACATCGGCCACGCCTACGAGGCGATTGCCACCGACGCGCTGGCAAGGTTTCAGCGGCTGAACGGCAAGGACGTGTTCTTCCTCACGGGTACCGATGAGCACGGCCTGAAGATGATCCAGACCGCCGAGGGCGAGGGAATGGCGGTTGCCGACCTCGCCGCACGCAACGCCGGCCGCTTCAGGGAAATGGACGAACGCCTGAACGTGTCGTTCGACCGCTTCATCCGCACCACCGAGCCTGCACATCATCGATCGGTCCAGGCGGTCTGGAACCGGATGCAGCAGAACGGCGACATCTATATCGATACCTATGCCGGCTGGTACTCGGTCCGCGATGAAGCCTATTACGCCGAGGAAGAGACCGTTCTCGGCGAGGATAATGTGCGCCGTGGCCCGCAGGGCTCGCCGGTCGAATGGGTAGAGGAGAAGAGCTACTTCTTCAGACTGTCCGCTTATCAGGATCGTCTGCTGGCGCTCTACAAGAACCAGCCCGACTTCATCGGGCCGGATTCACGCCGCAACGAAGTCGTCAGCTTCGTCAGGAGCGGCCTGAAGGACCTCTCGATTTCGCGCACGACGTTTGACTGGGGCGTCAAGGTACCCAACGACCCCGAGCACGTGATGTATGTCTGGGTCGACGCGCTGACCAACTACATCACGGGCGTCGGCTTTCCCGACGAGAACGATCCGAACTGGCGCTACTGGCCGGCGGACGTGCACATCATCGGCAAGGACATCATCCGCTTCCACGCGGTGTATTGGCCGGCGTTCCTGATGTCGGCCGGCATTCCCGTGCAGAAGCGGGTCTATGCCCATGGCTTCCTGTTCAACAGGGGCGAGAAGATGTCGAAGTCGGTCGGCAACGTCGTCGACCCCTTCAACCTCGCCGACCAGTACGGCGTCGACCAGATGCGGTACTTCTTCCTGCGCGAGGTGCCGTTCGGGCAGGACGGCAACTACAACCACGAAGCCATCGTCGCGCGCATCAATGCCGATCTCGCCAACGATCTCGGCAATCTGGCACAGCGCTCGCTGTCGATGATCGCCAAGCAACTCGGCGGCGTGCTGCCCGAGCCCGGCGAATTCACCGACAACGACAGGTCGATCCTGGCGGAAGCCGATGCCATGCTGGCGGCCTCGCGCACCGCGATGGCGACGCAGCAGATCCATCAGTGGCTGAACGTGGTGTGGTCCGTGGTGGCGGAAGCCAACCGCTATTTCGCCGGCGAAGCGCCGTGGGCGCTGGCCAAGACCGATCCGGCGCGGCAGAAGACGGTGCTGTATGTCACCGCCGAAGTGGTGCGCCAGATCGCCATCCTGACGCAGCCGGTCATGCCCGATGCCTCGAAGAAGCTGCTCGACAGCCTCGGCATTCCCGACGAAGCACAGGCGCGCAACTTTGCCGCGCTCGGCACGCGTATCGCGCCGGGCACGGCGTTGCCGCCGCCGGTCGGTGTATTTCCGCGCTACGTCGAGCCGAAGGCAGACTGAACGGTTTGCACGCCATGCTTGTTGACAGCCATTGCCATCTCGACTTTCCGGATTTCGCCGAGGATCTCGACAGCATCGTCGCGCGTGCCGAGGCGGCCGGTGTCGGCCGCATCGTCACGATCTCGACGCGCGTCAGGCGGCTCGGCGGGCTGCTGGCCATCGCCGAACGGTTTCCCAACGTCTACTGTTCGGTCGGCACCCATCCGCATCACGCCGATGAGGAAGATGGCATTCCTGCCAGCGAACTGATCGAGCTGACGAAGCACCCGAAGGTCATCGCGCTGGGCGAGGCGGGGCTGGATTATTTCTACGAGCACGGTTCGCCCGAGGCGCAGGAGCGTGGTTTTCGCGCGCATATCGCAGCCGCGCGCGCGACCGGCTTGCCGCTGGTGATCCATACGCGCGAGGCGGACGAAGACTGCGGTCGAATTCTCGAAGACGAGGCAGGGAAGGGCCCGTTCAAGGCCGTGCTGCATTGCTATACCGGCGGACGCGAACTGGCGATGAAGGCGATTGCGCTGGGCCTGTCGATCTCGTTCACGGGCATCGTGACGTTCAAGAAGTCCGAGGCGTTGCGCGCACTCGCCGCCGAACTCCCGGCCGATCGCATCATGGTCGAAACCGACGCGCCCTATCTCGCGCCGGGGAAATTCCGCGGCAAGCGCAACGAGCCGTCCTATGTCGTCGAAGTCGCCAGGGTGCTGGCGGAAACGCGCGGCGTCTCGCTGGAAGAGATTTCGCGGCAGACGACGGAGAATTTCTTTCGCCTGTTCTCCAAGGTGCCGGCACCAAAGGCCACGGCATGACGGTGACGCTGACGATTCTGGGCTGCGGCTCTTCCGCAGGCGTTCCGCGCCCGGCGCTCGGCTGGGGGGCCTGCGATCCCAAGAATCCAAAAAACCGGCGACGACGCTGCTCGCTGCTGGTCGAACGATCCGGCGCCCACGGCACCACGCGGATCGTGATCGATACTTCTCCCGATTTGCGCGAGCAATTGATCGACGCCGATGTCGATCACATCGATGCGGTCTACCTGACGCATGAGCATGCCGATCAGACCCATGGCATCGACGACCTGCGTTCCGTCGTGCTGCATCAGCGGCGGCGCATTCCGGTCTACTTCAATCAGTCGACCGCAAAAGACATCATGGCGCGGTTCTCCTATTGCTTCATCGCGCCCGAGGGCAGCGACTATCCGCCGATCCTGACCCGTCATTCCATCGAGGCCGGCGAGAGCCACACCACGGAAGGGAAGGGTGGCCCGGTCAAACTCTCCGCTTTCCTGGTTCACCACGGCAGGATACCGGCGCTGGGATTCCGCGTCGGCAACGCCGCCTACACGCCTGACCTGCACGATATTCCCGAGGAGAGCTGGCCCGCGCTGGAAAATCTCGATCTCTGGATCGTCGATGGGCTGCGCTACGCCGGCCACCCCAGCCATTTCAGCGTCAATGACGCGCTGTCCTGGATCGAGCGCTTCAAGCCGAAACGCGCTGTGATCACCAACATGCACTCCGATCTCGATTACGAGGTGTTGCGGCAGAGCCTTCCGGCAGGGGTCGTGCCCGCCTATGATGGGATGAAGCTGACGCTGGAGACGCGGGCCTGAGCGGTCGCGCATCGCAAGCCCGATCGCATGCTGCGGAGAGATGTCGATGATCGGTCTGTTCTTTGAAGTTCAGACGAGGCCCGGGCACCGGGATCAGTATCTGAATCTCGCCGCATCGCTGAAAGCCGACCTCGAAGCCATCGGCGGCTGCCTCTTCATCGATCGCTTCCGGAGCTTGACGCAGGAGAACCTGCTGCTCTCCCACCAGATATGGCAGGACGAGGGCGCCCTCACAGCCTGGCGCGCCCACGCCCACCATCATGAGGTCCAGACCATCGGCCGCGAGAAGGTTTTTTCGGACTATCGCATTCGCGTCGCGCAGGTGATCCACGAGGCAAGGCCCGGACAGCCGGTCTGGCAACCCGAGCGGCGCACGCCCTACAACGATCCCGCGAGGCGTCCGCCAACTTACGTGCTCACGGCCGAATCGAGGAGCGCCACGCTCCCGGTGCAGACCGAATGGCGCAGCGACGCCTTCGCCAGCGTCTATCGCGAAGGACACTTCGCGCACCTGATAGATCTGCCGGACCATTCATCCGGCGTAGAATTCGGGGCCCGGTTGTTTGCCGATTCAACTACGGAATACTTCCGCATTTTCGAGGTCATGCGCGACTACGGCATGTACGAGCGCACCGAAGCGCCGCAGTACTATCCGCCGGTGCGACCGGAGCAGCAGGATGGGTAGCGCGCAGCGAAACCCATAACTTCCTTGCTCCAGCAGGATGGGTTTCGCTGCGCGCTACCGATCCGACAAAATCACGCCGAAATCGCCTTCGCCGAGTCCACCTGGTTGCGCAGCATGAACTTCTGGATCTTGCCGGTGGACGTCTTCGGGATCGGTCCGAACACGACCGACTTCGGCGTCTTGAAGCCGGACATGTGTCCGCGGCAGAACGCTATGATCTCGGCCTCCGTCGCCTTGGCACCGTCCTTTAGTTCGACGAAGGCGCAGGGCACTTCACCCCATTTGGGATCGGGCTTGGCGACCACGGCGGCGAACAGCACGGCCGGGTGCTTGTAGAGGATGTCCTCGACCTCGACCGACGAGATGTTCTCGCCGCCGGATATGATGATGTCCTTGGAGCGGTCCTTGATGATGACGTAGCCGTGCTCGTCGAGCACGCCGAGATCGCCGGTATGGAACCAGCCGCCGGCGAAGGCCTCCTGCGTGGCCTTCTCGTTCTTCAAATAGCCCTTCATCACGATATTGCCGCGGAACATCACCTCGCCGATGGTCTCGCCGTCGCGCGGCACCTCCCGCATGGTTTCGGGATCGAGCACGGTGACGGCCTCCTCGAGCGGGTAGGGGACACCTTGCCGGCGTTTCAGCTGAGCGCGCTGTTCGGCGGGCAATTCATCCCAGCCCGGCTGCTCGGCGCAGACGGAGGCGGGGCCGTAGACTTCGGTCAGCCCGTAGACATGCGTCAGCTTGATGCCGATGCTTTCGGCGCCTTCGAGCACGGCGACCGGAGGCGCTGCGCCCGCGATCAGCCCGACCACTGCGCGGGCGGCCTTGCCCTTCGGTGCGCCGGGCGCATTGATCAGCGTGTTGTAGACGATCGGCGCGCCGCACATGTGGGTGACGCCGTGCTGCGGGATCAGTTCGAAGATCTTCGCCGGATCGACCTTGCGCAAGCAGACATTGATGCCGGCGGTGGCCGCTATCGTCCAAGGGAAGCACCAGCCGTTGCAATGGAACATCGGCAGCGTCCAGAGATACACCGGATGCTGCCCGAGATTGCCGGCCAGGATATTGCTGACCGCATTGAGATAGGCGCCGCGGTGATGGGTCACGACGCCCTTCGGATTGCCCGTCGTGCCTGACGTATAGCTCAGCGCGATCGCGTCCCATTCGTCGGCCGGCAGTCTTGCGACGAAGCCGGGATCGCCAGCGGCGACCACCGCCTCGTATTCGATTTCGCCGATGCGCGTGCCGCTCGCAAACGCCGCATCGTCTACGTCGACCACGAAAGGTTTCGGACCCTTCATCAGCGTCAGCGCTTCCGCAATCACGCCGGAGAACTCCGGATCGACCAGGATGATCTTTGCGCCGCCATGGTCGAGCTGGAACGCGATTGAGGGCGCATCGAGCCGGATGTTCAGCGCGTTCAGCACGGCGCCCGCCATCGGCACCGCGAAATGCACCTCGTTCATGGCAGGGATATTCGGCAGCATCGCCGCCACCGTATCGCCGATGCCGATGCCCCGGTCGGCGAGCCATGATGCGAACCGCCGGCAGCGCTCGTAAGTCTCCGCCCATGTGAAGCTGCGCCCCTCATAGACCGCGCTGACATGATCGGGATAGACGGCGGCGGTGCGGGCGAGAAAACTCAGCGGCGACAGCGGCACGTAGTTCGCCGGCGTCTTGTCCAATCCGATTGCGTACTGGTTCTGGGCTTGGCTCATCGGCTTTGTCCCATCTGAAAGAATTTGACTTACAAGAACCCGATGGAAATCCACGGGAAGATCGCCACGATGATCAGTCCGACCATCAGCGCCAGCAGGTAGCCCCAGATCGGCCGGATACCCTCGGCCGGATCGACGCGTCCGATGGCGCAGGCGGCATAATAGCCCACTCCGAAGGGCGGTGCGAATAGTCCGATGCCCATCGCGAGGATCACGATCATCGCATAGTGGACTTCATGGACGCCGACGGTGCGGGCGATCGGAAACAGCAGCGGCCCGAACAACACGATCGCCGGAATACCCTCGAGCACGCTCCCCAGAATAACGAACGCCACGATCGATACCGCGATGAAGGTCGCCGAGCCGCCGGGCAGGCCGGTCATGGCGGCCGCCAGCGTCCGTGAAAATCCCGATTGCGTGAGACCCCAGGCCATGCCGGTGGCGCAGCCGATGATCAAAAGGATCGCCCCGGACAGGCACGCAGTCTCGACCAGCATGGGCATGATCCGCCGCCAGTCGAAATTGCGGTAGATGAAGAGCCCGTAGATCAGGTAGCCGACCACGAAGGCGTAGACGATGCCGATCGTGGAGACTTCCGTGGCGGTCGCGATGCCCTCGACCACGGCATAACGGATCACGAACGGCAGCGCGATGGCGGGCAGGGCAATGGCAAAGGCGCGGACGATTTCGCCGCCGCTGGCCCGCGTGACGTGCCGCAGATCCTCGTTCCGGTAACGCCACCACACCAGCGCCGACAGCGTGATCGCCAGCACCAGGCCCGGCATCAAGCCGCCGGTGAATAGCGCGGCGATCGAAACGCCGGTAACCGAGCCGATGGTGATCAGCACGAGGCTCGGTGGAATGGTCTCGGTCTGCGCTCCGGTCGCGGAGAGGAGGGCGACCAGATCGCCCGGCTTGGCGCCGCGGGCCTTCATTTCCGGAAACAGCACCGGCGCCACGGCGGCCATGTCGGCCGCCTTGGAGCCCGAAATGCCCGAGACCAGGTACATCGCGCCGACCAGCACATAATGCAGCCCGCCGCGGACGTGTCCGAGCAGGCTCGCCAGGAACGCCACCATGGCCCGCGCCATGCCGGTCATCTCGATCAGGAGCCCCAGGAACACGAACAGCGGCACCGACAACAGGATCAGATGGCTCATGCCTTCGTCCATGCGGCCGACCAGAACCATCAGCGGCGTGCCCGTCGTCAGCGCCAGATAGCCGTAGGTCGCAAGCCCGAATCCGAACGCGATCGGCACGCCGGCGAACACGCAGAAGCCGGCGACGCCGACAAAGAAGATGATCAGGTTGAGATTGCCAAGCGGCTTCAACGCGCCCCGAAGCAGCCAGAATACCCCGATCACCAGGACGACCGTCAGGATCGCGCCCAGCACGATGCGCGGCTTTCGGGCCTGCAGCAGCCGCAGGAATGCAAACATCGCCATCAGGAAAATACCGACCGGCAGCGCCGCGGCGCGCCAGACATTGGCGATCTGCAGCGCCGGCGTCGTGATGTAGCTCTCCTCGTAGGCGTATTCGTAGGCCGGCCAGGCGATCAGGATGAGGAACGCCAGCGCGGCTGAGGTCGCGATCAGGTCGAGATAGGCGCGCATGGCGGGCCGGGCGTTGGCGACCACCGCCGTCATCCGCATGTGCTCGGCGCGCCGGAACGCGACCGCAGCGCCGAGCATGGCAAGCCACAGGAACAGGATCGAGGCCAGCTCATCCGACCAGATCAGCGGCCGGTGGAAGCCATAGCGCGCCACCACGCCGGCGAACAGGATCACGATCTCGGCGACCACCAGCAGCGCCGCCGGTATCTCGACCAGCACCCCCAGCGTATACTCGATCGACGCCAGCAGCGAACGGCGGCGAGGAGGGGGCTGAGCCACCTCCTCGCCCATGACTTCAGTCATGCCGGCGTGAGCCATGGCAGCTTAGGACAGCTTGCCGACGGACTTTTCGAGCAGGTCCCAGGCCTGGTCGCCGTATTTGCCTTTCCATTCCGCGTAGAAGCCCGCCGAGCGGAGCTTGTCGCGGAAGGGCGTCACGGTAGGCTGGTTGAATACGAGACCCTTGCCGGCCAGTTCCTGCTGCAGTCCGGCGTTCAGCTTGGCGACGTCCTCGCGCTCCTTGACGCCAGCCGCATTGATGTTCTTCGCCACGATTGCGCGCACGTCCTCGGGAAGCTTCTCCCAGGCCCGGCGGTTGGCCAGGAACCAGAAGCCGTCCCACATGTGGTTCGTCAGCGAGCAGTATTTCTGCACTTCGTACAGTTTCGCCGTCGAGATGATCGCCAGGGGATTTTCCTGCCCCTCGACGATCTTGGTCTGCAGCGCGGAGTAAACCTCGCTGAAATTGATCGAGGCGGGCGCTGCATCGAACGCCTTGAACATGGAGGTCCAGAGCGGTGAGACCGGCACGCGGATCTTGAAGCCCTTGAAGTCATCCGGACCATTGATCGGCCTGGTCGAAGACGTGGTCTGGCGGAAGCCGTTGTCCCAGATCTTTTCCATCACCACGAGGTTGGACTTGGCGATCTCGCCGCGAATATGGGCGCCCAGGCCACCGTCCATGGCCTTCCAGACCGTGTCGTAGTCCGGGAACGCGAAGCCGATGCCGCTGATCGACGCCGCCGGCACCAGCGTGGCCAGGATCAACCCTGAGAGCGTGAAAAACTCGACGCCGCCGGACCTGATCTGGCTCAGCATGTCGGTGTCGGAACCGAGCTGGTTGTTCGGGAAAATCTGCAGATCGAACCGGCCATTGGTCTCGGCCTTGATCGCCGCCGCCATTTCCTTGGCCCGGGCGTTCATGGGATGTCCGTCCGGGAGATTATTGGCGTATTTGTAGGTAAATTCGGCCGTCTGGGCCCGCGCCACCAACGGTGCGCCGATGCCGCCCAGAACCGCTGACGCCGCGGAAGCCTTGAGAATCGTGCGTCGTGAAAAGCTCATTGGGTTTCTCCCTTGAGGGTTGTTGTTCTTGAGACGGCCCGTCACGAGTCGCCAGCGATCTACCCGCGGCTTATTGCAGCGTCCGCCAGCGGCGGCAACACAGGCTTTGGCGTAGCAGGATTGCCTGGAGCAAAACCAACGCCTGGAGAGCCGTCTAATGGCCTTGTGTGGCAGAATATCCAGCTAAATATCTGATCAAACTACAGATAAAGATATTCCATAATATACCTTATGCGAATTATAGATGCGGCCCCCCCACACCGGGAGCCGCGCCATTAAATGCCGCTGCCTGGGAAGCGCCTGGAAGCGCGATCAGGCCTTTTCCACGTCGCCGCCCGCATCCAGCCAGCCCTTGAAGCCGCCGAGATTGCGCACATTGGAATAACCCATCTCCTTGAGGGTCTTGCCGACGAGCGCTGAGCGTCCGCCTGAAGCACAATACGCGACCACCGTCTTGGCGCGGTCGAAGGCCGCGTCGTGCATCGCCGAATTCGGGTCGGCACGGAATTCCACGAGACCGCGCGGCACTGCAAGCGCGCCCGGCACCTTGCCCGTGGTTGCGACCTCCGCGGGCTCGCGGACGTCGAGGAACAGCACATCGGGCTTGCCAACCAATCCCTTGGCCTCATCCGGGCTGATACGCGGCACTTCCGCTTCGGCTTCCGCCAACATCGCTTGCACTGTTTTCATATTTCTTCTCCCTGAAGTGATCGTGCGGACTTATCTGCCCCTGAAATGTGGCTTTCGGCGGCCGAGGAACGCCTCGACGCCTTCCTTGTGGTCCTCGCTCATACTCGCGAGCGCAAACTGATCGACGTCCATGTGGCTCGCCAGATCGTCGAGCGCATGCGCCAGGCGGTTGACCGTCAGCTTGGTCATGGCGACCGACAGCGGCGGCTGGGCGGCGACCTTGGCGGCAAGCGCCATGGCGGCATCGAACGCCTTGCCGGGCTCGGCCACCTCTTCCACCAAGCGCCATTCATAGGCTTCAGTGGCCGAGATGCGCTGGTCGGCCAGGATGACCGCCTGCTTGGTGCGCGCCGGTCCCATCAGATGCAGCATTCGCGGCACGCTCTGCCAGCTCATATTCATGCCGAGCCCGATCTCGGGCACGCGCATATGGGCGTCGCGGGCCATGACGCGGAAATCCAGCGCCACCGCCAGCGCCACGCCGCCGCCGACCACAAAAGCCTTCGATGGCGCCGATCGTGATCTGTTCCATCTCCTGCCAGGCGCGCGTCAGCCGCGGTCCCAGTTTCAGATGCCGGCGCAACGTGCCGAGATCCATGGATTTTCGCGAACGGCCTTCGGGATCCTTGAGGTCGAAGCCGGCGCTGAATGTCCGGGCGCCGGTCAGCACCACGACCGAGGTCTTATCGTCGTCCTCGAAGCTGCGGGCGGCGTCGGTAAGCTGGCGCAGCGCTTCCGGCGACAGCGCATTGATGCCGTCGCCGCGGTCGAACCGCACCACCGCAATGCGGCCCTCCGGCCCCAGGCCCTTCTCGATTTTTACAAACTCGGCCAACGCATTGCCTCCCTTCCCTGAGGTTTTCCCGAAACCTTAGCGCAGAATGCTGGCGGAAGGGCAAGCACATCCATCGGCTCGACATCGCCCGGATTTTGCGACTATCCTGACCGCATGAGCGACCACGATCACGACCACCACGACCATCATCACCACCACGATCACGATCATTCGGAGCTCTCCGAGACCGAGTTGCGCGTGCGCGCGCTGGAGACGATCCTGACCGAAAAGGGCTATGTCGATCCGGCGGCGCTGGACGCCATCATCCAGGCCTACGAGACCAAAATCGGCCCGCACAACGGCGCGCAGGTCGTCGCCAAGGCGTGGACGGATCCCGCTTTCAGGCAGGCCTTGCTGGACGACGCCAGCGCGGCGGTGAGTACGCTCGGCCACGTCAGCCGGGTTGGCGACCACCTCGTCGCCGTCGAGAACACGCCACAGCGCCATAACATGGTCGTGTGCACGCTGTGCTCCTGTTACCCTTGGGAAATGCTCGGGCTGCCGCCGGTCTGGTACAAGGCCGCGCCCTACCGGTCGCGCGCGGTGAAAGATCCGCGCGGCGTGCTTGCCGACTTCGGCGTCAGCCTGCCGAAGGAGACCGAGATCAGGGTTTGGGATTCGACCGCCGAGACGCGCTTCCTAGTGTTGCCGATGCGGCCCGAGGGTACCGAAGGATGGAGCGAACAGCAGCTCGCCGAGCTCGTCACGCGCGACTCCATGATCGGCACGGGATTTCCGAAAACGCCGGGATCGCCGTCGTGAACGGCGTTCACGACATGGGCGGCATGGACGGTTTCGGCAAGGTCGAGCCGGAGCCGAACGAGCCGATGTTCCACACCGAGTGGGAAGCGCGCGTGCTGGCCATGGTGCGGGCGATGGGCGCCGCCGGTGCCTTCAACATCGATACGTCGCGCTTCTATCGCGAGATGCTGCCGCCGCACGTCTATCTCGCGAGTTCGTACTACAAGAAATGGTTTCTCGGCCTCGAAGACATGCTGGTCGACAAGGGTTTTATCGCCGCCGAGGAAGTTGCTGCCGGTCACGCCGTGCAACCGCCGAAGCCGCTCAAGCACGGCAAGTTCGCGTTGAACGATGTCGAGCGCGTCATGGTGCGCGGCAAGTTTGGCCGCCCCGCCCCCGCAGCCGCGAAGTTCAAAGCAGGTGATCGTGTGCGCGCCAAGAACATTCACCCGGCAACTCACACCCGGCTACCGCGCTATGTGCGCGGCCATGTCGGCGTGGTGGAGCGCGATCACGGCTGCCATGTCTTTCCGGATACGGCCGCGATGGAGGCCGGCGAGAACCCGCAGTGGCTCTACACGGTCGTGTTCGACGGCGCCGAGCTATGGGGCCCGGACGCCGATCCAACCGTGAAGATATCGATCGACGCGTTCGAGCCCTATCTGGAGGCGGTGTGATGGATTCCACCGCCGCCGCATGCGCGACCGCCGCTGTCCCGGGCATTCCGCGCGACGACGCCGGCCCGGTGTTTCGCGAGCCCTGGGAGGCGCAAGCCTTCGCGATGGCACTGGCCCTGCACGAGCGCGGCCTGTTCAGCTGGCCCGAGTGGGCCTCAGCCCTCGCCGATCAGATCAAGCGCGCCCAGGCCGCCGGCGATCCGGATACGGGCGAGACCTATTACCGGCACTGGCTGGCGACGCTGGAGCATCTGGTTGCCGCCAAGGGCGTCGCCACTACCGAGACGCTGCATCGTTACCGCGACGCCTGGGACCACGCCGCCGACCGCACGCCGCACGGCATGCCGATCGAACTCACCCCCGCTGATTTCGGCCGTTAGGCCTGCGCCGCGTATTCGCGCCAGCCCTTGGCGCGCAACGCGCAGGCCGGACATTCTCCGCAGCCATACCCCCAATCGTGCTGCGCGCCGCGCTCGCCAAGATAACAGGTGTGGGAGTGTTCGCGGATCAGGTCGACCAGCCCTACCCCGCCAAGCTCATGCGCGAGCCTCCAGGTCGAGGCCTTGTCCAGCCACATCAGCGGGGTGTGCAATTCGAAGTTCTTCGCCATGCCGAGGTTGAGCGCCGTCTGCAGCGCCTTGATGGTCTCGTCGCGGCAGTCGGGATAGCCGGAATAGTCGGTCTCGCACATGCCGCCGATGATGTGACGGATGCCGCGCCGGTACGCCAGCGCCGCCGCGAAGGTGAGGAACACCAGGTTGCGGCCGGGCACGAACGTATTGGGCAGGCCGTCCTCGCCCATCGCAATGGCGACATCGCGCGTCAGCGCCGTATCGGAAATCTCAGCCAGCGTCGGGATCTCCAGCGTATGGCTTTCGCCGAGCTTCGCCGCCCAATCCGCTCGCAGGGATTTCATCCCTGCCAGCAGGCGGTCGCGGCAGGACAACTCGATCGCGTGACGCTGGCCGTAGCCGAAGCCTAGCATCTCGACGCGCGCAAAGCGCTGCAACGCCCAGGCAAGACAGGTGGTTGAATCCTGGCCACCGGAGAACAGCACCAGCGCAGTCTCGGACGATGATTTATTGCTCATAGGGGGCCAAATAGCATTCCCGGGCCGCGAGGCCAATCGGTGGAAATTGTCCCTGGTTCAGCCCGTTCCGCTGGGATCGGTACGCCGCTTGCGGCATAAAGCCAATGTCTTCCCCGGCGACGGAAATCCCATGACCCCTTCCCGCGACATTTCACGGCTGATCGAAATCATGGCGGCGCTGCGCACGCCGGTGACCGGCTGTCCGTGGGACCTCGAGCAGAATTTTGCGACGATCGTGCCCTACACCATCGAGGAAGCCTACGAGGTAGCGGACGCCATCACGCGCGGCGATTTCGACGACCTCCGCGAGGAGCTCGGCGACCTCCTGCTGCAGGTGGTCTATCACGCCCGCATGGCCGAGGAGCAGAACGCGTTTGCGTTCGGCGACGTTGTCGAGGCGATCACGCGCAAGATGATCCGCCGCCACCCGCATGTGTTCGCCGACAAGGATGGCAACATCGCCCCCGCCGGCGTCAAGAGCGCCTGGGAGCGCATCAAGGCCGAGGAAAAGGCCGAGCGCGCAACGCGGCGGCCGCCGGAAGAGACGGCGCACAAGTCGCTGCTCTCCAGCGTCAAGGCGGGACAGCCGGCGCTGACGCGGGCAATGGAGTTGCAGCGCAAGGCGTCCACCGTCGGCTTCGACTGGAACGATCCGCGCGCGGTGCTCAGCAAGATCCGCGAAGAGGCCGACGAGATCGAGGCCGCGCTCGACAGCGCCGACGCCGATGAACTTGCCGAGGAGACCGGCGATCTCTTGTTCGCGCTGGTCAATCTGGCGCGCCACGTCGGCGCCGATCCGGAAAGCGCGCTGCGCGGCACCAATGCCAAGTTCGAGCGCCGCTTCGCCTATATCGAACGCGCGCTTGCCGCCAAGGGCCGCTCGCTCGAAGACGCATCGCTCGCGGAGATGGACGCGCTGTGGAACGAGGCGAAAGGTGAAAAGCAACCCTCGGGAGCTTCAGTCCGGGCACAAGGCAAACGCTGAATTCACGCCACGTGCGGTACCGCATCGAACCTGGACACCACGATGTCGCGCTTGGTTTCGTCGACGCGCACCGTCATGTCGAAGCGGCCGTCGTGAAGCTCCTTGTTGAGCACTTCGGCGTTGCGATGCAGCCAGCTGATGCCGGCGCCGTCGGATGCGTCGATGGAGAGATCGAGCGTCGTTCGCGTCGCCGCCAGCCGATCCTCGATCGCGGTCAACAGCGCATCGATCCCCTCCCCGGTCTCCGCGGAAACCAGGAAACACGGCCGCTCCGGCGGCCGGCGGGCGGCGATGTTGCGCAGGTTCGCCCGTTCCTCGGGATCGAAGCGGTCAATCTTGTTCCAGACTTCCAGGATGCGCGCGCCGGCGTCCGGATCGATGCCGAGCTGGCGCAGCACGGCGTCGACGTCGCGCTCCTGCGCCTCCGCGTCCTCATGCGAGATGTCGCGGACGTGGAGGATGATGTCGGCTTCCAGCACCTCTTCGAGCGTGGCACGGAAGGCGGCCACGAGCTGCGTCGGCAGGTTGGAAATGAATCCCACGGTGTCGGACAGCATCGCCTTGCCGCCATGCGGCAGGCTCAGCGCGCGCAGGGTCGGGTCGAGCGTCGCAAACAGCATGTCGGCCGCCTGGACGTCGGCGCGCGTGAGCCGGTTGAACAGCGTCGACTTGCCGGCGTTGGTATAGCCGACCAGCGCCACCACACGGTAAGGCACCCGCTGCCGGCCGGCGCGGTGCAGCCGCCGCGTCGCCTGTACCTTCTTCAGTTCGTTTTCCAGCCGGGTGATGCGGTCGCCGATCAGGCGGCGATCGGCTTCGATCTGGGTCTCGCCGGGGCCGCCCATAAAGCCGAAGCCGCCGCGCTGGCGTTCCAGATGGGTCCATGACCGCACCAGCCGGCTGCGCTGATAGTTCAGATGCGCGAGCTCGACCTGCAGCGCGCCTTCCTTGGTCTTGGCGCGGCGGCCGAAGATTTCAAGGATCAGCCCGGTGCGGTCGAGCACCTTGGTGTTCCAGGCCTTCTCGAGGTTGCGCTGCTGGATCGGCGACAACGCGCAATCCATCACCACCAGTTCGATGTCGTGGCCCGCGATCAGGCCCGTGATCTCCTCGACCTTGCCTTTGCCGAGATAGGTCGCCGGCCGGATCTGACTGATCGGCGCGATCAGGGTGTCAGCGATCGTCAGGTCAATGGCGCGCGCCAGACCTGCCGCCTCCTCCAGCCGGGCGTCGGAATCGCGAACAGCCTCGTTCGCCTGCGCATCGGCATCGCCGCGACGCATGCGCAAATACGGGCCGATGACGATCACTCGCCCGGTCTGTCTGTCACCTGCCGACCGTGGACGGTCGGCGCCCCCTTCACGGTTGAAGGGTTCCAATCAGTTCACTCTCAAGCCGGAGCATCCTCGCCGCCTTCGAACAACTGGATCGGGGCGCCCGGCATGATGGTCGAAATCGCATGCTTGTAGACAAGCTGCGAGTGACCGTCGCGCCGCAACAGCAAGCAGAAGTTGTCAAACCAGGTGACAATGCCCTGCAGCTTTACTCCGTTGACCAGAAAGATCGTCAGTGGCGTTTTTGTTTTACGAACGTGGTTCAGGAAGGTGTCTTGTAGGTTTTGTGCGCGGTCTGCCGCCATTGTTTTTATCCCGCCGTCTTGTGCTTCTTTTTATTAAGCCGGTTGTTGCTCTCTAACGGAGCCTCCCCCGACTTGCCCGCTCCCCCTGAGATCCCCCTCCGGTCGGCTTGGCCGAACGATTAGAGGGTACGCGCGCTTTTTAGGCAAGCCGGTTCGCGCGCCACCAGTGCGGAACCCGGTGTGCATTCTCCCTAAGCCACCGGAAAGAGATAAATATTTTCAAGCATTTGCATGGACCGCGCGACGCAGCGCCATCCCGGCCGCGCGACGCCGGCTGGCCTCAGCCGACGCCCAGCGCCTTGAGCTTGCGATGCAGGGCCGAGCGCTCCATGCCGACGAACTCGGCCGTGCGCGAGATATTGCCGGAGAACCGGCTGATCTGGGCGATCAGGTAGTCGCGCTCGAACACCTCGCGCGCCTCGCGCAGCGGCAGCCCCATGATGTGCTCGCCATTGTTACTGGTCGGCATCGCCGGCACCATCGAGCCCACATCCTGCGGCAGCATGTCAGCCGTGATGATCGCCTCGGGGCCGCCGCCGGCCAGGATCATGACGCGCTCGACGTTGTTACGGAGCTGCCGGACGTTGCCCGGCCAAACGTGCGACTGCAGGACCGCCATCGCATCCTGCCCGATCTGGCGCTTCGGCAGGCCCGTCGCGATCGATATCTGATCCATGAAATAGTCGATCAGTTCAGGAATATCCTCGCGCCGCTCCGACAGCGGCGGAACACGGATCGGCACCACCGACAGCCGGTGATAGAGATCCTCGCGGAAGCGGCCCTCCGCGATCTCCTCCTCGAGATTTCGCGCGGTCGAGGAGATGATACGGACGTCGACGTGAACCTTGGCGGTGCCGCCCGAGCGCTGAAAGGTCTGGTCGACCAGTACGCGCAGGATCTTGTTCTGGGTCTCGCGCGGCATGTCGGCGATTTCGTCGATGAACAGCGTGCCGCCGTGGGCTTCTTCCAGCGCGCCCGGCTTGCGCGCCTGTTCGCCGTTGCTCTGCTCGATACCGAACAGTTCGACTTCCATCCGCTCCGGCGTGATCGCCGCGGCGTTGATGACGACGAACGGGCCCTCGGCGCGGCTCGATGCGTTGTGCAGCGTCCTCGCCGCCAGTTCCTTGCCCGACCCGGAAGGACCAACGATCATGATACGGCTGTTGGCCTTGGCAGCGCGATCGATGGTCTGGCGGAGCTGGTTCATGCAGGCGGAGCGCCCGGTGAGGACGCTGGCTGCGGGAGCCAGTTGCTTGAGTTCCTTCACTTCGCGCTTGAGGCGTGAATTCTCCAGCGCCCGGGTCGCCACCAGGATCAGCCGGTCCGACTTGAACGGCTTCTCGATGAAGTCATAGGCACCGCGCTTGATCGCCGCGACCGCGGTCTCGATGTTGCCGTGGCCGGAGATCATCACCACGGGAACGTCGGCGTGCTCTTTCTTGATTTGCTCGAGCAGTTGCAGGCCGTCGAGCTTGGAGCCCTGCAGCCAGATGTCGAGGAACACCATATGGGGACGGCGGTTGGCAACTTCGGCCAGCGCCGAATCGCTGTCGCGCGCGGTCCGGGTGTTGAAGCCTTCGTCTTCCAGAATCCCTGCAACGAGATCGCGGATATCGGCTTCGTCATCGACAATCAGAATGTCACTGGCCATGGGTTACACCTGTCTTGTCAGCTGCCGGATGCGGCTTTGAATTTTGTTTCGTCATTGGTCGCGGATGCCGACGCAATGGTTTCGACGGACGGCGCTTTTGTTTGATCGCCCGGCGCCTTCGTCTCCGCAGACGGTTCCTTGGCGCCCGCCTTCGCCGCCTGGCCGGAGACGGCAAATCGCAGCCGCATCCAGGCACCACGCTGCCCGGGCCGGAAATCCGAGGCATCCTTGAGTTCGATGCGGCCGCCGTGGTCTTCGAGCACGCGGCCGACGATGGCGAGCCCGAGCCCGGTGCCCTTCTGACGTGTCGTCACGTAGGGTTCCAGCAAACGGGCGCGACTCGTCTTGGGCAGGCCGATACCATTGTCGATCACGTCGATCACGATGTCGTCGTTCTCACGCGCGGCAACCACATCGATGCGGCCCTTGCCCAGTTCTTCCGGCGGCACCTGCTCGATTGCTTCGGTCGCGTTCTTGATGATGTTGGTCAGCGCCTGCGAAATCAGCCGGCGGTCGAACTGCGCCCGCATCGGGTCCTGCTTGATATCGGCTTCGATATCGAGATCGGGATGCCCGACCTTCATCAGGAACACCGCCTGGCGCACGGTGTCGGCGACGTCCTCGCCTTCCATGACGGGCTTCGGCATCCGCGCAAAGCGGGAGAATTCATCGACCATCCTTCTGATGTCGTCGACCTGTCGCACGATCGTATCGGTGCATTGTTCGAAGATGTTCTTGTCTTCGGTGATGACCTTGCCGAATTTGCGGCGGATACGTTCGGCCGAGAGCTGAATCGGCGTCAGCGGATTCTTGATTTCATGTGCGATGCGGCGTGCGACATCGCCCCACGCGGACGTGCGCTGCGCCGAGACGAGTTCGGTGATGTCATCGAGCGTGATGATGTAGCTGTCGCGCGACTGGCTGGTCTGCTCGGCACTGACGCGAACCGAAAGATTGCGCTCGTGGCCGTCGCGGGTAATCGTGATCTGGCCCTGCACCAGCCGCTGCGTGCCCTCGCGTGCGGTTTTCATCATGTCGTCGAGTTCGGGCAGCACGTCCGACAGGGGATGGTCCAGCGTCTCCGATTCGGCGTGGCCGATGAGCTTTTCGGCGGAGCGGTTGAGAATGCCGACGCTGCCGGAGGCGTCGACGCCGATGATGCCCGCGCTGGCCGACGACAGCACCGCCTCGATGAAGCGGCGACGGCTGTCGATCAGGTCTGAAGCGCTGACGAGTTCGTCGCGCTGGGTGCGCAGTTCGGCCGTCATCTTGTTGAAGGTTTCGCCGAGCTGCGCCAGGTCGCCTTCCGATTTGTGGACCGGCACCTGGACATGCAGGTCGCCGGTCGAAACGATATTGGCCGCACTCATCAGGTTGCGGATCGGCTCCACCAGCCAGTTGGCGAAATTCAACCCGATCAGCACCGACGCCATCAGGATCGTGAGCGCGATCACCGCAAACATCAGCGCAAAAGCGACCTGGATGCCGAGCCGGCGGGATTCGATCTGGGCATATTCGGCGACACTGGCTTCGGTCTGCTTGAGCTGCGCGACCACGCGGGGATCGAGCAGCCGCGCCACGTACAGGAAGGTGTCGTTGAACGAGCGCAGGCGGATCACCGCCGCCACGTAATTCGCCTCAGGGAAGACCGCGATCTGCGGCTCGTCTTCATTGACGTTGCTCAAAAACTCCTGCGGCGGCGTCGTGAATTCCCGTTTGATGCCGGTCTGCGCCTCCGACAGGATGTTGCGATCCTTGTCGATCAGCATGGCGCCCGGCAAATTGCGGGAGGCCGCGCTTTGGGTCAGGAACTCGCGGAACGACTGCTGGTCCTGGTCGAACAGCGGCCGGGCCCGGGCGATGTCGTTGGCCATTCCGAGGATATCGCCGCGGATCAGCTGCGCGTGTTCGTAGGTGTAGGCGCGCGCCACAATCAGCGAGTTCTGCATCACCTCGCGGGTCGGCCCCGAGAACAGCCGGTCGAGGCCGCGGTCGATGGTCACGTTGGCGACGATCGCCACCAGCACGGCCGGCAGCACGGCGATGACGGAGAACAGTCCGACGATCTGGACATGCAGCCGCGCCGCCGCCCGGCCCCGCCGCCGGGCCTGAATTACCAGCCAGACCTCGCGGCTGATGATGCCGACCAGCAGCAGGATGGTCGCCGCGTTGATCAGCAGGAACGAGTAGACGACGTTGCGGGTCGGCTCGATCGGCGTCAGGCCGCTCAGCACCATGAAGGTCAGGAACGCCGACAGCAGCGCGATCCCGACCGCAAACGGCGCCACCCACTTCCGCAGGATGCCTCCTGTGGACTGGCTGTGCGACGGGTCGAACGATGGCGCCGAGGTCTCTGCGGTGGTCATTCCGGCAATCGGTGAGATGAAAGGTTCTGGGACCGCCTGCTGCGGACTGATGCATTCATATCACATTGTTGCTAGAATGCGACAAATCCGCGGCGTTGCCGACCGCAAAACGATCGGCGCCGAGCAGAATCCCGATTTATCCCCTTCCCGAGAGCCGGTACCCCCTAACCGCCGCTCCGATAGACCTGAATGTCGAGGTCGCGGATCTTCTTGCGCAGCGTGTTGCGGTTGAGCCCGAGGAGATCGGCGGCGCGGATTTGATTGCCGCGGGTGGCCGCCAGCGCCGCGGTCAGCAGCGGCACCTCGATCTCCTTGAGGATGCGGTGATAGAGGCCTGGCGGCGGCACGCCATTCGGGAAACCCGAGAAGTGCGACGACAGGTAGGCCTCCACGGCGCCACCGAGGTTCTCCACTCCGAGCGGGGCATTGCCGCCGGAAGCGACCGCCGGCGGCGCCAGTTCGCCGTCGATCACCGAGCCGGTGATCACGTCCTGCGGATAGAGCGCCGCCAGCCGGCGTGCGAGGTTCTCGAGCTCTCGCACGTTGCCGGGCCAGCGGTGCTGCTTGAGCCGCTCGAGCGCCAGCGCGTCGAGCTTCTTCGGCGGCAGGCCGTCCTTTTCGGCGAGCGAGAAGAAATGCCGGATCAGATCGGGCAGGTCCTCGATCCGCTCCCGCAGCGGCGGCAGGCGCAGCGGCACCACGTTGAGGCGGAAGAACAGATCCTCCCGGAACAGCCCCTGCTGGATCAGGATGCGCAGATCCTTGTTGCTGGCCGCCACGATCCGAACGTCGGTCTTGATCGGCGTGCGTCCCCCGACGGTGGTGTATTCGCCCTGCTGCAGCACTCGCAACAGCCGGGTTTGCGCCTCCATCGGCATGTCGCCGATTTCGTCGAGAAACAACGTGCCGCCTTCGGCCTGTTCGAAACGGCCGGACGCGCGGGTATTGGCGCCCGTGAACGCGCCGCGTTCATGGCCGAACAACTCGGATTCGATGAGGTCGCGCGGGATCGCCGCCATGTTGACGGCGACGAAAGGGCCGTTGCGGCGCTTGCCGTAGTCGTGCAGCGCGCGGGCCACCAGTTCCTTGCCGGTGCCGGACTCGCCGGAGATCATCACCGTGAGGTCGGTCTGCATCAGACGCGCCAGCACCCGGTAGATTTCCTGCATCGCCGGTGAACGGCCGACCAGCGGAATCGAATCGAATTCCGATTCATCGTTGGCATTCGCCACCCGCTCCTTCGGCTCGGCCAGCGCCCGGCCGACGATGGTGATGAGTTCCTTGAGGTCGAACGGTTTTGGCAAGTACTCATATGCGCCGCGCTCCGAGGCCCGGATCGCCGTCATGAACGTGTTCTGCGCGCTCATGACGATGACCGGAAGGCTCGGCCGCATTTTCTTGATCCGCGGCAGCAGATCGAACGCGTTCTCGTCGGGCATCACCACGTCGGTGATGACGAGATCGCCCTCGCCCTGGCTCACCCAGCGCCACAGCGTCGCGGCGTTGCCAGTAAGGCGGACTTCATATCCAGCGCGCGAAAGCGCCTGGTTCAGAACCGTGCGGATGGCGGTATCGTCATCTGCAACGAGAATGCTACCTGCGGGCATTGTAATTCCTCATCTTGCGTCCTGTGAGGCAGGCGGCGGCGTACCCGGAACGCCGTCGCGGTTGCTTTGGTCGAACTGTTTGGCGGGGTTGAACATCGGCAGCAGCACGCGGAACGTGGTCTTGCGCGGCTGGGATTCGCATTCGATGATGCCGCCGTGATCGCCGACGATCTTGGCAACCAGCGCCAGCCCGAGGCCGCTGCCGGTTTGCTTCGTCGTCACGAACGGGTCGAACAGATTCGGCAGCAGGTCTTCCGGCACGCCGGAGCCGTTGTCCTTGACGCAGAACTCGAGCGGCAGCGACACCCGCGATTTCTTGCCCGGCACCGATAGGCGCACGCCGGGACGGAACGCGGTGGTGAGCTGGATTTCCGCGTCGGAGCCGAGATCGGCGACCGCTTCGGCGGCGTTCTTCACCAGGTTGAGAAACACCTGGATCAGCTGATCCTGATTGGCCAGCACCGGCGGCAATGACGGATCGTAATCCTCGATGAAGCGGATATTGCGGGCAAAACCGGATTGCGCCAGCCGTTTGACGTGGTCGAGCACGGAGTGGATGTTGACCGGCCCGCGCGCCACCGGGCGGTCGTCGCCGAACACCTCCATGCGGTCGACCAGGGTAACGATGCGGTCGGCCTCGTCGCAGATCAGCCGCGTCAGCATGCGGTCTTCGGATGAGGCTGCCTGCTCCAGCAATTGCGCCGCACCGCGGATGCCCGACAGCGGGTTCTTGATCTCATGCGCCAGCATCGCGGCCAGCGCGATCACCGAGCGCGCCGCGCTTCGATGGGTCAATTGCCGGTCCATCTTGTCGGCAATCGTGCGCTCCTGCAGCATCACCACGATGTGGCCCGGCCGCTCGGTGAGCGGGGCGACGTGCAGATCGACCTGGCGATCGCCACCGATGCGGGGGGTGCCGAGATCAACCTTGTACTCGTTGACCGGCGAGCCGCTCGATCGCACCTGATCGATCAGCGCCAGCAGCGGACTGCCGAACGGTACCAATTCCCTGAGCGACTGCCGCCGCAGGAATTGCGCGGAAATCTCGAAAAAGGATTCGGCCGCGATATTGGCGTCGATGATGCGGCCGTCGGGCGCCACCAGCAGCACCGGGTTGGGCAGCGCGTTGAGGATGGCATCGCTGTCGGCGGGCACCGGCCGACGATGTTCTGCGGCTGACGTCATGCAGCAGCACTCCATGCAAAATCGTCGTACGCATCCTGGAGCGATCGATGCACCCGGTGCGGATCCTCCGAAGTCAGAATGTCCTGCCGCCAGTGCTTGAGCTTCGCAGCCGGCGCGCGGCTGCACTGCGCGGCGATCTCCAGCGCCCAGCCGAGATGTTTTCGCGCGTGCTTCAGGCCGATGCGCAGGCCGTAATGGCGGCAGACCTGATCGTAGAGCGCACGGATATGGCCGAGCTGTTCGGCCAGGTCAGGCATGGCCTCGGCCTGGCCGGTTTCGAGCCGGCGCCCGATCTGCCCCGGCAGCCACGGCTGCCCCTGCGCGCCGCGCCCGATCATGACGGCATCGGCGCCGGAGACGTCGAGCGCCTGCACGGCCCTCTCGAACGTGGTGATATCGCCGTTGACGACGAGCGGCACCGAGATCGCATCCTTGACCGCACGTATCGCGGTCCAGTCCGCCTCGCCCTTGTAGAACTGGCAGCGCGTCCGCCCGTGCACGGTGATCATCTGCACGCCGGCAGCTTCCGCCCGGCGCGCGAGTTCGGGCGCGTTGAGCGAACGATCGTCCCAGCCCAGCCGCATCTTCAGCGTCACCGGCACTTTCACCGCCGCGATCGTCGCCTCGATCAGCGTCAGCGCATGATCGAGATCGCGCATCAGCGCCGAGCCGGACTGGCCGCCGGTGACGTGACGCGCCGGACAGCCCATGTTGATGTCGATGATGTCGGCGCCTGCAGCTTCCGCCACCTTGGCCCCCTCCGCCATCCAGTGCGTCTCGCAGCCCGCGAGCTGGACGACATGCGGACCGATACCCGCAGCTTCGCAGCGCAGCCGCGACATCGGCCTTCCGTGCACGAGCTCATCGCTGGCGGTCATTTCAGACACGACCAGCCCGGCGCCGAGGGCGGCCGCCTGACGTCGAAACGGGGCATCGGTGACGCCGGACATCGGCGCCAGGAGAACCCGGTTGGCGACAGCAATTTCGCCTATTTTCAACGGCTTAGGGAGTGAACTTTCCGGGCCGGGCACGGGGCTCTCGTGGTTGGGGCGGCAGCGTCATTGCGGCCGTCGGTGCATATTGTCAGCACAAATCTTGTGCAGTCAAGCTTCTTGCCTACACTTTAGACAGATCTATCAGTTGTGCAAGTGCACTGCAACAAAATCTGCTTTTCCCACAGCCATAGTGAATCGCTCTGTTCTTCCGTAATCGGCGTGGTAGGGCTGTGCGCCCCGGGGCAAGCCGCCTCCCTGCCAAATCCCGACACGCCTGTATTCGAGTTCAAATGCCGAGACCTGAGCGCACAGCAGCCATCCTCGTCGCAGCCGGGCGCGGGCTTCGCGCCGGCGCTGGCGGACCCAAGCAGTATCGCGAGATCGGCGGGCAGACCGTGATCTTCCGCGCCATGGAAGCGTTCTGCCGGCACCCGGACGTCTTTGCGGTGCAGCCGGTGGTCAATCCGGATGACGCCGCCGTCTTCAATGCCGCCGTTGCCGGCCTGCGCCATCAGCCTCCTGCCAATGGCGGCGCGACCCGCCAGGCTTCGGTGCATGCCGGCCTCGAGGCGCTCGCCGCATCGAAGCCCGACATCGTGCTGATCCACGACGCCGCGCGGCCATTCGTAAGCCCGGCCGTCATCTCGCGCGCGATCGATGCGGCCGGACACACCGGCGCGGCGGTGCCTGCGATCCCGGTCACAGACACGATCAAGCAGGTCGGCGATACCGGCAACGTCGAGGCGACGCCCGAGCGCGCGCGGTTGCGGATTGCGCAAACGCCGCAAGCGTTTCGCTTCGACGTGATTCTGGATGCCCATCGCCGCGCCGCGCGCGACGGCCGCAGCGACTTCACCGACGACGCGGCGCTGGCGGAATGGGCAGGATTGACGGTAGCGACTTTTGAAGGCGATCCTGCGAACATGAAACTGACGACACCGGAAGATTTTGCCCGCGAGGAAGCCCGCCTCGCCGCCCAGCTCGGCGACATCAGGACCGGCACGGGCTATGACGTGCACGCCTTCGGCGACGGCGATCATTTGATGATCTGCGGTGTGCGCGTGCCGCACACACGCGGCTTTCTCGCCCATTCCGACGGCGACGTCGGCCTGCATGCCCTGGTCGACGCCATCCTCGGCGCACTGGCCGACGGCGACATCGGCTCGCACTTTCCGCCCAGCGATCCGCAGTGGAAGGGTGCTGCGTCCGACAAATTCCTGAAATACGCCGTCGACCGCGTCACCGCGCGCGGCGGCCGCATCGCCAATCTCGAGGTCACGATGATCTGCGAACGTCCGAAAATCGGACCGCTGCGCGACACCATGCGCGCGCGCATCGCCGAGATCACTGGGCTCAACATCTCGCGCGTCGCCGTCAAGGCGACCACCAGCGAGCGGCTCGGCTTTACCGGCCGCGAGGAAGGCATCGCTGCAACCGCAAGCGCCACCATCCGCTTGCCCTGGAGCGAATGAGCCATGAGCGGCAGCGACGCCCGCGCCCTGTCCCGCTCGCTGCTTGACCTGTGCCGGATGCGCAAGCTGACGATTGCCACCGCCGAGTCCTGCACCGGCGGCCTCGTCGCCGGCGCGCTCACCGACATTCCCGGCTCCTCCGACGTGATCGACCGCGGCTTCGTCACCTATTCCAACGACGCCAAGCGCACGATGCTCGGCGTCAAGGCGACGACGCTTGCGACCTTCGGCGCGGTCAGCAAGGAAACCGCGACCGCGATGGCGATCGGTGCGCTGGAGAAGGCCAAGGTCGATCTCGCGGTGTCGATCACCGGCATCGCCGGCCCCGGCGGCGCCACGCCGGGCAAGCCGGTGGGCCTGGTGCATTTCGCGGTCGCCTCGCGCGACGGCCGCATCCTGCATCGCGAGATGCGCTTCGGCGCCATCGGCCGCACCACGGTGCGCCAGCGCTCCGTCGTCGAGGCGCTGCGCATGCTGATGGAGATCGCGCGCGGACCGCAGCCGCCGGTCAAGCCGCGGCGCGAAACCATGAGCCGGCTGCGTCCGCGGGTGGCGCGCAGCCCGCGCCGCGTCGCCGTCAAGCGCCGGCGGACGCCGCCCCGGAGCTAGAGCATAGCCGGTTCTGATTGAATCAGAACCGACTATGCTCCAGATTCTTGTTTTGACGCGTTTTCTTCACGCGAACCGGTATCCACTTCGCTTGAAAACGCTATAGCAGATCTCTAGCCCTTCCCGTAGACCGCATCCGCGCGCTTCTCGAAGGCTGCGGCAAAGCGCTGGAACGCGGTATCGAACATCGTCCCCATCAGCATCGCCAGCATCCGGCTCCTGAACTCGTAGGAGAGGAAGAAGCCGACATCGCAGTCGGTTTCCGACTTCGGCTCGAACGTCCAGCGGTTTTCGAGATTGCTGAACGGGCCCTTCAAATATTCGACCATGATCTTGAGGTTCGGCCGGTCCAGCGTCACCCGGCTGGTGAAGGATTCGCGCACCAGCTTGAACGACACGGTCATGTCGGCGACGATGATTTCGGTGCCGTCATCCTTCGGCGTGCGCTGGCGTATCTTCAGCGACTGGCACAGCGGCACGAATTCCGGATAGCGCTCGACATCGGCGACCAGATCGAACATCTGCGGCGCGGTGTGACGAACCCGGCGCTTGCTGGAAAACCTTGGCATCAGACGTGATGTAGCGCAGCTCTGGCCGCTCTCAGTTTGGCGAAATCCTCACCGGCATGGTGCGACGAGCGGGTCAGCGGGCTCGCCGACACCATTAGAAAGCCCTTGGTATAGGCTACCTTCTCGCAGCCCGCGAACTCGTCCGGCGTGACGTAGCGCATGACCGCGTGATGCTTGCGGGTCGGCTGCAGATACTGTCCGATGGTCAGGAAATCGACGTCCGCCGACCGCAGATCGTCCATCACCTGCAGCACCTCGTGGCGCTCCTCGCCGAGGCCGACCATGATGCCGGACTTGGTGAATATCGTGGGATCGATTTCCTTGACCCGCTGCAGCAGCCTGATCGAATGGAAGTAGCGCGCGCCCGGGCGCACCGTGAGATAGCGTGCCGGCACGGTTTCGAGATTGTGGTTGAACACGTCGGGCTTTGCCGCCACGACCACCTCCAGCGCGCCTTCCTTGCGCAGGAAGTCGGGGGTGAGGATTTCTATCGTCGTATTCGGGCAGCGCGCACGGATCGCGCGGATGGTTTGCGCAAAGTGCTCGGCGCCGCCGTCTGCGAGATCGTCACGATCGACCGAGGTCACCACGACGTGGGTGAGGCCAAGCTTGAAGGTGGCTTCCGCGACATGCTCCGGCTCGGCGGCATCGAGCGCGCCGGGCATTCCGGTCTTGACGTTGCAGAACGCGCAGGCCCGGGTGCAGGTGTCCCCCATGATCATGAAGGTGGCGTGCTTCTTGTCCCAGCACTCGCCGATGTTCGGGCAACCGGCCTCCTCGCAGACCGTGACGAGGCCGTTCTCCTTGACGATCTTTCGCGTATCGGCGTAGCCGCGCGTATTCGGCGCGCGTACCCTGATCCAGTTCGGCTTGGGCGGCGACAGCGCATCCGGCCGGTTCACCTTTTCGGGGTGACGCGGGCGAACCTGGTTCTGGGAGACGGTATCGACGAGAACGACCATGCTTGAGTCCGGATATTGCTGAATCAGTTAGCTAATCCGTGTCGCCGATCCCCGCAACCCGGTTGCGGGTCGAGCCGCAACCCGGTTGGTCAAAGCTAGCAGAAACATGCAACATATTGCGACCTTTCACGTCCATTCCCGCTGATTCCCACCTCAAAATGGCTCAAAATCCCAAGCCGGCCGAAACAACCGCCCCTAGCCTCGGCAAGCCGCTCAAACGCTCGTTTTTCAACCGCAGCGTCCATGACGTGGCACCGGACCTGATCGGGGCGACGCTGCTGGTCGACGGCGTCGGCGGCGTCATCGTCGAGGTCGAGGCCTATCACCATACCGATCCGGCGGCGCATTCGTTCAACGGACCGACGCCGCGCAACATGGTGATGTTCGGCCCGCCGGGCTTTTCCTATGTCTACCGCTCCTATGGCATCCACTGGTGCGCGAACTTCGTCTGCGAGGCCGAAGGCTCGGCCAGCGCAGTGCTGATCCGCGCGCTGGAGCCGACCCACGGCCTTGCCGCCATGCGCCGCCGTCGCGGCCTGCAGGAAGCACGCGCGCTGTGCTCGGGGCCGGGCAAACTGTGCGAGGCGCTTGGCATCACGATCAAGCACAGCGCACTGCCGCTCGATGCGCCGCCGTACGCGCTGTATGCCCGCATCGGTGAACCCGACATCGTCGCCGGCGTGCGGATCGGGATCACCAAGGCAGTCGATTTGCCGTGGCGATATGGGCTGAGGGGGTCGAGATTTCTGAGCAAGCGGTTTTGATGGTGAGAGCATGCTCGCTCTGTAGGGCGGGCAAAGGAGCGTAAGCGACGTGCCCACCATTCAACGCCGTGCTCGTGATGGTGGGCACGCTGCGCTTTGCCCACCCTACGACTTCTCGTTCTCGCGGCGCGTTGCACCCGAGCTTTGCATCTTCGTTGACCCTCTTGAAGTACCGAGGGCGCAGGGAAGACCGGGTGCGCGCTGCACCCGCGGTCTCGCGTGCGATTTGCGCAAACAAAAATGCACACGAGCATACAGGTTCAGCGGAAACACTCCGGCCTTCCCTGCGCAGTGGCTTTACGGCTTACTTCGTGATCTCCCCGGAGAACGGCTCTTTTGCCTCCGTCGTTCCACGATGTGACTCGTAAAACTTGACGCCAGCACCGCGACGTCAGGACCACACGACTTCGCCGTACGCTTCATGCGCGCTCGTCGTTTGCGCAATCCGCGTCCACCGCATCCCACCGCGCGTTCGTGACGATCGCGAGCGCCCCTCGTAACGGGTGAGACGGGCGGAATTATAGCGATGATTTGCCCGACAGGCAGAGCGGAATATTTTTGCGCGTGGCACTGGACAGTTCACGCACGAAGCAAGTGGACTTGATTTGCCCGTCGGGCACATGCCTCCGCGTGAAGATCAATCGCGCTTCGCCTTCTCCTCCATCGCGGTCTGAAGTCGCTTGATGTCGGCCGGGGACAGTTGGGGGCGGTCCACCTTGATCGTCAGCTTGTTGAGTTTGGCGGTCAGCGCGAACGGCGGCCTGTAGTCGGCGTCGTTGACGCCGGTCAGCGTGTCGGAGCCGATGTCGAAGCTTTCATCCCACTGCAGGATCATCGGCAGCGTCTTGGGCATGCGCTTGGTCGCAACTTCCTTGCCGTCCACCTTCAGCGTGCCGGTGCCGGGCTGGCCGAGGCCGCTGAAGTTGTTGAAGGCCAGCGTGCCGGCGCCGATGCCCTCATACTTGAAATCGAACTCGATGGTGTGACGGCCCGGCGAAAGCGCATCCGCACCTTCCCACTTGATGCGTTCGAGATCGACCATGTTCCACAGGAACACCGGCTTGCCCTGCAGCAGGTAGAATCCATAGCCGGCGAACCGCCCGCCCGACGTCAGGATCATGCCCTCGCCACCGCCGCTTGGTATCTCGATATCGGCGGTGATGGTGTAGGACGTGTTCAGAAGCAGCGGCGAGTCGCCCTGCGGCAGGCCGACCATCGGCCGCGTGTAGACGAACTCGGTGCGACCGGCGGTGATGTTCGGCCGTGGTGCGACGATGCGTGCCGCCACCGACGCATCCATCGGGAACACCTGGTACTTCCTCGCTTCGGCGATGAACTTCTCTTTCATCTCCTTGACCTTCTGCGGGTTCTTCGCCGCGAGATCCGTGGTCTGATTGAAGTCGGCATTGAGGTTGAAGAGTTCGAGCACCTGCTTGTTCAAGGGGTCGGGATTGGCCGGACCAAAGGCCTCCCATGGTGCGCGGTTGACCTTCGTGCTGAGAAACCAGCCGTCGTCGTACAGCGCCCATTGTCCCATCATCTCGAAGTATTGGGTCTTGTGCCGCGATGGCGCCTTGGCGTTCTTCGCATCGAACGTGTAGGCGAAGCTGATGCCCTCGATCGGCTTCTGCTTGATGCCATCGACCACCTCAGGCGCGCTGATCCCCGCGGCTTCGAGGATCGTCGGCACGACGTCGATCACGTGAACGAACTGCTCGCGCAACGCGCCCTTGTCCTTGATGCGCGCCGGCCACGACACCACCATGTTCTGATTGATGCCACCGAGCTGGGAGGCGTTCTGCTTGAACCAGCGGAACGGCGTGTCGAAGGTCCACGACCAGCCGGCCGACATGTGGTTGTAGGTGTGCTCGGTGCCCCAGACGTCGTAGAATTTCATCTGGACGTCGGCAGGCAGGTCGTTGACGCCGTTGAACCACGCCACCTCGTTCGGCGTCCCCATCGGGCCGCCCTCCGCGCTCGTGCCATTGTCGCCGTTGATATAAATGATCAGCGTGTTGTCGAGCCTGCCCAGATCCTCGAAGGCCTGGACCACGCGTCCGATCTCGTGGTCGTTGTAGGCGGCGTAGGCGGCAAAGACTTCGACCTGCCGGATGAACAGTTTCTGTTCTTCCGCTGAGAGCGCGTCCCATTCCTTCAAAACGTCCTTCGGCCAGGGCGGCAGCTTCGCGTCCTTCGGGATCACGCCGAGCCGCTTCTGGTTCTCGAAAATCCGGTCGCGAACCTTGTTCCAGCCTTCGTCGAATAGTTTCAGCTTGCTGATCTTGTCCACCCACTCCTTGGTGGGATGATGCGGCGCATGCGTAGCGCCGGGCGCGTATTTGATGAAGATCGGCTTGTCCGGCTGGATCTGATGCATTCGCGTCACGTAGTCGATGGCATCGTCGGCCATGCCGGTTACGAGATTCCAGCCCGGCTTGCCATCAAACGGAAAGATCTGGGTGGTATTGCGGAACAGATTCGGCTGCCATTGGTTGGCGTCGCCACCGACGAAGCCGTAGAAATACTCAAAACCCATGCCGGTGGGCCACTGGTCGAACGGACCCACCTGGCTGGCAGCAAAAGCCGGCGTGTTGTGGTTCTTGCCGAACCACGAGGTCGCATAGCCGTTCTCGAGCAGAATGCGCCCGATCGTCGCCTTGTCCCGGTCGATGATGCTGTTGTAGCCGGGGAATCCCGTCGACTGCTCCGACACCACGCCGAAGCCGGCCGAGTGATGGTTGCGCCCGGTGATCAGCGCCGCGCGCGTCGGCGAGCACAGCGCGGTGGAGAAGGTGCGGTTGTAGCGCAGCCCCTCGTTCGCGATGCGGTCCATGGTCGGGGTCGGGATCACGCCACCGAACGTGCTGGGCACGCCGAAGCCGGCGTCATCGGTGATGATGAGCAAGATGTTGGGCGCGCCTTTCGGCGGCACGACCCGCGGCGCCCACCACGACTGCGACTGCAGTGCACCGTCCTTGATCACCCCGCCGAATTTTGGATCGGGTGGCGGTAGCTGCTTGCCGCTGATGCTCGAACTGGCGCTTGGCGAACCCAGCGTGCCGGAGACCTGCTGGGCTGCGACCTGGCTCACCATTGCGAGCGAGCTTGCGAGGCACAGGAATGTGCCGGTGATGGATCGAAGCGAAAACGCAGAGGATCCCGGCATGTTTAGGCTCTCCTTGATCGCTGGTCCCAGGGCAGCTTCGATCCTGCACTCCCGGGTTCCTCCTCCTTTGATCTGGATCAACCGAGGCTCGATATACCGCCGTTGTCGCCTTGATGCCGGGCGCTCGCTTACGATGAAGTTGAGCGTCTCCTCTTGAGACGAACGCATTGCATGCTGATCACGCGTAGGTCATTCATCCAGATGAACGCTTGTTTATCCGGATGATGCACGGAGCGTCGGCGCGCGCGTTGCAGCGAGCGATGTGCAATTCGACCCGCCGTCAGGAAGCCGCTCGCTGCTTGATCAGCGGAACCGCGAAACTCTCTCCCAAATCCCATCATGGATCGGAACGAATGACGTCGACGCGCCGTTCTCCCGAAGATCGGAATACTCGGATGAGCGCTCGTGTTTGTTGCGCTCCGAAGTCCGAAACTCCCGACAATGCAGCGAAACAACGAGGAGAGAACAGATGAGTAATATGAGAAAGAGCAAGTTCCTGCTGAGTACAGCCGTGCTGCTCGCGGGCGTCAGCCTGGCATCGGCGCAAGGCATGCGTGAGGGTGGCGGCGGGATGAACGCCGGCGGTGCTGGCGCTGCGGAACGCGGGTCGGGCGGCGGCATGTCGCAAGGTCGCGCTGGCGGCGGCCGGGCCGAGGGCGCTGCAGCCGCGCCGTCGGGTTCGGCGCGTGGCGAAGCGATGCGCGAGAGTGGCCGCGCCGCCGAGAAGACGGCTCGCGGCGAGCGACCGACGAGCAAGGAGCAGATCGGCAGCGATCAGCGAGGGCAGAAACAGCAGACCGTTGGGCAAGGTCGCGACGAGCGCGACCAAACGCGTCAGTCCAAGTCCGAAAGCTCCAAGTCCGAAAGCACCAAGTCCGAAAGCTTGAAGTCCGAAAGCGCCAGATCCGAAAGCGATAAGCGCGGCAAGGACCAGACCGTTGGCGAAAGCCGTCGCGATCGCGACCAGACCGGTCGAACCGAGCGTGCAAAGTCCGAGAGCGCAAAGCAGGATAAGGGCGCGACCAGGGATGCCAACACCCGGGAAAATGCTCAGGACAAGAACGCACAGCAAGGTCGGACGACAGGCGCCAACACGCGCGAGCAGAGCGATAACCCTGCACGGAGTGAAAGCGCGCAGCGTGACCAAGGTACGACGACCGGCGCCAACGCGCAGGGACAGGCCAACGCCCGGACGCAGGCTCAGGATGGGATGGCCCAGAGCATGTCGGGCCGCGTACAGGTGAGCGAGCAGCAGCAGACAAGGCTGCAGCAATCGGTTCTGAGTTCGCGGAACGTCGCGCGCGTCAACGCCGCCTCGATCAACTTCCGGATCAATACTGGCGTCGTGGTGCCGCGGAATATTTCCGTGGTGTCTGTCGCCGCCTACCCGGCACTGATCGACATTTATCCGGACTATCGCGACGCCAGCTTCTTCGTCGTGGACGACGAAATCGTGGTTCTCGACGAGCGCCGCAGGATTGTCGACGTGGTTCCGGCTGGACCGCGAGCACGCTATGCCCGCGGTGGCAGCGTCGGTCATGGGGGCGGCAGCGTCGCAGCACTCGACCTCAGCCCTGACGAGATCCGTATTGTTCAGGGCGTGTTGATCGAGCGCGGCCTGTTGAGCGGCGAAGCTGACGGGATCCTGGGTTCCGATACGCGTGCCGCGCTGATTACATTCCAGCGACAGGAGGGCTTCCGGACCACCGGCTCCATCGACTCGGCAACCATTTCCGCACTCGGCGTATCCAGCCGGATCACTGCGACCCGGAACGAGTCGACCACGGTCGGCCAGGGCGGCGGTCAGCGGCCATCAGCCCCGCAGAATACGACTGACCGGGCACCGACGCAGCAGAACGAGCCGGCAACAAGCGGCCAGGCAGGCACGGAGCAGCCCAAGGGCCAGACCACCGGTCAAGCCAGCGCGCCGCGACCTTCCGGCCAGACGACCGGACAATCTCCCGCGCAAGACGCCCGTGAACCGCGCGCCAAAGAGCGGTCCGGGCAAAGCGACCAGAACAATGCTCCGGCATCGTCGCCGACGCAGCCCCCATCGAACCGGTGATACGTCACCCCAGAGCCCCGCTTCGGCGGGGCTCTTTTTTATACGCTTGAAGGCGGACGGCGACGTGCGGCCAAACCCATCCCGTCAGAATGAGGTCCGATCATCGAGACCACGTCCGCTGAAACGTCTCCCGTGATACAGTTCGGCAGGCGATCGGACAAGGATCCAGGCGTGAAGGGCAAATGGACGAAGGGTTGAGCTGCTGATGGAGCTATCCTACTCACAGAATCTCGAGGACTATCACCTCTCCCTTGCATTCGCAGGACAGGCGACCGGTACGTATATCGATATCGGTGCAGGCCATCCGGTCGCGGACAATGTGTCGTTCTGGTTCTACGAGCGCGGATGGCGGGGCATTGTCGTCGAGCCGCAGGCTGAACTTGCCGCGCTCTACGGGCGGCTGCGTCCGCGCGATATCGCGGTGCGCGGCCTGGTCGGGCGAGAGAACGGCGAAGCCGACTTCCACATGGTCGATCGACTGCATGGACTTTCGACGACACGCGAAGACGTTGCGCAGAAGGCTCGGGGCTTTGACGTCGATTACGAGACGCTTCGCCTGCCCGTGACCACGCTGGCGCAATTGTGCGAGAGCCATGATGTCGGCCCGATCGACTTCCTGAAGATCGACGTCGAAGGCGCCGAGAGCGATGTCCTGTTCGGCGGCGATTGGAAGCGGTTTCGGCCCAAGGTCATCGTTGCCGAAGCGGTCAGCCCGATGTCGTCGGAGCCGGCATGGCAGGCCTGGGAACCGTTCCTGCTCACGCAGGGCTATCGCTTCGTTCTGTTCGATACGCTCAATCGATTTTACGTCGCGCAGGAGCATCCGGATATCATGGCGCGTCTCCCGTCCGAGCGGGCACCATGGCATGCGGTACGGCACATGTACGAGATCGGCCGTGCGCCGGAAAACGAGCAGCATCCCGATCACGTCCTGGCACAGGAGCTTGCCCGCGCGTTCTGGGCAAGCCTGCCCTATCTCGATCCAGGCCTGATCACGTCGATGCTGGCTCGCGCCCGCCGGATGACGATCCAAGACGACCTCGCCGCCCTTGCAGCAACAGTCGACAGCGAACAATTTCGTGCGGCGCTTGGACGAATTGCCTGCGGTTACGACGGCGGACAGATCGTCGACGAGTGAAGGGAGTCCCACCGAGGCTCGCATTGATCCGGCAGTGATGGCACGCGCTATTGCGTTTTTGGCCGCGGCATCTTGATGCCAAGCGCCCGCTCCGCAGCCGACATCACGGTGACGCGAGGGGTGGTGGCGCAGTAATCCTTCACGGTCTTCGCGGCTTGCGCGAACTGATAGAGATCGATGACGGTGTTGCGCACGCTGGCATTGTAGTAGCCGCTCATCCACATGGTGACGCCGGCAAAATCCTGGAAACCGAGCTTGGTCAGTTCGGCACAGGTCATCTTGCCCATGTCGACCACCATCTTCTCTTCGGCGGTGGCCGGTGCGGCAACCAAGACTACAGCTACCGACAGAATGATCGATCTCAACATGGCGTCCCCCCTTGCGTTCGGTTCGCAGGAGGCCAGTCAGGCGCGCGACATCCCTTGATTTGGATCAAGTGCCGGGCCGGGGCAAAAGGCGGCCGCCGCAACGGCGTCGAATATGTGGCGGTTCTGCGGCGAGCGTTCACTTTATGCCACTGAGACGATTGCGCTCTACCCTATTGAGGCGTTCAATCAGGAGATGTGAGATACGTCCATTCGTAGAGGACGCTTGTTCGCGACGCGATCTCAATCGCGCGAACCTTCCGTGGGAGTTCTTGAGCTTGAATTCGTGAAGCGCAGGAGGGTCGGCGATGCTAACTGACGCAAGCCAATGACGCCCTATCCGACTTCGATCCCGACCGGCCTGCCGCCGCGGTATTCGGAGTCCGTGTTCGAAGGCCGGCAGCCGACGCTGCAGCTCATCTACGACACCGCACCGATCGGCCTCGCCTTCCTCTCTCCCGACTGCCGCTATATCCAGATCAACCAGCGCCTCACCGAAATCTGCGGCATCTCGGTCGAGGATCATCTCGGACGTTACGTGCGCGACTGCGTGCCGGCGCTGGCGGACGCGGTCGAAGGCATCGTGGCCTCGATCATGCGCACCGGCGATCCCGTCACCGGCGTCGAGGTCGCAGGCCAGCGCGCCGACCAGACCGAGGAGCGCTTCTGGGTCACCTACTGGCATCCCCATCGCAACCGTGATGGCGAGATCGTCGGCGTCAACGTCGCCGCAGAAGAAATCACCGAACGCAGGCGCACCGAGGCGGCGCTTCGGGCCAGCGAACGGCAATTCCACACGCTCGCGCATTCCATCCCGCAACTGGTCTGGATGGCCGATGCCTCGGGCGCGATCTACTGGTTCAACAATCACTGGTACGAATACACGGGCCGGCCCGCAGGCGAAATCGATCCCGATGGCTGGCAGGCGGTGCTTGGCGCGCGATGGACGGAAGCGCTTGCGGAAGGGAGCCCGCTCGACGCGGAGCTTTCGCTGCTCGGCAAGGACGGCATGTACCGTCCGTTCCTGACCCGCGTGGTGCCGCTGCGCAATCCCACGGGTGCGGTCTACGGCTGGATCGGCACCCACATCGACATCAGCGAGCGCAAGAGCAACGAGCGCGAACTGCGCAGGGCCAAGGAAGCCGCCGAAGCGGCGCTGCAGAACCTGCGCGAAACGCAGCATTCGCTGATCGAGGCCGAGAAGCTCGCAGCGCTCGGGCGGCTGGTTGCGGGCGTCGCGCACGAGATCAATAACCCGCTCGGCACCGCGCTGACGATCGCCTCCTCAATCGAGGAAAAATGCAGACTGTTCGCAACCCAGGCGGCGCACGGAACGCTGAAGCGCTCCAGCCTGAATGAATACGTCGAAGCGGTGCGCGGCGGCTCCATCCAGATCCTGGAGCGCCTCAACCGCGCGGCCGAACTGATCGAGTCGTTCAAGCAGGTCGCCTCCGATCAAAACAGCTCCGACCTTCGCGCATTCGACCTCGGCGACCTGACCGAACAGGTCGCGGTGGGGCTGCGCCCGGCGCTGCCGAAGAACATCGTGGCGCTACGCGTCAAGAGCGAGCCGAACCTGTCGATGAACAGTTACCCCGGATCGTATGGCCAGGTGCTCACCAGCCTGTTCCTCAATTCGATCGCGCACGCCTATCCCGATGCCGATGCGGCGGGGTCGATCGACATCACCGTCAGCGCTGCGGGCCCAAATGACGTCGAGATCGTTTTCGCCGACGATGGCTGCGGCATGACTTCCGATGTCAGGCGCCAGGCGTTCGATCCGTTCTTCACGACGCGACGCCACGCGGGCTGCGCCGGCCTCGGCCTCCACATCGCCTACAGCGTGGTGACGGATCGCCTGGGAGGCAGCCTTCGCCTCGCGAGCGAACCGGGCAAGGGAACACAGGTGACGCTCCTGCTTCCGCGTCGCGTGACGGACGGGGCGTGAGGGCAGCGACACCCATTACACCGGATGATGACAGACCGCCTCGATCCGGTTGCCGTCGGGATCCCTGAGGAACGCCGCGTAGTACGACGGGTGATACTGGCGCAGACCCGGCGCACCCTCGCTGATGCCGCCGGCGGCAATGCCGGCGCCCCAGAACGCGTCCACCTGATTCCGCCGCTCGGCCTTGAAGCACCAATGCCGGCCGAACGCGTCCTCCGGCCTCACGCCCTTGCGGATCGAGAGATAGACCCGGTCCGGATGATCCGGCCGCGCCCGCTCGCCGTAACCGAGCCAGTCGTCGCGGCTGCCGACCTTGACGACGTCGAGCGCCTTCATGATCGCATCGTAGAACCGCTCGGCCCGGTGCATGTCTGAAACCGTGATGGAAACGTGATCCAGCATCGATGGCTCTCTGCGGTTGAAACGCAATTCGCTGAAGCGGCATCGTGGCCGCATGGTTCGAGACGCGCGGCGTTGCCGCGCTCCTCACCATGAGGTCGAGCACTTGAGCTATCGGACCTCATCCTGAGGAGGCCGCAAGGCGGCCGTCTCGATGATGAAGCCTGAACCGAAAAACTCTACGACGCGTTCTTCAGCCGTTCCAGCGCTTCCTGCAGCTTCGTCTTTCGAGCCACCGCCGCTTCGCGCTTTTCCTTTTCCTCCTCGACGATCTCCTCGGGCGCATTCGCCACGAATTTCTCGTTGGAGAGCTTGGCGTCCACCCGCTTGATGTCGGCCTCGGCCTTGACGATCTCCTTGTCCAGCCGGGCCCTTTCCGCCGACAGGTCGATCACGCCCTTGAGCGGCAGCGCCACGACTTCGCCGCGCACCAGGAGTTGCACCGCGCCTTCCGGCGGCCGGTCGGCAAAGGAAATATCCGCCAGGCGCGCCAGCCGCTTCACGGTGTCGCTCCAGCGCTGCGCGCGCTCTTTTGTTTCGGTCGAGGCGCCCGACAACACCAGCGGGATCAGCGTCGCCGGCGGAATGTTCATCTCCGAACGGACCGAGCGGATGGCGGTGACGAGATCGACCACCCAGCCGATTTCGGCTTCGGCCGCGGGGTCACTGAAACCCTCGACCTCGAGTGCGACCATGACCGGCGCGATCAGCGGATCGCCAGGTCCCGCCAACGCCATTGTAGCCATCTGTTCTGTGGTGACCACGCTTGGCTTCCGTGGCCATTCGGCCAGCACCAGCAGGCCGTTGCGCGCGGCGGTGACCGCCCAGAGCTCCTCGGTGATGAACGGCATGAACGGATGCAGCAGCTTGAGGATCTCGTCGCGCGCCCAGGCGACCATGGCGCGGGTCTCGGCCTTCGCCGCCCCCTCCTCGCCCATCAGCACGGGCTTTGCGAGTTCGAGATACCAGTCGCAGTAGACGTTCCAGACGAAGCGATAGATCGCGTTGGACGCATCGTTGAAGCGATAGTCCTCGATCGCCTCGGTGACTTCCCGCGTGGCGCGCGAGGTCTCATGCGCGATCCAGCGGTTGAGTACCTCCTTGGCGTTATCCGGTTCGAACCCCGCAGGGAGCGCGCAGCCGTTCATCTCGGCAAAGCGGCAGGCGTTCCACAGCTTGGTCGCGAAATTGCGGTTGGTCTCGACGAGCTGCGGCGAAAGCTTGATGTCGTGGCTGTGCGCCGCGCCGCGCGCCAGCGCAAAGCGCAACGCGTCCGCACCGAAATCGTCGATGACCCCGAGGGGATCGATGACGTTGCCTTTCGACTTCGACATCTTGGCGCCCTTCTCGTCACGAACCAGGCGGTGGATGTAGACCGTCGAGAACGGCGCCTCCTTCATGAAGTGGATGCCCATCATCATCATACGGGCGACCCAGAAGAAGATAATGTCCCATCCCGTCACGAGGACGTTGGTCGGGTAGTAGCGCTTCACGTCCGAGGTGTCATCGGGCCAGCCCAGCGTCGAGAACGGCCACAGCCCGGAGGAGAACCAGGTGTCGAGCACATCCTCGTCGCGGGTGATGAAGCCCTCGCGCTTCGCAGGATCTTCTGCCATCGCCTCGCCCTGCTCGGGCGTGATGACTTCCTGTTCGACGTAATAGCCGAGCGCGTTGCCGACGGCTTCCTCTTCGGTCTCGGCGACGAAAACCTTGCCGTCAGGCCCGTACCATGCCGGGATCTGATGGCCCCACCAGAGCTGGCGCGAGATGCACCAGGGCTGGATGTTCTCCATCCATTCGAAATAGGTCTTTTCCCAGTTCTTCGGCACGAACGTGGTCGCGCCCGAGCGCACCGCCGCGATCGCCGGCTGCGCCATGGTCGCGGCGTCGACGTACCACTGGTCGGTCAGATAGGGCTCGATGACCACGCCGGAGCGGTCGCCATGCGGCACCATGTGCGTGTTCGGTTCGATCCGTTCCAGGAAACCGAAGTCTTCCAGCCGCGCGACGATCCTCTTGCGCGCGGCGAAGCGGTCGACATTGTTGAATTCCTCTGCGAACTGGCTCGCGCCTTCCGGCAGGCCGCGCAGGTAATCCTCGTTGTCGATGAGCGCGAGCGCCCCTTCGCGGTCGAACACGTTGATCTGCGGCAGGCCATGCCGCTTGCCGACCTCGAAGTCGTTGAAATCGTGCGCCGGCGTGATTTTCACCGCGCCGGATCCCTTCCCGGGATCGGCGTAGTCGTCGCCGACGATCGGAATGCGGCGGCCGACCAGCGGCAGGATCACGTGCTGGCCGATCAGGTGGCCGATGTTTTCGTTGTCCGGATGGATCGCGACGGCGGTATCGCCCAGCATCGTCTCGGGCCGCGTCGTCGCCACGACGACGAACGTCGAGGGATCGTCGGGACTGAAGGTCTTGCCTTCGATCGGATAGCGCAAATACCAAAGGCTGCCCTTGACCTCGACCTGCTGCACCTCGAGGTCGGAGATCGCGGTGAGCAGTTTCGGGTCCCAGTTGACCAGCCGCTTGTCCTTGTAGATCAGGCCTTCGCGGTGCAGTTCGACGAACACTTTCACGACGGCGCGGGAGAGACCTTCGTCCATCGTGAAGCGCTCGCGCGACCAGTCGCAGGAGGCGCCAAGGCGCTTCAACTGATTGACGATGACGCCGCCGCTCTCCGCCTTCCACTGCCAGACGCGCTCGAGGAATTTGGCGCGGCCCATGTCGCGGCGGCCGGGCTCCTGCCGCTCCATCAACTGCCGCTCGACCACCATCTGGGTGGCGATGCCGGCATGATCGGTGCCGGGCTGCCACAGCACGTCGCGGCCCCGCATCCGCTCGAAACGGCAGAGAATGTCCTGCAGCGTGTTGTTGAGCGCATGGCCCATGTGCAGCGAGCCCGTCACGTTCGGCGGCGGGATCACGATGGTGAAGGGGGCAGCTTCCTGCCGCTCCGGGCGGCCGGCCTTGAACGCCCCGCTCTCCTCCCAGATCCGGGACATGCGGCTTTCGATATCGGCGGGCTGGTAATTTTTCTCGATCATGACGGTGCAATTTTGGGAGTGCGGGAGCGTTTTCGGGCAAACCACTCGTTGGTTCGCCGGAGGAAAACGCATCAAATCAACGAACCAGTGCCAGGTCCTGACGCGATCGGGGCCGGGCGGTCCCCTAGAAAGCCGCCACAGCGCCGCAAGTCAACCTGACAAGTCGGCCCCAGGCGGCGGAAGCGCCGCGATCACGCCGTTGGGATGTCGGTATCAAGATGGTCCGCCACCCGCCGAGGCAGCCCGGCGCGTGCCTGAGCGCTAGCGTCCGCGGGAAACCCGCTCGATTTCGGCCTTGACGATCCGCTCCACGAGTCCGGGCAGGTTGTCATCGAGCCAGGATTTCAGCATCGGCCGCAGCATTTCCTTGACCAGGTCTTCCAGCGTCCGCGCATTGTTGCTGAGCACGGTATTGGCCAGCGAGTTGAAGGCGGACTCGACGGCGGAGACGGTCGAGCGCGACAGTATCTGCTGTACCGGCGCCGGCTCGCTCTGGATCGGAGGCGGCTCATAGGCCGGCTGCCGTGCCTTTGGCGAGGTGAACTCGATGTCATCAGCGGGCTCGATCTTGTTGAACGTCGCCGCCGGCGGCGGCGCCGGCAGCGCCATCTCGTCGGTGAGTTCGAACACGTCGGGTTCTGGCTCGGGTTGCGCGGGCCTGATGTCGGCTTCGGGCGTTGCCGCATCGAGGCTCGCGAGCATCGCGTCGATGTCGTCCTGATTGTTGCTGGCGGCGGCAGGCTCTGGCGCCGGGGGCGGTGGTGCGGGCTTGGGAGCGACCGGCTTCGGCGCCGGCGCAATCGCCGACGGCGGGATGTCCTTCATCACGGGCTTTGCCGGAGCTTCCGCCTTGGCGCCCGCCGCAGCAGCCGGCTTGGCCTCGTCGTCGGCGATGATGCGACGGATCGACGCCAGAATTTCCTCCATCGAGGGCTCTTGGACCTTTGCAGGCTGCGTCATCTCCGACTCCACATCGAAACCATCTTATCTACACCAAGCCATGGGGGAATCGCCGGTTCCGAATCTGCAGGCCGGGATTTTCATCGCACCAGCCCGACTTGTCCCCAGATCAGGCCCGCTCGATGCATCGCGCGGGCCCCCGCCCCCATGGCGACCAGCGCGGCTGTGAGACGCAACAACGCCAGCCACGAATCGCTCAGCTCACCACAACAACGGTACGTCATGGCTACAATTGATTGCAAGCAAAGCGCCCGGCGCAAGCGGCGCCGGGCGACAACTTTCACGCCAAATGCGTGGCGGTAAATTCAGATATCAGCGGCCGTCAGGCGTGCGAACGCCAACCCAGCTGTCACGCACCTGGTGATAGTGCACGCTCGGATCATAGACTGCCGTCGGCAGGTTCATCACCTGCGGCGACAGCCGTCCCACCGTGTTCAACACGGAATAGGACGCCACCACGCGATCATGCTGTGCCGTGACGAGCGCGACGCGCGCGTTGACCAGCGCCTGCTGCGCGTTCAGCACGTCGAGCGTGGTGCGCTGTCCGGCCTTGGCTTCCTCGCGCACACCGTTCAGCGCGATCTCCGACGCGGCCACCTGCGACTGCGCGGATGCGACCTGCGCCTTGCCGGCCTGAAGCTGTCCCCATGCGGTGACGACGTTGGCGCGGGTCTGATCCCTCGTCTGTTCGAGAACGAGGCGTTGCTGCGCCAGCGTTTCCTTGGACTGGCGGATCAGCGAATATTCCGCACCGCCCTGATAGATCGGCACCTGAAGCTGCGCCGTCGCCGACGCACCGAACGACCGCTGCAGCGTCATGGTCGATTCATAGGACTGCTGCACGGCGGCCTGCAATGTCACCGTCGGCAACAGCGCGCCTTCAGCGACCTTGACCTGCAGATAGCTGACGTCGATGCCGAACATCGATGCCGTGACGTTGGGATTCTGCGTCAGGCCGAGTTCCACCGAAGCCGCCAGCGTCGCCGGCAAATAGCGATCGACCGGCGAACCCGGCGCAAGATTTTGCGGCTCGTTGCCGATGATGCGGCGGAAGTTCGACCGCGTCGTGTTCAAATTGGCTTCCGCCGTCAGCAACTGCGTCTTGCCGGCGGCGAGCTGCGCCTCCGACTGCGCCACGTCGGTGCGCGTTACTTCGCCGACATTGAAGCGGTCGCGCGTTTGCTTCAGCGTCTGCTCAAGCACGCGCACGTTGCTCTTCTGCACTTCGACGATGGCGGAGTCGCGCAGATAGTCCATGTAGATCGTGGCGGCCTGAAGCAGCACGGTCTGTTCGAGCACCCGCAACGCTTCGCGCGCGCCCGAAACCTGGCTTTCCGCCGCCCGGGTCCTGTTCGCGGTCTGCTGGCCGTTGAAGAGGGTCTGTGAGACGGTGGCGCCGACGCTGCGCGGTGCATTGGCGCCGTGGATGCCGGTGCGTACCAGCGTGTTGTCGTTGCCGCCCTGGGTGCTCAGCGTATCGGTGTATTGATAGCCGGCGCTCGCGGTGACCGCGACCCTCGGGCGATAGCCGGACAGCGCCTGCGGCACGTTTTCGTCGGTGAAGCGAACCTGCGCGCGCTGCGCGTTAAGCTGCGGATTGTTCTGATAGGCGCGCACCAACGCTGCCTCGATCGTGTCGGCCAGTGCGGGCGCCGTCCCCACGAAAGCCAACAGAAGGGCCGAAGCCGCAGCTCCGGTAAATGCCTTCACCCCACGCATCCCAGAAAATCCATTCATCTATGCGCCGGTCCATGATCAGGGAAACATGAAAGATCCCAAGGAAACATGAATCGAACGTCACTTTCACTCGAAGTGAGTCCCGGCTCACCATATTCCGCACCTGCGCAAGACGGAACCACCCAAGCAGGCCACCCCCGTCGAAACTCTGCACGTGGGGCAATCGGGCCACACTTCTGATTCCGAATGGGATTTAGCTGGCCGGCACAGGCGATTGTTGGGCGTGGCAAAGGCCGAAAGGCTAGAAAACGAAGGCCGGAACGCGTTCCATGCCGGGCAACACAGGGGCGGCGGCGTCGAACAGGGTCCGGTGGCCGAAATCGCCATGCGAGCGGGTCACGAGCATCGCCCGCGCCGGCTGCGAGGCCGCGAAGACGCCAACCAGCCGGCCACCGTCGCGCAACTGCCCATACAGCCGTTCCGGCACGACCTCGGTCGCGCCGTTCAGGACGATGACATCGTAGGGCGCGTCGGCCGGGTCTCCATCGGCCGCGGCCGCGGTCCGGACAATGGCTTTTTCGCCGGCCAGAAGGGCCTTTGCCTTGGTCGCCAGCGCCGGATCGCTCTCCGTCGCCGTCACCAGGGGGCCAACGAATCTGGCAATCACGGCAGCGGCATAGCCGGTGGCGCAGCCGACCACGAGCACCCGGTCGGTCTCCTTGATATCGGCTGCCTGCAGCATTTTGGCCAGCACCGCCGGCTTGATCAGGAACCGCCCGGCCGACCCGCCCTCACCGACATCCAGATCGAGGTCCAGATAGGCCAGTGCCTGCTTGTTTCCGGGAACGAACGCCTCGCGCGGCACCGCCAGCATGGCATCTAGGATGCGGATATCGGTCACGTCGCTCGGACGCACCTGACCATCGACCATTTTTTGGCGCGCGGTCGCAAAACCGGACATAGGCGGAGACCCTGAAATCATGCGGCGTTGCCGCCGGGAGAGCTGAAACCGGGGCCATCTTTGGTACAAGCTCCGGCAAAACGCAACACGCCGAAGCCGGCGGCCGGATCGACTGAGGGACTGTGGAAAAGCCGCCTACTCGATGGTGACGGCGAGCCGTCCGATCAGCCGCGCGACCTCGTCCAGATGTCCGGCATCGTGCTCCTTGATGGCCTGCGCCAGCCGAGCCAGACACTCCTCGTCGCTCATGGCGGGAACGTCGGTCGGCACGATCGAAGGCACCGCGTTATTCAGTTCGGTCGCATTGGCTGGCATCGAATCAGCTCCCATGAAACCCGGCCCCACCGAGATTTCCGCCCGATTGGGTCGAATTGGCGGCCCAATCCCTCACGCCAGCGGATAACAGGAATGCGCCGGCGAGGTTCCAGCCGCCCTTTCCGTAGCGCAGAAAAGCAAGGCAAGGCCTTGTGACGCGGGGGCTTTTCCGGCTCCGCTGCGAGTAAAGGCCGAACCAGACATTTGGTCCTTTGCAAGCCCGGAAGGCTTTGTTATACGCTGCCCGCTCGCGAACCTTCGTTCGCCTATTCCTCGGTAGCTCAGCGGTAGAGCATTCGACTGTTAATCGAATGGTCGCTGGTTCGAATCCAGCCCGGGGAGCCATACTGGATCAATCAGTTGGCGGCCGAATGCCTCTCCCTCACAGGACGAGGATCTTTGATGCGCATCTACCGTGCGCACAATGGCGGAACCACGTCGCAGATGTCGGGCTGCACGCGGAGTGCAAGCAGCCAGCGTTTCCGAATCAGCGCCGCCCCCGCTGGCCCTCCTCCAGAATGACCGTTCGATTTAGGACGCCAGCACTGTTGGATGTGCGGCCAGTCGATCAGATCCCGCTTTTCGAATCCCTTGCCGCATCCCGCGTCGTGAGGTCCGCTGAATGGAGCTTTACGGGCGTGGCAGGATTTGAGCGCCGGAAACCGCCACCACTTCACGCATCGTTAACGATTCGGGGGCGACTAATCGCGGGCAGTTGCCTGGTCTCGCGTACCTCAATCCGTTCAATCTCATCGCTCGCAAGGTGCGCTCATGGACAAACTCACTCAGCTTCTGGATTCTATCGACGCGGCCTATCGCATCGCGGCAACGACCGACCGCGATGTCGCGAGCCTCCTGCTCCTTGCCAGCCTGAATGTTTCGCAAAAGATCGAAACGATCTCAGGCAGTACCGAACGCCGGCGACGCAGCGTAGCCTGATCCCGTACCGACCGCCGCCAGTAGCGGACATCGATCAGGCGCGCACGCTGTGTGCGCCTGAGGTGTCTCCATCATGCATCGGGAGTGGCGGCCCCGGCCTGCCTTAGGCGCGGGGCACGTCGCCAGACGATCAACCGACCCGGAGATTTTCGGCGGATTCCTTGCCGCGGTTGGCCACGACTTCGTAGCTCACCTTCGCGCCTTCGTTCAGACTGCTCAGACCCGCTCTCTCGACGGCCGAGATATGGACGAACACGTCCTTGCCACCGGCGTCGGGCTGAATAAATCCATAACCCTTCGTCGCGTTGAACCACTTAACTGTACCTATCGCCACCTTGGATTCTCCCCGTGGATTCTTGAACGCCATAGGATGGTGACAGGAATCCGGCGAAATAAAGGGCCTGCGGGTGTAAAGCGGCGAGAGTTGTCGCAAATTTACGGCGGAGTCATTCCCAGCGGTTGCGGCGGCGCAGGCCAAGGCGTGGCGACGACAGCCATGCGCCAGCCACGCGGCTCATTGTAGGCCGAACAGCATTCAGCTTCGCAAGCTCCAATACCCGGCGGCTCTGGAAGGTCGTGTTTATCGTTCAAGGCAACCTAGGCGGGCTGGAAGAGCCTGTGAAGGTCATCAAGGAGACGCGGGTGGAAGCCTGGGAGGCCGTGAGCGACCTGCTCGACCGCGGCACGGTGAATATCACCATCGACGCGGACGGTCGCATCTATGCGACGCGTGAATTTGCGCTGACGCTTCTGGACTCGCGAGACTGACACCGGCGGCAACGCATCGTCGGCCCGGCGCAGGAGTTTTCCGTTCGCCGACAGGTGCCGCCCCGTTCGACAGAAACGGCCCCGGTGCGGGGCTGGTTGCGCCGGGGCCATTCCCACTCCGCGCCCGTCTCGGACGCAAACCATCATACCGGGAAAACTTGGCAATGAAGCGATGGCATCGCGTCGCATGGAGGCCATGTGCCGAAATCTGTCAGCAAAAGTGTCCTGTTCAAGATCGACGAGGCAGGTCAATTGCAACTGACACGCTGACAGCAGCGCAAACAAGTTGGCAGGGTCTGCCACCGGCAGGCCAATATCGTCTGGTAATCGGGTGACACAAACACCAGGCCGAGTGAGCAAGCCGCCTCAGAACGGCTGAAGGCGGGCGAGGCAGATTTTATGAGGCAACGCGCAGCGCCGCTGACCGAGGCTCTTTCTGGATTGTTGCTCCTCCTCGCCTTCCCTTTTCCGGCGAAGGCCCTGGAGACATTCGCTCTCGCGTTGCCGGTGCAATGCCAGCTCAGCGTCACCTGCTTCATCCAGAACTACGTCGACCATGATCCGAGCGGCCAGGTTCGTGATTTCATGTGTCGCGGCCGCACATATGACGGCCACGACGGGACTGATATCAGGATTCCCGATCTTCAAGTCCAGCAGCGCAATATCGACGTGCTTGCGACAGCGCCAGGCCGCGTTGCTGCGATCAGGGATGGGCTCGATGACATTTCCATACGCGAGACGGCAAAAACCGCCGTCGCTGGAAAGGAATGCGGCAACGGTGTCGTCATCGAACATGAAGGCGATTGGCGAAGCCAGTACTGTCATCTGGCCCGCGGCAGTGTCCGGGTCAAAGTTGGCGATCGCGTTGTAACGGGCCAGTCGATCGGGCTGATCGGGTTATCCGGCGCAACCGAATTTCCGCACCTGCATTTCACGCTGAGACATCAAGGCAAGATCGTGGACCCCTTTGCCCATGGAGCGCCTGCCGGCGCCTGTGGCGGCGGGCGATCGCTCTGGGCCGATGCCATCAGGGAGCAGACCAAGTATCGGGCGCGCGAAATTCTGAACTTCGGTTTTTCCAGCATGCCCCCGACCATGGATCTCGTCGAGTCCGGAGAATTGCGCAAGCATGCGGTACGACCCGAGTCGGATGCATTCAGCGGCTATGTGCGGGCAATCGGGCTCCAGGCGGGCGATCAGCAGACCATCACGCTCCACGGGCCGGATGGGACAATTTTCTCCGAATACAAGGCCGAACCGCTCGACAGGGACAAGGCGCAGTACTTCGTCGCGGCAGGGAAACGGTTGAAGGCTGCTCGTTGGGCGCCCGGCCTTTACAAGGCAACTTACCGCGTAACGAGAGGCGATCGGGAAGTACTGGGCAAGACATTTGAGATCGACATCGGCCCGAAATAGGTCACTCTTGGGCGGCAGGGCGGACCAACTTTATCGCCGTTAGAGCTACAACGAGACGATGTTATTCAACGACAGAACTGTTGATCTCACCTGCGATCGGTCGAGCAATTGCGGTGGCTACGCCTGTATTGAGGCCAAACCGGTCGAGACGATGGGCGCCGCGCGCTTTGTGGCTGCATGATTCCGCGGTAGGGTGGCGCGCCCTTGGATGGGCGCACGAAGGGGACGGTCCCGGCGCAAGCCAGCCCCGCACCGGGGCCGTTTCTTGTGCAGGTTGCAGCAGCCCTGGCGCCGATTGGGCGATCGGTCAAAGGGCCGCCTCCCCTCGCGGAGAGCGCTACGCGTGAGACAAAAAAAGATCCGTCGCTTGCGACGGATCTTTGCCGGCTCAGTCCGGATCGTTCCGGGCAGCGCCTAATTGCCCGCAATCATCTTGAGCTTGACGGTCTCGCAGGTCTTGCGAACCTCCTCGGTCAGGATCGAGCATTCCTCGATGCGCTTGAAGATCTTCTTGGCTTCCTCACGATAAGACGCTGCGGTTTCGCGCATGAAGGCGATGGCGTTGTGCACTTCGGCGGTCATCGCCTCGCATTTCTGCGCCGCGCTGATCAGCTCGGCGCCCATCGCTTCGATTTCCTTGGCCGCGGCTTCATAATCGCGCACCACGGCCTCGGCGGTGAGCGCGCCGACACGGGTTACGCCCTCCCGGTGCTCGACATAATCGGGCATCGGTCCCGCGACCCTCACGTTGGGAAGACTGGCTACAACATCCTTTTCAAGTTTGGCCAAATCCAGCGCCGCGCCATTATGAATCCGTTCGATAGTCGCCATCGGCAAATCCCTAAAAAATTAAATTGGTCCGCCCCGACGGGGACATGGCCCGCGATTCGCGGCGGAATACCGCATCTGAGGATGAGAAACGGGCATCGGAGCGAAGACGCTATGACCGAAATGCGCGCGTCGTGGGGCGAGATCGGGGCGCAACGCGCGCCGTCGTGCCCCGCCATTCATAGTAAACCAACCATTAACTCGGAATCGCTATCGTTCGGCTGTGTCTGGGTGGTCAGCACGCGGCCCACGGGAGGGAAATCATGCCCGTCGAAATGTTGAGCTATGCCGAGCTGGGCGAACGGCTCAAAGTCTCCCCGGAAGCGGCAAGGGCGCTGGTGAAGCGACACCGGCTGCCACGGTCCCGCGCGAACGACGGCAAGACGCTGGTGCAGGTCGATCTCACCGAAATCAGCCATTCCCCGGTGCCCCGCGCGCGACAAGTGCCTGCCGGTCAACAGGCGGTCACCGCCCTGAAGGAAAAGATCGAGACGCTGCAGGCCGACCTGATGGAGATGGAAACCATCGCCAACGGTCACCGCGCCGACTTCGAAAGAGAATGCGAGCGCACGAACAAGCTGCTGGCCGAACTGTTGAAGTCCAGCATCGAAACGGTCGCGGCCCGCGAGAAGGCAGCCGCCCTCGAAGGCAAACTGTCGGTGTTCGCCCAGCCCTGGCGGCGGCGACTGGTCGATGCAGTCAACCTTGCCCTGCCGCAGGCGAACTCCAACCCACGCCGTAGCGTGGCGGGACGCCGGTAAGCCGAATCATCGCGACCCGCTCACTGCTCGAACAGCGCGGCGCAGGCCGGGCTCAAGCTTGCCTTTTGCCGCCGCAGGCAGGCGGTGATTGCGCGGACGTTGGGAATCTCGCCGGCGCAGAGCCGGTAGACGTCGGGAGTGCAGGCCTTGCGCTGCTCTGGTGTGCCCTGGGCCACCGCTGCGCCACTCGCCAGCATGGTCAGCAGAAAGCCGAGCGTCGTCGCCCGGCGAGCCCGGCACCGCGGCGCCATACTTCGCACAAACCTCGCCTTCATGCTCGCGTCTCCTTGATTGGCCTTGCCTTGACAAGGCAGGCGTCATCAAGCCGAATACGGGAATTGATTTTTGCAGAATGTGATTTTTCTCACACGACCTACCGCTGGTGCGGAGCTACCCCTTTGTGCGGGAACTCAACACCTTGGTAACCAGGCTGGCCGCGACCCCTGAGTAGTTAAAAGTCGAACGATCCGGTCAATCCGGAAACAACGCCCTTTTGAGACCATCGCCTCTCGAAGACCGGAGAGTGCGATGAGTGAAGCTGAATTCGACCTAATGCTGGAAGCCGTACAAGCGGCCATTGCGCCAGCGCCGGAGGATGATTTCGTGCCCCAGACCCTGCTCCAGTTTCGCTTGCCGCGCGCTGCCAACGACAACCGCGGCCCCTGGCCGCTGATTCCGTTTCCCGAGGGGTGGTACGCCGCCTGCTGAGCGGGGCCAGGTCCCTGCCTAATTCTTCTTGGGCGAATCCGCGAACGCGCTCTCGATCACGTCACCGATCGGCTGCCAGGTGCGGCCGTCGAACTGCACCAATCGCATCTGCTTGATCGGCTGGAATTTGTCCGGACCCGTGTTGATCTTTATGCCGGGCAACATCACCGGCGACTGATAATCCCTGAGCGCTGCCGCCTGCCTCATGATGTTTTCGCGCGAGAGATCGTCACCACACTGCTTCAGCACCTGCACCAGCGTATCAGCGGCGGCATAGCCGTAAAGCGCGGCGCTGCTGGCCTTGTCCCCCTTGGGATAATACCTGTCCATGAAAGACAACCACTCTTTCATGGCGGGATCGTCCTTCCATGCGGGATCGTTCGGATCCTTCAGGAACGAGGCCGAGATCACGCCGGCGGACTTCTCCGGACCTGCGGGACCAAGCGCAGCGCCGATCGAAGCGGCGGCGTTATTGAGAAGCAGCACGGGGTGCCAGTTCGAATCGGCCGTCAGCCGGATCACCTGCGAGGCCGTGCTCGGCACGCCGGCGAAAACGAGAATGTCGGCGCCCGACCGTTTCAGGATCGAGACGTGCCCGTCGATATGCGCATCGTCGATGTCGAACGCGACGCTCACGATGATCAGGCGGCTCAGATCGCCGAGGCCCTCCTGAATTCCCTTGTACAGGTCGCGGCCGAATTGATCGTTCTGCCAGAGCACCACGATCTTGCGTTGCGGGAAAAATGCCGTGATGTAGTTGGCGTAGATGCGGCCCTCGGCGCGAAACGACGGCTGCCATCCCATCGTCCAGGGAAATCGCTTCGGATCGCTCAGCTCCTCGGCGCCTGAAGCAACGAAGAGCTGGGGAATCCGCTGCTCATTCAAATATTTTCGAACCGCGAGATTTCCGGGCGCTCCGTAGGAGCCGAACATCAGGTGGACGTCTTCCCGCTCGACCATCCCGCGCGTCAGATCGAGCGCGACGGTCGGGTCGGAATTGTCGTCATGGGAGATGAAGCGCACCTTGCGCCCATTGATGCCGCCGCGCTCGTTGATCATCTCGAAATAGGCCGCTTCGGCCTTTCCGATCGCGGCGAATTCCGACAGCGGCCCCGTATAGGGCATCAGATTGCCGATACGGATTTCGTCCTCGCCGGAGGATCGATCGGCACGCTGTGGCGACATCGCATTCAGCGACGTCAATGCGATCACCAGAACAACCAGAATTCGGCCTGCGACATTCCTGTTCATCCAGGTATTCCCCTTGTTGGCGTCCTGATCGGAGCTGAGGAAAGGATGTGATGTGCCGGAGAGCTGGAGCCCCGCACAAATGAACGGCGCAAGTCTGGCGCGATCAAGGCATGGTGCGCTCCAGGGCCTCAGTCTCGTTGACCTAGGTCAAGGTCTTGATCGAGGCCAAAGGCTCAGCCCTCTACATTCGGAGCAAGTGCCTGCCGTAGCGATTTCGCAACGGCGCCAGATCGTCGCCTTAAAAAAACGGAAGATGGGCTGCCGTATGTGCTGATCGCAGGCGTTGGTTCCCTTCCAACACTGCGTGAACGCTCGATTCAGAGCACGTTCATCCCGCGACCGCCATATCCGCCCCGGGGGCCACGGATACCTATGAGGTGGATGATGTCGAAATCTGCTGGCGAGTTCGATCCCATTGGCATTGTCGTGGACTGGATCGATGCCTGCCGGCATCGTCAGCTTTCAGCGCTGGTCGAACTGTACGACACGGTTGCAATCGTCGATTGCTGCGAAGGCGGCCGCTTTCGCGGGCGTTCCGAAGTCGAGCGATACTGGCGTCCCAAACTGATCGGGTCAGGCCCGACCGTTTTCGAGATCGACGCATTGCTGCCGACCGCGGGAGGCGTTTCGCTCGACTACCGGGACCATGACGGGAAACCCGTTCGGACGCATTTCCGGTTCAGCGAACACGGCAAGATCATCCACACCGCTTGCGCGCCGATTCAGCGTGACGGCCCCGACTGGGCGGCTGCGTAAATGCGTGGCGCAGCTAACCGGCATTACCTTGCTTGCCGGGATGCAGGGCCTGCTTCTTCGCTTCCAGTTCCAGGATTAGAGACGTGATACCGTCCAAGGTAGGCTGATCGTTGATCCGGCAGCGAAACAGCCGGTAGCGCGCAATCTCGTCGTCGATACGCTTGCAGTACGCACACATTTCATTGCTCCGCATTGGCGCGGTACGGCGAATCCATGCTCGCCCATTTTCTTATGACTGCGGAACCGCCGATTAGTTCAATGCCAGTTGCCCAACGTCACAACCCGAACCAGCCCGCTCAATGGAAAACGCCCGGCAACCGGCCGGGCGATCAAAAAGTAATTTACAGGTGCTGAAAACGGCCACACTTAAACAGCCGCGACCGAGCGCGTCTGTCCAAAAGTGCACACCGGAACATTGCTTGCGTCCGCGGCCCGCCACCGCGAAAGGAAGCACGCGAATCTGGTATAGGTTTCGGATGCACCTCGACGCAGCCAACCCATTGCTGCCGATTGTCACGCTGGCCGCGGGGGTGTTTCTGTTGATCGCGCCCCGCATCGTGAGCGTCGCGGTAGCCACCTATCTCATCGTCGTTGGCCTGGTCGGACTGAACGGCATCTATCACATCTTCAAATATTAATGTCGCAAGCAGGCGGCCGAGGGTCTCGCGCGAACGGCTTGTGCTTCCCCACCCCGAGCTGCAAGGGAACGCCTTTCGCGGTCCGAGAGCGTGGATTGAGGAGCGCGCGCCCATGCATCAAGCGCACCGGCGCCGAACAGAATTATTATTAAAAATCAGATATTTGGAGTGGAGGCCACGACCAGAATTGAACTGGTGTACACGGTTTTGCAGACCGTTGCGTAACCACTCCGCCACGTGGCCCCATCGGGCGAACTCATATACGCCCTGCCCCGGATAGGCAACCAACCCGGCCCCGCCGTTTTCACTGACAGAGGCTCCAGAAGCGAGGCGGATTCTCGCCCCAAACGAGCGGATTCACCCCCGCTTTCGCCGCCGGAAGTCCCGCTTCTTCGGCTTGGGGGCTAATTCCGGCATTTCGGCCTGCACTTCCCGATAGCGCGCCAGCATGCGGTCGAAGGCGGCGTTCAGCGTCGCGGCGATCTCCGGCCGCCTCTCCAGCCCGGCCAGCAGCAGGCCTGCGGCTTCAATGGTGGCAAGACCGTCGCCGCGGGGCTCCTTGCGCAGCTTGCCGTAACGCGACGGGCGCTTCGGGCCGAGAATGATCCGCTGGCACTTCAGCATCCAGGCATTGCGCCACCACAGCGCCTTGGCCTGGCTCCAGGTTCCGTCGAGCAGCACGACGCCTTCGATATCGCGCAGGATCGCGCGCTGGTGCGGCTCGATCTCACCCTTGCGGTTGATCGCCACGATCTCGGCGTCGGTATCGAGTTCGGCCGCCTTGGCGGAGCCGAGATAGAGCACGGCCCAGCGCGAGGGATCGTCCACCTTCCGGCCCAGCGCCTTGGAAAGGCTCGGCCAGGACAGGCCGATCTTGACCACCGCATCCTCAAAGTGCATCGCGGTCAGCCGCGCGGTGCCGAGCGCCCGGTCCTGCTCCTGCGGGTGCTGCAGGATCAGGAGCGAGATATTGCTGTCGATTGGCGTGACGCTGTCGCAGATACACAGCGGCAGCGGCTTGCCGCAATGCGGACAGTCCGGGACCACCTCGTCGGCGGGGCCGGCCTTGGATTTGGATTGTTCTGACATCCGCCCGCTATACGCTTCGTGGCCAGTAATTCAACTATTCGGCGGGCGCCGGGATCGCCGCCGGCCGTAAGCGCTGCCGCAGGCGGTCGATCAGCAAATAGATCACCGGCGTCGTGTACAGCGTCAGGACCTGCGAAACCAGCAAGCCGCCGATGATGGTGATGCCGAGCGGCCGCCGCAGTTCGGTGCCGGGGCCGGTGGCGATGACCAGCGGGATGCCGGCAAACATCGCCGCCATCGTCGTCATCAGGATCGGCCGGAAGCGGGCCCTGCACGCCTCGAAGATCGCGCCCGCCGGAGACAGGCCGCGATGGCGCTCGGCCTCGAGCGCAAAATCGACCATCATGATGCCGTTCTTCTTGACGATGCCGATCAGCAGAATGATGCCAACGAAGGCGATCACCGTCAGCGGCGTATCCGTCACCTGCAGCGCCAGCAGCGCGCCGAGCCCTGCTGAGGGCAATGTCGAGATGATCGTGATCGGATGCGCGAGGCTCTCATAGAGCACGCCGAGCACGATATACATCGCGACCAGCGCGCCCAAAATCAGCAGCGGCTGCCGTCCGCTGGTCTTGTTGAAATCGCCGGCATTGCCGTCAAAACTGCCGCGGATGCCTTCCGGCATATGCAGTTCGTCGACCGCGCGCTGGATGTTCGAGGTCGCGACCTCCAGCGGAACGTTGGGCAGGAGGTTGAACGAGACCGTGGTCGAGGGAAACGATTGCGAGTGGAATACCGCCAGCGGCGACAGGCCGCGCTCGTAGCGCACCACCGCAGATAGCGGGACCTGCGCATCGTTGGCGCCGGCGACGAAGATGCGGTCCAGGTTCGACGGGTCGGCCTGGAACTTCGGGTCGATCTCGAGCACCACCATGTACTGGTTGCGCTGGGTGTAGATGATTGAAATCTGCCGCTGCGCGAACGCATTGTTCAGGGCGTTGTCGATGTCCTGGACGCGGACACCGAGACTGGAGGCAGTCTTGCGGTCGATCACCAGCGACAATTGCAGCCCGCCGGGATCGCGGTCGCTGGAAACGTCGGTGATGCCCTCCACCGTCTCCATCCGCTTCGCCACCAGCGGCGCCCATTTCTGCAGCAGCTCGAGGTTGGTGCTGGACAGCGTATACTGATAGTCGGAGTCGCTCTGCCGGCCGCCGGTGCGGATATCCTGCGCCGCGAACATGAACAGGCGGATGCCCGGCACCCGGTAGAGGCTCCGGCGCAGGCGATCGATCACCTGGGTCGTCGACATCCCTCCCCGCTCCTCGGGCGGCTTCAGGCTGATGAACATGGTGCCGCGGTTGGAACCGCCGCCCCAGCCGCTGCCGCCGAGCGAGGAGCCGATGCTGGCGACCGCCGGATCGGCCATGACGATGTCGGCCAGTTGCTGCTGCAGTCCCAGCATCGCCTGGAACGAAATGTCGGGGGCAGCGCGCGTCGCGCCGATCACAAAGCCGCTGTCGTCGGTCGGGAAATAACCCTTCGGGGTCTTGATATAGAGGACCACGGTCAGGGCGATGGTCGCAAAGAAAACGATCAGCGTCAGGAACGGGAAACCAAGCACCACGCGCAGCGTCCGTGTGTAGAACGAGACGATCCGCGACAGCGTGCCCTCGACCAGGCGATCGAACCAGGTCGCGCGGTCGGACGTCGCCTCCTTGATGTAGTGCGCGCAGATCATCGGCGTCAGCGTCAGCGACACGACGGTGGAAACCACGATGGCAAAGGTCAGCGTCAGCGAGAACTCGCGCAACAGCCGGCCGACGATTCCGTCCATGAAGATCAGCGGCGTGAAGGCCGCGATCAGCGACAGGCTGATCGACAGCACGGTAAAGCCGATCTGCCTGGCCCCCTCGAGCGCCGCCGGATAAGGCGCCATCCCGCGTTCGAGGTTGCGATACATATTCTCGATCATGACGATGGCGTCGTCGACCACGAAGCCGACCGAGATCGCGAGCGCCATCAGCGACAGATTGTCGATGGAGAAGCCGGCGAGCCACATGCCGGCGCAGGTGCCGGCCAGCGCCAGCGGCACCGAGACGCCGGCTGCGATCGTCGGCGTCAACCGCCGCAGGAAGATGAACACCACCACCATGACCAGGAATGCGGTCGCCAGCAGCGTGTACTGCATGTCGAGCACGCTGGCGCGGATGGTCCCGGTGCGGTCGACCAGCGTCGATATCTCGACGCCGGCGGGCAGCCACTGCTTCAGTTCAGGGAGCAGCGCCCGCACCCGGTCGACGGTTTCGATCACGTTGGCGTCGCCCTGCTTGGTGATCTGGATCAGCACCGCCGGCTGCTTGTTGAACCAGGCGATCGAGCGGCTGTTGCGGACGGAATCCTCGACTTCGGCGACATCGGAGAGTCGCACGAAATTGCCGCCCGAACTCTTGACGATGATGTCGCGGAATTCGGCCGCGGTGCGCATCTGCTTGTTGGTCGAGATCGTCTCGCTCTGGCGGCCGCCGTTGAATATTCCGACCGGCCCCAGCGGGTTGGCGCCGATGATCGCGAGCCGCACGTCGTCGGTGGCAATCCCGGCATTTGAAAGCGCCACGGGGTTGAGCGCGATCCGCACCGCGGGCTGGTCGGCGCCGGAGACGAGGACCTCGCCGACGCCCGGAACCTGCGAGATGCGTTGGGCGATCACGGTGTCGGCGACGTCGTACATCGCGCTCGTCGTCAGCGTCTTCGACGTCAGCGCCAGCACGAACACCGGCGCCGCCGACGGGTTGGCCTTGCGGAACCTCGGCAGCGACGGCAGGTCGGTCGGCAGGTCGGCCAGCGACGCGTTGATCGCCGCCTGCACGTCGCGCGCGGCGCGGTCGATGTCGCGGCCGATCGAGAATTGCAGCTGGATGCTGGTAGAGCCAAGCGAACTGGTCGAGGTGATCTTGTCAATGCCAGCGATCTGGCCGAGACGCCGCTCAAGCGGCGCGGCCACGGTCGCCGCCATCACGGACGGATCGGCGCCCGGCCGCGACGCGGAAACCCGGATCATCGGGAAATCGACGTTGGGCACCGCCGACACCGGCAGGAAGACGTAGGCGACCATGCCGACCAGAAAGAGCCCGATCGCCAGCAGCGTGGTGCCCACCGGCCGGCGGATGAAGGGCTCCGAGATCGATGCCATCTACTGCATCCCCTCGGTGGCCCCGGCGACCGGCGGCCCCGACGGTCCGGGATCCGGCACCGCTTTCTCGATCTTGCGGTTGAGGCGGTCGAGCGCGAGATAGATCACCGGCGTGGTGTAGAGTGTCAGCAACTGGCTCAGCAGCAAGCCGCCGATGATGGAGATGCCGAGCGGAAAGCGCAGTTCGGCCCCGGTGCCGCTCTCGACCGCCAGCGGCAGCGCGCCGAACAGCGCGGCCAGCGTGGTCATCATGATCGGGCGGAACCGCAGCAGGCAGGCCTGTACGATGGCGTCATAGGGCGTCATGCCCTTGTGGCGCTCGGCCTCCAGCGCGAAGTCGATCATCATGATCGCGTTCTTCTTGACGATGCCCATCAAGAGGATGATGCCGATCAGCCCGATCACGGACAGGTCCTGACCGAACAGCATGAGCGCCAGGATGGCGCCGACGCCGGCCGAGGGCAGCGTCGAGAGAATGGTGATCGGGTGGATGTAGCTCTCATAGAGCACGCCGAGCACGATGTAGATGGTGACGATCGCCGCTAAAATGAGCCATGGCTGCCCCGCCAGCGACTTCGCAAACTCGGCCGCATCGCCCGAATAGACGCAGACGATGCTGCCGGGCATGCCGATCCGCGCCTCAATCGCCTTGAGCGCCTCGACCGCATCGCCGAGCGCTTCGCCAGGGGCGAGGTTGAAGCTGAGCGACACCGCCGGAAACTGCGCGAGATGCGAGATCGCCAGCGGCGCCGTGGTTCGGGTCAGCGTCGCCACCGCCGAGAGCGGCACCTGGGCGCCGGGCGCGCCCGCGGTGCCGGCCGCACCGGGCAGATAGAGCTTTGAGAGGATCGAGGGATCGCGCTGGTAGATCGGCATCGCCTCCAGCACCACGCGATACTGGTTGGCCTGGCCGTAGATCGTGGAAATCTGGCGTTGGGCAAAGGCGTCGTTCAGCGTGTCGTTGACCGCCTGAAGGCTGACGCCGAGCTGGCCGGCGCGCTGGCGATTGATGTCCAGCGCGGCGCGCAGGCCGCCCTCCTGCGCTTCCGACGAGACATCCCGGAACAGCGGATCCCGCCGCATCTCGGCGATCAGCTTCTGCGACCACAGCGTCACCGCCGCCGCATCGGTGCCGGTCAGCGTGTACTGGTATTGCGAACGGCTTGACTGGGTCGAGATCTGCACGTCCTGCACTGGCTGGAAATAGATGGTCATGCCCGGGATGGACGCTGTGCGCTGTTTCAACCGGTCGATCACCACGGAAATGTCGTCATGCCGCTCGCCGCGCGGCCGCAGCGTCATCACCAGGCGCCCGACATTGGTGGTCGGATTGACCGCGCCGGCCCCGATCACGGACACCACGCCGACCACCTCGGGATCGGCCTGGATCGCGGCCGCCGCCATCGCCTGCCGGCTTTGCATCTCGGCAAAGGAAACGTCCGGTCCGGCCTGCGTCACCGCCGTGATCGACGCGGTGTCCTGCAGCGGCAGGAACCCCTTCGGCGCGATGACGTACATCAACAGCGTCGCCGCGATGGTGAGGAATGTCACGACAAGCGTCGCGCGCTGCCGCTGCAGCACCCACAACAGCGTCCGGTGATAGAAATCGACCATGCGGTCGATGCCGCGGCTGACGGCGGCAAGACCCGGAACCGTCATCTCTTCGCCGACATGCTTCAACAACCGCGAACACATCATCGGCGTCAGCGTCAGCGAGACGACCGCCGAGGTCACGACGGCTATTGTGAGCGTCAACGCGAACTCGCGGAACATCCGCCCGACCAGCCCGGACATGAACAGCAACGGGATGAAGACTGCGATCAGCGACACCGTCAGCGAAATCACGGTAAAGCCGATTTCGCTGGCGCCCTTCAGCGACGCCTCCATCACGGACTCGCCGTCCTCCATGTGGCGGACGATGTTCTCGATCATCACGATGGCATCGTCGACCACGAACCCGGTGCCGATCGTCAGCGCCATCAGCGATAGATTGTCGAGGGAAAAGCCCGCGAAATACATGATCCCGAAGCTCGTGATCAGGGACAGCGGCAGCGCCACGCCCGCAATCAGCGTCGCCCGCAGCGACCGCAGGAACAACAGCACCACCAGCGTCACCAGCACCACGCTCAGGATCAGCGTGAACTGCACGTCGCGCACCGACGCCCGGATGGTGACCGTGCGGTCGGAGACGATGGTCAGGTTGACGCCGGCCGGGATCGTGCGCTGGATCCTGGGGATTTCCTCCCGGATCTGCCGGACGACCTCGATCACATTGGCGCCGGGCTGGCGCTGGATATCGACGATGACCGCAGGCGTGCCCTGGTACCAACCGCCGGTGCGATCGTTCTCCAGCCCGTCGATGATGTTGGCAACGTCGCCGATGGTGACGGGCGAGCCGTTGCGATAGGCGATGATGATCGGCTTGTAGGCCTCCGCCGCCGCGATCTGGTCGTTGGCGGCGATTGTATAGGCCTGGTGGGTGCCGTCGAGCGATCCCTTCGGGCCAGAGACATTGGCGCCGGCAATGGCGTTGCGCAGATCCTCCATCGAGATGCTGTAGGCCGCAAGCCGCGCCAGATCGGCCTGCACCCGCACCGCGGGCTTCAACCCGCCCAGCACCGCGACTCGCCCGACGCCGGAAATCTGGCTGAGGCGCTGTCCCAGGATGGTGTCGGCGATATCGCTCATCGCGCGCAGCGAGATCGTCTCCGACGTCAGCGCCAACGTCATGACCGGGGCGTCGGCCGGATTGACCTTGGCATAAGTCGGTGGGTACGGCAGGTTCTTCGGCAGGATGCCGGCTGCGGCATTGATCGCGGCCTGCACGTCCTGGGTTGCGCCGTCGATATCGCGATTGAGATCGAACTGCAGCGATATCTGGCTGACGCCGAACGAACTGGTCGACTGCATCGACGTCATCGACGGAATCTGGCCGAGCTGCCGCTCCAGCGGCGCGGTGATCAGCGAAGCGATCACGTCGGGGCTGGCGCCGGGCAGTTGCGTCGTCACCTGCACCGTCGGGAAATCGACCTGGGGCAGCGCCGAAACGGGCAGCGCCCAATAGCCGAGCGCGCCGCCGATCATCAGCGCGATCCCCAGCAGCGAGGTCGCGATCGGCCGGCGGATAAATGGTTCGGAGACGCTCATGGTTGCGTCCTCACTTGGCGGCGCCGCCTGCCTGCCCATTGGCGGGCGCTGGCCCGGTTCGTCCCTTCTGATCGCCCTCGCCGCCCTTGGCGTCGGGGCCGCGGCTGCGCTTGCGCGGCGCGAGATCGGGTGACGGCGCGCGGTCGGCAGTTCCAATCAGAACCTTGGCGCCATCGGAAAGGTTGGCAAAGCCGGTGGTCACGACGCGGTCCGACGTCGTCAGCCCGCTCGCGATCACCGCGTCGTTTTCGTTCTGCTGGGTCACGACAATGGGCTTGGCGGTCGCGACATTGTCGGGGCCGATGACGTAACTGAACGTCCCGGCCGGTCCGCGCTGCACGGCCGAGGTCGGCACCACGATCGCCTTCTCGAGCGTCTCGACCTTGAGCCGCACGTTGACGAACTGCCCCGGCCAGAGCTGGAACTTGCCGTTGGGGAATTCGGCCTTCAGCTTCAGCGTTCCCGTGGTCGGGTCGACCTGGTTGTCGATGCCCTTGAGCGTGCCGGTGTCGATGACGGTGACGCCGTCATTGCCGAATACGTCCACCGCCAGCGTGCCCTTGGCCGCGGCGGCGTTGACCCGCACGATCTGCTGCTGCGGCAGGCTGAATTGCACCGCGATCGGCTGCAACTGGGTGATGATGACGAGGCCGGTCGCGTCGGCCGCGCGGATGATGTTGCCCTGGTCAACCTGGCGCAGGCCGGCGCGCCCGGACAGCGGCGCGATGATCTTTGTGTAGCCGAGCATCGCCTCCGCGTTGTCGATCGCCGCCTGGTCGGCTTTCACCAGCGCCTCCTGCTGGGCCACCACCGCGCGCTGCGTGTCGGCCTGCTGCTTGGAGCCGGCATTGGACGCGGCAAGCTGCTGGTAGCGTGCTAGGTCGAGCTTCTGGTTGGCCAGCAGCGCTTCATCCTGCGCCTTCTTTGCCACCGCCTGATCGTATTGTGCCTGATAGATCACCGGGTCGATCTCGCCAAGCACGTCGCCCTTCTTGACGTCCTGGCCTTCGACGAAGTTCACCGCGATCAGCTTGCCGTCGACCTGGGCGCGCACGACGACGGTGTTCAACGCGCGAACCGAGCCTACGGCGTCGAGATAAACAGGCACATCCTGCGTGCGCGGCGTCGCCGCCAGCACCGGCACTGGCAGGTCGAGACGCGCGCCGGGACCGCCGAAGCCACCTCGCCCAGCACCCTGCTTCTGCTGAAACGCGTTCCAGCCGAGAAAGCCGAGCCCACCCAGGATCAGGAGCGTGATCGTCAGCGATACGAAGCGGCGGCCGATGCCGCGCGCCACACGCTTGCCGGCGATCTTCGCCTTGTCGTCTTCCGGCTTAAAGAGCATCAACCGGCCTTTCCATCCTGGGCTCCCAGCCGCCGCCCAGCGCCTGATAGAGGCTGACGATCGCTAGCAGCCGCGCCAGTTGGGCCTGCCACAGCAGGTCTTCCGCCTGGAACAACGTCGTCTGGGTATTTAGCACAGTCACGATATCTGCGGTTCCGGCGCGCAGCTGCTGCTCGGACAGTTCGAACGCCCGCCGCGATGCCGCCACCACCTGGCGCTGCAGCCGCAGCCGCTCCGTGGTCTGGCGGATCGACATCAGGGCATTGTCGACATCGGCGAAGGCCTGCACCACGGTCTTGCGGTAGATCTGCAGCAGTTCGTCCTGCCGCGCCTTGGTGAGTTCAAAATTGCCGAGGATCCTGCCGCCGTCGAAGATCGGCTGGGTCAGGCTACCAACCATGCTGAAGAACGCCGCTTGCGGCTGAAACAGCGCCGACAGCGCCGAGCTCTGGTAGCCGCCCTGCCCGGTCAGCTGGATGCTCGGGAAAAACTGCGCACGGGCGCTGCCGACATTGGCGGTCGCCGAAGCAAGCTGGGATTCCTGCCGGCGAATATCGGGCCGTTGCGTCAACAGTTCCGACGGCAGGCCAGGCGTCACCCGCGGCGAGGCGATGTTGTTGAGGGAGCCACCGATGACGCGAACCGCTTCCGGCGGCCGCGAGACCAGCGTCGCCAGCGCGTTGATGTTCTGGTCGAGCGTCTGCCGCAGCGGCGGCACCTGCGCGCGCTGGTTGGCAAGCACACTCTCCTGCTGCGCGACGTCGAGATCGTTGCCGGTGCCGGCCCGTAGCCGGTCCTTGATGGCATTGAGGATGCGGTCCGCGCTGGCGATGTTGCGTTGGGCCGTGCGAAGCCGGTCCTGCGCCGCGAGCACCTGAAAATAGGCGTTGGCGACGGTGGTCAGCGTCGTCAGCGCGACGACGTCGCGATCAAAGCGGGTGGCAGACGCCGTCTCCTCCGCGGCCTGGGCGGCGTCGCGGTTCTTGCCCCAGAAGTCCAACTCATAGCTCGCACTGAACGAGGCCGAATAGTTGACCACCTCGCGGCCGCCAATGGTCAGGCCGCTGGAACTGGAGCCCGATGTGCGTGAATAGGCCTCCTGCCCGGTGCCGCTGAGGCTCGGCAGCAGCGCCGCGCCGGCGATACGCGCCTGCGCATCGGCCTGCTTGAATCGCGCGGTGGCGGCGGCGATGTCCAGATTGACGGTCTGCGCCTCTTCCATCAGGCCGGTCAGTTCCCGCGAGCGGAAGCCGCGCCACCAGTCGAGCGTCGGCGGCGCATCCCTGGCAGTTGAAAGGCGGGCCGCCTTGTAGCCGTCGGGAATCTCCAGCGCAGGATCGGGAATATCCTTGGTCAGGATGCAGCCGGCGGAACTGGCCACTAGGGCAAGCACCGCCAACGAGCGCGCCAGCCGCGCGCCGCCGGGAATGCGGGCCAACCAGCCGTCAACCGCAGCCGTTGCACTTCGCTGGGTCACACCCGTTCTCCACCGGGCAGCTTTCGGCCCGGGGCGCAATGAACGCTTCTAGGGATAATTTTCGACACGTTCACAGGGGTGACGCTTCCATTGGAACCTGACGATCATAATACCCTTGCGAATGGTAGGCGGACAGCCCCGCCCGGCGGCGAACCGCCTGCCTTCAGACGTCGTACCGGCACGCCAAAAAGCTCAGAAACCCTCATTTTACGGGCCTTGGAGCGATGTCGCTGGATGCATGACGGGCCAAAACTTACGAAGATTTCATGGGGATTTCCCCGCGTCCTGAGCCCCGAATCCGCGCATTTTGCGCGCGATACGCGGGCGCTACCGGTTTGAAACCCCGTTGACTGCCCTTCGTACCTTAAAGCGGCGCAACGGAGGGGCAAAAATGCGAATCGCGGTGGTCGGGACGGGAATCAGCGGCAATGCCGCGGCCTGGACCTTGTCGAAGCAATATCCGGTCACCGTCTACGATCGCGAACTCAGGCCCGGCGGACACAGCCATACCGTCACCGTCAACTATGACGGCAAGCCGCTCCCGGTCGACATCGGCTTCATCGTCTACAACGAACTGAACTACCCCGACCTGACGGCGATGTTCGCCCATCTCGGGGTCGAGACCGTCGAAAGCTGCATGAGCTTTGCGGTGACGGCCGATACGGGCCGCTTCGAGTGGAGGGGCGGCGGCAACAACTGGTTCGAGACCGCGCGCGGGCTGTTCGCCCAGCCCGGCAATCTGCTGTCGCCCTCCTATCTCTGGATGCTCCGCGACATCCTCACGTTCAACCAGCAGAGCGTCGAGGATTATGCGGCAGGCAGGCTCGCACGCCTGACGCTCGGCGAATACTTTCGCACCCGTCATTTCTCGCCACGGCTGTTGACTGATTATCTGGCCCCGATGGGCGCCGCTATCTGGTCGGCGCCGTCGAGCGAGATGCTGGACTTCCCGGCCGAGAACTTCGTCGCCTTCTTCGCCAACCATCGCCTGCTGCAATATGACCGCCCGGTCTGGCGCACGGTGAAGGGCGGCAGCCAGCGCTACGTCGAAAAGCTGACCGCTGCCTACCGCGACAAGATCAAGCTCGGCTGCGCCGTCACCTCGATCGAGCGCACGCCCCATGGCGTCATCGTCCATGACAGTCACGGCAAGACCGCGAGCTACGATCACATCGTGATCGCCTCGCACAGCGACCAGGCGCTGGCAATGCTGGCCGATGCCGATAACCGCGAGCGCTCCATTCTCGGCGCGATCAGCTATTCCCCGAACACCGTCTACCTGCATCGCGATCCCCGGCTGATGCCGAAGCGGCGCCGAGCCTGGGCCTCATGGAACTTCCTGCGCTGGCCGCGCGAAGGCAGCGTCGCCAACGACGTCTCCGTGACCTACTGGATGAACCCGCTGCAAGGGATCGACGACGACAAGCCCCTGTTCGTCAGCCTCAATCCTCCGCTCGAGCCCGATCCTGCGCTGACATTCGGAAAGTATCTGTGCGAGCATCCGCAATATAACGCCGCCGCCTTTGCAGCGCAGAAGCGATTACCGGAAATTCAGGGCAAGCGGCATACATGGTTCTGCGGCGCATGGACCGGGTATGGCTTTCACGAGGACGGCTTGCGATCCGGGCTGGCGGTCGCCGAAGCTCTGGGCGCGGTTGCACCGTGGCGCGAAGCATCGCCCGGACTTGCGCAAGCGGCGGAGTAGTTATGCGCGTACGTTTCGCCAAGCCGAGGCCTCCTGAGGCACCCGCCGATGCACCGGCGACGCTGTACGTCGGCGAGGTCATGCATGCCCGGCTGAAACCGATGGGCCATCGTTTCAGCTATCGCGTGATGAGCCTCCTGATCGATCTCGATCGCCTGACGGAGGCGGACCGGCAATCGCGGCTATTCGGCGTCAACCGCGCGGCGCTCTACAGCTTCCACGAGGCCGACCATGGCGCGCGCGACGGCGCGCCGCTGCGCGACTATGCGCAGCGCTGCGCGGCCGGGCACGGCATCGATCTGGCCGGCGGACGGGTGCTGCTGCTCTGCTATCCCCGCCTGCTCGGCTACACATTCAATCCGCTGTCGGTCTATTTCTGCTTTCGGGCCAGCGGTGAACTGGCGCTGCTGATCTACGAAGTGCGCAACACCTTCGGCGAGATCCACCCCTACATCCTCCCGGTGAAGCCGGGCGAGATCAGCCGCGCCGGCGTGCGGCAGCAGCAGGACAAGCTGTTCTACGTCTCGCCCTTCATCGAGATGGCGATGCGCTACCATTTCCGCGTGCTGCCGCCGGGGGAGCGGGTGCAATTACGGATCCTGGAGACCGACCGCGACGGCCCCCTGCTCGCCGCAACCTTCACTGGACGCCGGCAAGCGCTTCGCACCGCGCAGTTGTGGCGTGCGTTCTTCGCCTTGCCGCTGGTCACCCTGAAGATCATGGCGGCGATCCATTGGGAGGCCCTGCGGCTCTGGCTGAAGGGGGCGCGCCTGGTGCCGCGGACGAACGCGGACCGCAATACCGGCTTGGCGAGTGGGAACAGCAGCGATTATACTTCGCCGGTGTTGTCCACCCGTGCCCACGACTGAAGCAGGGTCGATCAGCCATGCCAGGTCCGGGCAGACCGCCGTTCGATGGATCGCCCATGTCCGAGTTGATTTCGGTCACATCGGAAACCGTAGACGCGACGTTTCCGGAATTGCCCCGCCTGGTCCGGCTGGCGCTGGGCTTCGGTTCAAAATTGCAGCACGGCACCCTCGACGTGACGCTGGCTGACGGCCGCATTGTCCGGCTTGGCGGCAACGGGCCGGGCCCGGCCGCCGCCATGACGATCTACGATTACGGCTTCGCCTCCCGCCTGCTCCGCGGCGGCGACATCGGAATTGCCGAGGCCTATCTGCGCGGCGAATGGGACACGCCCGACCTCACGCAGTTCCTCTATCTGTTTTGCGTCAACCAGGACTGGATGCAGCGGATGCTGATCGGCACGCCGCTGACCCGCACGTTCCAGATTTTCCGGCATTGGCTCAACCGCAACACCAGGCGCCGCGCGCGCCGCAACATCTATGCGCATTACGATATCGGCAACGCGTTTTATTCGGCATGGCTCGATCCCAGCATGACCTATTCCTCCGCCCTGTTCGAGGACGGCACGTCGGACCTGACCGCCGCGCAACACAACAAGTACCGACGACTTGCCGAGGCCATCGATCTGCGGCCGGGCCAGAAGCTATTGGAGATCGGCTGCGGCTGGGGCGGCTTTGCCGAATATGCCGCTAAGACATTCGGCATCAAGGTCGTCGGGCTCACCATCAGCAAGGAGCAGCGCGATTTCGCGCAGGCCCGCATTCACAACGCCGGTCTCAGCGACAGCGTCGAAATCAGGCTGCAAGACTACCGCGACGAGCGCGACCGCTATGACCGGATCGCCTCGATCGAAATGATCGAGGCCGTCGGCGAGGAGTTCTGGCCGAAGTATTTTTCACAACTGCGCGACCGCCTGCTGCCCGGCGGGCTCGCCGGAATCCAGGCCATCACCATCCAGGACAGCCTGTTCCAGGCCTATCGCCGCGAGGTCGACTTCATCCAGCGCTACGTTTTCCCGGGCGGCATGCTGCCCTCGCCGCAGATCCTCAAAACGCTGGGCGAGCGCTTCGGCGTTCCCGTTATCCGCGAACGCATTTTCGGGCAAGATTATGCCAGGACGCTTGCGATCTGGCGAAGCAATTTCCGCGCGGCCTGGCCGAACCTGAGCCCGTCGGGTTTCGACGATCGCTTCCGGCGGCTCTGGGAATACTACCTCGCCTATTGCGAAGCCGGATTCCTGTCGGGAAATATCGACGTGCGGCAGGTGGTGTTTGCAAAATCGGGCTGACGGGCCTGTTTGAGCGCTGGCTTGTATGCCCTGCGGCGGTCCTTTAGGGTCGCCCAACGATTAGGCAAACAAACCGGCAATTTCAGAACATGGCATTCAACAAAGACGTCATCGAAGCGATCGGCAACACGCCCCTCATCAAGCTGCGACGCGCCTCCGAACTCACCGGCTGCACCATTCTCGGCAAGGCCGAATTCATGAATCCGGGTCAGTCGGTCAAGGATCGCGCCGGCAAGTGGATGATCCTCGAGGCCGAGAAGCGCGGCGATCTCAAGCCCGGCGGGCTCGTGGTGGAATCGACCGCGGGCAATACCGGGATCGGGCTTGCGGTGGTCGCCAGTGCGCGCGGTTACCGCACGCTGATCCTGATCCCGGTAACGCAGAGCCAGGAAAAGAAGGACATGCTTCGGCTGTGCGGCGCCGAGCTCGTGGAAGTGCCGGCGCTGCCGTTTTCCAATCCGAACAACTACCAGCATGTCGGGCGGCGACTGGCCGAGCAGCTTCGCAAGAAGGAGCCGAACGGCGTCCTGTTCGCCGACCAGTGGAACAACCTCGACAATGCCAAGGCGCATTACGAATCCACCGGACCGGAAATCTGGGAGCAGACCGGCGGCAAGATCGACGGCTTCATCTGCTCGGTCGGGACCGGCGGTACGCTGGCCGGCACCAGCCGCTATCTGAAGGAGAAGCACCCGGGCATCGTCAACGCCTGCGCCGATCCGCATGGCTTTGCGATGTACGAACTGTTCAAGAACGGCAAGGCCAAATCGACGCCGGGCGATTCAATCACCGAAGGTATCGGGCTCGGCCGGGTCACGCCGGTGGTCGAGACCGCCAAGGTCGATGACGCATTTCTCGTTTCCGACGAGGAAGCCGTCAACGTGATCTACGAACTGGTCGAGCATGAAGGCCTGTGCCTCGGCGGCTCGTCTGGCGTCAATATCGCCGGCGCGATCCGGCTCGCGAAACAACTCGGTCCCGGCAAGACCATCGTTACCATCCTTTGCGACTCCGGTGGCCGCTATCAGTCGAAGCTGTTCAATCCGGAATTCATGCGCTCGAAGAATCTACCGGTACCGACCTGGCTGGAGAAGCGCAGCAAGATCGAGGTGCCGTTCGAGAAGGTGTGAGGCTGCTGCACGATGAACTTGTAGCACTTTGAACTTGTGGCCCGGATGAGCGCAGCGACATCCGGGACCGCTCTCACACCATCCCGGATATCGCTGCGCTCATCCGGGCTACAATCCCGCACTCAAACGAAAAAGGCCCCACCGAAATGGGGCCTTCGACGTACTGCTATGCAGTGACCTTAGTTGTAGTCCGAGTACTTGAACTGCGGCAACGCCTTGAGCTGCTCCTTGGTGCCGCTCATCACGGCGTGGTCGGGAGTCCAGTCATTGGCGGTGGCGGTGCGCGCGGTCGTTGTCGTCGTGGTGGTGGTCGCCGGCGCAGTGGCGGTCCCGGTCGTCGTTTCACGCGTCGTGGTCGCGGGCGCGGTGCTGGTGCGCACCGGTTCCTCGATGAACTTCAGCTTGTCCATCGTCACGGCGATGTCGTGCTCACCCATGCCCAGGAATCCGCCGACACCGATCACCACGGCGGCAACCTTGCCGTCCTTGTCCACGATCAGTTCGTTGACATCGCCGAGCTTCTCATTGGCTTCGTTGTACACGTCGAGGCCCATGAGCTTGGATGCACGCCATTTGCTCTTCAGCATCATCTTGTCGGAACTTGCTGCAGCGGTCGTCGCGGCCGGTGCAGCGCGCTCGGCAGGCGTAGCCTGCTGAGCATAGGCTGCACCACTGACGAGCGCAGTGCCCAGAAGCGCGGTAGCAATCAGACTCTTCATCGTAATCCTCCAGAAACAGTGAATTAGTTGTTCGAGAACCAACCAGCCGGAGGAATGTTCCACGGAACAGACTTCTTTCGTATTCCCGCGCTTGCAGCACTTTCACCGGAGATTAGGAACCAATCGAGATGTGCGCGTTGACTCGTCAGTTCGCGCCGGCTTGCCAACCGGACGTAACGGAGACTGATGGACGCAGCAATTTTTCCGGTTTCTTGCTGCGACACCAACGCATCGGTACGCGCTGACATCTAACCCGTTTCCGGCGCGAACGCCCCAACGCGCGTTTCCGTCTGTCGCTTCGTCCGCACAGGAACGAACACTCGGCAGGCTGTTGTTCCAACCTCAAGCGCCATCACCCGCAGGCCGTACGATGCTCCATTATCCCCGCCCGCCGTTTCCAGATCAGCAACAGTCGATGCCAGGCAAGACGGCCGCGATGAATCCGACGCCCGATCATGGCGAGACTTCCTACAAGGGCAGCGGTCGCCTCACCGGCAAGAAAGCCGTCATCACCGGCGGCGACAGCGGGATCGGGCGTGCGATTGCCATCGCCTACGCCAGGGAAGGCGCCGACCTGCTGATCTCCTATCTCGACGAGCACGACGATGCCCGCGAGACCGAGCGGCTGGTGACGGAAGCCGGCAGGAAAGCCGTTTTGGTTCCCGGCGACATTCAGGACCCTGCGCAATGCCGCGCGATCATCGCAAGAGCCGTCGCGGAGCTGGGCGGGATCGACATTCTCGTCAATAACGCCGCGCACCAGGCAAGCTTCAAATCGATCGACGAGATCAGTGACGAGGAATGGGAACTGACTTTCAAGGTAAACATCCACGCGATGTTTTATCTTTCCAAGGCGGCGATACCGCACATGAAGCCGGGTAGCTGCATCATCAACACGGCGTCGATCAATTCGGATGCACCGAACCCGACCTTGCTGGCCTACGCGACGACCAAGGGCGCCATCCATAATTTCACGGCGGGGCTCGCACAGATGCTCGCTGAGAAGGGCATTCGCGCAAACGCGGTCGCCCCGGGTCCGATCTGGACGCCGCTGATTCCGTCCACCCTGCCGGAGGACTCGGTGAAGAACTTCGGCAAACAGGTCCCGATGAAGCGTCCGGGTCAGCCCGTGGAATTGGCCACCGCCTATGTGATGCTGGCTGATCCACTGTCGAGCTACGTGTCCGGCGCGACGATTGCCGTCACCGGCGGCAAGCCCTTCCTGTAGAAGAGCCCTTTCCGTCATCGCACTGGAGATCCGGACTTGCGATCAACTCCTGGGTCGACATCCTAACGCCGTCGTGCGACGGCGACACCGAGCAAGAAGGCTATCAGAAGCGATCCCAATGGCGCTTCGCGCGCGACGTTGCTGAGGATGCTAAGCGGCATACCCGGCTTGCGGCCCTTCTCGATCACGCCGCCAATCCGATTGGCAGCACCTTTGACGGCATCCGACATCTCGTCGATTGCCGATTTGGGTTCCGGTGTTGGATCAAGGCCCTCGTAGACGTAGGGCTGTGTCGGAAATTCGTTGGTCATGGCTACTCACCCGCTGTTTCGGCGCTAATCATTCAAGCCGGCAATTGTTCCATCCAGGCTAATATCTCGATAGCCGCGGCCAGTCGCCGGCATCAGCCAATGCACGGCCAGGCAAGAACCCGGATGTTCCGTGCGTGGTAGGAACTACCGCTGTCGTGAAAGGTTGTTGCGCCGTTCTACGAAAACGGTCCTGCCATGAGCCACCCTGGCCAAAGATCTTCAAATCTACTTGTCGCCTTGGCCAAATCATACGGCCGCGACCTGAAGCACTGGCTTGGCGGCCTTACCACGCGCTACGCCGCGGGTGCCGGATTGCTCGCCGCCGGCGTCGTGCTTCTTCTTGTGGCGGTTGGGGTCGCAATCTCTGCGGGCTTCCATGCCCTGGAAACTCACTATGGCATCTACGTCGCTTATGGCGTCGTGGGCGGCGTCTTCCTGCTTCTGGGAATTGCCGGACTGGTCGCTGGACGGACGATGCTTTCTCGCCCGGCCGCTCCCTTGCCTGCGCCGGGACGACAGTTTCAAGTGCTCAAACGGGCGGTGACAGCTCCCGCCATTGCCACGCTGGTTACGCAGGGCGGACGTCGAGCCGGTCGAATGGATCCTGTATCGCGAGGGCTCGCAGTCGGAGCCGCAGCGATCCTAGTAGCCTGGGTTGCTGCCAATCAGGCGCGGCGTATCAGGCGGAAGCGACTCTGACATGCGTGGTTCCCGCTGGCCGAACGATCTTGCACTCGTTGCAGCGACGGCGATGGCAACAGTCGCGATTTACCGCCAGTTGACCGTCGCAGAACGCGGGGAAGCCAATACACGAACTGCGCCCGCAAGCGCCGCGGCCCTCATGACAGACGCCGGGCGCGGCCGGCTGGCCCGCGCGCCGTGGCAGATTCCCCTGGCAGGATGGAAGGACATCCTCTATCGCACCTATCAGCAAATCGGCGAAGATCGCCTTATGGCAACAGCCGCCGGCGTCGTATTCTACGGCCTTCTGGCAATCTTTCCCGCCATTACGGCGCTTGTGTCGAGCTACGCGCTGTTTGCAGATCCCTCCACCATTGCGGACAATCTGCAAAGCCTGGCGCTGATGTTGCCAGACGGCTCCTTCAGCATTGTCCAGGACCAGGTCGCTCGCGTGCTGGCGAAAGGTAACGTCACCCTGGGGTGGGCGTTCGTCATCGGGCTGGCGATGGCAATCTGGAGCGCCAATGCCGGGATGAAGGCGATCATCGATGCACTCAACGTCGTCTACGAGGAAGACGAGAAGCGCTCCTTCATCAAGCTGAACCTGGTTTCGCTGTCGTTTACCGTTGCCGCGCTGGCCGGAATTCTGATCATGGTGAGCGCCGTCGTTGCGGTACCTCTGCTGTTGGAAAATCTGGGACTTGGCGAACGCGCGGAACTCATTATTTCAGTTGGAAGGTGGCCGGTCCTCGGGCTCCTTCTCCTGTTCGCGCTGGCGACCCTTTATCGATACGGCCCCAGCCGGGCCACGCCGCGATGGCAGTGGCTGAGCGTCGGCGCCTTGCTGGCCGGCCTGCTCTGGTTGACCGGCTCAGCCATCCTGTCCTGGTATCTCGCAAATTTTGAGGATTATAACGCGACCTACGGCTCCCTCGGAGCCGCGATCGGCCTGATGATCTGGATGTGGATGTCCGCGATCATCGTGCTTTGCGGCGCTGAGCTCAACTCGGAGATCGAGCATCAGACCGCCATCGACAGCACCGAAGGGACTCCCAAGCCGCTGGGGGCGCGGGGTGCGGCCATGGCCGATAGCGTAGGTGAACGGACGAGTGCCTTGTAGCTGATCGCGCAGGACTCTTGCGCGGAACTCGTGCCGGTGTTCGCTAGGTCACTCGCAACCATAACTTGCAACCCTGTGTGGCCTGAGGCAAGATCAGCGGCATTCGGAAAATAAGACCATTTGGGAAATGTTGCTCTTCAGCCCAGCACATTTCATTTCGATGCGATTGCTGCCGCTGCATCTCACATTTCCAGACGTCCCTTTTGAAATTGATCCTCGGACCGCGCTGGTCCGGGAACAATTGTCCTCACATTGCGAGGTCGCACCATGAAACATTCGTCGATCCGAAAATTTGCATTGATTGGCATTTGGATTCCGTTCTGCCTCCTGGCCTCCCCCCTCTCCCTGTCAGTGCACAGGAAGTCTGGAAGGTCGATGAAAAGCTTCTCGGAAAAGCCAAAGATGGCGGCTTCAAAAAGTCCGAGGACGCCAGCGGCATCGCCTGCGATCGCAGTTCGGGATTTCCGCGGCTCTGCCTGGTGGCCGATGACGAAACGCAAGGCGCCCAGATCGTCATATTGAAGGATGAAAAGCTGGTCGCAGGCGATTTCATCAGGTTGACGAACGCGCAACATGACGGCAAGCCGCTCGAACTCGATGCGGAAGCCGTCGCTTTCGATGGCGGCTCGTTCTACGTTGTCGGCTCGCATGGGCGGGCGCGTCACGTCGACGATCCCAGCGAGGAAGCGAAAAACAACGCAAAAGCAGAAGCGACGCGGCAGATCTTCCGTATCACGCTGGATACCACCAGCGTCGACATGAAGAATGGGAAACTCGTTTCGCAGCCGGCGATCAAGCGATCCACCGACCTTATCGGCATCCTGCAGCGACAGCCCGACCTGTCGTCATCCTTTGACCGGGAGCTCGCCGAGAACGGCTTGACCATCGAAGGCGTAGCCGTCCGTGAGGGCCGCATGTACATCGGCATGCGCGGTCCGGTGCTTGGAACGGAGGCCGCCGTACTGTCAGTTCCGTTATCGGTTATTTTTGAGGATAAACAAGCGTCGTCGAAGCTGCACAGGCTTACCCTCGAAACCGATACGCTCGGCAAGCCGCGCGGCGTACGCGACATCATCCGATACGCAAACGGCTTTCTGGTATTGGCCGGACCGTTGAACGATCCGCCGGATGATCGCGAAATCCAGCCGAGCGACTATTCCATCTATGAATGGGACGGAGCCGGCGTTCTGGAGCGGGTCAGGCACATCCCGGCATTCGGCAGGAAAGTCAAACCCGAGGCATTGTTGCCGCTGGACGGCGATGGGCAGCGGGGGCGCGTTTTAATCCTGTTCGATGGGCCGGAGGAAGGAGCGCCAAGACCTTTCGAGGTAACGCTGAAGAAGATCGCACCCTAGACCAGTCGCCGCCGCCAGAAGGCAGATAAGTAATTTGCCGACCTGGACTAATGGCGCAGGATCTGGCTCAGGAACAACTTCGTCCGCGCGTGCTGCGGGTTGGCGAAGAAGTTTTGCGGCGTATTCGACTCGATCACCTGACCGGCGTCCATGAAGACGACGCGGTTGGCGACCTCGCGGGCAAATCCCATTTCGTGGGTGACGACCAGCATCGTCATGCCCTCTTTGGCGAGATCTACCATGGTGTCGAGCACTTCCTTGACCATTTCAGGGTCGAGCGCCGAGGTCGGCTCGTCGAACAGCATCACCTTCGGGTTCATGGTCAGCGCGCGCGCGATCGCCACGCGCTGTTGCTGTCCGCCTGACATCTGGCCCGGATACTTGTTGGCCTGATGCGGAATCTTGACCCGCTCGAGATACTTCATTGCCGTCGCCTCGGCGTCCTTCTTGGGGATGTTGCGCACCCAGATCGGCGCCAGCGTGCAGTTCTCCAGCACGGTCAGATGCGGGAACAGGTTGAAGCTCTGGAACACCATGCCGACCTCGCGCCGGACTTCGTCCACCCGCCGCAGGTTCGGCCCAAGCTCGATGCCTTCGACGACGATCCGGCCTTCCTGGAATTCCTCCAGCGCGTTGATGCAGCGGATCAGCGTCGACTTGCCGGAGCCCGACGGGCCGCAGATCACGATGCGCTCGCCCTTGGCGACATCGAGGTTGATGTCGCGCAGCACGTGGAAATCACCGTACCACTTGTTGAGCGCGTTGATGCCGACGATCGAGTTTGCAGCCATGGTGATGTACTCAGTTGCGCCGATGCGCGTTCAGCCTGTTCTCGACGAACAGCGAGTAACGCGACATCCCGAAGCAGAAGGCGAAGTAGATGATCCCGGTGAAGGCGAAGCCCGTGAACAGCGTCGTGGGCGTCGACCAGACGGGATCGGAGAAAGATGCGCGGAGCTGCCCGAGCAGGTCGAACAGCGCCACGATCGAAACCAGCGATGTGTCCTTGAACAGCGCGATGAAGCTGTTGACGAGGCCGGGGATCACATGGCGCAGCGCCTGCGGCATCACGATCAGCGCCGTGGTCTTGGCCCAGGATAGCCCGAGCGCGCTCGCCGCCTCGCCCTGCCCGCGCGGGATCGCCGCCAAGCCGCCGCGGATCACCTCGGCCTGGTAGGCGCCCGCGAACAGCGCGATGCCGATCAGGGCGCGCACCAATCCATCGATGGTGAAGCCGGTCGGCACGAACAGCGGCAGCATGTAGGTTGCGAAAAACAGCACTGTAATCAGCGGAACGCCGCGCCAGAACTCGATGAAGGCGATCGAGAAGATCCGGATCAGCGGAATTGCCGAGCGCCGGCCGAGCGCCAGCGCGATCCCGACCGGCATCGAGGCGACGATGCCGACCACCGACACGACCAGCGTTACCAGGAGGCCGCCCCAGAGCCGCGTATCCACCACCGGCAATCCGCCGCGATCGAGCCCCATCACCGCGATCACGACGGCGATGCCGGCAAAGATTGCGAGCGTGATGCCGACGGCCCGGGCGCTTCGGCTCAGCCAGAACACCAGCGCCGACACGATCGCGGCAGTTGCCACGAGGTCGGCCCAGACCGGACGGCCATAGGCCTGGATCTGGTCGCGCAGCCAGGTCAGCGGCAGAAGTATCCAGCCAACCGCCGTGCTGATCAACTCGAGCAGCTTGCCGATCAGCCACAACAGCGGCCCAACGAAGGCGGTCCCCTCCCCTGCTGCAGCGAGCTTTCTTCCGCCATCGGCGATGCTGTCATTGAAGCCTGAAAGAATCCCGGCCGTCCAGCTGACGCCGAAGCCGCGCAGTCCGCCGCCGCTCAGCAGGAAAAAGGCGACGACGGGGAATGCCAGGAAGAACAGGATGGCATTGGGAGCCTTGCCCGGCAGCCGCGGAATTAGCAGCGGCACCAGCAGGATGGCGGCGAGAAGAAAGACGAGGTTGACCCGCCAGCGTTCAGCCTCGGGATAGAATCCATAGATGAACTGCGAGAACTTGGCCTGGATGAACGGCCAGCAGGCGCCGACCACGTCTCCGGGATTTTTCGGGAGGCAGGCAGTGCGGTCCGTGCCGGTCCACACCGCGTCGATCAGCGTGAATCTTATCGTGGGCACCAGCAGGAACCACAACAGCAGCGCGCATACGATGGTGACCAGGATATTGGACGGCGAATTGAACAGCCGCGTGCGCAGGAAGCCGATGAAGCCCGTAGTCTTCACCGGTGCCGGCCGCTCCGGCATCAGCTCCTGGCGAACAAAGACAGATGATGGGGTATCGCTCATCCGCCCATGCTCCGGCTGATTCGCCATCCATAGAAACTCATGATCGCGCTCGTCACCAGCGAGATCAGGAGATAGACGCCCATGGTGATGCCGATGATTTCGATCGCCTGCCCGGTCTGGCTCAGCGTCGTTCCCGCGAACACCGAAACGAGGTCGGGATAGCCGATCGCCACCGCCAGCGAGGAGTTCTTGGTCAGGTTGAGGTACTGGTTGGTGAGCGGCGGCAGGATCACGCGCATCGCCTGCGGGATCACGATCAGCCGCAGCACCGCACCGCGCTGCAGCCCGAGCGAGGAGCCGGCTTCCATCTGGCCCTTGTGCACGGACTGGATGCCCGCGCGCACGATCTCGGCGATGAAGGCCGCGGTGTAGGTCGCCAGCGCCAGCGTCAGCGCCACGAACTCAGGTATCACGCGCGAGCCGCCGGCGAAGTTGAATCCCTTGAGCACGGGCAATTCGAACGTAACCGGCGCGCCGAAGATCAGCGCGCTGACCAACGGCAACCCGATTAGCATGCCGAGCGCGTAGGGCCAGACCTTGATCAGTTTGCCGCTCTGGAACAACTGCCGGCGCGAATAACGCCACAGCGCGATCGCCGCCACGATCGCCACCAGCAGCGCAACGACGAACGGCTCAAACCCGGCGGTGCCGATCGGCTTTGGGATCACCAGGCCGCGGTTGCTGAGGAAGAAACTGTCGAAGACGGAGATGCTCTGCCGCGGATTAGGCAATGCCGCGAGCACGGCGAGGTACCAGAACAGGATCTGGAACAGGACCGGCAGGTTTCGGATCAGTTCGACGTAACCGCCCGCGATCCGTGACAGCAGCCAGTTCGGCGACAGCCGGCCAAGGGCTACGATGAAACCGATGATCGTGGCGAAAAAGATGCCGATCACCGAGACCAGCAGCGTATTGAGCAGGCCGACCAGAAACACGCGGGTGTAGCTGTCCGAGCCCGAGTACGGGATCAGGTTCTGGCTGACGTCAAACCCCGCGGTATTGGCCAGGAATCCAAAGCCCGCGGTGATCCGCTGCGCCTGCAGATTGGCGCGGGCATTCGCGACGATCTCATAACAGACCCAGGCGAGCGCGGCGACGAACAGGAGCTGGAGCACGAAGCCGCTCCAGCCCGCCCGTCCGCCGAGCGCCCGCTGCAGCTTTGGAAGTAGCTGCGACGGCGGTTTTCGGGGTTCGATCGACATCGCCGCAGCCCCCGCGTGGGATCAGCGGATCGGCGGCGCGTACTGGATACCGCCCTTGTTCCAGAGGTTGTTGAGGCCACGGGCGATTTGCAGCTTGGAGCCGGAACCGACGTTGCGCTCGAAGGACTCGCCATAATTGCCCGTTGCCTTCACGATCCTCAACAGCCAGTCCTTGGTCAGGCCGAGCTGTTCGCCGAGATTGCCGTCGGTGCCGAAAGCGCGCTTCAGCTCGGGCTTGTCGGACTTGGCCATTTCATCGGCATTCTTCTGGGTGATGCCGAGCTCTTCGGCGCCGACCATCGCAAACAGCGTCCACTTGACGATGTCGAACCACTGATCGTCGCCGTGACGGACCATCGGCCCGAGCGGCTCCTTTGAGATCACCTCGGGCAGCACGACGTGATCGGCGGGGTTGGCGACCTTCAGGCGCTCGGCATAGAGCTGCGAGACGTCGGAAGTAAAGACGTCGCAGCGGCCGGACTCATAGGCCTTGACGGTTTCGTCGGCGGTGCCGAACGCGATCACCTCGTACTTCATGTTGTTGCCCTTGAAGTAGTCGGCGAGGTTCTGCTCTGTAGTGGTGCCGGTCTGCACGCAGACCGATGCGCTGTTCAATTCGAGCGCCGAATTGACCTTCAGCGACTTTTTCACCAGGAAGCCCTGGCCGTCGTAGTAGGTGACGCCGGTGAAGTTGGCGCCGAGCGAGGTGTCGCGCGACAGTGTCCAGGTGGTATTGCGCGACAGCACGTCGATCTCGCCCGACTGCAGTGCGGTGAAGCGGTCCTTGGCCGACAGCGGCACGAACTTGATCTTGGTCGCATCGTTGAAAATGGCCGCAGCGATCGCCCGGCAGATGTCGACGTCGAGGCCGGTCCAGTTACCCTTGTCGTCCGGCGTCGAGAAGCCCGGCAGCCCCTGGCTGACGCCGCAGGACAGCATGCCGCGGTCCTTGACGGTCTTGAGGGTTTGCGCCGAAGCAGCCTGGGCCGAGAGACCGGCGGCAAGGGCAAGGGTAACAACCAGAGATACGCGTTTCATGGGTTAGGCCTTTCAAGGGGTCGTCCAGAGATCGTTATTTAGGCAACGCCTGACGTCATTGGGCCAACCTGCTGATCCCATGCTGAAAAAGCTTCAAACCGACCTGCAGTTTGATGTGCAGTTCGGTCAGGCAGTGGGTCGGATATCGCGGCAGGCCCCTCAACTTGCAGCGATTGATAGTTGTCGCCCATCACAGAACGACTGGCGTGCCGGGTCAAGGGGTTGACTGGCGACTTCCGTATCTTGTTATGAATTGCGCAGGCCAACGCCTGCCGCCGGCCACCTTATCCCTGATCGAGATGCGGCTGCGGCATAACGTCTTGGGTCAAGCAGCCCACGGGTTTGGACTGTCCAACCCGCCATGAGCCCAAACCGGACCGGTCACTGGTTCATCCCGGCGGACTGGTCGCGGGGAGCCGGACAGAAGGCCAGAGCACGTCGTCAACCTTGGCGTGTTCGACGGCTCGGTCCCTAGCCTGTCGCCGAGCAGACCCTGAACAGCCTACTGCGGTCCGAAGGAGTGACCGCGCCCGTTACCGGGCACAACCCCGGGTTTTTGCGTATGGCGGCTTGCCACCGTAACCGCCCGTTCACCATGCTGGCGAAACCTGCCATCCGATCCGCCAAAAACCGCACTCCTCAAGCTCCCTTACACCTTTGATGCCTAGTCATTGGCTCGAGGGGTTGACCGTCATTGCCGTGCAAGTGGGACGTCCCGGCGTAAGAGTAAGTGTAGCGTATGAATATCGCACGTGTCGTCGTTCTGACCATCGCGTTGAGCGCCGGTGGCGTAGCTGCCTATCTTGCTCGCGGGACCGAAGAAAAATCGCGCCCTGTCGAACAACCGGTGGCGCAACTGCCGACGGCGGAGGTCCTGGTCGCGAAATCCGAGATCGGACTCGGCCAGGTGGTGAAGCCGGAGGATCTGCAATGGCAGGTCTGGCCGGCGGCAACCGCCAACGGCGGCGTGATCAACCGCGCCGGCAGAGCCGACGCCGTCACCGAAATCGCCGGCTCGATTGCACGCGCTCCCTTCATCGCGGGTGAACCGATCCGCGAACAGAAGCTCGTCAAGGCCAACGGCTCCGGCTTCATGGCCGCGATCCTGCCGAGCGGCATGCGGGCGATCTCGACCGAAATCTCGCCGGAAACCGGCGCCGGCGGATTCATCCTGCCCAACGATCGCGTCGACGTGATTCTGTCGAAGCGCGAGAAGAACCCCGACAGCAAGGGTGCCGACCTCGTGGTCGCGGAAATCATTCTCACCAATATCCGCGTGCTGGCGATCGACCAGGCCCCGAAGGAAAAAGAGGGCATCAACACGCTCCTCGGCAAGACCGCGACGCTGGAACTGAAACCCGAGCAGGCAGAGACGCTGGCGCGCGCACGCCAGGGCGGCACCCTGTCGCTCGCATTGCGCAGCATCACCGACGTCAACGTGGCTGAAAGCCATTCCGACGAGCAACTCCTGAAGCGAAACGACCTCAACGTCATTCGCTACGGGGTCGCCAATCAAACGACGGCACAGAAGTGACCGAAAGGACGGGACATGAAGTTTGGGGAAATTCAGTCGGCGGTGCGAACCGTGGCCGCCGGCGCCGTGTTGTTGCCTGCCGTCGCCGTGCTGACGCTCGGGCCACTGTTGCCGGTCACAGCGGCCGAGTCCGATAAAGATCCCGTCACGACGTCGGCCATCGCCTCGTCCGTCAAGACGCGCTTCCTCGCCCTCGGCGTCGGCAAGTCCGTGATCGTCGACCTGCCGCGCGACGTGAAGGACGTGCTGGTCGCCGATCCCAAGATCGCCAATGCGGTCGTTCGATCCTCGCAGCGCGCCTATATCATCGGCGCCGCGGTCGGCCAGACCAACGTTGTGTTTTTCGATGCCGACGGGCAGCAGGTCGCTGCCTACGATATCGCGGTCAAGCGCGACCTCAACGGCGTGCGCGCCGCGCTGCGGCAGTCGATGCCTGGAATCCATATCGAGGGCGTTGGCGACAGCGTGCTGCTGACCGGCTCGGTATCGAGCCCGGTCGAAGCCCAGCAGGCCGGGGAGGTCGCTGCACGGCTGGTGGGCGGGCCCGAGAAGGTCGTCAACTCGATCGTGGTTCGCGGCCGCGACCAGGTGATGTTGAAGGTGACTGTCGCCGAAGTCCGGCGCGATGTCGTCAAGCAGATGGGCATCGACCTCAGCGCCAAATTCAACGTCGGCAACACGAATGTGAGCTTCAACAATTCCAATCCCTTCACGGCAAACAGCGCGCCCCTGGTGCCCGATAATGGCCTTCTGGTTACAGGCGGCACGTCGGTCCAGGCCCTGCTCCGCGCCATGGAAAAGGCCGGTGTCGTGAAGACGCTCGCCGAGCCCAACCTGACCGCGATCTCCGGCGAATCCGCAACGTTCATCTCGGGCGGTGAGTTTCCCATTCCGACCGGCGTGAGCTGCCAGACATCGACGACCGGTGTGATTTCAGGATGCGTCCAGACCGTCAGCTTCAAGAAATTCGGCATCTCTCTCAACTTCACGCCGGTGGTACTGTCCGAGGGTCGGATCAGCCTTCGCGTGATGACGGAAGTCTCGGAAGTCTCGACCGAAAACGCTCTGACGGGCGGGCAGAACGGAACTACCATTCCCTCGATCAAGACCCGCCGCGCCGAGACCACGCTGGAAATACCCTCCGGCGGCTCGATGGCGATGGCCGGCCTGATCCAGGAGCAAACCAAGCAGGCCATCAACGGCCTGCCGGGGCTCGATCAATTGCCGGTTCTGGGCGCGCTTTTCCGCAGCCAGGACTTCATCGACAACCAGACCGAACTGATGGTGCTGGTGACGCCCTACGTGGTCCGCGCCGTCGCGCAAAAAGAGCTGTCCCGTCCCGATGACGGGTTCGCGCCGGCGTCCGATTCCCAGACCACGCTGCTCGCCCGCATCAACCGGACTTACGGACTTGTCGCCCGTGTCGACACCATTGGCGCACCCCAGGGCAATTTCGGTTTCATCATTGACTGAGGGGGAAGCGCGCCACCGCGCCGCGACGAGGACAGAACGATGACGAAAAGAAAGCCGCTCTACCCCTTCAGCACCGCGCGACTGGCGAGCGCCATTCTTGGCCTGTCGGTGCTCGGCGCCTGCAACCAGACGACCGAAATCGTGACGGCCAGCGTGCCCAACGATTATCGTCACCGGCATCCGATCGCGGTGACGGAAGCCGACCGTTCGATCGTCGTGTTCGTCGGCCGTGGGCGCGGCGGCCTCTCCGGCCCGCAGCACACCGACGTCATGGGACTGGCGCACACCTGGGTCCGCGAGGGTACCGGCGCGATCATCGCCGATGTGCCGATCGACACCCCGAACGCGCGCGCAGCCGCAGCTTCGTACGGCGAGATCCGGTCGGTGCTGATGGCGGGCGGCGTGCCCTCGCGCGCCATCATGCTGCGGCACTACCGCCCCGACGATCCCCGGACCCTGCCGACGATCAAGCTGAGCTATCCGAAGATTTCGGCCGTCGCAGGTCCCTGTGGCCTGTGGCCGGATGACCTCGGCCCGAACATCGACAATCCCGGCTACAACGAGAACCGGCCCTACCACAATTTCGGTTGCGCCACCCAGCGCAACCTCGCCGCGATGATCGACAATCCGGCGGATCTGGAACAACCGCGCCCCGAAACACCTGCCTACACGTCGCGGCGAAACATCGCCTTTGAGAAATTCCGCAAGGGCAACCCCACCTCGACCGTCTATCCCGAAGCCGAAAAGGCCAAACTGAGCGATACAGGCAAATGATGAGCCGCGTTTTTCAGAACTCCGACGAACATCTGGACGACACGCCGCCGCCGGCCGAGGAATATATCTCACCGGCGCCGCGCGTCTCTGTGCAGGCCTATTGCGCCAGCGTCGCGGTTGCAGCCACGGTGCGGGCTGCGAGCGAAGACCGCCGCCTCGGCAAGGCCCATCTCACGGTGCACATGGGCGGCATCGCCGCCGCCATCGACGCCTATCACACGGCGCCGACGCCGAACGTCATCGTGCTGGAGACCGAGCCGGGCCGCGACATCCTCGAAGGGCTGGATGAACTCGCTGCCGTGTGCGACGCCGGCACCCGTGTCGTCGTCATCGGCAGCGCCAACGACGCCACGCCGTACCGCGAACTGGTGCGGCGCGGCGTCAGCGACTACGTCACCGGACCAGTCCAGCCGATCGACGTGGTCCGCACGATTTGCGGCCTCTACGCCGCCTCCGAGGCCGTTGCCGTCGGCCGCATCATCGCCGTCGTCGGCGCCAAGGGCGGCGTCGGCGCATCCACCGTGGCGCACAACGTCGCCTGGGCGATCGCGCGCGACCTGGCGCTGGATTCGGTCGTGATCGACCTCGACCTCGCCTTCGGCACTGCCGGCCTCGACTACAATCAGGATCCGGTCCAGGGCATCGCCAACGCGATCATGCAGCCGGAACGGCCTGACACCGCCTTCATGGAGCGGTTGCTGGCAAAGTGCAGCGACCGGCTCAGCCTTCTCGCTGCACCGGCGACGCTGGACCAGGTCTACGACTTCGGTGCCGACGCCTTCGACGCCATCTTCGACACGATGCGCATGACGACGCCCTGCATCGTGCTCGACGTGCCTCATCAATGGTCGGCATGGACCAAGCGCGCCCTGGTCGGCGCCGACGACATCCTGATCGTCGCCGAGCCCGATCTTGCCAACATGCGCAACGCCAAGAACATGCTGAACGTGCTGAAGGCCGCGCGGCCGAACGACCGTCCGCCGCTGTACTGTCTCAATCAGGTCGGCATGCACAAGCGCCCCGAAATCACCACGCGCGAATTCGCCAAGGCGATCGAAAGCCAGCCGATTGCGGCGATTCCATTCGATTCGAAGATGTTCGGAACGGCGGCCAACAACGGTCAGATGATCGCGCAGATCTCAGCCAAGCACCGCACGGCCATGACCTTCCTGCAGATCGCGCAGCGGCTGACCGGCCACGCCGTGACCAAGCGGACATCGTTGCTGACGCCGATCATCAAGAGGCTGCAGGGCATGAAGCGCCGGGCCTAGCCGGCTTTCCGGAATTTATTCGACGCGACCGCTGGCCGCGATCGGCATCTTGCCGACCTCGGCCCGCGCATTTTCCTTGTCCTTGCGCGACAGCATGCGTTTCAACTGCGCGACGTTCGCTTCGGCCTCCGCGGCCGGCAAATCGGCCTTGACGATTTTTTCGGCCTCGGCGAGACGGCCCTGCAAGCCGACGGTCAGCGCCAGGTTGGCCCGCACCCGCGGATCGTTCCCTGCCCGCGCATGCGCGCGCCGCAGCGTTTCCTCGGCCCTCGGCAGATCCTTCGAAAGCACGTAGGACAGTCCGAGATTGGACAGCACCGACGGTTCTTCCGGCGCGATCTTCAGCGCGCTCGAATAATATTGCCGCGCCTCTTCAAAGCGCCCGAGCTGGTCCAGCGTCGCTCCCTGCGCCGACAATATCCGCCAGTCCGGATCTTCGGGACTGTGGGCGCGGCCGAGAACGTCAAAGGCCAGCTGGAAATTGCCGTTGTCGGCCAGCGCACGGCCGTAGCCGGCGAGCAGCGCCCTGTTGCTGGGATGGGCGATGGAGGCCTGCTCGAGCACCGCGACCGCCTGCGAGCGTTGCCCCACCGCGCGGAGCGCCTTGCCGTATCTCAGCGCGGCGCCGGCATCCTTTGGATTGGCGCGATAGCGCTCCTGGGTGAGTTCGACCTCGCGCCGCGGATCGGCCGCGCGGGCGGGCTCGGCGGTCTCGCCGAGCGAGCCGGTAATATCGGAAAGCCCCGGGGTCGAGCAGCCGCCCAGCCCCGACGCCAGGGCCAAAAAGGAGGCACACGCGAAGAGTCGCGCGATGCGGGACGGATTAGACGACTTCTGAAGCATGCACCTGGACTCACCGCGGAACTGTCCAGAAGTGTTCACAGCTTAACCCTAAGTTCAGGTTAAACCGGCTCGCTTTCAGGTAGTAAGAGACCTTTCAAGGGCGTTTTACCCTCGCCCACGGCCTACTGGCGCCGCGAAAGACCCCGCGCCGACCGGTTCAGTCGAGGAACTGCGCGCCAAACTCGCAGCCGATCCGCCAGGCCAGCTTGCATTGGCGCGGCCGGCCTTCCGAGAAGATCACCGTGAATTCGGTCGGAATCTCCGGGTATTCGGCGATGATCTTCACACCGCCATCCGACATGTCCGTGATCATGCAATCGCGCGGCAGGCCGCCGGTCGCGAACTGTATTTTCGCAAAGTTCCTGCACGCACGACGTTCGCTGCTGCGCCGATTCGCCAACATGTCGATCCCTGGCCCTGCTCGTAAGATTCACCCGATGGTGCAGCAGTTTTACCGATGAATCCTTGGGATTGGCCTATCTCAACCGTTCGCAATGTAACGGTCGCGTTGGTATTTTATTTACCGCTTCAGCGCGGCGTACATCGGCAATGGTGGCATTTAAGAGGCTTCAGGATCGTAGGACGTGGCCAAATGGCCCAACCGAAAAGCGCCATCACGACCCAACCTTCCTGTCGCAGGCTCCCAGGGCTTCTCGGGAGAAGTCGCATTGCGATTACCTGTTCGATGGCATCGTCGCAAAATTGTTGGCAGGGGATGAACGAGGTTCCGAGCCGGGAAGTTGGCGAGAGCCTTGTCCAGAACCAGGTATTGTACCGAAGTCCTCACCCAATCGGGTACGAGGCGACGCGGCCCTGATCAGCAGGATTGCGCGTTCGAGAGACTGGCTCTGCTTGGCGGTTGCGTTTTCCTTGTCACGTTGGGTTAAGGCGCCGACTGCTGCATTGAGAGGTTGGAAATAATCAGCTGGTGATTGCCGCTCAGCCGCTGCTGTGAGGCGCTCGACCAGCAACCACCGCTCAGCTTGAGCATTGAGGTCCTGCCGCATGGCCGCGAGGGCACTTCGTGCATTCCGAGCTTCGACCGACGTTGCCCGCTTACGGTCGAAATCAGTGAGCTGGGCCGATCGATCGAAGGCAATCGCATTTGCCTGAGTCGGATTTCGCTGCCATTCTTTGAATGATGCAACAAAGGCGGCAATCCTCCCATCGCTTTCTTTGAGCAAAGTCGCCGCCCGCGTGGCGGCGTTCTGTATCTTATCCTTCTTGGCCGGATCGAGGCGGGCAATATCTCCACCTTGTAGGCTGGAACGCGCCGCAGAGACCAATGTGGCGCTGTCGGGGTCATCCGGATCGAACAGATCGACGGCATTCGACAGCGTAGCGATACGGTCGTTGCTACTTTGCAAGCGTGCCGTGCAAGCGGTGAGCTTGTCGAATTCGTCTCCTGCTCTTGCCCGCAACCGCTGGAAATCAAGTTGCGAAAGCTGATTTCCAGTGGTCACGAGCGCATCACATCGGAAAAGATCTGCCGTCGACAGGTTCACGGCGGACGCCCGTCGGCTGATCTCGGCCAGTCTGCCATCGCTTTCCTGAAGAATCGGTCGGCAAGAATTGGCGGTCGATGCTGCTCGCTTGTGAATGTCTTGAAGTCGGTTGTTGTCGAACGAATCAAGCGCCGCAACCGCAGCTGCAAGGTTTGAGCAACTGTCAGCATCAGTACCGGCGCTGGTGACCCGTTGGCTTGCGTCGACGAGCATGGCCAGTTTCGCGTCGCTGGCCGAGATGCGTTGAGAGCAGGAAGATGCCTGCATCAACGCCCGGGCCGCCGGTTGATCTAATCGCCGCCGATCAACGTCTGCTAAGCCGTGCGCCGCCGAAATTAGCTTGCTGCATTCCTGCGCTGACATCTCTGAAGCCTGCCGGCCTGCTTGGACACGAACAAGGTCGGCTAACTTTTGTGCCTGCTCGGGGGGAAGATAGGCTTGCCCTAGATAAAACACTATCCCTGCAATCAGAGCCACTACGACACTAGCGCCTACTAGCGCCTTGATCGTCCGGCCATTCCATAGATTGGACGTGGATGAAACCGCCTGCGCCTTATTCGTCGAAGGCTCGTGCGACGGCGCAATGTTGACGTATATGTCACGGCCAGCTTGAAGATTGCTAAGCCCTATCGCGGCGAGGGCCTCAGCGTCCCTCGCCGCTACACTTTTTTTTTTGCTGATCTCCAGCCCTTAGACCGCTAACAACAGCATCACCAGTGCTTGCGGTCATTTTCTGAATGGCGATTTTGCCGCTTGCCTCAATGTCTGCGACAATCGCATGCCGGTAGGCCTCAATAACTCCAATATCGATATCTGCGGATTGGAGCTTTTCAGAGCCCAAGTCTTCTAGTGCCTTAGCCAATTTCTCCGCAAGTTGCTTTACGCCGAGATCCGTGTCCGCGCCGGCTTCCTTCAATGAGCCGACAAGTGCTTCCCTTGCGGAAGAAGAGGTTGGAGCTTCCTCAAAGCTCTCTACGGGAGCGTTGCGCTTGAGGCGACTCACAATCAGGGTCTTGAGCTCACCGTATGCTGCTTTTACAGCCTCGGATGCCAATCCCTTCACGCCCGCTAAGGCTCCTGCAGCCAAGGCCCCGACAATTGGTGTCACTGGATCCACGATTTCCCCCGCCACCGACACACTTAAGGGCAAGTATGCCAAAAGTTGTGCGCTATTACAAGTTGAGCGCAATGGCTTACAAAACGGCCGCGCAACGCCGGTACGGCGTCATTGGGAATAGTGTATAGGTAGCGTTTCTGATCTTACGCAACTTAGGTTAGGCTTTATGTCGCCGCCGGATTGAGACAAGGAGATTGCCTTGAAGCAGATTTTGGCCCTTTCGCTGCCGATCCTGGTCTGGACAACTGTCGCAGACGCTCAGCAGCACTATGCAGTGGTCGACCGTGTGCCGGATGGACGACGCGTCTCGGGTTGGCTGGTCGATGACATTACCGCTCAATCTCCCCCAAGATTATCTCAGAGATCTCAGTCATTAGATCAATGGTTCGGCGCGCGTGGCATTAGTTCTGTTTCAGCCAGTCCCCACGCGATCGAATACTCCTCCGCGCGAAGCAGCTACAGCGTACAATACGGACGGGCGTTCCTTAAAGTCGATCGAGGTGGCCCGCTAACCTTCATTTTGACGGGTAGTATCAACGATTCGACTGTGCCAGTTACGTCCTGCGACGTGGTCATGCGATTAGCAGGTCGAGACATCATGCGCGGACAGATAAACGCCAACAGGCGCGAGCGCGGAAGCACCGGTATCGGTAACGTCATACTTGATCCAGGCTATTATCGATTAGAATACGTGATCGGCTGCCCGTACGTATTGCGCGCAAACTATACAATAGCCGTGCGCGGAGAGACGGACGCCAGTCCGAGAAGCTTTGCGCAAGGCGAGCTGTTTCACGTTCTTCCGTGAAGTCGCAAACACCGCTCAGTCTACATGCGGGCCGCCCCTCGATCAGCGGTCCAGCGTCTTCGACGCCTTGCCGCGATGCTTGACGATCAGCATGATGTTCCTGATGTAGATGATCGTCGCCATCGCCTGGCCGACGATGATCACGGGTTCGCGCTTGGCGATGCCGTAGACCAGCGTCATCAGCCCGCCTCCCATCGAGAAGAACCAGAACGCGATCGGGATCACGCTTCGTCCGGCGCGTTCGCTCGATATCCACTGCACCAGGAAGCGCGCGGTAAACAGCAATTGCGCGATCAGCCCGAAGGCGAGCCAGAAATCGAACTTGGCGACGAAGACGTCGTAGAGATAATCGCCGAGCGCCTGCCCGTATTGAATCAGCATCAGAGAACCTCGGTCGCAACAGGCGTCGGCTTCTTGCGCCGGATCAGCCACCAGACGCCGACCAGGTCCATGATCCCGATCCATAGCCGGTCGAAGAAGCCGTAGTTCGAGACGCCGGAATGGCGCGGACGATCGATGACGTCGACATAGGCGATATCGAAACCTTCGCGGCGCACCAGCGCCGGCAGGAAACGGTGCAGCCCGTCGAAATAGGGCATCGAGAGGAACACCTCGCGCGGAAACGCTTTCAACCCGCAACCCGTGTCGCGGGTGCCGTCGCTGAGAATGACCTTGCGGACCGCATTTGCGACCTTCGACTGCAGCTTCTTGAACCCGGTGTCCTTGCGTCCGATCCGCTGGCCCGCCGCAAGGCCTATGCGGCCGCCGCCGCTTTCGACCGCCGAGATCAGGTCCGGCAGGAACGCCGGATTGTTCTGCCCGTCGCCGTCAAGCGTGGCCACGATGGCGCCGCGCGCCGCCCGCACGCCGCTTCGCACGGCCGCCGATTGGCCGGAGGAACTGGCATGTTTCAGCTGCCGAAGCTGAGGGTGCAGCTTCATCAGCGCCGCCAGCCGATCCGCGGTCGCATCGGTCGAGCCGTCATTGACATAGATGATCTCGTAGGCCCAGCGGCCCTCGAGCGCGCCAACGATCTCCGCGATCAGCGGCGCGACGTTATCCGCTTCGTTGCGAACCGGTACAACGATGGAAACGGCGACCGTACCTCTGTCGGAAGTAGTCAAATCAACTCTCGTCTGGCTGGGCTGAAAAGGCCGGAACCGGGCACATCGGTTCGCCCTGCGGCGACCGCTTTTATGGGGCGGAAGCGCCCCGGGCAACCCTTTTGAGGCGCCCGGACGATGGCCCAACAAGGGACACAATGGTGCCATCGCGCTGGATCGCAAATCCGAGCCGACGGGCGGCAAACCAGTATCGCACGAACGTCGCGACGATGATTCCGACCAGCGCGCCGGCGACCACATCGCTCGGATGGTGCGCCAGCAGCACCAGGCGGGTGGCTGCAATGATCAGGGCATACACGGCCATCGCCACCCGAGCCTTTGGCCAGACCGCGGCGACGGCGACCGCCAGCGCAAACGCGGTCGTGGCATGCCCCGATGGAAAACTGGCAAAGGCCGGAGTTCCCGAGAAGTGCGAGAAGTTGAACGGGTTGGCCTCACCTCCGACGAACGGACGGCCGCGGCCGACGCACCATTTGATCACGTCGGTGACGAGCGCCGACAGCGCCACCGAGAGGAACACGAACTGAAGCCGCGTTCCAAGACCGAGCAAGAGCGACCGCTGGATTCCGCGCAAGGCCGGCGCGGCGAACGCAACCGCGATCAAAAGAGCTCCAAGCGCCAGCAGCACATATTCGTCCTTGCCGAAGTCGGTGAGGATGCGAACCCACCATAGCGAGGGCGTGCCGCGCTTCGGCATCTGGCCGATTTCCCACGCATCGAGCATGTACATCAGAACGATGATCGCGGCGCCGAGACCGGCGGAAAGCCACAGCGCGTGCCGCGCCGCCCGCCGCGCGGCCTCGGCACGCCGCGAATGCGACGGCGAGCGCACGAGTTGCGCCAGCGACAACCAGGCCAGCTTCACGAAGCGCGATGCGTAGCTCTGGGGATCGCCGACAGCGGAGCTCGCAGGCATTTTACTCCGTGCCCTCCGAGCGGAAGATGGCGATCGAGACGGCCCTGCCCTGCGAGATGTTGTAGCCCTCGACCCGGGTCGCCACGTTGTAGCGCAGCCCGATCGCCTCGGCGCGCTGCACGAAGGCGCGCTCCGTGCGGGCTTCCACCAGGGCGAAGCGGCAACTGCCCTGCCCGAGGAAATCAGCGGCCCCCGATCCGTCGGTCAGCCGGGTGTCGGTACCGGTCATGAAAACGAGGCTCGGCTCGTGGAAACCTGCCGCCGCGGCCTTGGGGCCGACGCAGACGACGTTGCGAAGCGCGCGCGCAATGCCGGCGCTCGGGAACATCGCCGTCAGCGACGGCAGCACGATGCCGTAGATGGCGATCGACAGAAACATCGCGGCGACCACGGCGTTCAACAGCGAGCGCTCGGCGCGGCTGTCCTCGAACAGCCACCACGCGATCAGGCCGAAGATCATCGCCACCGCGAGAAACGGCCAGGCCGGAAAGGCCGGGTAATGCGTCAGCTTGATCGCCCCGGCCACCGCGGCCACCGACGCCAGCGCCGGAATGACGAACCACCACGCCGCGCCGCGCCGAAGCCATGATCGCGACAGCACGCGGCGCTCCACCGCGCCGGCGGTGAGGATCGCAATCGCCGGATAGAGCGGCAGCACGTAGTGCGGCAGCTTGGTCAGTACGAGTTCGAACGCGATCCATGACGGGACCAGCCACGCCAGCAGGTACTGCGCGCCGGGCTCCCGCCGCGCGCGCCACACCGCCGGCGCCGCCATGCCGGCCAGCGCGGCGCCCGGCCAGAACGTGATCCAGAACAGCAGCAGATAGAGGCCGGGCGGCGCGCCATGCGACTCCTGCGCGGCAAACTTGCTCAGCATGTCGCCGCCGAGCGAATTGGAGAAAAACGCATCGCCCGCGCGCCAGAAAATCGCGACGAACCACGGCAGCACCAGCACCAGCGTCCACATCAGGCCCCAGACCGGGCGCAGCCGCCACAGCCACGCCGCCGAACGGTCGAGGATCGCGAGCGGCAGGATGGTCAAGCCGACGAACAGCAGGATCAGCGGTCCCTTGATCAGGATGCCGCCGGCCAGCGCGGTCCAGAAGATCGCCGGCGCACTCCAGGGCGGACGTGCAGGGTCCTCGCCGCGCTGCCAGGACAGATAGACCCGCGCCATCGCCCCCATCGCCGCGATGACGGTCAAGAGCAGCATCGCGTCGGTCTTGGCCAGCCGCGCTTCGACGCCGAGCAGGACGGAGGCACACATCATCAGTGCGGCCAGCGCCGCCCCGCGGCGGGTCACGAAGGCGAGCGCCGCCCAATAGGTCAGAAGCACCGCGCCGATTGCGCCGATCAGCGAGGGAATTCGATAAAGCCAGATCCTGATCTCGGGGCGCGGCAGGCCCAGCGCGTCAGCGCCTTCAATCACGGCGGCCTGCATCCAGTAGATCCCGACCGGCTTCTTGTAGCGGACGTCATCCTGGAAGCGGATGTCGACGAAATCGCCGCTTTCGACCATCTGCTTGGTCGCCTGCGCAAACCGCGCCTCGTCGCGGTCGATCGCCGGAATATTGAAGAAGCCGGGCAGGAACATCACGAGGCCGCACAGCACCAGGAACACGATGGTGCGGGCATGGCTGGCGGTGGCAAAGTCGAACGCTGCGGCCAGCCGGCGGCTGGAATGCGCAGGTTTTACAGACTGTTGGCCCGCGCCGAAGCGAGGCGGTTGCAGGGTTTCAACCATGGTGTTCGCTTACGATGAAACCGCAGCGCAAACAACACCACAGATTCCCCCTATCCGGTTGTCCCCCGTAGCTTTTTCCTTACTGTACCCGGATCACAACGGTATCGGCTGCCCCGGTCGCGTCGATCACCGTCAGCCGGGCAAAACCCGGCCCCGGCGGCTCGACCAGCCGTTGCCGCCGGCTGTCGATTTCCCCGACGGAGGTACCGTTCAGCATGATCGTCAGCGGCAGCACGCCACCGGCAACCTTGACCGGCATCGGCGCGGCCTGCCCGTCAGCCGAACGGTCGACGTCGATCCGCGAGCCGTTCAGCGGAAACTGGATGCGCGGCATCTGATCGCTGCCCGTTCTGATCAACTCGCCGGCGGGACGAAATCGCCGCAACGGCAGCGGCAGTTTGGCGTTGCTGGCGACCAGCGCACCCTTCGGCGGCTTCGGCAGCGCCGCCGGGATCTTGCCGGTTCGCGCGAAGGCGTCGAACAGGATCGGTGCTGCGGCAGTGCGGCCAACCAGACCGGGCACCGGCGCGCCATCCGGGCGCCCGACCCACACGCCAACGGTGATGCGGCCGTCAAAGCCGACCGACCAGGCGTCGCGATAGCCGTAACTGGTGCCGGTCTTGAAGGCGATCCTGTTGTGCACGCCGTTTTCCGGCGGCGGCGTCCCGAGCAGCACGTTGCCGACCTGCCAGGCCGCCGCCTGGTCCATCAGACGTAGCGGCTCGCGATCATCGCTGGCCAACATGATCTCGCGCAGCGGCCGCGTTGCGCCGAGCCGCGCCAGACCGGTGTAGAGTTGCGCCAGATCCTGCAGGGTGACTCCGACGCCGCCGAGACCCATCGCGAGCCCCGGCGCTTCGTCCTTCGGCAGCACCAGATTGCCGCCGGCCTGCTTCAGCCGCGACGACAGCCGGCTGGAACCGATGCGGTCGAGCAGTGCAATCGCCGGCACGTTCAGCGAGAGTTGCAGCGCCTTGCGCACGGGCACCGTGCCCTGGAACGTCATGTCGAAATTTTCGGGCGCATAGGAGCCGAAACGGATCGGACGGTCATCGATCAGGCTCTCCGGATGGACAAAGCCGTCCTCGAAGGCGAGGCCGTAGATGAACGGCTTCAACGTTGAACCGGGCGAGCGTACCGCGCGCGTCATGTCGACCTGGCCGGCGCGGCGTTCGTCGAAATAATCCGACGAGCCCACGCGCGCCAGCACGTCGCCGCTCTCATTGTCGACCGCGATGATCGCAACCGAAATGTTCGGCCCTTGCGTGATCGCGCGATCACGCGCCAGCGCCTCCAGGTTTTTTTGCAAACTGGAATCCAGCGTCAGCGTGATAATGGACTTATCCGACACCGTCGCCATCGCCGCATCGGAGGAATGCGGCGCTAAAATTGGCATCGGCTTGCGCAGTTTCGGCACCGCAACCGCCCTCGCCTGCGCAGCGTCCTCCTGCGAAACCACGCCATCCTCGACCATGCGTCCGAGCACGCGGTCACGCGCGGCATGGGCGGCTTCCGGATGCCGATCGAGCCGGCGGCGTTCCGGCGATTGCGGCAGCGCCACGAGAAGCGCGGACTCCGCCAGCGAAAGCCGCTTCGGTTCCTTGCCGAAATAGGCGATAGACGCCGCGCGGATGCCTTCGAGATTGCCGCCGAACGGCGCCAGCGCCAGATAGAGATCAAGGATCTCGTCCTTGTTCAGTTGCCGCTCGAGCTGAACCGCGCGCACCATCTGGCGCAGCTTTGCGTAAACCGATCGCTCGCGCCGCGGCTCGATCAGCCGCGCCAGCTGCATCGTGATAGTCGAACCGCCGGAAACAATCTCACCGCGGGTAACGAGTTGCAGCGCCGCGCGCCCCAGTGCCAGCGGATCGACGCCGTGGTGCGAGTGGAATCGGCGGTCCTCGTAGGCCAGCAGCAGCTTGAGATATCCGGGATCGACCGATGTCCTGGCATCGACCGGCAGCCGCCAGCGTCCGTCCGCCATCGCATAGGCGCGCAGCAGCTTGCCGTTGCGGTCGACGATGGTGGTCGAGACTTTTCGCGCGGGCTCCAGCGGCAGCGGCCCGAGCGAGACAACCCAGGCGGCGAAGGCAGTGGCCGTGATCAGACCAGCGACGGCGGATATCGCCGTCGCCTTCCTGACCTTCCGCCAGCGCCCCTCGCGAGGCACAGCCGGCGCTATAGTCGCCTTCCCGCTCATTTCGCCGCCCGCACCTCGACCGTGCCCGTGCCGGTGCGGCCGTAGCGCGAGGGATTGTACATGTCCTCGACATAGGCCTGCGGCAGCACGTATTTGCCGGGCGATACAGCGCGCACGATGTAGGCCACCGTGAATACCGACTTGTCGTCGGCGGCGCGATCGATGGCGGCCGTGAAGCGGTCGTCGCGGAACTCGGTATGCTCCGGCTCCTCGCCGTCCTCGATCCAGTCCAGCGTGCCGCTATCGCCCGACGACACCAGGTGCGGGTTGTCGATCTCAAGTCCCGCCGGAAGATAATCGGCCACCATGATGTGCCCGTATTCCGGCTTGGACTCGGTGATCTTCAACACCACGGCGAAGCGATCGTTCTGCCTGGCCTTGCTGACGTCGGCCGGCTTGCCGTCGAGCGTGAAATAACTGCGCTCGATCTTGAAGCCGTTGGAGGCCGCAGGCTCCGGCGTCACCGGCGACCCCGACACCGAGACCACCGCCTGCACCGGCGCATCGCCGGTATTGGTGATCTTGACCGGCTTGCCGGCCAGCGCCTCGGCCTTGTAGCTGCGGTACACGGCCGCCCTGGCAGGCGTGCCGTCGATGTCCAGCGCCAGCGTCTCCTTCGACAGCGCGCGCGAGGCCAGCACCAGCCAGGCGTTCTCCTGCGTCGAGGTGTAGGGCGAAAGGCCCCGCGCAACTTCGACCCGCTGGACGGCCTGCGTCAGCGTCGCCCGCGGCGCATTGCCTTCGCTCGCAAGCGAAACCAGAGCCGCTGCATCGCGCAGTGCCGAGCCGTAGTCGGTGCGACCGAACTCGAGCACGGGCTTTGGCGCCAGCGCATCGAGCGCCGCGCCATAGACCCGCTCCGCCCTCGCTTTGTCGCCGACCAGCGCGAGCGCCGCCGCAAGCTGCGATTTCGCGATCGGGGTGGCGAGATTGGCGAGCTTGGTGTCGGCGAGGTAACGCAGGTCGCCGATCGGTGCCGTGCCGTTGCGCGCGAGCACGTAGAGGCCGTAGGCGAGATCGCGGCCGCCGTCCTTCTCCGGCTCGTTGGCATTGACCACGGAGTTTCTGATGCGATCGAGCGCGTTCTTGAACAGCACGTCCGGCACCGCAAAGCCCTTTTCGCGGGCGCGGGTCAGGAAGTCGGTCACGTAGGCATCGAGCCAGGCGTCATCGCCGCCCGCCGACCACAGGCCGAACGAACCGTTCGAGCCCTGACGTGCCAACAGCCGCTCGATCGCATCCCTGATGCGCTGGTCGACTGCCGTATCCATCGCCAGATGCGCACCGGCCGCGAGGTCGTTGACGTACAGCAACGGCATCGCGCGGCTGGTGATCTGCTCCGAGCAGCCGTGCGGATAGCGATCCAGCGCTTTCAGGATGGTTGCCGCATCGAGCGCCGTCGACAGGCTGACCGACAGCGATACGCTGCCGGTGCCGGACACCAGGTCGGAGAACATGTCCGGCGTCAGCGTCAGGCTCTCGCCCTTCGCCAGAGTCCGGATCGAGCGCCGTGCCAGCACCTGCGTCGCCGCCTTGACGTCTAGCGCATAGTGCCGCGCCAGCGTCAGCCCGTTCGGTCCCTTGATGTCGACGTCGAGATTGGCAGTGCCCGCTCCGCCGGCATCGATGGCCAGCGCCATCGAAGTCCGCTGCTTGGCGGCGAGCTTGACGGTCGTGGTGGGATTACCCGTCACTTTCACCGGGCCCGAGGTCTTGACGCTGATGCTGTAGTCGCCGGGCGCGCCCTCGACATTGTCGAGGTCGAAACTCATCGTGCCCTTGTCGCCGCTGAGCAGGAAGCGCGGCAGGGTTGCCGTCAGCACCACCGGATCGCGCACCGTGACATCGATCGTCGCACGGCCAAGCTTGGTCGCGTTCCACGCCACCGCCATGACGCGGGCAGTGCCGGCGAACTCCGGAATATCAAAACTGATCTCGGCGGTTCCGTCAGCCCCGACGGTGACGATGCCCGAATAGAGCGCCAGCGGCTTTTGCGTGGGCGGCGAGCCCTGCAGGTCGGCGCCGGCGGAATCGCCGCCGGTCCTGATCTGGCCGCGCGTGCCCTGCATGCCGTCGATCAGTTGCCCATAGAGGTCGCGGATCTCGGCCGTGAGGCGGCGCTGGCCGAGATAGTATTCGTCCGGCGCCGGCGGCTTGTAGTTCGTCAGATTGAGAATGCCGACATCGACCGCGGCGATGACGATCTTGGCGTCCTCACCCGCACTGAGCCCGCCGAGTTTCACCGGAATCTTCAACGTCGTGCCCGGCCGAACCAGCGGCGGCGGCGACAGCGTGACGGCAAGCGTGCGCGACTTCTTGTCGATGCCGAACCATTTCAGGCCGATCGCTCGCCCAGGCATCCGCAACGCCGCCGTATCAAGCGGCCGGCGCAGCGTCGCCAGCACATAAGCGCCCGTGCCCCAGTCCTTGCCGACCGGGATTCTGACCTGCTGGGTACCCTCGGTGACATCGATCGTCTGCGTCGTCAGCAGGCGGTCGCCAAGCACGTTGACGGTCAGCTTGCCTGCCGTGCGGGCATTGACCGACACCACCATGGTGTCGCCGGAGGCGTATTCAGCCTTGTCGACCGAGGTTTCCAGCAGGTCCGGCGTATCGGCGCTGCCGTCGGAGTACCAGCCGACGTCGAATTGCACCGAGGTCACCGGTCCATCCGCATCGGTCGACTTGACGTCGAGGCGATAGCGGCCCGGCTCCGGCGAGACCGACACCCGCGCCGCCTTGTCGGCTGCGAGCGTCAGGTCACCGTCGGCCACGCGCCTGGTCGATTTGACGGGCTCATATTCCCATGAAGAGTTCTGGCGATACCATTGATAGCGCGACTCCATCTTCAGGAGCTCGTAGCGCAGGCCGTCGCGTGGCAATTGCTTGCCGTCAGCGCCGACGAAGATGACGTCGAACTCGGCCTTGTCGCCCTCCGCGACGCTCTTGTCGCCGAACAGCGGCTTGACGCCAATCAGGGCCGCACTCGGCGCCACCGGCAGCACAAGCTTGCGCTCGACCGCGCGACCGCCGGTTTCCACCATGCGGATGAATATCTGGGCTTCCTGCGGGCGGGTCGAAGTCGGCGCCTTGGCGAGCGACACCGGGAAGCTCGCGACGCCATTGGCGTCGGCCTCCGGCAGATTCTCGATTGGTGTACGCTCGTTGCTGGCGCTCTCCTCATCCGCGACACCGAACTGGTAACCGGGATAGCCCGGCCGTCCCGAGGCCGCGGGCGCAACCAGCATGTCGCCTTCGAGCTGCAGGCCCGAGGCCGGCGCGCCGTAAAGGAATTTGCCGGCGACCTTCAGTTCAACCGGCCCATCAGCCTTGATCACCTTCTCCTTGGCCGAGATGTCGAATTCGATCCGCTCGGGGATGTAGTCCTCGACCATGAACGTGGTCTCGCCGACCGACGAGCCCTTGGGGTCGGTGAACGCCCGCACCCGCCAGGTCCCGGTCGGGACCGCCGAATTGAGCGCAACGGCCATCGATCGTCCACCGGCGCCCTGGTCCGGGAGTTGCGCGCGCCGGAATTCGACGCCGTCCGGCCGCTCGATCACCAGCGTCAGCGGTCCACCGGCCATGGCGTTGCCCTGCCCGTCGCGCAACAGCGCGGTCAGATAGACGGTCTCGCTCGAACGGTAGACGCCGCGCTCGGCATAGACGAACGCATCGGCGCCTGGCGGAACCACGCGGCCCGACACGCCGCGGTCGGTGAGATCGAACGCGTTGGTCTTCAGGCTGAGAAACGCGTAGTCCGCCTTGTCGCTCATGACCGTCAGCAACGCCGGCGACAGCCCGCCCTCGCCGCGCGCCAGCCCGGCCTCGAACAGCACGTGGCCGGCATCGTCGGTTTTACGCGTGGCCAGAATCTCGTTGTTGCGCGCGACCAGCCGCACCTCGGCCTTGGCGACAGCCGCGGTGGAGGCCAGCGAGTTGACGAACACGTGGATGCCGTCATTGCCGGAAAATGCCGTCAGGCCCATGTCGGAGACGATGAACCACTGCGTCGCCAGCGAGCCGTCATCGTCGCCGCTGCCGGGCCCCTTGGCGGCAGCAGTCATCACATAGACGCCCGGCTGCAGATCGCCGAGCGCCTGGTCGACCGGGAATGCCGTCACGACGTCCTGGTTCAGCGTGCTCGCGGTGGCGAGCTCACCCGACCAGACCTTCACGCCACGCTCATTGCCGAGATCGAAGAGCTGATAACTCGACAGCGTCTTCTGGAAGTCGCTGTCGACCACCGTGTTGATCAGGTTGCGGTCGCCGATCCGGAACACGTTGACGTTCACGGCCGGCGTATTGACGCTGACCAGCGGGATGCCGCGCTGGCCGGTGCGCGGCAGCACATAGGCGCGGCCGGTGAAGCGCACGAACGGCTTGCGATCCCGGACATAGATATTGAACTCGGCCGATTTCGGCAGCGTCTCCTTTACCGTCGACGGCAGGCCGGCGCGCAGGTTGATGTTGTAGCGCTCGCCATGCTTGAGCCCGTCGACGCAGAGCTGTTTGCCTTCGCTCGTCAGCGCCGGCTTGTCGGTGCCGGCGAGCGCAAGGAACGGCGCGAAATCGACGCGCTTGGCGAGATCCTCGGAGAACTGGAAGCAGGCGCGCGGCGAAGCGCCGTCGGAATCGACCGTGTAATCGAGCAGCCGGAAGCCATGCTCAGTGCGCATCTTCTCGTACTGGCCGCGAACCTCGGCGACCTCGCGCAGGTCGAGCGACAGCCGCAGGCTATCCAGCGCTGGACGCCAAAGCTTGCGGTCGGACATCGCCCGGCCGATCACCGCCAGGGCATCGGCCTCCTCGGCCTGATTGCCGGCGCGCTGGTAAGCGATGTAGGCCGCCGTCGAGGCACGCTCGAGCAGGAAGGTCTGCTCACTGGAAGTGGTGGAACGGACCTGGAAGATGGTCTTGGCGAGCCGCAGCCAGTTGGCGCCGTCTTCGGGGCTGGTCGCTGCGATCTGCCCGAGGATCTGCAGACCCGACCGGAAGTCGGAGCGCCGGAAGGCGGCATCGGCGTCGGTGCGCAGCATCGCGGAAGATTTGGCGACAGGTCCCGCCTCCTTCCTGATCTGAGCCTCCAACTTGATGGCCGAATCGGCGAGATCATCGCGCTTGAAGGCCTTTTCCGCGGCACCCGCCGCCGTCAGGCCAAGCGCCAGCGTGGCGCAAATCACTGTGGCGCGAACCAAACCGATCATGATGGGTCTCCCAGCGGACCAACGCCGCGTAATGTCAGAAAATGCGCGAAAAGGTGACGGACTGATGGCACTGGATCGGCTTGCGAGTAAGTCGCATGCATGGCTTTGGCAGTCCAAACGGTCCCGGCCCTGCCGCCCGGCGGGGGTACCGGCGGCGGGTTTATGTCCGACGGTCCACAGGTAATGGCCCGCCGCCTGCCTTAGTCGCCCGCCCAAAGAAATCGGTTCGATCGTCTTGGCGGAAGAGCGGATTTTTCATATTGGCAGTGCTAGATAAGAAAGGCCTATAGAGCGAATGCTCAGGCCGGTACCGCTCCTGACGGTCCCATAGCTCAACTGGATAGAGTAACGGATTTCTACTCCGTGGGTTGCAGGTTCGAATCCTGCTGGGATCGCCACCACCACTTCTCATGATCAATCAATATCTTGCGTCATGCTTATTGCATTCTGCCGCCGGAGTGCGGCCGCGAGCGACGCGAAGGAACTAGCGCTGATCGAGCAGAACAAGTATTCAAGGGACACAGCGGGAGAATCCTGAAATGAAGGCAAGGATATTTGCGGCCGTTTTCTGCACTGCGGTCATCAGCCAAATCGACACGGCGTCAGCTCAATATTACGGGCCACCCGGTGGCTACTATTATTACGGGTCGCCTGCGGCGCTCTTTCCCGTTCTGACGCCCCTGGACCTCGGCTGGGCTTACACCCGCAACCAACCTCCAGGAGATGTCCCAGCCTATCCTGCCTTGCGCATGGCAGACGGCGCGCTCGCCTGCGAGCACAGCAACTACCGACCGATGCGCGGCGGCTGGTGCCGGCGCATCTGGTAGAGTTTTGCAGAACCAAAGATACTGAAGATATGCGGTGAAGCAGGCGTCCGTGTGGAACCGGGCCTGCTGAATCGCCAACAATAGGGTGGGCTTCCGCTCGCCGCTCGCAATTTCGACGTCATTCTCGACTGGACTTGGACCCGAGCCTACGATGCCGGCCGGAAGTTGGTTTCCGGGCCTGACGTAAGGATGCGGCCGCCATGCCAAAGAAGGGAATCACCGGCCACGACGATTGGGTGATGACGGAAGCGCTGGCGACGGCGGTGGTCGCACTCGAGCAGCTCGAACCGACCCAGCAATCGCGGCAGCAGATCGACGATATACGCAAGCTGCTGGCCGCCAGCTGTCAGCCCGGAACCCTCAACCTGCACCTCGCCCAGGCAAAGTGTCGGCTCAATCCTCACGCCGATCGAGCCGTCATCTATCGCGAGTATGGGTTTGAGGACTGGGAGGTTTGAATTGGCGGTAGAGGGCCACAACGGGATTTCCGTTCTGCGAGAGCCTGGAGAAAATCGGTGAAACTACCCTGCGCACTAATCGGAGCGATGGCATCAGCGATCATGGCGATGATCCTGGCCACGCCCGCGCGAGCCCAGACCTACGATCCAAGCTATCCCGTTTGCCTGCAGATCTACCAGAGCATGGTCGATTTCTACTTCGAGTGCCGATACACGACGATGGCACAGTGTGCGGCGTCGGCGTCAGGGCGCTCTGCGCAATGCGTGGTCAATCCCTACTACGCGGGGCCACCGGCCAAGCGGAGCAAGCGCAAAAAGCGATCCAGCAGCTATTGATGCGCGCTTGGTGGGCGCACCGAGACCTGGGTGGTCTGCCGATCACCAGCCGTAGCTGCCGAGCGCAAGCGGCCTCGGTTGTGGCCTGGCCGTTCGGGTGGCAGTTCGGGTGTCGTCGGGTCTCAGGCAGCGCCGGGCCGCTTCGATCTCGGCGTCGCTTGCGCCCTTGGTTCGAGCCCAATGCTCTGCCGCAGACGCGCTGTATTTTGCCACGTAGTAGCGCACGACAGGACACGAAACTCGGCGCAAGACACCAGACTGTTCACCGGCGACAGCGGCGCCCGGTGTGCCCAGACACAGCGCCAGCGCGCACATCCAACGTATGTTCATGCGATTCGCCTCTTTTCAACAGGAGGCTATGAGTTCGCTGACGCAGCAAGCCGGATAATGGGTTCCGCGCGCGGAACAACCCAAGCTGTGCTCAAGCCGCAACTACGACAGAATGTGATTGTCTGACCCGCGGCATTTCAGACCCGGCAACCTGGCGCGCGAAACGATCGCGCATCTCGGCCTGCTCAAACAATGAAGCGAACGCCCGCGCGCGTCTGCGAGAAGAAAATCTGCGGACAGACCACGCGACGGCGCTCGCCGCGGGTCACCAGCAGGCACGGGGCTGAAGCCGAATCCTCAGGCTGCGATGTTGCCCCGCGCGATCTTCTGCTTGAGCGCTTCGCAAACCGTTCGAACTTCGGATGTCATCAGCGAGCATTCCTCGATCTGGAGGAAATAGCGCTTGCCTTCATCGCGATATTTTTCCGCCAACTCCTTGATCTCGGCGACCATTGCGTGAACGCCGGCGACCATCGCTTCGCACTTCCTTGCCGCGTCGGAGAGCTCCTTGCCGAGGGCTTCGATCTCTTTCACCGCCGCATCGTATTCGCGAACGACAGCTTCGGCCGAGAGCTTGCCTACTTGATTAACGCCCTGCTTGTGCTCGACATAATCGGGCATCGGCCCTTTCGGCAACGGATTGTCGTTGACATCGGAAACGGCGTGAATCTCGGCGGGCCGCCGATCGATCCCCTGCAGGTTGCCCTGAATCATGTCCTCGATGTTTCGTTCGATCTCGTCGGGGTCGAGCAACGGCGCCCGGGCGAGAACTTTATCGGTTACTGACATCACAATGCTCCAAACAATTACGCGGATGGTCGTGAATTTACCATCGTCAAGACGAATGTCATCATTATCCACAACTGGAACCGACTGTGTAAAAGGTATGCCTGCACCGCACTATGGAACTCCGGTTCCGCGCTGGCGCATGCGGTGAGCAACCCGCGGATCGCGCTCCAGTCCTGAACTGCGTCATCCGCATGTGACCCGCAAAATCTCGAATCCAACTTCGACAATTTTCACGAGCGCTCGCGGATGCTGCGTGATCGGGCCGCAGACAATATCGCGCTCACGGCGCAGCGATCGCTGCGGTATCGGCAACCTGCACCGCTTTGCGTAAAATTCTGCAATGTAAACTTCAGAGCCTGGGTTCTGATCCAATCAGAACAGGCGGCCTAGAACGGCAGTTGTTCCTGGTTTTCAGACCAATCGATGATCTGGAAAAACATGCCGCGCCGAAGCATCTCGGATTCCAGGTTGGCGGCATGCGTTCTCCATTCCGGCGTCTCCCGGATCCGAAACCGGGGCTCATCGCCCTCCGCCTTCTGCGCATCATCGGACGCGAGCGCCCCACGGACGGCCTCGTACATCATGGTGAGGCTGTCATCTGTGAACGACCGATAGTCCATTGGTTTACCTTGACGCGGTTACTGCAGCTTTGTCGATCGACGGGGCTTGAGGGCCCAGAAAACCCGTCCCGCCGGACGACGGGTTCCTACCACCAAGTCCCGATTGAGCGATAGACGCGCATCGAGCAGCCGCTTGCCGTTTTCCTCACCGTGTCCTGTGGCATCAAAGCAACAAGCCACCAAAAAAGGTCCGTGGCACGGCAAACTCGTGCCGGTCCGCCACGCCGTCGCCAAGGTCGGGGGAAAGCTTGGACGGAACCTCGGAAGAATCCGAGTAGTCCCGCAACAGAATGTTGATGTCATGGCAGCGTATCGCCACCGGGAATGCCACCGTGCTTCCAAGTTGCATCTCGCAGCGCTTGCGTTGGCGCTGATCTCGTCACCCGCATTCGCCGACACTTTCCAGGAAAAGTGGATGGGTAGGGTCGCGCGGCCACCGGCCGACGACCAGGAAGCCTCCGTCTACTGGGAGGACAAGTGGGACGCGCGCGGCAAGCGGTTCAAGGCCAACGAGGTCTCCTGCGCGCACCGGACGGAGAAGTTCGGTACCATCTTCGTCGTCACCAATCTCGAGAACGGCAAGAAGATCGAGTGCCCGGTGCAGGACCGTGGCCCGTACGCTCGCGGCCGGGTGCTCGACTTCTCGCTCGGCGCGGCCCGCAAGATCGGCTGTGATGGACTGTGCCGCGTCAACGTGCGCCGTGCCGGGTACGAATAGCGCAGTATGCGCCGGGCTTTCCGGCAACTGCGCGCCGCTCTCCCTCGATCCCGTAACGGCGCAAGATCATCCAGTTTCGTCCCGGAACGCCGGATTTGTCAGAACCTTTGTCGATGCTGAGACTTAACGATCGAACGACGGAGATTTGAATGTCCCCTCCACCGATCGCACTCGTCGTCGAAGACGATGAGCTTCAGCGCGAGATACTGTGCGACTTTCTGAAGGACGAGCACATGGACGTCATCCAGTGCGAAAGCGCCGAAGCGGCCGAACTGATCATCGCGCGCGTCGGCGCGGAACTCAGCCTGCTGGTAACGGATTTCCGGCTCGCCGGCGAAGGCACCGGAGTCGACGTTGCCTGTTTCGCCAAGGAGCGATTTCCGAATCTTCGGGTGATCCTGATGTCGGGCGAGAACAGCCTGCGAATCCCCGCGGACGTCCGCTTTCTGCAAAAGCCGTTTCATCCGGGCGAGCTGCTCGCAGCCTGACGCCTCGCACCCGGTTTTCCCAAAATAGCCGAGCGCGCGTCTCCCCTGGGGTAGGTGAAAAGGGCGGCGCCCGGCTATTCGGACCGCGCGGCGGTGCGGCCCGAATAGGAACTCATTTTTAGCTTAATGAGATTTTAAAATTCCGTTGAACTGCAAAGGCTTTTCCACCTAATTGCAGTTGCAGTGGCTCCGGCGGTACCCGGAAACCCGAAATCCCGCGTGTGCTCGCCTGCGCCAAGCCCCAGCCAGCCCCCACCGTCAGGCAAGACATGCGTTCGCTGCGGACGAGGGAAGTCGCAGCCACCCAGAGAAAACGAGGCCCGGAGTGCCTAGGAGTCCGGGCCTCGTAGCCTCCAGTGGTAGCGTCCGTGGTGATCAACGAACGCGGCCCCCCCGCTGCAAGCGAGGGCGTTATAGATGCCGCCTGTGCGCGCGGCCAATCCGTAGGAGTACGGTGGGTTGTGGGCGCGATTTTGTGTTGCGTGTTGCGCATCAATTCGCCCGGCGCTCGCACACGGGGCGGACGAATCGTTGTCCGTCGAGACGTCGATCATGGAAGCGAAACGCCGCTGCCTGCTCAAGCCCTACCGCTTATCGAACGGAATATATTGCTGGTATTCCTTCGGCACCGAGCTGCGGTAGCGCGCCGGCACCGTGCCTTGGTCGATCGACCGGTCTATCTCCTGCTGCCGGGTCATCCTGGCCGGCTTCTTTTTCTTCGGCGCCGCCTTCCCCTTGTCAGCCGCCGGCGCCGTCTCCGCCGTGGCGGTGGGAGGCGCTGCCGTTGTTGCGGCTCCGGTACTCGGCGCGCTCTGGGCGAGCGCGGCGCCCGCGGGCAAGCAAACGATGGCCGCCACCGATGTGGCCGCCGCCAGACGAGACAGTCCTTGCATGAAGTGCTCCAGTTCTAACCAGATCGACTACGGGCGCATTGTATTACGTCCGCTGTCGCGTGCACACCGCGCTCTTGGCCATGCGGACGGGCACGGCTGCTTCGGTGTGCTTCGCCCGGCTGCACGTCGTGAACAGGAATGCCAGCCTGGTACATTCCCAATCCGGACCGAGGGTGGCGCGCGAAACCGGCTCCGGATAGGACACGCCGGTCGCGTAAACGCCAATGGCGCTGGCAAGCGCCACGGCGGCGGCTGTGAGCACGAGGGATTTGCGGGTCCACCAATTTTGGGGCATGGCGGTCGCTCCTGTTGGGTGCGCGGAGCATAGAAGCGCCTCCCCCCTGCCAGTGTGAACGGGTTCACAGTTCCCGCATTAATCGTCCCGCCCAATTGGTGCTGGTCCGGCTGCCGGATCCGGGGAACCCAAGGCGCACGAATCGTCGACCGCAGGTATAACTCCGGCAAATGCATTGCGCGCGAACAAGCGTTGATCGAGATTGGTCACTCGAAAAAGCGCGTGTGTGAGTCGCACCATGGACGATCAGGAAACGACCTACGACTATAAGAGGTATAAGGAATTGCTTCTGGAGGCGGTCGACGAGACCAAGCGGATCGAGCTGATCGACATCTTGATCCGGGAGAACGCCCGCGACCGGCTGCAAGCCCAACGGATGTCCGAAAATGCCGCAATGACGGCGGTGACGGTCGCCAAGGTTCTCGGATCCAATGGTCGCGGCAAACTCTAGCGCGGCTGGCGGGGACACCCTGACAGACCCAGCCGTCACTTGCTGCTTACGCAAGCCTCCCCTGCTTTCCCCGGCCGCTCTGGGCACTGGTAATTTGCCCCGGCTTCACTTACGAAGGCGCCAACCGGCGCCATGGCGCGGTCACCCCCCAGAGTGAAAGTAACAAGGCCCCCTTTATGAGCTTCAAGGAACCAGGATTCGCGGACCGTCAGAAAGCCGCGATGCAGGCGCGCCAGAACATCCTGAACAAGTTTCGCGCCCAGCCGGGACCCGATGATCCCGAGGTGAAGCGCCGGCAGGCCGAGCGCGAGGCGATTGCCGCTGCGCGCGCCAAGGCGAAGGAGGCCCGCGAGGCCGCCAGGGCCGAAGAGAAAGCGCGCGAGGCCGCCGCCGCAGCCGAAGCTGCCGCCCTTCTCGCCCGCCAGAAGGAAGAAGAGGCCGCCAGACAGGCCGCGCTCGAAGCCGAGCAAAAAGCCAAGCGTGACGCGCGCTATGCCGCCCGCAAAGGCAAGGGCAAGAAGAAGTAAGCAGGCGGCCCGACACCTTTCTGCACGGACCGGGCACAGGCCCGCCTCGTCGATGAGGCGAGCCTGGACGGTGAGGCGAGCCTGTGCGGAAAACCGCCAGACGGCTCAGTTCTTTTTCATGCCGTCGTCTTTTTTCATTCCGTCCTTCATCATTCCGTCGTGCTTCATGCCGTCCTTCTTCGCCATTCCATCGTCCTTCTTCATCGCATCCCTGGACATGGAATCCTTCTTCATGCCGTCGTCCTTGCTCATCTTGTCCTGCGCGAACGCGGCGGGCGCGAACGCCAGGCTGAGAGAAACAAGCGCGGCAGAAAGGCCGAGAGCGAAACGGGTCGTGATGGTCATGGGTCGATTCCTTCGTGTTGGGTTCAAGTCAATCCAAGCGACGTCTGCCGCATCCCTAACGACGATCCCGCAACCGGTTTTGTTACCGACCAAATTCCGAACCTGCGCTCCTCACGGTTATTTGAAGAAGCCCTCTTCAAGGGTGCTAAAACTTCGCAGGGCGCAACGGGCCCCGACGGGGACGGCGGCAGGTTCGCCGGGGTATAGACCTACTTTGCCGCCCTTGCCTTCGCGTTCAGCGCTGCCGCCACGCGGCTGACCGGCGGACGGCCGATCAGCCCGCTGACGACGTTGGTTGCGGCCACGAGCTTCGCCATGTCGACGCCGGTCGAAATTCCCATGCCTTCGAGCATGTAGACGACATCCTCCGTCGCGACGTTGCCCGTCGCGCCGGGGGCGTAGGGGCAGCCGCCGAGACCGCCGGCGGCGGAATCGATCACGCGGCAGCCTTCTTCCATCCCGGCATAGAGATTGGCGAGCGCCTGCCCATACGTGTCGTGGAAATGCATTGCCAGATTGGCCATCGGCACGTGGCCGGCGACCGCGCGCAGCAGCTGCCGCGCTTTCAGCGGCGTACCGACGCCGATGGTGTCGCCGAGCGAGACCTCGTAGCAGCCGAGGTCCCACAGCACCTTTGCAACGTCGACCACCGCCTGCGGCCTGATCTCGCCCTCGTAGGGACAGCCGAGTACGGTGGAAATGTATCCGCGCACCCGGACGCCGTCGACCCTGGCACGGGCAAGCACCGGCTTGAAGCGCTCGATCGATTCCGCAATCGAGCAATTGATGTTGGCGCGCGAGAAGCTTTCCGATGCAGCGGCGAATACCGCGATCAGTTTTGCGCCCGCGGCTTGAGACGCCTCATAGCCCTTCTCGTTGGGCACCAGCACCGGAAGTTCACAAGCCGTATGATGGCTGACGCCGCGCAGCACCTCGGCTGAGCCTACCATCTGCGGGATTGCCTTCGGCGAGACGAAGGCACCGACCTCGACCGCCTTCAGACCCGCGCCGATCAGGGCCTCGATGAACGTGATGCGGTCGGCAACGCTGATCGGCGTCTTCTCGTTCTGCAGGCCGTCGCGCGGGCCGACCTCGACAATGTGGACCTGGTCGCTCATGACGCCGCCGCCGCTTCGACCTCGGCGAGTTCGACGCCTTCGCCGACGATATCGCCGACCTTGCACTTGATCTTCTTCAGTACGCCGGCATAGGGCGCGCGCAGGGTCTGCTCCATCTTCATGACTTCCAGCGTCAGGATCGCCGCGCCCTTTTCCAGCGTCGCGCCCTCCTCGGCCAGCAGCGCCACGACCGTGCCGGGCAGCGGCGCCACGATCTTGTCCTCGCCGACATGCTCTTCGCTCTCGCCGCCGAACGGATCGACCCAGTGCAGGTCGAAGCGGCCGTTGCGGGTGCGCAAATATAGCTCATGCCCCTCGATCACGGCGGTGACGCGCGATTTCATACCGTCGATCGTGAGGTCGAAGCTGCCCTCGTCCGCCGGCGACGTCGTGAACGTAAATTCGTGCTTGCCGATCGACAGCGTCGATGGTCCGGAACCATAACGCAGCGTCACCTTGTGCTCGGCGCCCTGCCCCTGGCGGAACGAGAACACCCGCTGGCGCGGGCCGGCCGGCATCCAGCCAAACGTCTGCCATGGCGAATGCGCTTCCCTGCGCGCCGACTTCCGTTCCTCGTGGACGATGGCGGCGACCGCTGCGCAAAGTTCGAGATCGCCCGGTGCGCCCGAGAATTCCGTCAGCTTCTTCAACTCACGCTCGATGAAGCCGGTGTCGATGGTGTTGGCCCGCACCTTGGGGTGCGTCACCAGCGCCGACAGGAACGGGATGTTGGTGACGATGCCGCGCACGTCGGTTTCTTCCAGCCCGCGGTTGAGCCGCTCGATCGCGGCCTGCCGCGTCGGCGCCCACGCGATCACCTTGGCCAGCATGGCGTCGTAATAGGGCGACACCGCATCGCCATCGCGGTAGCCGGCATCGATCCGCAGACCATCGACGGCGTCGGGCGTGCGCCAGGTCTTGATCCGGCCCACGGAGGGCATGAAATTCTTCTGCGGGTTCTCCGCATAGACCCGCGCCTCGATGGCGTGGCCGTTCAGCTTGATCTCGTTCTGCGCCAGCGGCAGTTTTTCGCCGAACGCCACCCGTAACTGCCACTCCACCAGGTCGACGCCGGTAATCAGTTCGGTCACGGGATGCTCGACCTGCAGGCGGGTGTTCATCTCGATGAAGAACACTTCCTTGCCGTCGGAGACGAATTCGATGGTGCCGGCGCCGACATAGTTCACGGCAGCGGCGGCCTTGCGCGCGGCGGCGCAGACCGTCTCGCGCTGTTTGGCATCGAGCGTCGGCGACGGCGCTTCCTCGATCACCTTCTGATGACGCCGCTGCAGCGTGCATTCGCGCTCCCAGAGCGACAGCAGATTGCCGTGGCTATCGCCGATGATCTGCACCTCGATGTGGCGCGGGTTCTGCACGAATTTTTCGATCAGCATCCGGTCGTCGCCGAACGCCGCCTTGGCCTCGCGCTTGGCGCTGACGATCGCGGCCGAAAGCTCGCCGGCCGAATTGACCACGCGCATGCCGCGTCCGCCGCCACCGGCGGAGGCTTTGACCAGCACCGGAAAGCCGATCCTGTCGGCGGCCTTCGCCAGCGTTGCCTCATCCTGGGCCTCGCCGTGATAGCCGGGCACCAGCGGCACATCGGCTTTTTCCATCAGCTCCTTCGAGCCGGATTTGGAGCCCATCGCCGTCATCATTTCGGCGGTGGGGCCGACGAACACCAGCCCCGCATTCAGGCAGGCCTGCGCGAACTCGGCATTCTCGGACAGGAAGCCGTAGCCGGGATGCACGGCCTCGGCGCCGGTCTGGCGCGCCGCCTCGATCACGCGTTCGATGTTGAGATAGCTGTCGCGGGCTCGCGCCGGCCCAAGCAGCACGGCTTCGTCGGCCATGGCGACATGCATGGCGTCGCGGTCGGCCTCGGAATAGACCGCGACGGTGCGCAGACCCATGGCGCGCGCGGAGCGGATGACGCGGCAGGCGATCTCGCCGCGGTTGGCGATCAGAAGCGTGCGAAAACGCCGGTAGAGTTTCGAGCGGTCCATCATCGTTTCCTGCATCACATCCTGAACAGGCCGAACTTCGTCGGTTCGATCGGCGCGTTGGCCGCGGCCGACAATCCAAGACCAAGCACCAGCCTTGTATCGGCCGGATCGATCACGCCGTCGTCCCACAGCCGCGCTGTCGCGTAATAGGGGCTGCCCTGGTGTTCGTACTGCGCGCGAATGGGCGCACGGAACTTGTCCTCTTCCTCGGTCGACCAGCTCTCGCCCTTGGCCTCGATATTGTCGCGGCGGACCTGGCTTAGCACCATGGAAGCCTGCTCGCCGCCCATGACAGAGATGCGCGCGTTCGGCCACATCCAGAGAAAGCGCGGGCTGTAGGCGCGGCCGCTCATGCCGTAATTGCCGGCGCCGTAGGAGCCGCCGATGACGACGGTGAATTTCGGAACGCCGGCGGTCGCGACCGCCGTCACCAGCTTGGCGCCGTCGCGCGCGATGCCGCCGGCCTCGTATTTCTTGCCGACCATGAAGCCGGTGATGTTCTGCAGAAACACCAGCGGGATATTGCGCTGGCAGCACAGTTCGATGAAGTGTGCGCCTTTCAGCGAGCTCTCGCTGAACAGGATGCCGTTGTTGGCGATGATGCCGACGGGGTAGCCCCAGATATGCGCAAAGCCGCAGATCAGCGTCGTGCCGTAGAGTTTCTTGAACTCGTCGAACTCGGAGCCGTCGACCACGCGTGCGATGATGTCATGCACATCGAACGGCTTGCGGCCATCGGCGGAGACCACACCGTAGATTTCCTCCGCCGGAAACAGCGGCTCCCGCGGTTCCTGCATGTTGAGCGCGGCGCGCGTCGGCGGCTTCAGCGTGGCGACGATGCGCCGGGCGATCCCGATCGCGTGGGCGTCGTTCTGCGCATAATGATCGGTCACACCGGAGTGCCGCGAATGCACGTCAGCGCCGCCGAGTTCTTCCGCCGTCACCACCTCGCCGGTTGCGGCCTTCACCAGCGGCGGCCCGCCGAGGAAGATCGTGCCCTGGTTGCGCACGATGATGCTCTCGTCCGACATCGCAGGCACATAGGCGCCGCCGGCGGTGCAGGAGCCCATGACGATCGCGATCTGGGGAATGCCCTGCGAGGACATCTGCGCCTGGTTGTAGAAGATGCGGCCGAAATGCCGCTCGTCCGGAAAGATCTCGTCCTGCATCGGCAGGAAGGCGCCGCCGGAATCCACCATGTACACGCAGGGCAGATTGTTCTGCCGCGCGATATCCTGCGCGCGCAGGTGCTTCTTCACCGTCATGGGATAGTAGGTGCCGCCCTTGATGGTGGCGTCGTTGGCGACGATCACGCATTCTCGGCCCGAGATGCGTCCCACCCCCGTGATGACGCTGGCGGAATGGACGTCTCCGCCATAGAGGCCGTGGGCGGCAAGCGGCGACAATTCGAGAAACGCGGTCCCGGGATCGACCAGCAGGTCGACGCGCTCGCGCGCCAGCATCTTGCCACGCGAGGTATGCCGCTTGCGCGAGGCCTCGCCGCCGCCGCCGGACACCACCTTGAGCTTGTCGCGAAGCTCGGCCACCAGGCTGCGCATCACGTCGGCGTTGCGGGCGAACTCGGGGGATTTGGGATCGATGGTGGAATGCAGCGGCATGATCGGCGTTTCTTTGGGTGCTGGAGAACCGTCGGGGGTGCTTCGGGACGGGTACAGGAGGCGACAGCCTGTACCATCTTGGCCGGAATGTGAAGTTCAGGCGGTCTTTTCGAACAGTTCCCGGCCGATCAGCATGCGGCGGATTTCGCTGGTGCCGGCGCCGATCTCGTAGAGTTTTGCGTCGCGCAACAGCCGCCCGGTCGGGTAGTCGTTGATATAGCCGTTACCGCCGAGCAGCTGGATGGCGTCGAGCGCGCATTGGGTCGCCTTCTCGGCCGCATAGAGGATGGCGCCCGCCGCGTCCTCGCGCGTGGTCTCGCCGCGGTCGCAGGCTTTTGCGACCGCATACACATAGGCCCGCGAGGCGTTCATGGTGGTGTACATGTCGGCGATCTTGCCCTGCACCAATTGAAACGTGCCGATCGGCTCGCCGAACTGCTTGCGCTCGTGCACGTAGGGCAGCACCACGTCCATGCAGGCCTGCATGATGCCGATCGGGCCCGCCGCCAGCACCGCGCGCTCGTAGTCGAGGCCGCTCATCAAGACGTTGACGCCGCGGCCGACCTCGCTCAGCACGTTCTCCGCAGGGACTTCGCAATCCTCGAACAGCAGTTCGCAGGTGTCGGAGCCGCGCATGCCGAGCTTGTCGAGCTTTTGCGCGGTGGAAAATCCCTTCATGCCCTTTTCGATGATGAAGGCGGTCATGCCGCGCGGACCGGCGTTGAGATCGGTCT